>VYKP01000003.1_pt1 | contig 535185 bp, 494 predicted proteins | sample 5114551 | NCBI WGS metagenome assembly VYKP01 (sample SAMN12291777, study PRJNA351875) | freshwater metagenome | isolation source: freshwater lake | place: USA: Michigan, Baseline Lake | collected 2013-08-09
TGCAATTTTAGTCGCAAGCAGTGCCATTAGCTTTGCCGCTAGCCTCACTGCCGACTTCTCAATCAATAACGGGAATCCGGACGGAGCATGGAGCTACGGCTACAAGACCCTTCCAACCGGAGGCCTCACAACTTATGGCACCGCTGGCACATCCCCATTCGTCACCGCAACATTCGAATGCTGGAACTCCGCATCACCCTTTTGGCCAAACATTACTAGACTCATCGCCGGAACTTTAAATGGAGTTAACGGTGGAGTCGGCGGAATCGCGATTGGCGATGTTTCCTTGCACGGCGGCCAAGACGGTCGAATTTCAACCGCACGGTACACGGTACAAACCTCCGGTCTTTATAACCTCAGCGGTTACTTCAAGGCTGGCGACGCGTTGGGAACAACTTACGGAAACGTGGATGCTTACCTCTATCTGAACTCCACATCCCTCTTCAGCGTTGCAAACACCGCAACGACCCAGAACTTCTCTTTCACAAACGTCAGCCTCACCGCTGGAGACACATTGGATATGATGGTCGGAATCGGGCAAGACACTTACTTGTATGACTGGACGCCAGTAGAGCTTTCGATAACCGCTGTTCCAGAACCAGGCACCATGATCGCGCTAGGCCTAGGCGTTGCCGCCATGCTCCGACGACGCAAGGCTGCATAAGCCAGCGTAAGTTTCCGGAGACTTAATAGTGCAGACCAGGCAAATTGGTCTGCACTCTTTTCGTTTTTGGTCACCATGCCACCCGTCATCTCGACCGAAGCGAAGCGAAGCGGAGAGATATGCCCCCAAAAGGGTGTGGAAACGAATAGGGCGTCACAATCCCGCGACTGAGCGTATGGCTCAAAATTCGTACCCACACGCCTGTACGCTCATATCTTTCGACTCCACTCCGTTGCGCTCAAGATGACGATTGTAAGGCTAGCGCTCAACTTACAATCGTCATTCCTGCGATAGCAGGAACCCGCTTAGGCGAATTGCTTGCATAAACGGGTTCCTGGTCAAGCCAGGAATGACGGATGAAAAGCAAAATCCCGATCCGTCATCTCGACCGAAGCGAAGCGCAGCGGAGAGATATGCCCCCAAATGGGTGTGGGCACGAAGCGAAAGCAACACCCCGCACCGCGAGACCTGATTTTGGTTCCTTTTTGCGCGATAGCGCAAAAAGAACCCCCTCCCCTCCAAGATTGGAGGCGTCAGGGGAGGTTGAGTACCTAGAACCAAATCCCTAAAGAGATAAGCAAACAAAAATCACCAGCGCGGTAAGACCGCGCTGATGCTTCACTTTCTACACGCCTTAAGCAGCAATTCGAAGCCGCTCAAGGCCTCCACCCGGGGGCGGGATGGAGGCATCGTAGAATCTTTCTTACTTACCTGCGCGTCGGCGGCGGACTAACATCCCTGCGCCAAGTAAAAGAGCAGACATCGTTGCCGGTTCTGGAACCGCTTCCACGCGATTGATGGCATATCCACCCGATGCTGGGGATCCAACGCTCAGCCAAATACTGTCAACCACGCCAATGTTAAATCCAGGCTGAACAAAGGTTGGCGAATCGGAGAAGTCGAAGGTTAAAACCGTTGGAGTGGTGATCGCCGATCCGAGGGTAATTAAGTCAAATGCTTGCGTAGCCGTGAAGGAGACGTAAGAAATGTCTACCAAATCAATCTTGAATTGAGTTCCCGCGCTTGCCGCACTCACGTACACTCGGAAAATTTTATTGGAGGAAAAATCCCAGTTGTTATCGATTCCAAACACACCATTAGTGCCTGCGATACCAGCTTCTCCCCAATGAATCCGCGTAAAAGAAGCACTTCCCGGGGTATTGCTGCCATAAAATCCACCGTTGACCTCGGAGAAGCTTGCTCCGTTGAGAGGGGCGGTAGTTTGACCGAGAAAATGGGCTCTAGTGCCGCCAAAATTCGAGAGACCACTCTGGAAGCTTGTGACGTTGACAGTTGGTGTTGTGTCAACCAAGGATGAAAATCCTGATGTGAAGTCGTCAATGAGAACTACAGCATGGGCAGCGCTAAAACTGCTGATCAAAACAAAAATCATTACCTTCTTCATAACAAGCTCAAGTATAACAAGACTTCCTCAATTTTTGGCACGCTAAATTACCAGGTTTTTTAGCTAAAATGTGCTGTACCGAGACTTAGCTCATCAACACTCTGCAGCTGCCGTCTGGAGCAGTACGATAGCTCAACTAGACCGCATTTCGAAATCCATGCGCCTTAGGTCCAGCTATCCTCACTAGAGACAGGTGGCATCCCGCCGGGCGAGGGGGAAATCCAAACCAGTTCCCCTCTCTTTCGCCGGGCTCAAGCTCAATCGCGGAATGCGGTTTGGCGAAGGAGAGGGGTTAGGGGTGAGGTCGAGGGATTGCCGACTCGGACGAACGCGCAAGGACAAGCCCCACAACCCACCGCCCCCTAAATCCCCTTCCTTGTCCACCTGATTCCGTGGCGGTTCCAAAGTCGGCGGGCCAAAGATGGGGACTTCCGGATTTATTCCCCTCTCTTCTCGCCGGGCGAGGGGGGACTTCCCGCCGTCATATCCCCGCCCGCTCTGCGGTGGAGATTTGTTGCCTGCTATCTAAGATGCGGTTCCAGCCCTAGTGCCAAGTTCGGAAGCAGAAATAGCCTCCACCGCGGAGCGGACGAAGGCATTGAAGTTGCCACTCCATGGCGAGAGGGAAGCAAAAGTGGATTTTCCTAATCTTCGAATTGATCCATTATTTCATCGCTCATCGCACGAACTGCTTGCTCAAATAGACGAAAGGCAGTTATTAAATCCTTTGCTGAAAGTCCGTCTCCAATAAAAAGAGCCCAGTCAAATATAATGATGCCCATGCTGCCGTCGTAAGTGTACATCGTACGTGGAATAAACCTACCCAAACTAGATTTGTTAATAACTTCTCGACACGTAGCTACATCAATTTTTGGATCAGCCCGGAGAAAGATTGTGAAGGTGACAAAAGACTTATTTGATCGTAAAGCAATGTCGTACTCGCCTTTTACAACCAAATCACCGTCTGAATCACGATGACAATCAAAGTATGCACCCTTAAAAATTTCCGTTAAGAGTTCTGTTGATTGAGTTTCTTTTGTTATCATAATTTATCATCATCCCTAGGAAAATCAACTTTACCGCAATTGGATTAATAAGAACTACTTCGCTACCAACTCTCGCAGATCGTCGTCTCCGATCTCGCTCTTCTTGTCTGCCATCTCCAGGAAGTAGTTGTACAGAGCTTCGAAGCGGGTTTCGTTGAAGTCGAATCCTAGTTGCATGAGGCGGTGTTTGAGTCCGTGGCGGCCTGATCTTGCGGTTAGGATAATCTCGCTCTTGTCGGCGCCGACCAAGGTTGGGTCTATGATTTCATAGGTGGAGCGCTCTTTGAGGACTCCGTCTTGGTGAATTCCCGAGCTGTGGGCATAGGCATTTGCCCCGACGATGGCTTTGTTTCGCTGGACGATCATTCCGCTTAAGGTGGCGACTTTGCGGGAGATGGCTAGGAGTTGGTTGAGCTTGATGCCGGTTTCTAGGTTAAAGAAATCTTTGCGAATGTGGAGAGCGGTGACGACTTCTTCGAGGGCGGTGTTTCCGGCGCGTTCTCCGATGCCATTGATGGTGACTTCGACCTGCCGCGCGCCGCCGACGAGTCCGCCAAGGGTGTTTGCCGTCGCCATTCCGAGGTCGTTGTGGCAGTGACAGCTGAAAATTGCCTTGTCGCTATTGGGGACATTGGCGATAATCCCGGCGAAAAGGTCTCGGTATTCGGTTGGGAAGAGATATCCGGTGGTGTCGGGGACATTGATGGTTGTCGCGCCGGCATCAATGATGGCTTCCACGACTTGGTAGACATAGTCGCGCTCGGCCCGGCCCGAATCTTCCATGAAATATTCGATGTTGTCGGTGTATTCGCGCGCCTTTTTGACGGCTTTGACTCCGGTTTCTAGGGCTTGCTCCTTTGTCATGCGGAGCTTGTGTTCTAGGTGGTTTTGGCTGACGCCTAGCCCGGTGTGGATGCGGCGTCTTTCGGCTGGAGCGAGGGCTTCGGCGGCGACTTCAATGTCTTTTTCGCGTGCTCTGGTGAGTCCGCAGATTGTGACGCCTTTGAGTTCTTTGGCAAGGGTTTGCACGCTTTCAAAGTCGCCGGGGGAGCTGATTGGGAATCCGGCTTCGATGATATCCACGCCAAGCTCGACGAGAGCATGGCCGATCTCGAGCTTTTGCTCCATGTTCAGGTGCACGCCTGGAGACTGCTCGCCATCGCGGAGGGTGGTGTCAAAAACAAATACGCGGTTCTTCATTGATCCTGGTTTCCTAGTGGTTGATATTGTACTGGATGCAGGGGAAATTGGTGCTTCTTCGTTCTTTTAGAGGTTAGTGAATCTGAAGATATAGCAGGATGCAGGGGAGGTCTTGCTTTTGCAAGCTTGGGGCGGGTTCGTGCATGTGCTTGACGCTTCGGTCGAAGATGGTGGCGTCCGGGGTTTTTTCCTTTTGAAGGAAACTTTACCAACAAAGCGCGCCCGTTCTCAATGTGAGAACGGGCGCACTTGTTCCGGACCTTGGAAGTTACTTTCCGGTAGCGGAACCCGCATTGGGGTCGCCGATGAAGGCAGGATCGACGCGAGATGCATTTTGATCACTAATTTTCGTCTGCGCCTCATTCCTCTTCGCTTCCTCGGCTGTGTAGCCGGCGTTTTTGAAGAAGGCAAAGTACACCACCGCGGCGACGACGATCAGACCAAATACAATTGCTCCGATCATTCCACCCTTACCTAGTTCCTTGTTCATGAATTACTCCCCTGGAAGTGGGCAATCACGATTTGGACTTGCAGGGTTTACCTCTGCTTCCAAACATGAGATACCTCTGTCCCAAGCTGGCGAAACCGAGTTAACCCATGATCCCGCGCGCTCTTCGTAACCTGGGAAACGAGTGCCGTGTGGTACGGAGTTTGTCATCCCAGTTTGCAAGGCAGTTGCAAAACCATTTGCGCGAATTGCCTTGACGTGAGTATCAGCAAATGCCCAAACGGACGTGCCACCGTAAACGTTTTGTACTTCCCCGTAAGCCGAACGTGGGTCGGATGTTGGGAGTTGCGCGTTTCGAGTGTTGTAAATGATGGATTCATTTGTCCACTCGATGGTGTCCCAATAGTTCGCCAGAGTTCGGTGGTTCATGAACTTCATACCGATCAGGACCGTGTCCGAAGGTTGCGCGACACTGCTCGGAGACCGACTAGACTTGGATACCGCTGTACCCGTTGTACTTTGCACGCCGATGAACATGTTTGCTGCCCCAGCAAAACTTCGTCGGTAGGAACCGGCATATGGAGTTTGATACTTTGGCCGTGGATCTTCACTTGAATTGAAGATCGTGAAGTTCTTGGCGTATGGTTGACAGAGTCGTTCCCAAGTAAAGACTTTTTGTCCCGCTGCCGCTGGGAAATCCAGTTGGAAGCGAGGAGGCAGAATGTCTCCATTATCATCAGCGTACAAAGTAACAGCGATCGCCTGTTGCTTCATAGCGGAGACGGTTGAGGTCTTCTTTGCCGCGATTCGCGCTTGCGCGAAGACGGGGAAGAGAATGGCTGCCAGGATCGCAATGATCGCGATGACAACGAGTAGTTCGATGAGCGTAAAGCCCATCTTCTTTGATGAGTGTTTCATGGATTAGGCTCCTTCAATTGAGTCGCTCTAATGGCCGCTTCCTTGGCGTCCGCGACCAGTTTGAGGTGAGTATTGCTGGCATTCAGCGCAAAAAGCGCCGAAACTGGTTGTAGCTCAACGCGCAAATGCCCAAGTGCGTCGGCTGTGAATGTCTTGCCGGAAAGCACGTCAATAAACGCCTTTCCAGCTTGGGATTTAGGGAGCTGAATCTTGCCCGAAAAGGCTTTATCGCTCCGATTGAGGATCGTGACAGAAAAATCTTTTCCGAGCTCGCGGCCATATGCCGCTATGTTCAGCTTGTCATCGCATGGAAGCGTGATTGGCTCTCCCTCGGCGAGCAACTTGGATTTGGTGCGTACGTGAATGAGCTTGGTGTAAAGATCCAAGAGCTCATTGTTTGGCTGAACCATGTCCCACCGCATGCCCCTGCGGTTGTCTGGGTCGGCCTTCCCTTCCATTCCGATTTCTTCACCGTAGTAAATACTCGGCGCACCCGGCCACGAGAATTGCACGACTGCGGCCATTGCCTGCAGCTTGCGATCGTTTCCGGCTTCGGAGAGGAAGCGTGGGGTGTCGTGACTAGAGATCAAATTGAGTTGGTTTCGGCTGACTTGGCCGGCGTAGAGTCCGTGAACGCGCTGTAATCCTTGGACGAATTCTGTAGGGGTAGTAGTTCCCTTTGCGATGTAATTCATCAGGACATTGCGGAATGGATAGTTCATACTGGCATCCCACTGATCGCCACCAAGCCACTCTCCGGCCTCCGTCCATACTTCACCAACGATCCATGCGTCGTTGTCAATGCCCTTGACGCGCTTGCGGAAGTCCTGCCAGAACCACGCTGGAACTTCGTTGGCAACATCGAGTCTCCAGCCGCTCAGCTTGGCATTCTTCATCCAGAAGTCCACCGACTCCATTAGATAATTGTAAACACCCTTGTTTGCAAGATTGACTTTAGGCATCCATTCGGTGCCCCACCAACCCACGTAGTTAGGATTTGGCTCGACCTTGACCGGCCACTTTTTGATGAAGAACCAATCCTTGTATTCGCTCTCTTGCTGGAACTGAAGAACGTCGGCAAATGGAGCAAAGGTCACTCCCACGTGGTCAAAAATTTGGTCCAGAACCACCCTAATTCCCTCTCCTTCCATCTGATGAGTGAGATCAATAAACTCTTTGTTGGTTCCGAAGCTGTGGTCAATTTGATAGAAGTCCACTGGATCGTAGCGGTGATAAGCCGGTGCCATCATGACCGGGTTGAAATATACGCCGTTGACCCCAATCGCCTTTAGGTAGTGGAGTTTCTCCTTGACTCCAGCGGCATCACCGCCGAGGTGCGCCGAGTAGTTCGGCTTTGAATCCCAAGCAGCCACATTGTGAGGATCATTGGACTTGTTGCCATTGAAGAAGCGATCTGGGAAGATCTGATAAAAGACTGTGCCCTCAACCCAGGTTGGCACTTCGAATGGCTTGTACGTCATAGGATCGAGCGTAAATGGCGTGATGTTGCGGAATTCAGAGAGTCCTTTAGGACCGAGGAACCAAGAACGGGAGCCGTCCTTGATTTGAAAAGTGTAAGAAATTTTGGACCTGCGATTCCACGGAACCTTGATTTTGTAGTTATCCGTTAGACCGTCGGAGGAAACCTTTGTCAGTGCCCGAGCCGGTGCGCCGTCAACAAAGAGCCAAGTCGAAGCAACATCACCAGCCCGCGAGCGCAGACCGATTTCGATCGTACCTTTATTATAGTTCAGCAGCGGGAGATTCTGTAGGTGTTCGATTGCAAATTCGGTAATAATGCCGTCATTAGAAACACCAGGCTTTAACTTGTACGCTTCAGGAATCAGCGAAAGTAGAGAATTCGTATTCCCATTGCCATCGGGAACTGACTTTGCATTTGGATCAAGAACGTAATCAGTGCCATTTAGAACGAATTTGTACTCGTAAGTCCCGGGAGCAAGCTGGATGGTGGTCTCCCATCGGCCAGAGCCTGGGCTCCTTTGCATAGGATTCTTGTCCTTATTCCAGCCATTAAAGGTTCCGGCTACTGTGACAGTCTTTAGATCAAGCGCCCCGTCATAAACGAACTTGTGATCCACGGTGGGTCCCGGGGATTGCAACATAAGTCCGCTGATGAGAAGAGACTGGATCATAGGACGGCGACGCGAGTCCTCCTGATGGTCGAGCCGCGCATGATGAGCTCGCAGCCAACTGTAGATTGTCTTCGACCGGTGACAGATTGCTTTTCGATCACCTGAAGAAGCCTTCGAATTGCCCAGCCGACTAGAGTTTCGATCTGCATGTTGATGCTGGTTAATCCACCCTCGATCATTCGGCAGGTGGGAGAGTCATTAAATCCGATTACACCTATGTCGCGCCCAAGACAAAGATCCATTTCGCGCACGGCCTGGATCACGCCCATTGCCATAAAGTCATCTAACGCGATGATCGCATCCGGTCGCTGCGGACTTCGAAGCATTCGCAGTGCCGCACTTTTCGCTTCATCTAGACCAAAGCCAGCGTATTCGATGATCGGATTTTCGACCTGCTTCTTGTATCCCTTGATTCTGTCTCGGGTAACGGTAAGGTTTTCGGGACCACCAACGAAACCGATGCGGCTGTATCCCTGATCCTTAAGATGCTTTGCAGCCAATTCACCGGCAAACACATTGTCGTTGTCAATCGCGTAAAGCTCGGGGGTGTCGCTGGCATTTCCGATGACGACGAAAGGAAAATCATCTTCTTGTAGCGAGAAAATGCGCGTGTCGCTAGGTTCACTTTCCACCAGAATGAGTCCGTCAACGCGGCGGGTTCGAAGAAGGTCGTCATAAACGTGCTTCTGCCGAATATCGTCAGTTGCGATGTCTACGCATAGGTGCCACGGAGTTCCTGCAAGGCAGTCAACGATCTCAGCAACGAGCATCGCGAAGAATGGGTCTCCCTGGAGTGAACCCACTTCCCGCTTGAGTACTAATCCGATGAGGTGGGTTTTACGTTGGCGAAGGGACCTAGCACGGACGTCCGGCTGGTAATTGTGTTCTTTCATCGTGCCTAGTACACGATCTCTTATATCGGCGTCTACTCGCTCGTCACCCGCAAGTACCCGGCTGACCGTAGCCTGCGATACATTTGCGAACTTCGCGATGTCCTGTTGCGTTACCCTCATTGGTGAATATTCTCGGTTGCTCCGCTCTGAGCATTTAATGAGAATTCGTATTCTCAGTTAGATATTAACACAGGTTACGCCAAAAAGTGTGAATAATTCCTGAGAATTCGAAAATTTTCCTTGGGCGATAAAATCGCTGTCGGCTAAACCGAGACGGAGCAACATGAGGCACGGTGCTTGAGAATCGAGTTGAGTACGTGGTATCCAATAAGGCAAGTTCCACCAAGGATGGACATCCAAACCGCACCAGGATCGGCGGAGTGAAAGTGATCCCCATGCCTGTAACCATGGGCAGAATCAAATGCGAAGTGCTTGCCAATGATTAGCCCAAATCCGAGCAGCAGCAAGACATTAGGGTAAGTTCTGCCGTGGGCTCGGTATCCAGTCCATGCCGCGAGTGCGCCGGCCAGAATTGCGAGGCCGACAAAGGTGTACTCCATGGCTTCGCTAGCAAAAAATGTAGCGCCGACCGCGCTAAGAACGCCAATCGCGACTCCGGTAAGGACGCAATGAACCGCACAAGCGCCACTCGCCCACATCCCTATTCTGTCCCAGTTCCAGACTCCCGCCTTCATCATCCTTATTGTGGCATCTTTGCAATAAGAATCATCTACTGATCGAGTCCTTCTTTCGGAAAAACTGCTTATCTTCAAGGCATAATGAATCTACAGTGATAGCAAATGATCTTCAAACCAGGGTGGCGATGTGCGATGTCGGCCGCTGGCTTTGGCAAAGAAACCTGATTGGCGCAATCGAAGGAAACATGGTGGTCCGGATTGGCAAAAACGAGCTGCTTTGTACCCCGGCTGGAAAGAATAAGGGCATGCTCAATCCTGACGATTTGCTTGTTGTAGACATGAACGGGGTGCCAAAGTCAGGTGGTAAACCCAGTTCAGAAATCAAGCTCCATTTGGAAGTATTTGCTCAGAGGAACGATTGCATTGCGTCTATTCATGCGCATCCGCCTTATGCCACGGTGCTTGCCACGATTGGAGAGACGATCCCAGATAACATCCTGCCAGAAGCCGCGATTGTGCTTGGCAGCGTTGCTCTCGTGCCTTTTGCAATGCCTGGAACCGAGGAAACTCGAAACGTTATCCGACCATTTTTAGAGTTTCACAAGACCTTCTTACTCAGCAATCACGGTGCACTTGCATTAGGAAAAGACATTTACGACGCTTTCGCTCGAATTGAAACTCTTGAGCGCGTTGCGACAGTTCTTCACCTGGCGAACGTTGCCGATGCCCCAACACCACTCTCATCAGAGGCGTTTGAATACCTTCTCGAAAACGCTTTGAATGCGAGGCTATAAGCAGTATGAAGATTAAAGCTCCACGCGGTACCCACGACATCTTGCCCGCACAATCTCACGCCTGGCAATATGCCGAAAATCTTTTCCAGAAGATCGTTTGGCAATATGGATATCAAGAAATTCGGACACCAATGTTTGAAGACACCGAACTCTTCCTCAGATCAGCCGGCGATACAAGCGAGGTGGTTACGAAGCAGATGTACTCCTTCAAAGATAAGGGAGATCGAGATATCACGCTAAAGGCGGAAGGGACTGCCCCGGCCGTACGTGCTTACCTAGAGCACAATCTCGGCGAGCAAGGCACCATGACGCGCCTTTGGTACCGAACTCCCGTCTTTCGCTACGAAAGACCTCAAACAGGTCGCTACCGGCAGCATCACCAACTCGGGATAGAATGCCTAGGATCATCTTCGCCCCTTGCTGATGCTGAAGTGATCGAGATCGCGATGCGGTTCTACCGCGAACTTGGTCTCGAAAATTTGAGTGTAAGCCTGAACTCAATTGGAAAAGCTCAAACGAGAGCCGCATACCGTGAGGCATTGCTCAAGCACGGTCACGCTTACCTTTCCGATTTGGGCGAAGAGGACCGCCAGAAGGCAGAAAAGAACCCCTTGAGACTCCTTGATAGCAAGGATCCCAAGGCAATTGAAGCTTTTTCCGACGCTCCTTCCATTCAGGACTTCCTAGAAGACGTATCCAAAATTCACGCTGACGTCCTACAATCGGCTCTTCTATCGGCCGGAATTCCATTCACAGTGAACCCCTCGATCGTCCGGGGACTGGACTACTACAATGACACCGTATTCGAAATCCTGAGCGGAGAGATTGGTAGTCAAAGCGCGATCTGCGGAGGTGGGCGTTACGATGGTCTCGTCAAGGGATTTGGCGGCCCGGTAACACCGGCGGTCGGTTTTGGGATGGGGATCGAGCGCATGCTATTGGTACTTGAAGCCACAGGAAAGATCGTCCCTAGCCCGACCCCAGATGCATATCTGGTTGCAGCAACTGATTCGGCACGCATGCCGCTGATTAGCTTGGCTCGTAATCTTAGACAGCAAGGTTTTTCGGTTGGGATGGATTTGGACGGAAAGAACCTTAAGGCACAATTTAAGGCGGCAGATCGTAGCAACGCACGATTCGCCATCGTCCTCGGTGATGACGAAATAGCGAGCAGAACCGTTAGTTTGCGAGACCTCCGGGCATCGCAGCAAACCACGATCAAAATGGAAGACCTCCCCAATGCGCTTCGTTAGTTTGCTTCTCACCGCTGCTGTCTCCAGTGCTTTCGCCCAGGCGCCTGATGTCGTGATCAATGCAGAGCTCCGACCGTTGATTGCCGCCGGAGATCAGAAGGCTTCCTGGAAAATGTACGACCTCTTTCGGAATCCGAGCCTCGTGAAACTTCAGCTTACTACTGAGCAAGGGTTTGTCATCCGGCTGGCAAATCGATTCGCCCGATACCCAAACGACCGCACAAATGGACTCCTAGAGCATGCCTACATCGAGATGCCGGGGTTCTGGCGGGGTGGCTATATTGATCTTCCCTTTGGACGAAAAAACCTCATCCGAGAATATGGGCCTGGAGGTGAAATCATAACACAACTCCTCATAGATAATGCTGACATTGTGGTTGCGGGATTTGACAATGGGGACAAAAAATCTCGTGGGGTCATTGGCAGGCTTGGCAGTAAGGTTGGGTTCAGCTTCGCCGCAGGGAATCGCCTCGCTACAGGAGCGATGAGCTTGACAAATGCTCGCGACCCGGATCGTGCGCCGAATCCTGATCGTGGGTACAGGCAAATCTACGGGCTTGATTTCGGACTTCGCAAGGGGCCGTGGTTTGGTAACTTCGAAGGGGTTGTCCTTCGGGATGGCGAAACCGACCTCGACCGGGACGACACCGTGTTTGATATCCTCTTAGGCTGGCAAAGCAAGCGAAAGGGACTATCAGCCGGAATCGGATGGACGAGAACCACTCGGGAGGATCAAGACTTCTTTCGATTTCAAAGCGAGTACCCGCTTGACGATAAGTCGAGCCTTTCGATCCAGGCGATTCAAGGTGCAAAGCGCAACCGAATCGGAATTGGTCTCGTCATTCGGTTGTAAAATAGGCGAACATCTACCATGAGCAGTGAATTTCAACGCGCGTATTCAGTCTTGAAGGGCTATATTAACCGGGAGTGGGATCGCATTAAAGCGGTGGAAGAACTCCAGGCTCGCGATGAACTCGAAAGCACACTCGGCTCAAATTCGGCGTCGCGACCAACCGTTGACAGCGTAAGCCGTGACCTAGATATCGTATTTGATGCCTCCCACGCCAGGAAGATTCTTGCGGTTGACGACAAGGCAACCTTTGATCAGATTCAGGAGGCCTACAATCGTCTGACCGAACGCAGTAGTCCCGAAAAGTTTCCGGCTGGTAGCGAGGAACAATCACAAGCTGTCCGTATTCAGCGGAAGATTCACCGAGCTTACAAGTTGCTCAGTGAGGAATTTAGCCTCACCGAGCGTCGTTTTAAGTCACTCGAGATCGAGTGAGTTTAGCCCTTGCCTCTCAGGACCTTGTCTAACCAAGGGAGAAGGATCGGGACGGTTTCCTCGCTCTTCTTTTGACCGGGCTGCATACCGCGTTGGAAAGAGTCCTTGTAAGAAGTGGTCGCTGTGAAGAAGTGGTCGGTCTTTGGAACCTTCACAAATTTCGCCGAACCTGGGCGCTTCGAATTCAAGAAGTCAGCCACATATTGGTGATCCCACTCTGCACAAACAAAGTCGTTCTCACCGTAGAGTAACAAAGCCTCACCCGTGAATTTGGACCAGTACTCCATGCGGTTCGATCTAGCGATCTCTTGGAAGAAATGAATTCCAACTCCACTGGTGGTTTTTAGATCAGGCGAAAAACTCTGAATTATCGGCTTCAATTCCGGGTAAGCCTCAATGATCGCGGCCGGGGTCATTTGCTTCTCATAAAGGGAATAATAAGCCGAGGTCAGTTGCTTGATGTAGTCTTCGACTTCCACTGGATCAGCACCACCGAGCAACACTTGGCGTCGAGTATTTTCCAGGGAGTACTCGAACCAGCTTTTGATCGCAAACGCCATCGCCGCTACGCCCTTCACAGATTCCTTAGAGGCCACTTCTGGTCCAAGGATCCCGCCCATGCTGTGGCCAAAGATCGCGATATTATCCTTATCTACGAAGTCAAAGGTTTTCGCCAGACGCAAACCCTGAAGTAAGGCTTCCCTTTCCTCGCTAAACTTTAAATCTGAATAGATCGGGCCATCGCTATCGCCTTGCCCCGGCTTATCTATTCGGATCGTCGCGTAACCCGCCTTCGCGATCGCTCCCATGATGTCGCCATAAGGCATCCTGTCAAAGTTGGAATCTACGCTATATGCTCCGATTCCACCAATGAGCATCACGGTGGGGTACTTTCCGGGGGCCTTTGGGTGAGTTGCAATCACACGAATGCGGTTCTTTCCAGCGAGCACTTGGTCGTAAACAACCGTCATGCCTTCTTCCTCTTGTCGTGGCTTCTCTACAAATTTCGTGGTGAACTTTTGGATTTTTGCACCGCGGACTACGTCTACAGAAATTGCCTGCCCAGTCCTATGTTTCGCCAGAATTGATTGCACGGGAACACCGCGCTTAACCGGATCCTCTCCAATTTTGATAATAATGTCACCCGGTTGAAGTTTCCAGCCTTCAGCGGTTAAGCCTGGTACAACTCGGGTGACCACCATTCCAAGATCTGGAATTGCCCCCAGAGTCTTGGCCTCGTCTTCAGTTGGAGGACGAAGCTCGACGCCCAATGCGCCTTTCCTCAAGAGAGGGGCACCCCGCTCAATTTGAGCCATCGCAAAAGATGCAACCAGGAGCAACCCAGCGCATGACAAAGTTCTTAGTTTCATATTTTCTTTCCGTAACAACCCAGTTCGAACACAAAACTGTTGCCGGAAATACGAAAAAGAATCGCGCTGGAGTTCCTCCAACGCGACACACTTAGGACCAAGGACCCGAATCTACTTCTCTGCTAACACTTTGTACTGATCCAAGTGCTTGCCACAGCACGCTCGAATTCTGGCCCTGATGCGGTTGATATATGCGGCTCGTTCGGTTACCGAGATTGCACCTCGTGCATCCAGCACGTTAAAGATGTGGGAGCACTTCAAGGCGAGATCAAGCGCTGGGTATACCAAGGCGGTCGCACCACGTGCCGGACCAGGCTCACCCTCGCTCGTCGTAAGGATCCCTAGCTCGCCATCCCATCGAACGGGTACATCAATCACACGCTTGCTTTCGGCTTCGTATAGGTCGAAAAGTTGATACAGCATCGCGGTATCAGCGACCTCGAAATTGAACACGTTCTGTTGCATTTCGAGTTCAAACTCGGTGTCCTTGTAACTGAGAACTTCATTCCACTGCAGGTCTGTCCAGAACGAATTCTGGTTGTTCAGCATCAGGCAAAGACGCTCAGGACCATAGGTGATTTCCGCACAAACAGGATCGCATTCGTAACCACCCATTTGCTGGAAGAAAGTGAACTGCGTGACTTCGGTCCCATCAACCCAAACTTCCCAGCCAACCCCAGCGGCACCGGCAGCTTGACTCTCCCAATCATCCTCCACCAAGCGGATATCATTTTTGCTCGTGTCAAACCCAACCGCATTAAGGCTCTCCATATAGAGGTCAACAATGTTGTCTGGGGATGGCTTCATCACAACCTGATACTGGTAGTACCTCTGGTTCCGCATCGGGTTCCTGGTGTAGCGGCCGTCGGCAGGGCGTCGGCTTGGCTGGACGTAGGCAACATTCCAAGGATCGGGACCAAGGCAACGCAAAGTCGTCGCCGGGTGCATTGTCCCTGCCCCAACCTCAACATCGTATCCCTGCAAAATCGCACAGCCCTGCGCGGACCAATACTCGTCGAGTCGCCGGATGATCTCCTGAAACGTCACCATAAGCTCATAGTTAACCCGATTTAACGCTGAGCTTGCGGAGATCCGCCGATCCTCTTTATACTCCGGGCAAAACAAAACTTCCCTTCTACTAAGTGTAGAAAGGAAGTTTTTAATCAACTCCGTAAATTCAGGAAAAGAAAATTACTGGGCAGCGACCTTGTTGAGGGCCTTCATCAATCGGGACTTGCGTCGGGCGGCGTGGTTCTTGTGCACAACGCCATTTTGTACGGCCTTATCCAGTGCACTGATCGCTTGGATCGCAGCGGCGGCGGTGAGTGGAGCCTCGGCACCAGTCTTAGCAGAAGTACGAGCCTTCTTCAAATAGGTCTTGATTGAACTCTTGACCGCGCGATTGCGCTCGGTCTTCTTTGCGATTCTTCGCAGGTCCTTCTTACTCGATTGTAGATTTGCCATAAATGCTTTTGTGTTTCCTAAATTTGCGGAGCAATTGAGGATACCGCAAGGCGGCATCCTCTTGCAACCCTTAGCGCTTAATCATAAACTTGCGCTTTGTCTTATCGAATCCAGCCTCGACCTTCTTGCTATCGTAGTGCCAAACTGGCGAACCGCTTCGTTGGTAGAAGCAAGCATAGCTAGAGAGGAGTGAAGCAACCAAACGGCGTGGAGCTCGGCGAACGACGTTAACTTCCCAAAGGACAGTCAAGAAGTCGGCACCCTTTGGCCAGTGCGACATCACTTCTCGAAGGATGTCGTAAATCGTCATCTCATCGGAACGGCCCTGCAGGTCACGAAGTTCTTCCATGCGCTGAGTCGTGATGAATACAACCGGGTCGGTTTGATCAAGCCAAGCGAACTCGAAGACGTTCGGCTTACTTGTTCGGGTGAGTGAGAACACCGCACCAGATTCAACCTGTTGTTCGAAGAACCAGTCGATCAAGCCAAAGATCAGACGGCCTTCAGTGTTTGCCCAAGCTGTAAGTTCTCTGCCCTGCTCATCAATCAGGATCAATTCTTGGTAATTTGGTCGCTCTTCAACAAATCCCATAGGGAGCTGAGCAAGCGGGAATGTACCAAGTTCACGGTGGATTGGCTTAAGTACGCAGCGCACGGTTTCCGGAATCTGCTTCGCGATTGGCTGGACATCTTCGTCGTTGACGTCGGTGGCAAGCGGGTGATTCAGGAGCTTTCGTAGAGTGCTGCTCAGACCATCGTCGTTGAGTTCCACATCAATAAGCTCTCCATCCTCGTCCTTGGCGTCGGAATAAGTGTAATCGAAGATGTCAGGAATCGTTTGCACGAACTCAGGCACAACTCCTAGCTTGCTGAAACGGTCTGCTCCAACCCAGAGAATCTCTTTTCGCTCCTTCAGCGCATCGAGCATATTCGCTAGGTCGTCAGGATAGGTCTTGACACTTGGAGTAATTTCGTAGAATTCTTCAAGCAATCGAACAGCGGTGATGCTCTTCTCGGATGCCGAAATCTTTGCGACCATCCGGTCAACGTCTTCCGACTTCACTTCGATCGGTGCGGCGTCTTCGATGTCAATGGTCGGCGCAAGCTTGTCCGCAACCTTAATCGCGGCACTTAGCCACTTTTTGGCCTCGGATTCTGGATACATGATCCCATCCGAGCTATACACGAAGCCAGGAACGGCAAAGAGCTCTCCGTAAAATTTCGCCCAATCGTACATCAGGTACGAGCGGGAATTTTGTGGGCTCAGCACTTGCCAAGCGACAGCACCAATGACCTTGCTCTTGATCGGAGCAGCGAGCTTGAGTGCCTTCGCAACGGCTCCATCTTCTCTCCAGTCAATGTCCTTGAGGACTTCTTGAGCGGCATCCACCTCTTCTTGCGTGATGCGGTGCCGAGCGAATGCCTTATCTGCGGTGTCGTCAAATGCGCTGAAGCACCAAGTTCGCACGTAAGCGAGATCGGTATCCGAAATCGCGACGTCGGTGAGCTTTGTCAAAACGCTTTCGAGAACTTCTTCGCTAATGTCAGGTCGAACCAAGAAGAGTTCCTTTACGAGAAGACTCTTCGGCATCGGACCACCAAATCGGTCAACGATCAATCGCGCTTGTTCAGCGAACGGACGACCGAAACCTTCCGCGCGGGAAGCTGGAATCCAGCGTCGGTCTTGATAGGCAAACTTGTGTGGGTTGCTCCCCAGGAGTGATCGGACGGCAGCGAGGCCAAGTCCTTGATCGGAAAGTCGGTCGGCAACTTCACTGAGCTTGACGACATTTTGGATATCCGCAAGTTCTGCCAAGATCAGACGATCGGCATATTCGCGGGCGAGTGTTTCTTCGTTATTAATCTGAATCGCTTTGGCCAAAGATGATTCCTCTTGCGCCCGATATGGGCGCGAACGTTCAGTATAGCGTTTTTAAGGGGGTCTTTGCTACCCTTTTGGCCCATACTCCGGTCGAATTTCAACACGATTTGAAACCTACCGATGGAAAGTCGACTTAATGATGAACCACATGTTAGCTGGTCGCTCTGCAAGCCGGCGGGTGAAGTAGGGATACCATTGATCGCCGTAAGGGATGTAAATCCGAACGTTGTAGCCCTCTGCCACCAATCCGTCTTGAAGGTCGCGACGAATCCCGTAAAGCATTTGGAACTCAAAGCGGTCCTTCGCAATACCCTCCTTGTCTGCAAATGCCTTTAGCTCCTGGATGATGACTTGGTCGTGGGTTGCAATTGCTGGGTAGTTCCCTTCTTTCATCAAGATTTTGGCGACCTTTAGGTATTCCGCATCCGTTTCGGCTTTCGTTGGGAACGCGACACTTGTTGGCTCAAGATACGCACCTTTGACCACCCGGACTCTGGCACCGAGCCTTACCATCCTCTGCGCATCATCGGAAGTCCGGTAGAGATAGCTTTGCAAAACCGTACCTGTGTTGGAGTGGTCCCGAAAAACATTTTCGATCATATGAACGGTGCGCTCGGTGTACTCCGAGGCCTCCATATCCACCCGCACGAATGTATTTTTCTGCTGGGCATGCTGTAAGAGGTTCCGGTAATTCTGTTCGGCCCAATCCTCGTCAATGTCCAGTCCGCATTGGGTGAGCTTAATCGAGATGTTTATTTTGTCATGATGCCGGGAATTGTGGATGGCGGTGACGATTTCGTCATACATTTTGATCGCGTGTTCGGCCTCTGCACGAGTCTTCGTGTTTTCTCCGAGATAGTCGAGACTGGACATCAACCCACGATCAGCAAGGCCTTCGGCGACCTTCATCGCATCTGAGAGATCATCGCCAGCAACAAATCTTTGCACCAACGGTCTGAATAGGAATGATTTACGAACAAGCGACTCAACGGGTTTGAGGGCTGCGGTGCGGAGGATTAGGGTACGTCCAAACATCTTTGTTTAGCTCTTGCTCCTCTATTCTAGACCACCGATGGGGTTATCGTTTCTGGGGACTTTGCCGGGTTAGCCACCGGAAGGTGTGAATTTTGAACCCAGAGTAAATCCAAGCCAGGTCAGCAAAAGAGTGAGGCATATGGTGGAAACAACATAGGTTAAAGCATTCATTGGCGATCCCTCGCGCACTAACCGCAGAGTATCAAGTCCAAATGTTGAGAAGGTCGTAAACCCTCCCAAGAGCCCTACTGCGCCGAGAAGCCACCCTGGGTTTTTGTCGAAATCCTTCGCCGAAAGCACGGCGAAAAGAATCCCAATCAGAAAGCAGCCGAGCGCATTCACCAGAAGCGTTCCAAGCGGAAACGCCCCCGACCCATTCGCTCTAGGCAGTGCCAACCCGACTGAATATCGCAAAACGGAGCCAATCGCCCCACCCAGCGCGACCCAAAGGAAGTTCATAGCGGGAGATCAGCGGAGCCAAAGATGCCATGTTTGCGGAACTTATCGTAGCGATGCGACTGGAGATCTTCACCTGACATGCCTTCAAAGGAGGCGAGAGCCCCGATCAGAGCACCGCGAACAAAGTCAGCAGCCTCCGCCCAATTTCTGTGGGCAGCACCAAATGGCTCTTGGATAATCCCGTCAATCAATCCAAACTCACTGGCAGCTTGAGCTGTGAGTTGGAGTGCTGCAGCGGCTTTCGCTTTTTCGCCCGGTTGACGCCACAAGATCGCTGCGCATCCCTCTGGCGGAATCACCGAATAAACCGCGTGTTCCTGCATCAGAACCTGATTCCCGATCGCCAAAGCAATCGCCCCTCCAGATCCACCCTCGCCGATGATCATGGAAACCGTGGGAACCTTGAGCGAAAACATTTTCATGATGCAAGCCGCAATCGCTTCCGAGATGCCCCTGCTTTCGCTTTCCACCCCTGGATCGGCGGCCGGAGTATCTACCAAGCAGATCACGGGTAAGCCGAAACGATCGGCCATGTCCATGAGTCGAATCGCTTTTCGGTAGCCTTCTGGCTTCGCCATGCCAAAGTTACGGTACTGGCGCTCCTGAATATTTCGACCCTTTTGTTGACCGATCACCATCACCGGCTTGCCTTCGAAAGCCGCTGGTCCACCCACAATTGCATGATCGTCACCATATCGTCGGTCTCCTCCAAGCTCGACAAAATCCGTAAATAAGGCGCCAATGTAGTCGAGCGCGTATGGTCGAGGTTCCGCCCGAGCAACGAGCACCTTCTCCCATGCACCAAGCCGGCTGTACATCACTTTGATGATGTTGTCTCGCCGAACTTCATACATCGCAATTTTGTCTTCAGCGGCAACACGCTCTTCGGCCGCGCAAGTTTTCGCAATCTGCTTCGCCTTTTCTAGGGCTGCGTCTATTTCGATAAGGGGCTTTTCCCACTCTTTCCAAGAATTCGCCATGTTTATGCAGACCTCGCAGAGAGTAACTTGACCAAGGTCGAAAGGGTTTGGCGCATCATTCTGCGCTCCACGACCTTATCAATCATGCCGCATTTGGCAACGAACTCTGCCTTTTGAAAATCGTCCGGAACCTTACTGACCCCTGCTTGAGCACTCACCCGGGCTCCAGCAAATCCTACGAGAGCCTTCGTTTCGGCAAGGATAATGTCTGTCACGCTCGCATAGGAGGCAAGGACACCCGCCATGGTTGGGTCGGTAAACACGGCAATGGTCGGGACGCGGGCTTCTTGACAACGCCCGACAGCGGCGGTCGTCTTCGCCATTTGCATCAGGCTCAGAAGACCTTCCTGCATTCGGGCACCACCAGAGGCGCAGAAGAGAATCGCGGCAGTGCCTTCATTTTCAGCACGCTCTAGGGTCCTTGTGATCTTCTCACCATTGACGGAACCCATTGAACCGCCCATGAAGTGAAAATCTGCAATCGCTGTACTTACGGGAACACCGTCTATCAAGGCACGGCCAGAAACGACACTATCATTCATTCCGACCTTAGCTACAGCGGCGGCGAGTTTTGGGCCGTATTCAGGAAAATTGAGAGGGTCGCCGGACACGAGGTCGGTGTCAGATTCTACAAATGAGCCTTCGTCGTAAGTAAACTCGACGCGTTGGCGCCAAGAGAGGCGATGGTGGTGATTGCAATGCGGGCACACAAGGAGGTTTTCCTCGAATTCCCTCCTGAAAAGAGTTTTCTTGCAATTGGTGCACTGGATAAACGCACCGTCAAGTTCCGCTGAACGCCCCTTGCCGAACCTCATAGGCTAGCAAGGATACCCGCAACCTACGCGGCGTCGTCTTCGCTAAGTTCGACTGACTTCGCTGGTTCCGCCGTTGAATAATCCCAGTTGTCACAGTCAAGCCGTTTGCAATAAACCATGGTTTGCTTTTCCCCGTTCCCCATTTCGACTTGGGCCTTATGTCCGAATCTACAGTCCAAACAAAGTTCGGGTTCGAGAAGTTTAACGACTTTCAGTTGCTTTCCGGCCATGGTTAATTAAGTCCTGTGATCTAGCATTCAACACAGGGTAAGTTCCGTAATGTGGCTGGGTTAGCACTCGCACCAATACTGGGATTCTTCGGGCGAAGACAAATTTTGGCTTGATCGGGTTACTTCGTTCGGGCGGTGGACTCTTTCGGCTGGCATCCTCCTTAACGAGATGTTCACATTCTCTTAATATTCACGCGATATTCTCACACGCATGGTGAAAAAAGCTTTTACGCTGATTGAACTCTTGGTCGTAATCGCGATCATTGCAATCCTAGCCGCTATTCTGTTCCCGGTTTTTGCTCAAGCACGAAATGCCGCCAAGACCACAGCAGCAATAAGCAATGCGAGGCAGCTGAGCATCGGAATGCAGCTTTATATTGATGACAATGACGGCTACTTCCACAAGCGTGGCTCCGTCAACAATCCACCGGCGGAGAAGGCAGGAGGCTTGGGATTCGAGACAATTCAGGGCGGAGACGATTGGGCGTTCTTTTATGCTCCGTACCTCAAGTCCATTGAAATCCTTGATGACCCAATGAGCCCTGCGGGCGTCGAAAAGTTTAAGAAGAATTTTTACGCAACCCGGGATGAGTCCAACCCGAACACCAATTACGCTCTTGGAAACTGGGGTTACAACTACTCTGGACTCACTCAAGATGCTAATCTCTCGGCACGAAGCCAGAGCGAAATTGAATTCTCTTCCGAAGTTTTTGCGTTTTACTCCTCCTACCTCTTGTCGTTCTTCCCCGACTTCGGCCCATACAAGAACGAATACGCTTCCTTGCTTGGCAACTTCGGAATTGCAAGGACGTGTGGGCCTAGGTTTTCGGGAAGACCACTCCCTTCAAAGGCTGAATCCGGCTTTCGCCACAACGGTCGATCCGTCGTCGTCTTTGTTGACGGACACGTAAAGCCTCAAGGCTGGCAAAAGATGCTCATTCGAGGTGGAAACCAAACCGTACCTTGGAACCTGACTTGGACCGGAACAGATCCTTGCCGACTTACTCCCACCCCGGCTGAGTGTTCAAACCCATGCCCGCCGGCTTTCTGCGGGGCGGGCAGGTGCTTCGATCCAGCAACTCTGAAGTAACCCGAGTTTTGAAAAGGAATGAAGGTCAGCCTAATGTCTAGGCTGGCTTTCTTTTACTCAGTATCTAAATGAATCCCTTTTTCATTGCAAGCTCGGCGATTTGCACCGCGTTGAGTGCTGCACCTTTCAGAAGTTGGTCCCCGGCGATGAACATGGATATCGCACTTGGATGACTGAGGTCCTTACGAATGCGACCGACAAGCACATCATCCTGCCCTGATGCTTCGTTCGGCATCGGGAAGTGATTTGCCGCGCGATCATCCACGAGCTTTACACCCGGAGATTTCTTCAGAATCTCTCGCACAGCTTCAACATCCGGAGCCTCACCCTCAAACTCGACCGTAACGGAAATTGAGTGCGCACGCATCACCGGAACCCGGACGCAGGTTACACCGATTTTGAGATCGGCTAAGCTGGAAATCTTGCGAACCTCTTGAATCACCTTCCATTCCTCGTCGTTGTAGCCATACTCATTAATCGGAGTGTTATGACTGAAAAGGTTAAATGCGTACAGGTGTGGCATCACCTTTGGAATCACGGCTTTTCCGGCTAGAACGTCGGCGGTTTGCTCCCCAAGCTCTGCCATCGCAGCTGCACCGGCTCCGCTCGCACTTTGGTATGTACTCACGACGAGCCGATTCAAGGTCGCCAATTTCCTCAGAGGGTTGACAGCCATAAGCAAAATCGCGGCAGTACAATTTGGGTTGGCTACAAGCCGATGATTCGGTAACAAGGAAGCGCCATTAATCTCAGGGACGATCAGCGGCACCTCCTCATCCATCCTAAATGCGCTTGAGTTATCCACAACCAATGCACCTTCGGTCATTGCATCAGGAGCAAATTCTCTGGATATTGTCGCTCCGGCGCTAAAAAATGCGATATCGGTTCCTTTGAACGATTTACTCGAAAGCTCTTCCACGGGGTGATCACCTCCAAAGGCAGAAATTTCTGTCCCAGCCGAGCGAGCGCTTGACAGTAGCCTTACTTTCCCGATTGGGAAATTTCGAGACTCAAGAACACGGAGCAATTCAGCCCCAACCGCGCCAGTAGCACCGACTATAGAAATATTTTTTTGTTTCATGGAAGGAAATAAAGTTTTAATGGCGAACAGGAATATTCAATAGCTATTTTAACGTAACAACCAAAGCACTCTTACACTGGTTCAAAAGCAACGACGAGAAACTATTATGAAACAAATCCACGAGAGTAAGCCGCCGGGCAACAGAGAAGTGAGTTCAGAACTACAATTCTCGGGTCAGGTCGTGCGGTGTACAGAATTTCGTGTTTCGAAGTCGGAGCATCTTCCGTTCAGCTTAGTAAGTTCTGCCACCGAGCGTTTACTCCTATGCCCAACAGAAAAGCCGGTTCTTTGCCGGAAGCCACAAGGTGGATTTACGATTATCGGCACAGGAGAGATCGTTTTCGTTGTCGACCCAAAGCAAGTTGAGCTCATCGTGTCCAAAGGATTCGCCACCATCCGAACTTTATCGTGGAACACTTCATCAACATCTTCGCTTAACTCAATCTATGCCGCAGCCAAGGGTCCAGGTCAACCGAACATTTTTTCTCCAAACCATCGCAAGGCAGAAATCTCTATTCTCTCTGAGACTGTTGAGCGCTTTGTACTTGATCCAAAACCTGAAGAGGAACCTCCTGTTTTCGCCGCAATTCAGGTCCTCGCCATAAGCGCACTAAAGGGTGCAGAAATTCAGGCCTACGCGGTGATTCCGGCTGATGCCTCCGTCGGGCTAAAGACACTATCTTCGGAAGTTCGCGAGCACCCAGATGCGACCTGGTCTCTTAAAGCCGCCGCCAATATCGCCGGGTACTCCCAACACCATCTCAGCCGAGTATTTCGACTTGAGTTCGGGCTTGGTTTCCCGGAGTACGTGGACCGCTGTCGCCTCTCCGCTACGCTCGAAAACTACAAGTCCCAAAGCGATGATCTGTTTGACCTCGCGACTGCCGCCGGATTTAAGACCATGGCGACATTCCGAGATTGCCTAAAGAGTCATTTGGGCTTAGTGCCAACCGATCTGAAACGACTCCTTTAAAGTGCGAGTATCCTGGCTGCGGTTTCCATGTCTTTATCGCCTCTCCCGCTGAGGTTGACGAGGATCCGGGTCCCAGGTGTAAATCGCCCAGGTTCAAGAAGAGGAGCAAATGCATGTGCGGACTCAAACGCAGGGATCAAGCCTTCGTTCTTTGCGAGCCACTGGAATGCTTCCAGGACTTCCTTATCGTTAGCGGCTTCGTACTCCACCCGACCGATGTCCTTGAGGAATGAGTGCTCCGCCCCAACTCCGGGATAGTCCAATCCTGCTGAAATCGAGTGTGTTGGAATCACTTGACCCGAATCGTCCTGCATCATGTAGCTCATTGATCCGTGCAACACTCCGGGAGATCCTGCCGACAGGGGAGCGGCGTGCTTCCCGGTTTCGATTCCGTCGCCACCCGCCTCTATTCCCATGAGGCGCACACTCGGGTTATCCAAGAATCCCGCAAAAAATCCAATCGCGTTAGATCCGCCACCAACACAAGCAATTCCAACTTCGGGGTCGGTGCCATATGCCGCCCGGTACTGTTCCCGTGACTCATCTCCGATTACGCGGTGTAATTCTCGAACCATGTATGGATATGGGTGAGGACCGGCGGCGGTCCCGATAATGTAGTGCGTGTCCTCAACATTCGTGACCCAATCGCGCATGGCCTCGTTCAATGCGTCCTTTAACGTTTGAGTTCCGCTCGTTACCGGAATGACGTTCGCCCCCATCAGCTTCATCCGAAAAACGTTCAAGCGCTGACGTTCGCAGTCCTCCGCACCCATGTAAACGTCGCATTTCAATCCGAAAAGTGCACAGACAGTTGCCGTTGCGACTCCGTGTTGCCCAGCACCAGTTTCTGCGATGATCCGGCGCTTGCCCATCCGCTTGGCTAGGAGAGCCTGACCGATAGCATTATTGATCTTGTGTGCGCCGGTATGACAAAGGTCTTCCCTCTTGATCACAACGTGATAACCTGACTTTTCGCTAAGGTTCTGGGCAAAGGTGATCGGAGTCGGGCGCCCAACAAAATCGCGAAGGTAGCCATCAAATTCTTGATGAAAATTAGGATCTGACCACGCGGTATTGAAACATTCGGAAAGCTGATCTAAGGCTGGAATCAGCGTTTCGGGAACAAATCGTCCCCCGAATGCACCGAAGCGACCGCGTTCGTCTGGAGGAGAAATCATCTCTTTCATTCTACGCGATCGCAAGTTCAAGTAACCTCAGGCAATTCTAGTAGATTGAGGTCCTCTTCTTTTTCCGGCGTTCCGGAGGGGCAGGGATGTTCTTCTGTGCATATGACTTGAATCCATAAATCCCGCCAACGAAAAGGAGTCCAAGACCAGCGAAGACGAGCCAAGGCGTTCCGGTCTTTTGAGCAGCCTCTTGCTTGTACTTGTCATCCCCCTTAATCAGATTACTTTTTGCGATTTCATTAGCACGAGCCTTAGTAAGGTTGCTTCTCCCCAGATCGCTCCGGTTTGTTCTCGCTTCTTGCCGTGACCGATCATTTTCAGGCACAAGACCCAGTTCCTGATACCGACCTTGCTGAGCCTGTTGCGAGGCCCGAACTTGCTCGCTCTGCTCCAAATGGAATTCGCCTCGATTCTGGTCTCGTTCAAATGCGAAACAGATTGAAGCAATGTACATGCTAAAACAGATACTGAAAAGAGCTTTCATCACTTTAACTATTAATCCTCACATTCTTCGTAAATTCCGTAGGTAATTCCGCGGTCTTGCCATGTGCTTCGCATCATGACTGGGCTACGCGGGAGATTCAGATCAATGAGCGGAGTCCTAGTCACCGAGCGCTCTCTGATCCGATTGTCATAATTCATGATGACCGGCAAACTCCAAGTCACCATTGCCTCATCGCGTGAGATGATCGTTCCGTTCATGACCACGCCACCGCCAGCAGTTCCAATGTTTCCTCCGCCGACGAAGTTCGTATAGATAATCGCGTCAATCTGATTAACACCTTCCGCAATCGAATTCATCGTAGCGTCAGGAATCACGCTTTGGTAACGCCTTCGTCCTGACGAGTCAATTTGGTTCGCATCGTAAGGAGGAATCCAGTTTCCGGCATCATCGAAGCGACCATATGTCCCTACGTTTTTGCTCGGAGGATTTACAGGAGTCATGAACTGCAGTGGCCAAGAACTCGTAAATGTAACCGGATTACCCATGATCACCGAACCTCGAGCCGCAAGCCCAAGAAAATCTCGCTTTTCGTTCTCTTCATCTGAGCGCTGCATATTCCCACCGCTGAAGTCAGGGCCATTCTTGTAGCGAACCGAGCCTACAATGTGGATATTACGCCCCGTATAAAATGTTCCTTGCCCTTCGATATCGCCTTTGATTACGACATCCTGAGTCACCGTCACTGGACCGTGAATCTTGATTGGCTTACCAGGTGTGCCTACAAGGATGGCGCTTCCGGTGATCACACCATTGGTATCAAGGCGTTGATAAGTGCTTGTAGTCGGGTTCCAGACCTCAACTCGCGCTCCTTTATTAAAGTTGGGATTGGCAGTTCCGTCTCCGAATGTTGCTTTAGGATTTCGGTAGTTCTGGGAGATTGATGTATACCGAGTCAAGTCACTGAGATCCGGCATTGCGACTTCTTTGGTGGGTTGCGTGTCAAGCACGGTCGCACTTGCCGTGCCCGAGGTATTCGCCCAACTTCTGTAGCCTGTGCTATCTCCTAAGATCGATCCCGCCGGACGATCTCGAACGATAGTGGCCTCACTTCGGAAGACAAGGTCACGATTCTTCTCGTAATCATCGGAACCATCAGCTCCGTGCAAACCAGAGTTATGCGCTGGTCGTCGGCGCTGACTAATCATGGTCCGATAGGCAGCAGTTCGAGTTGCAAAAGCCGCGTTCGACTCGCCACTTATTCTTGAAGGAGCAGCCGGTTGCCAACTCGCATATTGGCTCGTCGTCATCTTGATCGGCGGGGCATTGATTAAACCTACCGCACGCGGAACAAGCTTATCATTTCCAGTTGCAAAGACGCTACCATTAACAGTTGGCGAACCACTCAGGAAGTTAAAGTTCCCGTTCGCGCGCATATCGCCATTGACTACGAGGTCGTTTTGGTTAAATCCAGTCATCCAGCCGTAGTTGTTAACGAAGTACGCGTAGTCGAAAACCTTTGACCGAGTAAGTTCAAAGCGAGCTGTAACATCAATAGATTTGCTGACTTCACCAGAATCAAGCACTCCATCGCTATCTCGATCAATCCAGCCAATGGCTCGGATCGTGATATTTCGGGAGAAGTTGTCCCCAGGAGGAGTTGAGAAACCGATTACGCCTGCACTATAGCTTCCGGCTCCGAGAACCTGTCCAGCGATTGGCTTCTTGGGATTATTGGGCGACGCTCCGTCAAGATCTGCGTCCAGATCTTCAAAATTTTGCTCTTGTTTGAACGGTCGCCATAGGGAGTGAAGCACATCCTGAATGCCCCCTTCGCAGAGGTTTGTGGTGCTGACCTCATTTGTTAAACGACGTGTGAGGCGAAGACTCTCGGTGGATTGCTCCAAGTAACTCACGGACGCGACCGCCAACAGTGACAAAACGAAGATCGATGCCGCTAAAGCGGATCCTCGTTTGACGATCCTCTTTCTGTGTTGTAGATTAGGCTTCATTGTGTAATCATAGGGATGTTTCGCAGGTATATTGCCTCCCGCGTACGGTAGTAAAGTGGCTCTCCCTCCGGTCCATCGACCCGAGTCACAAGTTGAATGGTGAGCTGGCGAGTGATGGTCCCCGCCCCGGCTTGGAAAACTTTGTAGGAACGATTTGCATCAAGAGGATCAATTAGGATCAGCTGACTAGTGAGACCAGATTCTTGCCCAGCAACTCCAATTTCGACCTTGAATTTTGATCCACTTGTACTCACGACTCTCGCCCTCCTGCTTACTCCGTCCCATTCTGGAGGAGATTTAAAGCTTCCATCGGGATTGCGCCGCATCGTTCGATATGTTAATGAGAGACCATCTGAGGCTACTGAAACAGCCATTGCCTCTCGAAGCTCCACACTCAGCCTGCGCATGGCTTGGCTACCTGCAAGGTCAACTTCAATTTGTCCTTGACCACGCACCCAGGTTTTGGACCCAGCATAGAGAGTGGCCAACGATCCTGTCAAAACAATCGCTGAGAGCCCGGTGCCAACCATGAGCTCAACTAGCGTCGCACCCCGTCGTTTTCGACTTTTCATAAATTCGCCACCATTGTTCCGACGCGAACGGTTCGAGTTCGCCCATTATCCTGCCAAGAGATCGTAACGATGACCTCTTTCAGGTCAATCTCAACTTGCGTCATTTTCAGATATGCACGACCATTTGGCAAGCTTGTAAAAGCGGAGTCGTTTACTCCGGAATTGGAATTCGAAAAGTTAAATCCATCTACGGTTTGACCACCAACTTGTATAACGCCGAGACCAGTAAGCCGATCTTGGGTCAAACTGGAGTATCCGATAGATCGAAGAACCTCAATTTGCCTTTGAGCAATGCTGATAGCAGTACTCTCATTGCTCGCCATCAACCTGCTTCTATCGCCGGTAGGAAACGTTGCTCCTAGCAGCGTAGCCGTAAGACCGACAACAAAGGCACTTATGAGAACCTCGATAAGGGAAAAGCCGCCGTTGCTTCGTTTCTTGCGTACTGATTTCATCTTCCATAGGGTTATTGCACATTCAGGGTTGAACCCACCTGACAATAGTGCGAGGATGTATCAACACTAGTAAGCCTATCATTAGCAAATACGATAGAAAGGGCAATCAACTCTGATAGAATTGATTGCCCACTTTTTGCTCTTAAAAGCAACTTTATGGAAGCGTGTGTCCAGTAACTGAGCAACTCGGATCGGTTCCAACGTTTCCGATTGTATATGTGCCGCTCGATGGGCAGGTAGGCTGCCGCTTGAGGTAATTCGGGGTCAAGTTCGCCCAAGTCACAGCTGCGCCAGTGGCAAGGCGATTCTCCATTGCGTACTGCTCTTTCGCAGAATCTGTTTGCTTAAGGTTCCCAACGCAAGTCCTAGAGCGGCTTGTTTCCCGCGCCTTTACAAAGTTTGGCACCGCGATCGCCAGCAAAATGCCGATGATCAATACGACGATCATAATTTCAACCAGGGTAAATGCCCCTTTTCGATTGTTGTTTCTCATTTTAGATTTCCCAGTCTTGTTATAATTATCGGCTGGATGAGTCGTGAAACTCATACCAGCCAATACTGTTTATGTTATTATCCTATTACGGAGTGAATGTCAAAGTGTGACCTGCAACTGAGCAAGTAGGATCTGTACCGATGTTACCAATAGTGTAAGTTCCGCTTGATGGACAGGTTGGCTGTCGCTTCAGGTAATCCGGAGCAAGGTTCGCCCAGGTAACCGTAGCGCCGGAAGCAAGTCGATTCTCCATTGCATACTGCTCTTTTGCGGAGTCAGTTTGCTTAAGATTACCGATACATGTTCGGGAACGGCTAGTTTCTCGGGCCTTGACAAAGTTCGGAACTGCAATTGCTAGCAAGATACCGATAATCAAGACTACGATCATGATTTCAACGAGTGTAAAACCCTTAGACTTTTTAAAACGATTCATATTTTTAGTGCCTCTTGTGCGACTCGATGAGTCTTTTCCACATGATCAAGCCTAGGAACCTAGTATTTCTACTGGGTTTGTTGTTTCTCTCTCCAAATCGGATCGTTTTGAACTTCCCCCTGCTCTGACCGAGTAGGTATTTCCATGTCTTCGAGCAGCCTCCACCAGCAATAATACGGGGATTCAATTGCAACATTTGATTGAGCCATGCGCGTCTAATGACTATGCGCATCGTGTGTGTACTCATCGTCACAGCTGGTTTGTTTACTTCAGGCCATGCATTTGATCTCCGGCCCTCGGTTGCGGACCAGCTAAAAATCGGAAGAGAAGCTTCCGCGCAGATCAAAAAGGAGGAAAAGGTTTTACCGGATACCGATCCTAGGGTCATTTGGATGCGCAAGATTGGAAAGGAGTACGTGGAAAAGTACATCCCTGCCGCAGAAAAAAAGAAGCGACCATTCGAATACACCTTCGACATCATCGACTCGAAAGAAATCAACGCATTTGCGCTCCCTGGGGGTCCGATATTCTTTTACACCGGGATCATTGATACTTTTACTACCGAAGATCAATTCGCTGGCGTGCTTGGGCATGAGATCACGCACATCCGCAATCAGCACTGGGCTTCTCAGTATGCGGACAACTTAAAGCGGAGGCTCGGACTCGCGGTGATTCTCACGGCGATTGGGGCAAATGACGACCTTTGGACTGTCGCCGATGTGGTTGATTCAGGTTTGTTCCTGCTTCCCTACTCCCGAAAGCATGAGACAGAGGCTGATAAGTTTGGATACGACATGGTTAAGCAGGACGGCAGGAACCCAATGGGAATGGCGAATGTATTCACCATGCTCTCAGGCGGAAAGGGCGGTGGCTACTCCGAAATTCTCGCAACCCACCCGGATCCGGCGAAACGCGCAAAGGCCATCGAAGATCGAGTAAAGAAGGAAACGGTTACGTTCCCTGCTCAACGTCCGCTTCCGTTTGAGACTCTGGCAATGAAAAATTTGAAGAAGGCTGGAACAGGAACGCAGCCTAAATTGCTATCAGGTACACACGTTTGCTGGGGATGCGGGCATGACGATGGGCACAAGGCCAGCGTGTTTGACGCCTTCGTAGCGCAAATCACAGAAAAAAAGCTCGGATACTAAGATTTTTGGAATCTACCTGGTAAAAATAACGGTAGAGTGAAGAATCACCGGAAAATCGGGGTGGTGGGCGGTGAGGGGCTCGAACCCCCGACATCCTCGGTGTAAGCGAGGCGCTCTACCAACTGAGCTAACCGCCCGAATGGAGAGCATTGTACTCTACTTTTTTCGGAATTGGAATAGGGGAATATTCTCTAAAGGGTTGACGTATGGAAAAAGAATCGTTAAACTGGATCGTAATGCGAAAATTACTAGCATGTCTTCTGCCATGGATGGTGGTGACAGCGACAGTAGCAAGTGCACCCAGCACCGCCACAGTCGCATACACCTATAATGGTGCGTCTGTTCAAGAAGCCCTGAAAGAAGGGGATAACTGTTGGGTCACCGTAGAAGGTGTCCGAGCCTGGGGCTGGAAGCTCACTCGTGTTGGGTCCGAATTCGACGTGGAAGCCGAGGGCAGAAATCTCCGACTCCAGTCAAAAGTTCTAAACAACCGCACTTACCTTCTTGCGTCTGCGGCTGTAAATCAACTTGGGGCTATTGGCACTTGGGTTCAGAGCGAATACAAGATCCTTGGTCAGATCAGGGGCATTGAAATGTCCGGCTCAAGCATCCGGGTGGATTCGACACTCTCATTCACCACAAACATTTTCACCCTCTCCGAACCGTCAAACCGACTGGTTGTGGATATCCAGGGTTCTGCCCTGGCGAAAGATCACAAGTTTGATTTGCCCGCCAATGTGCGGATTAATCAATGGAAGCCTGACATCGTCCGAATCGTCATCGTTGATCCGGCAGTCCAAAAGCCGAAAACAACCAGGCCAGCCTCGACACGATGGCTCAACCTGAGTTTAGACCCCTACCAGTTTCCGGGCGGCGAAATTGAAGAACCGCCGTTTATTGATGACACTCCCGAAACTTCCACCACGGATAAAGTTCCGGTAGCCCCAACTCTTAAGCCGAACCCGGAGATCGTAGTCGCTAACATTCAAGGCGCTATCGTCACTCAGGCAAAAGAGCGTTCGGAGCTTCTGCAAATTTCACTGGATAAAGCTCTTCGACCACAGCCGGTTGTGAGCTATGACGATGTTAACACCGTCGTTCTGCGAATGCCTGCGAAGATGGTCACCGAGAATCCGTTCTCAAACGTTCGCGGCAAGTTCATCCAAAAGGTTGAAGCCAAAGTACTTCCAAACAATATGCTTGAGGTGCGGATCTCGACATCGAGACCGATGGTTTACAGTCTATCTGCGGGTGGGACGAGTGTGATGTTAAGGCTCACGCAACCGAAAAATTCAGGTGGCGGCATCGCCGGAAAAACAATCGTCGTTGATCCAGGCCATGGAGGAAAAGACTCAGGAGCGCACTTTAAGTCCAGCGGGACGATGGAGAAAGTTTACGCTTTGGCAGTGAGCAGGATCATTGCTGACGAGCTTACCGATCAAGGAGCAAACGTCATCATGACGCGAAACTCCGATGTATTCATCCCGCTCAAGGAGCGATCCGCGATCGCGAACCGCAATAATGCGGATTTGTTCATTTCGGTTCACTTCAATTCGAGTTCCGTGAATGACAAAGTCACGGGAAATATGACGTTCTATCACATGAGGCAACCAGAAGGGATGCTTTTGGCAAAATGCATTCAAGACGAAATTGCCGAAGTGAGTGAGCTCAAGAGTTTTGGTACTTGGAGCGATAGTCGCATTGCCAAGACATCAGGTTTCTCGGTGCTAAGGGAAACCACGATGCCGGCAGTCCTCTTGGAACTCGGATTCATCAATCACGCTACGGACCGATCGAAAATGGTTCGTGAAGATTGGCAACGCAAAGTCGGTGCCGCCGTCGTCAAAGGAATAAAGGTTTATTTGTCAGATGTCAAAGAAGAAAAGCAGCCCTAAGAAATCTCGATTCGGCGCGATCCCCGCGCTCATCATTGGTGCAACGCTTGCTGGTGCTACGTTTTACTACGTCAAAGGTACTCCGGGTCAAATTCCTGCAGATGAAAAGCGCGTCGAAAGATTGCCACAACACCAAGACAATCCGACGAGCGTGAAAAACCCCGGTGAACGGGATTCAAATTCTCCAAGCAAGGAAGGAAAGGTCATCATCCGTACTCCGAAGCCGTACGAGAACGAAGTTGAGTACAACAAGCAAGAAGTTGATGTCAAAGAAGGCGAAAACAAGTACTTGGTCGTGATCAATGGATTCTTAAAGGGATCCCGCATCACTCCAAAAAATGCTGTTGCCACTTCCGCTGAGCTTGATGGTTCGATCCTGAAAATCAACTTTACCAAGTCCATCGAAGCGGGCTATGGCACGGAAGATGAGCGCGTCTTGATTGATGGCATTTGCCGCTCAGCAGGGCAATTCCCAGAAGTCAAACAAGTGCTGTTACTTCTTGACGGCCAATCATTTGAATCATTCGGAAGCGTGGATCTCACCCAGCCTCTGGACGTTCTTCGTGACTAGGTTCCACCTGATCTTGGTTGCGTCGGCGTAAGATCGCCTGGCAACTGAACCAAGTGATCGTCGCAACCACTACTCCACAACTCCAGCCAAACACAACCTGGCTGGGGTAGTGGACGCCAACATAAATGCGGCTGATTCCAGTCAAGATCGCCACGATCACCCAAACGAGGCCGTATCTCCATCCCGCTCCAAAAACAAACAGGGTGGCAATCGCCATCATATTCCCACTGTGGGCAGACGCAGTTCCAAAGCTCGTCATCATATTCACGCGTAAGTTCACCGTTTCGCGCAGCTCTACGCATGGTCTAGGCACTTGCAACCAAGCCTTGAGAATATCCGTCATCTCATTGGTAAGTGGAAATGCGACCAAAATCAAAAGCGCCGGAACCCGAGTTTTTGGATTCCAGACATAATAAGAAAAGAGCGCGAGAAAACCAATGCGAACCCCAGTCCACTTGTTCCCTTCGCTTAAGAATAAGAAAAATGGACTCAAACTTTCTGGCCACTGGTTGATGGCATAAAAGATCGCGTGGTCAATGGATTGCATCGTATCATGAGCGTACCGGGGATGAATCAAAGAGTGCTAGCTGCATTGCAAGGTGCAATTGTAGGGACGACCTACGGTGCGCACAAGATCGGCTCACTGGGTTACGAACAAGATTTTGATATCACGCCGTACGCGGCCGCGATGGAATCCAGTGAAATCCTTGACTCCTGGTTTGCCAGTGCAGAACTGATTAAGGAGAGAATCTCACCGGGCTTACTATTCGAGATTCGCCATGATCAATGGCAGAGTCGTTTGATCGAAAATCAGTTCGGACAGTCGAATTTTTTGACCGGCTTTCGCGCGCCGCTTTCTGGCTCAATCGCGAATCCGCTAGCAAATGGGTCATCGGCACTGGCTCGATGTTTGATCTACGGGATGGCCTGCGAGCATGATTATGCGATTAAAGCGGCTTATCTGGATTCAGGAACAGATCACTCCGACGACGGAAGGAACTGTGCGGTAGCTTTAGCATTCGCTGCTCAATCGTCTGGAGTCACGGAGTTTGTGAAGATGCTGATCCAGATGCTGGAACGGACTCCACATCTTAAGGCACTAGTGAGCCAAATTGTTGGACTGGTTTTCGCCGATACCCCTCCCGCTGTAGTGATTCAGCGAATTCCGGGTTTGGCTGGTGCTGCCGATGAGCAGGGTGCATCAATCAGCCTGGCCGTGATCGTCCACTCCGTTCTCGCAGGTCAAGGAAAGTTTGAGTCTTCTCTCCAACATGCCGTGCGATCTGGAGGTGCTTGCGACACAAATGCGTTGATCGTTGCAGCCCTTACCGCAAAGTGGGCTGGGACTTGTCCCGCAAACTATTTTGATCATTTGGGAACGCGGTACCTACCGACGCCAGCCCTCCAATTGCTTCCGCCAAAAAACATTCAAGAGTTTCTCGAAGCGTACGCTTGGACCAAAGAGGATGATCAGCCTCAAAATACATTCGAAATGCCAGAAGCTCTTCCAACTTCCGTTGAGGACGAGCTTCCGCCTTCCCTTCCTTTGCCCGAACCAGTCGTTGAGCGATGGTACCATCCGCTCAATTCGCTTCCAAATTTGGGAAACAGTATGAGCCACTACGTCATGGATGGCTGTTCGATGACGCTCGAGTATCTTGACACTCCCGTAGTCTATTCCGGATCCACCAAATCTCATACGCTCCGCTTTGCAGAGGCTGAGGATAAGATTGTGGTTGATCCGAAGGTCCATGGCTCCAGCGATTGGAATATCAGCCATAAGTTTTCACCATTCCACTTGGCTCCCGGTCAAAAAGTGACGTTGCCTCTGGTTCTCCAACCAGAGGGCAGCCCAAGCAACCTTCCTCAGTTAACCGCCGCCGGACGAACCATTCCCGTGGCTTACCTGAGACCAGAACAATGGTATCAGTGCGGCATCCTCCCGAATCACGACGGGCTAGGATACGAGAAGGCCTACCGTTGTGAAGATGTACTCAACACCACCGAGGTCTTCGCCACTCGCGGTGACGGCGGAACGCGTTGGCAAAAGCGCGAGTTTGGTGGAATGCAGTTTGATCCCGAGCCTCTGTTCGGAGGTGCACCGGGTGTGCTTTACCTTTGGACCCAAGCTGAGTTCATCTTGGAAGGCGAATATCAGGTGATCGCTTCTGGCTCATCGGGACTCCTAGTCAAGATCAATCGCCAACCCGTCGTAAAGTTCTATCAATCGAACGCCGTTCCGATCCCCCGTCCCGAAGGTCAGTTCTTAGGAAAGGCCCAGGTCAGCGGTCCAGTGCAAATCATGATTAAAGTGATTCGCGGCAACGAGCCTCTTGCTCCGGTAACGTTTTACATGATCGGCCCAAATGGCAAGCTAGCCCGACCAAATCGCTATCACGCCATGCCAAGCTAACCCATGGAATGGATTGCTAGACAAATTTGGGGTGGGATGCTCAGGTTCATGCGGATTCGTCCAATCAAACGTCTACGGCTCCGATTCACAGATTACTTGCCTGAACCTAAACGTGCACGCGCAAGAGCGTCTTTTATTGAACAGGAAAAGTGGGCAAGAAAAAACGGCTTGAACGTCATGCGCTGGACAGTCCGGATTTTTACTTTTGTCATTTCCCTACAACTGTTTGCCGCTCTCGTGTATGAAATGCAAGCGCGAAACATGCTTTCCCCAGTTCTCCCGTAAAACTATGGAAAACGGGCCGTCCCCGAAAGGAACGACCCGCATACTTACCCGAATATCAAAGGTTACGCTTCAGGAATCTCTTCTTCGGTTTCTACGACTGCTTCAGCTTCGGCTTGAGGAGCAGCTGTGATTGGGGCAAGCTTCTTTGGCGCTTTTTTCTTGGCACCAGTAGAGCCAATCTCGGTTCCGATTGAGGTGTCTTGGAATTCAGATCGCAATCGAACGCGACGAGTGAGTTCCCCACCGCTCATGGTTGACCAATTCGTCCGATCCAGCGCCCACTGCCACAGAATATCAATCGGTCCATATTGGAACTCAACTCCTTCCTTAATGATTTCACCAAGGAGAGTTTTAAGGTCCTCGCGATCTCCCAGTGCCTTTTCAGCGGCATTGATGTCGCAAATCAACCCAATTTTGACTTCGACTGGTTCCTCATCTAGTGCAGCCATCACAGCTTTGGTCTTCTTGACAGGCTCAGTGGCGATTTGAATTTGGTTCAACTCAATCAGGAGTTGCTTTGCGAGCTTATCAATATCTTCTGGGTAGCGGTACTGGACGCTATCATAAACGGCAAGGCTGTATTTGCCAGAGAGCAAAATGCCATTGGCGATCTGGGCTGCGTCGGTCTGACTCAGCTGCGTGTAGGACTTCTTAACTTGGTCCAAAACGGCTTCCGGTTTCGTGAGATTACAAACGATCAATAGAAATGGTCCTCAGGGGTAAATTGTGACGCCCGGTACATTTGCCCGTAACTACGTCATAATCATATATTATACCTGGAGGCTAAATGAACCTACTCAAATTATCACTCGTTGCATCTCTTTTCGCCGTAATGATCGGCTGTAATTCGTCGTCATCAACCACGACCACTCCCACGGAGGCTTCCGCAAAACCAGCGGCCTCCAGCGAAACTGCCCTTAAAGTCGGGATCGTTTTCGATAGCGGTGGCCGTGGAGATAAATCCTTCAACGACAGCGCCTACGCTGGAATTGAACGTGCTGTGAAGGAACTTGGCATTGAAGAAGCCAACATCCAGAGCAAGAGTCCTGCCGAGTATGAGGCAAATCTCCAAGCACTGGCGCAGAAAAAGGTAGACATCGTCTTCGCTGTCGGCCTAGGAATGCAACAGGCACTGGCCAAAGTTGCCCCGAAGTTCCCGGATACCAAGTTTGCCATCGTTGATGGCGACTCGTCCGGAGAAAATACTCGGTCTCTTAAGTTTAAAGAAGAGCAAGGGAGCTTCCTTGCCGGCTACCTTGCGGGATTAATGTCTAAGACGGGCAAAATTGGATTCGTTGGCGGAATGGAAATTCCGCTGATTAAGAAGTTCGAATACGGCTACTTCGCGGGAGCAAAGATGGCAAATCCGGCGATAGTCTTGCTTCCGAGCAAGTACACCGGAAGCTGGGACAACCCCGATAAGGGCAAGGCTGCAGCTGCGGTTCTCTACTCAAGTGGCGCTGATATTGTCTATCACGCCGCAGGACGTGCAGGTCTCGGTATTTTCGCTGCCGCAAAGGAAGCTAACAAGTACGCGATCGGCGTTGACAGCAACCAGGACGACATCGAAAAGGGCACTGTTTTGACTTCTATGATCAAGCGAGTTGACGAAGCAGTTTTTCAAACGATCAAAGATCTGAAGGACGGCAAGTTCACTCCGGGTGAGAAAATGTACGACGCGGCATCTGGAGGCGTTGGTCTTACGGAGTTTCCCAACACTAGGGACATCATCGGTGAGGCCAACATCGCAAAGCTTAAAGAAATTCAAGCAAAGCTGGCGTCTGGTGAAATCGTCGCCCCCGCGAATGCCGAAGAGTTCGCCAAGATGGCAAAGTAACTTCTTCAAAGACAAGTTATCAAGCGAAGCTAGGAAAAATCCTAGCTTCGCTTCAATTTTTTGCTCTTGGCATACACTGTGACTAGATAAGATTGTCTCTACGAGAGACACAAACCCAAAAGACAAGAGACCATACATTGGGGTCGCAGCCTACAAAACGATTCAGGCGGCGGCCCATTTTTTTATTGGAGACTCTTGTAAAGCTCGTGGACTTTCTGAATCTCCACCGGCTGAATCGGGGTTCTTGGTGGTCCTACTTCAAAATCATATTGCTCTAAAAGACCCTTCGCGATGCGCGTGACGCCATGCTCGTGCATCGTTTTTGCCAGCAGGGCTGACTTCACAAAGCCATCCTGACCAGCAACGATACCCACTGCCTCTGCATATTGAAAGAGCGCAAGAGGACTCACACTGACTTGCTCCATCACGAATTCGTGGGTATTTGAGAATTCCGTGATGCAGTATTCGGGCTTGGCAACGGCGCTCATCGGTCTCGCAAACTTGATTCCAGAGTGGTGCTCTAAGAACGTCCTTAAATCGCCAGAAAGTTTGTTTTTCGGATCAACCAGGATCAGCATTCCATCAGAGTAATTTGCGATGGTCTTGAAGTGCTGCTGAAGTTCGGGATCGGTAAATTGCCCGAAGTACGGCGGCATGATGATACTCGCTCTAGCCCCATGCCGACGAGCATGTTGAGCCAGATCCAGGGAGGACATCGTCGCCAGCATCGTACAGTTCACAATGACCGGAACCATGTTTGACGTTTCGCGTAACACGATTTCAACGGCTTGCTTGCGCTCAGAAATTGTCATGAGCATAAACTCACCCATTTCGGTTCCCAAAACGAGACCAGCCGGCTTTTCCTCCATCACCCGGCGCACGAGGCGAGCGAGGCGAACCTCGCTCACGCTACTCATATCGTCGGTAAACGGTGTGACCAACGGAACCAGAACGCCGCCGAAATCAAGGGAGTTCATGGCACAATGACGTAAACTGTTTGTGTTACCGCACGATCGCCGATCTGCACACGAACTGGAATCGGAGTCAATCCCTGAACACCCGCGGGCAAGATGATCTCAACCCTTTGCCGAGAAATGCCCCGACTGTTGAAAATGCTGACATTGGCGTCATTTCCGCGTCGTACCGACCAACCAGTTGGAACATCAAGGAACAACTTCCCTTTCAGTCTGTTTGTAGTGTTGCTCCGCAGAATCAAGTCACCCGAAATCATCCGAGGTGCCCCGACGTCCCCTTTCTCGACTTTGAGCTTAGGTTCCACTTGGAGCACCTCAGAAATTAAATAGCTGGATTGAATCAGCGATTCAACGCCATCCTCCCGAGTGACTCTCGCGTTTAGAAGTGTATATCCGAGAGGAGCTCCGGAAGTCACATTGGCTTCGTAGTCGACAAATGCCCGTTTCTTTTTATCGAAGCCAGGGAACGGAAGATTCTTCGTACTTGTGAATGATGCCGCAGCACCGAGAGTGCGTAGGTCAATTCGGCCAAGATTTATTTCTCCCTTGTTTTTGAACGTAAGTCTCAACTTAATCCCCTGGCCCGGAGTCACGGTTCGCGCCGCAAACTCCGGACTCCATTCAACACCTTCTGGCAGATTGAAACTGCGGTCCATCGCAAGGTTTACGGTTTGCACCCTACGAGGATAGTACGCTGGATTCTCGGCAGCTGCGGGATCAACAGCTTCAACCCGAACTCCAATATTCTTGCCACTCTTAAATTCTGCAATTCCAGCATCCAAAACCTTAGTTTCAAATGACCAGAACTGATTACCGTTCGCGCTCGCAACTCGGACGAGGTCACTTAGGAAAGGCGTTGAATCCCAATTTGCTCCGTCTTGCTTATTTTCGACTAATCGGCGAACGCGTAACGATGGCGTTACCAAAATTTCAATGTTATCGTTCCCCACTAGCCAGCCATCACCGTTCAAATCTAAGCTGATCAGAGCGCCTTTCCCATTTGGAACGCGACCTGCGAGGTAGAGGGAACCAGGCTCCCACTGCATAAAGGAATTGATCCCTTGATATTCCGCGAGGGCGTCCCATTCTTCCGTTTCAATGATTCCGTCTAGCCGAGGAGTTAAAGCCAATCGGTTTGCCGTGCTGATTGCAAAATCATCTACGGGCTGAAACGCTAAAAGCGCCAAAGCCATAATCTGTAGCATAACCAAACTGACGCTTTAGATCCTAAGAGCGATTCACCTTTTGGTTAAATTTCAAGCGATTTTCAAGCTGAACCAGGCATACCGAGAAGCGACGAAAAGAATCTCGGATTCCCCCGACCCATCAGCTATAATAGGAGTGTTCAATGTCGAACAGGACACAACATGGTTGATAGCTTTCCAATCCGCAAAATAGATCACGTCCGGCACTATGTCTCAAATGCGAGACAAGCCGCATTCTTTTACCAACACACCTTTGGATTCAACATCGTTGGTTACTACGGACTCGAAACCGGAGTCAAGCACGAAGTTGGATACCTGCTGGAGCAGAATGATATCAAGCTTCTTTTCTCCGCCCCAGTCCGACCCGGACACCCCATGGCAGCTCTGGTCGCCGAGCATGGTGATTTCGTTCAAGATATCGCCTTTGATGTTGACGATGTGGATTGGGCATACAATACTGCCGTTGAGCGTGGAGCTGTAAGCGCTGTTGCACCTCACACCGTTGAGGATGCTAACGGTTCTATCCGGGTCGCTTCCGTAAAAATTTATGGCGATACGGTCCATAGCTTTATCAACCGTGACAACTTTAAAGGCCACTTCTGGCCTGGTATGGCAGAGCGCAATCAACCAGGCGACGGCATTGGGATCCAAGAAATCGATCACTGCGTCGGGAATGTTGAGCTTGGCCAAATGAACGTATGGGTGAAGTGGTACGAGGATGTACTCGGATTCAAAAACCTTATCAGCTTTGACGACAACGATATCAGCACCGAGTTCACTTCCCTGATGTCGAAGGTGATGTCATCCGGTTCGGGTCGGGTCAAGTTCCCTATCAATGAACCTGCTGAGGGGAAAAAGAAGTCACAAATTGACGAGTTCCTAGAGTATTTCGGTGGCGCTGGAGTTCAGCATGTCGCTCTTCGCACCGACGATATCATCCACACTGTGTCGCGACTCCGCGCCCGTGGAGTGAACTTCCTGAGCGTTCCCAAAACCTACTACGATATGCTTCCAGATCGAGTGGGAGAGATTGACGAAGACATTGATGTTCTCGCTGATCTTGGAATTTTGGTTGACCGTGACGACGAAGGGTATCTGCTCCAGATCTTCACAAAACCGATCACCGACCGGCCGACCTTGTTCTATGAAATCATCCACCGCAAAGGTGCCAAGAGCTTCGGAAAGGGCAACTTTAAGGCGCTCTTCGAAAGCATCGAACGAGAACAAGCACTTCGCGGGACTCTTTAACTTTCGCGATGAATCAACCGGGGTTACCTCCCAGAGGAGGTAACCCTAGTTTTGTTTATGAGTCCTCTCCCGCACCATAATCAGCAACCTGCTATCCTCTAACTCCAGCATGAAGAACCGAAAAGTCATCCCCCCAATGCACAAGCTCGCGGCTCAACTCTTTGAGACCGAAGCCGAGAGGATGGAATTCGTCTCGGCTTTAACCGAGGGCGAGTGGAAAGAGCAGGGTCTGATTGTGGTTCACGATAGTCCGGTCATCAATTCGTTTCCTCTGTACCGACCGTTGCCATGGCAACCGAACTTCGTCCGTCGCCTCAGCGACGCGGGAGACTTTAAGCCAGCAAAGCACCCACTCTATGCGAAGGGAGCGTACTACTCTTTGGACTTTTCATCCGCATTTGCAGCGAGCGCAATGATGGCGATCCCTCGCGCGCCCCGACGGATTCTTGACCTGTGCAGTTCGCCAGGAGGAAAGGCGGTCTTTGCTTGGCGCGCTTTTCTAAAGGATGCAGAATCAGCGGTGAAAGGGCCTAGACTCTTTTGCAATGAGATCATGCGGAAACGAGTCGGAACTTTAGTTGAAAATTTGATTCGTTGCAAAGTCACTGATTCCGCCGTGACTCCACTTGATCCAAGTGTTTGGTCGCATTACGGTCGCGGAATGTTTGATCTGGTCATCGTGGATGCACCTTGCTCGGGGCAATCTTTGTATGCAAAAGGGAGTTTTACCGAAGGCGCGTTTGATCCAAAAAACATGGTCCTCTGCATCTCGCGCCAACGCAGGATCGTTGGCCATGCGCTAGATTGCATCCGTCCGGGTGGTTACCTTCTCTATATGACCTGCACGTTCAACAAAGAAGAAAACGAGAAGGTCATCAATTGGATTACGCGTAAATTTGAAGGTGTGAAAGCCGTCGAAATCCCCGGATTGGAAGCTTACAAATCACGCTTCACCGAAGAACCTTGTTATCGTCTCTATCCTCAATCAGGGTTAGGTGCCGGAGCCTTTACTTGCTTACTCAAGACTCCGGGAGGACCAGAAGACGACATCATTCCGCCAGATCTTCCAAAAATGAATTTTGATCCCATGTGGATTTATGGAGAGGACTGGCCAATGCCAGTTCGCACTCGCAAGATGCCAGTTCTTGAAAAGGTGGAGCCGGAAGAACCCCTAGATGACTTGATGAAAGAGGTTCTTGGAGAAGACGAGTCAACATGAAAATAGGCTGTTCCGGTAGGAACAGCCTATTTTTGTTTCCGGACTTTGAGCCTTACGGCTGATCGTCGATATCGCGGCGAGCTTGGTCCTTCACACGATTCTTTCGCTTGATCGTCGCATAGCTCTGGTTCGAGTCACCAGCGGCTTCGGCCTGAAGATTGCGCAATCTGGCTTGATCTCGTCGTGCCTCCTCAATCAATGTGTGCTCCACTCCCTTTGTACGACCAACCATGTTGTCCCATAGGTACAAAATCGGCGTCGCGTTGAAGATCGAGCTGAATGTTCCGGAAACAATCCCAGCAAGCATCGTGACACAGAAGAACTTGAGGTCAGGAGTCGGCGTTCCAACCGCGATCATAATGATCAAGGTCGCGATAACCGTCATCGAGGTGTTCAAGGATCGAGCTACCGACTTTGTGATAGATCGATCGCAGAGATGTCCAAAAGTCTCACCCTGAAGTGGTCGCTTCAGATTTTCACGCACACGGTCAAAGATGACGATCGTGTCGTGAACCGAGAAACCAATCACGGTGAGCATCGCGGTAATGAATAGAGCGCTAACTTCCCATTTGAGAACATAACCCACTATCGCCGCAATACCAATTACCACAAGAACGTCGTGAACGAGAGCAAGAATTGCGGAGAGACCGAACTTAAGACCGTTCTTAAATCCACCCAAGGCGATCCCAAAGCGGAATGCCAAGTAGATAACGATTAGAGAAGTACTAATCAAAATCCCCTTGAAGGCATTTTCAACGGTTTCTCGCGCTACAGTCGGTCCAATCGTAGTAAATGAATCTGGTGCCTTGCCAAGTCCGGAGGCATCACCGACCTTCTTCTTGAAGTCAGGTGAGGAAAGCACTTCGCCTGGCTGGAGCGGGATGGTCACGTAGGCAACCTTGCCCTTTTCGCTTGTCGCGATTTTGGATAATGTTCCCTTGATGCCTGCCTTTTCCATGCTTTCCGAGATAGACGCGCTCGTCGAATTTGAATTTCCTTCCAGAAGAAATACGGCTTCCGCTCCTCCGCTGAATTCCACGTTTGGCTTGATTCCGCCTAAGCCGAGGAAGATCATTCCAGGAATAATGGTCCCAATTGAAATCATAAACCAGAGCTTGTTCCGCTTCATGATCTGGAATGGATTAGTATCGGCGGTCGCTTCGTGCTTTTCACCAAACCAGGAACGATCCATTGCATAGTACTTCGGATCGTTACCGATTCCCGAACCTACCAAGAAGACGAGTAGAGATCGTGTAACCACAACCGCAGTGAAGAGCGAGATCAAGACACCAATGATAAGCGTCGTCGCAAATCCTTTAACCGGCCCGGTGCCCAGCGCGAACAGCACGATCGAAGTAAGGATCGTGCAAGCGTTGGAGTCCAAAATTGCTGGGAAAGCTCGCTTGAATCCAAGTTCAACGGCAGTCATCAAGGACCGGCCATCACGCATTTCTTCCTTAGCTCGTTCAAAGACGAGAATGTTCGCGTCTACTGCCATACCGACCGAAAGAATAAATCCGGCGATCGCAGCTAGGGAGAATGTCGCACCGGTCAGCTTGAGAACGGTCAACGTAAACAGGATATAAAGCCCAAGGGCTATCAAAGCAACGAACCCTGGGAAGGAATAGTAAACCAGCAAGAACAGAGTGATCACGCCGAAAGCGTAAGCACCGGCTGTAACCATTTGCTTCAGCGCACCTTGCCCAATTGTCGGGTCAACCTTTGCGGAACTTGTTTCGGTCAGATCGACTGGAAGAGCACCAGAATTGAGAAGATCGCAAAGGCGGGTAACGTATTCCGCATCAAAGCTACCGTCAATGTAAGCCCCGCCCTCTAGCACCGCTCCGTCCTTAAGCGGTGCAATATTAAGCACGATTCCGTCAAGAACAAAGGCTAGCTTTTCGCCACGGTTCAGAACGCTCTGAGACCATGTTTTCATTTTTTGGCTACCCTCGGAGCTAAACGTAAACTCCGGGAACACCTTCCCTGGAGCAACTTGCGGGGTCGCGCTAGCAAGATCTGTACCTTCGAGAATCTTCGTCCAGCCCTTAACCATGGCCTGATATTCTGGGTCCCTCGGACCTAAGACCTTACTTGGATTGCTCTTCGAAGAGAACGAAACATATGGATCACCGGCTTCCGTCTTTTGATCTCCGGCTTCGCTGAACTCACGCCAAGTCGCTTGACTCGTGGTTACGTTTGTAGCGTGATACGCGATGATCTTTGCCGTACTGATAATCAGCGCACGGGCCTTGTTCTCGTCTGTAAAGCCCGGAACTTCGATTGCAAATCCATCTTCACCAGTCTTTGTGACGACCGCTTCAACGACGCCAAGCCCCTGTGCGGCGCGACGCTCCAAGGTTTCCTTGAGGTTTCGCGTGATATTCGGAAGGTCTGCTCTGAGTGCAGCCGCTTCTTTGGGGTCCTCGGGATACTTGATTTGAAGGGTAAAGCGAACGCCACCCTGAACGTCTAGGCCGTATTGGTACTTCGTTTCGTTGTACTGCCAGAACGATAGTCCGGCCAGCAACATAACGATGAGGAGGAAAATATATCCTTTGGATGAATTTGATTGCAAATCGTTTGATCCCCTGTGGAAGATGCGCCGAGGCGCGTAACTTGGTAGTATACCAATTCCGAGGTCCCCTCCATGACTTCCCCCTGGGTTTGGAGTAATCTCAACGGATGCTCTCTTCGCTCGCCGTCGCGTTCCTCTGCCTACAATCGTCACACGTCGCCAACACTCCGGTTCCGCGAATGGACCAAAAGTTCTGGGTTGACCGGAACGCGATCCTCACCGAGCGAGCGGCTCAGGGTCCAGTCGAATTGGCTTTCGTCGGGGATTCAATCACCCAGGGTTGGGAGAGTACGGGTAAGTCGGTGTTTGAATCCGAGTTCTCGGGTTACAAAACCGCAAACTTTGGGATTGGTGCGGATAGCACGCAACACGTTTTGTGGCGCGTTGATCAGGGTCAGGTCGTCAATGTTCAGCCGAAGGTAATCGTGATGCTGATTGGCACGAACAACATCGGTAATCGGGATCAAACCGCTGAAATGATCACTGAGGGAATTCAGGCCATTCTTGACCGGCTCGTGAAAAACACGAAGGCAAAGATCCTCCTCCATGCGATTTTCCCTCGCGATGTGCAGCCAGATGGTTACAACCGAACCAAAGTTAATGCGGTTAATGCGATCACAAAGACATTCACCGACGGAAATCGAGTGATCTGGAAGGACTTCAATTCCGTCTTCCTGCACGATGACCAAACGATGCGGCTGATCATGATGCCCGACAAAGTTCACTTGAGCCGAGCGGGATACCGGCTTTGGGCAATGAACATTCGGGACGACATCAAGCTGGCTTTGGCCGAGTAGTCACTTCGATGCTGAGATTTCCAGATTAAGCTCCTCAAGATTATACATCTCCTCTTCTTTTGGCTTATCTGGCCACATCTCGAAAGTGCCTTGATTTGCAGGATAATCGCGTTGATGCCATGCCCCGACGACCATCTCTCCGTCCCAGTATCCATCGTACTGGTACGGAACTCCCACCCCATCCTCGCTACCGTTACTGGTCCAGGTGTATCGCCTTGTCAGCGAGACCCTCTGACGCCGTGCATCATAGGATCCATCTAGAACAAAATCACCGTCATTATCTGCTCCCAGACCTTCGATATGGTGAGGAGTAATGGTCAGCGTAATCGATTCCTGTATCCTCATCCCAGCTTGGACGGAAAGTCCCGTCCAAGGTCCGGTCAGATCAAGGAAATTCTTCGTCACGTCAACATTGTATCAAACAATTACGCAAATGGAAAAAGCCCCGCATTGCTGCGAGGCTCAGATCCATAGGTTTTGTGGAGAAGTTAACGAATCTTCCTAACGACGGATAGAACATCCTCTTCGTTCGGAATACATTGCAATTCCAAACTTCGAACGTATGGCATCGGGACGTTTAGTCCACCTACTCGGCCAATCGGGGCATCAAGGTCGTCGAAGCAATCCTCGCCGATGCGTGCCGCGATTTCGGCACCAAAACCGCCGCTCTTCCAGTCTTCGTAAACGACGACGGCTGCGTGAGTCTTCTTGACCGAATTGTAAATAGTCTCGGTATCCAACGGAAGCAGGGACCGAACATCCACAACTTCACAGCTGATTCCATCGGCTTCCAAGATTTCAGCTGCCTTAAGACAAACGTGAACCATTCGGGAGTAAGCCACAAGCGTGACATCCTTTCCTTCTCTGGCGATGCGAGCTTTACCAAATGGAACGGAAACTCCTTCGCCGATCTTAACATCGCCCTTGATTGCGTAAAGCCCTGGGTTCTCGGTGAAGATGACCGGATTGTCGTCATGAATCGCAGTTCGGAGCATGCCGTAAGCATCTTCAGGAGTTGCCGGAGCAACGACCTTTAAGCCTGGAACGTGCGCGTACCAACCTTCCATGCTGTGCGAGTGCTGAGCGGAGAGCTGATTCGCCGCACCGCCAGGACCACGGATCACGAGAGGACACTTAGCTTGTCCGCCTGTCATGTAGTGAATCTTTGCAGCGTGGTTTACGATTTGGTCCAGAGCCAAAATCGAGAACGACATCGTCATCATTTCGACGATCGGCCGAAGACCGACCATGGCCGCACCAATGGCGATGCCAGTGAAACCAGGTTCAGTGATTGGCGTGTCAATGATGCGCTTTTCGCCGTATTTGTCAAAAAGTCCTTGTGTGACGCGGAATGTTCCTTGGTATCGTCCGATGTCTTCGCCCATGACGAACACATCTTTGTTCAGATCCATTTCTTCTTCGATACAAGCACGAAGAGCTTCTCGGTAAGTTAAACTTGCAACTGGCATATCTTAGTGACCCTTCTCCGGTTCCATGTCTGTATAGACATTGTCGTAGACTTCGTGATTTTCCGGGAATGGGGACTTGTCGGCTTCTTCAAGCACGTGGTCTGCCCAAACTTCGTATTCTTCACGGAGGACTTCCATCTGAGCATCGGTCATGATGCCGTTTTCTCGGAAGTAAGTTTCGAGCTTCAGAATAGGATCGCGGTGCGCGTTTGCTTCCTCTTCTTCCTTCGTCCGATAAAGCTGTCGGTCATTATCGGCAGCACCGTGACCAGAATAGCGATAGTTCATCACTTCAACGATGTATGGCTTCTGGTTCTCACGAACCCAGTCCACGATTCTCTGAGCGTCCTTTTTGACCTGGATGACATCCATGCCGTCAAGTCGCTCGCTCTTGATTCCGAATGGGAATCCGCGCTTGTAGAGCTCGGTGTCCGCGGCATGGTACTCAAGGCGAGTTCCCATCGCGAATTCGTTGTTTTCAATGATGAAGATGCACGGTAAATCCCAAAGTGCGGCCATGTTGAGGGTTTCGAACCATACGCCCGCGTTTGAGGCACCGTCTCCAAGGAAGTTCAGAGTGACGCGGTCTTCGCCCTTGTACTTGCTACCAAAAGCAAGTCCGGCTCCAATCGGAGTGTGTCCTCCAACGATTCCCCATCCGCCAAAGAAGCCCTTTTCGATGTCGTAGATGTGCATCGATCCGCCCTTTCCTCGGCTAAAACCAGCAGAACGGCCCATAATTTCTGCCATGGTTCGCACAGGATCAGAGCCCATGATAAGGGGTTGAGCGTGGTCGCGATACGCGGTTATCACGTAGTCATAACCAATCTTGATGCTGTCGAGCCAACCGACTGCGGTCGCTTCCATGCCGATGTAAACGTGGAGATACCCGCCGGCTTTGCCAGTACGATAAATCATGTTACAGCGGTTTTCAAATGCCCGAATTTGAAGCATCTGACGATAGAATAATTCTAAGTTTGCAGGGGTTTCCTGAATATCTAACTTGGCGGGGGTTGCCACTACTTGATAGTCTCCTTAACGATTCGGTATACGAATTCCGATTCGCATTCGTCTGCACCGTTGAAGACGTAGCGTTCCCTTCGGTTATACCAGCCCAAAGGATCAGAGTCAAATGAATCGGTGCAAAAGTTTCCGACCGATCTCACTTTTTTCAAATCTAGGGACGAATCCGGCTTGATTTTTGATGCAAATTGTAAATCCAACGGACTGAGGTGCAAAGAGATTGTGCCGGTAAACCCACCGAACTCCAGACCTCCTTACCCTCAGCAATCCCGACACGGCATCAATCCAAATGCGATCTGAGGAACCATAAATCCTTGTCGAGTTCACGCAAGATTTCTGTGAGGATGTCGGCCGTTGCGGGATCACCTAGTTCGTCAGTCTTTTCGATGGCCCCAGCGACCAGTGCCTGCTGAGCCGAGAGGGACGCAATGATTGAGTTCAGAACATCTTTGGAGGATTGAACCTCTTCGAACTCGGGCAAGCTCAGTTCACCTGCGATTCGGCGGGTCGTCCCAAATGCGGTATACCCAATTTGCCTGATTCTCTCCGCGAGCAAGTCCGTTTGACCATCCACTCGCTCGGCGATTTCGTCTAGCAGCTCATGAAGCGCGATGAAGTTCAGACCCGTAACATTCCAGTGTGCAGACTTTACTTGGGTCCAAAGATCAACGGAGTTGAAAAAGATGGGTCTTACTACTGAATCAACTTTCTTGGGTTCAAATGTAAATGAAGTTTGTAACGATGTTTTCATTTTCCGTTCTACTCCCTGGACTTCGGGGCGGTTCGGAGGATTGAGGCGGGTACATTAGATGCAGGCAATCGCCATGTCAAAGCCGAGTCCATCCTACCGAGCAGTGTTCATCTCCGATGTTCACCTTGGCTCCGCCGCGTGCAAAGCTGAAGCTGTGCAGGCATTTTTGCTGTGGGTGGATTGTGAGCAACTGTATTTAGTCGGCGATATCGTGGACATTTGGGTCAGCCGAAAAAAGGGCAAATGGCGACAAGCCCACACGAATATCCTCCGCACCATCCTAGATCTATCGGAAAATGGTTGCCGCGTTTACGTTACTCCAGGCAATCACGACTCCGAACTGCGCCGAATGAACGGGATTGACTACGGCAATATCTTTATTGATCACCAATTCGTTCACGAAACTCTTGACGGCAAGAGATTGCTCGTCGTGCACGGAGATTTCTTTGACCGGAGCGTTACGACATTTAAGGGCCTTGCGATTCTAGGTTCCTGGATGCACGAGGGAATGACCCAAATCAACCATGTCACCAACGGAATCAGGGCGAAACTTGGCAAAAAGCCGAGCGACTTTAGCTCCAAGGCAAAGGCTCGAGTAAAGAGCTTTATCAAGTACTTCACAAATTTTGAAGATCGGATCACCGTGGATGCAAAAAATCAAGGATACGACGGCGTTGTGTGCGGACACATTCACAAGCCCGCATTTGTGTTACATGAAGAATCTGGAGCGTATTATATTAATTCAGGGGACTGGATGCAGAATTGTTCGGCTTTTGTGGAGCATCTTGATGGTCGTTTGGAGCTGATCTACTGGGCGGATATCGCAGAGCAGATGCAACCCCAGACTCAGGAGCTAAAGCCCGCAAAAACTTCTTCGAAAAGATAACCATTACGTGAAACGAAAACCGCTTCTTGTCTTTGCCAAATGGTATCTCACGATCAAACCGTGGGAGAAATCAAGCCGAATTTACGAAAGGCTCGGGATCCCGGGTATTGACCGCGTACTCTCTAAGCTCTTCGGCGAGGAAGTCATGCCATCCTATGAACCTGGGGCGATCATGTCGAAGCCTCTACTCCTAACGAAGATGTTCCGGGGACAGTATAACGAAGTTGTTAACTTTATCTGCGTCCTGATCTTCCTTGCCCTCGCGCTCCTTTCCTGGTGGTCCGGGGTCATGTGGCTCGTGTGGCTCTCGGTGATTCTGATGCAGCATCATCTGATCGTCCTCCCAATTGAGCGATGGAAACGAATCTTGGCGCAGGAATGGCGATCACATCCAGAGGCTCTTGACCCGGACGGCGAGATACCGATGCCGCCGATACGTCCAAAGTCCGAAGTCACTACAAAGCCATGGGCTCCGCTAAAGTTTGAATCGGAGGATTTTTACGAAAAAATTGGGATCAAGAGTTACCGGATCTATGTGTTCTGGCTCCTCGGCCTGGCCGATACGATCGCCGATGACGAGATGCGCGAGTACACCCCACACGTCATGCGAAACACCAGTACGCAGACTCTGGATGCGTTCGAACGCCAAACCCGAACATCCGAGACCGTTCACTGGATAGGTATCCTTGAGAATCTGCCCTACCTTGGCGTATGGTTATGGATGAGTTTTTGGCCCGGAGTCATCGGAATCCTTGGCGTGGTGTATCTGAACCTCTATGCGATTTTCTTGCAACGCCAGCACCGCGCTAGGATCTGGTCTGTGCTCCTCAAAAAGATTGATCGCCACGAAGCAAAATTATGAAAGTCGTCGTTTTAAGCGCTAGTACAGGCAACGGTCACATGAGCGCGGCTTATGCTATTGATGCCGTTTGCCAGTCAGAAGGGATCCCGGTCAAGACATTTGACGCTCTGAATTTCGCGCCAAAAGCCTTCAAACTTTGGTACGGTGGCGGCTACGAAATGGTCGTTCGGCGCAGTCCCGCGGCATGGGGCCATCTTTATAAAGTCTCTGATGAAGCCAACATGAGCTATGACGTTCAGACAAAAATGGACACACTGTTCATGGCGAGGCTCGAGAAAATGCTGGGAGAAATCCGTCCAGATTGGGTCGTGTGTACGCACTCTTTGCCTCAGCCTAAGCTTGCTTTACTTCGAGAGAAGTTTGGATTCAAAGTTGCGGTCGTCGTGACCGACCTCTATCCGCACCTCATGTGGCTTCGTGGGGAGCCAGATCATTACTTCGTACCAAACGACTGGACAAAGGAAATTCTTGAACAACGTCAGCCAGGATCGGGTGCAAAGACCACGGTGACAGGAATCCCAATAAATCCTGTATTCCGAGGGCCGTTTGACCGTGAAGAGACTCTCAAGATGCTTGGCGCAAAGGCTGGTACGAAGCTCATTACGATGACCTCGGGTGGGATCGGTGGCGGTCCATTTGGAAAAGCTCTGCGCGCGATGATGACACTAGGACGCGATGTCCATATCGAACTCATTTGCGGTCGAAATGAGGCCCGGCGGAAAGACATCGAGCGTAAAGCATTGAAGCTCCCTCACAATTCACCCGTAAAAGTCAAAGTCCGAGGGCACATCAATCAAAAAGAAATGGCGATGCGGATGCACGCGAGCGATTTTTTTATCTCCAAACCCGGTGGGCTCACGACCAGCGAGTGTCTTGCAGTGGGTTGTCCAATGCTTGTCTATCATCCTTTCCTGATTCCGGGACAAGAGGAAGGCAACGCTGAATTCCTTGTGGCGAGCGGAGCCGGCGCGCAGGCTTTCACTACAGATGAACTTATTGCAACCTCCCGTGACCTACTCGATCACCCTGAAAAACTTCAGAAGATGCGGGAGATCAGCCTTTCCCATGGCAAGCCCCACTCCGCCGATATGATCGTCAAGACGCTTGTTGATCTAAGCTCGGGTTAGGTGAGTACTTTCTGGCCAGAATCTTTGAGTGCCTTTCAAAGAGGTCACCCATCAGTCGCAAGCATGTTGACTGGATCAAAACAAACTCAGTGAGGGTGGCGATCAAATTAATCGGCAAGAATCGCTTCGCGTCTATCGAAAGTCGGGTCTCTACGATTCCCAAAAGGATCCCAACGATCGGAAGCATCACGATATTCATCAGAACAGTGATTTGGAGAGACTTGAGTTGCATCGGGATAAGATCCTGGAAAAGAGCACGAATCCTTCCCATTAGATCGCCGTGGAACCGGTGCGCATAGAACGCTTTATTTGAGACCATCCAGATGACTTGGTATGACACCATCCCTATTAAAATTGCGAAAAGCATTCCGCTGAAAAAACCAAGCGTAGGGCGTCCAGTATTGACCTGGATTCCGTAGCCGATCCAAGGTCCGATCCCCGCAAACAAGCTACTGGCGAGATAAGTGCCGAACAGCTTTCCCCGGATCGCTCCACGCAATGAGAGCTCATCTTGAGCCTTATCCAGCTGCCACATATTGAGTGAGGTCTTACAATGGCGAATATCCTCTAGCAACTTTCGCAGATGGTAGCGGGGATCGGCAAATCGCACTACTCGAACGAGCTTGACGCGCTGACGTCTCCGCGCATGGCGAAGTGCGCGTCGATCAGCGGTCTCTCGTTGTTTGATTGGCATGCGAGCTTCTATCTTATCACCCTTTTTAGGTTCTGAAACTTATCTTACGAGCATCGGAAGCCCGGCAATCCAAACTTGTTTTGCTCGTGGTCCTGGTATCCAGTACGCCAATTCGCGGTAATCGGCTGCATCCCAAAGGACGAAGTCAGCATCTCTTCCGATGCTCAAACTTCCCTTCTCAGGCAGATTTAGACTTTCGGCAGCGGTAACAGTGCAGGCAATCAGAGCTTCCATCGGCGTCATTTTCATATACCGACAAGCAATCGCCATGACTACAGGGAGACTCTTCACCGGCGAGCTTCCGGGGTTGAAGTCAGTTGCAAGAAATACTTTGGAACCTGAGTCGAGCATTGCACGGGCGTCCGGGTATTTGGTGAGTCCGAGTCCCACCACTGAGCCCGGCAACAAGCCGCAGAATATCCCATGTTTGCCGAGAACTTGAATGCCAGCTTGGTTGCTTTGTTCAAGATGATCGGCGCTCACTGCACCAATTTCAGCAGCAAAGAACGCTCCTTCGCCATCGTTGAGCTGGTCAACGTGTAGTCTAATTTTTATCCCCTGGTCCTTAAATTGGTTTAAGTATGGTCGCAGGGTTTCCTGATCGAAGTACCCCTTTTCAACAAATGCATCAACATAATCTGCCTTCCCAACAACCGAATCTAGCGCGAATTCCAAAAGATGATCAAGATAGCCCTTGGGATTACTCTGAAATTCTGGTGGAATTGCGTGGGCGCCCAAGAATGTTCGGCGTAGCCCAATCCCTGGATTCAAATGGTCTCTCGCCTCCAGAATTTCGTCAAGCATCTGGACCTCGCTTTCGGCAGTTAGCCCGTACCCTGTCTTGACTTCAAAGCTCGTGGTTCCTTCCTGAATCAGGAGTTTAAAGTTCTCTACGATCTTGGAAGCTCGGTTCGGGCAATCCCGGGTTGTTCGCATCGAGCTTTTGATTCCACCTCCCTTCTCCGCGATCTCCTGGTAGCCCATCCCCGAGCATCGCCACTCGAACTCCTCTGCCCGGTTTTCGCTAAAAACTAGATGAGTATGTGCATCAACAAGTCCAGGCGTGACCAATGCACCTTGGGCATCAATGACCGAATCGAACTCAACATCACAACCCTCCGAGGGACCGATCCATTCAACCTTTCCGTTATTGACGATGATAGTAGCGTGGGAGAGGCATCCAACGGCTGGATCCATGGTGATCAGAGATCCGATATTGGTAATCGCGAATCTGCTCACGGGCGGCTTGCGACTCCCTGGATGAAATGCAGCAAAAGGGTTGCGCAGGAAAGGCTTGTTTGGCGGTTGATGTCGAGATTCGGATCAAATTCCACGATATCCGCCGCGACAACTTTTGGATGCTGACCCAAGAATTCGGCGATTTGAAAAAGTTGATCTGGCATCAATCCGCCTGGTCTAGCCCCGGGTGCGCCCGGGCAAAAAGTCCGGTCCAGCACATCGATATCAAAATCAACGTAGATCGCCTCGACAAAATCAGGGACATTGGCAAGAACTTTTTGGACAGTGGGAGCGGCTCCAATTTCGTGAACTTCTCGTGCAGAAATTTGAGTTGAGCCGTTTTCGCGCGCATATCCGAAATAGTCTCCCGAGTTCGCAAACGGCAAGATTCCAATTTGAAAAATCTGCTTTCCAGGCAGACCAGACTCAATCAATGCGCGAATGGGGCTTCCGTTATTCAGCCCGCTCGGCATGAGGCGCATGTCTAGATGCGCGTCTGTCGTAATCACAGCAATCCGGTCCAGGGGTAGCCCTAGGGATTTCACTCCAAAGTAGGTCACGGCATTGTCCCCGCCGAGAAAAACTCTCACCGCCCGCCGGTCCGGAAATGCGGCAAAATCTTCGGCTTGCTCCGAGCTAAGATCGCCGAGATCCCGTACTCCGACGTCCTCTAAAGTGTTGGGGGTGAGGTATGCCAGGGCTTCGCGAATTGCACCGGGGGCAAGGTGGCAGTTCCCCGGCGAGATGGAGCGATTGATCGGTAATCCCAAAATCTCCACAGTGAGGCTTGCAACTTCAGAAGCCAACCAATCGTGCGCTCGAGGCCAAGAAGGATCGTGATAAAGCATTTTGGCCCTGGGTTCAGCTTTTGCCTTGAGCAGACCGTAAATCCTGCATCAATTGACGTTGTATGGCGGTCAGAGTCAAGTCGCTCCGGGTGCGCTCAAGCACCGCACGAAGAGCATCGCAAGTACGTCGCAAACCGCCCGTCATGCCATCGGGATAGTCAAAGGTGATCAGACTTTCGTAAATGTCTTCCATCAAGACCAACATCCGTTCAGCATTGACTAATGACCCGTTTCGCATTTCGTCAAGTACATATCGTCGGCACTCGCTGGCGGCTTCTCCTAGCCCATGAAGATAGCTCGTGGCGTCTACCTTAAGTTCTGCTCGCAAAGGAATCGGTTGTTCCCGAACAATCGCCATTGTCGCGGCGGCCTCAACCATTTCCTTCTCGGCATCCTGGAGGTAGCCAGCATAAAGAATCACCGGAGATTCAGAGAGCGCTGTTCGCAAATCCCAAGATTTCTGCCTCGCTTCCGCAAGAAGCTGTTCGGCGATATCAAACTGGTTTCGGTGGACGTGGCGAATGCACTTGCTGGAGGTTTGGATAATCTGCCTGCTCCCAGATAAGGCCAATTCCCGCTTCTGGTGCATCGCTTCCATCTCCGCGCGAAGGTCAGGGTCAATTCCTTGCCAACTCATACGTAACCCTTCTCCTTCAAACTCACAAAAGTGTGATGGCCAATGATGATGTGATCAATCAAATGCACGTCCATCAGCTTACCAGCCTCCACCAACTTATCCGTGACGTCAATGTCTTCAATACTGGGAGTCGGGTCGCCACTTGGATGGTTGTGAACCACCGCAATTTGGGTCGCACCTTCGCGGATCGCCTCTCGGTAAACATCCCTAACCCCAACCAGCGAGGTGGTCGCAGTACCAACGTGAATGGTACGAGTCCCCAAAATCCCATTTTTGGCATTGAGATACACCACGCAAAAGTGCTCCCGAGTTTCATCTTCCAGATACTTGAACAAGGCCGCGATATCCTTTGGCTTGCTGATGGATGTGACTTGCCCCTTCCCACTGAGTCCAGACCTCCTGCCGATTTCAATCGCGGCGAGGATTCGTGTAACGAGTTCCAGTTCTAGTGGAGCAACATCAAGTAAGTCCGCCGGAGATAGCTGACCAAAGGCACGAATTCCTCGCTTTACGAGTAAGTGAGTACACAGTGAACTGATTTCTTCAGCCTGATCCTCAGTTTCCGCACATGCGATGGCGAGCAAGTCGCTCGCGGTAAGGGCGTTCAAACCAAGTCGGCGAAGACGATCGTGCGGAGTTTCATCCATGTCGGCACCTACTTAGTCATGAGCTCAACAAACTGAGCGAAGTACTTCCGGGAATCCCAAGGACCGGGTGCCGCCTCCGGATGATACTGGATACTCGTCGCCTGATGTCCCTTGTGGCGAATACCCTCAACTGTTTGATCGTTCAGGTTAATTTGAGTGATCTCAGCTCCTGTTCCTTCGAGAGAATCTCCCTGGACAGCGTAGCCATGATTTTGACTCGTAATCGTGACCGAGCCGTCCAGGAGATCTTTGACAGGGTGGTTGGAACCACGGTGACCGAAGGGCATTTTGTAAGTCGTTCCTCCGAGTGCAGAGCAAAGGAGTTGATTTCCAAGGCAAATCCCAAAGATGGGTCTTGAGCCGAGTAGGTCTTGAACGGTTTGCACCACGGGACCGAGACGCGCGGGATCACCTGGTCCGGGGGAAAGCAGGATGCCATCCGGGTTGAGAGAGAGAACTTCCTCCGCGCTTGTCGTAGCGGGGACAACGATGGTCCGCACGCCGAGGGAGGCAAATCGCCTCAAAATATTGTGCTTGAGTCCGCAATCTAGGGCGACGATCGACTTCTTGAATGTGCCCTCCGGTGAAAGTAAGTCTTCACGACCACTAATCCCCCATGCATAAATTTCATCGGTCGTCACCTTGTACACAAAGTCTTGATCGTCGTAGCCTGGGTTTGCGGCAAGAGCTTCGAGCGCGGCATCGCGAGATTTGGTGGTCAGAATTCCCATCGTCACGCCCGCCGAGCGAATGCGCTGGGTGATGGCACGCGTATCGATTCCCTGAATCGCGGTGAGTCCACGCTCTTTGAGAAGGGTATCAAGCGATTTTCCGGATCTCCAGTTGCTCGGCATTTCGCAGGCTTCCTGGACAATCAAACCAGATGGTTGAAGCTGATTCGATTGATAATCATCCTCGTTGATGCCGTAGTTCCCGATCATCGGATAGGTGAGGGTAACGAGTTGCCCCGCATAGCTGGGGTCAGTAAGAATTTCCTGGTATCCCGTCATCCCGGTGTTGAAAACAACTTCACCAATGGCGTCTTTCTCAACGCCCAAAGGCTTGCCCTCAAACACGGTCCCATCGCTAAGAACTAAATTCACGGCTGGTGAAGGTATACCAGGTTACCGGGATCAGCGACCGGGATCAGCCCGCATTGCGACCGCTCTTACCCTCGGATCGGGATCATTTCTCAAGCTCATAAAGGTCAGTCGGTGAGAATCTGGACATTGTCCTTGTAATGCGAGGATCGCCGAAATCCGTAATTTCGGCGATGGATCAAGAAGTCGCTCTGCAACAGAATCCAACGATTCCGGCGTTCCACATCTTCCCAAAAGCTCCAGAGCAATCCGGTTAAGCCTTTCGTCCGGTTCCAATAGGTACTGCTCCCCGATAGCGGTTCCTTCTTCAGGAAACTTCGCAAGCAGATCAAGTGCGGCAACTCGAATTGGAAGCGAATCTGCCTTCAATAGTTCTTGGGCCGTTCCAATTGCGCGCTTGTCTCCGATTTGACTCAGGGCGACGATGGCGAGTAACCCGGTGTTCGTTCTTTCGCGCGCGAGTGGCATCAGAATATCAACGCTCTCGGTACTTTTGAGCGCACCGGCTGCCTTGATTGCTGCGCTTCTGAGATTCGGTTCAGCAATCAGCCCTGGAATTAACGGGGAAACCTCAACTGCCTTTGAATCCACCGCGATGATCAGTCCGTTACGCTTTTCTTCTTGACTTCCCGAGGAAATTTTTTGCGCAAGCATCAATTTTCCGGATGTGCCGTTCTCGTTCAAGACGGTCACAAAGGCCCGGTACTGTAATCTGTCCGCACTCGCAAGCCTCTTGTTGAGCATCCACTCTAGGCCTGGTAAGCCAAATTCAACGAGCTTTCCGACGTTGATTTGAACTTCGTCCGCTGCAGACCCGACCCCCCATTGGGTCGCCTTCCGGTAGATCTCTGCAAGCTCAGCCTCGCTCGGAATTTTGACTGAACCAGGAGCGCCCCACTCGATCCTAGTGGAATTCGTCGGGCTCGTCGTCCTTGGATTCTCAATGTCGCTGGCGATCCCGAATCCCGCCGCAACATTTGACCCTCCATCAGAAACACCATCGCGGTACTTATCAAGTCCGGCCATATCGAGGAACAGCCCAAAGCTGATTGATCCACGAGCGGCGTTCCCTCGGCCGGGTGGTCCCTGATATCGGTCATCACCGCTCGCATCAATGAAGATGCCTACACCGTTGGCATTACCGGTGCCGGGCTGACTATCTCGTCCAGCGTATACGTCGTTTCCAGAGCGATCGAAGAGCAAAGCGACCCCGTAGTCGTGACCCAAGGCATGAGCAGCTCCATACTTAACCGAGTAGGCATCATCACCTTGCAAATCAAACAAATAGGCTGCTGTCATATGCATCGCGCTCGCTTGAACGTAGTGGTAACCAGAGTAAGTATCGTGACCCTGCCCATCGTATAGAGCACCGATGGAGTACCAATAGCTGGCCCCTTGAGCGAAGGTTTCAGCAAGGTACGCATCATCCCCAGATGTGTCGAGAAGCATGGCGATCCCTCCAGAAGTCCCTCCCGTATCCTCTCGGAATCCAGAGGAGAATCCTTGGGAAAAGCTATAGTGGACATCGGTGAAAAGGGGTGCATGAATCACCACTCCTCCAGCTCGGTAGACGTCATCTCCAGCCCGGTCGCTGAGAATCGCGACGCCTCCAGTTTTTGATGCGCCCTGACCGTACAGAGACACATCGTAAAGATCCTTCCCTTGCGAATCCACCAAGGCACCGAACCCAAAAGCAGCAAAACCCTGGCTGAGTGAAGTTGATCGGTAAACGTCGTTCCCTTGCGAATCAATCCACGCCCCGACTCCCGCGAACGCAGAACCCAACGTAATGGAATTCGTCTGGTACTGATCATCACCAGCGAGGTCGCGACCAATCCCAATCCCCAGAATTCCGGAACCTAAGCTCAGGTCCTTCGTCATGTAGCGGTCATCTCCTGCCAGGTCAACGGCGATGCTCGGGTAGCCAACTCCCGCCGCATGACGACCGGTGTAGGTGTCATTCCCGCCAAGATCTATTTCCAGCGCAGCGTCTGATTGATTGTGAATATCGTTCCCACCGCCATAAACGCGGACTCGAACTCCACCGACGAGTACGTTGATGCTGGTTGCTCCAACGGCATTGATCGGCACCTTTCTTAGAGACGGGATTTGCGCGTCTATGACGTCGTTCAGGTCTCCGGCAGCTTCAAGAATTGCCCGTAAATCAACCCTTTCGAGGAGCATCAAAGCCTGCGGAAGAGTGATTGGCTTGAGCTTCACGTAGTCGAGCTTTGGCGGAAGCTCTTCGCTCATGAGGACTGGGAGTGACTCTATCAGCTGTCGCTTCTCTTCGTCCGAAAGCCCCGAAGTGGCTTCTCGAACTGCTCTACTCGCGATCGTTATTCCGTCCACGAGGGCAAAAATGGATTCGCGCAAGGAGGCAGGGCCGTTCCACGTTTTGATTGGCAAGGGAGCGGGCGCTTTTGCCATTAGTTCTGCTCGCTTCGGCCTTGTTGGGACTTGTGAGCTGGCGATTTGGAGCATCTGCCGGATGGAGAAATTAGACGCCTTTTGAGCAAATTCGAACATCCGGTTTCCGGCATCAATGGGCTCATCAAGGGCATCATCCACCATCGGCATTCGCCAACGATCTTGGGTAAATCGCCGATCCCAGCGAAGGTCTTTTCGAGTTAGATTCCCTTGTTGAAGAGCCTGATCAATCGCAGCGTTTTCGGCCGGCGTAAATTGCGCTTGACAAATTCCGAGCGTTAATCCTGCGCAAGCGATTGATAAAAGTGTTCGAAAAACCATTCAAAGTCCCGTCGCTGGGTTGCTGGAGCATCGTCCAGAACTCGTTCTCCAAACGGTACCCCGCCCGCAACAAGTTTGGGGGAATTCCAAGCTAACCCGAAGGCAAATGTTCGCGCCTTACTTGTTGCCAGCAAACCAATCGTCTCCAGCGAATCTTTCTTGGCGTTATCCAGACTCGGCAAAATCATTTGCTTCTTGATGAGGGTCCAAAACTCCTCGATCTTCTCAACCCTCCCAGCAGACCTTGCCGCCTGAACTGACTCAATGAAGATAAGTTCAATTCCGTGCGGCGGTAAATCGGGAGGCATCTGACCATTTGGTGAAAGCGGGTGGAACTTGGCGTTCAACAAAGATGCAATCCCCTTCGAACGAAGATTCGACCCAATGACTGAGATCGGCGCACCGTAACGAATCTGAAAGTTCGGTAAAGAAACCGGAAATCCTGGTCCCCAGGGCCAGCAAATATTGATCGGGACCAGCCCTTTGTCAATCCGCTCTTTGTTGAAATCTAGTTCCAAAAACAGATTCACCGAGTCATCAATCAGCCTTCTTAGGATTCGCTCACCATCACCCTCCGGCAACCTGGTTTGATAACTTGCGCCAAGAGCTGACTCGATTGGGGTGCAACCAAGGTCAAGCGAGCCATTTTCCCAGACCAGACCTGAATCAAGATCGCTACCCGGTACGACCGTGAGCGTCTTTGTGGACAGCTTCGGGAGGAGTTCGGCGATGATTCGGGACTCAGATGCATTTGGGACTGTGGGTCTTCTCAATATCCCTTCTGCATCGATTCCCGCGAGCGAAAGGTGAAATTGAACTGATCGGCCGGGAGGTTCTTTTCCAAGGGCAGCGATCATCAGGGGTCCTGCGGCGAGAGGAAATTGAGTTGGATTCACTCCAAGTAGTGACAATTCCTTTTCCGAGCCGGGTAGCGTGCGGATGACATCCGCGTGGGCCTCCAGCACGACGTCGTCGCGCTCGCTCAGCACGGATTCCTCGCCTTGATCGGCCAGCAACCCGGGAATGTAAATTAGTCTTCGCTTAAGATTCATTGATGGCGGTCTTGTCACGATTGTTGCACAGCCAGTGGGTGACCGCGAGAAAAACAATCATCCCGGCTAGATCCACCATGAAGTCTTCTACACGCCCCTGACGCCCCGGAGTCTGCGCTTGACGGAGTTCGTCAAAAGCGCCGTGAGCACATCCCCAGACGAGCGCCACGATGATTGCAGACTTCCCTTTTTGGATGCTACGGGTCGCGAGATATGCCGTCATTGCGATGGTGCCGTAGGCGCAAAAGTGGATGGTTTTGCGGATTATTTTTACGGCAAGATCTGCTTGGTCCGGGGTGAAGTTGAACCACTCTCGAAGCTGGTCGGTCCAGCCTCCCGCGCTACCTCCTGAGCCGGAGAGGTACGCGAGCGGAACTGATGTTAAGATTACTGCGAGGACAAAAGATGGCTTGATCAACCTCTCGGTATATTCCAAGAACGAATGTTCCGTTTCCACTGAACTAAAAAAATCCCCGATGATCGCAAAAATAAATAGCATCAATCCGACAGGTGCACTGAAAGGCAGAAAAAAAACGGCGAGATGAAAACGAATCAATTGCCGCCAATACGGAAAAAAAACACCGATCGCAAATAAAGTTATGCTCCAAATAGAAAACGCTAGAGTGAAGATATCTTTAGACCAAACGAACACCAAGATAACCGCTACCATCAGCCCCAATGTGCCAAGCTCGATTCTATCTCTTCGGCTCATAATAGAGTCTCTCATGCGCATTCTCATCACGAACGACGACGGCATTCATGCCCCTGGGATTAAGGCACTGGCAGAAGTCGCGAGCCAATTTGGCGAAGTCAAGGTTGTTGCTCCGGATCGCGAGAGAAGTGCATGCGGTCACGCCATGACCCTCCGCGATCCTCTTCGGATCAACCCGGTCAATTATGGCGCGATTGAGGCCTACGAAGTGAATGGCGTTCCGGTGGATTGCGTGAACATCGGATTGACCACGGCTTTCCCAGACGGTTGTGATCTGGTCCTCAGCGGCATCAACTCCGGACCGAATATGGGGTTTGACGTTACCTACAGCGGTACGGTCGCCGGGGCGATGGAAGGTTGCGTGAACAATATCCGGAGCATCGCGATCAGCATGGCTCTCTTCGTTGACGGCGCCCCCTTGCACTGGGAAACCGGGAAAAAATGGCTCACCGAAAATTGGGAAATGCTCGTCAACACGCCCCAGAAAGAGCGCACTTTCCTCAACGTCAACATCCCCAGCATCGCGTATCCGGAGATCAACGGATTCCGCGTCGTTGGGCTAGGGAAAAGGGTTTACCAAGATCGCGTGGAGAAGCGAACCGATCCGTGGGGTCGGACTTATTACTGGCAGGGCGGGGTGGTCGTTGTAGATAACCGCGAACCAGACACGGACGTAGAAGCCACCAGCGAGGGTTTCGTCAGCATCACGCCGTTGACTTTGGATTGGACCGATCACGCAATGAAAAACGAGCTACGAGAAGAACTCGTAGCTCGCTCCGACTCAAAAGCTTAGTGCTTACTTAAACAGCTTCTCGTCAATCCCTTCGTTCATCTTGATACTCTGGTAGCTCAAGTTTCCGGCTTCTTTATTCGACGAATTGCTCACGGTAACGCCCGTTGACATCCAGACTCCTTTGGTTTGGATAGGGTTGCTGTAAACAAATGTTGCCATCAATCGGCCTCCGGTCCGGACCTTTTGCCCGTACCATTCACGCTTCGTGATGATCTTCTTGTCTGGATCAATCCAAACGCGGTGGCGGCTGGAGTCTTTCAACCCTTCCTTGTACGTAAAATCGAAGACCACATCCTTAGTTGCGCGGTCGAATCGGATGAACTGAGCATCAAACAGTGAGCCGAATAGACTCGGCGCCAAAATGCCGAAGTCAAAAATGGTTTGCCTCTTGCCAGGAGCCTTGCTCACGTCTTCGGTATGAGAAATATTGCTGCTCGGGGCTCGATAGGTTTTTTTTCCACCGACCACGAGGAAAATGATCTTCGTATCTTCGACCGTGCTGACCATCCTCATCTTAAATGGCTCCTTTAGCCATACTTGCGATTCCTTCACTCGGTAGGACTGGGCAAAATCTCGGTTGATCTTGGCGAGTTCTGACGTGCTGTGCTTACCGGTTTTTACTGTAAACGTTGCATCTTCGAAGTTTTTTTGCACGTATGATTGAATGTCTTCACTCGGTTGAGCCGTCAAGATTGCAAGAGTCGCTAAAATAGTCATCATTCCAGAAGTTCCACCAGTTAAAACGTGCGAAAATAGGACAGAGTTTCGCCCGAAAGAGCTTTATGCAGAATTCAAGAACAGAGTCATATCAGGAACAACTCCAGCGGACCGCGCGTTATGAGGCTCTGCGGCCAATGACGGCGAGCGAGATTGTTGACTACAGCCTGAAGCTCTTTCGCATGGTCGGCGGATCGATCCTGAAGCCCACAGTGACTTCGGCGACCATGGTGTTCATTTCAGTCCTAATGGTCTCGCAAATGTTGATCCCGGCACTGTTCACGACTTCAAGTCCAGACAGCGTGACCGGTCAGGTCACCGAGGTGGTAGTTGCGATTTTACTTGGGATCTTTGCCGCGATCCCCACCCTCGTGATCGGTCTCGGGAATATTGCGTCTCGATCAGTCATTTCCGCCAAAGACTATCTGATGGGGTTCAACTCGCATGAAGTCATCAGGACCAAGGAGGTGGACGAAGTGTTGCCAAAGATGATCCAGCTCTTTGCCCGGATGTTCATGGTCGCCTCGGCAGGGATCTTTGTTTCGATCGCTCTCCTCCTCTTTGGCGCACTTGCAGGGTCCCTGATGAATGACAAAGATCTGGCTGGATTTTTGAGCATATTAGGGATCGTCAGTTTTTGGATTAGCGCGATTTGGGCGGTCCGATGCTTCTTTGTTCACAGTCTTGCTCCGCCAGCCATGGTGATGGACAATCTTTCACCGAAGGACGCGATGAAGCGCAGCCAGGAACTAAGCAAAGCTCAGCGGTATATTCCAAGTTGCGCCGATACGGTGTTTTCGGTGGCTGGAATGATGCTGTTCTTCACGCTAATTGTTGGGGGAGCTGTTTCTTTTGTTTACTCCATTTTGGGTGTGGTGGAATTTCTGAGCGCTCTGACGGCAATGTACTGGTGGAGCGAAATCTTGATCCCGACAATTTTAGGAATTCCCTTCCTCGTGACACTTTGGCTCGTCTTGCCCGCATGGTTTGTGGGCTCGACAGCGATCTACTTTGAACGTAGGATTCGGATAGACGGATTCGACGTGGTGATGCTCAATCATGAACTTGCTTCAAAAAATCGGCGTTAAGGTTTTACTCTTGTGCGTTGGAATGATCGCACTTTCTGCGGACGCGCAGGACTATTCCCAGATCGTTAAACAGTTGGAAAAAGCCACTCCAGCCGAAGCGGCTGAGATCGTTCGGGCGAATAAACTCGATTCTTCCACGCTAGAATCTGTTCGTAACGCCGCGTCGAACATCATCTATGGCGATACTCCGAGTAAGCTAGAAATTCGGACCATGCAAGACGCGCTGGAAATGCAGTCTGTTCTCACCGGCAATAACACTGCAAGCGCTCCGCTCACTGTCGCCGATGTCGCGGCTCTGAAGGCATCGCCTGCCTATACCGACGCCGGACCAAAACATAGCTCCAACTGGATGAAGGACAGTCTCGATCGTATTGGCGAGTGGTTCAGCAATCTTCGCTTTGACCAGCCCGAACAGCAAACTTCGCCTGGCCTTGGGGGTTCAATGCCAGATTTCGTCACCCCTTTGATGTGGATCGTGCTCGCGGTTGTCGTCGGACTCGCGCTCTTCTTTGCGGTGAAATACGCCATGGAAACGTCGCTAGGCAAAAAACAGGGCGGCGCCCTTTTCACCGCAGAAGAGATCGAAAAACTAACGGTTGACGAGTGGTTGGCTAAGGCTGATGGTATGATTGCCCAGGGTCAGTACCGGGAGGCGATTCGGTGCCTTTACGTAGCCAACTTAGTGAGGCTACAGGAAAAGAGCCTGCTACAGCTTCGTCCTCACGAGACGAATTGGGAACACTACCGACGCTTTCGAACCCAACCTTTAGCGGCAAAGTGGGACATGACAGCTCCGACCAATCAATTTGACCAATTTTGGTACGGAAAAAAGGAAGCCAGCCTTGAGGATGCGATGCAGTTTAAACAGCATTATGGCGACCTACAGGAAGTCTTGAAGCAAACCGGAGGGCGGTCATGAAGAGTAAGCAACTCCAGTCGATCGGGGTAGGACTCTCGCTCGTGCTTTCGTTATCCGTAATTGGGATGCTGATCGCAAAGAACGAGCGTCAGACGATGCCAAGCATGACTTCTTCAAAGCCAAGCGGACTCAGACTGTTCTCGCAACTCTTGGAGAGAAACGGCGTTCCGATGAAGTTAGAGCGCACACTGAGTCCGGTTTTCCAGCCCAACGACCTCGTCGTCGTTGCCCGGATACCGGGTGATCGTGAGACGAGCGAAGTATTCCAAAAGGCCATGGTAAAGCACCTAGACGAGGGTGGGAACATTTTGGAGATTCGGATGGACGATGGATTTAACGACAGCTCGATCGCCGCTGCTAATCCAGTGAAGGTTCGCAGTCTTCTTGACAGAGAGGCGGAGCCATTCTTGGTCAACCTGCCAAATCCTTCTGATTCCCTCGTAAATGTCGAGGAGATGTCGCTCATTGATAATCAGAGCTCAGTCAAACAAGGTCTCTATGAAGCAATTGAAAATGCAGGGAGCCCGGTCTCATCTGTCCGGCGGCAATCAAAGGGTTACATTTGGAGCTTCCACAATGCCCTTCCAGTTTCAAACCGGTTCCTGGACAAGCACGATAATGCCGCGTTTGTGATGGACCATGTGCGGCGGATGAAGAAACCCGGCGCAAGGGTCGTTTTTGCTGAGGCCGGTATTGGAAATGTCACCCAAGAAACAATTTTAAGTTTAATCGGACCATGGGCTCGGGCGACAGGATGGCAGGTCGCGTTACTTTTTGGTGTCGTGATTTTTTCACTGGGAGTTCCATTCGGAGTTGTCCGAGGAAAGAGCGTGTATCAACGCGGATCCAGAGATGTGGTCCATGCCGTGGGGCAGCTGTTGCGCAGAGGTCGGAAGATAGGATATGCCAATCAGCAAATTTTTGAGGCGACTCGCCGGAGGCTATTCAAGAAGTACGGTTTGCATCCCGGATCCCCGGATTCAGACATTCGCAAGCGAGCACCAGAGAATGTTGCCGATGCATTCCTCAGATTATCTTTAAAGGTCAAAAATGATCCCTCGAAGATTAGTCTTGACGATTGGCGTGCTTTTGAAGAGTCATCAAAACTTCACCATGTGAAGAGATAATGATCGTGCAAATCCTGTTGATTGCATTGTAAAATAACTTCATGAAGCTGAACTCAAGTTTGATTCTCCTGATGATGATCGCCACGCTGAGCACCTATGCGCCCGCTCAGTCACCCAAGGCTCCATCCATGGCGGATGAGAAAAAGAAACTTGCGAGTGCCAAGGCTGGTTACACCAAGGCAAAGGTCGCGTTTGACAAGAAGCCAAAAGACAACAAGCTCAAGAAGAGCTACATTGACGCCGCAATGAAGTATGGAAACGTGGCGTTAACTTCTTCTGCCCTCACGCCGAAAGAGAAATATCCTTTAAGCCTCAAGATGTACCGCGAGGTTCTGCGCCTTGATCCCAAAAACAAGGAAGCCAAATCGAACAAAGAGCTGATTGAGGGAATCTATAAGCAAATGGGCCGGCCGGTTCCAAAGTAACGCAAGTCAGATCATCCCGTGAAAGACCATCTCCACGCTCCGGACCTCAAGGAACGCGACGACCAGATTCGCAAGTTTTCGCTGATTCTGGGTCTAGTTCTGGTGGCGATGGTCAGCCTTCCAAACCTTCTGGCCTTGGGGCTCGGCATTTCTGGATCCAGCTATCTTGGAAGTGTTTTCAACTCAGATGACCATATGGTCTATGCTGCCTGGATTCGACAAGCCTCAGAGGGCGCGATCCTTTTTGATAACCGCTTCACTACCGAACCGCAACCAGGACAGACGTTTCACCTGTACTTTCTCGTCTTAGGTTGGGTCGCAAAGTTCATCGGAGTTACTGCCGCCACAACTTCGGCTCGCCTGATCTTCTCGTTCACCTTCGTTTGGATGCTTGGTGCACTCCTCCGGAGGTCGACCCTCTCCATTTATGCCTGCAAACTCAGCATGATCTTTGCAGTTTTTGGCGGAGGTTTGGGCTTTTTGGTTTGGCACAAATTTGGCCGAATGATCGTGAGTCCTCGAACCACAGGTTTTTCATCCGTGTTCGGAGGATTACTACCCGTTGATGTTTGGCAACCGGAGGTCGGAGTTTTTTCCTCCGCACTGACCAACGGTCTCTTCATGATTAGTTTGACTTTGATGGTGGTCGTACTTGTCTCCGCGATCGATGCGCAGCAGTCATGGAAGTCCGTCATTCCCGGGGCGGTTGCGCTGGGAATTCTGATGAACATTCACAGCTACGATGTAATGCTGATCGGATTAATTTTGGTAGGCTTTTTGATCACAATCATCGCTCAAAAGGAATTTTCTGGCATTTGGCTCGGCCGCATTGCCGCCATGTGCGCGGGGATTATCCCCGGAGCGTACTGGTTTCTGCACACCCTCGCAACGGATCCTGTTTTCCAGGAGCGTGCCGCGACGCCGACCTTTTCTCCAAATTTCCGGGCATTACTTCTAGGTATTTTTCCCGCTTGGGCTTTGATGCTTGTTGCCCTCCGGAAGCTGCCGGAAGGTAATCCCATCGCGGTTAGTGTTTTTGGGGCCGGGACACTTGGGCTGGCTTTTGCACTCAGCACCGTTGGAGATTTCTTCCCGATGACCTGGGCGGGGTTCGCGATTTCCGTGATCTGTGCTGGTATTGTCGTTTGGTTCGGCTCGCGCAAATGCCACTTTTGGAATCTCATGCTTGCCTGGGCGGTTTTTGGAATTTTGGCTCCGTACGCCCCGGTTCTTTTCCAACGCAAGCTCGCGGCAGGCCTCATCATTCCTTTTGCGATCTTAGGCGCACTTGGTCTGGGCGAATTGATGAAGAATATGGACCGCATCCAGCGCAATTTGCTGACAACCGTTCTTGGGGTCACCCTGGGAATGTCCAGCGTCATGTGGCTTCAACGTGATGCGTTATTGATACGGGACGACGTTTCAACAACTACTGTCCAGCCCGCATTTCTATCCGAAGAAATGTCCAAAATCATCTCAATCATTTCCAATACTCGCATCCAAGATGGTGACAAGGATCGAGCCCCAAACGTAGTCGCCGTCCCTGGAATCCCCTCTCCTACTGGTGAGCCCGATCGCTATGCCAGACCCTACTTTGTGGACATGAATCCGATCGTCTCTGGCCTTGCGGGGGCGTATACCTATGCCGGACACTGGTCGGAAACGCCGAAGTATGCCGAAAAGCGGTCCGAGACAATGCGAATATTGTTCACTGGACAAGTTTCCTCACAGGAGCAGATCAGTTGGCTTGGGAAGAACAAGATCGACTTCGTCATCGCCCCAAATATTAAGAACTATCCAGACTTGCCATACCGCGACCTTCGCGGACTTGGCGAAATCCAGCTCGAAGGGCCAGAGTTCTTACTGATCCGCCTGACTCGGTAGCTCCGGGGTTTCTGGAACGGTCGTCGTTGGGATCGTGTCTGGAGCTGCGGTGGGTGTAGGAGCTGGTTTCCTGGCTTTTAGATTTCTCGCATAAGTCCTCGGGGCGCCAGCATACTTACTCACGCCGAGAGATTCCCGCTTAATCACTTTCCCGCCCTTCTTAAAGACGCGCCAAGTGGAAACTTCGTGAGCTAGACCACCAGCGTCCACAAATTTTGTTACGCCAAACCCAAGGGAAGGATCGTGCTCGTAGCGCACACCACGACCCCAGGATTTAACTCTGCTCCGTTCGATTTCCACGGTTAAACCAGGTTCCTTGATCCCGAGTAACCGGAAGGTCAATTTGCCCGGAACGTATTCAGCATCTACCGCGACTGGATGATCCATGTTGTTTTCGAAGACCAAATTGAGACTCGGATAACTCACGACGCAATCACGCCCGATCGGAACGTACGGAACTGACATCGAATGGGGCTGTCGCTGCACGATCTTGAGCCCGCCCATCAAAGCTGCGTTATAAAGCGTAGTGCTGACCTGGCAGATACCTCCACCAATTCCAGTGTCGTGCTTTCCGTTATTGAAGATGCCCGCTTCCTTGAAGCCCCTTGCGACGGTGCGTTGACCGACGACCTGATTAAAGTCAAATTTCTCACCTGGCATCATCAAATGCCCGTCAATAAAGGATGCCGCGAGCTTGATATTTTGACAACGCGTCACCTTGTGGGTTGGGAAGTTGGTGGAAAAGGTCGCGTAAACTTCTTTCACCTTATCAAGTTCGGTGTCCGGAATCTCCTTTTCAGCTTCCTTGAGCGGAATCTCGAGCGAAGTTCCAGCCAAAAATGCCTCCGGAACCAGTTTCACGAAGGATTCGCTATCAAAAGCCAAGCTGGTCTGCTCATAGATCCGGATAATCTTTCCAGATTCGTACTTGATCTTCGCGGGGGAAACCGGAGGGGCATTATCCTTCACCTTATCAATAAAAAACTTAGAAGACTGCGGATCAACGCGGAAAACGAACGGAACTTTTTGGATTTCCTCACCCTTGCCGATCGTCCGAGCGGCACTCTGCATGAAGTCCTCAAATGCAATTTGCTTCACCGAAGCCACATCATCCAGAATCAGTCCCAGTTTCGTCACAGGATAACTCCCCGTGAGTGCAGGAATCTGCTTCGAGGTCAGAGAAATTTCTCGTGTTTTTTCCGATTCCCAGTAAAGCCGAACTCTCTTTTGCGCATCGGTGATCGAAAGCCCACCAACCGGAACGACGCCGACCACAGATCCCGGTGGCAAAACTTCCGTCAGCCCCTTCGCAACAATGCCAACGTAACCCCCTGAGGCAAGGATCACACTACCGGCAATTCCAAAAACAAATTTCACAATAATTTCGCTCAAAAGTATATCCGTTGGCAGGTTAAGAAGAACTCTCTTTGTTTTAGACGGGAGAAGCGGTAAAATGTTGCCATGCCTAAACTGGTTTGGCTCAACGGCAAAGTGATGCCTCTGGAAGAAGCTACGGTTACCGTAGCCGACCACGCTCACCTTTACGGCGATGGGCTCTTTGAAGGAATTCGGATTTACTCCGGCAACGTCTTTAAGCTGGACGAACACCTCGCCCGTCTCTATCACGGAATCAGGATGCTCGGCTACGAGCAAATGATCCCCGTTGACGAGCTCAAGGCGATCATTCTTGACACCTGCCGAAAGAGCGAAATCACAGACGGGTACATCCGCCTCAATGTCACCCGGGGAACTGGGCTCGGACTTGACCCAAAAAACATTGATCGAAAGCCCAATGTGATGGTCATGGTCAGCACCTTGGCTCTTTATCCGCCCGAGGCGTACGATCGCGGATTGGATGTCGTCAGTACAAGCTACCGTGTGATCCAAGCCGACTCTCTTGATCCTAGGCTCAAGTGTATTGGTCGTTATGCCAGCAATATTCTTGCCAAGCAAGAGGCAAATCGCCGTGGCGCTGGCGAAGGTTTGATGCTAAATCACCAGGGTCATGTCGCCGAATGCACCGGAGACAACATCTTCATCATCCGCAATGGCAAAATCAAGACTCCTCATCCATCCGCCGGAATTCTTCAAGGAATCACCCGCGATACGGTGATCATGCTCGCCCGAAATGCTGGCATTGAGGTCATCGAAACGACTCTCACTCCGTTCGATCTATACACCGCAGACGAAGCTTTCCTCACCGGGACAGCAGCCGAAGTGATTCCGATGGTCAGTCTGGACGACCGACCGATCGGTGACGGCAAGCCCGGCGCAATTACAAACAAAGTCATCGCGCTTTTCCGAGAGCACACCAAGATTGGCACCCCAATCTTCGAAGCTGCCACAACAAAGTAAGCCATGGCACGCTTTGTAATCCGGCAAGGCAAAGAAGAAATCGGTCGTGTTTCCTCCCCCAAGGAACTTGATGCAAAGGTTGGAGTCCAAGGAATCGGTAAAGTGATCTTTGGACTCAGCAACCAGAAAGAAAATGCGAAAGGTAGGTGCCCTGCGTGCGGGTATTCCGTCTTTCTGTTGGAACAGTCGGGGCTTTTGGGCTGTCCAGCATGTTATGAGGTGTTTAAAGAACAAATCACCGCAATGCTCGCACCCCAAGATTTGGTATCTTAACGAGGAACAATGAAGACAACTTCCCTTCTGCAATTCGGTATTTCGCTTACCGCCCTGATCATCCTCGCTGGATGCGGTGGTGGAGGAGATAGTCGTTCGTCCGGTTTGCCTGACCCCGAAATCCGATTCCTTAATATTTCCCTTCCCCCCGTCGGGTCTACTCCTGGCACGGATCCGGGAATTGATATCGTTGTCTCGTCACAAACTAACCCGGAAGCAGTCCGATCCAACGGAATTTTGTTCGGGCAAATGACCCCGAACTTCCAGGAAATCGATTTCATTGAGGAAGCAAACGGTGCTTACGACACCAGCATCCGAAAATCAGGCCAAATTGGCGAATTTGACCGCGAATACTCCCCGTTCAATCGCAATACCGACACCCTGATCATGGGAATGGGCCTCCAAGATTCCGGCGGAGAGAATCGCAAGCGTGCCCGAGTGCTTTTTGTGCAAATCGACCGAAAGGCTCCAACCGGCAACTGCCGCATTTACTTCCTAAACGCCTTTTTGCGTAGCCCAGGGTTGGATACTCCGTCTGTGACGCTCCAAAATATTGATCTAGGCGATCCGAATTCCATCGAAAACCCGAGCTTTAAGATCCAAAACGTCGAATATGCCGGTCTCAAATCCGAGAGTTTGCCTCCAGGACCGCTGACTTTGATCGTGCGACGCAACTTTGACGCAGGATCCGGAGCCCTTGTGGAATACGCCCGAACCAACTTCAACTTCGAAGCCGGAAAGGTCTACTTCGCCGTGATCACTGGGCAAGAAGCCAACCCGATTTTGGCTTGGCAACCGAGCATCAAGATCTACGAGATGCCGACTCAGGACTAAAACCAGCCCCTATTCCGTAAGAATAGCGCCCCATTCCTTTACCGTCATTGGATCGAACCGATCCTTGGCGGTAAAGTCGTCTGGGGGTAGCGCAATAAACTCCAACCGCTCGTTCGTTTCCGGATGCGAGATCGCCAAATACGCAGCGTGGAGTTGCATCGGCCCTTCCGCCCAAGAACCGGTGGCATAAATCCGGTCGCCGACAATCGGGTGACCAATCGCGAGCATATGCACGCGGATTTGGTGCGTACGCCCGGTCTCCAGTCGCGCACCGAAGTACGTACAGCCATTCAAAAAGTCAATAACTTTGATACTGGTGGCGGCAGACTTCCCTTTTGGATTCACACACATCTTACGGCGGTCTTTGCCGTCGCGGTCAATCGGCGCATTGATCCTCAGCGCCTTGTGCTGGACCTCACCGCGCGCCATTCCGATATAACGGCGCTCGGCGCGTTTCAAAGCGATCTGCTGGCTAAGGTTAGCGTGGGCGTGATCGGTCTTGGCGATCACCATTAGTCCCGTGGTTTCCTTGTCCAGTCGGTGAACGATGCCGGGGCGATAGGGTTCAGAGCCCTCGCTGAGGTTCAAATTCCGTCCCAAAAGCGCATTCACTAAGGTCGGTTCATTAAGCCCCGGCGCAGGATGGCTAGCCACTCCGCGCGCTTTATTCAGAATCAAAAAAGAATCGTCCTCGAAGATGATATCGAGCGGCATATCCGACGGCGTGAGGTCATGGATCGGCGTCGGTTCAATATCGTCGATCGTGACGACCATACCGGGCTCGACTTTGAAGCTCGATTTCCGTTCCTTGCCATCAACCCAAACGCCCTCGGACTCCATCCAAGCCGTAAGTTTTGTCCGGCTCATGTCCGGGAGTTTGGAGGAAAGAAATTTGTCTAACCTATCCGTAACATCAACCTTAAATTCCATCTGCGCCCCCTAGGGTACCCAGATTCCGAGCAAATCCCGCCGAAAACTGTGATTACGGGCGACTTGGACGAGTCAAGCCGCCGTTTGGAAGTGCTTGCGGGTTGGGAATTTTTGCTCAGCGATGGGAATTTTTGCCTCAGCCATGGGTTTTTTTTCCTCAGCGACGGAATTCTTTTGCTCAGCCATGAAACCCTTTTGCTCAGCGACGTTTTTTTTTTGCTCAGCCGAGAGAATTTTTTCCTCAGCGACGGGATTTTTTTCCTCAGCCAAATGAAGAATTTCCTCAGGAATTTTGTCGCTGAGCCATTTTTTCAATCCCAGAAGCCAATTTTCTCGGGGGCTGAGGGACTTTTTTGGGGCATTTTTGAACCTAACGGCGACTTTTTTTACAAAAACCCTCTAAAGATTTCCCCTGATTCTGCAAAAAATATAACTATCGACGTCCGAAACGGACAAGGAAACAAAACTAAAATGATAAACAACGATTACATCCCATCGCGGGATACAGAACTAGACATTTGGCTTGACAATTTTGTGAAGCAATGCGAGACATACGAAACCGAGCTAGGGCTTGATACCGAAACTTTCGGTGCTATCTCTACTCTTACCACAGCTTTCCAATCATCGCTTGGCGATGTGGTTACAGCCAAAGAAGAACTGAAAGGTTTGGTCAGTACGAAAGAAGAAAACCGTGTTGATGTGCTCTCAGTCGTGCGAAATTACGCGCGCCAATGGAAGAACGACCCGACGATTTCCAGCAGTATCCTTAACGCTTTAGGTATTGTTTCTACCCGGTCTTATGGCCCTGTTACGATGGTCACAAACTTGATCGCCAGCGGTTGCGGTGATGGGGATAATAAGCTCAGTTGGAACCGCAATGGTAATTCTCCGGATACAACCTTTGTGATTGAAGCAAGAATTAACGGAACTTCGACATGGTTCTTTGCTGGTACGACCACAAAGTCAAAGTTTACACATTCTGGTCAGACTCCTGGTCAAGCGATTTGGTACCGTGTGATCAGCAGCCGCGGAAACACCAATGCCGGACCAACCCAGCCGGTATTGCTCTTCGGTAATCCAGGAGATTCTTCGCTGAGTATTGCTGCTTAAGCGGTAGAATTTGGCATTGATACCTATAAGTCATACTCCCCGCTCGGGAGTATGACTTTTTTTGAAGTTCCCCTCCTCTTAGCCTGCATAAATTGAAAGATTGCAATCCATGGTGGCTAAGGGGAGGGGCTAGGGGTGGGGATTTTGTCCGGTTTATCGGCAATGTACTTCCAGAATGAAGCAAAGCGAGGATCCCCACCCTAAATCCCTCCCCTTGACCACGATAACAAAGCGTTTCTTATTGGTTAGCGGGTCAAGAGGAGGGACTTTTCTTTATTTCCCCTCCTCTTAGCCACCATGAATTGAAAGATTGCAACCCATGGTGGCTAAGGGGAGGGGTTAGGGGTGGGGATTTGGTACGGAATTTTGTCCACGCCCACGATCGCAAAACGAAATTCCCCAATGCCTCGGTAGACTAAGGTTATGCCTAAGATCGAATTTGATCGCTATTATAAACATCCCGAGATGACTGAGCTGCTTCAGGCCTATGCCGCTGAATATCCGGGCTTGGTTGCGTTGAGCAGCATCGGGAAATCGCACGAGGGTCGCGATATTTGGATGGTGACCGTCACGAATACCGCCACTGGCCCTGCGAGTGATAAGCCCGCCTTTTGGTGTGATGCCAATATCCACGCCAGCGAGCTTAGTGCCTCGACCGCTGTGCTGCATTTGCTGAATAAGCTGGTCACGAAGTACGGCGATGATGCCGATATCACGCGGGCTTTGGATACTCGGGCGTTTTATTTGGTTCCTCGGCTGAACCCGGATGGTGCGGAATGGGCGATGGAAGTCCCGCCGCGCCTGATTCGGTCCTCTACTCGGCCGTATCCGTACGATGAAGAAGATCATTACGGCTTGGAGCGCAAGGATTTGGATGGCGATGGTCGGGTTCTTTCCATGCGAATTCCTGATCCAAACGGGGCTTGGAAGATTTCTCCCGAAGAACCGCGCCTGATGCAACGCCGCGACGCCACCGACTTTGGCGGGCAGTATTATCGGGTCGTTCCGGAAGGCGAGATGCTGAATTGGGACGGGATTCAGATCCGCGGGCACAAGACTAAGGAAGGGCTGGATTTGAACCGGAATTTCCCAAGCGCCTGGAGGATCGAATCTGAGCAATATGGGGCCGGTCCTTACCCGACTAGCGAACCTGAGGTCGAAGCTGCGGTCAGGACGATCAGTTCTTTGGGCAATATTTGCGGCGCGATTACGTTCCATACTTATTCTGGGGTCTTTTTGCGACCGCCCTCTCGTATGCCAGACGACGATATTCCTGCTGAGGACTTGTGGTTGTATAAGGACTTTGGCGCGAAGATCAAGGACCTCACTGGTTATCCCGCGATCAGCAATTTCCACGAATTTAAGTACCACCCGAAGGAAGTGATCACGGGGGTTTTTGACGATTGGGCTTATGAGCACATGGGAATTTTTGCCTGGACGTGCGAAATCTGGTCGGCTCAGCGACATGCTGGGATTACGGAGTACAAGTACATCGAGTGGTTCCGCGATCACCCGTTTGAGCACGACATGATGATGCTGAAATGGGCCGATGAGAACCTGGATGGGAAAGGCTACATTGACTGGTACGATTTTGATCACCCGCAGTTTGGCAAGGTTCAGATCGGTGGTTGGGATGCGTTCTATTCTTTCCGCAATCCTCCGCCCAATTACCTCGAGAAAGAGATCGCTCCGCTCGGCGATGCGGCGATTTTCCAGGCTCTTGCTTCGCCTAAGCTCGAGCATCGGGATCTTTTGGTTGAGAAGCTCGCAACCGGTTGGAAACTCCGCTGGGTTGTTGCCAATACCGGATTCTTGCCGACTACGGTGACCAAGATTGCGGCTGATAAGAAGATCGTTCGTGGCGTTGTTGGGGAGATTTCGAAAGCTGGGGCTTCTGATGCGTCGTTCCTGGCTTCTGGTTTGCTCCGGCAAGAAAAGGGTCAGCTCACGGGCTGGTCCCATGTGGCAAAGGGCGGCTGGGGTTGGAGTAGTAATGACACTACTGACCTCGCGGTATTCGAGTGGTTGATCACCGAGCCAGGTGAGTACCATCTCGAAGCGAAGCATGCCCGTGCTGGTCGCGTAACTCAGGTCGTAACGCTGGACTAATCCTTCAGTAATCTGGATATTGGACAATGGGACTCTAGTTTATGCAGGAGTCCCATTGTTCTGTTACCGCTGCCCCATCGTTCCGAACAAACGATCACCGAAATCGCCCAAGCCCGGCATGATGTACTTCTGAGAATTCAGCTCTCGGTCCAAGGCCGCCACAACAACGGGCACGTCCGGGTGATCTTCTTCCAGCCTGGCAACTCCTTCTGGCGAAGCAATTACGCAGACCATCGAAAGCGGATTCGCGCCGTTCTCCTTTAGCAGTGTCAGAGCCTGAGACGCCGAGCCTCCGGTTGCGAGCATCGGGTCTAGACAAAGGGTCATTCGTCCCGGGAGCTTGGGGAGTTTGCAATAGTAGCTATGGGCTTCGGCGGTTTCCTCGTCGCGTTCCAGTCCAATGTAACCCACCGCCACATCGGGGAACGTCTCCAAAATCGGGTCAAGCATCCCAAGCCCAGCACGCAAGACCGGAACCACAGCGAGCCCTTCCGTCAATGTTTCGCACTTGGTCAGCTCGAGTGGGGTTTGAACCTCGGTGAGTCCCATCTTAAGGTTCTTTGTTGCTTCCAAAACGAGGATCGTGGAGAGGATACGCGATGCGTGGCGGAACTCGGCGGGCTGGGTTGCCTGGTCGCGGAGTTGCGAAATCAGGTGGCGGGCTAAAGGATGGTCGCAAACGGTGAGTGGCATCGTGTCTAGAATTATGATTCAAAGGAGATTAAGAAGATTTAACACAAAATCTTGGAACCCAGATCATCCAGTCAAACGTACAATCACTGAACACATCCTCATCGCCTCCAGATTCATGCAGGGAGGCGGCTTATTAGTCGGACTCTGGTGACAGAGTCCGTTCTTTTTTGTTTGACTTCCCTACTTTTGGGCTGAATCTTCGGGCTCAGTGGGCTCGGGAGCGACGTCTTGAGTTACTGGCTTTGCTTTGCGACCTCGGATCAACCAGGCAAGGACCAAAAGCACCGCGGCAAAGGTCAACCATGGCACTAAAGCCACGAAGATCAGCAAGGAATTCTCACCAAACGCCCGCATTCCGTCCAACGAATTCGTAAACGTGCGACTCACCTTCGTCCCAAGGGTCGGAGCGGTCATTTCCTTAAAGTTCTTGACTTCGGTAATGGTCACATCAATCGTCGAATAGGACGTTTGATTACTTAAATAGCGAATTCTTCCTTCGATCTGCTCAATCTCTTCCCGAATTCTGGAGAGTTCTGTCTCTACAGTGAGTACATCGGCGAGCTTTCCGGTCTTGTTTTCGAGCAAATAGATCAAACGCTTTTCGGTGACTTTCTTGTTCTTGACTCTCGCAACGGCGTCATAGAATTCTTCGCTGACGTCGTCGGCTTTCCTGGAAGTACTGACCAATTCTCCGATCGTTTGCAGGCCATTCATAAAGGCGTCATATGACGTCGAAGGCACGCGCAAGGAATAGGTTGCCGATCTTTGGCTCCCTCCGGCTCCAAATCTGCTGGAAGCACCAATATATCCCTTCACCCCTTTCACGGCGGTTTCGAGTTCTTTGCAAGCGGTGTCGAGATTCTCCGTTTGGATCGAAATTTGGCCTGTATAGATGATTTTTCGTTCCGCAAGCTCGGGAGTTCGGTTAACCGCAGTCGAATCTCCGCCGGCACTCTTTTCCGGCATGCCCCCAGTAAAGGCAGCCGATTCTACAGATTTGGAAGAAGATCGAGCTTGATCGGCAGAACAGCCCACCAAAACCATCGCACTGACCACGACCGCGACCGCAACTTGTCCGATCGCTCGCAACCTGGCCAAACTAAAAATCACCTTCATGATCTTAGCCTAACACAAACAAGCAAAAATTAGTTTCCTACCGCCTATCCTTCAAACACGGAGCAAACCGCGGAAACCTCGGGAAGCATAGTACGAATCCGCGCCATTGTGATAGATAAACGTGCGGCCAAATCGCCAATCTCCAAAGATCGCACCGCCCTTTTCTCGTATATCGGCGGGGGTCTTTAGCCAGGACGAAGTTTTGGTGTCAAGGGTCTCGATAGCTTGTAAACAAGCATAAAGATGTTCGTCCAAAACCTCAATCCCCATGTCCATTGCCATCCCCATCGCGCTGCTTCCTGGTCGATTTTCCTTTCGCGACATTCTGGCTTCTTCGTCGTAACAGAGACTTCGGCGCGATACCGGGGATTCCCGAGAACAGTCTACAAAGATAAAATCCATCGAATCCTCTTCTAGGACCACAACATCGGGTTCGCCGCCCGTCTTTTCCATCATGTTAAGCGACCATAGCTTCTCTGGTTGAGCATCTAAGCGTGCAAGGACCAGTTCCCATCCAAACCCGGGATGTCTATGAATATTTGCGTCAAAGCGTTTCTTAAGGTTGGTAAGGAGTACCACCCGTTCGTCCGAACTTGTGACAAGATCACCATTGAAATTATCAGGCATATCCCCGGCGTACCTGCCTAATGTTAAGAAAAGAGAAGTTTAGGGTAAAAACCCCAAACTCCTGAATAAATCTGCCTCCGTTAAGTCAAGCAGGCCCATTACCGGACAATACCGAGCCGCCTAACTCCACAAATCCCGAACCGCAGGATCACCACGAACTCACTCTGGTCAAGCCTTTCGTCGTCTTCTGACCAGTGCCGCTAATCCAGCGCCAACCACAATCAAACTCCCTGGCTCAGGAGCAAGGACTACGGTCACAGATGTTGGGTTTGCAACTGCTGTCGTCGTAAAAATTCGAACTCCAGCCGGGTTACCATCATCAACATATCGTACTCCGGTCGTCCCTGCCACCGAAGTCCCGCCGACGTGATAAATTCCAAGGTGTCCTCTAGCCGAACCCGCCCGGCTCGTGAGATTAGGAGTGCCATAAGATACAACAGAAGTAAAGTTGTACGAGGTATCAAGCCCAAAAAACGCATCAGTGCTCGTCGTATCATTTGCGACAAGACCATTTTCAAACCCTGTAAATCCAGGGCGGAGATGAGCTTCCACATGCCTAAAAGTTGCAGGCATATAAGTGGCGCCTATCCCAGAAGCAATCACCGTCCATCCCGAAAGTGCCAAACCACTACTTCGAAGGATCCTTCCGCCGTTGTTAGAATCACCTACATACCAACGATCATCATCACCAAGATAAACCCAGCGGCTAGAAACACCCGTCGGTAAAGTCACAACGCTATCCGATCCGGAAAGGTTATACACGTTTAAAGTATTTGTGCCTTGGGCAGAAACAAAGTTACCATTGCGGTCATTTTCTGCGTAATTCGCACTGGCAGTGACATTAACAAGTCCGTAATATTGACCAGTTGAATAGTTGAATGCCCGAATACCTGCATTCGACATCGAATAAAATCGGTTGGTACTCAAGTCAGCCCATGTTGCCTTGACTCCAGTCGATTGACCATTACCAAACGATCCCAAATACGTACACGTTGTTGCATCATATCGGTGGAAACCAGTCGAGGCATCCGTCACAATCATCAACTCAAAGCTAGCAGAAGCGACCGCACAGCCTGCGACAGCCGCACAAAGAAACACAAATCTCATGCCTCCATTATAAGGCAATACTGCGCGATCTGTTGAAGATTCCTTCCTGGTCATGGCTCACCAGGAATTTAACCCCCATAAATACGGGGTAGACCCTGCGAATGAAAGGGAGCCTCCAACCAAGGCGAGACCAGCCACGACGACTCGCCATTTGCCAAACGCAACTTTGCAAGCACTCTTGAACTGCGTGGGTTCGGTTGCAACAAAAAAAGCCCAGAGGAAAACCCCTGGACTCTTCGATCAACCGGTCAAATCCGGTCAAAACCGGAAACCGGTACAACCGAACCACCGCGCACCTTACGACGCAAGCGCGAGGCTTTCTGCCGAACCGGCTACCCACAGCGTAATGACTTGCGAATTTGCGGATGTTTGTCCGTTTCGCTTGGCATTAACGCGGAACCACACGGTCTCGCCGACTGGCCAGTTGAACGTTTATGTTCCTCCATCCCGCCCTCGGGTGGAGGAGATGTGCGCATTGATTGGACTATCTCTGGGGTTTCAGCTTCTTTTCGAATTTGCCGCTTCCTCTATCATGCCAAGTTCTTTCGTCTTGCTGTAGCAGGCGGTGAAAGCCAATACCCGAGGGCGGGATGGAGGCATTTTAGGTGCTCAGAAAGGTCTGCCGGAAGAATGAGGCAATTTACGCGGGTCGAACTGAGATTCTTGTGGGATCTCCAAAAAAATTCGCGTTAAGGGAGTTACTTGGTCGGATTTTTCCATGGATTTTTCCCGCAAATATTTTGATTCGTGCCGCGATTCCCCGAGGAACCGGGAAAGGGATACACTCAGCGATACAATTCATGGCACGCAATCTTTCTGATACGATCTTGGCTCCGATTACTGGGCTTCCTCCGGCGGCGGTGGTGGTGGTTCGGTTGAGTGGACCGGAGGCTTTGGCGATTGGGCGTGCCGTTTTCCTAGGATTTCCGGATGAGGTTGTGCCGCGTCACCTCTATTACGGGGCGTTTGCGCACGGAGACGACGGGATGGCGGTTTGGTTTGAAGACGGCAAGAGCTTTACCGGCGAGCCATCGTGCGAAATGCATGTGCATGGATCGGTGGCGAGTGTGCAAGGGCTGATGGATGCCTGTGTGCGGCGGGGAGCGCGGATGGCGGAGCCGGGGGAATTCACGTTTCGGGCGGTGATGCACGGCAAACTGGACCTGACGCGCGCCGAAGGGATTCGCGACACGGTGGACGCGGTCACCGATCTGCAATTTTCGCGCGCCAATATGCTGCGCGACGGCGTGATTGCGGCGGAATATCGGCGGATTCGGAGCGCAATCTTTAAGGTTTTGGCGGCGGTGGAAGCAAATACGGATTTTAGCGAAGAGATTGGGCCGCTGGATGAAGAGGGTTTGGTTGCCTCGCTGGTTTCGGTGCGCGAAGTGCTGGCGGGTTGGCTGGCTTCGGCTCGGAGTACGGAGATTATCCGTAGCGGGGTTTCCATGGCGATTGTTGGGCCTCCAAATGCGGGGAAATCTTCGCTGCTGAACGCTCTTTTGAAGGCTGATCGGGCGATCGTGACCGCGATTCCTGGCACGACCCGCGATACTTTGGAAGCAAGTTTGAACCTGGGTGGGCTTTTGGTTCGGGTTTTGGACACGGCGGGATTGCGCTCGACTTCGGATGTGATTGAGCAGATGGGGATTGAGCGATCTCGGGCGGCTTCGGCGGCGGCTGACCTGGTTTTGTTTGTGTATGATGGCTCGGTTGGGCTGACTCCAGCCGATCATGCCGAGCTTGGTGCTCTGGATTCTTCACGGGTGCTCTTGGTTGCGAATAAGGCTGACCTTGGGCAGTCGGCTTCACCTGGGATTGCGATTTGTGCGCCGACTGGGTTCGGGCTTGGGGCTTTGGAGACGGCGGTTTTGGAGCATTTTGCGGTTGCTCGGGGCTTGGAGGGATTTGCGATGCAGACTCGGCACGTGCCTCACCTTTATGCAGCGGACTTTTCGTGCGAGAATGCGATTGAGACTCTTAGCTCGGACATGCCAACGGACCTTGCCGCCGTGCATCTCCGCGAGGCGGTGCATCAGCTGGGCTTGATCACGGGAGAGACGACCAGCGAGGACATGCTCGACCGGATCTTTGCGGATTTTTGTATTGGGAAGTAGGGGCTTGGGGGCGATTACTCGCCGCTGACAAGCGATTCTTGGATGAGATCGAGCACGGCTCTTCCGGCGGGGAGCTCTCTGCCGATGTGGTTTTCCCAGAATGGGAGAAGGGCTTGCAGGGCTTCGGATTCCTTCTTGAGATGGGCGGGGGGAAGGTCCATTTCTGCGGTTCTTGCCAGCCCGATGAGGACTTTTGCGTCCACCAGATAGCGATCTCGGAACTCATAAAGGTCGCCGCTTTTGATAACTCCGCCTGCCATGGGGCTGACCCATTCTTTTTCGAACTCGAGTTTCGACCCGTCGTGGATGCATGCGTCCCATGTCGCCGAGATTCCTTCTTCTTGCATCAATCGAAGCTGTGTCCAGACGCTTGCGGTGATGGGGTTTGGATGGATTTCGATGGTCTTGAGCCCGAGTACGGTGGCATCGAAGATTTCTTCCACGCCATGCTCCGGCTGCACGATCCAAGCAACGATTTCGGCGAGAGAAAGTGCTAAAGATAGCCTCAAGTAGTCAGAACGCAAACCAGAGAAGCTCGATTCGATTTGTCCTTGTTTGACGAATCCGCCGTACTTGCCTTCCGCGATTTCGAACCTGACAAATGTCAAAGGCTCGCTGATGCCAGCGAGCCTTGATCCGCCCTTTCGGGCTCCTTTTGCGGTCACGTCCATCCGTCCGCGTTCGCGAGACAGGATCCTTATGCGTCGGTCAGCCTCACCGCTATCCCAGCGCTTCAAAATCAGCGCCGCGACATTCGTTGAGGCTGGCATGTGTTATCCCAAACGGAACACGGCATCGCGTAGGAACTCAATGAACACGAAGTTCATACGGTCAATGACGAGAGAGAATCGCGTCATGACGGTACTTCCGAAGATCGCACCGAAACCAACCATCAATAGCCAACGACCTGTGCGAGTAAATCCTTGCAAGAACTTCCCTTTTTGTTCGAAGCTGAACAAGAAGTAAGTGAGAACGCTCAGCAATGTGATGAGGTAGATCACGTTGTTGATCGCTTGGGAAGTATAGACTTCGCTGCCGATCACACCATTGATCTGCCTGACCGCGGACTGGATGACATCGGGCGTTACAGAGGATTGTGCTGCCAGTGCGTTGATCTGATCTGGCGAAATCGCGGTGTTGGAGGCAAGCTGAGTGACGACTTCTGGCGAGAGACTCGTGGCTTGGACGATCTGATCGAGATTGTTTTGCGGAAGCTGGATGCTATAGGGCACGATCAGGGATGATGTGCTGCTAGGCAAGATCGGTCGCATGGATTCTTGGATTTGCGGAGAGATTTCCGTCCAAAAAACGGTCAACTGCTGTCCACCCCAAGCTCCAAGCAAGATTCCGATTGGGATTCGGCTCATCCAGTTGTGCTTTGGACTGAAAACAAAGTACGCCATGATCCCGATTGGAAGCAGAAGTGCGTAAAGGAAGAATCCTGGCGAACCTGGATTGCCCTCTGAAGCCGCGATTCCCATCATGGGCTTCCACCAACTGGCGTCTAGGGTTTCCTTCCAAAGCGCAAACACCGCATAACCAACCGAAAGGCCGATATAGATGTGCTCAACAACTCGGTAGAAGCGGTTTTCCCGGTAGAGAATGCTGTAAAGCGCGAGGGTAGCAACTACACCAACCAGAAGCTTGAAAAAGAGAACTTGATCCATTTAGTTGTTTCCTCCCTTCTTTCGGGAAGCGATGAGTCCAACGTTGCCGAGGATCACCGCGAAGATCAGAAGCGTGAGAGCCGCGTGGAGAGATGCAAAGTACTGCATTCCTCTTCCGTATGCAGGAAGCTTTTCATATTTTTTGGAATACGGTTCCAGAATCTTCGGGCTTTGTGGCGCCTTGACGAATGGAGGATTTCCAGGCTTTTCAACATAGTTGATTCCCCTTGCCATCATGGTTTCCATTTCTACTGCACCTCGAAGTCCGACGGAAAGGCCGACCACTTGCTTTGAGGCATAGTAGTTCATTGCTTCAGGACCCATAACCCCTGTTACGGCTGGAGCGATCTTGATCTTGCCGTAGACACGCTGGACGATAGACTTCAGCGTTCCACTCGCGGAGATATTGATCACCATCGCGATGTCAGCTGGTTTTTTAATATCCTTCAGAACAGGAGATTCAAGAATTTCCCTTTGTTTTCCAGCCGTATCGCTACCTACTTTGCCCTTGAATGGGGATCGAGGGTTGTTCGCGATGGCTAAATAGAGTGCATCAATATCTGGATAAAAACCTGCGGTCACATAGTCTTCCCACTCTTTAAACTCGGGAACACCGGCGGCCTTAAACTCCTTGTTCAGCTTACGAATCACGTTGAGTGCAACGAGAGGTGCCTGAGCGTCAGAACAAGAGTAGATCACAAACTTCACGTTCCGCATCCGAAGCGCCTTAAGGATGGCAACCATTTGGCCAGCATTTTCTCCTTGCGTGGAGACCGTCCAGTCGCTTTCCAAGAAGACGGTCGAGTTTTCTGGAAGATCGTTCAGCGCCAAGAAAAAGTCTTCCGTGTTCTGCGAAGTAACGGTTGGAACGACAACACCCTTGATGAACAACGGCACCACCGTCATGACGACCAGAAGCAGGTACATCACGTACCGGTTCATGCTAGTTAATTTCTTAAGCATTATTTACCACCGCCTTTTTCGAGGCTGAGCCAAAGTCGAAGTCCCATGCTAAGGGAACCAATCAGAATGCCCCACTCAAGGGCCCGGATGCCCGGAGCTTGGAAGTTGTCGGCGATCCACTTACGGATTTCGACGAGCGAGAAGTTGTTCGCGAAGTGAGAGACATCTCCTCCGGTGATCGAACCGATGATGCTCTCCGATACGAAATATTCAATGCCAGCCATGAGGGAAAGCATCACGATGAGCGCGGTTCCAAGCAGAATGGTGGACTCAACTGAGCGAATTCGGAATGCTCGGTAAGCGGCGAAGAGGATAAAGAACGCAATGATCGAGAACATCGCGGCGTCCATCGCCTGGAGCATGCCGTCAAAGAGGAAGTCGGTCGCGAGTTGCATCGGACCGTAGTTCTCAACGAGCTTGAGTTCAGGCCTTGCGATTTCCTGATTGTAGTTAATGAATCCCACAATCGCCATGGTGAACATACTGATCAGCAGCACCAAGCTATACTGCCAGTCCTTTTGTTGCTTAACCAGCTTTGTTCCGTGGACCCGAAGCACCGAGTAGACGCCGAGACCAAGTAGGAAGGCCGTAAGGGTTTGGGTAACGTTACTAAAAACACCTAGACCATCTTGGAGCCGCAATCCGACCCATTCAACGTTGTTTGCAGGAATCTCAGTCTGCTCTAACTTGACCGGCTTTGGCCACAACCATTGCAGGACATAGAAGAAGCCAGCAAGGAATGTCGCGGCAACAACGATTGGTCGTCGCAGGTTTGCAGGCATGTTCATGAACGCGAAGACTAATCCGAGTCCAAGGACGATGCAAACGATAATCGCAATAAGAAGCTGGGAGCTTCCTTGCGGAAGAGACGTCCCCTGAATTTCAGGAGCTTGCGCTAGAAATTGAGTCAGCATTACTTCGACTCTCCTTCTGCTGCGTCCGCGGCTGCCTTTGCAGGATCAACTGGCCAGAGTTCTCGCTTTGGCTTGTCTTTGTCTTCCACGGGCTTGATCTCGAAGTATGGTGTAAAGAGCAGTTCGGGGCCTTGCTTCGTGCGTGCAGGGATCGGTACTGGCTTACCCTCTTTCTCCTCCGTTGTTTGCTTGATGAATGGTTTCTCGATACTCGTGGTTAAGCTTCCAAGAAGCACAAAACCGATTAAACTGAGTTTCATCCAGTCTTGACCAACAAGCGATCCGGTCAACACTGGCTCCCGAGTGAGATAGGCTGATGCGGCGTAGAATTCGTCGGCAATCAGAACGTAGTCACAGGCGGCGATGAAGAATGGAGTTTGCGTATTTTGGGTCGAGCTCGCGACTTGGATTGCACCGATAGAGTTTGCGGTCTCTGCGAAGATCAGGGCTTCTGCATAGAACTCACCGAGTAAGAATGCTGCCGCAACCTTCTCTCGGTGGATGATTCCCGAAACACCGGTTGCGAAAGCAAATTGGCGGTCAGAAACGAACTGCACTGAGTTTTGATCAAAACGTTCGCTCAGTCCCTCGCGCTGATAAACCTCGCTAATCGTTTCTTGAGCGACCGTGTAGACAGCGGCGTTTCCGCAGCAAAGGCGGATAGGAGTTGCGAACTTCGCAGCAATGGAGGTGACGTGAGCAAAAATGTTGAGAGCTTGCAAAGACGGAGCGGTTAAACCGCCAATCCCTGGAACCATGAGCACAGGACGACCCATTTCGGTCGCACGGCCAATTGCTTCGTCAATGGCATTCAAGCCTGCAATTCGGCGAATATAAAGCGCCTCTTTGGACTGTTTTGCCCGATAGATGTTGTACAGCACAAATCCCACGAGAACTAACGTGAAAACAATGCCAAACCAACCATTATTGTAGTACTGCATATCGCTTTATGATTCCCCTTCGCTCAGCTTAGGTTTTTGGTCACGCTCCTCGACCTGACTTTCTATCGTCAGGAGTAAGCGTTCGATATTATCCCTGTTTGCGAGCAATCGTGTGAGGTCGTTGAACATGTCATACCCCACAATCGGTGAAATAAATCCCGAAAACATCAGCGCCAAGTGGCTGTTGATGTTCGCTAACGGTTTGTGGAGTTCAAGCATCAAGATCGCTGGGGCCTCCAATTTTCGCTTGGTGATGTGCGTCGCGATTTTCTGGCAGAGGCTCGTTACTTCCTCTTCCGTCAGTTCCTCGTTCCAGTATTGCCGCATCGCCATTTGAGTGTTCGCAGATTTTAGCCAAAACTGCGTCCCGATTGTTAGCATAGCGCAGATAAATTCCGCGAAACGCCTCCAGACGGCTTGAATTGTCGAAAATTGACAACTTTACACCGTCATCATCTTCCCACATTTTCTTGACCCGCGTCCATTCGACGAATGTCAACGATAAAAAGCACCGTGATTTTGCGCCGGACTCGCTGAGTTCATAGCGGATTGGAAGAAAAACTTCGGGGTTGCTAGCGAGAATAAGCCCCATGCCGATGATCGAGAAGGCAAGATTTCCGCCCGGAAACACCATACCTGCAAGCCCGACCAGGCACATCACGCCGAGAACAATGAACCTCTTGCGAGGTTCTTGCCTGCCAATGTCCACTGACCAGACTAGATTTTCCGAGTTCAACGCCAATTCTTGAAAAGGGTGCTCACCGATTCATTCAGATGAATCCGGCGGATGGCCTGACCGATGAGGGCTGCACACGACAATGTGACAAGTTTGTCAAACTGCTTTTCCGGCCCGATCGGAATGGTGTCGGTAACGATGACTTTGCTCAAGCAAGAATCCTGCAGTTTCTGCGCGGCTTCTCCGCTGAAAACGGCGTGAGTCGCGCAAACGACGACCTCTTTGGCCCCTCGATCCATCAGTCCCTGTGCGCCCTTGACAACCGAGCCCCCGGTATCAATCATGTCGTCAATCATCACGCATCGCTTGCCGCGAACATCACCAATGATCTCTACAAGCTCGACCTTATTGGCTTCCGGTCGTCGCTTGGCGATGATCGCAAGGCTACAGGTCAGCATTTCAGCAAGGCTTCTGGCCCGCATCACGCCACCAACGTCTGGACTCACAACGACTGTATCAGGATCGTCGCCGTACCCCTGCTCAAGAAGGTACTCGCCAAGGATCGGACCGGCGTAAAGGTGGTCAACTGGAATATCGAAGAATCCTTGAATCTGCTCAGCGTGAAGGTCCACAGCGACAACCCGCATCGCCCCGGCTTGCGTAATGAGGTCCGCAACGAGACGGGCTGTGATTGGTTCACGCGGCTTGATCTTTTTATCTTGCCGAGCATAGCCGTAATAAGGCATGACGACCGTGATGCGGCTTGCACTCGCCCGACGAAAGGCGTCAAGCATGATGAGTAGCTCCATCAGATTGTCGTTCGCTGGAGCGCATGTAGGCTGGATGATAAAAACGTCATTTCCACGCGCAGATTCATTGATCGACAGCGCAATCTCGCCATCACTGAACTGCCTCGCCGTCATGTGTCCAGGTTCGATTCCTAAGTAATCCGCGACCCTTTGACCTAAATCGGGGTGCGAATTTCCGGAAAAGAGCTGCATCCCGTGTAGCTCATCAGTTCCTGTATTCACGATGAATTTTTCTCCCGCCAAGCTTTGACCCATCCAATTTTCTCCACCTGACGCGCTCGCCCAAGGGCAAGTGCGTCTTCTTCGACATCATTGGTAATCACGCTTCCAGCAGCCACGTAAGCGCCTTCAGCAATTGTTACCGGAGCGACAAGAGTCGAATTGGAGCCAATAAAGGCTCCGTCACCGACTTGCGTACGATGTTTGTTGTACCCGTCATAGTTACACGTAATGGTGCCTGCGCCAATATTTGCACCACTTCCGACGGAAGAATCTCCCAAATAAGCCAAATGCCCTGCGCTACTTCGATCGCCCATGGTGGTCTTCTTCGTTTCCACAAAGTTGCCGATCTTGACTCCGTCGCCGATTTTTGAACCTAACCGAAGATGGGCGAATGGACCGATGCGGGCGTCGTCGCCGACTTCAGAGTTGTCAACGTGGCTCGCAAGGATGCGGCAACCATTTCCTACTTTTGCGTGGCTAAGCTTTGAATTCGGACCAATCTGGCAATTCGCACCAATGGTGGATTTGCCCTCAAGGATGGTCATTGGCTCAATGACTGTGTCGATGCCGATTTCGACATCGGGTGAAATGAAAGTGGTTCCGGGGTCAATAATCGTGACGCCATTAAGAGCGTGCGATTTGAGGATTCTCGTCCGAAGTTTGCCAGAAGCCTCGGCGAGGTGCCAGCGATCGTTGACGCCCATGAAGAGGTCTGGATCCTTGAAACAAACCGCCTCGGTCGCGCCGCCTTCCTTGACAATCTGGGCGATCACATCGGTCAAATAGTATTCGCCTTGAGCGTTGTTGTTGCCAAGGGTTGGCAAAATTCGGAACAATGTCTGGGAATCAAAGCAGTAAACGCTCGAATTCACTTCGGTGATTTTTTGCTCCTCGGGGCTTGCGTCTTTTTGTTCAACGATTCGGATAGGCTTACCTGCAACATTTCGGACAATACGGCCGTATCCGGTTGGATCTTGGAGATTGATCGAAGCGATGGTTGCAAGCGAATTTGCCTCGGTGTGAACGCGTACTACTTCAGCGAGTGCCTCAGCCGTAAGGAGCGGAGTGTCTCCAGGGGTGATGAGAATCGCACCTTGAAATGAAGCGAAAACATCTTTCGCCATAAGCGCAGCGTGGCCAGTTCCAAGCTGGACGCTTTGCAGGGCGAAAGCAAATCCTTGATCACTAAGGTGAGATTTCACAAGCTCTGCCCCGTGTCCAACGACGGCAACAACTCTTTGGACTCCGGCACCTCGCATGGCACGTCCAACGAGCTCCACCATCGGGATGCCCATACACAAATGCATGACTTTTGGGACGTCGGATTTCATGCGAGTCCCCTTCCCTGCCGCCAAAATTATTCCTGCCAGTGCCATGAGTTTCGGAGTCTGGACGATACCCGAATTTTCCTTTCGTCCGGTGGGTTTGCAACAGGTGCGATAAGTTGCATCATAAGGTGAGGGGAAAAGAGAAAACAATACCCACTCCTCTTTCGAAGGAGTGGGCGATGTTCAGGCACCCCTGATCAATTAGTGATCTGCCTCGTGAGACGCTTTATCTTTTTCAAACATGGTGACCAATGCGTGAGTTTCGTTGGTTGGAACCTCTTCGTAATGGGCGAAGCTGGCTTTAAACCTACCCCTTCCCTTAGTCATTGATCTCAGTTCAAGAACGTATCGCATGGTGGTTGCCATTGGAACAATTGCTTTGACCCTGGTTTTACCAGGAGCGATTTGATCCATGCCTTGCATCCGGCCTCGACGGCCGTTCAGGTCTCCCACTACATCCCCGACGTAGTCATCGGGAACATCGATCTCGTAATTCATAATGGGCTCAAGAAGAACCGGCTTAGCCTGAGCAGCGGCAGACTTGAACGCCAATGACCCAGCGATCTTAAATGCCATCTCGTTTGAGTCTACGTCGTGATAGGAGCCATCGTAAACGACGGCTTTAACATCCACTACTGGATACCCAGCCAAGAACCCTTTGGTCAGCGTTTCTTGAATGCCCTTTTCAATCGCTGGAATAAAGTTCTTTGGCACAGAGCCACCAACGACTTCACTCGCAAACGAGAACCCTTCACCGCGCTCCAGAGGCTCAATGCGAACCCAGCAATCGCCGAACTGACCCTTTCCGCCCGTTTGCCTCTTGTGTCGACCTTGGGCCTTTGCGGCAGTGCGGATGGTTTCGCGGTACGGAATGCGAGCGTCCTCGATGCTGACACTTACGCCAAATCGCCACTTGAGCTTTTCGATTGCAACTTCAAGGTGCATGTCACCCATCCCCATCAAGATTTCCTGATGAGTTCCAGGATCGCGCTCGTAGCGTAACGTGGGATCTTCTTCGCAGAGTCTTTCGAGCGCAGGTGCCAGCTTGTCTTCATCGGTCTTACTCACTGGGCGAATGGCGATGCGATAGGCGGGTTCTGGAAATGTGATATGGGGCAGATTAACTTTGTCTTTTGAGTTACTAAGCGTATCGCCTGTGCTCGTGTGCTGAAGCTTCGCAATTGCCGCTATGTCGCCGGGTCCGACGAGTCCAGCACTTTCTTGGGTTTTTCCGTGTGGAATGAAGAGGTTGTGGGCTTTTTCTTCGTAGCCACTACTTGTGTTCAGCACGACCTGGTCCATCTTCAAGGTTCCACTAAAGACGCGAATGTAGTTAATTTTTCCAACGAAAGGATCGGCGGTGGTCTTGAAGCAAAATGCCGCGAGCGGACCATCAGGATTAGGAGCCATTGTCTCTTCTCCGCGCATCTTTGGTAACTCAGCAGGAGATGGCAATTCCCCAATGATGCGGTCAAGCAGGGTCGCAATACCGAGACCAGTTCCCGCAGAACCGACCATCACCGGAATCACCCGCCCGGTTTCAGTGCCAACCAGAAGACCGTGTTCAATCTCGTCGGTGGTCAACTGCTCTCCACCAAGGTACTTTTCGGCAAGATCGTCATCGCCTTCTGCAGCGGCATCCATCATTTGCTCGCGCATAGCCTCGGCACGGGCTTTGTATTCTTCGGGAACTTCGGCAATTTCTTCGCCTCGGTCCTTCCCCTTGTACACCTTCATGTTCAAAAGGTCTAGCACGCCATCGAGGTTTCCAGGCTCGCCGGTTGGAATCTGGACATCTACGATCTTGCGTCCGTAGCGCGCTTGGAGGGTTTCCAGCAATCCATCGAAGTCGGCATTGTCGCGTTCGAGTTTATTAACAAAAATACAGCACGCAAGACCATGCTCCTCGGCGACTTCGAGAGCAAGTTCGAACCCTACATCTAGGTCGCGGCGAGCTTCGCAAACGATGATCATTGCCTCAACGACCCGGGCGACGCCATGGAGGTCGCCGATAAAGTCAGGATAGCCTGGGCAGTCGATTAAGTTGATTTTGTGATCATGCCATTCTAATGGCACGACGGTAGCGGAGATCGAGAAATGGTGTTTGACCTCCAAAGGGTCGAAGTCGGATTGAGAATTACCAGAATCGGTCGCTCCTACGCGATCAGTCGCGCCTGCTGTGTAGAGCATGTGCTCTACCAACATGGTTTTCCCAGAGCCACCGTGGCCCACAATGGCCACATTGCGAATTTTATCAGGTGTGTATGTTTTCATAGCCGTCTCACTGCGTTGTGTTAACTAGCCTTAACACTATACAAATACGCCTTGGACGGTTCAAATCCTTTAGATTTCGAGACATCTCTCATCGGATTCTCAAGTAAAGCTTGTAAGCCAGATAAAGGAGCAATCCAGCCAGAGTGAGGTTGAGCAGGAAGCCTCCAGCTAGGACCGGGATTTTGGAGGCAAAGGTCTTCTCGGAAGGCATGAAGGCGGGCAAAATGCCAAGCACGATGGCAACCAGCGCCATAAAGACCGCAAACAAGCCCGAGCAACCAAAAATGCACCCATTCTGCCTGTCGTAGCGCGTTCCCATCTCATTGACCTACGAAAAGGGCAATCTGTTTGTTTTCGAGCTTTCAGTAGGGCAGCGATTCTTCGAACCCAAACATTACGTTGAACGCATGTACTATCTGCGCCGCTCCGCACTTGCCATCCTTGTCGGCAATGACTTGTATCTTGAGCAGTGACTCAGGATGATCGTGCATCAAACTCAGCCGATAGAGTGCAAATGGCTGTCCTTCGACAAGGCCTTTATCCCAAACCGAGGCATCATCCCGGCGGACGAAAAAGGATCGTCCAAAGCACTCATCGTAGAGTTCTTTGAAGATCCGAGTGTCCTCCGGTGTGGTGACCTTCGCGAAGGCGGTGAGTGCGTACACACTTCCAAGTTCGAGAGCTTCGTGAGAGTAAGTTAAGCCCTCCGCCCATCCCTCGCGAGCAAGGAATGTCTCTGCATTTTCAAGTCTGCCGGGTGCGTTACAGATTACTACTGGAGCCTCAAGGATTAATCCTGCCTTTGCTAAGGGCCCGAGAGCGATCAGGACAAGGGTTGCTAGAGGTGATGGCACGCTGATCACGTCGGCGCAGACCATTGGATTGTTGTCCATCAGCTCGGTCAGGCCGGCGACCTCAAGTCCCGGTTGATCGGTGACGATCTCGCGATCCCAGGACCCGACCGAAAATCGGATTTCCTCCCCATCCGAAGGTGCGATGCGCACTTTGGGATGCCGAGCGAAGAGCTCTTCAAGCTCGCCCCCCGGCTTAAGGTGAATAACGATGTCTTCCGAAGGATTCATAAAGAGATTGACCAGAGACTACCCTCTGGCCAACCGATTCTTCAGGCTAAATGCCGGAGATTAGAGTCGCTGCATGACCATGGACATCGCCATTGGCTTTTGTGGTTTCTGCCCCTTCGGTGTGGGGATGGATAGGTTCATATCCATGTTAAGGGACTGCAAAGACCCATCAGAAACAAGAACCATGGACTTGCCCTTTCCGGCAACCTTTGAGCCCGGCATCCCTCCAGTCAGAGTGAACGAGATATCGGCGACGTCCCTTCCATTGACTTTCTTGACTCCGTTAAAGACGTATTGCGACTTCGTGACCATGCCCTGTGCGTTCATCTCCCCAGACCACTTTGAACCTACTGCTACAGGCTTTTCTGGCAATGCCATCGGAAGCATCATTTGATTCTTGTCCCCGCCAACAATCTGACCTCGATCATTCACTTCCATCTTGCTGATTTGTGGCTTGCCCTTTTGACCGTTCATCGTCATCGTGACGGTGGATTCAACGGTTCCGACCTTTCCTTTCACGCCCACGACTTTACTCGTGACATCAATGATCATGGGCTTGCCCATTGCCGCCATTGTGGTGGTCACGCGGTACTTTTGAACGGCTCCCTTCACGTGCTTAATGCGAAGAAGGTAACCCCCTCCGACCTTTGAGATTTGCGCTTCGGCTGGTTTTGGGGCCATCGGAGCAAACATTGCGAGGCCAAGGACGGACAAAAGAGTCAATTTTTTCATGATCATTTATTCTTTACGTGTAAAAGTAGTTTCGGGGTTTTAGTTTAGGATTTTTAGCAGTTCGATATCGAAATCAAGCACGGAATCGGGCGGGATGGTCCCATTTCCACCAGGACCATAGGCAAGATTCGGTGGCAAAATCAGTCTGCGCTTTCCGCCAATCTTCATGTCAACCACGCCTTCGTCCCAACCAGAGATGACTTCGCCAGCTCCGACGGTGAATTCAAAAGCTTCCTTGCGAGGGATCGAAGAATCGAAGACTTTTCCGTTCAGGAACTTCCCGGTGTAGTGAACCGAAATGCGGTCGCCTTTCTTGACCGCGCGCCCCGACCCGACTTTCAGGTCCTTTGCGTCATAAGTGTCCTCCTCGCCAGGCTTGATGATGAACATCAGCTTAACCTCGAAGTTTAGGTCTTGATTTGGCGCGATCTTTGGCGGCGATCCGGCTTCACCGTATGCTAATTCCGAGGGAATTTCAAGCTGGCGAATGCCCCCAACCTTCATGCCAGGGATTCCAAGTTCCCACCCCTTAATCACCGAACCTTGACCCAGAGTAAGCGAGAATACGTCGCGCTCTGGGGCGTAATTTGAATCAAATTCTTCGTTCGTTTTTGGGATAGTTCCCTTGTACATCATGTAAACCTTGTCGCCCTTTGCGGCTGCGGCCCCAGTACCGACCTTTGTATCGGTGATCTTTGGCATCTTTGCCGGCTCTTTATCGGCTTGCTTGATTTCTGGCGCGCTTGCCTGAGTTGCCTCAACAGGTGACTCAGCAGGCGTGGTAACGGCGGGGTCAGTAGTTGCTGCTTCTGGCGCAGGAGCGCAACCAATCACGGCAAACGCGGCGAGGAGTGCAAAAGGAAATTTTCGCATAGGTCTTTCTACTTTACCGTACGACCGGGGAACGGTACAATTCCCACAAATGGCTAAAGCAGGCTCAAAAAAGAAAGAAGCAATCGGGCCGGCCACGATCAATAATCGCCGGGCGACCTATGATTACCACGTTGTCGATACTCTCGAAACGGGGATCGTGCTCGTTGGCACCGAGGTCAAGAGCATCTTTCTGGGCCGAGCGAACCTAACAGACGCATATTGTGAAATCAAAAATGGAGAACTGTGGGCAAATCAGATTGATGTCGAGCCTTATGCCTTCACCACTCACTTTCTCCCCGATCGCCGTCGAGATCGCAAGCTCCTAGCCCACAAAAAGCAGATCGCGACTCTTCTGCGGAAGTCGCAAGAAAAGGGTTTCACCCTGATCCCGCTGAAGATTTACTTCAAGAACCGCAAGGCAAAGGTGCTGATCGGGCTTTGCGAAGGTAAGCGGATGCACGACAAACGCGATGCCATCGCCGAGCGCGACACAAAAAGAGAACAACTCCGGGTAGCCCGCGGGCATCGGGACGACTAAAATTGGCGTCTGCGATCACGGATTTGATTCTCCGGCTACGCAAAAAGTACCCCGGGGAGGTCAGTCCTGCCGGGGTGATGAGTTGGCTACTTCGGAGTTGCTTTCGCTCTCTTTCGTTGTTTGTCTCGCCTCTCGTTTTTAGTTTTCTGGGCGAGTACATTCTGTCTGACTCCCCCGATCACAGTTGGTTCGGGAGTTTGGGACTTTGGGCCTACGTAGGTGCGGAAGTTCGGAGGTGAGGGGGTTCGGTTTTGCTCAGAACGGATGCGTATAGGTCCGAATCCTTCTTTACTGGCTTGGATCGGGTTCCTCTCCAGGACTCCCGAACCTCCTAACTTCCGAACGTCCGAACGAACACAGCCCCTTGCTATCTCACCTCGATTCGGTCAAAATCTTGTCTTGGAACATCAGACCTGTTTAGTTGTGGACTTTGGGGGGCAATATTCCCAACTCATCGTCCGGCGTTGCCGCGAATTGGGCGTTTACAGCGAGATGGTCGAATGGTCCAAAGCCGGCGCCAAAATCCAGGAACTTAACCCTACCGCAATCATTCTCAGCGGCGGTCCTTCTTCGGTATTGGACGCAAATGCCCCCGACATTGACCCCGAAGTTCTGAGCGGATTACCGGTCTTGGGGATTTGCTACGGCCAGCAATGGATGTCCAATCGCCTTGGTGGATCCGTCGTAAAGGCCGATGACCGTGAGTACGGAAAGCGGCACCTGGATTCGGTCGCCCCTGATTCCCTTCTGGAAGGATTTGAAAACAAGGTCGTGTGGATGAGCCACGGTGATCAGGTTCAGGCGATCCCTGAGGGTTATGTCGTCACCGCTAGCACCGAATCTTGCCCGATTGCCGCGATGGAGAACGATTCGGAGAAGCGATACGGCGTGCAATTTCACCCCGAAGTCACCCACACTGAAGACGGAAAAGAACTTTTGCGCCGTTTTTTGTTTGACAAGGCGGGTCTCGCCGGAGATTGGTCTGGAGCTTCGTTTATTGAAGAAGCGATCACGAGAATTCAAGCGGAAGTTGGCGATGGCAAGGTGCTTTGCGCGGTCAGCGGGGGCGTTGACTCCAGCGTTTGCGCGGCTTTGCTCACGAAGGCGTTGGGGGATCAAGTGACTTGTGTGTTTATTGACCACGGCCTTCTCCGGATGAACGAAGCCGAGCAGGTTGTGGAGCAATTTACCAATCATTTCCACCCGCGCCTAGTTCTGATCAAAGCAAAGGATCAATTTTTGAATGCACTCTCCGGCGAAACTGATCCGGAAACGAAGCGCAAGATCATTGGAGCGGAGTTTGTGCGCTGCTTTGAGGACCATGCCGAGGAACTCAAGGATTGCGATTTCCTTGCCCAAGGCACTCTGTATCCGGATGTGATTGAGTCCGGATCCAGCACCGCCGCGAAGATTAAGACTCACCACAACGTCGGCGGACTTCCCGATTGGATGCGGATGAAGGTGATTGAACCCTTGAAGTGGCTCTTCAAGGACGAGGTGCGAGAAGTCGGTCGGTTACTTGGTTTGCCGGAAGAAATGGTTGGTCGCGAGCCATTTCCTGGTCCAGGGCTTGGGGTTAGGATTTTGGGCGAAGTCACCGCCGATCGTGTTCGGATCGTTCAAGAGGCGGATTGGATTTTCCGCGCAATGATTCTGGAAGCTGGCCTAAAGGACGGCATTTGGCAATCTTACGCCGCATTGCTTGATGTGAAGACCGTCGGCGTAATGGGCGATGAGCGAACTCACCAACAGCCAATCGTACTTCGCGCCGTGAGTAGCGAGGATGCGATGACGGCCGTACCGGTTGCCTTCCCTCCTGCGTTTTTGGAAGCCGTTGCCAGCCGGATTGTGAATGAAGTCAAGGGCGTTAATCGCGTGTTTTATGACTTCACCAGCAAGCCTCCCGCTACCATCGAGATGGAGTAGCAGATGACTATTTCGGAACTGAAGTCAATTCTTCGCGATGCGCCATTGGTCGCGAGCGTTCAGGCGAGTCCGGGCTCACCCTTGGAGAATCCGCAAGTGTTGCTTCGATCTGCTCAGGCGTCGCTGGCAAATGGAGCAAAGGTGCTGCGCTTACAGGGCGTCGAAAACATCCGAGTCATCAAAAGTGCGACTGATGCTCCTGTTATCGGCTTGCTCAAGGTTGACTATTCTGATTCTCAGATCTACATCACCCCAACTTCATCTGAGATTCAGGCTTTGTTGGATTTGGGTTGTGAGGTCATTGCCCTTGACGGCACGGATCGTTTCCGTCCCGGTGGTGAACAGTTGATTGATCTCGTGATGATGATTCACAAAGGCGGCGCATTGGCGATGGCGGATTGTGATTGTTTGGCTTCCGCGAAATTTGCACTTTCGTGCGGATGCGATCTCATCGGAACGACCCTTGCCGGGTACACGGAAACTCGTCCAGGGACAAACGGACCAGATTTAGAATTCTTACGCGATTGTTCTCAGCTGCCAGGAGAATTCTTGCTGATTGCCGAAGGGCGCTATTCGGCCCCTTGGCAAGCTCGGACGGCGATCAATGTCGGTGCAGACGCGGTCGTCATCGGAGGATCGCTCAACGATCCGGTGAAACAAACCGCTTCATTTTCCAAGGCGGTCTCGAGACCAACAGAAAATGTTGGAGCCGTGGACATTGGGGGGACTTGGTTGCGATTTGCAGTTTTTTCGCCCGAACTTGAACTCCTTTCTTTAGAGAAAGTTGCTCTTCCTCAGGGGCAGCAGGAGCGACTAAATTGGATTTCGGCACAAATATTAGCAAGTTCTGTGCGACAGGTTGGCATTTCAACAGGAGGAGTCGTTGACCCAAAGTCACAAGTCGTCACCGAAGCTAAGGCGATCATTCCGAATCATGTTGGCACCCACTTTTCGTTTGATGGAATCATGAGCATTGCGCTAAACGATGGACTAGCAACGGGTTGGGGTCATGCGATGCATCCTGATTTCGCTGGAAAACGAGTTGCGACCTTGGCACTTGGGACGGGAGTCGGGTGTGGATTCGTAGACCGAGGAGAAATCATGATGACTCCAGGTGGAAATTATCCCCGCCTTAATGATATGCAACTCGGCGATCTTTCATTCGAAGACTTACTGGGAGGTGCCGCACTGAGCCCATCGCCGTCGGAAGAGCAAAGAAATCAGGCACAGATCGCGGCCGAGCAAGCGTATGCGATGATCAAGAATCTGCTCCTGCCAGACGTCATTGTCCTGTGCGGCGGGGTTGGACTTGCTCCATGGCTGCAGATGCCCGGTGCGGTACCTTCGCCCTACGGTCACGAAGCCGGCCTTTATGGCGCGGCGGCTCTTGCACTCTATCCCCCTTTCTAGAGGTTGGTACCATAAGGAATCCGTGCGCACAAAAATCGAAATCGAATCCGCATTCTCGCCGACTCCCGAAATGGGGTTTTGCGACGGCTTTTACCTAGTGGGGATAGGCGGAGTTGGGATGTCGGGAGTTGCTCAGCTCTTGCGTGACCAGGGGCATTATGCGGGGGGGTGCGATGCTGTTGAGTCCGAAGCGGTATCGCGACTGCGCGCGATGGGATTCCAAGTAGAAATCAATCCGGAACAAGCCCACCTTACTGAAAGGACGGGGCTGATTGTAACGGATGCGATTGACCTCCAAACTGATTCAATCGTCATCCAAGCCATGCAAGCTGGACTAAAGATTTTCCGTAGATCCCAGGCCCTCGGTTGGCTTTTGCGGCGACACAAAATCATCGCGGTGACCGGAACCCACGGCAAAACCACCACAACCGGAATGCTAGGAAAGGCGATGCGCGATGCGGGTAAAGATCCGATCATCGTTGTGGGAGCATACGTGCAAGATCTTGGTGGTTCTGTTGTATGCGGCAAGGGCGTTTATGCCGTTGTCGAGGCTTGTGAAGCATATGATGCGCTTCGAGATTTGAATCCAAGTCATGTTGTTCTGACCAATCTAGAGCCGGATCACTTGGACTTTCATGGCGATTGGGAGACTCTGCAGGGCGCGGTATTGCAATTTCTGGATCGTCTACCAGAAGATGGGCGTCTATTTTATTGTGCTCTGGATCCTGGCGCGGTTGAGATCGCGTCGAAATTTCTGGGTCAGAAAACGGGATATGCCGCAGATCGGGATGCCCTACTAAGAGGGCTCGCCTTGCCTGGAGAGCATAATCGGCTCAATGCGGAAGCCGTCCGGCAAGTCGCAATAGTATTAGGAATTGGAAACGTGGATCAGTCATTAATGGAATTTACTGGCGCAGAACGCCGAATGCAGATCGCTCTGGATACGCCGGATCTCACCGTTGTGGACGACTATGCGCACCACCCTGCCGAGATCGAAGCAACGATTCAGGGTCTGCGAGAAAAATTCCCAGGTCGCAGGGTGTTGGTGGTTTTCCAACCCCATATGTATAGCCGCACCGCAGATTTCCTGGATGGGTTTGCGTCAAGTCTAAGCCTTGCCGATCATGTTGTACTTACAGATATTTATCCCGCGCGAGAATCTCCCCTCCCAGGCATGAGTAGTGCAAGAATTGCAGAAAAACTGACAATCATCAGTGACTATATACCTTCCCGCCACCTGCTTCCAAGATTCGTGGCCGAACTTAGACGAAAAGGAGATGTGATCGTTGGCATGGGCGCAGGGAGCATAAGCTCTTTCGTTCCCGACTTCCTCCTTGAGTTCAATCGCCCAGATAAACCAAGCGTGATCGTTTGCTACGGCGGCGATAGCGCGGAACGCGAAGTGAGTTTGCATAGTGGAACGGCCGTTCATGCAGCGCTACTTCGTGCAGGTTATGATTCAAAACTTATTGACATCAGTGAATTGCTACTTTCAGGTCAAAACTTAGACTTCCTCACCGGAGCTAAGCGGCCAGGAGTTGCGTTTTTGGCCGTCCATGGGACTCATGCTGAGGACGGAGCAATCCAAGGATTTTTCGAAATGCTCCACATTCCCTACACCGGGAGCGGGATCAAGGCGAGCGCGATCGCGATGGACAAAGAAGCGACAAAGCAAGTTCTCACATCAGCGGGACTTCCAGTACCGAGAGGCGTACTTCTGCAACCGGGAGAGGGAATCGAAAAGTGTGCTGGTTTTACTGGAAAGGTGATCGTCAAACCAAATTCTCAGGGTTCGACAGTCGGACTTAGCTTTGTAGAAGACCTCCGAGACTTACCAACGGCCATTGAAAAGGCGATGCGGTACGCGCCTGACGTCCTCGTCGAGGACTGGATCGAGGGAATTGAGATTAGCATTCCGGTTCTAGGGGATGGAGTGTTACCGATTGTCGAAATCGTCCCGGCGACCGGAAAATATGACTTCGAAAGCAAATACACCCCCGGTGCAACCGAAGAAATTTGTCCGGCGAGATTCGATGCGGAGACAACCAGAAAACTACAGGATCTTGCGATAAAAGCGCATAAATCGCTCGGCTGTTCTGGCGCAACTCGGACTGATATGATCGTGCAACCGAATGGACAACCTGTAATTCTGGAAGTAAACACGCTGCCGGGAATGACCCCGACGAGTCTATTACCGAGAAGCGCCGGAGTTGCTGGAATTAGCTTTGAACAGCTATGTGTAAGGATTTTAGAAAATGCCACCCAAAAAGTCACGCAGTAAGCGAAAGTCCCGGATCATCCTGACGCCCTGGTTATGGATCGCCTTCTTCGTGCATCTTTACATTGCAATCTATTACTCACCGTTGACAGCGGCGAAGATCGTTCGAGTTACTGGATCCGAACCTGGAGACGCTGAGAGCATCGCCAAGATCCTAAATCAAGTCAAGGGGATTCCAGCAATGCAGGTGCGAACCTTGAAAGTCGAAAGCGAAGTACAGCTTTTGGATGCCGTTTTAACCAGTGAATACACCCAAAATCTGTTCGGAAGAGGTCTGCTCAAGGTCACCTCAAAGGTGCCGGTGGCGCGAATTGTGGATCGTCCAGACCTAGCACTGGACCAAAACGGTGGTTTGTTCACCTCCCCAGAATCTGGCGAGTCCCTTGTTAGCGTGGTGATGCCAGAAGTTACTGTACAGCCAACTGGATTGGTCATGTGCGGTTACCCTCGTCAAAAAATTGCCCAGCTCTGCGGATTATTAAAAAATAAGTTCAAAGATACGGCTTACACCCTAGAAGTTAGTGACCGTGGGGTGATATCATTACGGGTACCGGACCGCGCAACAATAATTTTGGGGTCTTCGGACGCACTAGAAGAAAAACTACAAAAATTACGGGAAATGTTGGACTCCGATCCAGACCTATACACCCGCAATTCCGAAGTCAATCTGACGTCCCCGAATTCTCCGATGGTTGTCCCAGCGGGCGGTTGATCCACAGAAATGAACAACCCCTTCCATACCAAGATTGAAACAAAATCTCCGACGTTTACTTTGAGCGCACTGGCGCTCGTTCTTGGTGTGTTATTCGGTTTGGCATGGACAACTGCTCAGCAGAGGCCGAAGGGATCCGGTCTCGTTAGTCCCCCGTCTGTCGAGCTAGTGGCTCAACTCAAGGAAATGCAGTCGGAAGTCGGGACTCTTCGCACCCGGGTCGCGGAATATGAAAAAGCCGCCAGCGCGGATTCCGCAAAGCTTCTTCAACAAAGCCTCCAGGATTACCGGATCGCAGCCGGACTTACCGACCTCAGCGGCCCAGGAGTAGTGATCACCCTCACAGATTCCTCGAAGCGTGAGAATGCCCTGGAAGCCCCTATCGAAGAAGCAATTATTCATGACTCCGATCTCATCAAAATTCTCAACGAGTGCTGGATCGCAGGAGCCGAGGCAATCTCCATCGAAGATCAACGCATCGTGGCTGGTTCTCCTATCCGATGCGTCGGTCCGAGCATCCAGGTGAACTATGTTGCAATGGCTGCCCCACTTAGGATCAAGGTCATTGGCGATCCGGTCGAGCTCCAAAAAGCGCTCAATCTTCCGGGCGGCATCGTCGAAGAGCTCATTTTGGTTGACCCCAAGATGATCAAGATTGAAGCCGTCACGAAAATGACCGTCCCCGCCTTTAAAGGCCAAATTTCCAAAAAACTCAGCACAGTCCCGCCAGAGGCCAAGAATTGAACATTCTTCCTGTTATCTTTCTGATCCTCGGGATTGGTCTCGGTATTCTGATTAAAGAGCCGTTGACCGGAGAGTTTGGCGTCTATGTCGCAGTCGCTTGCCTCGCGGGTCTGGACACCATCTGCGGCGGGATTCGTAGTAATCTTGAGAGCAAATTTGATTCGAGTATCCTTTTTACAGGATTTATCTCAAACATTTTGATCGCTTTTGGGTTAAGCTGGTTAGGAGATCGAATCGGAGCGAACATTTACCTGGTGTGCGTTCTGATTTTTGGTCAAAGAATTTTTACAAACCTGAGCGTCATCAGGCGAATTGCACTCACCAGATGGCAAGACGCAAAGGCGCGAAAGAAAAGCGAGTTGCAGGCACAGCAACAAGCGCAAAGTATTCAAGCAGGGGATTCAGTTTCGTAAGATGAACGATTTGGTTTTAGGGTTGGATTTAGGGTCTTCGCACGTCGCGATGTGTATTTTGGGGCTTCAGGGCAATGGTCGCCTCACAGTCGAAGCTGCCTCCAGTGTGCCTGCTCGTGGAATTCAAAAAGGCGTTATCACCCATATCGAAGACGCCGCATCGTGCATCCGCGAATGCCGCCAAGAACTCGGCGCCAACGATTTCACCGAAGCCGTCGTCGGGATCAGTGGACCGCACCTTGAAGGAATGTCCAGTAAGGGCTACGTCCCCATCATCCCGATCGGCAGAACCATCACCTCCGGCGACGTCCTTCAAGTCGTCAACCACTCCCGGCAGATCGGGCACTCTCCGGAGCGCGAGCAAATCCTCAGCGTTCCACGCGAATTCATGATCGATGGCGTCCGCGGGATCACCCGGCCAGTTGGACTCAGCGGTTCCAGACTCGAAGTCGTCACCCACGTCATCACCGGGCAAATTTCTCATCTCAACAACGTTCAAAAGGTCGTGGAAATGGCAGGCCTTCAAGTCGCCCAGCTTGTTCCAAGTTCCGTTGCCGTCGGCATGGGACTTCTCCGCCAAGAGGAAATGGAAGTCGGTGCTGCCGTGATTGATATCGGAGCCCACACCACAGCGATCAGCGTTTACTTCGGCGGCGCGGTGGCATATACTGCCAATCTCGCCATCGGATCGCATCATGTCACCAACGACATCATGATGCTCCTGAAGACCTCACCAGAAGACGCCGAGAGCCTCAAAAAGCGCAGAGGCGGCGCCATTCAGGGCAAAAAGAAAGACGAATCCACCGTAGAGATTCGCCAGATCGGCCAGATCGAAATGCGCCATCTGCATCGCCACGTGCTCATCGAAATCATCGAGAGCCGCATGCGCGAGATCGCCACAATGGCGAAACAACATATTCAAAGAAGTGGATACATGGGGCTTTTGCCCGGTGGAATCTTGGTGACTGGCGGAGGATCGCTCCTGCCAGGCACACCGCAACTCTTTGCTCAGGTTCTTGGGGACGCAAACGTGCGCCTCGGAACCCCCGATGTAGACGGTCCTGCCGGCATTCGTGTCAGCGGGCCTGAATGGAGTGCCTGTCTGGGACTGGGAGCATATGCCCTCAGTAGCGGCGAGGAAGTTTCTCCGGCGTCGGGTTTTGCGCACTGGACAGAGCGCATAAAAACATTCTTTCAATTGAAGGTGTAATCGATGGGGACCAGCGAAAATATAGCTAAATTAGATAATGCAGTGATCAAGGTGATCGGCGTCGGCGGCGGCGGCAGCAATGCCGTCAATCGCATGATGGATGCCGGAATTATCGGCGTTGATTTCATTGCCATGAACACGGACCAACAAGTGCTCGCGCACAGCGCAGCTCCCACCAAGGTGCAGCTCGGGAATAACCTGACGCGCGGACTTGGTGCCGGAGGAAATCCTGAGATCGGCAAAAGTGCCGCCGAAGAAAGCAAGAACGAGATCCGCAAGGCTCTGGAAGGCGCAGATATGGTCTTCATCACCGCCGGTATGGGCGGCGGAACCGGAACCGGTGCCGCTCCTGTCGTGGCCGATCTTGCGCGCGAAATCGGTGCGCTCACGGTTGCTGTTGTCACAAGACCGTTTGGTTTTGAAGGTCCACGCCGAGCTCGGCTTGCCGATCAGGGAATCACCAGTCTCATCGGCCGAGTGGATACGATGATCACGATTCCCAACGATCGCCTCATGAGCGTGGTCGAAAAGAAGACGACTCTCACCGATGCTTTCCGAGTCGCCGACGATGTTCTGCGTCAAGGCGTCCAGGGCATCAGCGACATCATCACGATCCCAGGATTGGTCAACGTTGACTTCGCGGACGTTCGCGCCGTGATGAGCAATGCTGGCCCGGCTCTCATGGGAATCGGTTATGGTCTGGGCGAGCAGCGCGCGATTCAAGCCGCGAAATCCGCCACCGACAGCCCGCTTCTGGAGCAAACCATTTATGGCGCCAAGGGTCTCTTGGTCAATATCACCGCTGGCGAGGATCTGACTTTGCCGGAAGCGATCGAAGCCATGCAGTTCATCCAGTCCATGTGCGACGAGGAAGACGCCAACATCTACTTCGGTCTTGTTCAAGACAAGAGCATGGAAGATCAGGTGCGCATCACGGTCATCGCGACTGGGTTCAATCCGCACACTTTGGAGGGCCGCCGAGCCGCTCAGGCATCCGGTACGCAGTCCACGACCATCGCTTCTCCAAGCGTTTCTGCCGCGCCAAAGCCGGTTGAGCCAGTGATCAGCGAAGCCGTTGTCGAGACCATCGAAACCGCTCAACCAACCCCAGCCCCCGAGCCACCGGTCACCGGTCGGCGAGAAATCTGGGACCGCCTCGCGGCAACCAACCGAGAAAATAAGCCGGATACATCGGAGCTTTTCGACGAATCCGACATCGATATTCCCGCCTTCTTGCGCCAGCACAAGAAGAAGGATTAAGGCTCACATTCCTCATCAAAAAAGTCCCTCCTCTTGACGCTCGATACTCGCGATATGCGCGAAGTTCCTCGTCAAGGGGAGGGATTTAGGGTGGGGATTTTCACCCCGCTTTCGTTCGCCCTGGCGTGATTCAGAGCCAGGCATTCATCCCCACCCCTGCCCCTCCCCTTTGCCACCACCAGCCGCAATCACACCAGTCCGGCGGGCTAAGAGGAGGGAGAATATACAAAGAGTCCCTCCTCTTGACGCTCGAAACTCGCAATTTCTGCAGAATCTCGTCGTCAAGGGGAGGGATTTAGGGTGGGGATTTTCGACCAGAGATCATTCGCGCTGGCTTAATTCCAAGTCAAACCCAAATCCCCACCCCTAGCCCCTCCCCTTAGCCACCAAAAGCCGCAATCGACCAACGCAAGCAGGCTAAGAGGAGGGGGAACTAGAAAAAGTCCTCCCGGAACCCGGGAGGACTTTTTTGATTCTCGCCAAACCCCAGCCTTAAGCCGCGATGGTGAGTTCGGAATCTCCATCGCCGGAGCCGGTGTACACGCCGACTTCCAGGCATGGATTCGAGTTCACACCCGCCCGGATGCTGGTGATGCGGTAATACTGAGCCTGCCCAGGGGTTTGCCCTTCGTCGTTGTAATTCGTCCTAGTGACGGCGGCGACGAACCTCCAGGTGCTCGATCCAGCGAGCCGACTTTCGATGAAAAAGATCGTGCCCTGGGCGTTGCCAGTGCGATTCCATTTCAATTGATTAACGCCATAACCGCATGCGTTTATCGTCAAACCTGACACAGTTGTAACAGGACCAGAAGTTGAAGAAGATATAATCCCAAGCGCGCCTAAAATCGTAGGAGAGATCGAAGGATCGCCCTTCCACTTACGGGCTAACTTTCGCACAGTTCCGGTGATCGTGGACTTCTTAACATCTTTGTCAGCAATCACGCCTTTCAGTTCATCCTTTAGGGATGTTGCATTGTTAAACGCATTGATGAAGGCTGTTGAACCTGAATTGATCTCGAGAAGCTCTTCCGAGTTCAAGTTGAGCTGAGTTTCGTAAAGTTCAGCCTTGGCAACGAAGTTATCGAGCCAAGATCTAAATTGTGCTTCGCCATCCGGCAAATAATCTTGTGGCATTATTGTATGTTTCTCCCTGCCCGTGGTGGGCGTTCATCGGAGCTATTCCATACACTGCTAAATTTATCACATCTTGTGTAATTATCCGTTACAACTACCGGGAAAATCGCTTCCGGGACCGTTTCCCTGATGTCGGTGGCGGCTCCACTGATGTCGGTGGCGGTTTCCGTGATGTCGGTTGCGGCTCCACTGATGTCGGTTGCGGCATCCCCGTTGTCGGTGGCGGCATCCCCGTTGTCGGTGGCGGCATCCCCGTTGTCGGTGGCGGCTTCCCCGTTGTCGGTGGCGGCTTACTTTTACCCGTCAGTTCGAGGCGAGCTGTGATTAGGGCGAAAAAAACTCCACCCGCTGATGGGGTGGAGATTTTCGAGGAGATCGGGTGCCTGGGTGATCAGGCGCGATTCTTTCGTCGGCGGGCCACGGCGGCAAGGCCCAAACCAAGAGCGACCATCGTAGTTGGTTCTGGAACTGGAATGAATTCAAGTTTGGAAACAACAAATCCGCCGCCAGGTACATTACTTGTGTTTACATTTGCCACAGCAAAATCTACTGATGCAAGGCTAAATGAACCCGTCACCTGAGTCGGGGTCGCAAAAGATAGGTCAAATGTCGTTTCTGTCGTGACATCACTAGTGAGAGTGGTGCGGACAGACAAACTCATACTTGGTCCATCATTCATCTTCCAGCCGATTTGAGTACCGGCTTTGGCGGCAAGCACTGTAAATCGCACTCCAGAGAATGCGGAGAGATTCTCATTTCGACCCGGGAAGAAGGAAAAACTCTGACCTGCTTGGTTCCAGCGAGCGAGTCCGTAGTAGATTTGACTCTCGCTCGTTGACAGGGGAGTATTTCTTCCAAACCAGCCACCGTTGACCTCGGTCGTCGCGACACCACCTAATGAGTTTGTATATTGGTACACACTTACTGTTCTAGAACCCAGCCAAGCACCGGACCCTGTAGTGTAAAGACCCTCAAATCCAGTACCTCCGGTCGTGTCGTTGACAATCGCAGGGACGTCGGAGAAAGTGTCAATCACTAAGGCGTTTGCAGACTGGGAAGCGAAAAGCGCCAAAACAGCGCATGAAATTACAAGTGGCTTTAGTTCCATGTCCGTGATTATACTCTTGAGCCTCAAATGAGACCCTTGTATTTTCACCAGAAGTTTCATTGACCGTGACAGGCCGTTGTATGAAGTCAGCCGATCAGGGCTTTGATCCCGCACGCTCGCGGAGCTGACTCCCCACGAATCTTTACAAAATGATTAAGATTTGCTTGCGATTGGAAACTTTTCCGATAAAAAAGCCATTATAAAGAGTGTAGGTAGGTTTACCCTGCTGAAATGAACAGGTACACGATCATGAAGAAAGCTATTTTTGGAATCACCGCCACCGTCGCCCTTGCTGGCACTGCTCTTGCTGCTAGCCTCACATCCGGTTTGACCAAGGGTCAAGATGTTAGCCCGTTCCACCCAAAGCACGTCGTTGGCGCGCTTGCTAATTCCGAAAAGTGCTTCCCTTGCACCTATAAGAACCGACCACAGGTTCAAGTCTGGGTTAACGGCGATGATGTGAACAACGTTCTCGCGATTGCAAAGGAACTCAACAATGCTCAAAATACTTTCTCCGGTAAGGAATTCAAGGCTCTCGTCGTGTTTATCGCGCCAGAAAGCAAGCAAGCCGCTCTGAAGAAGACCCTCGTTGACGCCGCCAAGAAGAACAATCTTGAAAAGGTCGCGATGGCGATGATTACTCCAGACGACGAAGCAATCAAGGCTTACAACATCAACATGAAGGCGAAGAACACCATCATCGCTTACAAGGATTGGAAGGTCACCGACACTTGGGTAGACGTGAAGGCTTCTGCCGCTGTTTCTAAGGCGCTTAACGCCAGCATCTCGAAGATCGCGAAGTAATTTTCCCGGTTAAACATGATGAAGCCCTACAGGATTCCTGTAGGGTTCCCTTTTGCCAAATTTTCTGCGGTTCTGCGGTGCGATTCTTTGGCTTTGTACTTTTTGATTGGGCTTTGGCAAAAGGTTGGCGCGATTCTTTAGCCTTTGGGTTTGGATTGTTTGGTTTTGGTAATTTTCTCCCTGCCCGGGCTTGGGGCTTCGCGCTACAATGATGGGGTGAAAAAGGAAATCGCTCAGACTGAAATGGAGTTCGAAAAGCGGCGGGGAGTGAACCGCGTCGAGGTTCAGCCGGGGTACGCACAGGTGCATATTAGCGGATTGGGGGACGGTGCGCCGGAAGGGCGATTGCTGGCTTTGCAACTTGTGAAAGATTCCGAGGTCGGGATCTTTTTCCTTAAATTCTCCATCGGTGGGCTGTCTTTCTTGGTTCGTGAAGAAGCCGTCGCCAAGCTGAAGACGGCTTTTGGAACGACTTTTAAAGAGTTTGATATCCGGCTCGGTTGCAGCATTGTCTTTGTCCACGCGATCAATATGCGCGACGAAGAAGGCTTGCTTGCGGAGATTTTGAGCCAGGCGATTGCGAGCGGCGCGAATATTGAGCACATCGGGGATATGCATGATCGGGTTTGTATTGCGTGCCTCGCTAGCGACGCCGAGCTGATCGCAAACGCGATCAAGGTAGAGGTGTCCGCATGAAGAAACCGATTAAGGTGATGAAATTTGGTGGGACTTCGGTTGCCAACTCTGAGAACCGGATGCGCGCTGCCATGCACGTGGTTTCCGCGAAAGAGCAAGGTTTTTCTCCCGTTGTGGTGGTGAGCGCGATCGGACGAAAGGGCGCCCCTTACGCTACGGATACGCTGATTAACGAACTCAAATCTATTGATCCAAGCACGCCGGTGAACGCCCGCGAGATGGACATGATGATCGCTTGCGGAGAGATTTTTAGTGCCGTCATCTTTAGCCAGACTTTGGCTTCGCTTGGGCATCATGCGCAGTCTTTCCGTGGCGGTCAGGCTGGGATTCGGACGGATGATGTCTATGGTTCCGCGCGGATTGTTGGGATTAATCCGGCTGGGATTTTTAAGGCGATTGAGCAGGGCTTGATTCCGGTGATTTGCGGTTTTCAGGGGGTTTTTGTTCCTGATGCTGCGTTGCCGAGTTCTGAATTGACGACGCTTGGGCGTGGTGGGAGCGATACGACAGGTGCGGCGATTGGTGCTGCACTGAAGGCGGAATGCGTGGAGATCTTCACCGACGTTGATGGCGTAAAAACCGCTGACCCTGATTACGTTCCGAACGCTCCAACCCTCGGCAAGATCAGCTACGAAGAAGTCGCCGAGATCGCCCACCTTGGTGCGAAAGTGCTTCATCCTCGTGCCGCCGAAATCGCGATGCGGTTTGACATTCCGCTCTGGGTGAAAAATACCTTTAGCGACGAACCTGGCACGGAGATCGTTTCCCGCGAAAAGCTTTCCCGCGATCCTGTGACCGGCGTGACGCACTCGGGCAAGGTTGTTTATCTGCAGTTCGCGCTGAGCAGCGTGGACGAGAAGCATCGCCGGATGGTGGAATCCACGGTTTATGAAATGATGAGCAAGGACGGGATTAGCCTGTACTTACCAAACCATAGTCCGGAGAGCATCGGCTTCGCCGTGACCCGCGATCAATATGCGGCGGTGAATGACCTTTTGGATGGTTTGGTTTTGCCGCTGGATGGGGCGATCTACATGACGCAGATCGGCGATCCACCCTCGCGGGAAGCGGAGACTCAGGCAAAGCTTTTGGCTGGGCTTGGGGATGTGAAGCGGATTTCTATTTCTCTGACCGAAGGCTTAACGATGGTGTCACTGGTCGGAGCGCAATTCCGTCCGGTTCCTGGGGTTTTCTTTGAGGTTTTGACGACGTTGTCGAAGGCGAGCATTCCGGTGTTCCAGACCAGTGACTCTGACCTGAGTATGACAGTCCTCATCGCCGAAGCCGACACGCGCCGAGCGGTTCGCGTGCTTCATGATCGGTTCAACCTGTTTGACTTGAAGTAGGTTCAAAAAAGAAACCCGCTGGAAGTCCAGCGGGTTTCTTCTATGTTTCCAGAGCGAACTCTTAGTAGTCCATTCCGTCCATACCGCCCATTCCTGGGTTTGGCATGGCCTTCTTTGGTTCTGGCTTGTCGACAACCAGAGCTTCAGTCGTAAGAACCAATCCAGCGATGGACGCCGCGTTTTGGATCGTGCTTCGTGTGACCTTTGCCGGGTCAACGATGCCGGCCTTGACGAGGTCTACCATTTCGCCGGTTGCGGCATTGAGACCCATTGGAGCCTTCAATTCGCGAACCTTGCTGACGACCACGGAGCCTTCCATTCCAGCATTTTCAGCAATCGTGCGGAGCGGAGCTTCAAGCGCTCGCTTGACGATTTGTAGTCCGGTGAGCTCGTCTCCAGTGATGCCTTCGGTGACGATGGCATCAGCCGCTCGGAGAAGGGTGGTTCCGCCACCAGGGACGATACCTTCGTCCACAGCCGCACGGGTCGCCGAAAGGGCGTCTTCGTAGCGGTGCTTCTTTTCCTTGAGTTCGGTTTCGGTGCTTGCGCCAACCTTAATCACAGCAACGCCACCGGAGAGCTTAGCAAGTCGCTCTTGCAGCTTTTCTCGGTCGTAATTGGATTCGGTGTTCTTGACTTGCTCCTTGATTTGGTTGATGCGGCCGATAACAGCGTCCTTTGTTCCGGCGCCTTCGATGATCGTGGTGTCTTCCTTGCTGATGACAACCTTCTTGGCGGTTCCGAGCATGTCAATGGTGACATTCTCAAGCTTGGTGCCGAGATCTTCGCTGATGAACTGACCATTGGTGAGGATCGCGATATCTTCGAGCATTGCCTTGCGTCGGTCGCCAAAGCCTGGAGCCTTGACGGCAGCGATTTGGAGCACGCCGCGGATCTTGTTCAGAACCACAGTCGCGAGCGCTTCGCCTTCGATGTCTTCGGCGATGATGAGGATCGGTCGCCGAGCGGCAGCCAGCTTCTCGAGGAACGGAAGGAAGTCTTGCGCGGAGCTGATCTTCTTTTCGTGAATCAAGATGATCGGATTTTCAAGAACGGCTTCCATGCGCTCTGGATCAGTGACGAAGTACGGGCTGATGTAGCCTCGGTCGAACTGCATTCCTTCCACGACTTCCAGATTGGTTTCGCGTGACTTGGATTCTTCGACGGTGATGACACCATCTTTGCCGACCTTGTCCATTGCTTCGGCAACGTGCTTACCGATTTCGGCATCGTTTCCAGCGATGGTTGCGACGAATTCGACTTGTTCCTTATCGGTGACCTTTTGGCTCGCCTTAGCGATTTCGCCGACTACGAATTCAACAGCCTTATCAATTCCTCGCTTAACCGCGATTGGATTTCCACCGGCGGCGACGTAGCGAAGTCCTTCGTTAACGATCGCTTGGGCAAGAACCGTTGCGGTTGTTGTTCCGTCACCGGCGACGTCGTTGGTCTTGCTGGCAACTTCCTTGCAGAGTTGCGCGCCCATATTTTCGTATGGATCTTCGAGTTCGATTTCCTTGGCAACGCTGACGCCGTCCTTGGTAATCGTCGGGCTTCCCCACTTCTTGTCGAGGACTACATTGCGTCCCTTTGGTCCGAGAGTCACCTTGACTGCATCGGCAACCTTGTTGACTCCACGCTCAAGAGCGCGTCGTGCCATTTCATCGTAAATTAAGTTTTTTGCTGACATGTTTTTTCCCCTTAGTTCAAAATTGCGTAAATTTGATCTTCATCCAAGATCATGAAATCAGTGCCGTCTACGTTGACTTCGTTTCCGCCGTACTTGCTGTAGATGACCTTGTCGCCGACCTTAACGGTCAGGGCGTTGCGATTGCCGTTGTCCAAAACGCGTCCCTCGCCGACGGCGACGACTTCGCCTTCTGTTGGCTTTTTCTTGGCGGTGTCTGGGAGGTAAAGACCGCTGGCGGTCTTTTCTTCTGCTTCCAGGGCCTTGATGACGACCTTATCTCCGAGTGGTTTCAGGGTTGACATAGTTTATTTTCCGTTTGGTTTTTGGGGCGCAGAGCACCCGTCAGGTTACTTCTACGCTCAAGAATCGCCAAATTTAGCACTCGGCGGCTCTTTCTGCTATTTTAGCAGTCTTGAGCAAGGAGTGTCAATCCCGAAATGCAAAGGATCATCGCAAAGCATCCTTTGCTCAGGTAACCGCGTACTTAAATGCGATGATGTATCGGACAGTTAAAGTGACGGCACCGGGCTTGCCAGGAAGCGAATATCTCTTTGGGCAAAGGGGACCTTCGGAGCAATGCGACGAAGAATTCCTGACCGTGGCCATTCAAAACGTCTGCAATCAACTTGCAAGTGAATCCTACGAAGTCATTTCGATCATGCCATTGGTTCGCGGTGACCTTTTTGGTGACAGCGGAGTTTCCTTTACCCACGGAGCGGTGATCACCGCAAAGCAAATTTCAAAATCGTGAACGAATAGTCTTCGCACCAAAGACTATTCGTCCACAAACAAGCCTATGAACGTCTGATCAGACCGTCGAACCCTTCCGCCGACGCACAACCGCCGCAAGCCCAAGACCAAGCGCGATCATCGTGCCAGGTTCTGGAGCCACCACAATCGCAGAACCATTAATTTGATCATCCAGTCCGTTCACAAACACAGTGGAACTGGCTACGTTTATATTTGGATTATAGCGGATGAATCTGTTTTTGCGAACCCCAAGTTCAACATAGGAATGTATCATATACCCAATGCCGTTGTGACCACCAACATAATTTGTTGCACCACTAGTTATAGTGTAAGAACTAAGTGCAATCTGGGTTGCAGTACCAGTAATCGAGCCTGGCCAGTATGCAAGTCTGCCCGGGTCGGTAGCGGAATTGCCCGATGAAGCCCAGAGCCGACCGTTCATGATGCCCAAGTTACCAAAAGTATTGTTAGCTATCGATCCAGATTCAATCGTGGCAAAACCTTCATAGACACCTGCAGAAGAATAATTAAAAACGTAAAAATTGAAATTAGTACCAGAGGAAGCTCGTACGAGTGTGCGGATCTTCCCGTCAGAAGTCTGAATAGAATCCAGTGACTGGTACGCGGGACCAAAATCATCTAAAGTCGAAAGCAATACGCCAGTCGAACTGTACATTTTAGTAATCGGTCTGCTTTCGGCAACGGTGTAGGCAGTATATAAAATATTCCCGTTAGCCATCACGCTAATTCTTGGTCTTTCGTTAACAAAAAAACTGCCAACGGTAAAGCCCCCACGAAACTCTCCCGTGCTGTAGTCATAGCGATTCACCCCGCCGTATGAAGTGAGGGTCACCGCTTCGCCGGGTCGAGTTGAATCAACCGCAACGTCATAAATCGTCCCATCATACTCGGCAAACCGGCCAAGCAGAACGTTACTCTGCGGGTCGTAGCGATGGACACCGTTACTTCCAGCCAAAAGCATCAACTCAAAGCTGGCAAACGACGCGGCAACGGCGCCGAGCAGGACAAAAACAAGCAATGCTCGCAACTTCATGCCCCTATTATAACAAGCGAATCGACGATTCGTTCAAGAAAAATCAGGATTTTTTCAAAATATTGAGCCGACGCACCTTCAGATGCGGAAAGAGACCCTGCTTCCGGCACAGCATTTCCTTAAAATGTAACGATCGCACCTATAAGTTTGCGCACCTGTTTTAAAGAAAATGCCTTTCCCCGTGTGCCCCGGGAAGCAATTTCTTAAAGAAATGGCGTCCCGGCGGTCGCCCGGATCGCAATTTCTGCTCCGGATTTCATCGCACCTGTAAGTTTTCGCGTCTACTCTCTTCCGGCGAAAGAACATCTTATAGGTGCGATCGTTACTTTTGTGAGATTTGTTTAAAAACCTGTGACCGTGATCAGAATTCTTGCAAGATTTTTGAACCTAATTACCAGGTTTTCTGCGATAGATCATCAATTTTACCGGGTACATGGAATATATCATACGTACGGCCCCCGAAGGGTCAAGGAGGAATCAAACATGGCATCAGATTTTTTGCCAGATGCAGAAGCACAATATAAAATATGGCTCGATAACTTCGTAGCACAATGTGATCTTAACAAGACCGTTCTTGGTCTTTCGGCGACGGCCCTTGCAAGTATTACGGCCGAGTATGAGGTCTACGGTTCCTCATATGCCGAAGCTACCACGACAAAGGAAGTTCTAAAGGGTCTAACGACCAGTAAGAACAAAAATCGCCAAAAGATGAGCGGAACTGTACGCAGTTATGCAAAACTCTGGAAAGCAAATCCTGCAATTCCTAGTGCCGTAATTGGTGCTTTAGGTATCCAAACCAGCAGCACTTCTGGTCCAGTGGTTACCGTCACAGGTTTAGATGTTGTGGGCTGCGATGATGGTGTAAACAAGCTATCTTGGAACCGCAGTAGCAATTCTCCTGGCACGATGTTTATTGTTGAATATCGGCTAGACGGAGTGACCAATTGGACCTTTGCTGGAGCAGTTACAAAGACAACTTTTGCCCACGACGAGCAAACTCCTGGTGTCACGGTTTGGTACCGAATCATCGCCACTCGAGCCGGAGTAAATTCCGCTCCTTGCGCACCAAAACCGGCCTACGGGAACCTAGACGATACAGCACTAAGCGTTGCAGCCTAAAGATTTTTCGTCGCCAATCCGATAAATCTTGTGGGGGAAACCCTAATCATCTATACCATAATTCCCTCCGTCACCAGTTCGCTGGCCGGGGGGTTTCCTTTTTTTCTGGTCGCCTTGGGCAGCGGGGTTTGTGGACAAATTTTTAGAAAAATTTATGCGAGACTCTAAAGATTCTGCTGCGCTTGGCAAAATATACTTTGGGAGTAATCACCCATTGCCATTAAGAATAGTCACCCCGGGGCCATTTACCTCTCCGGGGCCTATTCGTTTTTCAGGTTCTGAAAAGAGCAATCTCACGAGTCCGGAAATTCGGAATTTTTTTGTTAAAAAGCCCTAAAGATCTTTTTCACGTGCGCCATTATCTTTATTGGTAGGAAGAAAGTCTGTAGACATAAAGAGTCCCCCGCCAGCCCTGTGCTGGTTGGGGGATTTCTTTTTTTACATGACTTATCGAATCCTGTTCGATTACTTATCAGCTCCCTGTTCACTCATAATAGGAGCATTATTCCCACATTGGGATTTTGACGCCTGCCTTTTTGGCGAACGTTGCCGCTTCTTCGTAGCCAGAATCCACGTGCCGAATCACGCCCATTCCGGGGTCCGCGGTGAGCACATTTTCCAGCCGCCGGTCCATGCGCTTGGTGCCATCCGCCACCACCACAATGCCGGAATGCTGGGAATACCCAATCCCCACCCCGCCGCCATTGTGCAGCGAAACCCATGATGCGCCACTTGCAACATTGATCATCGCGCTGAGAAGCGGCCAATCCGCGACGGCATCAGTTCCGTCTTTCATGTCTTCGGTTTCTCGGTTCGGCGAAGCCACGCTTCCGCAATCCAGGTGATCTCGACCGATCACAATCGGGGCTTCTAGCTCGCCTTTCCGCACGAGATCATTCATCGCCAGCGCGAATTCGGCGCGCTCTCCATATCCTAACCAGCAGATTCTGGCTGGCAAACCTTGGAAATGCACGCGATCTTTTGCCAGCCTCATCCAACGGTTGAGCGTCTCGTTGTGCGGGAACATCTCCAGCGCGAGTCGGTCGGTCCGGGCGATGTCTGCGGGGTTTCCGCTGAGTGCCACCCATCGGAACGGCCCTTTTCCTTCGCAGAATAACGGCCGAATGTATTCCGGAACAAAGCCTTTAATATCAAAAGCATTCTTCACGCCCGCATCCACGGCGTTCGCGCGGATGTTGTTGCCGTAGTCAAAAGTGATCGCACCCATTGCCTTGAGGTCGAGCATTGCCTGGACATGAACGCCCATCGTCGCGACGGATCGCTTGACGTATTCTTCCGGGTTGGTGATGCGCAGGCTATTTGCTTCGGCGAGTGACATGCCGTTTGGAATGTATCCGCCGAGTGGATCGTGGGCTGAAGTTTGGTCGGTCAGAACATCTGGCACGATTCCCCTTCGCACCATTTCTGGCAAAACATCCGCACAATTCCCCACGAGTCCTACGCTGATCGCAGGACGTCCTTCAAGCATCTTCATGGCTTCATCGAGCGAATAAGCGATCTTGTCGCAGTACCCGGAATCGAGTCGCTTCTGGATTCTGGCTGGATCAACATCAATCGCAATGCACGAAGCGCCATTCAACACTGCCGCAAGCGGTTGCGCTCCTCCCATCCCGCCGACGCCGCCTGTCACAACCAACTTCCCTTCTAACGAGCCGCCAAAATGGGTGTTTGCACAAGCCGCAAAAGTCTCAAAAGTCCCCTGAACAATGCCCTGAGTGCCAATGTAAATCCATGATCCTGCCGTCATTTGGCCATACATCATGAGGCCCTTGGCTTCCAGATCGCGGAAAACCTCCCAGTTTGACCATCGCCCGACTAGGTTCGAGTTCGCGATGAGTACACGGGGAGCATCCTCGTGTGTCCGGAAAACTCCGACGGGTTTGCCGGATTGCACCAGCATTGTTTCGTCGTTTTCCAGGTTCCGGAGCGTTCGGACGATGGCATCAAATGACTCCCAATTCCGTGCGGCTTTCCCGGTTCCTCCATAGACGACAAGATCATCGGGTCGCTCGGCGACTTCAGGATCTAGGTTGTTGTGGAGCATTCGCAAGGCGGCTTCCTGGTGCCAACCTTTGCAGGAGATTTGTGTCCCACGCGGCGATCGCAGACTTGTGCGGTTTGACATATCTTTATTATACGAGTCTGAAGGATACAAGATTAAATGGTATCGAAATCAAAAATTGAGCTTTGCCATACCGTTCCTGAGGAAAATGTCATTGATTTTTTTTTCCATTGGAGCGCTATCAGGAGGAGGACTACAAGCAAGCATTTCCGGGACATGGTTGCTCATGGCTTTTAGTTGTCTACTTTGCCGCTCGGACAAGGCCATTACTTTCCTGGAACAAAAGGTTTGGTGCTAGCAAGTCTCGGAGTCATTTGGACTCTGCTCCGGCAGCCATTCCCCACTTTGTCCGAATCCAGAAGTGAAACTGATCGCCTGAAGGCTTCTGCTTTCGCCGATTGCACAACCGGGATGATGATTACGGATCAAGGTGATCGCATTCTCTACACAAATGCTCCTTTTCAACATTTAACCGGGTTAACAGAGCAAGAACGGCTTGGACAGTGGCCATGCGATCTCTTTGACCCCCTCGAACAAGAATTACCCAGGAGTAAAGCAGTGTTTCCTTACACTTCTCAACGCCTTCCGTTTTCCGACGAGATTGAGATCCGACGGACAGAAGAGCTCCCTTGCATGAAAGTCATCACAACAGGTTTATCTCAGACAAATGTGTAACTCGGACTCACTACCAGCAATGGTCAGCGCACCTGGATTACGGTGAATACAATGCCGATTTTCGATGCTCAAGGAAAAGTCAGCGGAATTGTGAACTCAGTTGTTGACATTACGCAAAGATTACAAGTGGAGGATCAGGTTCAGCACCAGCTTATGAAATTGACGGAGAACCAGATAAAGATGGAACTCCCCTTGATTATCCGGCCTTGTCTGAGGGAATTAGACTTCAGATCGAGCAGGAAGAATGGTCACAAAGGGCTGTTACCGTTAGTCTGGGGCTGGCCGTGATTACACCTGAAACGACGCCAGACTCCTAGTTACGATCTGCTGACGCCCTCTTATATCAGGCGAAAGAAAATGGACGAAACAGGGTCGTTACAAATCCGCTACCGAATCAAGATCGGATCGCGGCTTAAGATTTGTCTCGCTAGTTTTTCAATGTCCTCCGACATACTCCGATCCTCATTCGCTACCGGAACAATCCCCTCAACCCAGTTCTCAATGACCTGAAGACCCGGAGACGTTCTTAGCGGTCTTCGGAAACTCAGTCCCTGAACGGCTGCGGCAAGTTCGATTGCGATGCACTGAGCACAGAGTTCCAGAACTTGTTTGAACTTGAGCGCGGCGGTCATTCCCATGGAAACGTGATCTTCCTTCGCGGCGGAAGTGGTGCTGTTATCCACGCAGGCCGGGTGACTGAGAGTTCTGGCTTCGTTTAAGGCTGCAACTGCAGCGACATGGGCGATCATGTAGCCGCTCTCAAGTCCAGGATTTTTGCACAAGAATGCCGGAAGCCCATCGCTGAGATTGGAGTCAACAAGCCGGTCAATCCGTCGCTCTGAGATGTTCATCAGGTTGGTGAGTGCTATGGTAGCGTAGTCAAGCGCCAAGGCTAATGGGGCTCCATGGAAGTTACCGCCGCTTACGATAAGGTCGCCGTCAGGGAAAATTAGAGGATTATCCGTTGCGCTTCCAGTTTCAATTTTTAAGATCGAGAAGGCATGCTTCAGCGCGTCCAAGCTTGCGCCATGCACTTGCGGGATGCACCGGAGGCTGTAGGCATCTTGTACCCGCGAGTCGCCTTCGATGTGCGATTCTCTGATCTCGCTATCTTGCAACAAGTCCCAAACCATTCTCGCGACCTTGGTCTGCCCTTCGTGTGGACGTGCGTCGTGAATCCGTTGATCAAAAGCGGCAGGAGTTCCCATCAGTGCCTCAAGGGTTAATGCTCCGGATACATTCGCCCACTGACAAAGTCGCATTGCCTGTGCAAGTGCCAGCCCGCCCACGCTAAGAATTGCTTGAGTCCCGTTGAGGAGCGCAAGGCCCTCTTTTGCCTTCAAGGAAAGGGGTGTCACCCCTAATCGGGCGAGAATTTCGGTGATGGGTTCAAATGGTCCTTCTCCGATCCTCGCCTTCCCTTCCCCGATCAATCCCATTGCCAGATGAGCTAACGGTGCAAGATCTCCACTCGCTCCGACCGATCCGCGGCTTGGAACATAAGGCAAGATGTCGTGCTCGAGGAACTCCGCGATCTTATCCACACATTCGGTTCTCGCCCCGCTGAATCCTTTTGCGAGAACGTTCGCGCGCAGAATGAGCAAGGCTCTTGTTTCTTGTGGTGTAAGAGGAATGCCGAAGCCGCAAGCATGACTTCTGACCAGATTCACCTGCAACTGCTCGACTTGGTCATCGGGGATCCTCACGTCGCTCAGTTTGCCGAAGCCAGTGTTGATCCCATAGACGGTTTCCCCGGTCTCGACAACTTTATCAACCATTGCACGGGATCGGTTCATGTTCGCTCGAACCTCTTCCGAAATCGAAATCTTTATCGGAAATTGCACAGAGTCCAAGAGATCGAAAAGGTTGATTGGATCGCCAGTCAAAGAAATCATATGCATCCGAGGGTACCCAAAGAGCCAAAAAAAGGCCGGGCTCTTACGAGCCCAGCTTTTGATTTTCCTAACGGACCGGAGATTATTCGTCGCCGAGGCCGAAGTTAGCGATGACTGTTTCGAAGTCAGCAGGTCCAACTTCACCGTCGTTATCAACGTCAGCATCACCAGGGGCACCGAACTGAGCCACGACTGCTTCGAAGTCGCCAGGTCCAACTTCTGTATCTTGGTCAATGTCTCCGTTCTTGAGCGCAGCATCTTGTCCTGTGAGGGAGCTACCAGTGAGAGTCACGTTGAGAGTCTTGGAGAGGAATGTTCCGCCCTTGAACTTCAGCGTATAGTTACCGTTAGGTGCACCACTAGGAATGGTGATCGAGTAGGCACTTGATCCTACGTCAGCAACCGAAACGTTGCCATTGTAGGTGTTTGTGCCATCGGAGAGTGTCCAGCCAATGGACTCAGTTCCACCAGATCCGACAGTGCTCAGCAACTCAAGGTTTCCGGAGATGGTCTTTGGAGCTGGTGCCATGTTCGTTCGAAGGTTAAGTCTCCATGTACTTGCGTTAATTGAAGTGGAAGGAAGGGTCACGAAACCATGATTGAAGTTCGCGTTCCAGTGCGTCACAGCGAGCCAGTATGTTCCAGCCTGAATTGTCGCACTTGCATCAATTCCACTGAAGACCGAACCAGCTGAGGCCGTTGGCAACGTCGTCGCAGGCGAAGCGGCTCGTGGGGCCGCGGCTCCACCGATCGAAAGCTGGGACATCAACGCGACAGAGTCGTCGTCGTCCGTAGCGCGGAGAACGCCTGTGTTGTCGTAGAGAGCAAACTCTGTGTCAACGGTGGTCTGAGCAGGAGTCGTAATATTCGTGGTACCCCAGATATCAATGAAGTTCGTGTAGTCTGTATCTCGTGGGATCGAGAACTTGTACCAACGTACTGTTCCAGCTGGGCTAAGCGGGCCTTGAACAAGGGAGATCGGAGTAGCAACTGGTGCAGTTGTCGAGTCAATCATTCCCAGATCAGTGAACGATGCCGGAGCTGTTCCTGTTGCTGGCGGCGCCGGAACTGGTCCGCCGGATGGAAGAAGCGAGAACACAAGATTTGTGTGGGTTGCTTCTGCGACGTCCAAACTACCACTAGTATTCGCTGTTTCGAAGAGCTCTGCCGTCCAAGTCGAACCAGTTGGGATCGTTTGTCCGTAAAGGTTCAGGTAGAACGAGGTGCTAGTCGAGATGAGCGGGGACGCTTGATATGCCGGGAAGGCCAAGCTTGCGGATCGAGCAAGAACGGACTGGCTACCGCCAGATGTGTATGGCGTAATCACCAAAGAGAGATAAGGATTTGAACTGTTTCGAAGCAAAATTCTTGCCTCAGTTGCAGTTGTTCCAGTCATGGAGATGGATCCGCTTTCGTATCGGACGGTATCAACCACATAAGCCGGTCCTGAGTGGGTACCTAAGTTAATGATCGTGTTGCTCGGGTCACCCAACAGGTCAATGGAGGCACCGTTGATCGTAAAGGTTTGGGAAGCAGAAGGCGGAGTAATCGTTTGGAATCCAAAATCAAGATTGGAAATCGTGGCTTCAGCAGTATCGGCAAGACCATCGGCGACGCCATTATAAATTTCGACGGTGTAGGTGCTTGCATTTGGAACAAGTGCGGTTACCAAGGTGCCTGTAACTGTTCCGGTAAGCATGCTTCCGGTAACGTTGATTCCGTTTGAGCCTGGGATCAAGAGTTGTGGGTCGTAAGACGCGTCACGGAAGATTGGGATATCCATGAACGATGTTGGGAATGCAGAGTTTCGGATGCGAGCCTGAGTATCGCTCGGCCAGTCCCCAGCTTGTACTTGCGTATAGCTTGCAGATCGAACCGAGTAAACACCGGTGACTTGACGCAGGCCTGCCGAACTAGGACCAGTCAAAACTGGATTGCTCAAGTCTGCAGCGGCATCAATGGAGTCAATTGGACCTGCGAAGGAGAAGTTAACATCAGTCGCTGGAAGTGCAGGAACAGTTCCGTTCGCAGTTGTGAACTTCAAGTTTGTCGCGGTGGAATCAATGCTGTCTGCAAGGTCGTCGAATGATTCGAAAAATTCGACGTACCAGGTGGAACCGCTTGTGATGGCGGAACCTACGAGTGGGCCGGAAAGAGGCCTGGAAACATTCGTCGTAAGAATTGGAGAAGCAGTGAAGACTGCAGCTACGTCATTAAGGTTGAAGTACGCTGCGAGTCCTGGCGCGGCCGAGTTGGAAAGGGCAACGAAGAACTCACGACCGTATGTGCCAGAGTTAACCGCAGTCAAGGTTGCAGAATCAACTGTTACTGTTGGTGCCAGATTGTAGCTTGCGGTAGCTGCTTGGCTTTTCTCAACGTTACTCGAGTCGCCCCAAACGTCCCAAGCACTGATGGGCTCATTCGAACCTGTTGGGCTGTAGTCAAATACATCTTGAGCGAGAACCGCTGCCGATGTCGCAACGACTCCGAGCGCTGCGAATAATAGTTTCTTTGTGTTCATTTGTGTTAACTCCGAGGATTTGATCCTACCCGAACGATGATTTCGACCGATACGATCCTTAGGTCTCTGGACCCTACCCTTCCATCTTACAAACTTTGTTCCAAATTTAACTGGCAGAATCAAAAATTATTGCTGCCAAGGCTAAATTCAGGTTAAAAAGCCATCATCTCGCAAAAAATCAAGTAAAAATAACAGGGTAGCCTGGATGATGATCTGGTGATTAACGGATGAGACTCCGAAGATAATTACTTCAATCAGTGAAAGATGATTACTCTGCCGTATATTAATAGGAATCTTCATCGTTTTGATTCTTTTTCAGGAGATTCGAAAACTCGTCCGAGTCTCAACGATCCGATCCCAACGAAACAAAAAAAGACCGGGCTCTTACGAGCCCAGCCTTAGATTTCCCTAACGGATCGGGGATTATTCGTCGCCGAGGCCGAAGTTAGCAACGATGGTTTCGAAGTCAGATGGTCCAACTTCGCCGTCGTTGTCTACGTCAGCATCGCCAGGGCCACCGAATTGGGCGACCACTGCTTCGAAGTCGGATGGTCCAACTTCGCCGTCTTGGTCAATGTCTCCGTTCTTGAGGGTCGCGTTCTGACCTGTCAAGCTTGCACCTGTGAGCGTAACGTTCAGGGTCTTTCCAAGGAAGGATCCGCCCTTGAAGACAAGAGTGTAGCTACCGTTTGGTGCGGCTGCAGGAACATTGAGAGTGTAAGCTCCGCCACCGAAGTCATCAACGCTTACCGAACCTGTATAAGTGTTGGTACCGTTGGAGAGTGTCCAGCCAATGGATTCTGTTCCAGCAGCGCCATCATCGCCAGTGTTCTCGAGAGTCAAGTTACCGGAGATTGTAGTTGCAGCGGCGCCACCGACATTCGTTTGGAGGTTAAGCTTCCACCATTGAGTACCAGCGGTTGTGCTTGTTCCAACGATAAAGCCGTGATTGAACCGGGTAGCCAAGCTATAACGAGCAGCAGCGAGGTAGTAAGTTCCTGGTGCTAGCCCATCACCGTTCAGACCATCAAGGTTAAGCCCATTCCCAAAGACTCCTGCGGGCGCAATAATTGGTCCGCGCGGAGTATTTGCATCCCCGAACGTAAGTTGCGACCAAAGCCCGGCGGAGTTGTCATCGTCATTCGCAATCAGCAAACCATTGCTATTGAAGAGTCCAAGCTCAGTGTCTTCCGAACCAGTTGCCGGGATCGGATTTTGTGGGTCTGTATTGTTTGTTCCAAGATCAACAAAGATGTCTAGGAACTTTCCACCTTGATTGAAACCAGCCGTAGTGAACTTGAACCATCGAATTTCGCCCAGAGCGAGTGGGGGTTGTTCAGAGGAGAGAGGAGTCGCGACTGAAGCCGTGGATTCATTAATCACTCCAAGGTCAATAGCGTCTGTTGGAGCCGTGCCCGTTGGGATAACAAAAGTGCCGTCCGTTAAGGAGATTGTGACTCCATCGATGGTCGCCTCAATTGCGTCTACCCCGTTCTCTGTCGTTTCAGCCAATTCTGCGGTCCATGTACTTCCAGTAGGAATCGTGGCGCCGTAGAGGTCAAAGCTGTAAGAGGCTGGCGAGGCGGTTGGAGAGAGCAAAGTTCCGAGGAAGATGCTTCTATTAGTAGCCGCTTGAGGGACACCGGCAGTACCACTGCTGGTGGTTGGTGCGACGACCAATCGGTAGTATGGATTCGCACTGTTTCGAAGAACAACAACGGCGGTCGCTGCTGAACCAGCTGCGTCGACCTTCGTGACTGTTCCTCCAGACACTCGCACTTCTGATCCGAGGGTGTAGGACGGACCTGAATATGTACCAAGTGCAATGACCGGATTACTGGAATCACCAATGGCGTCATAGGTGTCTCCAGAAATTGTCCAGCTCTGGATCGGGGGTTGGACTGCACTCAAAGTGAACTTAAAGTCGGTCGCGGTTTGTTCGGATAAACCTGCAGTTCCATCATTGAACGTATCTGCAATCTCCATTCTCCACTGTGCTCCGGAAACGATATTGCCAAGAAGGAGCGGGCCAGTCAAAGTCCGAGTCGTATCTGGAGCGACTGTCAGGGAACCGGTGTACGACGTTGTGGATGTTGGTTGCAATTGCGCGTATAGTGTCGGCGCTGCGGCAAAGAAAATTCGGACTTGGAATTCACTTCCGAAAGTTGCCGTCGCAATCTCGGTGAGCGTGAGGGAATTCACAACACACGAAGAAGCGAGAGCATAGTTACTCGCGGCTAGTGGCCCATCAACGGTTTGATTGTCAACGTCACCGAATGCGTCCACAGCATTCAAAGACTGGGTCGTAAAATCAAAGACGTCGGTAGCCTGAGCAAAAGAACTCAGGAGCACAACCCCGAGCGCTGAACTTAATAATTTTTTTGTGTTCATTAGTTTCTCCAAATGGTGCCCAAATTCGCTCAGGTTTCATCGGAAACCTAGAGAGAGAACGAGCATTAATCTCATAATACAAAAAAAATGAACAAAGTGAGCGGCCATCTTGAAAAAACTCAATATTTTGGCTAACAAAAAAAATTGCCCCGATTCCTAGTTACGGAACCGGAGCATCATTTTCAGACCTCGTGCTTATAAGTCGCCGAGTCCGAAGTTACCAACGATGACTTCAAAGTCAGCCGGTCCAACTTCACCGTCATTGTCAACGTCGGCATCGCCAGGACCACCGAATTGAGATACGACGGCTTCGAAGTCGCCAGGTCCAACTTCAGTGTCATTGTCAACGTCACCATTTCGAAGGCTGACGGCTTGAGTCAAGCTCGAGCCCGAAAGAGTCACATTAAACGTGCTCTTCAAGAATGTGCCGCCGTCGAAGGAAAGGGTGTAGGCACCGTTTGCGGCTCCGGATGGGATGTTGAAGCTGTATGCTCCGCCACCGAAGTCATCCACGGTGAAATCGCTCGTGTAGGAATTCACACCGTTGGAAAGAGTCCAGGTAATCGTTTCTGTTCCTGCAGCTCCATCATCTGCGGTGTTTTGGAGAACCAAGTTACCGGAGATCGTTGCTGCAGTCGTGACCGCGTATCCGAAATTCTTCACACCAAAATCTGGATATGGCACGCTTGCCGCGAATACTTCAGGTGCAAGCCCACTCACGTAGGTCACACATCGAATAAAGCCCGTAGATGAATCCGTGTCCCAAGTTGGTTGGAAAGCATTAACAGGCGGGTTGAGCATATCTCCGCAAGCCCAGCCAACTGGAGCTGTCTTTGCTGTGTTCAAAACACGGTAGAACAAGTCCGGAGTTCCAGTGTATGTTCCGTTCCAAAAGCCCGTACCGGCATGACCACCAAGAAGCTGACCACCAAGTTGCGTTGCATATCCGGCTTCGAGAGGCATGTTATCGGTGTTGCTTCCTTTGAACGCAAACGAATCCACCGTGGTGAACAATGGGATTCCGTTATCCAGAACGCCGTTTCCATTGTCCAATACTTCTGCGTCTAGGTCGGTTCCAACTGCCGGAGGATTTCCGAACCCTAGGGCGAATGTTTGGGCATCATTTTGGATATCTGGGCTGAAGTCAAAAACCACAACGCTTGTTTCTGCCGCAGGCAATGGGTTGAATTCCGGGAATCCGTCTCGAATGAGAAGTAGTCCGTTTGATCCGGCCGAGTAGGTGCCGAGGTCAATCCGGGCGGTGACTTTTCCCTTATTGGCATTGTTCTCGCCTTCAATGACGAGAATGTAGTATCCAGCAAAGGAGAAGTTAGCCGGAGCCTGAATTTCAATGGACTCCTTACCTTGGTCGGTTCCTGGAGGGTTGATATAGAGCTCGGTCAAAAATGGGGTCTGTGCTTTCGCCGCAACCGTGGCAAAAATTGCTGCGCCTAGCGCTAGGGTCTTTAAATTCATGATTTTTCCTCTTTCAGATGTGCAAGGCACCCCGCGATAGAACCTTTCTTAAGTTAAGAGAATGTTAAATCTTGATCAAACCGGTAAAAATGAGACCCCTACCTGGGAAGCAGGCAGGGGTCAAGTTCATTGCTATTTCAGCAGGAACGCTTAGTTATCGCCGAGTCCGAAGTTAGCAATAACGATTTCAAAGTCGGATGGTCCAACTTCACCGTCATTATCAACGTCAGCATCGCCAGGGCCGCCGAACTGGCCAACAACCGCTTCGAAGTCGGATGGTCCAACTTCAGCATCATTGTCGATGTCTCCGTTTCGGAGGCTGACGGCTTGAGTCAAGCTGGAACCGGAAAGAGTCACGTTGAAAGTGCTCTTAAGGAAGGTGCCGCCGTCGAAGGAGAGAGTGTAAGCGCCGTTTGCTGCTGCTGCAGGAATGTCGAAGGAATAAGCTCCGCCACCGAAGTCATCCACAGTGAAGTCGCCTGTGTAAGAATCAACGCCATTGGAGAGAGTCCAAGTGATTGTTTCCGTTCCAGCAACTCCATCATCAGCGGTGTTTTGGAGAACCAAGTTACCGGAAATCGTGGCAACTGCAGCTGATGGCCAAGCCAAGTTCTTCGCTCCTGGGTTCATTCCTGGAAGCTCAGTTAAAGTGAGAGTTGGTGCAACGAGGCTGAAATTCTCACCGAAGAAAAGGTAGGGACCGGCTGTTGCTCCGCCATTTTGATTGCTTAGTCCACCAACGACCCATGCGAGGGGGGCTGTACCAGCCGCATTGAGAACCATGTAAGCTCCGCCATAGCCGCTACCGGTGCTAGTAGCACCTGCGCCGACTGGAAAATCAACTCCACCAAGTTGAGCACCGTAGCTGAAGTCAGATGCACCGAGGTCCTTAACACCGACTGCACCAAGGAAAGTGACCCCGGTCAAAAGTCCTGAGTCCACGTTTCCGTCGCCGTCAGCGTCGAGATCAGTTACCAAAGCCCAAAGTGGGTTGTCGGACTTGACGACGGCATAAGTATTCGAACCATTCTCAATGTCTGGAGTCCAGCTTTGAGTGAGGACAGTAGTTGCCGCGTCAGGAGCAGGAGTAATCGCACCCGAGCCTTGTCGGATCAGGGCGAGACCGTTGGATCCGAGCGTAATGCTTGGAATGGAAATCTTCTGGTCAATTGCACCTTGACCGCCGGCTGCACCAGCGTCCCCTTCGATGGAGATAATGTAGAGGTTCGTGAGAGTTGCACCAGGAGTACCTTGGATTTCAACCATTTCAAAACCAGTGTCCGTACCTGTTGGGTTGAAAATGAACTCGGTTGCAAATTGCGCATTTGCAAAGCTTGCGCCAGCGACTGCGGCGACTAGGGAAAGGGATTTTAGTTTCATGAATGTTCTCCTTTGATCGTGGAGCAAAACCGCTCTACGCCACTAATTTAACCCTCGATATGTTAAGGAATTGTAAAGAAATCACCTGCTTAACAAAATCTTATTACCAGATTTTTGCTCCGCTACCGGGTCGATTTTCTACATTTTTAGTTCAAAGCGATGACAAGTTTTTTGTCCGGACTGCTATAGGCCAAGACCCGTTCTCTTGACTCTTTCGGAAAAAACCTGGCAGAATAGTCACTTGAGGTTGCCCTGGCCTCCGGCGTAAATTTTAATCGGGGATCATTTTCATCAGTCCGAGCCACGCGATGCCCTTCTATCAAGGGCATCGCCAATCCCAATTTAAGCCAGCCGCTCCCGCTCCAGGCATCACCAACTTGCCCTAAAGGAACAGCATGGCGAAACACATTTTATGCAAACCCCATTCCAGACTGATCCAAACGCAAATCTCCCGATCCTCGCTCCGCTCATCAAAATCGAGGCAGACCTCCTTGAAGACGGTCGGTACGGAAAGCAAACTCTCGTTGTCACAAACACCGAAGTCCTCGTGCTTGGTCTAGGCGAAGCGATCACCGACCGCGTCGCAATCTCTGACATCCATAACGCAAGAAACGAACCCGTCGTCGGCGGTGGCAGACTCGAAATCACACTCAACTCAGGCGAAAAGCTGAGTCTCCTCAGCTATACCCACAGCGTTGCCGCAAAATTCAGCGAGGCGGCAAGAGGAATCGAGCAGCTTGCCAAAGGCGAAGAATTCGCCATCAATCAGCGCGTCGAAAAAACGAACTGCGACAACTGCGGAAGGCTCCTTCCCGAGCGCGATGGAGTCTGTCCTAGCTGCGTCAACCGAGGAAAAACCCTTTTAAGGATCGCAGAATTCCTCCGACCCTATAAAAAGCAGGCGATCACCCTCTGTCTTCTCGCCCTCACAACCACACTTCTCAGCCTGGTTCCCCCGCTCATCCAAGGGCGAATCATTGACCAGGTCATGGTCAAGCAATCCAACCTCCCGATGCTCTGGCAACTCATGGGCGTATGGGCGTTGATCGTTGTCTCAATCAGCCTTGTCAACGTGACAAGAGACAGGCTCGTCGCCTATCTCGCGGGGCACATCGCGGCAGACCTTCGCGCGACCGTCTACCGTAGCATCGAGTTCCTGCAACTCACCTACTTCGATAAAAAGCAAGTCGGCGCAATTTCTAGCCGAGTCACCAGCGATACAGACCGTGTTTGGAGCTTCCTCGTTGAAGGAGTTCCCTACTTCATCCTCAATGGCCTCATGTTGGTGGGTGTATCTGGGTTCTTGTTCTATACAAACTGGATTCTCGCCCTCGCAATCCTCGCTCCGATCCCCATTATCGTGTTCATCGGAGTCCGGTTCTGGAAGCCGATGACCCAAATGTTCTACCGAGTAGGTCAAAAATGGGCGAGATTCCACGTTCACTTGAACGAATCCCTCAACGGAATCAGAGTCGTAAAGGCATTCGCCAACGAAGACTCCGAATACAAAAAATTCACCCAAAGAAACTTCGAATTACGAGATGCAGGCGTGAATGCCGACCGAAGATGGTTCACCATTTTTGGAGGAATGATGTTCTTCACTGCCCTGGGAACGCTCATTTGTTGGACAGTCGGCAGCTGGATGGTCGTGAACAAGACCCTTACATTAGGGGAGTTCTACAGGGTGTTCGCGTACCTCAGTTTGGTGTACGGTCCTCTGCAATGGTTTGCCGCAATCAACAACTGGTTTAGCCGTGCCATGGCCGGTGCGGACAGAATCTTCGAAGTCATTGACATGGAAAAGGAGGCCTACCAAACCGAGGAAGGTAAAAAGATCCAAATCAAGGGTGAGGTCAAGTTCGATCGCGTCCGCTTTGGTTACGACAAGTCCAATCCAGTCCTTAAGGACATCGAATTCACCGCCAACCCCGGCGAGATGATCGGTCTTGTCGGAAAATCTGGTGCAGGAAAGAGCACGACGATCAATCTCATCGCTCGATTCTACGAGCCCGATTCCGGCACCATCAAGATTGATGGTATTGACTACCGGGAGCTTTCTTTGCAAGATCTTCGGCGTCAAATTGGCATCGTCTTGCAGGAGCCGTTCCTCTTTAACGGCACGATTGCGGAGAATATCGCCTACGGAAAACCCGGAGCCAGCCTGAAGGAGATCATTGCCGCCGCAAAGGCAGCGAATGCCCACAATTTCGTGTGCATGAAGCCCGACGGCTACGACACAATGGTCGGCGAGCGAGGTGCAAAACTGAGCGGTGGAGAGCGTCAGCGCGTCAGTATTGCCCGTGCCATTCTCCATGACCCCCGGATTCTGATCCTCGATGAAGCGACCTCCAGCGTTGACGTGGAAACCGAGAAGCAGATTCAAGAAGCCATCCAAAATCTGGTCAAAGGCCGAACAACCTTTGCCATCGCCCACCGTCTTTCGACCCTAAAGAACGCGGATAGGCTCGTCGTCCTCGACCGTGGGAAAATTGTCGAAGTCGGCACCCACAGCGAGCTGATGGAAAAGAAAGGAACCTTCTACGATCTCGTCCAAATCCAGAGCCAAATTCAAGAAATTGTTGGCGTTGGCTTAATCGAGGGTAAGTAAAATAGCACAATGACGAGCCTATCACTTCTCACCGCCAGCATGATCCTTGCCGCCGGGAATAAGGCGACATTTCTTGGAATGATCGCAATTCCTGGCGAAGCTAAGGACTTATCAAAGCCGAAAGTTTCGGGTGTAAACACCGATCGTTTGGGTGGATTTGGGTCCGATTTTTGGTATGAGCCGGAATCGGGGAACATGTTTGGTATCGTGGATCGAGGTCCCGGAGGCGGCACCATTGCTTACGAAGCTAGGGCACAACGATTCAAGGCAATCTTTGATAAAACCAGCGGAAAGCTAACGAGTTTCAAGCTTCAAGAAACCCTAAAGCTCACCGATGGATCGCAATTCCTCGATGGCTTAAACCCGCTCCGCAAAACCGGTAAGCCAGACAAGCAAGGTTTGTCCTTTGACGCCGAAGGCATTGTCCGAGGCCCGCGCGGGACGTTCTTTATTAGCGACGAATATGGTCCTGCGATCAGCGAATTCATGGTCACCCAGCGCGGCAAAGACCGCGTTCTCAAGCGGTTAAGAACATTCGTCAATCCCGAAAAACTTACCCCGCGCGATGTGAATGGAAAGGTCAATTTCCTCAGCCCAATCGCCGGGCAGCCGGAACTTGGTTCCGGGCGGCAAGACAATCGCGGCTTCGAGGGACTTGCAATCACCCCCGATGGACGATTTCTTTTTGCACTTTTACAAGGACCACTCCAAGAAGAAGGCAATCCCGATGGCAGACATTCCAATTATCTGCGCCTCATAAGATTCGAAATCAGTTCGGGGCGATCAGACCGCGAATTTTTGTACCCGATGGAAAAAATCGAGGAGATTAACCAGAGGATTTCCACCGATCTTTTCACCCCAAAGCAACAAGGCCGCACGATTGGGATCAGCGCGATTCTTGCTTTGAACCACCGCGAATTTTTGGTACTTGAGCGCGAAAATCGGGGGATCGGGGTTGACGATCCTTTGGCAAAAAAGCCTATCGCCAGCAAGCGAATCTTTAAGATCAACGTCACCGAGGCGACAAACGTGAGCGCAATCTCGCTTAAGGGAACAAATGACCTCCCCGCCGATGTCGTTCCTGTGCAAAAGGAACTCTGGATGGACCTTCAGGCTGAACTGATCAAGGCCAAGAAACCCATTGGAGAGAAGATCGAAGCCCTTGCCATCGGGCCAAAGCTTGGCGGCAAGGAATATGCATTCATTATCGCCACCGATAACGACTTTAGCGTGACCCAAAACGAAGACGGCAAGCAATTTGATGTCGTTTTTGGCGGCGGCAAGACCCAGCAAGTCGCGCTCGACCAAAGGGTTAAGGGCCAGGCACTTATTCCCTCTTATCTCTATTCCTTCCGCGTGAATCTTCCCGAATATGTCGCGCCTTTCTGGTTTAAGGAGACCAAATAAATGACCACCACCGAAATTTCACCCAAAGACATCAAAGCTTTTCATTATCCAAAGGATCAATTGAGGGTCACAATCGGCGATAGTCGGTCCATTCTTACGGTTACTCCAGCATGGGTCGCGCCGCTAAGCCACCCGGGCGAGTATTTGTCTTTGCTGAACGGTAAGGGCGAAGAATTTTTACTTGTTGAAGATTTAGATCAGCTGAATCCCGAATCCCGCCCTGCGATTGTCGAAGAAATCCGCCGGAGATATCTGACAGCGGTCATCCATAAGGTGATCTCTGCCAAAACCGAATGGGGAGCAACTTACTTCACGGTCATCACCGACCGCGGCGAGCGAGACTTTGTGATGCAAAGCCTCCAAGAAAACGCCCAATGGCTCAAGGAAAACCACCTTTTGCTGGTGGATATCGACGGAAATAGGTTTGAAGCACAGGACATAAGAAAACTAGACGCCGAAAGCCAAGCCATCATCGAAAAGATCGTGTAATGACATAAAAGCCCGAGTGAAGATCACTCGGGCTTTTATTTGATGATTTGCGCTTACTTGAAGAACTCGAAGGATTCGAGCTTTTGCTTGAGGCTCAGGAGGAACCTTCCGGCGAGGCCGCCATCAATGATGCGGTGGTCGTAGGTGAGCACGAGGTTCATGATGGAGCGGATCGCGATCATGTCGTCTACGATGACAGGCATTTTCTTGATGGTGTAAGTTCCGAGAATCCCGCCCTGAGGAGCGTTGATCATCGGCGTTCCAAGGATAGCCCCATAGGAACCTGGATTGGTGAGGGTGAAAGTTCCGCCTTGGACATCGGCGACGCTGAGGGAATTGCTGCGGGCCTTTGCTGCAATGGCTTCAAGATCCTTTGCGATTTCGATAAGCGTCTTTGACTGGCAGTCGCGGATGACTGGAACGATGAGGCCTTCGTCACCCTTTTTGCCGAGCGATACCGCAATGCCCATGTGGACATTCTTGTTCTTGACGATATTGTTGTCTGGCATCAGGGCGGCGTTCACAAGCGGGAATTCCAGCAAGCATTCGGTGAGCGCCTTGATGAAGAACGGGGTGTAAGTGAGTTTGACGCCGAACTGCTCTTGGAACGAATCCTTGTTGCGGGATCGGAAATTGACCATATTGGTCACGTCCACTTCGGTTACGGTGGAGACGGTCGGAACTTGGCTTGACCGGACCATCGCATCGGCAATCATTTTGCGCATTCCGACCAAAGGAACGATCTCTTGGTCTGGACCAGCGACGGTTGGTGCCACCGGGGCGACTTCGATCTTTGCGCTCGGCGCGGCGGTTTGGACAGCGGCGGGAGCAGCCTTTGCGCCGCCGTTGGCTAGGAATTGCTCGACATCTTTTTTGGTCACGCGGGCGCCGGCTCCGGTTCCTGGGATGCTGGTTAGGACTGCATCGGAGAGGTTATGCTCCTTTTGCATCGCGCGGACGACTGGCGTAAACCAAACTTTTTCCCCATTGCTCGGGGCGGATGGTGCAGGCGCGCTGGCTGGGGATACAGCGGCGGCGGCTGGGGTTTCGGCGACGGGAGCGGCAGGTGCGCTCGGCGCGGAAGTGGACACTTCGCCCTCTTCTCCGATCAATCCCATTGGCTTAAAGACTTCAACCGGGGAGCCTTCTGGAACGATGATCTCCATTAGGATTCCGCTGGCGGGGGCACCGAGTTCGGTGTTGACCTTGTCGGTCATGATCTCGACAACAGGTTCGTCTTCTTTGACAAAATCGCCGACTTTTTTCAGCCAGCGACTTACAGTTCCTTCATGGACGCCTTCGCCAAGTTCCGGCATCAAGATCTCTGTGGGCATATTTAATTTTAGCCCATATTCCTCCTGAATATTAGGAGATTATGCGTAAGATTGGAACGGATCTTCCAAATCACGGTAATCCACATGGCCCATCTGGACGCCGTTCCAGTCAATGGCATAACGGCGAGGTCTTGGACTTTGGGCGAGAAGCTCTTTGACGAGCTTGGATCTGCCAAATGCCCGAGTGTTTTTGGGTGCATCGGTGGTGGCATCTAGGATATCCAGATCGTCTATGACCCTGCGCATCGGGATATGGTCCCTGTAGGCGTGGTACAAGCTTTGGTCCGGGTCGATGTTGTGGTATTCGAGGTCAACGCTGTGGAGGGCGTCGTCCTGCCAGGATAGCCCTTCGTCTTCACGGTATTCATTGACGATCTGCCGCTTTGCAACCCAGTCGAGCCGGTCAGATAGCGAGAGAGGATCGGACTCTAGGCGATTGAGAACGTCTTGCCATTCGTTGAGGATCCAATCGGCGTCAGGGGATTTGCCTGCATAGGCGGCTTCGCATGCTCGCCAATAGCGGCGCTGGAGTTCGATCGCGGTGACTTGTTCCCCATCGTGGGCGGTTGTGACGAGCCATTGGTAATTTGGGTCTCGGCTGACGGTGCGAAGTGCTATGAGCGGGCTGGCGATGAGGACTTCTTGAGGCATCAGTTCGTCTTCGATGAGCCTTAGAACGAGATTCGTTGTCCCGATTTTGAGCGCGGCGGCATATTCGGATTGATTCGCCTCGCCAAAGAGCACATGGAGCCGCTGCATTTGATTTAGCGAGTAAAAATGCTCCCACTTGGGGTTGATTAATGCTCGGTTAAAGCGAACTCGGCTGGCAACGGTGCGGAGAATATGATCCGCGCGCTGGCTTAATTGGAAGTCCACGCTGGGATCGGGTACGGCGTCGTAGGTTTGGCTCACCCAAACGAAGTCAACGGGGTTTGCCATGACTTCGTCGTACGATGGCCCGCGGTCGTTCGGCACCAAAATATGTCCCCCGACTCGCCCGACGCCAGCAAAGATTTGCCGCGTGACCAGGAATCCAAACATATGGTTGATCCGGTGGGAGAAGAAATCGTCTTCCATTCGGACGAAGTAGTTTTCGTGACAACCGAAGGTGTGTCCTCGGAAGTGGTCAATGGAATTGTTGTAAATTTTTACGGTGTCTTGAAGCTCAAGGTCCTTGATGGCTTGCAGGATGATCTTCTGCCCTGCCCTTTCGTTGGCGAGGAGATCTTTGATGGTACGGGTTTCCGCGGTGGCGTATTCTAGGTGACTTCCGACGGCATCAATGTACAGCCTGGAGCCGTTGATCATGAATCCACCGGACTCGGCAGGTTCAAAGACTTCATCTCGGGCTTGTAGGTCAATCATCCCGAGCTTGAGCTTGCGAAAAACGTGGTCCTTGATCTCTTCGACCACATCTTCGGGACGGATGTTTTCATTTTCCACAAGGCATCCGAACTCGGTTTCGATGCCAATGATTCGGTCGCCGGGCAGATGCTCCATGTTTTCTACTACTCGCTTAGGACGTCGTTTATTTTTGCGTGCCATTCGGAAAAACCTTTTTGCGCGGCTTCGATTTTGAGGGTCTTTTTGACGCCCTTGTCACGAGTTTCGATCTCCGGTTCGGGGAATAGTCCCCAATTTATATTCATCGGGGCGAATTCTCTTTCCGTTTGATCGGCCAGGTGACCCAGCAACGAGCCATAAGCACAGGTACGCGGAGATTGGGGAATCTGTTTCCCTTGGAGCCTTGCCACCGCCACAAGCCCAGAATAAATCCCCATCGCCGCCGATTCCACATAACCTTCTACTCCGGTCAATTGCCCGGATATAAAGAGACCTTGGCAGTCGTTCATTTCCAAATCTTGGTTCAATACAGTCGGGGCATTGAGATAAGTGTTGCGGTGAATGACGCCGTAACGTACGAATTCGGCACTCTCTAAGCCCGGAACCATGCGGAAGATGCGTTTTTGCTCGCCCCACTTTAGTCTCGTCTGGCAGGCGACCAAGGAGTAAAGGGTCTTTTCTTTATTTTCCGGGCGGAGTTGAAGAGCCGCGTACGGTCTTCTTCCGGATCGAGGGTCTTCTAAACCAACCGGCTTGAAATTTCCAAAGGCTAGGCTTCGTTCCCCCTTTTCGGCGATCGCTTCGATCGGGGTGCAGCCCGCGAAGTACTTGATCGTCTCGATGAATTGCTCCTCCAGCGTTTCTCCAGGAGCAAGGTCGCGCTTCCCTCCTGCTTCGAAGGCGTGGATAGGAGCGCGTTCTGCCGCTACAAGAGCTTTGACAAAATCGTAATAGGAATCTTTCTCGAACGGACAATTCAGATAGTCATCGCCTTCGCCTTTTCCATAGCGGCTTTGCGCGAACACGACGCTCCTGTCGAGGCTCTCGGCGGTTACGGTTGGGGAGACGGCATCATAAAAGTAAAGGTGCTTGCGACCGGTGACTTGGGCGAGCATTTCACTCAAATCCGGAGAAGTAAGTGGGCCAGTTGCCAAGATCAAGGGACCTTGGTCCATTGCGTTGGAGACATCTGCGACGGTGAAGGGAGTGCGGACCACCGTGATCAATGGATGATCTTCGATGACCTTGGTGATCGTCTCGCCAAACAAATCGCGATCCACCGCCAAAGCCTCGCCACCGGGCACAGAACACTCTTCTGCAATCCGTAAAACCAGCGAGCCCAATGCATTCATCTCTGCCTTGAGCTGCCCAGCCGGGGATGTCGGGAGCTTTGACTTAAAGCTGTTGGAGCACACAAGCTCAGCGAAGTACGCGGTCGTATGGGCAGGAGTATTTGCCACCGGGCGCATTTCGTACAGCGTGACCGGGATGCCTCTTTCCGCTACGGCCCAAGCTGCTTCAACCCCCGCGAACCCTGCCCCAACGACCGTGACCATTGGGTTAATCTTGCAACTTCTTCGCAATCGCGTCGCCCATTTCGCTGGTGCTGCAAAGCTTCATACCGTTTTCGTGAATGTCAGCGGTTCGCAAACCCTCGCTCAGGACAGCTTCGACGGCGAGATCCACCCGGTGGGCACCATCAATGTCGTTAAATGAATATTGCAACATCATGGCCGCGCTAAGAATTGCCGCGATCGGGTTCGCTCTTCCCTGCCCAGCGATATCTGGGGCTGACCCGTGCGCGGGTTCATAAAGGCCAAAGATTCCGCCTTCCTTTGGATCGCTGAGACTTGCGCTCGGAAGCATTCCAAGAGAACCAGTGATCATCGCGGCCTCATCGCTAAGGATGTCGCCGAACATATTTTCAGTAAGAATGACATCAAATTCTTGGGGATTGCGAATGAGTTGCATCGCGCAGTTGTCCACGAGCATGTGGCTGAACTTGACATCAGGATTTTCCTTTGCCTTTTCGTCTACGACTTCTCGCCATAGTCGGCTGGTCTCAAGTACGTTTGCCTTGTCAACGCTGACAATCTGGCGTCGACGTGTTCGCGCAATTTCGATTGCCCGGTCCGTGATGCGCTCAATTTCGTGGCGATGGTAGATGCACGTATCCACTGCGGTGATTCCACCGTCTCGGCGTTCGCGAGGTTGTCCAAAGTAGATACCACCTGTCAGCTCGCGCATCACAACTAGGTCAATCGTTCCTGATTGGAGTTTGATTGGTGAGGCAGTGAGAAGGGGCTTGAAAACCTTGGCTGGACGGACGTTTGCGTAGAGATTCAGCTTCAAACGCAATGGTAAAAGCGCTCCGGTTTCGGGCCTTAAAGCCGGATCGGTGACCTTGTCCCACTTTGGGCCTCCTACCGCGCCAAGAAGAACCGCATCGCTTGCTTGGCAAAGCGCAAGTGTTTCATCCGGCAACGGATGCCCAGTTGCATCCAAAGCAGCTCCACCAATTAAGGCGTGCGTGAAAGTGATGTCGTTTCGAACTGCATTTAAGACCTTGACTGCCTCGGCAGTCACTTCTGGCCCGATGCCATCCCCAGCGATGACGGCGACCTTATATCCCATGCGGATATTATGGCACTCAGAACGTGGGCAAACCGTTGGTACACTATGAGTCCGCCTGTGAAACCCTCCCGATTTCTGGTTCCAAGTCTGTTCCTGCTTCCGATTCTCGGAGCTTTGGGTTACTTCTTTTTGCCTTGGCGCGATGTAACCAACCCGCTTCCCTATCCGGTGAGCCAAGGCGTTCCAGAAGCTCGGTACGAACGGCTTGGGATGGGTGTGAACTTGACCCACTGGTTTGCGCAAAAGGAAAAGTATGACTTTGAAGTTATGCGGCGATATCACACAACTGCCGAACTCGATGCCTTTGAGGAAATGGGCGTTAGGCACGTTCGATTGCCGTTTGTGATGGAGGCCTTCGATGGAAGCACTTCAAACCTTAAGATCAACGAAAAGAAATTCGAGCTATTTTTGAATTTGATTGAACAGATCAACAAGCGCGGAATGATGGTCATGGTTTTCTTCCATCCGCCTGAGACCTATAAAAAAACGCTTCAAGATGATCCCAAAGCGGTTGAAGACATCCTGAAGATGTGGGCTCTCATGTCCAAAAGGCTGAGCCGTTTCTCTCCTGACCAAGTCACCTTTGAACCCCTCAGTGAGCCGAATTTCACCAGTGCCAAACAGTGGGAATCAGTCCAAGATTCTCTCATTCAAACCATCCGGAAGAACTGCCCAAAGCACACAATTATTGCCCAAGGGGGTGGCTACAGCACGATAGATGACCTCATCCAGCTCCGTCCATATCAAGACACGAATATCGTCTACGCATTCCATTTTTATGAGCCCTTCCTGTTCACCCATCAGGGTGCAAGCTGGGTAGATCCCAACATGACCGGGCTCGGGATAGTGCGCTATCCAAGTACTCCCGAAAACCTCAAGTCTATTTCAAGCCGAGTTCGCACAAGCGGGCAAAGCACGTATTACGAGCGCCATGCCAACGAACACCCTTGGAACCAATACACGCTTCGTAACAAGCTCGCCCTCCTTGAGCCTTGGCGAAAAAAATATGGTGCCAAGGTCATCTGTAACGAATTTGGTCTCAATCGCATGGAGATCGTCGCCGAGGACCGGGCTGCCTGGCTTCGGGACATTACCGCCGCGTTCAAATCTCAAGGGATCAACTGGTCGTTCTATGAGTGGCTAGGCGGGATGGGGATCATCTATGACCGCGTAACAAAAAAAGAGGGCTTTGAATCAATTGACCGCCCATGCCTGGAAGCTCTTGGATTCAAAATGCCGACCTACCAACCGATGGGGCCGTCGGTTAAAGATTTCACCGGAGCAGTCGCAAAGTGAGTGAACTTTTTCAGCTTGATCGGGAATGGTTTCGAATCATTCATAGCATGTCTGGGGATCGGACTCTTAACGCCGTTTGGCTCGGAATCACACAAAGTGGGCTAGCTCATATTCAGGCCGGCGCGCTGCTCACAGTTTGGTCCACAAGGTCGCCAAAAGCTTGGGTGCAGGTTCTTGTACCGTTTCTATTTGTCGCTACCGCAATCGCGGTTGGATTGGAGGATGGACTGGCACTCAACCACGTACTCGTTCTCCTGATCTTCACGGTTGCTTGTCTGAAACTCCCGGTAGAAGCAATCAAGGCCGGGTTGATCGGCTTTGCTTTTGGTGGCGTTCTTCATCTCATCCTAAAGCAAATGTTGGATCGCGAACGCCCAAGTAACTTCACTTGGGCAATTCCTCTCGAAAATGTTTATCTGAGTCCGTCGTTCCCGAGTGGACATACTTCGAGTTCAGCCGGAATGGGATTCGCAATCGCGATGATGATGCCGTGGACAAAAGTCGCATGGAGCTTTGCGATCTGGGCGATCCTCGTCGGGGTCAGCAGAATCTATGTCGGGGTGCATTTTCCGAGTGATGTTATCGCTGGGTTCGGGTGTGGGCTACTCGGAGCTGGATTAACCAAATGGTTAATGGAGCGCAACCAAACTTCCGAACCCAAAAAAGTCGTAGAATAAAAATATGCGCATACGCCCGCTCGCAGTTTCCCTCACGTTTTCGTTAACGATTGCGGTGTTCGGATTTGTGCTCATGCGCTCCACACCGCCCGACTCCTCGAACTCCCGGGCGTACAATATCCCCACTCGGCATCCTGTTACTCCGGAAATGGAAAAGGCGGCCGCCAGCCTAAAGCGCACACCCCTTCCTGACTTTACTTTGCCGGACATTGATGGGAGGCTTTACGGAAAGACCGAGATGAGCAAGGGCAAGCCATCAGTCATTTTCTTTATTAAAAACAACTGCCCTTGTAGCATCGAAGCACAACCGATATTCAACAACATCGCCAAGGCCTACGCAGGGGATGCAAATTTTTTTGCGGTGATTGACGACTCAGCTGAAGAGGCCGATAAGTACGCGATGACCAACATGGTTCCGTTTCCGGTTCTGCTCGATCCAAAAAAGAAGTTGATCAGCGCGCTGAAGTTAGTAGCTTCCGCGAGTTATGTTCTGATTGACGGTGAAGGTAAGGTTGTCCAGCTTTGGCCAGGATATTCGAAGAAGACGATCCGAAACGTCAACTTCTTACTGGGAGCGCTGAGTAAATCCGGTGCGAGAGATGTGGATGATTCCGAGGCACCGGAGAAACTCACTGCCGGTTGTGCATTCTTTGAATCACCTTAACTCAAAACTGGAGTAACTTTTGACACGAAAAAACCTCCCGGGATGAGCTCTCGGGAGGTTTTTCTTGTCGACAAGGACTTATTCGTCGCCTAGGCCGAAGTTTGCCACGACGGTTTCGAAGTCACTCGGTCCAACTTCACCGTCGTTGTCTACATCAGCGGATCCCGCTACACCAAACTGAGCCACCACTGCTTCAAAGTCGCCCGGTCCAACTTCAGTGTCTTGATCAATATCGCCGTTGACTAAGCTGACATCTTGAGAGGTCAAGGAAGAACCTGTATAGTTCACGGTCAAAGTCTTGCTCAAGAATGTTCCACCCTTGAACTTCAGCGAATAAGTGCCGCTCGTCAGACCTGCCGGAAGATTAATCGTATAAGCCCCATTCGCGTCTGTGATCGAAACCGTGCCGTTATAGGAGTTAGTGTTGTCCGAAAGAGTCCAACCAATGGATTCCGAAACGCCGGTTCCCGCAGTGCTGAGAAGCGTAATCACGCCCCCGATGGTCTTCACGGACGTGCTTGCACTAAACGTCAAATTATCCAGACCAAAAGCATGATCATTGCCGGAGTGATTATCGTCCCACCATCGGAGAAGGAGCACGGTACCTGGAGCCCAACTCAGCCCTGTAATCGATCCACCCAAACCAGTGACAAGTCCAGCAGTGTTCCCGTTAACGGCGTTGGCATTATTGAATAGCGGCGAAGTCCCATTAAATGAACCACCAGGGACGGTGAACCCAGTTCCATTCGCGTCAGTATCCGTGAATCCGATCGAGGCGCTAGTAAGCACCTTGTAATCGAAAATCAGCGACTGGGCGACAGTGTTGCCGTCTCGCCATTGCTCCATCTCATATCCGAGGTTAAACTCGTTCAAGGTTGCGCCCGTTGTATTCTTCAACGCGAGAACGAATAAGTGATCTCCGGTTGTATTCGTATTGAGGAAGCCCAGGGAACGATCAAGATCAGTTCCAAAGGAATAGAGCGCACCAATGTTACTGGAACCGCTTCCCGCAACATATGCCGTCGTCCCATTTGAAGTGAAATCGCGGAGTCCACTGACTCCCTGGCTTCGAGTCTGCCATGAAGACCAACCGACGATGACTGGGAAGCTCGGATTATTTGACCAGGGTGGGCTGCTTACGGATACGAGGGAGTTGAAATTTTCGCTATAAGTTCCACCGGCCGTCGCGTAATCGCGGATGCTTTGGGAAAATGCGGAAGCGCTGACAATTCCAAGAACTGCCAAAGTTGAGATTCGAGTGATCTTCATAATGTTTCCTTTTCGGGATGTTTAAGCATTGGTACTCCCGCCCTTTTTCCTGTCAAAAGGTCAAGGCTTACTTGCACCAACCCCTATGATACGACATTCATATCAGTGATTTATAGTGATTTATCACAACCTGGTAAAAGAGTTTGTGAGAAAAAAGTGAATCACGACAGAGCTAACGCAACCATCACTTTCACCCCGATCTCAAGGGCATCGTCGTTAAAGTCAAACTGCGGGGTATGCACGCTCGGGTAGGTTGATTCTCCATTGGGAATCAGCCCAAGCTGGTAGAAGCAGGACGGACACTCGGCACCATAATAAGCAAAGTCTTCCCCACCCATCGTTGGCACGGCATCGTCGTCTACAAACTGTTCGCCTAAGGTTTGCTTCGCTACCTCCAGAAACTTTTGCACTGCGATCGCGTCATTGACCACAACTGGATAACCCTCATTGATCGTCACTTTCGCCTTGACATCATGTGCCATCGCGACCCCTTCTGAAATTTCGGTTAGCCTCCGTTTCGCGAAATCTCTGTTTTCCTCGGTCATAGTTCGAATCGTGCCGTGGATCGTCGCGGACATGGGGATCACATTGTTCGCAGTTCCGCCAAGAATTTCCCCGACGGTGACCACGATATTTTCAAACGGATCAATGTTTCGGCTAGCAATCTGCTGTAATGAGGTCACAAGTGCGCAAATCGCGACGACAGGGTCGCGAGTCGTCTCTGGGGCTGCTGCATGACCGCCCTGACCGATGATTTCAACAAAGAATTCATCGGTGCTTGCCATCATGGAACCAATTCGCGTTGCAACATGACCCAATTGCACGCTAGTCCAACCGTGCAATCCAAACATGAAGTCTGCCTTCTTACCGAGCAAAGTCCCGTTTAGGCATCCCTCCTCGACCATAAATTTCCCACCGGCACCGCCCTCCTCGGCTGGTTGGAATACCAGCAAAACATTGTTTGGGCGATGGGTTTTTGCCGCGAGTTCCCTTGCGACTCCGATGAGAATCGCGGTATGGCCATCGTGACCACAAGCATGCATGCGACCGGGGATCTGGCTTGCATATGGTTTGCCGGTTTCCTCGTGAATTGGAAGGGCATCAATATCAGCTCGAAGCGCGATCGTGGTCGCATTTTCCGGATCCAAACTTGCGGGAAGATACGCAAGCACACCGGTGCCCTTAGCAAGACCTGCCTTGAACTCAATTCCAAGCGCGGTCAGTTCACGTTGAATCACCGCGGAAGCATAGGTCTCCTCAAATCTAATCTGAGGATTTGCATGGAGGTCATGGCGAATTTCGATGATTGTCATACAAATATCCTACCAGCAATTGAATTCAAATTTGGTCAAAATGAACCCATGACAGCTGCGTTGCTGACCGCTCTCCTGACCCAGACTGAAAACCGGTTTGACCTTGCCTATCCTCTCCCAAATCTCGCCCCGGTTCGGATTGACAAGATTGGGAGCGGATTTGGAATCGCACAGCAAACGGCTCGTGCAAATGGGTTCCAGGTTCGGATGCTGTGGGTTGACGCAACAGCAAACATGGCGAGCTACAACACCCCCGAAAAGGTAGATCTCCTCATGGCCCGTGCGAAACGCTCCGGATTCAACACGGTCGTCTTCGATAGCAAACCCATCGTGGGATACACAATGTATCCGAGCGCTTTTTCGGAGCAACTCACCCAGTGGCGAAATGTGGGCTACGCTGCTGGATATGACCCGATGGCAGAATTCGTCCGTGCAGCAAGGGCGAATGGGCTGACCCTATATACGTGCTTTAACGCTTTCAGCGAAGGACATCGAATCGCAAAGGAATCCAGCGAAGCCGGATCCAAAGAGTTTTTCGGCGGTAAAGCGGGAATCGGCTGGGACAAGCCGGAAGAGCAAAGCGTTCAGTACACGCAGGAACGCGTGCTCAAAATTGGTGACCGAAAATTCATCGTCGCACCTCGCTTTAACCCCAGATCCGTTGACATCTTAAACCGGACCGCGATCTACCAGGGCAAACCAGATGTGGAGGGTCCAGCGATTGTGGTTGGTTCAGACCGCAAGATCCGACGTGTGTTCAACAATGAGGCGACCCATCGAAACGAACGCATCGTCCTCTTCCCCAAAAGTCTTGCGCTCACTACTGGCGACCTTGAAAAGATGGTCGGACTCACAGCTGAACTCGCGGTTGAAACAGGATTCATGCGCAGCGGCGAATTCCGAAATCAGATTCCACTCATGATGAATCCGTTTCATCCAAACGTGTGGCAACGCACGATGGAGCACGCCCGCGAAGTTGTTCAAAAGTACGACATCGACGGTCTGCTGTACGATGATCGTCTCAGATACACGGGGATGGATGGGGATTTTAGCCCTTTGACCAGAGAGCTTTTCGAAAAGAAAGTGGGTCAAAAATTAAGCTGGCCAGATGATGTTTTCTCCGTGAGCAACATTGATTGGGATCTCAAAGTTTCGTACAAGCCGGGGCGATTCTGGGACGCCTGGTGGGCTTTCCGCGCCCAGCGAATGCAAGATTGGGTTCGTACAATTCGAACCACGATCAAGAAAGAAAAGCCAAGTGTTAAGCTCGGAATCTACGCAGGAGCCTGGTATGGTGAGTACGATTCTTACGGTGCCAACTATGGATCCAGCGATAATAATGTTGGATTCACGAGCATGACCCGGTCCTACCGCCGCACTGGTTTTGCGGCTGACCTAGACCTCTTCATCGCGGGTTGCTATTACACGACTCCAACCATCCATGAGGCAATGACTCGCGGAGTTCCCGAAGGAACCACGATAGAAGCGGGTGCGCAACTCGCAAATCGGGCAATCAACGACGCAACTTGGACCATCTCAGGCATTGCTTTGGATCAGTTCTTCAGTAATCCGAAGCGGGTCGAGGATGCCCTACAAGCCGCGACGGCCGCGAGCCAAGGAGTGATGGTTTTCGATTATTCGCACAGGTTTGAGCTCTTCGAAGGGTCATTCCAAAAGGCCTTCGCGAAGCCTGCGAAGTCGCCCGTTCAAATTCCAGGATTACTGGATCAAGTTCGAAAACGAAAAGCCCAACTTAAAGGTCAAGACCAGCTTCCTGTATTCATCCAACCTGGAGCGCCTGGCGTAGGTCACTGATCAACGATTGAGAATTCTCTTCCCTTTTGCCATGGCCTTATCTAAGGTCACGGTCTCTGGCATCCCCATGCGTTTTGTGAGGAAGCCGTAAACACCTGCAGTTACGATAAAGCCACTCAAAAGTCGGATCAATGTGAGCCACACCGATTCAAACGCTAATCCTCCTGGGAGTAATACCGCGACCACAACGCAACCGGCGGTGACCGCCAACGCGGCAAGAAGACACTGACCAACAGCCTCTCCGATACGCCCAAGATTCAAACCGCCGAGATCCTTTTTCATAGCCGAAAGCATAAATCCTACGAGGAACATTGCCGCAATGGAACTTGCCAGAGGAAGCGCACGCCACTCCAAAGGAGTCTGCTTAAGGACTAGGCAAAGCAGTATGAAAACGAACGTCGTGATAGTCCCCTGAACAATGGGCTTGACCGTGTTCTGGCTGGAGAAATAGGCACGCATCAGAATCGGATGCAAGCACCAAGCTGGAATGCCCAGACAAAAGAGTTGCAGGCATTGCACCACGCTACTCGGTTCCGACTCCTTAAACTTTCCGTAACCGAAGAGGAGGTTCACGATTTCCAGAGCAAAAACCGCCATGAATACAGCGATTGGAATCGTGATGTAGAGGGTTGTGCGGATCGATCGTTCGACCTGATCACGGAACATGTCCATCTTCTTTTGAGCATAAAATTGGCTCAATGCCGGAAAGATCGCGATGGCAAAACTCTGTCCGAACATTGCTAACGGGGCTTGCATGAGCTTGTTCGCGAGCTCCAATGAGGTCACAATTCCATCGGCTTTGAATTGCGATCCAAAGTTTCGCATGATAATCGCATAAACACCAGGGAGGGAGAGACCGAGCACTACGGGCAACATCAATCGAAAGACCTTCCGGACCCCTTCGTGCTTGGTGTCAAAAGATGGCCTGATGGTGCCGCCAAGCTTCAACATCGGAAAGATTGGAATGACGATGTTGCCCATGAAAGCCCCGATCAGGCCACCCCAAGCCATTCCGACAATTCCTGGCTGCACGAATTGACTGATCACGAGCGCACCAAAAATGATCCCGATGTTATAAATATTTGGTCCAAGGCCTGGAATCGAAAAGCGCTGGTGGGCGTAAAGCGTCCCAAACATGAGCCCTCCAATAAAGAATGCCAGTTGAGCCGGAAGCAATATTCGGCTCATGTGGGTGATTAACGGGAAATACTCAGCCTTCTCCTTCGACACAACGATCGCTACGAGTTGCGGAGCAAAGGCAAAACTCAAGCCAATGAAAACCAGCAAGCCCGCGGTCATAAGAGTCGCAACGGAGTTGAAAACTCTCCAGGCCTCCGATTTGCGACCAGTATGCAAATATTCCGAAAAAACTGGGATAAAAGCACTACTGAGCGCGCCACCCGCAATCAGAAAGAAGAGCAGGTCCGGCACCATGAAAGCCAGGGTGTAAGAATCGGTGACCGCATTTCTCCCGAACTGGTGCGCCATGATCGCATCGCGCAATATTCCCAGGAAGCGGCTTCCAAAGAGTGAAGCCATCATGATCAAGCTCGCTTTTTGAACTTGCGGTTTAAGATCTGCACCATCCGGTGAGCGGACTTCTTCCATGAAATTTACCAGGGTTACGATACCAGATCGCCGATTAACGAAATTTAACAGGAAATTGTTTTGGAATTGAAGGAATTAGTTGTATGATGAGGGAGTGTGTTTGATAGGTCTCTCCCGACTTACCAATTTGGTTTTCCACCAAGGTTTGTTTTTGAAATTTATCCCTGGAAAAGGAAAGAACGTCTTTGCCAGAACTTTTAGGCCAGCACGAGCAATTACTTCCGCGATGGTTCTAGCCCTTTGTGCCACCTCGTCTGGGGTGAACTACATCTGGTCAAACCCTAATAGCTCCATTTGGGGTCAAAGTTCAAACTGGGGAGGCGCCTCGATCACAGCAGCCGGAAGTTCTGACGATGCCTATATCCATTTCTCCCCATTTCTGGTTCCTGGGATCAACCTGCCCCACACGGTCACCCTTGACGGATTTGGAGTACTCAGTCCGACGGTTGGACGACTGCTCTCCGGAACGAACATCTCGCTGACATTGGGAACATTGACCCTGATTAACGCGGGTTCGATCATCCAAGGAAGTCTAACGACGGCGACGAGCACGACGCTGACCGGCGCAGGATCACTTACGGTCAGTGGACCCATCAACCTGCAAGGTGGCTTGCTGAGCGGAGCCGGGAAAATCACGGCAAACGGCGGTCTATTGATCAATTATCCCGCCGGTGGTTCAACACTCCTTAAACCAATCGATCTCTTCGGAAGTTCGGCTTGGAATTCGGGTTCCGTATTTAGCTCTGGTTCGACCGCAAGTACCCTTGTCACAAACTTTGGGACCTTCACGATTAATGTTCCGAACGGAACGACATGGAACGACTACAGGAACTTCATCAATTCTCCGACGGGTACCGTGGTGAAGAACCTTCCATCCACCATCAACATGCGGATGTCGAACAATGGAAGTCTGACCGTCAACAATGGCACTTTCGAAATCACAAACCAGACTGGCATGGACGATCATGCGGGAGACTTCTCGATCGCTTCCGGGGCGAGTTTAAGGCTTAGAACCTCAAACAGACTTCTGAACGGTAGCACGATCATTGGACCAGGTTCGCTCCGAACCGAGGGAACCGTTGAGTTTCTTTCGGGTTCAACGCTAAGCAGCCCGACTCTTGTCCAAGGAGGGTCACTGAGTTTCCGGTCTGGGGCGACCATTTCCCTACCCGCTTCAGTTAGCAACACCAGTGCAACCACGAATTTTGACGCCGGTGGAACTTATAACTTGTCGTCGGCTACGTTCAGTGGATTCGGAAACACCGTAAATGGCCCGATGAGCGTGGGGCCGTTGAGCTTAACTACCGGAGTATTAAACGGATCCGGTGACATCACAGCATCAGGACTCGTCTCTTTGACAGGTGGAACACTTTCTGGAACGGGCAAAATTATTGCCAACAGTGGGCTACTTGTTGCTTTTCCCGCAGGTGGTGCCTCCATTCTCAAGCCGATGGACCTATCCGGCACCTCGAACTGGAATTCTGGAACCATATTTGGTACTTCAGCCACTCCGATACCAGTTGTCACAAACTTTGGAAATTTTAACGTAAATTCCACAAGCGATGTCTCCTGGGACACCGCTCGAAATTTCGTCAACGCTCCCGTTGGAACAGTAAACAAGACGCAGCCCACTACCGTTAGCATGAGGATGGCAAACAACGGAACCCTTTCCGTGAACGACGGAACCCTTGAGATCACAAATCAGGCAGGTTCGGACGATCATGCGGGGGACTTTTCAATTGCGACCGGGGCGAATCTAAGGCTCAGGTCGGCCAATAGACTCCTTAACGGTAGCTCTATACACGGACAAGGAACTCTACGAACAGATGGATCCGTTGAGTTTCTCTCCGGATCAATACTGAGTAGTTCGGCGATCATTCTTGGCGGCACCGTCACTTTCCGGTCTGGCGCAACCATTTCACCTCCTTCCTCAATTAATAATACAGGAGGAACAACCAGCTTTGATGCAGGAGGGTCATATAGCCTCGCATCGGCAACATTCAGTGGATTCGGAAACACCGTAAATGGCCCGATGAGCGTGGGGCCGTTAAGCTTAACTACCGGAGCATTAAACGGATCCGGTGACATCACAGCATCAGGGCTTGTTTCCCTGACGGGTGGAACACTCTCCGGAACGGGAAAGATTATTGCCAATAACGGATTGGTTATCGCTTTTCCCGCAGGTGGTGCCTCCATTCTCAAGCCGATGGACCTATCTGGCACATCGAACTGGAATTCTGGAACCATCTTTGGTACTTCCGCCGCTCCGATACCAGTCGTCACGAACTTCGGGACATTTAACGTAAATGCCACAAGCGACGTTGCTTGGGATAATGCTCGAAATTTCGTCAACTCCTCTACCGGGACGGTAAACAAGACGCAGTCCTCTACCGCATCGCTCAACATGACAAACTCCGGGACGACGAACGTCAACGGAGGCACATTAGCCGTGAAGAACGGAAGCAGTGATCCTGGGCACGCCGGGACGTTCAACGTTTCATCTGGTTCTGTGCTTGCACTCTCAAGCTCAAATAAGTTGGTTGCAGGATCAAAGATCCAGGGCCTCGGCAAGACCACGGCCCAGGGTGATGTCGAATTCCAGTCAGGATCCCTCTTAAATTCTGACCTTGATGTCTTGGCAAATACTGTGACATTCAAAAACGGAAGCACGGTTGCAAATACGACAGATATTCTGGTGACCCCAACCGCAAGCGGGTTGGTCTTTGAAGCAGGGGGAACTTTCTCGTTGAGTAGCTTGACAGTTCAAGGAGGGATCAACACCATCAATTCTCCTCTGACCACTGGCGCTTTATCGGTGACAGCGGGCACTTATGAGGGATCTGGGGCGACAACCGTTACCGGACCACTAACTTTTGTTGCTGGAATGTTGAACGGGACAGGTTCAATCACGGCTCAAGGCGGGATAGTCCTTAACGGACCGGCGCAAAGAAACATTCGGAAGCCGATGATCCTGCAAGGAGCAAGCACCTGGTCCGAAGGATCCATCAGCCTTGATCCAACTGGAACTGTGAACCTGCAGGGCTCACTGAACATTTCAAATGACGGCCTCTGGGATAGAGGGACGTTCACGAACAATGGGACAATCACCAAGACCGGTGGATTATCGACAAGCAGTACAAGGTTTGCTGCACCAAGCGGAAACTTGATCAATGCTGGAACTGTGAATGTTCAAGGCGGAAACTTCCAGATTCAAACCGATACCTCATCTGCCCCTGGTCAGGTTCATACCGGAGTTTTTAATGTTAGTGCCGGGTCAGAACTCATTATTCAAGGAAGTACGCAATTCGGAAACGGTGCCAGAGTACAAGGCTCAGGGACCTTCAACCAGAACTGGAAAAATGCGACCTTTCTAAGTGGATCGGTGATCAGTACTCCAATTCGCGTTTCGGCTGGCGCGGTTCGGATGCAAACGGGTTCAGCTTTTGCTGGCAATCCGCCAATCTCCATTCCAAGCTCTAACGAGGATGGAATCATCATCAGTACAGGGTCCGCGCAGAGCACAGGATCGATCACTGCGTCTCCGAATGCTTATGTTGAATCCAGCTCCAACGTAGTGGTAAACGGTGGCCTCACCTTGAACGGACGGCTTGTTGGATCAGGCTCATGGACCGTAACCGGCGTTACAACACTCGGCTCGGTACCAAGACCGGCATCAAGTAGCGATACGTTGATTGATACCGGAGGAACACTCACAGCCTCCGGTGGCCTTATCATCGGAGGGACAGGGGGAGCTGGAGTTGATTTTCGACGACCGATTGTGATTGGTGGTTCGAGCCAGTGGAATGGAGTCTCGGTATTCTCTACAAGTACGACCACCGTGACCGGAAACCTGAGTATCAGCGGATCCGGCACCTGGCTCGGTGGAGCAATTTCTAACTCGGGAACCATTGAGAAGACATCCGGGACGGGCACAACTTCATTCAGCAATCTGACGAGTCTCTCAAGTACGGGTCTCATCAAATCTGCAACCGGAACGTTATCCGTTCAACTCGGCGGATCGGTAACAGGTGCGATTAACGGTCACGTTGAAACGGAAAATCCCGCCTCAATCGTGAACTTAATCGGAAACTTCCAGTTCGGCTCGGATACCTTAATTTCGGGAGGAGGCAAAACGATCCTTCAAGCTGGTAGTTCCAGCTTTGCAGCTGGGGCGACAGTCTCGGGAGGGCTAGAATTCCTCGGTAGTGCAATTTCTTTCCAAACTGGTTCAAACATTAAGAACCCGGCCTCCATTTCAGCAAAGAGCTCCACGCTCAACCTCTTTACGGGAGGAGTCCTGGAGATGGAGGAGCTTTATATTGAGAATAGCGTCATAACCTCCAGCGACAATCTGTTGGTCACGGGAAAAACAAGATTCCTTTACGGAAACCTGACGACCGCAGGCAACCAGCTTCTGGGAGGTCTAGATATGACTGGTCCGCTTGAGCGTGTTTTCAACAACAATACGCTTGTAAGAGGGCCATCACTCTGGTCAGGTGGATCTGTCACCGTCACCGAAGGCGCGATCTTTACTCATGAAGGAGACCTCACCATTAATGGAGGAACCCGTTGGTCGGGCCGTCATGTGTTCTCAAATAAGGGTTCAATCACCAAACTCGGAACGGGATCAACTGAGTTGGCCTACTCCGGACTCTTTGTTCCCGGTAGCTTTAGTGGAGCCCAGTTTAGTAATTCAGGCTCGGTTTCCGTCCAGGCCGGCGATCTAAAGATCGGAGGGTTTGGAAATCACACCGGAACATTTACTGCCGCCACAGACGCAGTACTTACGTTTGATAGCCCACAAATTTTCCGAGCTGGCAGTGTCTCAGGAGCTGGAAAGTTTAAATTTGCAAACGGGAATACGGAGTTTCAGACTGGGTCAACCCTTACCGGTGACATCGCCGTTACCGGTGGAACGGTCACGTTTAAGCAAGGTTCCTCGGCCAATCTCTTGCAGAATTTTAATCAGGAAACCAGTGGAACACTAGTTCTGTCCACGGGTGCTCCTAAGGCATTGACGACTTTAGCAGTTACTAAGGGCCAACTTAGCGGCTCTGATCCGATAAACGTTTCTGGCCTCACCACCCTACAGGGTGGAAACCTCGGTGGAACGGGTTTACTCACGGCAACAGGAGGCATAAACATCCTCGGTAGTCTCAAGAAGACACTCGGAAAAAACATCCTCTCACCGAGCACAACTCAGTGGAGCAATGGCGTAATAGAAGCCCTCGGAGGGACTTTCGGTAATGCAGGCACATTCAACATGAATGGTGACCTGATTTGGAACTGGGGTCAGTTCATTAACACAGGCTCGCTCGTCAAGACCACTGGCGACGGCATTGGTTACCTTGATCCGGACGTTCTTACCAATTCCGGTGTCATCGAAGTACGAAGCGGGACCTTGCGGATAGGAAATCTCAGCAACCTCAATTTGATCTCTGGTCAATTGATTGGTGGAGTCTATCGCGTTCAGGACGGGCAAACCTTGCAACTAGGCAATCTGCCTGGATCAATTATTGGCAACGGCGGAGTGATTGACCTCTACGGTCCAAACTCCCGCTTCAGCAATCTCAACGACACGAATTCGCTTGCAGGACTGATGAGCAATTCGGGGACGCTCAATCTTCAGGATGGAAGAACTCTTGACGTTCCAAACGGCTTTACCAACACTGGCAACCTTGTGGTTGGAGCAGGGTCAAGCCTCACATCTTCCGGGACGATCATTTTTCAATCAGGAACGGTTACTTTGAACGGTTCCATCATTGCACCAAACATCGTTTTGGCTGGAGGATCCCTCATTGGTAGCGGACAAATCAACTCTTCGATCGTCAACAATTTTGGAGAACTTAGCCCTGGACCCGGAGTCACGGTGTTGGATGTTTTGGGTTCATACTCGCAGGGCCCTCTTGGCAAAATGCGGATAGAAGTTCAGGGTCCGACTCCCCAAGATCACGATGTCATTAACATCCAAGGAAATTTAGTACTCGGGGGTCAGTTCATTGTGGACCTCATTCCGCTGGCTTCAGTGCCAACGGGAACCAGACTAAGGGTGGTCACAGCAACTGGGACAATCACAGGTAATTTTTCTGTCGTCCCACCAGATACGGAATGGTCGGTCATCAAGGGAGCAAATTTTGTCGATATTATTCGTGTCGGTGCCGGACAGCCGAGCTATCCCTTCTCTGGGCTTGCTGTCCTGGAAGGATGGGCGGGAGGAAATCCTGTCCGAGCAATCAATTTGGACTTTTATTCAGGATCGAATTTAGTTGTTAGTCGCCCGATTTCCCCGGATGCTGACCTGCTCTATGCTTACTCTTTCTTGACTCTGCTGCAAGGTCCTCACACAGTACGAGCCTCATGTCCCGGGTTCCTGGATCGTGTCTTCCCGGTGACGATATCTCTTGCCGGAGCTGTTGGGGTTAACTTCACGATGACACCTGGTGACGCCGATGGAGACAATGAAGTCGGGCCAGGTGATTTTGAGCACGTAATCGCTCTCTTCGGAGCCATTTCCAGTGACCCTGATTACGACTTCGCTGTTGACTTTGACGGTGATGGGGAGATTGGTCCTAGCGACTTTGAGATAGTTGTCTCCAATTTTGGGATCGCAGGCGACAACCTTCCCTAAGTAAAGGCGAAACACCAAAAATTGGCCAAATCTTTTCCACTGGTGAAGGTGGAAAACTTGGTGCGAAAAAACTAAAAAACCTCATCCCATAGTGCTGTAATCTTCGTCCATACACAAGATGTTGACAAGACGTGCATCCCGATGAAGTGTCCCTACTGCAATTTTCCTGAACAACGAGTCCTCGATTCACGGCCCTGCCGAGACGGTCAAGCCATTCGAAGACGTCGTGAATGTGAAAGTTGCAACAGACGCTTTACCACCTTTGAGGAAATCGAACGCCAACGCCTGTACCTAATCAAAAGGGATGGTAGCCGCGAAGAATTCAGCAAAGAAAAGATGCTACAAGGCCTAGTTTCCGCTTGCCGAAAGCGCCCTGTATCCCATCACGAGCTGATCGAACTTGCCGCTCACATTGAACGGCAACTCATTGACCAGGGCGACACCGAAGTGCTCTCCGCTAGTCTCGGAAAAATAGTGCTGGATCATCTCCTAAAAGTTGATCATGTTGCATATATCCGATTCGCCAGCGTTTATGAGCAATTTGAAACGCCCGCAGAATTCTCGAAAATTGTGGAATTTATTTCCCTTGCCCACTCAAAGTAGTGGACACCCGTCTATAATATAATTAGAGTCATACATGAAAATCGAACGCTACTTCACACGCCCCGGCGAAGACGCCTATGCCGGAATCACCTTTGAACCTCGAAAGAGCGAGATCCGAAACCCGGATGGTTCGGTCGTTTTCTCGATGGAAAACGTGATGGTGCCTTCGGCTTGGTCTCAGGTTGCAACAGACATTCTCGCCCAAAAGTATTTCCGAAAAGCCGGGCTCAAAGATCCTTCTAATGCGTTGGGCAACCCGAGCGGATACGGCGATACCGAAGCGGATCACGAAACCGACTCCCGCCAGGTCTTCCACCGACTTGCTGGTTGCTGGCGACATTGGGGAGAAAAGTACGGTTATTTTGATTCTGCCGTAGACGCCGAGGTTTTCTACCAAGAACTCTGTGCGATGTTAGCGAAGCAGATTGCTGCTCCGAACAGCCCTCAATGGTTCAATACCGGACTTCACTATGCCTATGGCATTACTGGAACTCCTCAAGGCCACAGCTACATTGATCCGGACACTAAGAAGCTCAAGAAGTCCTCTAACTCCTACGAGCGACCACAGCCTCACGCCTGCTTCATCCTCGGTGTAAAGGACGACCTGGTCAATGAAGGCGGAATCATGGATCTTTGGACCCGTGAGGCACGCATTTTCAAGTACGGATCCGGAGTGGGTACGAACTTCAGCTTGATCCGTGGGGAAAACGAGCGACTCAGCGGCGGTGGGCGATCCAGTGGTCTAATGAGCTTCCTTCGCGTAGGCGACCGTTCCGCTGGGGCTGTGAAGTCCGGAGGAACTACTCGTCGGGCGGCGAAGATGGTTTGTCTTGACATCAATCACCCAGACATCGAAGCCTTTATCAACTGGAAGGTCAAGGAGGAGCAAAAGGTCGCTTCCCTTGTGACTGGTTCCGAACTGAACAACAAGCACCTCAACGCTATCGTCCAAGCTTGCTGGAAATACAAGCCAGAGGAAAAGGAAAACAAAGACAGGTTCAATCCTCGCCTCAACGAAGGTCTTAAATCCGCCATCGCTGAAGCAAAGAAGCACGCGATTAGCCTTAACTACATTCAGCGCGCCATCCAGCTTGCGGAAAATGGTACGACTGCGATTCACTTCCCTGTCTATGACACCGGTTACGAGTCCGAAGCCTACGCGACCGTTTCGGGGCAAAACTCCAACAACTCCGTCCGACTCAGCAACGAATTCTTGACCGCTGTCGAGAATGACGAAGATTTCAATCTGACCGCACGCACCAACGGCAAAGTTGTCAAGACTGTCAAGGCCCGCGACCTCTGGGCGCAAATTTGCGAAGCCGCTTGGCAAAGCGCGGATCCCGGAACACAGTACGACACCACCATCAACGAGTGGCACACTTGTCCTAGCGCGGGCCCGATCCGCGCCAGCAATCCGTGCTCGGAATATATGTTCCTTGATGACACCGCTTGCAACCTCGCCAGCATCAATCTGATCCAGCTGTTCAACCCCGAGACTCAGGAATTTGATCTCAAGGGTTACAAGCACGCGATCAACCTTTGGACAATGGTGCTGGAAATCAGCGTTCTTATGGCGCAATTCCCCTCGAAGGAAATCGCCGAACTCAGCTATGAATACCGCACTCTTGGTTTGGGTTACGCGAATCTGGGTGCCTTGCTCATGCAGATGGCGATCCCTTACGATTCGCCGCAAGGTTCCGCGATTGCCGGTGCTCTGACCGCTGTGATGGGCGGGGAGAGCTATGCAACAAGTGCCGAAATGGCGCGAGAGCATGGGCCGTTCCCTAGCCACGCTCCGAATGCCCAAAGCATGATGCGCGTGATCCGCAATCACCGCCGAGCGGCATACAACGCAAAGCCAGAACAGTACGAAGGTCTCAGCGTGACCCCAGTTGGAATTGATCCCGACGAATGCCCGACCGACATGCTCAAAGCCGCTCGCGAGGCTTGGGATCGCGCCGTGAATCTAGGCGAAGCCCACGGTTTCCGCAATGCCCAGGTCACCGTTCTTGCCCCAACGGGCACGATCGGACTCATCATGGATTGCGATACGACCGGTGTCGAGCCAGATTTTGCGCTTGTTAAGTTCAAAAAGCTTTCCGGTGGTGGTTATTTCAAGATCATCAATCAGAGCCTTCCCCCTGCGCTCAAGAAGATGGGATACAGCCCCGAGCAGGTCGAAGATATCGTGCGCTTCTGCGTCGGTCACAAGACCCTCGTGGATTGCCCGCACATTAATCACGAAAGCCTCGCCGCAAAGGGATTCACCCCCGATGCTCTTACTAAGCTCGAAAAGTCTCTAGAGTCCGCCTTTGAGTTGCAATTTGTGTTTAACAAGTTCACGCTCGGCGAAGAATTCTGCAGGGATTACCTCGGACTTACCGATGCCCAGCTAAATGATTGGGGCTTCAACATGCTCGAACATTTTGGATTCACCAAGGAGCAAATCGTCGAGGCAAACGACTATGTTTGCGGAACGATGACGGTCGAAGGTGCGCCGCACCTGAAGCTCGAGCATTATCCGGTCTTCGATTGCGCTAACAAGTGCGGGCGAAATGGCCAGCGATTCATCAGCTACATGGGGCACATCAACATGATGGCCGCCGCCCAGCCGTTCCTTAGCGGTGCGATCAGCAAGACGATCAACCTCCCGTCCGATGCCACGCTAGAAGACATCGACCGTGCCTACATGGAGAGTTGGAAGCTCGGAATCAAGGCGAATGCCCTCTATCGGGACGGCTCCAAGCTCAGTCAGCCGTTGAATGCATCCTCCAGCGATTCCGCTGCTGCGATTCTGGAAGCCGGTATGGACAACCCGCTCGATGAGGCCGAATTCAGCGCAATGTCACAAGCCGAGCGTGTGGAAAAAATCGCCACAAAACTCGTCTATCGCTACATCGCCAAGCGCCGAGGGCTTCCCGGACGCCGAAAGGGATACACCCAAAAAGCGCGCATCGGCGGGCACAAGGTTTACCTGCGCACCGGCGAATATGACGACGGCACGCTGGGCGAAATCTTCGTGGACATGCACCGTGAAGGCGCCGCTTATCGCTCGCTGATGAACTGCTTTGCCATCGCGATCTCCCTTGGCTTGCAATATGGCGTGCCGCTGGAAGAATTCGTGGAAGCATTTGTGTTCACGCGGTTCGAGCCAAATGGCCCGGTCAGCGGTCACGACAATATCAAGATGAGCACGTCGGTGATTGACTTCATCTTCCGCGAGCTTGCGTTCAGCTACCTCGGACGGCACGACCTGGTACAGGTGCGGCCGGACGATCTTCGCGGCGACAACATCGGAGACCCAAATCAGAACCCCGATTTTGACGACGAGGAAGAAGGCGACGAGGTCAATGGCGTCATGCCCGGCGCGGCGCGGGAATCGCATGCATCCAAGGGCTTCCTCCGGGGAGAAACTAGTCCCGCATCTGCGGTGACGGCGGTCTCGCAAGTGGTCGAGCCGATCGCGGTTGCACCAAAAGTAGTCGTCAGCGTCGCCCCTTCCAGCAATGGAAACGGCGCGGCGGAAGCCAAAATGAAGGTCCGAGCCCCAATCATGACCACGCTTCAAGCGCAACAGCGCGAAGCCAAAATGAAAGGCTACGAAGGCGATCCCTGCACGGAATGCGGCGCATTTACCCTCGTCAGAAACGGCGTTTGCCTCAAATGCAATACCTGCGGATCCACCTCCGGTTGCTCGTGACGCTATAAAGAGGTAATTGAGTAAGACCTATAGGACTTATATGTCCTATAGGTCTTATTCTATAAGGCCTACAAAAATGTAGACCTATGCAGCGACCAATAAATCCAAATTGTCGGTATCTCCGTAAACGACAACGGGTGCGCTAGTATTGGAAGTTAACCCGCCACGGAATGCGGAGACTCGGTAGAACAGTTTTCTGCCCGGGATTTGCTTTTGGTGCACAAATTTAGTCTTTGTTGTGGGTTCGGCGTACTGCCACGGATCATTTGCGCCCGCGCGAAATTCGATTAAGAAGATTGTTCCGGGGGCATTTCCGTTGCGATTCCACTTCAAAATGTTGACTCCGTCGTCCTTTCCTTGAACGGTGAGATTCTTGATCGGTCGCAAGGCGGAGCCAGGGTTTTCCTTCACCACACCTAGCCCGGAAAGCGTGGCGGGGGTTACATTTTCGTCCGCCTTGAAGCCTCGCGTCAGCGCACGAACGCGGTCAACAACTGCAATTTTCGCACCATTCTTACCAGTTACGGCAGCGCGGAGTTGTGCTTTGATGATCTCGATCGCCCCGTATCCGGATTTGAATTCTTCAATTTCTGCGAGCAGATCAAGCAAAGATTTTTCAGATAAGCCTAGCTCTTCCTGGTTAGCGACGCATTGCTCGTAATAGGACTCAAGCCAAGCAACCAGCTTGCCTTCTTCGGTTGGGACGTAATCATAAATTGACATGGTAATAACTCTTCTCTAAGCGCGTTCGCCCGCAATTATTCTCGGAAGGCATCCCCGAATTTCCTAGTGTCTTTTTAAGAGAATCAGAGAAATTAAAAGCAAAATTACGGCAAAGTGCAAGAAAACGTCGGGATAACGAGCAAAAAAGATAGGATTTTTCGGAAAAATCCTACTTTTTTACTACAAAGGTAGCGAATTTTAAAATAAAACGACATGGAAAATCTTTAGATGATCCCCGCCGAGAAAAAAATCTAGTTAGATAACGGGATCAACGAGCCGGTAGCCAAGTTCTATATATACGTTCCGATCTAGCATCGTATCCGAAAGTTTCTCGTCGAATCGCTTAAGTTCAGCTTCAAAAAGAAGGCGGTCCCCATCCCTCAAGACGAAGGTTATGCTCACTGTTTGCGCCCACGAAGAGCCCAGTGAGTATTGATCAAGAAGGTTCTCGACCCTTCCGCCTCTGCGTTTGATCATCAGAATTTGCCGACTTGCCGCAAAGGGAACCAAAATCCTCACCTGATACGCCCGCAAAGTTCGCTCGGGTTTAAACTCCGCAGAAATCTTCACACCGTTGTTTACTACCATATGGAACGGTTTAAGAACCATGTAGCCGTGCCCTAATCCCTCGTACCTCTTTCCGAAAAATTCCAACACGGGCTGATCCGTTTCCACTTTAAAGGAACTGTAATAGCGAAGTTTGATCGTCAGAATCGCACCCTTAGGCACGAGAAATAGTGGCACCGACCCCCTCCCGGGTTGCCAGGAACCTACCCATACCACTTCTCCTGATTCAACTGATTGGAATAAATCCACACTCCTCAGCATGGTTGGAACCCTGGACTTCACCGAGAATCTTCCGAACTTCAAATCCTGCAAAATCCGCTGCTTGACCGTCCGGTAGACGTGAATTTCTCCAGTTGGGATCACGATCGGCGTGGTGATTTTGAGCTTATAATCCGGCTGCACCGCGGGATCGGGTTTATCGGGTTTGAGCAATCCAGGGCGGCCGGCGGCGCGCCACTCGGCGAGTTGCGCGCCCATGATTTTGCGCTCGGCGTCAGGCATGCCGTAAGGCGGCATGGTGCCGTTGGTCACGGTTTCGTGGATCATGGGCGCCCAGCGGCGGATGTCCACGAAGCTATCAAAAGGAATCGGCGATGCGCCGCCGGCGGTGTGGCAAGGCAGACAATTGCGCTTTAGAGATTCATGAACTTTATCATAAGCCGCCGATTTCATCGCGACGGAATTTCCCATTTCCGCCATGATCGCGCATCCGACGATCTTGGTTTGCGAAACAGCGGGGGCTTTTCCGGCAATTGCGGCATCGAGGGCGTCGGCGAGATAGTGCTTCGTCGGTTGGCGTTCTCGCTCGGGGGCGTCGTCAATCATTCCGGAAAAGACGATCTCATTGGTTTTGGAAATGACGATGGCGGTCGGGACGCGATCCACCCCAAAGGACTGCGCGATTTCGGCGCCGGGATCGGTGATCCAGAGGAATTTGTGTTTGCGCTGCTTCAGGACCTTCTCAACGGCGGCACGGGTTTCCCCTTCTTGAGGGAAATACGCTTCGAATTGGACATCTTGCTTCGCGTATTTATCAACCAAAAGGTTTAATCTTTCCGTGTACTTTGCGGCGACCGGGCATTCAATACTCCAGAACAGAATCACCCGGATTGGGCGCTTTTTCTGGGTGATCCCGTCCTGCAGCGCAAAGCCATACGCGGCAAAAATCCCCAAAACGAGCAGAAAAAGAATGCGGTTGGTGAATTTCACGGGGTGCCTGTTTAGATTATATCCATCCCCGGCAAAGGCAGGCAAAAAAAGAGTTCCGAGATCCCTTTCAGGACCCCGGAACATTTCCGCATTTCACGCAAAATCTTATCGGCGCATGAGCTGCTTGAGCTCGGAAACGACGCCAGCGTATTGGATCGCCATCGCCTCGGTAATGACGTTAGCCTTTGCATAGCGCACGAGCGATTGATTCATCGTTTGCATGCCCCAGAATGCGCCTTCGTTCATCATGTTGTAGATATCGTTGAAGTGGCCGTCTTCGATCGCCTTGCTGACGGTCGGGGTGCAGATCAAAATTTCGTTGGCGACAACACGCCCGGTTCCGTCGGCCTTTGGAACGAGCTTTTGGGCGATAATCGCGCGAAGCGAGTTGGCCAAACGTTGGCAAAGGTGAGCCTTTTCGTGCGGCGGGAACATGTTGATGATCCGGTCGAGGGTTTCGTAAGCGGACGCGGTGTGGACGGTGGAGAAGACCAAGTGACCAGTTTCACCGGCGGTCAGCGCGACGTGCATGGTGGTCGTGTCGCGCATTTCACCGATGAGAATCACGTCGGGAGCTTCACGCACGACCGCACGGAGCGCGGGAGTAAAGTCTTCGGTGTCGATTCCGACTTCGCGCTGGGAGAAGTAAGCGCGCTTATCGGGGTGGACGATTTCAAGCGGGTCTTCAACAGTAACGATGTGGCAGGCTCGGACTTCGTTGATGATGTCAAGCAAAGCGGCGAGGGTGGTTGTCTTTCCAGATCCGGTTGGTCCGGTAACCAAAATGAGGCCCTGCTTGTGCTTTGTGACTTCGCCCAGAACAGGCGGAAGTCCAAGATCGGCGAGGGTACGAATCTTCATGGGGATAATCCGCATGACGGAAGCGACATTGCCGCGCTCGCGGTAGATGTTGGTCCGGACACGGCACTTTGTCCCAACTTGGAACGCAAGGTCCATTTCCATCGTGTCTTCGAACTTTTGGATTTGCTTTGGCGACATCAGCTCGTAGATCATTCTTCGCGAATCTTCGGGCTGGAGCACTGGCCATTCGCCTGGAATGTGCTGCACTTCGGAATTTCGCTTAAACATCGGCTTTTGATAAGCCTTCAGCATTAAGTCGCTGGCGTTCATTTCGAACCCAATTTCGACCAGTTCATGTACTTTGAGAGAGGCGGAATCGCGCATTGTAGTAATCCAAAAAATATATCAGGCTTTTCGACGGTTTGATCCGCCGGAACGCCGTCCGGTGAGCATCCAGTATACCAAGACACCCGCCGCGACGGAAGCTACGACAATCAAGATAATAATCTCGGTTCGCATGCCGGTTTCGGTGGGCTTTTTTGGCTCGATAACCTCAGCTTTTTTCGTCGTGTGCTCCAGCGGGATCGTGATCTTTGCGGGATCTTGAACGCGCAGGTTGACGGTGTACTCCAGCGAGGGAGGATTTCTTCGGGCTGTACCAGAGACGACTGTCGAATCGTTTACGTTCGATTGAAGTGTGTTTGTGCGGACAGAAAAGTCCTCGATGATAATCGTGAGTACGTCGATCGTATGGGGAGCGGGGATTCCAGCGACAGCCTTCGCAATGGATTCGAGGCTGATTTTGCCGGATCGGGAATCCATAATGCCGTTAATCCCAAACTTAGATTTGACAAATTTTTGGGTTACACCCTCGCCGTATGCTTCTTCATAGAGCTGAACTCCGTTTGCGGGTACACCGGTTGTCTCGCTGAGGTTGCGGATGATCTGCTGGACGATAGCCTTTGGATAATTGGCCTCGCGCATGGTCAAGGAAACAACTTCGGCACCAGAATATGGGTCCTCGCGAACAGAAATGGTCAGGTCAGGCCGAAGATCTTTTTGCTGGCTGAACCCAAACGAGACCAGAAAAAGCAACAAGAAACCTACACAGAATTTGCTCACGCGCCAAACATACCTGTAAAACCGGAACTTTCTCTAGAATTTGACGTAAAAAGCGTTGAATCCCCCATACGGATTGGCTATACTAGCCGTCTTATTCCGGGAAAGCAGGATTACCTGGTCGATGTCTAGCACGGCGACCCCGGTGAAGGAAAATTTATAATGAGCGAATTTGAAGGTGTATCAATCCAGTCAAGTGGAGTCTTTTTGACTCCGGATGGTCACGACCGATTACAGAAGGAACTGGAATTTCTTACCGTGACAAAGCGGCAAGAGATCGCTAGTCGTATCCGAGAGAGCAAGGAACACGGGGAATTTAGCGAAGACAACAATGAGCTCGATGAAGTGAAGTTTGAGCAGGCAATTGTCGAAGATAGAATCGCGAACCTCAAGGCAATGTTTGCAAATGCCCAGGTGATTGATGCGGATCAGCTGAACGAAGAGGTTGCTAATGTCGGGAACTATGTCGAAGTCAAGGATGTGAACAACGGGATGAAATTCGAGATTCGACTTGTTTGCAGCGTTGAGGCGGATGTCGATCGCGATTACGTGAGCAATGAGTCCCCGATGGGCGCAGCTATTCTCGGTAGCCAAGTCGGTGAAGTCGTCGTTTTTGAGGCTCCTGCTGGCAAGATCAGCTACGAAATCTGCAAGATCCGTAAGTAAGGGTCGCCTTTTGGAAGTCATTCCGGGGTAACATATCAGTTCGCCAATCTCGCCAAGCGAAAGTTAAGTGCGCATGGCGGATGGTCAAAGTTGAATGAAGACGATGGATCAAGAACCAACGCAATCCCAAACCCCTAGCTCGTTGCCGACCCCGAAACTTGGTCGCCGAGGAATTGGTGGGTTCTTCAAGGATGTACGCCTTGAAATGAAGAAAGTCCACTGGCCGGCGCCGCGAGAGACGACTCGCTTAACAGGCGTGGTCATGGCGGTTTGCTTCATGGGTATTTTGATTCTCTGGGCTCTTTCTACCGGCTTCGGTCTGTTGTTAGATATGATCTTCAACAGGATCTAATTTTTTTCTAGGGATTTTTTAATATGGCAAAGTGGTATGGAGTGCACACCATCTCTGGGCACGAGAACAAGGTACGCGAGCTTTTAACGCGTCGAGCAGAAGTACAAGGACTTTGGGACTATGATCTTTTTGAGATTCTGATCCCGACCGAAAAAGAGCAAGCAACACGAGCTGGCAAGCGCGTCGTCGTGGACAAGAAGCTTTTTCCTGGTTACATTTTGGTTCAAATGAATTTGACCGATGACACTTACAAGCTTGTGCGCGGCACTAGCGGTGTAACTGGATTCCTCCAATCAGGCGATAAGCCCGTTCCTCTGGAGAATTACGAAGTCCAGCGGATTATGACCAATCTCGAAGCTAGCAAGGAAGCTCCGAAGATTGCTTACAACAAGAACGACATCATCCGCGTTGTTGAAGGGCCGTTCAGTGAGTACACAGGAAAGATCGAAGAGGTCAATGGCGAGCGTGAAAAGCTGAAGGTGCTCATCAATATCTTTGGTCGAGAAACCCCGGTTGAACTTGATTTCACTCAGGTTGAACGCGCTCAGTAAAAGATTAACTCCACAAAAAAAGAAAGTCCGCTCGGCGATTCCGAGTGGGCTTATTTTTTATCCAGGTTTGGGACAGGCGCTTACTTTTTTGCAATCAGATACTTTGCCTGATCTTTCTCAAACATTTTTGGGCAGGTTTGGCAGCAAAAAATGTACTTGACGCCATCTACAGTTGTCGAGGGATAAGTTCCTTCTTCGGCCTTCGAAACGGACTGCTTCATCACAACGCAGTAAGCATCGCCGGAGGCGTCGCGAACGACGCCATCCGATGCAACCTTGATACTTGGAAGCTCGCTTCTGCTTCCTCCGAGCGGTCCGCCGCCACCAGGCTTTTCTGAAGGGGGTGTGCTTCCGTCACAACCAGCCAGCGCCATCGCCAATATCGCTACTCCGAGATAAAGAACTCTTTTCATCCGTGTCAATATACGTTATACAGTGCGTAAAAAGGAGCAGATTTCTTCCAACCATTCGGAAAATTCCGACTTCTTGTGAATTTCCATATATTCCTGAGGGTCATCGTCCATGTGAACCCACCGAAGAATTTGGTGAGGCATCCCCGCTTCTACCTCGGGAGTCAGGTCCTCTGGCCAGTTTTCGAGGTTCCGAGCATTTGGAAAAGGTACCTCTGCCCGGAGCGTCACGATCGGGCAATCCTCGTGGATCAACTGCTTAACATCCTGAAGAAGCCGATCTCTGGCTTTGCCCGGATTCGGTAGTTCATGCCCATACTTGTCAAGATAGTTCTGCGACGGGCAAAAGACGACCGCGTTGGCGTCCTTGAGCGCATCTTCAATGTTATCAACCCACTCTAGCTCGTGATTACTTTTTGCTTCCTGAAAGAACGATCGCCCGAGAAGATAAAAGAGCTGAAGTCTCTCTGCATCATAGTCGTAAAGCCGGATCGTCATGGGACGCTCTCCAAAATATTGCGCCAATCCCGCCAACACCGGAGCCCCGTCTCGGATACTACCGATCCCAATCACCGTCAAAATGATCCGATCCATCACCAATTCCACCTCATATTCTTGATGCTACCGACTTTTTTATCCGCGGATGTAGCATTTCTTAACATTAAAATCTTCATAATCTTAACGTGAGACTTCTATCCCTCGCCTCGGCGTTGCTTCTTTCTGCGAGTATTTTCGCACAGACAGCTCCGAGGGTCGCTTTTGTTCCTGTCATCAACGCCTCCAAAAAGACGCCAAAAACTTTACAAACTCGGCAAAACGTTGCCGCTGGAGAATGGCTCGTCCGCGAAATGGAGCGACGCTCAATGAGGCTAACCCCAATCCGCTCGATCAAAGCCGAACTGCAAACTCAGAAAGTTGATCCGCTCCAGCTTGATAAGCTCACCACCGCAAAGTGGATTTCCTTGGGACAAGCCTTAAAGGTTGACTTTATTGTCGCGACCTTGATCCTTGACTCAAAGGCAGAGAAAGTCGAAAAGCCGCGATTCCTTGATACCGAAGGGGTCGTGAAAATGAAGTTCTGGCTTATTGACGTTGTTCGAGAAATTCCTTTGCTAAACGGGAAGGAGGCGACATTCAGGTCAGGATCGAAGCACGAGCACCTAGTTGACTTAAAAGGCGATGATCGCCAGGTTGAATCGGCTGCAAAAGGAATGAAGGAATCGTTCTCAGATTGGCTGAAGGGTTTTCCGGTTAAGAAAGACTAAGCCTCAACAAATTCCGTTGTGCTTTAAAGTAGTTTACTGGCGTAGTAGGCAGTGAAGATGGATATTCTGACCTGCCCGCTCAAGGGAATTGAAGACGTTTGGCCAGCCGAACTTTATGTGGTCCACCAGTTTGAGTCCGGTCGGTTCGGAGTCTATTGTTACCAAGGGGTTTACGGAGTTGCCGCGTTTTCAACGACCACAAAAGCAAGGGAGTTCATTGAGCAGATTGACGACTCGGGAATGGAGATTATTCATGTTGACTTCGAAGCAGCCCGGGAAATCGCAAAGCAGAGGCCCCATCCCGTAGTGGCATTGATGCTATTGGACGACATCCAGAAGCCCGTCATTCACTACGTGCGCTAATCGCTGGATAATAGGGCGACGGCACACGCAGAGATCGCGGCAGTGTCAACCCTAAAGATCAACTTCCCCATCGTTGCCGCTCTGGTTCCGATTTGACCCACTTCGCGAGGAGACCATCCTCCCTCCGGTCCAATCACCAGCGTCGCCTCTTGTCCCTCAAGTTCGTTGAGTTTTTGAGATAAGCTCACGGGTACACCGTCCGTTTCGCTGAGCACGATCACCGAATCCTGGCTCAAAATTTCACCGAGCGATTTTACAAAGTTCACTGTCGGAACGTAGGGCCGAAGGCAAACTTCGCTTGCTTCTCTAGCGATGGTTCTTAGCCGCTGAAGTCGATCTTGAACTTTGCGTTCATCCCACTTGACGATGCTTCGGTCGCTAGGGAAAATTAGGAACGAATCCACCCCGACTTCCGTGCCCATCCGAACCACTTCTTCGAGCTTCTCTGGCCTTGGAAGCCCCTGAGCGAGCGTGATTTTTCTCTTTGCCGGATTAGGGAGTGGATAGCGTTCGCAGACAGTGGCGGATGCTCCGTCATCTAGCTGGCAAGCCCAAATTTCTCCGTTTCCAGGAAGAACCGCAATCCAATCGCCCGCATTTAATCGTAAGACTTGACGGATCTTCTTCTGCTCATCCGGGGGAAGAGTAACAGAATTGGCACCATGCGCGATGCCATCAATAAAGCATCTCGGCAACGATCTTATCGCTGGAACAATGCCGCGATCCAATCGCCCTCCTGCCGCTCTTCTTGGTAAGTGAAACCTTGAGCCTCGATGCTGGTCCGAACTTCAGGCCAATTTGCCTGAATGATTCCACTGACGCACCAAGTTCCGCCCGGCTTTACCGTCTTTGCGGCATCTGGGGCAACCCGGATGAGGGTCGCACTGATGATGTTGCTGACTACCACGTCAAATTGTTCGCCATCCAAGCCTGCAAATCCATTCGCGTTAATCACTTCGTAAGTCACGCTGTTCCGGTCCGCATTTTCAAGACTCGCGTCCACGCTAGGTTGATCGTTGTCGATCCCGATCACGCGGGACGCTCCCAGTTTCTTTGCGGCGACACTCAGGATTCCGCTCCCACAGCCGATATCGGCCACGGATTTCCCGTGTAGGTCGGCGACCTCCAGAAGCTCCAAGCACATGCGCGTCGTTGGGTGACCACCAGTCCCGAAGGCTTGCCCTGGATCTAGGACAATCTCCAATTCGCCAGGTTTCAGGTCGGAGACTTCCCACTCTGGGCGAATGACAATGTGCTTCCCGATCCGGGTGGTGTGGAAAAACTTCTTCCAGGTTGCGTCCCAATCTTCTTCGGCAACCACGAAGGTCTCAACTTTTTCGGCGCCCCCACTCATGAGGGCGTTTGAAAGCTCTTCGACCCCGGTGCCTTGGTATAAATAACCTCCAAGTGTCACCGGACGGTCCGTTTGCACCGTTCCTGCGACCCCGTGGTCCTCAAAAATTTGAATGTAACTTGCCCAGTCCTCCGGAATTTCCGAATAGCTTGCCCTCACGAGAGTCCATGTTTGGTCACTCATATCGAATTACTTCTTCCGACCGAAGATTCCACCAAGGAATCCCGATCCGCCCTCTCCTTTTGGCTGATCATCACCAGCGAGTTCTGCAAATTCTCTTAGAAGCTTCTCTTGAGCTGCACTGATCTTCTTCGGGATTGTGACGACGAGCTCGATATGGAGATCGCCGCGCTTTGAACCGTGGAGTCTCGGAAGCCCGGCTTCCTTGATGGTAATCACTTTCCCCGGCTGTGAGCCCGCTGGGATGTGAACAGTAATATCCTCCGCAAGACCTTTTAAGCTTCTTTCGTCACCCAATGCCGCATGGACAAAGCTGACATCGAGCGCAGTGTAAAGATCGGTTCCCTCGCGTTCAAATCGGGAATCTTCCGCGACGGAAATCACGACATACAGATCGCCATTGGCACCTCCGCCAACGCCTTCCCCGCCACTATTTTGATAACGGATCGTCGCCCCGTGATCAACTCCAATCGGGACTTTGATTGTGCTTTCAACTTCATCTCGGGTCGCTCCTCTGCCGTTGCACTTCTTGCACGGGTTCTTGATGATCTGGCCCGAACCTTGGCAGTTTGGACAGGTGGTTGCGGTGCGAATTTGCCCGATGAACGTATTCTGGACCCGGGAAACCTGACCAGATCCTTTGCAAGTTCCGCAAGTTTCTGGCTTTCCTCCACCTTCGACGCCTGTACCTGTACACGAAAAACAAGCTTTTGACTTCTTGTATTTGACCGTTTTTTCGATGCCTCTTAGAACATCCTCGAGAGTAATCGCAATATCGAGGCGAACGTCTTCCCCATCTCGCCCCATTCTACGGCGCTGTTGTTGACCGCCGCCAGCTTGACCAAAGAATGCTTCAAAAAGGTCGCCAAACCCGCCTCCACCGCCACCGAAAAAGTCCCCAGCACCGCCGCCCTGCTGATCGTCGGTAATGCCATATTGGTCAAACCGAGCGCGCTTATCGGGATCGGAGAGAATCTCGTAGGCCTGCTGAACCTCCTTGAACTTCTCTTCCGCTTCCGGATTGTTAGGATTTACGTCTGGATGGTACTGACGCGCCAATTTTCTAAATGCAGACTTGATGTCGTCTGCACTCGCGCTTTTGGAGAGTCCTAATACCGCGTAAGGGTCACGCGTAGCCATGGATCGGTATTATTCTGCAGGCTCGTCAGCTTCGGCAGCCGCACTCTCTTCCTGCTCAGCAACTTCAGAGAGAGAAAGCGTATCGTCATCGGCTTCAACGACAACAGATTCTTCTTCGGCAAGAAGATCGCTCAGACTACCGACGTCTCCGTCCTCATCGTGATGCTCATCGGTTTCATCAGCCACAAGGGCAGCAACACCGAGGAGCTCAGCGGTGTCTTCGTCAAGGGCAGGAAGAAGAATTCCAAGTTCACTACCTGGAGTACCCTCAACTGGAATACCAAGGTCGGCTTCGATTGAGATATCTGGCTCTACAATCGGGCCTGGCTTGATCTTGCCGGCGGCAATTTCAGCGAGAGCGATACTCAAAGGGTGATTGCTATCAATCTTGACCAAGGGTGGCGCACCGTCTCGAAGCTGCTTTGCACGCTTAGCGGCGAGGTTCGAGAGGACAAATTTGCCGTATTCCAGGTCATTCAAGATATCTGGTGAAGGCAGAATGCTACCGTTTTGGGAAGTCATGCGAACATACAATATAGACTTTTTTGCCTGGAAAATGCAAGGGCAATTGACAAATCTTTAGAGTTCCTTCCTGAAAATCGTTGGGTCCTCGGGTTCTGAAGCGTTCCCTCGTGAATTATGCCTCTTAGGAATAAGGCGGCAGTGGAATCATAATGAACATTAGTCATGGCTCATCCGAAACTGATTGCGATTATGGGACCCACCGCTAGCGGGAAATCGGATGTCGCCGAGTGCATCGCTGCGCAGCTTGACGCAGAGTTGATCAGCGCGGACGCCTTCCAAATTTACCGAGGGTTCGATATCGGCACGAATAAGCCAACCAATCCCGACCGATACCATCTCATCAACATTCGCGATCCCAATGAAGGATATGGAGTAGGCGAATTTGCGCTGGAAGCATCGAGGATCCTATTTGATGCGGATCGGAGGGGAAAGAATGTGGTTATAGTGGGTGGAACGGGGTTTTATATTCGCGCCTTACTGGAGAAGTTCGACAATCTCTTACCCGAGCCTTCACCTGAGTTGCGGAAAAAAATCGGCAAGTTGGATTTGAACGATGCCTTAAGGGAATTGGATGCAATTGCCCCAGAAGCAAAGATTGACCGACAAAATCCAGTTCGCGTCCGGCGCGCACTGGAGAGGGCGCTCACGCTTGGCGAGCCTGTCAGAATCACATACCCGCCCTTCGAGATAGAAAAGTTTGCAATTTCTGTCGAGACTCCAACAATTGACGCCAAAATTCGCGTAAGAACCCTTGAGCTATTAGAATCTGGTTGGATTTCCGAGGTTGAAAACCTGCTGAATCAGGGAGTGACGACAGATACTCCCGCATTTAGGGCCATTGGGTATTCTGAGGTGGTTCAGTTCCTTCATGAGGAGCTGACTTTTGACATTATGCTGGAGAAGATCGTGCTGGAAACGCGCCGATACGCCAAAAGACAACGCGCTTGGTTGCGATCCGAACCTAGCTTAAATTGGTTGCTCTCCGACGGGACTCCCGGTTCGGTGAGCGTGATGGCAGAGCAAGTCATCAAGCTTAAAAATAAGTAAAAAAACAAAGGTAAAAAAATGGGAAAGACAATTAATTTACAAGACATGTTCTTGAATCAAGTCCGGAAAGAGGGCGTTGGAGTAACAATTTACTTGATGGGTGGAGTTCAATTGCGTGGCCAAGTGCGTGGATTCGACGCGTTTACAGTGATGCTGGACTCTCCGGGCAAGCCTACGCAGCTGGTTTATAAGCACGCGATCACAAGCATCGTCCCGGCCCGAATGGTCGGTCAGAACGAGCGTCGGATTGACGACGAAGAAGCTCCTGTTCAAAATACGGAAGAGTGATTTCGTTCCTCAAAGGTAACGGGACAGGAAATGACTTCGTCATCGTCCGAGATCAAGACATTGCTGGTTTAAACCGGTCAATCCTCGCCCAAATTGTATGCCATCGTCACTTTGGAATAGGTGCCGATGGCTTACTTATTCTAAGTCGTCCAACAATACCGGGAGCAGAATTCCTATACGAGATGATAAATCCGGACGGATCACCATCTGGCCGCTGTGGAAACGGGATGCGGGTTGCGGTACTCGCTTGGGAAAGAATCACCCAACAGCGGCGAGCGACTGGACTGATTCAAATCGGAGATCAGTGCCACCACTTCGATCATCATGATGGTCTGGTTTCAGTGGAATTGGGACGATGCTTTTCGCGAGAGCCAGGACCTTCGGAAGTCAGTTCTCTACTGCCGACCACGATTACATCGACTCACTTTATTGATGTCGGAAACCCCCATCTCATACTTTTTACGCGAACTTTGCCGGATAACTGGGCGGTGATCTCAAAGGACCTGGAAGTTCACCCGGTCTTTCCATATCGAACAAACGTCCATTGGGTCATTCCGGGAGGCGAGGTCGCGAAAGTATCCACGTGGGAGCGAGGAGCGGGCGAAACTCTCGCCTGTGGATCAGGAGCGAGTGCAATCGCGTTTGCAATACCGGAACTCAATTCGTTCAAATTTCCTGGTGGATTGCTCCACGTCAAAGTTTCTACCGATGGTATGGCTATTCTGACTGGCGATGCCGAGATCAGCTTTGCTGGGGATTTTCCTACCCCTGCTGAGTTCTGAGCGACGCGAGTCGCGATCCTTGTTGTTGTGACCGTGCAATTGCCTCTTCCATTTTTGCAAACCGCATCTTCAGCTCTTGTGTTCGTTCTGCGGCCCTCTTTTGAATTCGCTCGATCCGAGAGGTCATGTCCTCAATCTGAGTATCCAAGGCACTGGAACTTGTGCTGATCAGACCCGTCGTGCTGTTTAACAAAGAGTCCAAACTCTGGAGGACGCGTTGACCAAGACCAGTATTAAACTTGATATTTCCAACACGCCCCGTTGAGCTACCGGTGTACTGTATTTGAAGCCCCGACGTATTCGTGTTGTCGGAATTGCCGAGCAAGAACTGTCCCGATCCAGTTGCTGATTCACCATTGATCGTCCCAGCAACATCACGCCCAACGCTGACTTTCGATTCCCCAGCCGTACCGATTCCGGAGTTGCTGGAAGATGCGGCTAAATCACTCAATACTTGAAAGCTTGATGCCGTGCCGTAAGTTTTGGATTCAAGGAACAATTCTCCTCCAACTGAAGACGCCCTGATGGAATCCTTTAGCTTCGAATCAGAATTGATCAAGTTAATGATGTCTGCCTGGGAGGAACCTACGGGGATAGTGAGACCGTATCCCGAACTCCCAAATCCATTACCGGTAAAAGTCAAAACTTCTTGAACCGTAGAATCAGCGGCTTGCGCCATGGCTGAGGTCAAAGTTGTTTTTGTGGCGACTTGGGTGATATTGACTTCGTATCCAGTCGCACTCGATTGTTTTGACTTCGATGAACTGAAAACGTACTTTAAATCTGGTGAGGTTGCCTCGCCGTTTGACCTGAAAACATTCCCAACCGCAGCAGAATTCGCAGAAAGTGCCTCCTTAAGGACGGACTCATCCATCTTGAGGTCTCCCTCCTCATCTAGCGAGAATCCGAGCTGAGTTAAATTCTTGTACGGTGCATTTGCATCTCCAACATTGTTAAAAACCAATGTGTTTAACATACTCTGCGCTTGACTTGCTAGAGAGTCACCAAACAGAATTCCGCTTTGGAATGTCTCTGCATCGAACTTTGAATTTTGTCGGATAAAGTTGTTCACCCGGTTGTAAGCCTGCATAAAGCTTTTAACCGAACTCACCACAGAATCAGCATCTTGGGTTACGTTAATGGAGACGGTTTTTGCCGGATCTGCGGACTTAAAGTTGAGGGTAACCCCGGGAATGACATCCGTAGCCGTATTCGTTTCGGATTCTAGGTCAATGCCGTCCACTTTATACTCTGCATTCTGAGCAGCGACGAGTTGATTGACTGTATTCCCTGGAGACGGAATGAGTCGAAGTCGTTCCAAAACCGCCCCAGTTCCTGCAGGATCCACCCTTGGGCTGATGTCTTCCAGTGTCATCGCGTTCGCTGCCCCAGTTTTGTCTGATGTCAGCGTGAGGTAAGCATTTCCAGTTCCCCCGTTCACCACCGTTGCGGTGACGCCGGACTTTACCGCGTTAATTTTCGTGGCAATTCCTGATAGAGAGTCAGTGGCCTCAACGGTCACCTCTTTACCATTAACTTTAAATACACCGGAAAGGGTCGCGGGGTCGGAAACCGACGCCCTCGGAGCCGAAGCGATCTTTTGAGCTGTTGCAAGTTTTTTGACGACGACCTCTCGAATCCCTGTAATTGCTCCGGTCGCGGCAGTGACGCCAAGGATATCTGTATTAGAGCTCGTCGCCTTCATTGTCTCGAAGGCAGTCGGACTAGAAAACGATGCGATGGATGATTGGAGTGATTGTAACTGAGATCGGAACTCCCCATAGGCACCCTTTTTGTTCGCCAATGCTTGACGCTGCGATTGAATCCTCTGGGCACCGATAGACTCAAGTTGCACCAACTGACGAATAATCGAGTCAGTGTCCAAACCACTGCTCAATCCGCCAAAACTGATTCCTGCGCTATTTCCAATCGCCATTTTCTTACTCCCAAGGGACTATTCCACGGATTCCCGCGGAATCATTGCTTAATTTCGAAGACTAGTGATAAGTGCCTTGATGGCGTCCATTTTATCGGCAACCCGGTCATAAAGATCTACCCAGTCTGCCTCCTCAAATGCCAACCATTCGGAAACTTTAGGGTTAAGGTTGAGTGCTTCCATATTGAAGGGGGTGCCCCTCACAACCAGTTCCGCAAGCTTTTCTCCCGCATTTACTAAGTAAAGTGAAGGGATTGCCTCCCCACCGAATGGCCCCTCATGGCGTTGTACCAATAGAATCATCTGCTCAGGTAGCTTCCACTTTTTAACCAAATCGCCTCCAACCTCAGCGTGGTTTGTTCCGAGCCTTAACATCTCCACATCAGCGAGCCAACCACCGGAACTGTCCGCCTCTTCAAGGACAGCCATATAAGTCCGAGCAAGCGAGCTTAACATGAAGAGTGCTCCGATGTTTTGTAGCAAACCACCGACAAAAACGATTTCAAGCTCCTTTGTTTCAACCTTTTTTCGACGTCCAATCAGCTGAGCAGCGGAAGCAGTTGCAAAGGATCTCTCCCACAGCTTTTCTTGTCCGTCTTTTGCCCTAGGACCAATTGCACTAAAGCCGGAGAGCATGCTAACTCCAAGAACAAGATTACGGACCTGCTGAAAACCAAGGATAGTTACAGCCTGGTTGACCGTTCCTACCTGCCCGCTAAAGCCGAAGTAAGCAGAGTTGACCACCCGAAGAATCTTGCTTGAAATCGCCTGATCAGAGCGAATCAGCTGCTCGATCTCGCCTACCGAGCCGGAATTTGAGTTCTCCGTAAGCTTAAGAACCTTGACTAAAACACTAGGAAGGGGCGGCAATTCTTGGGTTGCTCTTTCTAACGTTTGCTTTATGAGTTGTGGATTAATTTGAAATGCCATTTGACTACGATGCCTTTTGAAGATTCACAATACTGTTCACATCCATGATCAGGGCCACATTGCCATCACCTAGGATAGTCGCGCCACTGATACCTCCCACTTCGCCACAGTACTGGCTTAGGGATTTAATCACGACTTCTCGCTCACCGATCAAACCATCGACCACAAGGCCGACGCGTTGCTCCGCAAGTCCGACAATTACAACATATAGTTGGTTATTGATGTCTTGTTTTTTAGAACTTTTCTTCTTTGGAAATACTTCTCGCAACCTTACGAGGGGGGTTGTGACACCCCGGATCACGATGACCTCGCGCCTATTAATGGTCTGAATCTGTGACCGATCAATCAGGAGGGTTTCGATAACGCTTCCCAATGGCGTCACGTAAACTGTCTCTTCGACTTTGACTAGAAGCCCCCTAATGATGGTGAGAGTCAGGGGCAATCGGAGAATAAACTTCGTTCCTTGACCAAGCGTGCTCTCAAGATCAATGATTCCGCCTAGCTTCTCGACGTTGCAGCGCACGATGTCCATTCCGACCCCACGTCCACTGAGTTCAGTGATTTCGGCCGCGGTACTAAGTCCGCTAGCAAAAATCAACTGAAGACCTTCCTTTTCGGTCAATCGGTCTGCTTGATCCTTTGTCAACTGACCCTTTTCGATGGCCTTTGCCTTTACACAGTCAACATCAATTCCCTTTCCATCATCTTCGATTTCGATGACGATATGGTTTTCCTGATGCCTCGCGCTGAGGGTAACAAACCCTTGCTCCGGTTTTCCGACCTTAACTCGATCTTGCGGTGTTTCTAGACCGTGATCAATCGAGTTTCGAAGGATGTGCAATAACGGGTCGCCGATAACCTCAATAATGCTACGATCAAGCTCCGTTTCACTACCTATCAAGTTCAGCTTAACATCTTTGTTGAGCTTCTGAGCCAAGTCCCGAACGACGCGAGGGAAACGATTGAAAACGTTTTCGATCGGGAGCATTCGCGCCTTGATAAGTTGATCTTGAAGATCGCTCGTGATGCGGTGAATGTGACCGACAGTTTCTGCTAGAGCGTCGATGTTTCCATCGTCATGCTTTGCGGCAAGCTCCGCGCCGATCTGGGCGATGCGCGTGCGGTCAATGACCAGCTCACCAACCAAGTTCATTAAGGTGTCAAGGCGAGAAACATCAACACGAACAGTCTGACCGGTTTCAGCTTTCTTACCGGAAGTGCTCGGGGCTTGGCCCGGCGCGGGTTCGGTCCTTTTCTCTGGTTTTTTTTCTTCTACACGGGCTGCGACAGACGAAATCTCATTCGGACTTGCCTGTGCCTCCGTGGTCTCTGGACACTTCCATGGATTCAACGTGAAGGAAGCAACTTCGCTGATTTCACCCAACTTGGTAATAAGGTCGGAGAGAGCTGCGGTGGATTGAAAAACAAACTCAAACTCGGTCTCAAATTTCTCCTCCTCCAGATCCTCTATCGAAGGATAGCTCGCCAAAATTTCGCCGCTTTCTTGTGCGGTACTGATTGCCATGAATGCCCGCACAAACTTCATCGCGCAGTCGTCGGCGAGTTTCATTTGAAGATGGTAAACAGATTGAGCTTTGCTCGCGACGTTAAGGTTCTCAAAGTGATCAGCAGTGATCAGTGTCTTGAACTCGTTCGAGGAAACCGCTTCGCTTAGTAAGGACGGTGCTACCGCAGGCTTGGAGGTCTCTTTCCATCCAACAAAACCTTGCAACGACTTGACTAGGGATGCGCATTCCACCTTGTCTCCATTTCCGCCCTCAATGCTATCAATCATTTTGCCAAGAATGTCCTGGCACTGAAGAAGGGCGTTAGCGATCGGCATCGTTACCTGGATCACACCGTTCCGCAGGTTGTCCAGAACGTTTTCCATTTCATGAGTCAACTCCGCCATGTGGGGGTAGTCCATGGCCAGTGCGGATCCTTTAAGCGTATGCGCTAATCGGAAAATCACCTGCAACCGTTCTGTCGAAGAATCTTGCTCCAGCTTGAGAGTCTCCTGCTCAAGAATTTCTAGCTGTTCCCTGCCTTCCTGTAAAAACAGTTCGACATATTGCGACATATCAAGCTCGTAACTCATGAAAATTTTATGATCTGATGAACGTAATGTTTAAAAATGTGAAATCAAGCGGCAAGTGCCTGATCGAGATGCAGAAGCGTAATCAGGGCATCACCAACCTTTGCCACGCCTCGAACGAAGTCATTCTCGGTATCGCTGACTAGAGGTGGCGCCTGGTTTACCTGGTATGGCTGTAGCCTAATCACTTCACGTACAGCATCCACAACGACTCCGATGTTTCCGAACTCTGCGTCCACTACGATGATGCGGGTAGTTTCCGTATCTTCCGCAGAACCCAAGTTCAGCTTTATTCTGAGATCGACGACAGGAATTGTCTTTCCACGTAAGTTGACAAGTCCACGAATGTAGTCCTCCGACTTTGGAATCGGCGTGATCTCGCGTAGTCGAATGATCTCATTAACTCGAAAAATGTCGATCCCGTAGGATTCTGGACCGAGTTGGAATACGACCATTTGTTCTTCTTGCTCTAAAACTGTGTTTTCTGCCACGCGCTTCCTCAACTGACATCGCACAGTAAGACCTTTGGGACTTCGGATGCAATGAACTATATAAATCGTTGGAGAAAAGTGCTCGTAACTTTACGTGTCTCGCCGCATTTTGGACAAAGAATTTCACTTTAAATCGCTGGATGGTCTGGAACGCTGGTACTTTTGTCAGGTCTGCGCATCATTCTTTCTAGATGGACCGTCCATTCACCCGATATAATCGTCTAAAATAGGAAAACAACTCGCAAGAGAATTTCGGAACGATAGTCATGAACCGCAACAGAACTTTCTTGACCCTTTTGGTAGGAGCACTGAGCTGCTTCTCACTCGCTGGTACCTTCACGGTCACCGCGCCACGGACTGGTGACTACCTCGGTCGAAGCAACACCCTGAAGTTCACAGTAACTGGAGGTGTGGTTCAAGCCCGCGTCATCGCACGTGCAACGAAAGTTCCCGCGACCTTCCCACCAACGACGTTCTCTACTCAGCGTGACTTTACTCCGAACGCGGACGGAAATATTGACGGTAGCTTGCCTCTTACCTTTGACCGATCCACTCCCGAAGGCACCTATCGTTTAGATGTCGAAATTATTGAACCAGGCAATACTTACACCCCGAACCCGGTTGTACTCAACGGCATCATCATTGACGTCGTCGAACCAAAGTTCCTTGACTCGAACCCCGTCAGCGGCGGGTATGTTCGCGGCCTGGTTCCGATCATCGCCCAGGTGCAAGAAAATCCTACTAGCTTGGAAGAATGGCGAGTTCAGATCAACGGACAAGATATTCAGAACAACACCGGAACGACCCAAAACATTGCCGTCAACTGGGATACGAGCTCAATTGAGAGAGATGGCGTCCAATCTATTTCGATCACCGCCAAGGACCGAGCCCAAAATAATGCGGTTCCGCTCTCGATCAGCGTTACACTTGACCGAGTGCCACCAAGCACAAGCATTTCCAGCCCTCCTACCTCGTTCCAGTTCCGACGCGGAACCATTATCCCTGTTTCGGTTGACTTCGTTGATCAATTCAGCGGCTCCGTTAATGCGCTCGGTATTGACATGCAAATTATCAATATGGCCGGAAACGTCCTCGGGCGAGTTACTCGAGTTTCGACGACAAATAATGGCGGAACCCTCCGCTACATCGGTCGCATTTTGAATACTCAAAACCTTCCCTCACCGTTCAAAATTCGAATTGACGCTACAGACCGTGCAGGTAATCCAGCCGTCCGACAAGAGACCGTCGTAAACCTGAGATAATTTTTTAGTAAGAAATCCATTAGGAACCCAATGATTCACATGAACCGAACTCTGTTTGCTACTCTCGCTCTAGGTCTTGTCGCAGGATCTCAAGCCCAAATCCCTGATCTTCTTTCGGCATTTGATGCCGGGGGAAGATCGCTAGGGATGGGCACCAGCATTGGCGTGACAAGCGCAAATACCACGAGTGCTCTGAATAATCCAGCCGGTTTGGGTTTTGTGAATTCCTCTCAGCTCTCGCTTACGTTTAAGAATCTGAACGAATCGAAAACCAGCATTGCACGACGACTACTCCCGAACGGTGACTTCGAGAGTTCTGCAACCTCTGGAAAGAGATCCCTTACTCATGTTGGCTTCACAAAGCCTTTGGGTAAACGAAGCACTCTCGGAATCAGCTACACCGTTGGTGGCTTTATCCGCGATCTGCAGACGGGTACCAACCTTGTTGAAGGCGGCACAACCTTCAACGACTATCGACGAACACTCAAAGCAAAGACTGACTTCTTCACGTTGAGTGTTGGAAGGTCTAACTCTGATTTCACCCGGTCCTTTGGGATTGGGATTGTTCTGGCGAACAGCTACGCCGCTGAGAACATCATTTCAAACGTGTCTAACGGTTCCAACTTCTCAGTTTTGAGATCGGACACCGAGGGGTCAACCTATGGGATTGGCTTCGTGGTGGGTACCCAGCTCAACCTTAGTGGAGATTTAACTCTTGGCCTGAGTGCTCGAACTCCGATCAGCCTCAGCGGTGACGACGAGTCAGAAGCGATCTACGACAAGATTCCAGGACGAGTCAGTGCTGGATTGGCAAAGCGAATCCAAAATCCTCGACGATCTGAGGACTTTATCATCGCCGGGTTGCAAGGAGACTACTATTTTGGTGGTTCGGATAAGAGGATCATCGAACGGGGTGATTCCCAATTCGCTGGCGGGTTTGGCTTTGAGTATAATTACAGACTGCGAAATGCCTATATCCCCTTCCGAATCGGGTTCAGAACGATTCAAAAGGGCGGAACAGGCTTCTCGAATCTCAGCGGTTTCAATTATGGAATCGGCTACAACCCAGATTCCTCGAATCTTGGTATTGAGCTTGACTTTGGAAACTACTCTGGTGGCGGACGCGATATGTCGCTTTCACTCAGTTATCGCTTCAAAAATTAATTCACGTGTTGGCAAATAAGATGAAATTTTCAAGGACGATTCTTGGCGCATTTGCGCTTGTACTTTGCTCCCTTGCTCATGCTCAGGCATGGGCGGATAGCTATAACGATGGTCTTCGCCTCAGCAAGGAAGCGAAGTGGATCGAAGCTCGCGAAGCATTCCTCAAAGCCGTCGCGAACCGAGCAGATGACTTTTCCAATCCAACCCGATTACCCGGGCCCGTAACAGAGCGACGGACTTGGCGAAACGGTTCTCCATATTCAGCAAACTTTGCGGCTGCGTACACCGGAATCAAGGCAGCAAATGGTCTAGAAGATGCGGCGAAGAAGTCGCTCCTGATGACCGTGAGTGAAGAATTCGAAACGATTCTCAAGAAGGGTCAGCACAGCCCAGAGGCGTACTACTTCCTGGCTCAAACATACGCTAGTCTTCGAGATGTTGCCAAACAACAAGACCTTCAGACCCGATTCCAGTCCATGAGCGATAAGCTCAACTGGAAGATTGATGGAGAGATTCTAACCCCAGAAGATAAGGCTGCCATGGGACAAATGGCTGGATCGTCTTCAACCGCTGGTCAAGCCAACCCATTACAAGCCGGCGGATCTGGTCCAATGGTTCCTCCAGTTTCTCTTCAAAATAAGTTTGGGCTTCTTATCGGAAACTCTGAAACAAAGCTTGAAAATCTTAAGGTGCCGTTTGCGGCAAGCGACGCGCTCTTGCTTCGTGAAAAGCTGGTTCAGTTCTCCGGATATCAAGAAACCAATATTGATGTTGTTCAAAACGCTTCCTCCGCACAGGTTCGGGCCACGGCTCAAGCACTCGCAGAGCGAGTTCCAGTGGGTTCAACAATCTTCCTTTACTTCAGTGGTCCTGGAGTCAACTTGGATGGCAAGGACTTCCTCGCCGGCATTGAAGCAAAGAACGAAACCGATTCCGCAAGCATGGTTGCGAAGTCGGAGATTTACACGATGTTCATGAAGAAGGGATGCAAGATCTTCACCTTCTATCAGTGCCACCGACCGATCGTAAGTGGACGCTACTTTGGGCAAGAGACTCCGATGGTGGGCGCAATTGCTCAAACCCAAGCGACAATTCCAAACGGCAAGGTGAGCGGTATTGTGCGCAACGGCTCCGAAGTTGGGCTCTTTACTGATGCGCTTGCTGGCGTTCTCGGAGAGTTCCGATCCAACCAAGTTCCTCTTACAGAATTCGCTTGGCGCGTGTTTAACTGGATGCGCGGCGGTAAAGAAGGCGAGTCTGGTTCAGGATCTGAGCAAACAATGACCCTTCCGGTCATCGTGAATATGCTGTCCGACGAAAGATTCTAACTTCCATCGCGATCAAAAGCGCATGAAACCAACTCAAGTTGAAGTCGCTCCCGAGGCCCTGTCATTGATGCAATCAATGACGGGGTCTTTTGCTGACCGGTACTTGAACGACCATGTGATTCATCCGCTTATCGCCGGCCTCCGCACAGACTCTGCAAATCTGGCCGAGATTCGAACGAAGTTATCGGATCCGTTTTGGTGCCTCCATGGGTTCTTCGGTCATTACGTCTTCAGCCGTCGGGGAAAAGAACGGGCTGAACTCAGTCAAATCGCGTGCACCGCGCTGCGAAGATTTTCGAAACCAGATGATTTCATTGGAAATTTAGAATCAGCCGATCCTGTTGTGATCTGGGGAGCGTTCGTTGAAGTGTGTAAAGAGCGCAAGACGAAGGAAAACGAACAGCAAAATCGCGCGATCATCCAAGGAATGTTTGAGCTCGCCCAAGAGATTCATGCTGAACAGCGCGGGGTATCCATTGCCGGCAAAATCGTGAATTCTGTTCAGTCAACTCACCGCATTGAGCAGGACTTCGAACGAATCGTTGATATTCGAGGGATGGGTCCCAAATCGTCTTCTCTTATCTTGCGTGACATGATTTGGGTTTTTGATCTTGAAGATCGGGTGGATTTTGCGGATCGACTTTATCTACAACCTGTTGATCGCTGGTTGAGAGCGATGGTCGGTCACTTCATCCCAGAACTCACCGATCAGACAGACGCGGCAGATTGGGTTATCGCTGGCAAAATGGCAAAGTACGCTCGTCACTTGGGGCTTAGCGGAATTCGGCTAAACATGGGCATGACCCAGTACGGAGCCTCTGAGATCACTTCGATCGAACAGATCCCATTCGTGCTCCGCAAGCGGTTCGCCGCGATCCGAGAGAATCTAGTCCCCTAAGGCGTGGGTCAGGTCAACTCGCGAGTAGATGGATCCACCTAGCTCGGCAATGAGCGCATTGGCCACAAGATCAACAGCAGTCTGCGTCTGTGCCATGTCTGGTGATTCTCCCATAACCCTGATCATCGGCTGGGTTCCACTAGCTCTGACATTCAATCGCCCTGCCGGCGCCAATAGATTCTGAGCTTCAGCAATTGCGCTCACGATTGCTTCCCTAGTGTCCCAACCCGTTTTATCTCCGACCGTGACATTGACCAATAGCTGAGGAAAGTTCTCAAACTCGTCATAGAAGCTACTCGCATCACGGCCAGAAAGCTTCAGCACTCGCAACAACTCAAGGGCGGTAATCAATCCGTCCCCGGTCGGACCACGCTCGCTGAAAATAATATGCCCGCTTTGCTCCCCACCGATCTTTGCACCAAGTTCATCCATCATGCGGCTGACGTACTTGTCCCCGACGTCGGCTCGGGCCAAGGTGATGCCGTTTGACGCGGTATACGCTGCAAAACCACCATTACTCATCACCGTGCCAACTATGATTGAAGGGGTGAACCGTTCGGTGTTTCTCCAATGCGATGCCCAAATCGCCATGGTTCGGTCACCATTTATTAGCCGAGCTTTGCTATCGCTAAACACGGCTCGATCTGCATCCCCATCGAAGGCAATGCCAATCACGGCCCCCGATTCTTGAGTGAGATTTTGGATCGTTTCCGGCTTTGTCGCTCCGCCATCGGAGTTAATATTCATCCCGTTTGGAGAATCGCCGACAATGGTCAAATCGGCTCCTAAACGCCTTAAGATTTCGGGACCTAGCCCATAAGCGGCGCCATTTGCGCAATCGACGGCGACTTTCATCCCGTCGAGTCGCTCCGGAACCAGAGTTTCGAGGAAACTCAAGTACCGATCCACATCAGCGCGGCTTGAATCAATGGACCCAACGGCTCCACCTGTTGGCCGAACAAAGTCGTCCTTAGCAACGAGTGCGACGATTGCAGCTTCATCGGCATCTGAGATCTTCTTACCATCGGAGGCGATCAACTTGATCCCATTGTCTGGCGCAGGGTTATGGCTGGCACTGATCACCACGCCCATGCTGAAATCCCCTGTGCGCGTGACGAAGCTGATCCCACCAGTAGGCACATGCCCCATCGCAACGACATCCAACCCCGCCGAACAGAATCCAGCCGCCAGAGCAGCACCGAGCATGGAGCCAGATTTTCGCGTGTCCCGCCCCATCACAACTCGAGGGAGAGCATCCTTTTGCTTGATTAGCGTTCCCGCCGCAAGCCCAATGCGAAACGCAATCTCTGGAGAAAGAGCCTCATTCGCAACCCCACGGATTCCGTCCGTACCAAATTTAATTTTCATTTCGCTGGAGTTGGGTACTTGGTGACCCTTACCTTCGCTGGTCGCAGAACACGTTCGCCCAACTTAAAGCCTTTTTCAAGCTCTTCGATGATCGTTCCATCGGGAAACTCATTGGTCTCTACCACTGCAATTGCTTCATGAATCTCTGGATCAAAATACGCGCCGACAGATTGAATCGCGACCAATCCTTGCTGGTCTAGCACGGATCGAAGCTGTCGTTCAACCATCCCAACGCCTTCCAGAACGGACTCGACGGTTGCTCCATTTTGAAGCGAAGAAATGGTCCGATTGAAATTATCGAGAACCGGAAAGAGTGAGTTGAGAATTTCTTCTTTCGCGTAGCGCTGGCTGTCAAGTCGATCCTGAGCGGAACGCTTTCTAAAATTTTGCAAATCCGCCAATGTGCGGAGCATCTGATCGCGAAGCTGATCCCTCTCAGTCGTCAGATTCATGATCTGGGCGTCACGGTCGTCGAAGGCAGATTCCTCCTCCGTTACTTCCTCGTCTTCGTCGTCGGTAAGACTACTTTCAAACAACGTATCGTCTTCCAATGGGTTTTCGATATCGGAAGACAACATCTCTTCAGGAGTTTGCATAATTGAACCTATATGGTACCCAAAAGGGCACATTTGAACCTAGTCCTGGGACTAAAATTTAGTCTCGATCTCGCTCATGGCTCGAGCGAAGAATGATTCTGATAGGCGTTCCTGGGAGTGGGTAAATCTTCCGGAGCTGATTCTCCAAGTATCGCTTATAGCTAAAGTGCATAATCTCGGGATCATTGCAGAACAGCACGAAGGTCGGCGGTCTTGCGGAGACTTGGGTGGAGTAGTAAACCTTCAGGACCTTGCCCTTGGTGGACATTGGTCGTGAGAAGATTGCGTCCTGAATCGTACGGTTAAGCTGACCGGTCGAGATGCGGAAGTTCCAGCTGTCTACGGCTCGCATGACGCTATCAAGTACAGGTTCAAGTCCTGCTCCTTCCTTTGCGCTGGTAAACGCGATTTCAGCGTAGCTGATTTCTGGGTCTTCGTCGCGAATGGTCTTTTCGATAGCCCGTTTTTGGTCGGACTTCATTCGCGGCATTCCGTTTGGTGGTTCTTTGACGTCCCACTTATTCACGGCGATCACGAGTGATCTACCGAGATCGTGACTAATCTTCCCAACACGCTTGTCCTGGTCGGTCAATCCTTCGTCGCCGTCAATCACTAGGAGCGAGCAATCCGCCCGTTCCACCGCTCGAGTCGAGCGCAGAGCCATGTAGTACTCAACTGTCCCCTGAATCTTGCCTCGACGACGAATACCAGCGGTATCAATCAGACGGAAAGTTTCTCCGCCGTATTCCAACATCGTATCAATCGCATCGCGGGTGGTGCCTGGGATGTTTGAAACAATCGCACGTTGCTCCCCGGTAAACGCGTTGATCATGCTCGACTTTCCAACGTTCGGACGACCAATGATCGCAAGCTTGATCTCCTCTCGTTTTTCGGGGAGGGTATCTGTAGCCGGGATTACCTCTGCGATTGCGTCAAGAAGATCGGCGACGCCGGAGCCATGCAATCCAGAAATTGCCATGACGTTCTCGAATCCAAGCTCATAGAACTCGGTTGCCATACTGATCCGGCTGGGGTTATCAGCCTTATTGGCGGCAACATAAACCGGGACTTTGACGCCTCGAAGGCGATCAGCAAGGTCACGGTCTCCCATGCTGAGGCCATCGACACAATCACATAGGAAGACGATAACGTCGGCCTCTTGGAGCGCAATCTCGGCTTGGAGCCTAATTTGTTCAACGAGGGGATCATCGTCACCGAACAAAATACCGCCGGTATCAACGACTAAAAATCTCTTACGTCGCCATTCGCCTTCGGCATACAAACGGTCGCGCGTGATGCCTGGATTGTCTTCAACGACAGCTTCGCGACGACCGATAATGCGGTTAAATAAGGTGCTTTTGCCGACATTAGGACGGCCCACGATCACGACGGTAGGGAGTTTCTTGGCCATGGGCTGAACCTACAGGATACCCGTTTTGACCTTAATAGTTATAAGCCATATAGGCCTGACTAGACCTATATGGCTTATGAGAGTTCAATTAAGAAAGTAATCGAGTTGGATTTTCGAGATAATCCTTGACCACATTCAGGAACTTCGCACCTACAGCACCGTCAACCACTCGGTGGTCGAACGATGCAGTGATGTTCATGCGCCATCGGATATCAATTTCGTCCGTTTCTTGATCAACAACTGCTTTCTTTCGAGCTGTTCCAATCGCGATGATCGCCGCATTGGGTTCATTGATGATCGCACTGAACACATCCACGTTCAACATTCCCATGTTGCTGATGCTGAAAGTACTGCCTGACATCTGATCTGGATGCAGTTTCCCTTCTCGCGCCTTCTTTACAAGGTCCTTGGCTTCGACACTGAGTTCTCGAATGGACTTGGACTGCGCATTCTTGATCACAGGAACGACGAGACCGTCGTCAATTGCGGCAGCGATTCCAACGTGGACCGAACCGTATTGAAGGATGTGATCGCCCTGGAACGTTGCGTTGACTTCTGGCATGTCGGCAAGAGCCTTCGCACTTGCCTTTACAACGAAGTCATTCACGCTGACCTTACCGGACTCTTCGGCTTCGAACATTTCACGGAGCAGGTGGATCGCTTCCAAATCAACTTCCAATGTGACGTAGAAGTGAGGCACCGTTGACTTGGAGTGTCCCGTGCGCTGGGCAATAATTTGCCGGAGCCTGTTCAACGGAACTTTCTTGTCTTCGGCGGCAGCAACAATCTGAGCTGGTGCATCAGGTGTGGAGACCGCTGGAGCCGATGGCTTCGCGCCCCGAACATCTTTCTCAACGATTCGTCCCCCGGGACCAGTGCCTGAGATCGTAGCAAGATCAATTCCCATTTCAGCGGCAATTTTCTTTGCGAGCGGGCTAGCCTTGATCCTTGTATCGGAAGGCATCGAAATCTGGGCTTGAATCGCTTCACTTACGCCAGCCGCAACTGGTGCCAATTCCTGCGGAGCTTCTGGATTTTCGGCCGCAGCGGTTCGTTCACCCGATCCCCAATTCGCAGGGACCTTCTCGCCGTCCTTGAGCAAAATTGCAATTGGAACCCCAACTGGTACGGTTTGACCAGGCTCCAGAAGGAATCCGGTGATTGCCCCTGATCCAGGAGATTCAAGTTCAAGTGTGGCCTTATCGGTCTGGATGGTGCCGATGACTTCGCCCATCTTCACCTTTTCGCCATCTTTCTTCAGCCATTCGAGAAGAGTTCCCTCTTCCATTCCGTCGCCCATTTTGGGCATGATCACTTCGGTCATACGCTCAGTTCAGCCTTAAGTTTGTTTGAAAAGGGCGGCGCGCCATTGCACTGCACTTGCTTCAGTTAGGATACCTACTCCGGTTCGATTCTTTTGGTACTTACGACGCAGATGGTGCAAAAGTTTGGAAAGCGAGCGCGGCGGCGCCCTTGATTCCGGCATCATCCAGAAGTTCCGCCGCGACAATCTTGCAATCCTGCATCAGACTCGGGATCGCGACATTGCGTGCAGAGGCTCGAATGGAGTCCATCAATACATCGCCCGTTTTTGCGATCTGCCCACCGATTGCTACAACCTCAGGAGCGAAGACGTTGATAAACGATCCAACTCCGACGCCCATGAACGAGCCAATTTCTTGGTAGACCTCGACCCCAACCGGATCGCCTTGACTCGCTGCTTCCGCAACGATCTGAGGCGTAATGCGGCTGAGATTTCCCTCTACCAGGTCCCAAATTTTTGACTTAGTCCGTTGAACCTTAAACTGCGCTCTTTGCACGATCGAGTCACGCTGGCAATAGGCTTCTAGGGTGCCGTAAGTTCCAGCATTCGCGGCGAGACCCCCTTGTTGAATCACTGTGTGACCCAGTTCCCCCCCACCAGAGTTGCCGCCGATCAGCAGTAGAGGTCCACTCGCTTGACCCATAACCGCGTTCTGCCCAAGCACAACGCCACCGCCGATGCCGGTCCCGATCGTCAGCAAAACTAAGCAGGAAGCCGAGTTTTTTCCAGAACCATAGCGATATTCCCCAAGCGCGGCAAGGTTTGCATCGTTGCCCATGGTGACCTTGAAATCTAGCTGTTCTTCGAGCATCTTCTTAAGCGGAACATCTCGCCAGCTTAAAAATACGCCATCAACTTCTCTTCCTAGGTTTGGAGCCCAGCGGATGATTCCAGCACGGTCATCGGTATGCCCCGGGACGGCGAGCCCAACGCCGATTACCTCTGCTTCAAGATGAGTTGCTGCTTCCCGAATCGTGTTGACCACAGCATCCACAATCGCCTCGGTACCTTGCTGCGCAAAGCTGGAATTCTTTTTGAATTCGCCAGCAATCGTGCCGTCCTCAAAAATTGCTTGCGCCCGGACATTCGTCCCGCCCAAATCCACGCCGATAACACACTTGCGACTCACCGCTCAATTATGACCGTCCGAGAATAATTCCCGCATCAAAAACTTAAATTTCTCGCACGAAATAGGGTGCCTTCTTGCTCATTAATGGCAAGCTATCGCACAAACTTCGACTTATCTCACGTAAACTCTAGGACAGCATCTTATGACCATCCAAGACGTCGCTAACCTCACCGATTCCTTAACTGCAAAACTTGACGGCGTGATCGCCGGGAAAAGCGTTGCGACACGGAAGGCAGTCACTGTTCTCCTGTGCCAAGGACACTTGCTCATTGAGGACGTTCCTGGCGTCGGAAAGACGACGCTTGCCAAGGCGCTTGCCAGGCTCATCGGTGGCACCTTTAGTCGAATCCAATTCACCAGCGACTTGATGCCGAGCGACGTATCTGGCGCTTCAATCTATAACCAAAAGGAACAAAAATTTGAATTCCTTCCTGGTCCAATTTTCGCGAACGTGATGCTCGCAGACGAAGTCAACCGGGCGACACCCAAGACCCAAAGCGCACTTCTGGAAGCAATGGAAGAGCGAACGGTCACGGTTGACGGAGTTCAACGAGGCTTGCCGGACCCGTTTCTTGTCATTGCAACTCAAAATAACATCGAGATGGCGGGGACTTTTCCGCTTCCCGAAGCACAAATGGACCGCTTTTTTGGTCGGATCACCCTGGGATACCCCGATCGTGATGCGGAACAGCGAATGCTTGAGGATCAGCAAGTCAATCGGGCGGATGAGGCACTCGTACCAATTGCGACCTTGGAAGAACTTCGAGCGGCGCAATTGCTCATTCGCCAAGTGCGCGTGGATTCAACAGTTCGCCAATATATGGTGGATATCACCCGCGCGTCCCGCGAACATCCGCTCGTATCGCTTGGGGCTTCACCTCGTGCAACATTGCATCTTCAGCACGGAGCACAGGCAATTGCAGCTGGACTTCTACGTGACTTCGTTACTCCAGACGACGTGAAGGCGGTTGCTGAACTTGTGCTCTCTCACCGGATCGTGCCTCGAAGCGAAGCTCGGCTCCGTGGACAGGCTGGCACTGAGATCATCCAGAGCATCATCCAAAGCGTCCCAACTCCCGTACCCGTTTAACTCCCATGAGAAATGCCGCCGGCCTTACGCTTACTGTCGCAAGTTCATTCTTATCGGTCGTTGCGTTGCTGGTTAACTCACCGGCCCTCTTCTACATGGGAACCGCCCTTGTCGCGACGATTTTCGCTTCCCGAGCCCAGGCCAAGTGGGCGGTTCGCGATCTGGCTATCGAAAGGACGGTCCCGGAGCGAACCGAAGTCGGAGAGACGATTTCTGTGACCTTAGAGGTGAAATCTGCAAGAAGATTCGCGCGCCCGCTTGTGACGATCCAAGACCGAATTCCCAAGTCCATGCCCCATGAAATCGTTCGGGCATCCATTCCGCTCGCCCCATCATTCGGTCAGCCGATCCAGATTCAGTACCGCATCCGACCTCTACGGAGAGGGGTCTTCAAATGGGATGAAGCTCAAGTCTGGGGATCAGATGCGCTTGGACTGGTCCTTACCGATTCAAAGGTTCAGACTAACCTTAGCCAGCTCAAGGTGATTCCGAAGCCGATTCCATTTGAGCTCAATCTACTCTACCGAGTTCAAGCTGGATTTACTGACACGCGAAATCGTCCCCTGGCAGGACAAGGGATGGACCACCGGGGGATTCGCGAGTATGCTCCGGGAGATTCCCTTCGCTCTATTCACTGGAAAGCAACCGCCCGGGCGACAAAGATTCTGGTGAAAGAATTCGATTCTCCCAGCAGCGCAAACGCTCTTGTCCTGATTCAGAATCACCTCGGGTCCAATGTCGGCACTCGCGAGGGGTTTTCGCTCGACCTCATGTGTGGTCATGCGGCATTTTTGATTGGCGAACTTGTGAAGAGTGCCGAGGAGGTCTTTCTGGAACAAATACAATTTGACGGCCCGGATCTGACTATTCCGATGGACTACCTTGCCGGAATTTCGGCTGACGGATCTAACACCTTGGCCGAGAAACTGAGCCAGCACCTGAGTCAAGAAAAGCCGTTTGGTCACCACTTCTTGTTTTTGCTCAGGATGGATCACGCCCTTGTTGATGTTCTTTCCGGAGACTTGGGAGCGGCAGCGACCCTCTACATATATAACCCTAGCGACTTTCAACCGGGAAGGCTCGCAACCCTTGACGATGCGATTCACCCCGAAAACATCCGCAAACTAGAGCGAACCGGAGCACGGATCCAGATCATGACCGGCTGGCAGGAGGGTATTCGTGCGGCGGTTTGAATCCGAACTACAGCCCCTTGACTACCTGCTTAGTTTCATCGCTACTTCAATGGCGATCTTGGCAACGGGTTACTCGCTTCGGATTGAAAACACGGGTTGGTTGTTCGTTTTGACCTCCGCGATCGGGCATTTCATAAGTGCGAAGGTGTTTCGGCCCGATGTTCGGTGGGGCAAGTTCACCCTCGACGGCTTCCTCGTGATGCTTGTGGTCATCGGCTCGTTCATGTTCGCCGACGAACTGAACCTTCTTTTGCCAGACGGTGGTTTCCCGCCTGCGCTTCTGACGAACGGGATTCTTGTAATGATTATCTCGTTTAGCAGTTTTGTGGTCTGGCGCGATTCCTCGCTCGTGTTTCTTGGAGTGCCGGCGATCGCCATTTTTGGACTTGTCGGAGCCTATGACACGATCATTGCTGCTCCTGCGATGTTCTTTGTGTTCTTGATTTGCGCGGGGATTGTATATTCCCGGGCGAACCTGAGAGTACTTTATGGACTTGCTAGGACAGCGGGTGAACCGGATGTCGGGCGCCTTCGAAAGTATGCCTGGAAAGGCATGGCAGGTCCAGAATGGGCCTTTGCTTCTGCGGTCGCAGTCATCGCACTGAGCGCGCTTGGGGCACCTGTGATTCGTGAGACCGTGCAAGTGGCGACGGAACCGATACGCGTTCAGGTACGGAACATCGCGAGCCAGAACAACCGTGGACCTCAGCGCATACAAGAGGGAGAAACAGCGGTTCAGGTAGGGCGCGGTCCAATCGGGACCCCAGGCGAGATCCCGGTGATCTACGCGACGATGGATGAGCCACATTACCTTCGCACCGATGCGTTCTATGTTTACGAGGGGGCGAGGTGGGTGAGCCTTCCATTGAATGGTTCTAGGGTCGGATCAGACGGGCCTAAGTATGACCTTTCGCGGAGAAACACCGAAGCCATCGAGATCAGTTCCAAAGAGAAGTTCAACTTTGAGGTTCAGGTTTTACGAGGCATTGGCGATCGAATTCCAATACCAGGCGTTCCGGAGGTACTGAACGGACCGCTCGGACGCTTGCGCATCCGCGACGACGGCAGCGTGCGCCCAGGAATCGCCCTCAACCGCGGATATACCGTCACCGGAACGTCCATCAAGCCGAGCATCACTAGCTCAAGAAGCGCTCCGATTCCAGGTTACTTTCGTGACACATTCTTTCAATCCCGCGCCTCAGAACGGGTGAGAAACTTCGCATTGGACGCGACCGAGGGTGCAGAAACGGAATGGGAAATGGCCGAGGCCCTTAGATTTGCGGTTAGTCGGCAGATCAAATACAATCTTCAGGCTCCGGAAATTTCCCCGGACTCCGATGCGGTAGAGGCAGTTCTCTTTCAGACTCGTGAAGGGTACTGCGATTTGTTTGCGACTTCCCTCGCAATCCTTGCCAGAGAACTCAACCTCCCAAGCCGGGTTGCAACGGGCTTTTTGGTCAGACCCCAAGACCGAGATCGAGGCAGATTTGTCGTCCGCGAAAAGGACTACCACATGTGGACCGAGATCTACTTTGAGGGCATGGGTTGGGTGATCTTTGACGCAACTGATGGAGCAGACGAGGTACCTGGAGCCGGTAGGGGTGACACGGTTCAGGAACGTGAGAGTCTCGGCAGTACTCTAATGGCTCAACTCGTTCCGATCTTGATCGGGCTTGGGCTTGCAGGACTAGCCGTTGCAATCTTCTGGGAAAAGATTCGGGATTTCCTGGTCAGCGCGCGAATCCAGAAGACATCCGAAAAAGTCGTGAAGGCGAGAACCTTCGAATTCATTGGAGATGGCATTGCCGACCTCGAACGAGCGAGCAAAATTCCCCGCGAATTCGGCTGGACGATCCAGGAATACTGCGCTGTGATTCGCGGTAAGTACCCCACTAGTGAAGATTCCCTCAGACTCATTCCGAACCAAGTAGATGCGATACTCTATGGTGCGCAGCCGTTGACTCCTGAACTCCGCGAGCAACTTGAAACTTCGTTCAAGCAAAGCGCGAACGAGATACGCCAAGATCGTAAATCCAATGAAGCTTGATCTGACAAAAGCGAAAGAAGCGAGGATAGTGCTGATTTCTGGGTCGGAGGAGACTCTCCGCAGGTCTGCGCTCAAGGGTCTTTTGGAGTCAGTTGGACCGGTCGAAGACGACTTTGACTCGGAGGTAATTCTCGCTGATCAAAAGCCAGTTGCCGAGTGGATAGGATCCGTATCTACGGTGCCGTTCATGAGTGATCGCCGGACGATGGTCGTCCGAAATGTCCTTCGGGTTGATCCAAAAGAGTTAAAGGGAAATCCATTGACTGGTGTCCCCGAAACGGGATGGCTAATCTTGGTCGCCGACGATGAAGCCGCGGGCGGAGAGCGAAAATCCCAGCACACCGCCAATGAAAAGCTCTGGACAAAGCTTGTTCAGGCCGCTGATGGCGTGATTTTGACCTGCACCATTGACGAGAAGACCCTCGTTCCGCTGCTCATGGAAGCGTTCAAAGAACGTGGGAAGAAGCTGAGTAAGCCAGCCGCCGACCTCATGGTGGAAATGGTCGGAGGAAGCTACAGCCGGGCGTTCAGTGAAATTGACAAACTTGTGGTGTATGTCGGCGATGCCCCGGAGATTCGGCTCGAAGACATTCGAGCCTTGGTGTCGGCAAGCCGAGAGTGGAACATTTGGGCGATGGTCGACGCGGTGCGCGATGGCAGAGTCACAGAAGCGGTCAAGCAAATTCGAATTCTAGTGGGATCCAACACCAAAATTGACGAAGCCGCTCAAAAGAACATTCTTCCCCAGGTTTCCCGGTACGTGCGCCTGGTGATGCAAGCCAGAATTCTTCACGAGAATCGTTGCAATCCGGGCAATGCTCCCGCGCGCATCGCAGAAATGATGCCGAGCAAGCCGAACATCATCACCGAAAAAGGGTTCGTCCAGCAACGCATCATGCAACAAGCCCCAAAGGTCACGATCCCCCAATGCGTCAAGGCACTCCGATTAATCGCCGATACTGACGCCCAGTTGAAGGGAGCCCTCCCAGCCGCTAATCCGCTCGACACCTTAGAGCGTATGTTAATTGGGCTTTCTGAAACCCTGCGATCAAACCAAATTAGGTAATTCTGGCAGCATCACCTTCGTTAGGTTTGAATATTTTTATTTTTGCCAATTATTCATAGCTAATCAGCGATTTTCGCCTAAAATAGTAATAACACTATGAGTACAGATCGTCCGATGAATCCTGAAAGCCTAATGATGAGCTACGGCTACAAGCCGGAACTGAGCGAGGGCTCGCTCAAATGCCCCATTTTTGCGACATCGACATTCGTTTTCAAATCGGCCCAAGATGGTAAGAGATTTTTTGAGCTTGCGTACGGACTCCGCGATGCGGATGCCGGTGAAGAGCTTGGGCTGATCTATTCTCGCCTAAACAATCCAGATCTAGAAATCCTAGAAAACAGGTTGAAGCTCTGGGACAATGCCGAAGATTGTGCGGTTTTTGAATCCGGAATGGCAGCGATCAGCACATTGATGCTTGAGTTCCTGAAACCCGGAATGGTTTTACTTCACTCTGCGCCCCTCTACGGCGGGACGCACCACTTTATCCGGAAGGTACTTCCCTCTTTTGGGATCACAAACATCGAATTTGAATCCCACGAGACGGAGGAGGAGATCATGGCAAAGGTGGAAGCCGCAGGAGCGAAGGGCAAAATTGGCCTGGTGTACATCGAAACTCCCTGCAACCCGACGAACGCGATCATTGACCTTGAGATGGTTGCGAACCTCGGGCGCCGCCTGAGTTCGGAAGACTTGAGAGTCTTCACGGCTTGTGACAACACCTACATGGGTCCGATGTGGCAACGACCCCTCCAATTTGGAATCGACATTGCCGTTTATTCTGCCACGAAGTTCATCGGTGGCCATAGCGATGTCATCGCGGGATCTGTCAGCGGCAGCAAGGAGGCAATCGGTCGCCTCAAGGTCATGCGCACTTTTCTCGGCAACATGGCAGGTCCGTGGACGGGGTGGCTCCTCATGCGCTCTCTCGAAACCCTGAAAGTACGAACCGACTGCATGGCTCGCAACGCCGAAAAAGTCGCGCATTTTCTTCTCAATCACCCAAAGGTCACGTTGGTTCGCTATCTGGGATTCGCGGAGCCTGGGTCTCGTCAAGCCATGCTTCGGGACAAGCAGTGCGATTGTAACGGGTCTATGATCTCGTTTGAAATCGATGGCAAGGAAGCGGATGTGTTCAGATTCTTAGACTCGTTAAAGCTCGTTCATCTTGCGGTGAGTTTAGGTGGGACCGAATCCTTAGCCGAGCATCCTGCTTCGATGACTCACTGCGATGTCAGCCCCGAGGATCGACTTCGCACGGGGATTTCTGAAAGCCTTGTTCGGCTGAGCGTTGGAGTAGAAAATGCCGACGACCTCATCTGGGACCTGAATCAGGCCCTCGAGGCGGTCTGAGGGTCCGGAGTCCATTCTCGGGAAGACATTTTGGCCCTTAAAGAGATCCGCGTGACTTAGGGCTTAATGAAGACGCCGACCCCTTTCTCGTCCTTACCGTTCGAGATCTCACTGTAAAAGGTTTCGTCCATGACGGTTTCGTACTTGTCGGTGGTCATGTAGCGCGCGTTGATTTCGACTTTTTGATCCTCGAAAATCCGCACCCGGACGTAGTTGTAGACGTAGCCATACTTTCGGCTCGTGATTAGGTGAGTTTCGCTACTCACCACGTAAGCCTTTTCGTTGTTGATCACGCCCTTTGCAAAGTATTCCCAAGGTGTAAAAGCCATTCCACCAATTGCCTTTGGGGATTCCACAAACTCCTCGCCGACCTTAAGTTTCATCTTGCCGTAGTCCAGCACGAGGTTAACCGTGTTTCCCATATTGAGTGCCTTCATAAGGCCATCGAAGTTCGTTAACCTCTTTGGTGTAGCCAAAGCGATGGATACGAGGATGAGAGAAGCGGTGAGTGTAGCAATTGTCTTGTTCATAGCTGGGATGATATCTCAATCCTCCGTAATTTTTTGGTTGACGTTTACGCAGAGATAAACGAAATCCTCTTGCAACAAAACGTTGCAAGAGGATAATTACCGGAAGAACCCCTCAAACTGATACTAACTACTGCCAGTTTCTGGACCAGAACTTGTTGTTGGTCAGAGCACCACGCCAAGTAACGTTGGTGTTGTTACAGGTTGTTCCAGAGGTCGCATATACATCTCTTGGCATGATTGTCGAGAGCGGCACCGCCTTCGCAGACGTATCAGCTCTGGTGATGACCGACTTTTGTCCGGTCATCAAGCGAATACGGACAGCGGTTTGGGTAGACGCGGTCGTATTGTTGCAAATCATCGAGCTACCACCCATTGCATGAGGACCCCACACGCCAATGAACCAAGGATCACTACCTGGAAACGCGATCAAATATTGCGGTGGTCGGCTTAGTTGTGCGCCATCAGAAAACGCGATCAACTCAGAAGGAGATTCGATGACCGAACTTGTTGCAGGAAGATTGTAGGAAGCGTCTGCAATTTCAGCATATAGAGCGGTGGTGCGAGTGCAGGATCCGGGCAATGCAGCTAAATTCACCGTTCTCGCGCATGAGGAAAAACCTCCCAAGGTCCAGTGATTGTAGGCAAATGTGTTGCTAATTGAGGACAGAAGGCCCTTAGAATTTGGACTTGCCCAAACATCTCCTAGTGCTCCTGTCGAAGCGTTGACTCCATTCTTGATATATGGATTCACAAGGTTTGGATACATCGCAGCTAACCTAAAAACATCCTGCCCCGGAGTACATCCCGTGCCAGGACAACCCATCTCGTTGGACCAAAGCGGCCAAGTATCATCATTGTCGCCGAGGTACATTGCTGTCCCGGTACTGATCTGCTTGAGGTTCGAGATCGTTTGCGTGACGCGCGCAGCATTGCGTGCCTGTGCGAACACTGGGAAGAGGATCGCCGCCAGGATGGCGATTATTGCGATCACGACCAGAAGCTCAATTAAAGTGAAGCCTCGCCGCGCTCGTGGTAAAAATTTCATCATTGAATCCTTTAGAATGTTGCGGTGACCTTCTCGGACACCACCTCCATTATAGAGCGTATTTATGGCTTTAGTGATATATCCAGGCACTTTTTGAGAATTTTATTCTCGGTTCAAAGTGATGGTCGCTAAGTTCAAGTGGGTAACGAGGGTTCGGGTGGTTCGGAAGTTCGGTGTGCTCAGGTTTGTCTGGGTTAGCGAGTTGTTCTACGGGGAGTCACAGCTCGTTCCTAGCGTGAGGAGGGACCCACACTCTATCACCTCGAAAGTAGACGGAATCCTGTTTGCACACGAACGCCCATGAAAATGTCTGCGCAAAATCCGTTCCTGTAGTCCGAACCAATCCGAACCACCCGAACAAACCGCCCCCCATCACCCCGGAACTCCCGCTCCTTCCAGACGGTAAACTCACCCCATGTTGAACGCTCGGCGACTCAAGGATTTGGACTTCTCTGGCAAGCGCGTGCTTGTGCGATGCGACTTTAACGTGCCGCTTGAAGATGGCGTCATCACGGACGACCGACGAATCGAAGAGAGCCTACCGACCATCAAGTATTTGATTGAGAAGGGAGCAAAGGTCATTCTCTGCAGTCACCTGGGACGACCGAAGGGAGTTACCCCAGAATTTTCCCTCGCCCCAGTCGCTGCAAGTCTCACTCGTTTTCTTGCTAAAAACGTACACCTCACCGGGGACTGCATCGGACCAGAGGTTGCAGAGGTTGTTTCAAACATGGCCGCTGGTGATGTGATCCTTCTGGAAAATGTGCGCTTCCACCCGGAAGAAGAAAAGAATGACCCCGAATTTGCAAAGGCTCTTGCCGCAAACGCCGACCTTTACGTCAACGACGCATTTGGCACTGCCCACCGTGCTCACGCCAGCACCGAGGGCGTTGCTCACATTCTCACCGGGGCAGTCGGTTTCCTAATCGAAAAGGAGCTTGAGTACCTTGGCAAAGCAATGGACAATCCGAAGCGACCGATGGTTGCCATCCTCGGCGGCGCAAAAGTAAAGGACAAGATTCCCGTCATCGAGAGCCTGATCGGAAAGGTTGACAAGCTGATTATCGGCGGCGGAATGGCATATACGTTTTATAAGGCTCAAGGTTACGAAATCGGAAAATCATTGGTGGATGACACTAACATAGAGTTCTGCAAGCGGATGCTGGCCGAGCATGGCGATAAGATCGTCTTGCCAACGGACTGCATTATCACCTCCGAATTCAGCGATCAAACACCGGTGAAGTCCGTTAAAGTCACAGCGATCCCGGCTGACATGATGGGTCTGGACATTGGTCCAATGAGCATCGTGAACTTCACCCGAATCATCATGGACGCCGGGACCGTGATCTGGAATGGTCCGATGGGAGTGTTTGAAATGAAGCCATTTGAGAGAGGAACACTGGGTGTTGCCGACGCGATGGCAAATTGTCCAGGAATCACAGTCATTGGTGGCGGTGACAGTGCGGCAGCGGTCGAAAAGTTTGGGCTTGCCGGAAAGATGGATCACGTCAGCACTGGTGGCGGTGCCTCCCTAGAATTCCTTGAGGGTAAGGTCCTACCCGGGATCGCGGCTCTCCAGGCGTAAGGCATGTACCTCACGGTGCGGGTTGATCTGGATTACGTTCCTTGGGACATGCCAGACGCGAAGGAGTTTGGTCATGGCGAACCCGCCATGACAATTCTCCTGTTAGAAATGGCCCGGGCTAAGGGTTTGAAGCTCCACTTTTTTGCGAGTGAACGCGTGTTGCGTGCCTTCCCCACCATTTCCGAATCGGTGCTCAACGAGGGGCATCATTTAGACTGGTTGTGCAAGCACCCAGAGGATTTTGCAAATCGGTACGAGGAAACCAAGAGAAGCTTTTCACAGCTCGGGCTGACGCCGATGGGATTTGCATTACGCGGCTCGTTCCCGAATCTGGAGTTACCGATCCAATTTGGACCCGAATTGAAGTTCATCTCTTGTGCTGGTGAGGACCCGGAAATTGGCCTAAAGCACTATCCGGTCGAAACCCGTCCCGAGCGTGACGCCCTTCGGGCTGGACAAACGGTTCGCGCTTGGTCAGAGGCTGTAAGGGGCTCGCTACGTGAACACGCGAGCGGTGAGGGCTCAACTTTCGTTGTTCGGCCACAGGTCCTGAGTAAGGTTGATCCAAAGCTCCAGCATGTTGGTGACCTGATTGACTTTGGACTTTCGCTGGGATTGAAGTTGCGCACGCTGCGAGAGCGGTACAGGCTGGAAACCGAACCGGCGACCGAATGAAAAAAAGCTCCGAGACCGAAGTCTCGGAGCTTTTGAGCTATCCGAAAGTAGCCTTACTTTTGCTTGCGCCGTCGTGCGATTGCTGCAAGGCCGAAAGCGAGAGCGGTCATTGTTGCTGGTTCTGGAACCACCTCAACGTTGAAAGCGTGAACTCCATTGTTGCTGTTTACCATATACAACTTCGCGGTCTTTCCTGAAACAGCACCCCATGCGAGAGCCGATGTACCGTTACCATTTGTAATGTTATCCGCGGGCAGAGAACCGTTAAGATCTGCTGAGCTGAGTAAGATTGGATTGCCAGTGGTTGTCATGTCATAGATCCGCACCAAACTGGATGCGGTATCCACGGTCGCGAGAACACCAACGCCATCGATGACGGTGTAGTCCATTCCGCGTTCAGAAGCAGATGTTAACGCTCTTGTTGCGGTGAAAGTCGGAACTCCACCGGCGATGGATGTTTGGCGACCTGTGGTACCACTTTGAGCGTTGAGAAGTGTGTCTCGATCTCCAAGGAAGGTAATTCCAAGACGGGCATCACCAGGACCGAATGGCGACGGGAAGGAATAATTTGTAGCAAGGAAGTTGTTCGCGTTTGTTGAGTCTTGGTCCAGGATTGTGTAACCTTGGTTTACAGCACCTGCGGTGGTGTTGTTGATTCCGAAAGCCATACGAACGTTTGTTCCGCCTCCGATAAGGTCCATGGAATCACCAAGTCGAATCGCGGCCGGGTTTGCAGCGTTATAAACAACAGTCGCGGTTGCACCATCGTTATCCCACCGGTAAACCTTCAGATTGCTCGTGCTCGCGTTTACGACGAGGTTGCTCGCGTAGATGCGTCCATCAGAGTCAACACGAACGTTGGTTAAGGTTGCTCCAGAACCGCCGGAAACTCCAGCCATGTTCAAGTTACCGATTTTTTGACCGGTCGTTGCGTTCAAAATGTGGATAAATGTTCCACCTTGTCGGGTGGCGACGTAGACTTGACCGTTGCCATAAGCAACTCCACGGGTGTTGTTTGTTCCGGAACCACCGGTTACGATATAAGGGGCAACTGCGTTCGGGGTCATCCAGCCCGTTCCGAGGTCACCAAAAGTGGTCATTCCAGAAATTGATCCTGTCACTACAGCTTGGGCGGACATTACGCCTGCCAGCAACGCTGCCGAAATTGCGATTCGATTCATCATTGTTTTATATTCTCCTTCCAAACTCACATAAAAGGATGAGCTCGGGCTTATTCTAGCCGATGAAGAATAATTCTCATATAGAATGAATACCAGGATTTAGAAGACCTAGTAGAAATACAAGGAAAATTTGGTTTCGAACTCAATTCTTTCCGTTCTTGCGCTCAATTTTTCGGCTGGAGAGGCGGTCAAAAAGATTGTTGACACGGATCCGGACGCCAAATTCTGTTTCCTTTGGGTTTTGTCGAAACCGGAAGTATGGTTCAAACGAACCAGCAATTAAGCTCAACTGATATTCGATGGACGACCACTCCTTACGATCAAGGTCATATTTGACCAATCCCGATCCAAGAAGGGGACCGAGAATAAAGTCGGCGCGGCCATGGACTCCGTTCTTTGTGTAGAGCCGATCCCAATCATAACGGGCCTTTCCTACTTCAAAAGCCCGAACATAGCCGCCGATCAGGGTCAGATTTTTGGAGGGTTTAATCATTAGCCCGCTCCCAAACCGCAAGTACGAGAATTGACTGCCGCGGTCAAGGAAGGTGTTACTATCAATTCGAACGAATGCATCAACTCTTTTTGTCATGCCGATCATGCCTGAATGCCCCACGAGTTGTATAACACCCCGGTCTTTCCAAGACTCGTTGTTATCGCCGCGAATCCGTTGAATTCTTCCTTGGGCTAGGAAAGCTCCCTCTCCAACCGGACCTCCAACCTCGTAAGCTGCTTCAAATAGTTTTGACAGAGATTTGGCATCCTTGAACCGACCATTCGTCCCCTGGTTCCAGTACGTGCCGATGCTGCCAGTCTCTGCAGATCGCCGCAATCCGCCGAGTTCACGCTGCGCAGATTTAATACTGACGTTATCAAGGTAAGAATCATTTAACCTGTCACCATTATCCGGTCGGGTCGAAAGCTTACCAATCTGGGAATCGGGAATCTTAGGAGAATATGTAATTTCCAGGACCGTAGAGGGTAATGCACCTGGAATGGAACCAATTCGCCCAAAAATCCCGGTGTTGTCATTCAACAAAAATGCGCTGTTCCAAGCGACCCCGATCCCCGATCCACGAACAAAGGTAGGAGCCGGTAATCTGAATCCGCTAACCCGTCGGTCGAGAGAAAAATTGTAGTACGGAATCGTGCCCAATTTGACGCCAAAAAATTCGATTCCAGGCTTATCCACTTTTCCGCTTTTGCCTGGGACGATTCGGGCTTTTCTAGCCGTCATCACGTACTCAGGGGGATTAGTTCTGCTCGGCGTTGCCCGCACGTTGTACAGCACCCAATGACCGGGATCACTTGCTGGATTAATTTCTACCCTGCTTACAGTGAGCGTTGATCCCTCAACCCTCATTACAACCGAATTAGCGACTCCTCGCTTGTTTTCCCAATCAAATTCTAGGTCTTGGGCAACAAGAGTTCCGTCTGGATCGGTGACAATTACTTTTCCAACTGCCCTGCCTAGCTTCGTTTTGTAGTTTACGACTAGGCTTTCAGCTACAAGTTCGGTCGGGCCATATTTTGCAGTGACGCCTCCCGTAAACTTGGCTTCTCCTGTCTCGGCATCAAACTCTTGTTTCCGAAACGTGACCTGCAGACCATCCCGATCCAACTGCTTAATTTCGAGCGGCGGAACCTTAAATGCGTCGGGTGGTAATTGGTTGAGATCAACCGGAATCAACGGCATAGGAGCTTAGACGATTCTACCGGGATAACATTTTGTTGCGTATTTTTTTTTTCGAACGTCCAAAAGACCTATTTGTGTCGTATCATTGAGGTATTGACATGATCCCTATCGGAATTTCCCAAAACACTGTACGCCGTGGACAAGAGGACGCGATCTTCTTGGAGAGGTGTCGTGCAGGCGATGAATCGGCCCTTACCGCACTGGTTGGTCGTCATCGGAACCGATTGATCCGCGTGGCTGCAAATATTTTGCGAGACTCTAATGAAGCCGAAGACGTCGCCCAAGACGCGTTTTTGAAGGCTTTTCGGGAACTGAGTTCTCTTCGCGATGATCGTGCCTTTAGTGGATACCTTTATCGAATCTGCGTTCGCCTATGCATGGATCGTCTCCGTCAGCGACGCGCAGAGCCAGCAGAATTTGACTTTGTAGACAACGGCAGCGAGGCTTATGTTGAAAACAAAGTCGTTGTCGAAAAATTATTGAACCTCCTTCCTAGTGATCTGCGTACTACCCTCGTACTCAGAGAGATGGAGCAACTGAGCTACGACGAGATTGCCGAAGTCATGAATGTGCCAGTAGGTACTGTTCGTTCCCGGCTCCACGTCGCTCGAGAAAAATTCCGCAAACTCTGGCAAAACGCGACCCGTGAGACCCCATGAAAGCCTGGCTTGAACGCAGAAGATTTATAAAAAAGGCAATGGTCGTCGAGGAAGCACGGTTGTTCCTTGGCGATGAAGGCGCGGTTCTGCCTGATTCAAAGTTTAGTGAAGACTGGGCGGAAATGCAATCGGTGATTGGAGTTCTACGGGAATGTTCTCTTGATGAGCCTATTGACACGGAGCGATTCGACACGAGGCTAATTCGCCGGTGGCAGGTCGCCTCGGCAAAGAGTACGTTCCGATACTGGTCACCAGCCGTGTTTGGAGCGGCGATCGCGTCAGTTGCAGTTCTCGCGCTCTTACAAATGCTTTTAAGTTCCAGCTCCATGCGCCCAATTCGTGTGCTAGATTCTAATGATTCTGTGAGCAACACCGCCGAAACCGTGATCATTTCTGACATGGACCGCGGGGCGAAAATTCGACTCAAATGAGTTCCTGGGTTAGGCTATGGCTGGGGTGCATTTTTGGTGCACTCCTTGTTTTGTTTATCCATCCAGTTTCTAGGGGATTTCTGCTTGCCGGACTTTTCCCATTGCGCGATAGTCGGGTACTCCGAACGACGCAATACTTTCCCGAAAATATTGCCCAGATCGCCATCTCTGAGGATTCTCTTCAGCTCAGCTACCTAATCCAAGTTCTCTCGGGACAACTTCTGAACCGAGAAGCTTTAGGCGGTGATCAACAGGCAAAGCTGACTGAAGTCATCTCAAAAAAAAATGCCCTAGATCCTCGAAACAGCCTGTGGTCACAGTTCTTGGCGACCCAAATGATCGAATCGGCACCAGAAACGGCAGCAAGAATCTGGATCGATGGCTCAGAGCGAGGTGCCTGGAATGACTTTCAAAGCGCACGTTTTGAAAAAGTGAACCAAGAGCTTCAGGGTGAGTTTGGAGCCAGAATGGCTTGGCAGGCATCGGCGATTAGTCTGCGCCGGTCTATTGTTATCCAACAGCTTGTTCAGCGAACCGCAAGGGAATTGGTCTCTCGAAATCCAAGTCTCTTGGTCCGTCTTGCCACCGTGAAGCATGGAATCATGCTTACAAACAGTAGTCGAAGTGTGGATGGGGGGGCAATCGGAATTGCAGTCATTTACATCGGAGCTTCAGGGGACAGCACCCCCATCATCGGTAGCCCTGGAGCAAGAGCTGACTATCGGAAATCCTTCCTAGCCGAGCTTACTGAAGCCGACATGACCGAGGAAAGAGATCGGTTGGTCCGTGAGTTCCGAGAAATAGAGTCTTGGTCAAATCTTGTGCAAAGCGAAAGCAATCGCGAATGGCGCTGGACGCACCACTTTTCTACCGTGCTCACAAGCGCGCTCCCCGGTGCGTTCATTCTAAGTTCTCTTTTCGGATTTGCCCTCGTTGGACTAGGATTGATTTTTACAAAGCTCGAGGTCACGACGGATAAGGCCCTCAGCTTGCCGGTTGCACCGATTCTCGGCCTGACCTTAGGACTCAGCGTTTACGCGCTCACTGGACTATTTTGGTTGACGATGTGGAGTGTTCTTTCCATCTCTTTCTTCATTTTTCGATCCAATAAACTCAGGTCGAGTCCTCCCGACGGACTAAGCGGATGGCACCGAGCATTAATCATCCTGCTTGGAGGTCTCCTGATTCTCCCGACCACTGCTTTTATGATCGGATTAAGTCCATCGGGACGAGCACTTCTGCCAGCACTGGGAATCCCAGATCAATTTTGTTCAGGATCAGCCTTCTTCCTGGGACTCGTTCTCTTCCTAATGAGTTTTGCGGCATTCAGCGCGGCACTGTGGGGACTCATTGACCGCAGATCGCCAATCCCCCTGCTTCAGATTATCCATAAGGAACTTGGGCTCGCCTTTGCTGGCGTGATGATCACGTTAGCAGTTCTCGTGACACCATTTTGTATCTATGCTGATCGGGCGGGCGCAGAATTATCTTCCCGATTCATGCAAAATGAGCCAAACATTTACTTTACGCGCTAATGGAAAATCTCAACGACCTCCGATCCGCCCGCGAATCCCTTTGGCAGGAGTTGGCTTCTCGCCCCTCTGGGCTAGGTTGGTGTGACCGATGGACAGAGGTTGCGGATAAGCAAGTCAGGAGAATCCTCGCGCGGGTGGAACAAAGTTTTCCAAGCTTGGACTCAATGGCGATCATTGCCGTCGGAGGATACGGACGCAGGGAGCTGTCTCCATACAGCGACATTGATCTATGCCTCGTAGCCCAAGACGAATCTCATCCCGATCTTGATCCAGCCGCAAGGATGATCTCGCGCCTTCTGACCGAGTCCTTTTCCGACGGCCTGGGAATAAAAGTTGATTACGCACTACGATTTCCAAGCGACGTCGCTGGGATGGACCACATTACTCGGGCTGGGTTTCTTGATGCTCGCTTGGTTGCCGGGTCTGACCAACCTCTCGATCACCTCCTCGACGAATTTTGGAACTCCTTCCCGGTCGCCGCATTTCTCATCGAAAAACTGGAGGAGCGAGCAAGGCAATACCACCGGACACACGATACTCCCCTCGTTGTCACTCCGGACCTCAAAGAAGGATGTGGTGGATTGCGAGATGCTCAGTGCAGCAGCTGGATTTGCCAGGCGATAGGCGAACGCGCCAGGCGGCATTCCTCAGAATACGATACGGTTCTTACCCTTCGGAATACCCTTCATCTGTTGCGGGAGAAAAAAACAGACCTACTCACCCATCAGGCTCAAGCCGAGGTCGCGAACCGCTTAAACCAAGACCCAAGAAGGATGATGCGAGAGGCGCATGAAGCGATGCAAATCCTGCACTTGCAATTCGAAGAGGCAAAAGAGAGACTCAAAGAAGCTCGGTACAGGCTTAGCGATGGGGTCACCGCGATACGGGGCGAGGCTAGAATCGCTCCGGGAACCAAACCAAGCGCGGCAGCATTTGGCATCGCTCATGCGGTGAAGCTGGGATTGGCGATTCCCGCTGGACCAGCAGCAATCACGGACCAAGTTGACGGCAGCCAAGCCGTCCGTGCCCTTGCCCAGGGAGAGCGCGTGATCCGAGCGATTGACCACAGTGGCGTCCTTCAACACCTGATCCCAGAATTCGATCAGTGCCGCACCCTCCTCCCGGACGACACGAGCCATCAATTCACCGTCTTTGAGCACTCCTTACAAGCGGTCCGAAATCTGGATTCTCTACGCGAAGAGAGCGAGGAAAACCGTTCCAGCAAGTATGCAGAGTGGTATCGGCAAGTCAATGATCGTGGAGTTCTTTACACCGCCGTTGTCCTCCACGATATCGGGAAAAGTGACCCATCGGATCGGCACGAGATTACCGGAGCCAAGCTGTGCCAGGACATCCTTTCCAGATGGGGACTCGAAAAGAACCGGATTGAAAATGTTGACTGGCTTGTGCGAAATCACCTCGAGCTTGCTCGAATATTGCGCATTAAGGACCCAAACCACCCCGATACTGCCTTAGAACTCGTCCAGTTGGTTAGTTCTAAAGAAAGGCTCTTCAGCCTCGCGCTGTTGACATGGGCAGATTCACTCGCCGTAGGCCCAGGAGTCTGGACCCAAACCCAAGATGCTTTCCTGAGCACCCTACTGAGCAATACTCTCGCTCTGCTCACGGTCGAAGGCGAAGTCGAGATTAATCCGGAAAATTACCGCCGGGAAGCTAGACGGGCCCTCAAAAATGAAGCCGGATCGGTAGAGGCAATTGCTGCATTCATCGACTCTTTGCCGGCGTACTACCTGCTTTCAACTCCACCAGAGCGGATCCCAAACCACTTCCAGCTTGCCCAAATTGCTTTGAAGGGATCCATCGCCTGCGAATTTCAAGCGATTTCGGAGATGGGTGTGACCGAGATGACCGTTGCGGTAAAGGACGCACCTGGTTTGCTCAGCAGAATATTGGGGCTCATCTATGCTGAAGGTCTCTCGCTTATTGCAGTGAGAGCAAGCACTAGCCGTACCGAGGAGCCGATCGCATTGGACGTTTTTACTCTGAGTATGGAAGGCGAACCCGTACCAGCCGCCACCTGTAAATCACTGATGTCCAAACTCAAAGCGCACTACGCAAATGACGCTGGTGTGCTTGACTTACTCACTTCCTTAGGAAAGGATAGCGAGGTCGCGCTCGGAGAACTTAAGATCACATATCATAAGGGAAGCCCGGGAATTTTGGAAATCCAAGGAAAGCGCGGTAGGGGGCTTGCATACCGGATTTCCAGGCAAATTTCTCAGCAGAATTGGAATATTTTAGGCGCGAGAGTTGGACAATGGGCGGGTCGAGGGTCGGCTAGTTTCACGATTTCTACCCCAGATGGAAGCGATCTCAGTCCGGAAGCGGTGTACGATTTGTTTGCCCCACGGGTATAACTTGCCAGTAGACACGCATTATGAATGTTCTCATTTTCGGCTGTGGTCGCACTGGTGCCGCGCTTGCTTTACAAATCTCGCAGAAGCATCAGGTCACGATCATCGAACAAAACCCAGAGGCAGTGCGCCGACTTGGCGTGCGGCACAATTGCAAGGTCGTCATAGGCTCTGGAATTGACGAGGACACCCTGATTCGGGCAGGAATCGAAAAGGCCGACGTCTTCTTTGCCGTGACCAGAGGGGACAACACCAACTTAATGGCGAGCCAGATCGCGGCGATGAAGTATAAGGTCGGGCGGATCTGCATTCGCGTCGCCGATCCATACCGAGCGGAGGCCTACCGCAAGCTCGGATTCTTCTGCCTCACTCCTAGTCTAATGCTCGCAGGAATGATGCGTGATTGGATTGAGCAATCAGATTACGGAACGATTGAAAGTTACAACGTTCTTCCACCAGAAATGGAGGTGCTCTAAATGTATTTGATCATGGTTGGTGGTGGGAACGTTGGGCTTCAACTCGCGAAGCGCTTGATTACCAGCGGGCACGAAGTTCTGCTCATGGAAAAGGACCACAAGCAGGCAATGCGCCTCGCGTCGGTTCTTGGCGAAGAGCATGTTTTCCTTGGCGATGGCTGCGAGATTGCGGTCCAGAAGCAAGCTGGATTTAATCGGGCTGATTGCGTCGTTGCCGTTACTGGTGAGGATGAAGACAACCTGGTGGTTTGCCAGATGGCGAAGGTTTTCTGGAACGTAGATCGCGTCCTTGCTCGGGTCAATGACCCGTCTCATGAAGAAATTTTCCAGGCAATTGGAGTGACACATACGGTGAGTGCAACAGGGATTATCTTTAATCTCCTTGAGCAGCAGATTGCAAACGACGATCTCATTCCAGTTGGAGCGCTGGCGAAAGGCAATATTGAGGTGGTTGAAGCCGTGCTCTCACTTCGCTCTCCCGTCGTCGGCAAGACCGTTCGAGAGCTCAACCTTCCAAACGGTACAAACATCGTCTGGATGATCCGAAACGACCAGGGACTTCTGGTTACCGGAGATACCCTTTTAGAAGAAAGTGACACAATCGTGGCGCTCGTACCCACCGCCCAAGCCGACATGCTCAAGAATCTCCTCCTCCCGATTCACTAAATGCTGCTGATTCCAAACATCCCAGTATTCATTGATGCAGAAGTCGAGCGGACGATTTACATCGCCCCGTTCGCAAGTCTGCCGATTCTTGGTAGCCAGGACAAACGCGTAGGATTAACATTGGGCTTCCAAGTCGCAAAGCGTGAAAAGCGGTTTAGCTACGATAATCATCCGGTTGACTTAGTTTGGGATATCAACCTTTCCCACAACTACGGCGGGGGATGGAACCTGCGCCCGCGAGATAAATCTTGGAACGCATCTGTTTTGCTGCTCGGTCGGCGTAACTTCCCTACCAAAAATGATTCCAAATGGTTTGTCGAGCTCGGCTGGGGACTGAACCTGGCATCAATCCCAACATTTGATTTGGATGCGACATTGAACTCCTCGCCAATAATTGGCATCGGTTACGAGTTTCCATATCAGGGGAAACAGGCTGTGCTTGCGCTGAGGCTGAATCACATCTCGAATGCTGGCTTCGTCGGTGCGAATCAAGGTCAGAATCAGCTCCAATTGATGATGGGGATTCGCTTTTGAGTCAGCCGAGTGTCTGGTATGAACTGATCTCGGTTTGTCCACACACCAAAGCCAGGCGGGGACGACTTCACACTCCGCATGGCACCGTTGAAACCCCCGCTTTCATGCCTGTCGGTACGCAGGGCTCGGTCAAAACCGTCAGCGCGGAAGATCTTGAGCTCATGGGGTTTGAGCAGATCCTGTCTAACACATATCACCTTTCGCTCAGGCCAACCGGAGATCGGCTTGAGAAACTTGGTGGGCTGCACAAATTCATGGGTTGGATGGGTTCGATCCTAACCGATTCGGGTGGGTACCAGGTCATGTCACTCAGCAATATGCGCGACATGAAAGAAGAAGGCGTCACCTTCAAAAGCCACCTGGACGGAAGGCAAATGTTCCTTTCCCCAGAAAAATCCATCCAACTTCAAAAGCAGTATGGCGTGGACATCAGCATGTGCCTGGACGAATGCCCGCCTTATCCTTGCTCTCGCGAGGAAGCCGCCACGGCGATGGAGCGCACGCACCGCTGGGCGCACCGTAATCTTGAAGCTCGCACAGAAGGCCAAGCCGTGTTCGGGATCGTGCAAGGGGGAGTCCACATGGACTTACGCACCGAGTCCGCTGGGTACATGAGCGCCTTGCCTTTTGAGGGTTTTGCTGTTGGTGGGGTCTCGGTTGGCGAGCCAAGTGAGATGCAGTATCCAGTAGTCACCCATACCGCTCCGCTCTTGCCAGCGGACAAGGTTCGGTACCTCATGGGTGTTGGGCATCCTGCCGATATCTTGCACGCGGTTAGTTCGGGAATTGATCTTTTCGACTGTGTTTTGCCGACTCGAATGGCTCGGCATCATGCCTTATACACGCTCCAAGGCCGGGCCAATATCTCGAACAAAAAATGGGAGGAGCACGATGGCCCAGTAGACGAGGATTCAGTGTTTCCTCCTCTGGAACGATATTCTGCGGCATATTTGAAGCACCTTTTTAAAGCCAACGAGCCGCTTGGCCCAAGGCTAGCGTCGCTTCATAACCTTTGGTTCTACGGCAGGCTCATGCGCGAGATTCGCGACGCCATTGAGACGCAGTCTTGGCCGGAGCTTATGGCGCGGTACGCCAAGGCGTAGTGGAATAACTCTCAAGTAAAGCGAGGCTCAAGAAGTGCAAGACTCAATAATATTTTTTGTGGAGATTGATCCAACACAGGCGGGCCCTGAGGATGTCTTGGAGTTTTTAAGCCCATTGACGCTACTCTCTTGTCATGCGACGAGTAACGGAAAGTGGTTTGATGAAAGCGCGAGTAGATTAGCGTTATCAGCCAAACTTCCTTTTACCCGTGAGGTTTTGTTTGACGATACACCCAGCACTCTCGTGATAACTGGTGAGAGCACTGGCCGCACGTTCACCGAGCTCGATGGGTACCTAGCCTCCAAAAACTGGATTGAATTTTACGAATTTTGCCCACCAAGCTGGATTCCCCCCTCAGTGGACACCACAGATCTCCATTGAGCAGAGATACACTTTTGGTAGAAGCATTTTCCGGAGAGCACTCGGGTAGGGTTTCTAAACACTTTTGCGACTGGACTTGCTTGAAGGTTTCCAATAACAACCAGCCAGTAGTTCGTATTACGAAACTTAGCTTCATTCCACTCCTTGTCCGTGAAGAGAATTTGACCATTTTGAGTTTTCATTCCTTTTACTTCGATCGCAACATCCTTTTGAGTATAGATTCCAAAATCAAATCCAATAGCTGCCTGACGAAGATCGATAAGTTCGGATCGAGCAATCCCGACGATTTCAAGCGAATTCTCAATAAAAAATTCCTCAGCCCTTCTTCCAGTCAAAAGTCGTTCTGCAACATTGTGTGCTACCTTCGTTGAGACCGCCATTGAATCAATAGCTTCGTCTGTTGCCGAGCTTTGTCTCGTTAGAATGTTCGAGACAAGCTCCATTAGAGCGTCCGCGCTCAACTCAAAGAGTTCGTCCATAACCCTTTGCCGACTGGCTCTCAAATCCCTTTGGTGCCAGCCTCTCCGTGTGTTCTCGTGATGCGGATCAAACTCATCCCGCAAATTTTTGAAACTTGTTTGCGGCACTCCAAGGGCCTGACTCGACTCTCTGTAAGCCTCTAACCAGCTATTAAGACCACGACTTTTCAAATAGTGAGAGTCCAGACGGCTCATGGCGTAGCCGATTACTATAGCCTCAGTCTCAAGTCTAGATCTGCTTAAGTCTCCTGGTTCTATTATTCAACTCCTTCTTGTAAATCATAAAATACAAGTTTATAAACCACAATCTGACTACTCCGGAAGCATCGCCAGCTTGTAAATCACGTGAGCGTACATCCGGCTCATCTTGTACAAGTGATCCACCTTCAGACGCTCATCCGTTTGGTGAGCATCGCCGTCGCCTTGGAACCCACCGCCGATGGCGACGGTGTTCGGAATCGCGCGGGCATACGTACCGCCGCCCATAACGCCTGGCTTTTTCTTCTCGCCAGATTCAGCTTCGAAGACTTCGCAAACAGTCTTTACCAGCGGATGTTCAAGCGGGAAATACAACGGCTTAGAGTCCGTAAAACTCGCCACAAGATAAGTCCCGTTGAGGTTACTGACGAACTCCTTGGCTCGATTCTCGACCGTCGCACCGTCCCAGGTGACCGGATAACGAATATTGAACAGCAGCTCAAGCACATCGCCCGAAGTCTTGACGATCCCGAGGTTCACGGTGAGGTCACTCATGTCGTCCGCGCCCTGAATCCCGAGCCCAACGCCACCGATATGACCGGTTTCGAACAAATCCTCGAAAGCCGTTTTGCATTGAGCCGGGGCGATTTCCATCCAGAATCGCAAAATCCGTAAAGCCGCATTGTCGCCGCCCCAAGGCCAAGATCCGTGAGCCGCTTTCCCCTTCGCCGTAACTGTAAGCAAGTCCCCATCCCAAGCATACGAAAGGTTCGCGTCCCAAGATTTCGCGAGTTTCTCATCAATCTCAGCCCGAATACTCGCATCAATCTTCGCCACACCGACAGCCGAATCAATCACGATATTATGTGCCTGACCACCGGTCAAACTCACGATTTCCATCGGCGCACCAAACCGCTTCACGGTCACAGTCATGTTGGCAATTCCCTTTTCCGCGTGAATCAGTGGCCAAGCGGCATCGGGAGCGATGCCATAGGTTGGAATTTCTTCGGTTTCGCAATACCGCGTGATGCAACCGAACCCAGATTCTTCATCACAGCCAAAAACCGTGCGAATACGCGCCGAAATATCCGGGCAAATCTCCATGATCGCACGGGCAGCGAAGAACGCCGCAATCGTAGGGCCCTTATCATCGGTCGCACCGCGCGAGTAAACGTACCCATTATCAATCGTCGCGCTAAAAGGATCGTGCTTCCAGCCCGGACCGACCGGAACAACGTCCAAATGCCCCAAGATCGTCACCAACTTCTTCCCGGAACCAAACTCAGCGTAGCCGACCTTACCTTCAAGATCTTCGGTCTTCATGCCCCACTTCGCGCCAAGGCCCAAAGCCAAATCAAGAGCATCCCGATTCGCCTGACCATAAGGGCCATTTGGCACCGCCGGACCTTCAACGCTCGGAATTCGGAGCATATTTTGGTATTCGGTCAGCAGTTCGGCTTCGTGCGCACGCAACCAATCTTGGATCTTAGAAACAACCGGATCAGACATAACCACAGTTTACTTGGGAACAAACAAAGCCCGCGAAAGGCTAACCAATCGCGGACCAAAAATGAACCTAAACCCTGCTCAGCTAGTTGAGTTCTTTCGTCGGCGAAGCACAGCCGCCAATCCAAGTCCCAAACCAACCATCGTCATAGGCTCAGGAGCAACGACCATGGCAGAATCCGAAATTGCACCGTACTGAGTGGACTCAAAATAAGTGTAAGTTCCGCTTCCCGTGCCACTCATAGTGTTAAGATAAACCCTGTTTAGTGACGAGTCATATCCCATCGAGTAATACGCGTTCCCATGCCCGGCAAAAAAAGTATCAGATTGCGTAGCCCAACCCCCGGTGGATAGACTTGCACCCAGAGAAGTACCGGTAACAGGAAAAATCCGGCGAACATTCGCAAAGGAGGAACCCACAATCACATTGTTTCCACTTTGAATAAGATTATCATATACACCAGTCGTGTTATCGGCTACCACAACAGAAGAAGCAATGGTCCCGCTATTGGCAGCGTAAGAAGCTAATGTATATCTACTTCCGCTCGTCGTTCCAGGTTGCTGTGTCAGAATAAAAGTGACTCCAGCACTGTTCTGAAAGATCGAGAGCGCGGATGTCGCTCCCGCCGGAAGGGTGTAAGTCCTTGCAGTCGTCCCATTAGCATTCAGGAGCCTAGCCCCGTTTGACCCACCGATTATCCCAGCCACCAGCATTTGACCTGTACTTAACGCCTGTGCATCCACAACAGTGTTAGAACCTCCAAGCGAGACGGTCGTCAGACCAAGATTCTCGCCGGTTGAATAATTAAATCGTTGGTAGTTCATGGCATTTGCGCTGCCATAGATATCAATCACGGTGTTAGATTGAGTCGGGTCAATGGTAATTGCGGTACCGATGACGGTCCCAGCTCCAAAGTATCCTAAAAAGACGCCGTTCTGCGGATCCCATCGACCAATCTTTTTAGATGCGACACCATTTGAAGGGGTGTGAGTCTGAGCGACCAACGCCATCTCAAAACTCGCGTGGCTCGTAGCCACAATTCCCACCACAACAGACAAACACAACAACTTCTTCATATCACCCCCTATTATAACAAAAACTTCGCAAGAATCAAAATAAATACCGGGGATTCATGCAAGCAAAAATCCCCGGAATACAAAAAAAGCGAAAAACTAAAGTCAGCCGCGAGACCGGCGCCGCTTCAAAATCGCCGCCAAACCGAGCCCAAGACCGATCATCGTGCCAGGCTCCGGCGCAACAAGGATAGCACCCTGATAAGGAGTAAGTGAAGAGCCAAAACCACCGCCAGCAGCGAACGTTGTCGTGGTCCCAGCTATTAAGCCAGTATGGAAATCATAGGTTGTCAAACGCGCATTTGTTGATACCGTAGAATCTTGTCCGTAAAGATAGAACGAGTTGTGACCGGTCATAAAGGTAGGCATGGCTCTGTTTGATGCATATCCCGTAATTGTAGTAAAGAAAACTGAACCAGAAACCAAATCGCCAGAACTTAGAACGGGAACGTTTATAAACCTTAAGTTACCAGAACCATCTATATAACTAAAGGCCGCACCACCAAATCCACTCCCTGTATTAAACAGCACAGCGGCTTTACCAAAATTCGTAGACGCAGATGCAGTATCAACAAGACTTGTTACAGTAGTTCCAAGCATAGTCGCTGCATTCACATTTCGACTTATGATTCCATTAGTAGAATTAACCCCGAAAACACTCAACTTTCCGTTTAGATATGCCATTGATCTATAGGTAATCCCAGCGCCGGAATTATGTGTACCAAGTACAGCGCCGGTATTAATGTTATACTTTACGATTGAAGATGGATAACAAACAAACAAAGTATCCCCGATTAATTCAGTAGCAACAGACCCGGTTAAGCCACTAATGGAATTTTCGACCAGTCCAGTACTGTAAAAATGCTTAAAAAATGAGGAATTGTTGGTACGCGAACTCACCGAAAGTCCACCAAGATCAGCAGAGACCATAGTGGTCCCGGTAGCGGTTCTATAACTCCCGAGCTGGATATTATTCACCGGATCATAGCGGTAAATCCGGCCGTCCGCACCAGGAAGGAGCATCATTTCAAAGGAAGCACGGGCAGCGACGACAGTACCCACAACCAAAGCAAAAACAACAGTTCTCAGCATAAGGGCATTTTAGCAGAAGGTTGCCAAATTTCCAAATGCTCTGTGCATATTTAGGTTGGGAATCGGCAAAATGCTGGTATTCCGGTGCTCAATCCGCCGCGACATATGCGTATCCTGCGCGGGAATGAGCTTATTGGCGCGGGAAAAAAGGTCTGGCGACAAAAGAAATCTACATTTCATGCCGCGAAATTGCCTATTCCTGCGGAGAATGGGCTCATTCTTGCGAAGAATAGCCCTATTCTTCCCGCAAAATCCCCTATTCTTTTGGTGAAAGACCTCTGGGGCCAAAAGAATAGGGGAATTCCCAGGGAGAAATGTAGAATTCTTTTGCCGCCAGACCCATTTCTTTTGTCCCGGTAGACATTTTTTTTCGCCAATTTGCACTTTTTTTAGCCCATTTTGAACCTAGCACGAAAAAAAGTCAAAAAATCCCTCTAAAGATTTTCGGCGTTCTGGCAAAGAATAGTATTGGTAAAGTCCAGCTTGGACAAGAGAAAAAAAACATCATGGCAAATACAGACTACATCCCCGGTGGGGATACTCAACTCGACGTTTGGCTTGACAATTTTGTGAAGCAATGTGAAACTTATGAAAACGAACTGGGGCTTGACTCCGGTAGTATCGGGACTATCTCCACGCTGAAAACGGCGTTTCAAACTTCGCTCGGTAATGTAACTACCGCGAAGGAAGAATTGAAAGGTTTGGTCAGCACTAAGGACGAAGATCGAGACGACATTGTCACTTTGGTTCGGACTTTTGCACGACAGTGGAAGAATGATCCTACAATTTCCAGTAGTATTCTCAATTCATTAGGAATTGTTTCCAGCTCGACTTCTGGTCCGGTTACGATGGTGACAAACTTAACCGCTAGCGGCTGCGGCGATGGCGAAAACAAGCTAACTTGGAACCGGAATGGCAATACTCCAGAAACAACCTTTGTCATTGAAGCTAGAATTGACGGCACTGCGACATGGTTCTTTGCTGGTACGACCACAAAGTCGAAGTTTACGCATACTGGCCAAACTCCTGGTCAAGCGATTTGGTATCGTGTTACCAGCAGCCGAGGAAGCACCCTCGCTGGCCCAACCCAGCCGGTATTGCTCTTCGGTAATCCTGGAGATGCGTCGCTCAGTATTGCTGCTTAAGCGATAAAGTTTTAGTTTCCAGTACCAAAGCCATATTCCAATTGCAGGGATATGGCTTTTTCATGCCTCCATCCCGCCCTCGGGTGGAGGCTTTGGCGCATTGTCTACAATCTTCGCCAAGCGTAAACGCCCCCGATGACAAAGGTCCGCGAAATAGCCTCCATCCGAGGGCGGATTGAGGCATGCCAGCTGGCTTGTGGGTTCAACATCTAGGAGAGCGAACGAATCGGGTCAAAGAGCGGGACTATTTCGGCAATTGAAGGAGTTTTTGAGCTAAAATCTGACATGACTTTCCGCGAGGGCCTTAGTTTTGATGACGTCTTGTTGGTGCCGCAGCGCACCGCTGTCCTGCCTAGCTCGGTGGATACAAGCACCCAATTCCTGCCTGGAATAAGGCTCCAAAGCCCGATTGCCAGCGCGCCGATGGATACGGTTTCGGAAGCTCGGCTTGCGATTGCGATTGCTCGGGAAGGGGGCGTCGGCGTGATCCATAGGAATATGGACATCACCAGCCAAGCCGAAGAAGTCGACAAAGTCAAACGCAGCGAAAACGGTGTCATCACCGACCCATTTAAGCTGTCTCCGACCGAGACCCTTGCCGACGCGGTGAGCTTGATGGAGCGCTATCACATCAGCGGTGTGCCCGTGGTGGACGCCGATGGGAAGCTGGTTGGGATTCTTACGAACCGGGATATCCGCTTTGAGACCGATTTTTCGCGGCAGATTAAAGAGCGAATGACCACTGCCAACCTGATCACGACGCATGTGGGAACTTCGCTGGAGCAAGCACAAGCGATTCTCGCCGAGCATCGCATTGAAAAGCTCCCGATCGTAGACGACGCCGGGCATTTGATGGGGCTGATCACGATTAAGGATATTTTGAAGGTCCAGCGGCATCCTCAGGCGACAAAGGATTCAAAGGGCCGGCTGATTGTTGGTGCCGCGATCGGGGCTTTGCGCGAACCTTACGAGCGATCGAAGGCTTTGATGGACGCTGGGGTTGATTTCATCATGATTGATGCCGCGCACGGGCATAGTGCGGGCGTGATGGAGTGCCTTAAGATGCTGAAGCAGAAACTTCCGAATCTTCTGGTCGTCGCTGGGAGCGTTGCCACGAAGCAGGCGACTAAGGATCTGATTGATTTGGGTGCGGACGCGCTGCGTGTGGGAATTGGCGCGGGTTCGATTTGTACGACTCGGGTCGTTGCTGGAATTGGCGTTCCGCAATTAACCGCTGTGATGGAATGTGCGGAAGAAGCTAACAAGCACGGGATTCCGACGATCGCGGATGGCGGGATTCGTAGCTCCGGCGATGTCGTGAAGAGCCTCGCCGCTGGTGCGCATAGCGTGATGATGGGCAATATGTTCGCCGGTTGTGACGAATCTCCGGGCGAAACTGAAATTTATCGCAACCGTGCTTATAAAGTTTATCGCGGTATGGGCAGCATCGCCGCCATGAAGCAAGGTTCCAGCGACCGTTACTTCCAAATCAAGGACACTGCCTCCGCGCTTGTGCCGGAAGGGGTCGAGGGCCGCGTTCCTTATAAAGGGCCGATCTCGGAAACGATGATCCAGATCATCGGTGGGCTTCGGAGCGGGATGGGTTATGTTGGGGCTGGGTCGCTTGAGGAACTTCGCAACAACGCTGAGTTTTTGAAGATCACCAATGCTGGCCTTCTTGAGAGCCATCCGCACGATGTTGTCATTACTAAGGAACCGCCGAATTACAGTAGCCCTTGGGGCGGCAAGAGCGGGGATTAACTTCCCTTTTTTCTGCCCAGTAAGTTCTGCTCTACGCTCGGCCATTCGGTGTCTGTGATACTGAACATCGCGGTGTCGCGTATGAAGCCGTTTTTTTGGATCCCGTGCTTGCGGAATGTGCCCTCGTAGGTCGCGCCTAGCTTTTTTATGGCGTTCTGGGAGTGTATGTTTCTGCCGTCTGTTTTCAGTTGGACGCGGATTGCCCCCCATTGCTCGAAAGCTGTTTTCATCATCAGCCATTTCATCATCGGATTCACCCAGGTTCCACGCATTTCGTTGGCGATCCAGGTCATTCCGATCTCGAGTCCCAACGCTTGAGGGCGGATATCCATGAAACTGGACTTCCCTACCCATTTTTGGGTTTCGCGGTCACGAAAAGCGAAGCTCACTGAGTTCGGAACCACGAGCATTTCGAGGATGAACTTGCTCCAATCTTCCGGGGATTCCGAATCTGGGGTTACGGTGAGCCAGAATTTGAAATCTTCCAGGCTCGCTGTACCCATGAGTTCGAAGCCGTTTTGTTCGGACAAGAGGATCATGTCCAATCCAGCGAATTCTTCCCATGCTTTTGGGACGTCTTTGAGTGTGGCGATGTCGGGATTGGGCAATGGCACGCCACGATTCTAGCACGGATGAATTTTTGGATTTACGCCTGGAATGGAAACCCAAGTCAGGCATTCAGCGTTATAATTTGATAGAGGCTACTCATATCACTTGATAGCAGGAGACTAAAGTATGCGATTTGATAAACTCACCCTTCGATCTCAGGACGTATTCCAATCCGCCCAGGCACTCGCAGTGGAGGGCCAGAACTCCAGCATCGAGCCGGAGCATCTTCTCGTCGCTGTCTTGGAGCAATCTGAGGGGGTCGTTCCGAGCATTATTCAGAAGATCGGGGGCGATCTTGCCGGGCTTAGGAGCAAGGCTCGCGCTGAATTGAGCAAGATCGCCTCGGTTTCTGGCGGTGCGGCTTCGTATGGTGGCTCTATGACGGGGCGTTCGCAACAGGTTTTCAACGAAGCCTTCAAACGCGCCGAGAAGATGGAAGACGAATACGTCTCTACCGAGCATATTTTGCTTGGATTACTCCTGGATTCCGGCGCTGCGGGTCGGATTTTGAAAGATGCGAAAATTCAGGTCAAAGAAGTTGAAACCGCTATCGAGTCCATTCGCGGTGGTCAAAAGATTACCGACCAAAGCGCGGACGATCGGTTCCAATCGCTTGAGAAATACGGTACGAACCTGACCGATCGGGCGAGGTCCGGAAAGCTCGATCCCGTGATCGGACGCGATGAGGAAATTCGACGTACGATCCAAGTTCTCAGCCGCCGTACAAAGAACAATCCAGTTTTGATTGGTGAACCTGGCGTGGGAAAAACCGCCGTTGTCGAAGGGCTTGCTCAGCGGATCGTCGCTGGAGATGTACCCAGTTCTCTCGCGAACAAGACGGTGATCGCCCTTGACCTCGGCGCAATGGTCGCCGGGGCTAAGTACCGTGGAGAATTTGAAGATCGGCTTAAGGCTGTGCTTGACGAAATCGTGAAGTCCGATGGCGAAATCATCCTGTTCATCGACGAGCTACATACCTTGGTTGGCGCAGGAGCGACCGAAGGCTCGCTTGATGCCGCCAACATGCTAAAGCCGATGCTTGCACGCGGCGAACTTCGCTGTGTAGGCGCGACCACGCTCAAAGAGTACCGCCAATACATCGAAAAAGACGCCGCTCTTGAGCGAAGGTTCCAAACGGTGCTGGTCGATGAGCCAACCGTAGAAGAAACGATCTCTATTTTGCGCGGTTTGAAGGAGCGATACGAAATCCACCACGGCGTTCGGATTACTGATTCTGCCCTTGTCGCCGCCGCAACCCTGAGTGATCGCTACATTACCGATCGATTTTTGCCTGATAAGGCGATTGACCTCGTTGATGAATCTGCCAGCCGGTTGAGGATGGAGATCGAAAGCGTTCCCGCCGAGATTGACGAACTTCAGCGCGCGGCAATCCAGCTCCAGATTGACCGTGAAGCACTCAAAAAAGAACCCGATGCCGCCAGCAAAGAAAGGCTCGCACAAGTGGAAAAGAAACTCTCTGATCTGAACGAAAAACTCGGAAGCCTGACCGGTCACTGGCAAAACGAAAAGGACGTCATCGGCAAAGTCAGAGGACTGAAGGAAGAACTGGAAGCCGCAAAACTCCAACTCGAACAAGCACAGCGGGATAGCGATTGGTCTAAGGCGAGTGAAATTCAATATGGGCTCATTCCCAAGCTGACCTCCCAGATTGAGGAGGCTCAAGGCAACATGACCGAGATTCAGGAGACGAGCCAAGTGCTGAAGGAGGAAGTAGATTCCCAGGACATCGCCGAGATCGTGAGCAAGTGGACCGGCGTTCCGGTTTCGAAACTTCTCCAGGGCGAACTACAGAAACTATTGCTCCTTGAAGAAGTTCTCACCGAACAAGTCGTCGGGCAAAGCGAAGCCGTGATTGCCGTCAGCGATGCGATCCGCCGCGCTAGATCCGGAATAAGCGATCCGAATCGCCCTATTGGTTCGTTCTTGTTCCTCGGTCCGACCGGGGTTGGAAAGACTGAGACTGCAAAGGCACTCGCATCATTCTTGTTCAACGACGAAAAATCGATGATTCGGATTGATATGAGCGAGTACGGCGAAAAGCATTCCGTCTCGCGCCTCATCGGAGCGCCTCCAGGATACGTCGGATACGAACAAGGTGGGCAACTCACCGAGGCCGTTAGGAGAAAGCCGTATAGTGTTGTGCTACTTGACGAAGTCGAAAAAGCTCACCCCGAGGTCTTCAATACCCTTCTGCAAGTCCTGGATGAAGGTCGCTTGACCGACGGTCAAGGGCGCACGATTAACTTCAAGAATGTTGTTCTGATCCTTACGAGTAACCTCGGTTCGTTCCATTACGGCGACATGATCCTAGGGAAAGATGGATTTGAGGAAGTGAAGGTGAAAGTACTGGAAGAAGTACGCCACCACTTCCGACCGGAATTCCTGAACCGGCTCGATGACCTCATCGTCTTCCAACCTCTCGGTGTTAACGAGATCAAGGCGATTGTTCGGATTCAGCTAAAGAGGCTAATCGAACGACTGGAGGAACAACGCATCACATTGGAGATTCCCGAGGAGTCGGTTGTGCACCTAGCAAGCATCAGCTACGACCCGGTGTATGGTGCTAGGCCGCTTAAGCGAGCAATTGAGCGCAATGTGATGAACCCCTTGTCCAAGGCGATTCTTTCCGGTGTCGCGAAGGAAGGCGCAACCTATCGCTTGACCTTCGGTGATGATGAAGCCCGGTTCGAAGTCGTGAGTCGTGATCAAAGCTCCCTTAAATCCGACGCTTAATGGGTCAACCTGACGGCGGTGCTCTCCCGGTATGGCTCCCGGGAAAGCGTTGAGTGTCAATCGCAATAAGCACCTCTCATCGGATCAAATAGTCGCTTGAGCTACCCATGCTAGGGTAGCTCAAGACTTTGTCCGATGGTCCTACAAAAACGAGATAGAAAACCTCTCAAGTCTCGACCTTGACCAACAAATCCTTACAATTTCTGCTAAATTGTAAGGAACCAACCGCATTTTGACCGAAGTAAATAACGAGGCATTAATGCAACCAAATACTCTGGAGTCACTTAATAAATCTATGCAATCCATGAAGACATCTCTTCTCTCACTCGCCCTCATGGCGACCCTAGGCTTTGCCCTTCCGACTACGCTCAGTGCGCAAGCCGCGCCAGCCGCCGATAAGAAGGAAGAAGTAAAGAAAGAGGAGCCACCAAAACGTGATCAAAAAGCTCTTGACTACGAAAAAGCGACAAAGGATCTCAAAAAGTACGAAGGTGCCTTTACGATTTACCAACGCAAGAAAGAAATTTTGGTTGAGCTTCCAGAAGATAAAATCGGGAAGCTCTTCTATGTTCAAGCGTCCTTCAACACTGGATTTGGTGGTGACCCAATCCAAGCTGGTTCTCCGATTGGTGGCGATGCCGTCGATGTCTACATGCTCGAAAAGCGAGAGGAAGAGGTCTGGCTCGTCCGACCAAACCTCAAGTACCGATGGGACGAGAAAGATCCACTTGGGCTTTCTGCTTCCCGAAGTTTCCCGAAGGCGATCTTGAACGATTACAGAATCGAGCAATACAATCCGGAAACGAAGAAGTACCTCATCAACATGACGACCCTATTCACCGGGGAAATGCAACAGCTCACAATGATGGTGAGCTTCCTCGGTGGCGGTCAGTATGCCATTGATCGCGATAAAACCGGAATTGAAGCCGTTACCCAAACCGGAGATCTGACAAAGGTCCGCATGGATATGCATTTTGCGGGTCGTCCTGGCGGCGGAATGGAAGGCCTGGCGGCGCTGTTTGGTGTTTCAAACCAAGCCGAGGATTCGAGATCCATTCCACTCAAGGTGACTTGGACACTTCAATTCCGATCAGAGAACAATGACTTCATGCCCCGACTTGCTGATCCACGGGTTGGCTACTTTACCGCCGACCACTTTGCGGTAGATCGTTTCTTCAAGCAAGATCGAACCAACCGATACATTTTGCGCTACGACCTCAAGAAGAAGGATCCGAAGGCTGCCATGTCCGAACCCGTTAAGCCTATTGTTTGGACGATCGATCCCTCGATCCCTGAGCGATACAGGGACGCGGTTCGCGATGGCGTGTTGCGTTGGAATAAGGCTTTCGAAGCCATCGGATATAAGAATGCTGTCGTCGTGCAGGATGCTCCGAAAGACGGTAGCTACGATCACGCAGCGGGCGGGCAAAACGTTATTCGGACAACGATGACCTCGGATTCTGCTTACATGATCGCGCTGTTCCGGCAGGATCCGTTCACAGGTCAAATCCTAAACGCCAGCGTCAACATGGATGCTAACTTTATGAGCTACTTAGGTAACGAGTACCTTATGTCGGCGGTTCCTTCCAGCCAAGGCTTCGCCCAAATGAAAGAACTCGCCACAAAAGGCTTCACAAAGTCTTTCGCTGGCACGGAGTCGCCCATGGACGTTCTTTTGGGACGTGAAGTCAAGCGAAACAAGGAAGCCGAAAAGATCATGAAGCGATTTGGCTGGACGATGTCTGACTGTAGCTACAGCGATCAGTTCCGGCGCAATGCCGCGATGACTTATCGCATGATGCAAGCAAGCGGCCTCACGATCAGCCGAGAAGACTACATCAGCAAGATGATTGCCGATGTCGTTGCTCACGAGGTAGGGCACTGCCTTGGACTCCGACACAACTTTGTGGCATCCACAAATCTCACAACTGCCGAACTTGGTGATCCTGCATGCTGTGATGAACATGCGAACGCGGCTTCGGTCATGGATTACACTCCAACAAACGTTGTTGCCATGCTGAACGGTAGCGCCAAGAGTCTTGCCAACAATTCAATTGGAGCCTACGACATGTTTGCAATCAAGTACGGCTATATGGACCGAGCTGGGGCTTCTCCTGAAGGCGAGCGGTTTGCGCTTTCGCAAGTTGCGCGACAGAGCGGAGCGAAGGGCCATGCCTACATGAGCGATGAAGACGCAGACGGAGTTGATCCGTATGTTGTCCGATTCGACCATGCCAAGGATCCGCTTAACTATAAGGCTAAGGAAATCGAAGCTTTCAAGAAGACACGATCTTGGGCTCTCAAAAACCTGCCTCGAAATGGCGAAAGCTACGCTGAGCGAAACATGGCCGTGTTGATGAGCTACATTCGCCAAATCCGAACTGCGATGGAAGCGACCGCTTTCATTGGAGGCGTGGTCGGTAATCGCAACTTCAAGGGTGACGTCAACGAGAAGCCAACCTTGAAACCGATTGATCCAGCCATCGCTCGACAAGCGATGCGCATGATCGCAAAGGAAGGTCTAAGCATGAGTAGCCTCGACGTTCCAGAATCGGTGCTCCAGAACATGAGCCTCGATTACAACACAGGCACCGGCAATCAATATACTGCGCCAATTCGATCATTGTTAGTCGCGAACCAGCTCATGATCCTTGGTCAGGTCCTGAGTGTAGACATGGCGACTAGCATCTTGGAAAATGAGTTCAAGTTCTCCAAGAGCAAAAAGGCTTACACACTCGACGAGCATTACACGTTCATCAGCAATGCAGTGTTCGCAGAACTTGTGAATCGCTCAAGCGTTTCGTCAATTCGAAGAGAGCTTCAAATGGTCGCGTTGACGGGCATGATCGCTCAGGCTTCGGCATTGGGTGGACAGGTTCCGGCAGATGTTCAACGCATCAGTAGTGAGAAGGTGCAGATGGTCAAGGGCTTAGCAAATGCAGCTCTAGCCAACGGAGCAAAAATCGATGCTCCGACAAAATCTCACTTGAAGGAGATGGTTCGTTTGATCCAACTCGCTGATGATCGCCTTTTGGGGCTTTAAGTCAACATCAAGCCAAAAATCGGCGTAAAATGAATGGGTCCGGTGCAATCGCTCCGGACCCTTTTACCGTCTGTTAAGAGGCTTCGGTTTGGATATGACTAGTGCAAAAGATCTCGGGAATGAACTGCGGGCGTGGCTTGACGCACGAGCAATCAAGTACAAGGGACAAAACGAACCCAAAAAACCAGATCACTACACCCCTTTTCATTGGCCGGTTCACCCGATTTCTCATGACTATGCGATCCCAAAGGGAGCTTGGAATCAGATCGTTAGTTGGGAATTTCACGGAAAAGTCTTCGAAGTTCTCGTAGCCGAAACCCATCAAGGTTTCTTTGGACGTTGCGAGGGCATGAGAGCAGAAGCGATGGGTGCGAGCCTTCAGGGCATGCTGAAGGAACTCAAAAAAACCTGTGAACCACTTTACCAACGTCGGATGGAAGTCGCTAGAAGACTTGACCTTCCAGAACCATATCAAGGTTCATTAAACGATCTTGATCTTCTAAGCCTTTTCAAACTTTTCTTTGCCAATGACCGGGCGTTGGCCCATGACGCTGCGAATCGTCTCGAAACCGGATTGCCTCACGCGATGATGCCGCATGCGATGCTGGAAATCCTCCGCGAAACTCAGCACCAAAACCGGAGAGTTGCGCAATGGCTTGTACTCGACATGCTGGAACATCATGAAAGTTACGTCACGTCGGAAGTTACCGACGCCGATTTCGCATCCGCACTCAGGGATCTCATGTGGGACGCCCAAGACGACTATGCTAGAACGATTTTTAAGGCGGGTGTCGTACTTGGTGGTCACATGTGTACCCCCGCGAGTGCAAGCACCATCCTAGAGCTCTTCTCTGCCCCTAGCGCCATCGCCCGTCGTTCGGCAATGCATGCTTCTTTCCACCTCCGAGAGTGGATGCCGGAGCAGGAGCAAGCGGTCCTAGAAAAACTTTCTCACATCGCAGCATCCGATCCCGAGCCTCTTCTGGTTGTCTATGCCAATGGGCTAAGGACTGATATCCTCTCGGGAGACACCGATCACGTCTTAGAACCTACATTCCCCCACGAACCCTGATGCTCACTTCCGCTCTTGTCACCCTGATCGCTTCCCAGAACCCTCTCGCTTCTGCGCTTGAAACCGCGATTCAGAAGTCCTCGATCATTCAAGGTGCAACAATTGGCGTCTATGTCGCCGAGGCTGATGGCACGGAAATCTACGCTCATGATGCAGACCGACGAATGATTCCCGCAAGTAACCAAAAGCTCCTCAGCACAGCCTTTGCAGCGGAGACTCTTGGGCTAGATTACGCACCGATAACGCGCATCTGGGAAGAGCCAACTCGGATCGTCATCGCTGCTCCCGGCGATCCAAGCATGACGCTTGCAAAAATACTTGAGATTTCCAAAAAGCTGAATTCCAAAACCAAACCGGTGTTCGTGATCCCAAATTACGCTCCTGGTCTGCCAGATTCATGGGAGCAAGACGATCTGCCAAACCGGTTCGCTGCCCCGGTGCACGCGTTCTCTTTCGACCAAGGCGCATTTGCGCTCCAATTCGACGGTAAGAGTGTGACGCCACTTCCGAGGGAATTCGGAATCCAAGTTCGCGAAGTTCCGTCAGATTCATTTCGAGTCGAATATGACTATCTCGGTCAAATCATCCGGATCTTTGGCATGCCGACTGGAGCGGCTCGGAATCTGGATACCCTAGCTTTTCGGCATCCTCACCTGGTCGCGGCGCGATTTTTGGGAACAAGCTATCAGGAAGGAATCTCACTCCCGACGAGGCCGGCGGATTACACCATTCAGGGTGATCGAATCGAAAAAATGCTTGCGAGTTGCCTCGCTCCAAGCGACAATAATTACGCCGAACAGTTGATGCTCATGGGAGCTTCCAAAGAGGGTGCATTGCCAGAGGGGTCCGAGTACATCAGAGCCCGGGTTCAAATGACAAACTTCCTGACCAAGCAAGTTGGGATTAATCCCCGCGACTTGCGCGTGTACGATGGAAGTGGGTTGAGTCGTCACAATTTGGTAACAACCCGGGCATTGGCAAAACTTCTTATTTACTCGCAGAACCAGAAGTGGGGCGCGGCCTATGAAGCTGGGATGGCCCGTGGTGGGGCTCCAGGTACGCTTCGAACAAGACTTGTCGACTCGTCCTTCCGAGGCAAGACCGGTACATTAGACTTGGTCGTAGGACTCTCTGGATTTGTGACAACAAAATCTGGGAGCAAGAAAGTGGTTTCGATTTTGATTAATCACGCCTCGGAGTCCTCGGCAATAGTACGGGATTTCGCCGACAACCTTATAAGAAAAATCGAACAACAGTAGCAACTTGGCACATCTTGTGTTACTCCAAAGGTTGTGAAGAATTCGTCCCTTAAAACCTTATTCCCGACGCGAGCATTGTTGCTGCTCTTGGCGATTGGTTGGATAGACCTCGTGACTACCGCGCTACTTCATCATCACGGGATGATCGTCGAGCTGAATCCATTGATGAAGCCGTTGATCGAAACAAGCGAGTGGCTATTTGCACTCGTCAAGGGGATGACGCTCGTGCTTGCCTGGCTCACGATGGTGCGTTTCTATGAAACTCATGCTGACTTCATACGAAAAGCATGTATTGCAGGATCCGGCGCATACATGCTCATTTGGACGATCTGGTTTATCCGCGGTGCTTAACTCTTAACCTCTTTCAGGTCAGTAAGTTCCTTGCCCTTGTAAACTAGCGACTGATAAATCGCCTTGTGATGCTTACTAGCTTCCTTGTCCGACTCCTCATTTGCCAGGGCAAAAATGATGATCTCATTTTCTCCACCGATCAAGAGCATCGTACTGTAAACCGTTGACTCCTCGTCCTTGATCTTAAATGTTAGGACCTCGGTCTGAAAAGTGCCAAATTTTCCTCGTTCGTGGCGAAAGAGCGACTTGCCTAGTTCCTCATCTTGAAGAATGACTTCCCCTGCTGCCTGAACCCATTCTCCCGTGAATGCTTGATACCTCGCCTGCGGCTTGTTGACAATGATTTGTCCGCCTACCCCTTCATCAGTAAAGAAGTTAAACCGTGTCGAGGAGATGAAATACTCTTTTTCGTCGTCTTCGAGCGGAGTCTGGCTTCCCCCTTCCTCAAAGAAAACTTTGTCCAGCTCAACTTCCAGATTGGTCTTTGGAACCGAAGTTTTTGATAACCCAAAGAAAGCGTTTGAACAGACAAAAAGCATAAGAGCCGTAGAAACGGCAAAGACTCGAGCACCCATACGGGGCTTATGCCGCGTTTAGATCGGACTGCATTCCCGTATTAATCTCAGAAGTTGCTCCCCGTCGTAAGGATCAAGAAGCACTTTCTTCTGGTTTGGATCACTGCGTAGTTCAGGATTGTCTTCCCGATTCATCCACTCCATTAAAGCGTAAGCAACCTGATTTTCTGGATTGAGATCACTAGCGAGCCTTGCCGCTACGATGGCGTCGGACCTACGCCCCGCTCCCCAAAAAGCAACCGCAGTGCGGAGATACAGAAAATCATCGCCAGGGGAAAGCTCAATCGCCGCCCTCAGCGAGTCAATCGCATCATCGTATCGCTTGAGATCAATCAAGAGATTTGCCGCCCAATAGTAGTAAAAACTAGAATCTGGTTGGAGAACGATCGCCTGTTCAATCACTTGCAAAGCCGCTTTTCGAAAGTGCACAGAGCTCAAGAGTTCGGCAAGTTTGTAGCGGAAGTAGGCGTTTTCTGGTTCTAATGAAATTGCAGTTCTGACCTGATCCATCGCATCGTTTGCTCTGCCATGCCTTTTGTAAAGTTCGCCGATGGCAAGGTGGGCTTCTGGATTTTCCCGATGAGAGCGCAGAGCCTTTAAATACTGAAGCAGGGCCTGCGGCGCTTGGTCGCTGATTTCATAGGCTCCCGCGAGTTCAAGACGAGCCTCTAGGCTCTTGCCCCCGGTTTGTTCAACAACTTTCCGAAACTGTTCAATTGCCTCAGCATAGCGACCCTCCATCATTCGGACTTGGCCAATCTCCTGCGAGGTTGCCGGGCGATTTAAAAGCTCGTTGACATCGGTGGGTTCATCCACTTCGCTCGGGAAATCGATCCCGAATAGCTCCGCAATTTGCTGGTATGACGGGTTCATGGCAACAACATCGCCGATGGTTGCGGCTTGGTTTGATCCACAATCCGCATCGTCAGAGTCGCTGGATAGCTAGAGCCAGAGAGCGGAATTGTCAATAAACTGAGAATTCTGATTTCTCCTGGAGCGAGGCGGATGCTTTTCACTTGAAGCTCTTGCTTTGACAGGATTCGAGGAAGCACCAGCTTGACGCCGTCAATCACGAACAAAGCTGCAGAGTATCCGGCGCTCGCTTCAAATGCAAGCTCCACCATCTGGGATTCCACGGTTGGATTTGAAAGCCGGGTCCTTACAGAATACAGCACACCAAAATTTCCGTCCAAAGAGCTTCGGTCATCAAGACTAGGAATAGCATGCTGGCCAATCCGCACGAATGCAAATTTCCCACCCACACTGTATTCGGCCTTAACTTCCCGAAACGGCTTGGAGAATATGAGCGAATCGCGAGCGGTTGAGGGATAGCGCGAAATCGTCTTTGCCTTAACCGCTGTCCAAGGGAGACCACTCCGAGTTGCCGGTTCCCAATCTGCTATATCCGATCCCGATACAGCTTCGGTTTGTAGTCTCACACTTTTTGGACCGCCAGCCATCAGATTCATGTAGAGTAATCCGCTCGTGACGTACTCAGTTCCGAGCCTTCGGGCGTTGATCGGAAGCTTCGAAAAGGGTGGGATCGTGACTAAGATCGAGTCGGATTTTAACCAAGACGACAGAAACTGCTCGGCACCCGCCAAACCTGAGCGTACGGGATCTTCATCCGGTTCCCCGTCTCCACGAATAAGCATGATTTGGGCGGGAGTTGGACTCACGTTGTAAGCAACAATTTGCACCGTCATCGGGTTGGCGGTTGCATTTTGGTGATGAAACAGCATCCGCACCGCCTTGCCAAACATCAAATCGGCACTAAACAGGGGTCCTGGTCTGCTTACACGTTCCGGCATATTGCTGTACCAAAGCTCAGATTCCTTAATGCGTTCCTGGGCAAGGTTTGTGACTGAAACGAAAACTGGTCCTTCAAAGGTCATGTGACGTGCCGCTCGGACCCGGACGTTGACCTTGATTTTTCGCACCTGCCCAACCGGGATTGATTGATATTCAACGCCTAGGACTTCAATGGTTGCATTTGGTGCAACTTTCATATCCTGAACAATCGCCTGAGTAACCGCGGAATTGACGGCGTCCGGAGAAGGAGGAGTTCCGAAGACCCTAGCTTCTAAACCCTCGGCATCCAAAACTGCAGAATCAGCAACTTTCACTACGAATCGCGTTTTTCCGTTTGGGCTTGCGACCCGAACTTCTGTATCTCCGGTCTTCAGTCCGATGACCTTGACCCCACCAAGAACCTTTTCGAGTTTGACTACTTCTGCGTTCACTGCGGAAAAAGTTGCAAGCTGAGCCTCTGAACCCGCGAGGCGACCAATGACGGTTCCACCAACTCCAATAGTCAGGTAGTTATTTGCAGCCTGGAGAGGCGGAAGCCCCAAGGCGTACTCGATCTTATTTTTCCAAGAAATCGCCAAATCCATTGCAGGCAATCCTTGAAGTTTAGCTTCCTGGGTTGTGACCCGAACAACATTGATGTGTCCGTAGCGAACCCAAATTCCCCTCTGGGTCGCAGTGACGGTGAGCGGTGGCTTCAGCTCAACTCCTTGCAAGGTCTGGGTAATGAGTTCGATCCTAGTTTCCGGCGACTTTCCATCCAAAGTCGCCTTCAGGGTGAAAACTGGATACTCGTTGATGAAAAGGGTGGACGCATCGCCACGAAGTGACAATCCAAAACCCATTGCAGAGATGCAAAAGGCTAGCAATACAACCAGGAAGCGGCAACCCTTATTCAATGATCTCAGGATACCAAGAATGCTCCCCTCAGGACACCAAACTTTAACGTACAGGTTCGAAAGTTGGTCGCTTTTCTTCACCTATCCGGTGAACATCCGATCTCGCCATTGCCATGACGCTCGATTGCGCCGCCATGAGTTTTGCGATTCCTTCAAATGCCCTTGCCTGCACGGTGTCTGGATTAGATATTACGCTCGGAGCACCATTTTCGGATGCTTGACCAACGCAAGGATCAAGTGGAACAGAACCCAAAAATGGAATCTTGAGTTCCTTAGCAAGTTCTTCTCCGGGCATACCCGCGAAGATTCGGTATTCCTTGCCATTGTCCGGACAAACGAAGACGGCCATATTCTCGATCACTCCGAGCAGCGGTGCGTTCATGCGCTTGAACAATGCGGCGGACTTACCCGCGATATTCGCCGCGACACTGTGTGGGGTAGTCACGATAACAACGCCAGTCAAGGGAACAAGCTGAGCGAGGCTCATAGGAGCATCTCCGGTTCCCGGGGGAAGATCCACGAGTAGGTAGTCTAGCTCGCCCCAATCTACATCCTGAAGGAGCTGCTTCACTGTCCCGGCAACCATCGGACCACGCCACATCACAGCTTGACCTTCCTCAAGGAGAAAGCCGATGGACATTAAATGGATGCCAAATCTTTCGATGGGCACGATTTTCTTGTCTCTAGTGTAAGGCTGTTCGCCGCTACAACCCAACATCAATGGGATGCTGGGCCCATAGACATCTGCGTCCAGAATTCCAACTTTAGCACCGGTTTTGGCGAGTGCCGACGCGATGTTCACCGTTACCGTGCTCTTCCCAACTCCACCTTTCCCGCTCGCGATGGCAATGACTTGCTTGACACCTGGAATGAGATCCTCTTGCTTTGCGTCTCGACTGCGAACCTGAGCAGTCATTTCGACTTCGACGGTTTCGACACCTTCGATCGCGAGAACAGCAGCCTCAGATTCTGACTTCAGCTGCTCCTTTACCGGGCAGGCCGGGGTTGTCAACTGGACCTTAAAGGCAACATTTGAACCTGTGATGACAATGTCTTTGACAAAATTAAGGGTCACGATATCGCGGCGCAGATCAGGATCTTGAACCACCTTCAAGGCGTTCAAAACATCGGCTTCGGTTATGGGCATACTCACTTCACTACGATTGTACTTGGACAATCATCACGCCATGCGGCTTGCGAGGATCTTACGGACTCGGTCAGCTTGCTCGGGTGTATCGATGGCAAGTTCCGTCCCAGCCGCTTCCGCCATAAAAATGCGCACTCCGTTTTCCATGAATCGGAGTTGCTCCAAGCTCTCGGCTTTCTCGGTCGCACACATTGGCCACTTGCTGAAGTCTAGCAGGGCTTGGCGGCTGTAGGCATAAAGTCCAACATGCTTTTTAACCCGTTCTACGCGTGGATTCCGTGGGAATGGGATCGCGAACCGACTAAAGTACATTGCAAATCCTGCGAGGTCCGTGACCACTTTCACGCAAGCCGGATCATCGAGATCTGATTCTTCGCACCACGAATACACACTCCCCATTTGGATACTTGAATCGGCGATCAGGGGCTGAGCACAAGTCAGAATGCTTTGTGGCGAAATCAGAGGTTCATCGCCTTGGACATTCACATACACATCCGCAGGAAGCAATTCAGCAACCTCGGCGATCCGATCTGTTCCGGTCATGTGGTCATGACGCGTGAGAACTGCCTCGCCTCCGAATCCGTTAACGACGTCAACAATTTCTTGATCCGGGGTCGCCACGACGACCTTTTCGCCGGCTCCAGAGGCGATGGACGCCTCATATACCCACTGGACCATTGGCTTACCCAAAAGATCAACTAATGGCTTACCCGGGAAACGAGAGGCCCCCATTCGGGCCGGGATGACGATGACGCATTTCATGAGATTGAAGTCAGAGGATCAACCTTGCCCTCGATGCTGAGAAAAGCTTCGACGACAACCGGATCAAACTGCTTTCCTGATTCTAGCCGAAGAACATGGGTCGCGAGTTCCGTACCAACGGGCGGCCGGTAATGCGTTCCATACGCTAAATGATCGTATGTTTCCGCTACCGCGATAATTCTTGCCCCGATCGGGATGGCATCGCCCGCAAGACCGTCCGGATAACCGCCTCCGTCAAATCGCTCGTGGTGGTGCCGGACATAAGGAACCGCATTCTCTAGCCACGGTAGATCGATCAGAACCTCCTCGCACATCTCGGCATGCTTCCTGAGTAAGGCGAGATCCGCATCCGTCAGGTCACCCAATTTTCGAAGCAAGCTGCGATCAATGGCGATTTTGCCAATGTCGTGAAGAAGCGCGGCCTTTTGTACATCTTCCAACACCTCATCACTCAGTCCCATCGCCTCCGCAGTTGCAACGGAATACACGGCAACCCGATCGGCGTGCTCGGCTTCACCAGGTCCGTGAAGGTCCAAAGTACGAAGGAGGGCGCGAATGGTGTCGTTTTGCGAGTGCTTCAGCAGGACATTGACATCTACGGATTCATTCATAACAATTTATTAAGAATAGACGACTTTGCCTGCACAGATGGAGCCTCTTCCACCAGTGAAACCCAAGAATCGAGAATTTGCGTACAATACGTTCATGGACTACACAACTCCGGCGCCAAAATCTGGTGGAAATAAAACCCTAACTTACGTCCTCATTGGGGTCGGCGCATCGTGTCTCCTCTTGTGTGGAATAGGGGGCTTCGGAATCTTTAATGCCGCAAAGGGGATTCAACCGGTGATGGAATCTATGGGTGGCTGTGTCATGGATGGGCAAATGCTCCAGGAGTCTTTCCAGGCTTATTACGACAAAAATGGCAAGTATCCCGATGCGAAAACTTGGAAAGAAGACATCAAGCCATTTTTCGCCGAGGCTCGCAAGACCTCCAAAGAATTCAAAGACATTGATAAGTCACCGATCAAGTTTAAGTTCAGCGATATCGAGGGAGTCTGGGGGTGCTACAGTATTTCAGAAAAGAGAATCAACCCGTTCTTCTATAATTCCGATCTTGCCGGAAAGAAGAAAGAGGATATCAAAGACTTCAACAACGCGATCTTGATCTTTGAAAAACCAGATCCAAAGAACGGTGCCGAGCCATACGTACTCGCAAAGACCAAGTCCAACGATCGCGTCTTCGGACAGCCTCGGGAATGGCTCATCATCCCGATTGTAGGGGAAATTAAGGACGGTTACGATGCCGGAGCGGGTTCGCCTGCGACCCGATGATCTAATTCGTCATGAACTTTTAGTGACGAATCGCGTCTATTCCCTTCCCAGGGCGTATAATTAGAATACGGACTTCAAGATAATGATTCACCTACTGAATTTCCTTCCAATAGCTTTGATCGGTCAGCAAGAAATGATCCTGATCGTTCTGGTCGTACTGATCCTCTTTGGCGGAACAAAAATCCCGCAACTCATGCGAGGCGTTGGTAAAGGCGTTGGCGAGCTTCAGAAGGGATTGGAAGAAGGCAAGCGCATGATGGATACCAGCATCCGCGAAGAAGCCGAAAAGAAAGATTCGCCAGAATCTGCGCCTAAAGCGTAAAGTCCGCTACGACATAGGTATGGTCCGAGGGCCGCTCTAAGCCCCTCGGACCTTTGTCTATGTGAGAACTCGTGCATTGATCCGCAAGGTCTCCGGCAGCATAGATGTGGTCAATGCGCCATCCAGAATTATTGGCAAATGCGCTTTTCACGAACATCGCCCAGTATGTGAAATGTCCTGGACCAGGTTCAAACTTTCGAAAAACGTCGGTAAGACCAAGGCTAACAATCTTTTCGAGGCGAACAAATTCATCCGGATGGTGCCCCACTTGCCCAAGTAGCCGTCGGTGGTCGTGGACGTCAATGTCAGCTGGAGCAATGTTAATATCTCCAAGCCAAATGAGCTTTGAGTTTGCTGCCATTTCCGCTTTCAAGAAATCAACAAAATGCTCTAGCCAGTTCATTTTATAGAACCACTTATCTACACCGACCTCGGTCCCATTCGGGACGTAAGTGTTGATGATGCGGACTCCATCGATGGTCGCACTAAGAATGCGGCAATCCTCCGGCCAAAGCGGATCTCCGAAGCCCATCTTCACATTTGACATCGGAGACTTACTCAGAATCGCAACCCCGTTATAAGACTTCTGCCCATGAAACGCAAGGTGATAACCCGCGTCATCAAATGCCTCTCGTGGGAATTTGGCGTCCTCAACTTTGGTTTCTTGAATCGCGAGAACATCGGGATCGTTTTGGGCGAGCCAGTCGAGAATTGCATCTTGGCGAACTCGAATGCTGTTGGCGTTGAACGTCGCGATCTTCATGAAGCCAAATCGTACCCGGCAACCGAAGCCCTCGGTTAAACGAAAAAGCCCAGCTCAATCTGAGCTGGGCAAAGTTTTACCTCGACAACCTGGGTCCTAATCAGCGACCGTGTCGGCACCACGAGTTAACGTGTCGCCAGCAGGGATCGGTTCAGGAAGCGGATCTTCGTTGAAGGAAGGCTCCTCCACTTCGTTATCGAGGTAGCGCGAGTAATCAACGCTAGAGGTTGTGAACTTACTGGAAATTCTCTTCGCCCCAACGTAACGCTGCGAGTAATAACCAGTGAGAGCGTTGATACGCACTTGGCGACCACCGGAGCTTGCATGGATGAACTTATTGTCACCAATGTAAATTCCAACGTGGCTAACTCGAGAACCTCCACGGGTTCGGAAAAAGACCAAATCTCCGGTCCTTAGTTCCCCGCGAGACACTGGAGTACCTCGTCTATACTGCTCAGCAGAAGTTCTTGGAAGGTTGATGCCATGTGCTCGGTATACCGCGCCGACGAATGCAGAACAATCCACACCGGAGCGGGATGTTCCCCCGTAGACGTAGCGTGTTCCAAGCCATCCGTAAGCTGTCTTCATCAGCGCATCACCAGAAACAGAGGCGTTTCCGGATGTTGCAACTGTTGAAGCGACTCGCTTTGGAGCTTGACTTTTCGGCTTCACAACGGCCAAGACGGTCGGTGTGACCTGCTTATCCGTATTGGAAAGCATGTCGTACCGAACCCAACCAGAAACTCCTCCGGCAAAAGTGAGGTTGTACCAGTCGCCTTTCCGGTCCATCACTCGAGCAACCATTCCCTTCTTCGCGGTCGCAATACGACCACCAGAAGTTGAGGCACTCGAACGAACGATCACGTCAGACTTTGCAATCTGAGCGTTGATCGTTGTGATTTCCTTAAGATTTGTCTTCGGAGCTGTTGCTTTCGCAGCCACGGTTGTCACCTTTGGCTGGGGAACGGCTTTGGGAGCCGTATCAACTTTTTTGGCGACCGTTGCTGGTTTGAGATAAACCTTGACTTTGACTCCATCGCGAAGTGGATGGAACTTGACACCCGGATTCATAGCGTGGAGCTGTGCCACGGTAAGTCCAAATTTCCGAGCGATGGACCAGTCACTATCTCCTCGCCCCACGATGTGTGTGGAATTTGGCTTTGGATGAGCGACAACAGTCTTGGAGGTCGTTTTCTTCGAATCTTTCGAGCCGGTTGCGGACTTCTTGTCCTTGGTTGGTACGATGACCTTCGTACCGGGTCGGAGCTTATTCCAGTTAATTTTCGGATTAGCTTTGCGAAGTTCTGAAACAGAAACCCCATAAATTTTCGCGATCCAGTGATCATTATCAGTGGATTTCGCGATGTGAGTTGTTTTTGCAAAGGACACGCTTACTAGTAGCAAGCAGGCCCATAAGGTGAAGGTCTTCATAAGTTGAGCGATTTCCTGCCTCTGGTGCCTGGAACCCTCAGCCGCGCGTTATACGCGACGATCCCTGACCAAGTGATAATACCCGCTGGAGCTCGGAAAGTCAACCTTTGGTGGGGGTAACCTGCCTTCAGCCCCATGCTTAGCATCATCATCGTTAATTGGAATACGGTTGAAATGCTTAAAGCGTGCCTACTTTCTTTACAAAGTTTTCCACCGGAATGCCCAGTAGAAGTGCTAGTCGTGGACAATGCTAGCACCGACGGCTCACCAGACATGGTGAAAGCAAATTTTCCAAACGTCATTCTTTTGGAGCCCGGTAAAAATACGGGATATGCGGAGGGTAACAATCTCGCGGCAAAAGCCGCAAGAGGCGATTACTTGCTCTTGTTAAATCCCGATACTGAAGTTTTTCCGACCTCCCTTCCTTTAAGTATCGGTTGGATGGAAGCTAATCCTAAATTTGCTGGGCTTTGTGCCCGGCTGATCGGACCAGACGGCGAGACGCAATCCAGCGTTAGAGGGTTCCCGTCTATTCTGGGAATCATCGGAGACATCTCCGGGTTGGGTTCAAAGTTGGGTGGAAAGTGGGACTCGTACCGACTTTCGAAATTTGATTACAAAAAGGAGCAACTCGCGCCTCAACCCATGGGAACTTTTCTTCTGTTTCGAAGGTCTGCTTTGGAGCAAATCGGAAGGATAGATCAAATTTTGGACCCAAGTTTCCCCATTTTCTTTAATGACGTTGATCTCAGCTATCGCCTCCACTTGGCAGCGTTGGAGACAAAGTATGTCCCCAGTATTCACGTCAAACATCATGGCGGCATGAGCACAAAGCAAGTGCGTAAGCCAATGATCTGGGAATCGCATCGATCACTTTTTAGGTTCCTCAAAAAACATCGCATTGTTCATCCCGTCTTGCTACCACTATTGGCTTGGATCGTGTATCTTGGAGCCTTTGTGAGGGCGAAAGGCTATTCTCGTGGATTTTGAACTCAGCATCATCATTTGTAGCTGGAATACGGTGGACGATCTCCGCCGGTGTTTGGGTTGTCTCGGTACCTCCCATAATGAGGCGCGATTTGAAGTCATCGTGATCGAGAATAATAGCCAAGATAACTCTGCCGAGATGGTCGAAGCCGATTTTCCCTGGGTGCGATTAAGCCGTGAAAAGAGGAATCTCGGCTTCACTGGGGGCAACAACCGAGGTCTCATGATCCGAAGGGCAAAGCATGTCTTGATGCTCAACTCGGATGCCTTCGTCCATCCGGGCGCTATTGCTGGGTTGATGGAACACCTTCGGATGAATCCGGAATTAGGCGTCATCGGACCGAAGTTACTCAACGAAGACGGATCTCTTCAATACTCCTGCCGCAGGTTTCCGAATCCACTAGCCGCCTTGTTCCGGAACACACCCCTTGGGAGGCTATTTCCAAAAAATCCTTGGACCCGGACGTACCTAATGCAAGACATATCCCACGACGAGCCAGCGATCGTTGACTGGGTGAGCGGGGCGGCGATGCTGGTTCGCGGAGAAGCGATGGATAAACTGGTCGAACTTGACCCAAGGTTCTTTATGTATTGCGAGGACATGGATCTCTGCTGGCGGACTTGGGAACTTGGATGGAAGGTCGGCTACGCTCCCCAATCGGTTGTGACTCACAAAATTGGTACCAGCACCAGCAAGGTTCCAAACCGGATGGTGCTTCGATTTCATCGTAGCATGATGCTGTTTTTCCGAAAGCACTTGATTGGGAAAGTGACCTTGCCCCTACGTCCATTTGCCTTCGTCCTCGCATTCATCGCAATCTATGGGCGGGCAGGGCTGTTTCTGTTCTCAAATCAAGTGGATAATGTGCGTAGGAAATTTGGATGGATCTAAAGAAAGCCCCTTTGATATTGTTGCTTGCCGGGCTCTTTTTGGCTCCGTTGCTCGGGGGTCAGCTCAGCGTTCAGGCGATGCCCGCAACCAATTTGCTCGAAGGAATTCGAGGAGCAGAGTATCCGCAAACGGCTCGCATGATTATATGCCTATTCATTTTAGGTGGGTGGTTGTGGAATTTCCGCGAGAGCAAGGTCCTTCAGCTTCCGACTCAAACTGTCTTTTTCCCATTCGTCATTTTCACAGCGCTGATGGGCTTGACCTGTGCATTCTCGGCGTTCAGCTGGATAAGCTGGTCGGCCTGGCTAGAGTGGCTTGCTTACGGGGCAACCTTGATCGCTTGCGTCTCCATCCTAGGTCGTACGACTGGTCCAGTATTGGCTCTGGGGGCAATCGCGCTCGGCTGTGTTGTGCTGGGGATCGAAGGCATCCTGGAATACGCAAGTATGAGAGCGACAGACCCGACATGGAGAATTTTCGCTTCCTGGGTGAATGGCAACGCTCTTGGGGGCATGCTTTTGCTCGGTATATTCGCTTCGATGGGATTAATGATCGGGCGTGATCGCTTGATCCAGCTTCTCTGTGGATCGGGGATTTTGCTGATGGGATTTGCGCTCGTTTTGACCCAGAGTAAAGGTTCTTATCTCGCTGCGTTTGTTGGATTAATCACCTTTGGGGTTGTCCTCATCGCCCTAAAACAGTTCAAGCCGGGGCTTCCCTCCTTCGCACCTTGGGTTTTGGTCGTCATCCTCGCGTTGGTGATGACCCGAACTCCGAATCAAAGCGCTCCTCTCGCGCGAGTCGGGGCAGCAGGAGAAACGCAACAACAATCGGAAGGATTCCGAACCCTCCTCTGGCAAAGTTCAGTCGCCTTAATGAAAGCCAACCCGGTCGGATATGGACCTGGAACATTTCGATTTGAGGCAACTCGCCCGGCACTTGTTCCGCAGACGGTGATGGCGCACCAGGGATATCTTCAGATCGGGGTTGAGGGTGGGATTGGGGCTTTAGCGGCATGGATTGCTTTTCTTGGGGCATGGGCCTTCGTGGTGTTACGGGGGATTCGAAACCTTTCACCAGATCGCCAAGCTTTGCTCAGTGGAATCATTGCGGCGGTTGCGGCGTGCATGGCGCACAACTTCATTGATAGCGACTGGCAGCACTTCGGAATTGGGCTGAGTTTTTATGCGTTGCTTGGGACTGGATTGCTGGTTTGTGCGGATGGAGCGGTTCCGGAATATCTGCCCAAGTCGTGGCGGTCAGCAGCGGTAGCCCTAGGATTCGTCGGGATTCTGGCATGGGGAAATCTGAGTCTCGTCGAGACGAGGAAAGCGAACGCACTTCTTGCTCTTACAGAAGGCAATTCAAATGCCGTCAGGGAAGCACTAGAAACTGCAATACAACTTGCGCCCGGTGACAGCGACGGATACGCCATGCTTTCAAGCCTTCCTGGACCGGATCAGGCAAACAACTTCCGACGCGCGGCAGAGAATTCACCTTCCCCGCGAAACCTCCGTATGTACGCCAGGTTTCTGATGGCAATGGGAGATCCAGAAGGGGCAAGGGCTCAGCTTCTCAAAGTCTTCACCCGAGATCCGAGCAACCTCATCGCCCACAAGATCCTCATCGAAATCGCGCTCGCGAACCAACAGCAAGACCAGGCCGAGCAGCAACTTTCCAAAATGCTGGCAATCGAGTCCACGCCCTACTTCCTTGTAAGAGCAATTCCCCAGCGGATTCCTACCGAGACGTACGAGGCTCGTTATCTCGTCGCAAAGGGAATGCCCACAGGTCCAGAGCGAGAAAAATTACTAAAGGAAGCTATCTTGGGATTTGCAGAATACGCGAAAGTCACGATTCCCGAAATCCGCAATGCGGCAAAGGCCAACCTGGAATGGGCGGGTGAGAGCATCGAAGATGCCACACGCATCGTGGAAATGGGCAAGCAGGCGCTCGTGGAAATAAACATCGCTGTATCAACAGACCTCCAGAGACCCGATCTGGTAGAGCCCGAAAAGATCCTTAACGCTGCGCTAGCTGAGCAGGTTCCCTAGACGGTTTCGCATTCGGTTGTTGCTTCTCTGGAGGGAACAAGTAGAAGTCGGCAACCTTCGCCGCGATTGGGGCGGCAACTTCCCCACCGTGCCCCGCGTTTTGCGCGAGCACTGCAATAGCGATTTTGGGATTATCTGCTGGAGCATAGCCGACAAAGATTGAGTCGGTTTTCTTTGCTCGACTGTTTTGCGCCGAGCCGGTTTTACCTGCCATGTCAACTCGCGCGATTGCGCTCCCCCGGGCGGTTCCTGTACGGGTTACGGAAGACAGGCTCTGCTGGACTAGGTGCCAAAACTCTTGCGAAGCTTCATAGGAGTGAATTACCTCCGGCTCGATCATTTGCTTTCCGTTGATCAATTTTACAAAATGTGGACGGTAGATTTTCCCACGATTCGCAAAGAATGCCGCCATATTCGCAAGTTGAATCGGGGTTGCTTCCATCGCGCCCTGCCCAATCGAGATATTTGCAGTGTCGCCCCGATACCACTGAGCTTTTTCGCCCTTTGGCATGAAAAGCTGCTTCCATTCGACGGTTGGCACCAGGCCCTTATTCTCCGCCATCAAATCGATCCCGGTTTTTTCGCCGTAACCACAGGTACGGGCTGCGTTTTGAATTGCTTCCGGTCCAGCTTTTAGACCTAACGCGATAAAATAGGCATTGCAAGAGCTCGCCATGGCCCGATTATAGGTCACCGAGCCATGGAACCCCGTGCACTTGATGTGACGATTTCCAACCTTGATCCCTCGGTTACAATAGACGGACCAGTTTGGATCGAACTTCCCTTCCATGTATGCAGCGAGGGCGGTGACCATCTTGAAGGTGCTCCCTGGTGCGACCTGGATGCTCGCGCCTCGGTCCAGAAATGGCTTCTCGGGGTCGTCATCAATGACCTTGTACGCGGCAGTCGGGAATGGCTTGAGCCACTTATTCACGTCGTACGATGGCGTACTGACGTAGCAAAGGACTAACCCAGTCGCAGGTTCAACGGCAACAACGGCCCCAGAGCGATCCCCGAGCAACGAAGCAGCATAATTTTGCAAGTCAATGTCTAAACCGAGAGTCAGCTTTGATCCCGGTTGGGACTTCTCTACGACTTCGATGGAGCTTATTTCATTTTCTTCGTTGAGACTTGCTGTCACCCTGCCCGGCTCACCGATAAGTTCATAGTCGTGGGCATACTCAATTCCAGACTTACCGACTAAGTCGGGTAGCCCAATATCCTTCTTAAAATAGCGCTGTTTATCGCGATCACTTGGGCGTCGCGCATAGCCAAGCGCATGGGTGAAGTTAAGCGGAACTGGGTAGTAACGCATCGGTTTGAGCGAAACCTCAACTCCCTGAAGATCGTGATGTTCTACGATCTTGGTCGCTTGCTCTTCCGTAATGCCCTCAGCAATGGCTACAGGAATGCGTGATCGAACTTCTGGCCTGCGTTCAGTCAGATTTGCGAGTAAGTCCTTTTCGGGAATTCCCAACACTTCCCCGATGCGCTTCAGGAGCGTTTCGTCTTTAATGACTTCATTCGGAGGCACCGTCACAACGTATTGCGACCGGACCCCAGCGATCAACCTTCCCTTAACGTCCGTGATTAGACCCCTGGGTGCGCTAATTTGGGTCCGCTTCGTGCGAATCCCTTGGGCGCTTCTTACGGCTTCATCGTAGTTGACGATCTGGAGGTACCACAACCGTAGCGCGAACACGATCACCAAACAGATAATCCCAACTGGAAAAATCAACATTGGGAGATCAACCGGATTTTCTCGCTCGGTGTGAATGACTGACATTTCTGATTATCAAGTGCCTGGTTCGCCGGTTCCACCTGGATCATCGGGGAGCGTTGGAACTGGCTCAACGGGATCATCGGGTGAAGGCTTAGGATCAGGTTCCCGCGCTGGTGGTGTCCGATCTGGAGTTGGGGACGGAGTGCTTCCTGGGGTCGTTCCGTCTGGCGTCCTCGTTGGAGTATCACCACCTGCAGGGGTTCCAGAAGGCGGTTCAGCGGGATCTTCCGCGCTCTCTTCAGGCCCGTCTATCCGTTCTTCTCTTGATTCGAAATTCTCGCCATCAATGTTAGTCGGAGCCGTGTTATATTCCGAGCCTCGTTGGAATTCCGAACGAGGAATCGCTGGTTCGCCAAGTTTGTCTTGAACACGCAACATGACATCACGCCAGAGCCGGATTGGAACTAAACCTCCCATTACTCTAGACGACATCGCTCGATACTTCCACGATTTGGTTTCTTCGTCGTATTGTTCGTTCCCAACCCAAGCGACAGCGATATAATTATCTGTGTAACCTACAAACCAGGCGTCCTTGTTTTCGTTCGTGGTGCCTGTTTTTCCTCTTGCCCGCTTAACCGCTCCAGCGGTTGTTCCTGAACCGCGAGTCACAACCTCTCGCAGGCATCGGTCTACATCCTCTGCCGCACCCGAACTGAGAACACCCCTGGTAATCTTGGGCTCGCTTGTCATTAGGACCTGACCTTTCGCGTCGGTGACGCGCTTAATTCCGTATGGTGTGAGGCGGTTCCCATTTTGCTGGAATACCGAATAGGCAGTGGCTAGTTCGATTGGACGAAGTTCGACGGATCCGAGAACAAGAGAAGGAACCGCCGGGATTTTTGACTTAATTCCGTAAATTGGTGCGTAGCTCCGAACGAACGTTTGTGGTCCGACGGCCTTCATTGCACGCACGGCAGGTGGGTTCATTGAGAATGCAATCGCACTCATCACCGAGACACTGCCACCTCGCCCCTCGACTTCCCACTCTTTATCGCCGTCGCGTTCGCGGTAGGTGCTGGCGTCAATGGATTCGTATGGGTTGTGGCCCTGCTCAAAGAAAGCGCCATAAACAAGTGGCTTCATCGCCGATCCCGGCTGACGTGACCCTTGAGTGACGATATTGAACTGATTCCGCTTGTAGTCGACTCCTCCAATCATGCAGAGGACTTCACCAGAGCGATTCATCAGCATGAAGGCGGTTGTTCGTACCCCGGACCGACGATACTGCTCAACAAGCTTTTTGGCACGTGATTCGGCGTATTCCTGAATTCCGATGTTGACCGTGGTCTCAATGATCAAGCCCTGATCAAGAGCATCCTCGCCCATTTCCTTCTTGACTTCGTCAAGAATAAAGCGCACAAAATAGGGTGCTGCCTTTATTGTCGGCCGCTCCAATTCTTCTTTGGGCCGCAACTTGACCTCTTCTACTTTTGCATCCTGATATTCCTGCTCGGTAATCATCTTTTCATCGCGCATCACGCCGAGAACAGCATTGCGATTCTCGATCGCTTTCTGCATATTCGCGTAAGGATTTTCGCGGCTTGGGACTCGGACACACCTTGCGAGCATCGCAGCTTCCGCGATGCTTAACTCTTTGAGGTCTTTGCCAAAATAGCGCTCGGCGGCGGCGGCAACCCCATAGGACCCGGCCCCATAAAAGACTTGATTGATGTAAAGCTCGAGAATCTGTGACTTCGTAAGTGTCCGCTCCATCTGGAGAGCAATTGCGGCGTCTTCAATCTTACGTCTGAAGGTTTGATCGTTGCTGGTGTAAAGCCGCTTCGCAAGCTGCATAGAGAGCGTTGAGGCACCTCCAGAGATTCGCTGAGAGCGTACGTTCGTAAAAGCCTGTCGGGCAACTGCCCACGGATCAACACCATTGTGCTCATAGAACCGCTTATCTTCAGCGGCAAGGGTCGCCTGAATCACGACCTCAGGAACGTCCTTCAGAGAGACGATCTTCCGGTACTCTTTGAGGCTTTCGTAGATTAGCTTCTTGTCCGCGCTGAAAATCCGGGTGGGATTTGTCTCCAGCGTCTCCATAATCGTGGCAAGACGCGGGATTTTGTCTGCGGCCTTGTTTAGCTCCAGCCCAAAGAAAAGACCTCCCGCAAGCAGAAGAACGGCAAGCGGCAGAAAGACCAAGGATCCGATGACTTTAGCAATGCGCAAACCGGACGACTTTGCCTTTACGCGCTTGGGCGCGTTTCGGATAACTTTTGCTTTTGTTGCCACGAGTATAAAGTATAACCGTCGCGACCCCCTAAAGGTTTCGGGCAATTGGCTTTTGTTCGGATCCTAGGTTCAGGCTCAACGAATTTCGGCGAGGAGTACTTCGAGTTCCGACTTTGGCGACGCGCCGATCAGGAGTACACGAACTACTCCAACCTGCTTCATCGCGCTGTTCAGGCGCCCGCCCTTAGCCAAAGATAGGCGCTTTTCGTCAACGTTCTCGGGCAGGATAAATAGTGTTACGCGGGATTTGCCTTGGCGGGAATAAGCCGCACTTAATGCGAATTTTCCTTCGGGCAAGCGTACTCTTCTTACCATCTCCAGCGAAAATCCTGTTGATTCTGGTATCCGCAAATTTGGCAAACCGAGCTTCTTTGCTGTTTGTTCAAACGATTGTTCAATGGTAACAATCTTCGCTCCTTTTCGAATGATTCGAAAATCATCCGGTGCAAAAGATGTTTTAAGATTGAAGTCGGTGAATTCCATCGCTCCAACACGACGACCAGTCGGATCAAACATTTCTCGCTTAAGAATCATTCCCGTTTCGGGATCAATCCAGAGCTTAGCCATGACATTACCACGGGGGTCTGCGGCTTGGAACAGACGCGTTTGTCTCCCCGCTATCTTTGCTCCAACCGTGTCCGAAAAAACTGGTTTTTGTCCCGGGCGCATCAGCTCACCAAGACGAAACAATTCTTCGCCTCGTGACTGGCGGACTTGAATTTCATTTGCCTCAGGGAAGTAGTGAAACCTCTTCCCGTCCGCGACAACAACAACTTGACCAGCATTTGGCGATTTGCCTGAATACTCGATCCGCATTCTTCCGCGATCGAACCAAATACTCTCGTTCGAAAACTGCTCCTCCACGCCAGTACGCAAGATGAGTGTCCTGACTCCGGTGTACCGAAGTGTCTTCTGCGCCATCATTGCTTTCCGCAACAAGGGATGCTCAGGTCCTCCACCTTTCCGTGGCCCACCCTGAGCCATAGTGCTTGACAAAATGACAGCACAGCAGATTACAGCAGAGAGGATACGTTTCATAAAGCCCCTAAATCTTCCTCGGACCATGTAAAGGTCTCAGCGGCATTGGATTCTCCCACGGGTTGGGCTCCAGAAGTTGAAGCTGAATCTAGGGCAAAGGAGCTGGATTCGTGCGCTGCGACCAGAACAGATTCCGTGTTGACCTGCGACTCAGTCGCAGAGTGAGAAGCAATATTTGGTCGGAGCAACATGATGTACGCGCCCATTGCACAAGCGGTTACAGCGGTGCCATACCCAAAAACTGGTAACCACTTAAACTTAGATTTCGGCTGTGGAGTCTCGGCAAGTAATCGTTCATTCAGCTTTGATCGCCAAGCCAAGCTCGGAGAATCATCTTCTAAATTTTCGATCACGCGTCGAAGACCCGCTTGCTGATCGAGGGCATTTTCCAGACTCAAAGTTTCTGCGAGACTCAGAGGCTCTTCCGCGACCACTTTCTTTATCCACTGTTGTTCTTTTTTTATGATCTTTGTCCTCCCTCTTGATAAAAATTGGTGCGTTGTGTTTCGGTTCGGTAACTTTCTACCGCCTTCATCACCGTATTTCTTGCTAAAAATAATCTGCTTTTGACGGTTCCGACGGGAATGTCCAGCATCTGGGCTAGTTCGTCGTACCCCAACTCTTCCCGATCGTGGAGAAGCAAGACCGACCGGAGCTTCTCACTCATACTCATGATGGATTGTTCCACAACCTGCATAAGCTCATCATCCAAGACCAGTATTTCGGGATTCCAACGGGAGTCAGCTACATCGAATACCTCTTCGGAATTTGCATCAATCATTGATGCCTCCTGTACGCTTCTCCCCTTTTTCCGAGAGGCATCAACGCAAAGGTTGTATGCGATTCTGAAGAGCCAGGTTCGGAGGCTACATCTTCCATCGAACCGATTGACGCTCTGATAAGCCCGAATAAAAACTTCTTGCGTGATGTCTTCCGCCTCTTCATGATTGGAGACCATTCGACGAACAAACCCGTGCACTCGGCTCTGGAAGGCATCAACGACCTTGCTGAAGGTTTCGTAGTTTTGCTGCCGAAACTGAGCGACGAGAACCGCTTCTGCGGCGGCATCGAGTCTGTCCTTATGTCCCAAATGGGTTACTCCTTGAAAAAGCGACATCAGCTTGCATTAACGCACATTCTCGGCGAGAGTTCACAAGACTTTACCAGGATTAAAAAAAGCGAACCTCAATCCGAGGTTCGCTTTTGATAGTTGCTTTACGTGCGGCTTTAGAACCGAACGCCTGCGAAGACTCCCCATCCGTGAAGACGAGAATCGGCTGCACCCATCCACTTGAGTTCTAGGAAATACGGCATGTTGCCCTTTGTGATGTCAAAACCAAGCCCGAACTGATAGCTTAAGGTCGTGAATTCTGAGCTCGACGAGCTCCCCAGCGTCTTCGCGAAGTTTACACCTGCTCCCGCTAGGTAGTACATTTTCTCTTGACGTGTCACGTAGTTCAAGTTCACTGGCAGGGATCGCTGACCTTTCTTCGTGAAAGAATCTACGCTCAGTGAAAGCATTGAGGAAGTCCCGCTTGCGTTCGCATAGCGTAAGTCCTTGAGCTTGAAGTCGGCTCCGAAGCCGAGCCAGGACTTTCCAACAGATTGAGCAACATTGGAGGTTGGGTAGAAGTTGCCAACGCGTAACGAAAGCCCGAGGGGCTTGATTTCCTGTGCCTGAGCGGCCGATAGGCTGACGGCAAGAACCGCCGCGAAGATAGAAATGCGAGTGTTAACCATGGTGATTCTCTTGAGATCAAAATTCCAAGCCGTGCGCGTCCGCAGGAAAGGATCACTGGTTCAGACGCCTCACGCATCAACTTTGACTCTAGGATTTCACTTTCCTTCTGCGTCTTCGACCCACGCGCGAAGCCACTCGGCAACTGACCAGGCCTGCCAAGGGCAACCACCCGGAGATCTCGGTTCGTCTCCGTCGTAGACTTCGGCGATCCCTCCAATGCCGTACTCGCTAAGCAGGTCCTTACCCGCCTTGAGAATCCGCTTCGCTTCCGCCTTATCTCCGGTCACTTTGACTAAAGCGGTAATGTATGGCCCCATCAACCAGGGCCAAACAGTTCCTTGGTGATAGCTGGCGTCAAGTTCGCTGATCGGACCTTTAAATTGTCCTCGGTAGTACGGATCGGCTGGTCCAAGAGTCCTCAATCCAACTGGAGTAAGAAGTTCCCGACCAATAATTTCGAGTGCTTTTTTGCCTTTCTCAGGCGTGACAGGTCCGAATGGAAGTGCCATCGCAATGAGTTGATTCGGTCGTAGGGAGGCATCATCCGGTTCCACTGTATCCATGAAGTAACCCAGCGATTCTTTCCAGAACTTCTTTTCGAAGCTAGTGCATGCAAGGTCGGCGGCTGCATTAAACGCGCTCCCGTCCTTTCCAAGTTTTTCACTCATCCAGGCTAAAACCCGCAGGAAGTTAATCCAAAGACCGTTGATTTCAACTGGCTTACCATGGCGGGGGGTCACGACCCAGTCGCCAAGTTTGGCGTCCATCCAAGTAAGCTGTTTTCCTTCTGCACCCTGGGTTAAAAGCCCGTCTGCCGGGTCAACTTTGATCCCGTAGTGGGTTCCCTTGATGTGCCATCCGAAGGATTCTTCCAGAGCTTTAAACATCGCTTTGGCGAACTTCTCGTCCCACTCGGCGACAAGAGTCTTGTAGATTCCGTGCGCAAACCAGAGTGTGGCGTCGACAGTGTTGTATTCCGGAGCCTCACCGTCGTCAACAAATCGATTTGGAATCAAACCCTGGTTCATTTGGCTTGCGTAATCACGCAAAATTTTTCGAGCGATATCCACCCGACCTGTGTGCAAACAAATCCCGGGGAGAGAAATCATCGTATCGCGTCCCCAATCGGTGAACCAAGGATAGCCAGCGATAATCGAAGTTCTACTCGGGGTTTCGACCAGGAACTTGTTTGCGGCACTTTTGAGCATCCCCGAAAAGCTTGACTCGCGAGGGGTTTCGGTCCAATCCGTCCAAGGTTCAGCATCATCATTCAGGCTAGCGACGACGACGGCTTCTTCCCCAGGCAAGATCTCGTACTTTAGTTCGCAAGGACAGAATAAATCGTCACGAGCCGCAAGTCCGCGCTCCAGCTCCCGCATGTGCTCAAACCGGTAGTACCAACCCACGCTCGGAACACGCTGTGCCCCTTCGTGACGCAAGATCAGGGTCCGACCGTCTTGCTCAATGATCGAGCGATTCTTCGGAAATGCTTGAACTTCAGGGTAATCCTCGCGGGACAAAAAATTCTCGTGGTAGAACTTGTGTTCGACCAGGGGTCGTAGGGAGAGCCCACACTGCCTTTCGCCAACGTTTCGGTACGATATGGTCACAGCGTTGACGCCCTGATGCATTGCGATCCGCTTTTCGATCGTGACACCTGATACTTTGTAGCGCCACATGACGAATTTCTCGAACGCAGCAAAATACTCAATAAAGTGATGCCCTTCTGGGTTCACTGCCCCCTGATATTGATTGCAAGAGATTCCGACCGGATTCCCGTCGCTCTGAACGAATGCCTCGATGTTACCAAGGAGAACCATCCGATGAACGGGAGCTGGGTCGGCGGCGACCAAATGACCATGGTATCGCCGCTGGTTCGCTCCGGAGACGGTTCCCATCGCGAATCCGCCTATCCCATTGGTCAATATCCACTCCCTTCGAGAAGAGAGATCGAAGTTCTTGCACTGCGCTGTATCAAGGGAATGGATCATCTGTTTCTACTATACTCCCGAAGATTACGGGCTTGTATCATTGCCTGATTGTCGGCACGCAACCTCAATCCCTGCACGGTTAGCAGGGTGGAAACAAGTCAAAACGGGCAATTATATATCATGCGACGCAACGGAGCGGCGCAGGAGTTTAAGGATAACATAATGCTGATTTCAGAAGCCAAAAAGCATGTTGGTCAAATCATTGACCTAGAGTACAACGACCGGACTGGAACGCCGATACTGGAAACAGTAGAAGTCTTTGACGTCAACTTCATTGCGCTCTACGGGCCTTGTTTGATCACCGACATCGGAGACATCCGCCTGGATCGCATCGTTCGCGCAACTCCAAACGTAGACGAAGCCGCGGCATAGTCGCGGCAAAGCACAAAGTCTCTCTCAAAACACATGGTCTTCCCCTGCATTCTCCCGCAGGGGTATTTTTTCGTCAAGGATTCTGTTGCGCCAGTTCGAGTAACCGCGCAAATTCGTCCTGTTCCACCGGCATGACACTGAGCCTTTGCCCGCGCATACAGACTTGCATCTTGCTTAAAACCGGGTCGGATTTAATCTCGGCAAGCGGGACAATCCTGGGAAACTTGGAAACGAACTTTACATCCACAACCAACCAGCGCGGTTCATCTGGCTTGGCTTTGGGGTCGTAATATTCGCTTGTTGGATCAAATTGGGTCGGATCAGGGTAACCAGTTCTGACAATCTCCATGACCCCGGCAGCTCCGCTTGGGGTTGCGTTTGAGTGATAAAAAATCGCAAGATCGCCGACCTTAAATGAATCGCGGAAGAAGTTCCGGACTGTATAGTTCCGGCACCCCTCCCACATATTCTCGCCTTCGCGCTCTAGATCCTCGATGCCGTAAACATCGGGCTCAGACTTCATCAACCACCAGGTCATTCCTGATTATGGAATAGTCGCCGAAGTCAAAACAGGTGAAAGGCTAATGTCACCGTTTACCGTGCTAACATCCAGACTTCCGAAGCCCTCACCAAGTCGCCCGGTGAGACTTCCTTTTGCTCGCGCTTCGTCTTGAAGAACAAGCTTACTCGTGACTTCACCTTGAATAGCAGAAAGCTTGATTCGGCAATCGGCATCCTCTGGTAGTGCAACAGAGATTTCTCCATTTACCGTGCGCAGGCTCGCATTCCCCTTCATGCCGTTTGCATAGGCAATGGTCAGATCGCCAGAGATTGTCTCAACGCTCAGGCTCTTTCCACCTGCTTCCGAAATCACAACATCACCAGAAGAGGAACGCAGGTTGATGACACCAGTTACCGATTCCAATCGAAGATCACCGGATTTGTTCGAGACTGAGAGGCTCGAGAAATCTGAATTCTTCATCGTCAGGTCGCCGCCAGTCAATCCGAGTTCCAGAGAGCCTTTGCTGTTTTCGATCACAACATCGCCAGAGATCACCGAAACCTTGCTACTGCCGATCGCGCCGATGACACTAACGTCACCCGCGTCAGTACGAATATCTACCGCCACGCTGTGTGGAACCGAAATTTCGAATACTCCTGACATGTTTCTAAACTCAGGAAGTTTCAGCAACACAAAATGCTCGCTTTCCTCGGTCATGAGCGTGAATTCTGTGGCGGCCTTTTCGGCGGCTTCCTTTGAATCTGCGTGGAAAGTCATGTTGGCGACGATCTTGCCTTCCCCTTTCGTGCAATCCACCTTTATATCGCCCTTCGGAATCTCGATTCGTAGGGTTTGCGATTCAGAAATTACCAACGGGTGTTCATATTGCTTAGAACTTGCTTCATCAAAGCCAAAGTTGATCTTGCCGTCTTTGATGTCTTTGGCGACTTTCTTTACGGCTTCGGTGCCCTGATGAACTCCCTTGCGAACCTGGGTAGAGACTTCGTTCCAATCCACGTTGGAAGCCACATCCTTTGCAACCTTTTCAACTGCGTCTAGGAACCCAGCAAATGGATTTGAAGTTGCGTTTGGCGGAGGTGGAGGGGTTGTTCCTTCGGCTTTGGCTTCGTTTGCCGCTTCTTGAGTTGAGGCTTTTGGCGGCTCATCGGGGCTGGCTTGCAGAGCGTCAATCAGTTCTGCGCCGTCTTCTGGGCTAAGTTTTCCTTCCTGCACTAGGCGCATGATGCGCGTGATTTCATCTCTCATTATGATTTGCCACCTCGAATTCTGATCTTGGCTTCTTCAGCCGTGATGTCTCCACGTTCTAACATGTCCAGCACTTCTCGGCTTTGATCGGCAGAGATTGCTGCGGTTGGTTCCTTTGCAGGAGCCAAGTCGAGCGCAGAGAGCAGGCCATCCAGCCGATTCCGCACGGTCGGGTAGCTAATCCCCAATTCCTTTTCGACCGAACTGATCACACCACGGCACCGGAGAAATGTCTCCAGAAACTTGGTCTGTTCGTCGTTCAGCCTGGAAAAGAGCGGCACATCAAAATGCCCGCGAATGGTGATCTCCCCATCGGCGGATTTAAGTTCGCTGATGTAGAGTGCCTGACCCGTGATCGGGTCCCGAGCTGGAATGCGGTGAGAATGTCCTGTGCTCATAATTAAAATTTACACTAATTCTCGGGTGCACGTTGCAAATTTCTGAGGAAATGATGAATTTTTTGTTGGAAAGGTTAATGTTGTGGGCGGAACGTTCGGGTTGTTTAGGTTGTTTGGATGGTTCGGAATTGCCTCGCTACATTGCATGGATTTGATTACACAGGACTAAGGGTGATCACGCTCTGAGAGTAATTTCCGAACTTATAATCCCTTCTTCCGTTCCCGATTCGCTTTCCGGTTGATCTTCTTTGTCCCAGGTGCCGCAGTCCGGAAGGATTGCTCATCAAAGCCCTTTGATTGGGCGATGATCTTGTCGTCGCCGACCGTACTCGGGGCGCGATCTTCGACCGCGAGTTGGGAGCCCAGATACATTGAGATTTCCTGAAACGCCTCATAGGGGTGAAAGATCTTCGCGAATCCGAAGACCGCTAACCTTGGGTTCGAATAGACCTCTAGATGTGTTCGTTTTTTAATAGCCACAAAAACAGGAGATCGGGTGAGCAGGTGAATATCTTCGCCGAAAGCGCACGCCCTGGGCTCGATACAAAAATCACGATATTGCAAACTCTTCCTCTCAGCCCGCTCGCGATAGGCATCTGTATTTGGCTTCACACCGTCGGTAAGCAGAATGTGTTCTACAAATTCAGATTCACTTAAACTCCAAGGTCCAGTGCCCTTAACATCTTCCTCCGTGAGAACTTCCTTTCCAATAAAGGGATAAGCCTTGCCGCAAAATCCTACGATTGCAGTCCGATGCTCGACGTAATATTTGGCTAGGCGAAACAGCTTTAAGCTACGTTCCAATACTTCTGGGTCACTAATCTCAAATTTCAGAATTTTTCGGTCATAAATCAGCCCAGGATCCTGACCGAATCCCATCGCTGAATCGTAATAATCGTGAAAGTTGGAAATGATCCTCATCCGTTAAACGTGGTCCAGATTATCCCATCATCCAAACGACCGCAACAGCCCCATCAACCTGAAAACAAAAAAAGCCCCCTGGTCCAAACGAACCGAGGAGCCTCCCAAAAGCAACAAAGATCAGCCGATCTTGCCGTCGCCGTCGAGATCCTTTTTGGTGAGGTTCTCAGCAGCATCAACGATCTTGTCCTTCAGCCCACCCAAGAAGCCTTTTGCCTTTTCGGCGGCTTCTCCAGCGGCTTCCATTCCTTCAGCCAGCTTTTCTTTACCAGCTTCAGCCAGGTCATGAGCCTTGTCCGAGACGTTCTCAGCGACTTCTTTTGCCTTATCAGCGGTGGTTTCGACAGCGGTTTCTGTCTTTTCAGCCGCGTTATCCACGACTTCTTCTACTTTCTCATTCATTTCCATACAAGCATCCTTGAAGACCCCAATCGACCTTCCAATCCCAGTATACGGGCAAACCCACAGTCATGTAACAACCTTAACGATAAACTTTTTCAAGGAATTTTCAAACGCGCCGCACCGGTAAAATAAGCCATGCCTACCGCCTTAGAAGAACTGAAGTCACGTCTCTACGACGTCAATGCCCTTGGTGCCGCGATCGCGATCATGGACTGGGATCAGCAGACCTATCTCCCCAAAAACTCCAGCGATGCCCGCGCAAACCATGTCAGCCTTCTCAGCCGCATGGCCCACGAAGCATTTGTCTCCGAAGAAACCCAAAAGGCCCTCGAAGGCGCAACCAAGGAAGTCCAGCCCGGAACAGAAGACGCCGATTTCGTGCGAGTCACCCAGCGAAACATGGACCTGCGCACCAAGCTCCCTGCCGAATATGTCGCCCGCCGCAGCAAGCTCACCGCCGAAGCCCACGATCTATGGGTCGAAGCCAGAGCCAACAACAATTTCGTTAAGTTCGCCCCAATCCTCGAGCAAATGTTCGATCTCGCCCGAGAAGAAGCCACCCTCATCGGCTACAAGGACGAAATGTACGACGCCCTCATCGATCAATCCGAAGAAGGCGCGACCCATGCCCAATGCGTGGCGATCTTTGATTCCATCCGCCAGCCGATGGTCGAGCTGATCCGCGACATCAAAAACAGCCCGTCCCAACCCGACGATTCATTCCTTCACGGCGATTGGCCCACCAACGACCAGCGCGAATTCACCGAATTCCTGCTCAAAAGCATCGGGTTTGATATGGACCGAGGCCGCATTGATACCGCCGCCCATCCGTTCTGCACCGGTTGGAGCGTCAACGATATCCGCCTGACCACCCGGTTCAAACCGTATCTAATGTCAGCAATCTATGGCACCCTCCACGAAGCCGGGCACGGAATGTACGAGCAAGGATCACCCGAAAAATGGGACCGAACCCCGCTCGCTGGCGGCGTTAGCCTGGGAATCCACGAATCCCAAAGCCGCACATGGGAAAACATCGTCGGGCGCAGCAATGCGTTCGTCTCCTGGATGCTCCCCCATGCCGTCGCGAAATTCCCACAACTCGCCGGCCGAGACGTCAAGAGCGTCTACCGAGCCATCAACAAGGTCGAGCCAAGCTTCATCCGCGTCGAAGCCGACGAAGTCACCTACAACATGCACATCATGATCCGCTTTGAATGCGAAAACGCGATCTTGAAGGGCGAGCTAAAAATCGCCGATTTGCCCGCATTCTGGAACAGCAAATACGAAGAATATCTAGGAATCACCCCCGCCAACGACGCCGAAGGATGCCTGCAAGACGTCCACTGGAGCGCGGGCCTCATCGGCTACTTCCCGACCTATACATTTGGGAATCTTCTCAGCTACCAATTCTGGACCTGCCTAGAAAACGACCTCGGCGACACCAATCCAATGATGGAATCAGGCAACTTCGCCCCAATCCTAGGCTGGCTCAAAGACAAAATCTATAGCAAAGGCCAATCCATCCCACCACAAGAACTCGTCAAACAAGTCACCGGCAAACCAATAGGAGCCGAGGACTACCTGGCAGGAATCAATAAGCGATATCGCGAAATCTACGATATCTGAACCCAAAATCCCCCTCTCTTTCGCCCTCGGTGTTTTTACTCACGGAAAATGACGTGGCGAAGGAGAGGGGTTAGGGGTGAGGTCGAATTGCGCGGGGTTTAGATGCCAGGTGGTACCGGCATGTTGGCGCAAAAAAGCTACCCTCGAACGGGTAGCTTCTTCAATCTTAATCCTGAAAGATTAAGCGTTCTTGCGTCGTCGAGCAATTGCAGCAAGTCCGAGTGCAAGAGCAGTCATCGAAGCTGGCTCTGGAACTGCGGAAGTGCGCAGATTATCCACGGAAACATATCGGTTCGCAGGTGCGCCAGCGGCTGTAATAGTAGCGGAAGTCAGAACAGTGTTCGAAACATAGCCTCGGAACTCAGAAGTCGATCCAACAACATAAGAATCGGTGAATCCGTCGCTATAAGCAACGCTGATCGTAATTCCGGTTTGGAAATTGTCAGAAATGTCTGTGGAGTAGAGGTTGCCACCAAAAGCACGCACGTTTCCGGAGGTGAACGTGATGACTAACGCTCGGTTCGAGGTGTTCGTTCCAACAAAGTCACCGTTGGCATAGAGTCCACCATCAGCTGAGAAACCATAGGACATGGTCGGAGTTCCGCCGCTGAAGCTGGCCGGAATGGTGGAACTGTTGAATCCATTCAGGTCGTTCACGAACTGACCGGAGTCACTGAGCGCGGTGTTAAACGCAGTAAGGTCGTTGAAGACTTGCGCGTTTGCGACGCCTGCAACAGCGATCGCAGCAATAAAAGCAAAATTTTTCATAATATTCAATCCAAAGTTAAGCAAACCTACTCACCTAACCAACCCCCATTATATGCTGAGATTCTAAAAATAGATCAAATTGATGGGCAAGGGTATGGAAAACTAGTAAGTTTGACAGCCTTTAGTGGCATATTGGGTACTCGCCGGCTCCAATTTTACAAGAGCCATGCGAGGTGTGGTTGAGTACCGATTCCAAATCTGTAACGAAAAGCCTCCACCTTGGAAAGGCGGAGGCATAAAACCACGGCAATTGTTGGAAAGTACAAGTTAGGTGGGTCAAAGAGGGGGACTATATGCCGACCAACCGCCTAAGCGCTAGGCTTTCGAGTTCGGCGACGCATAATCCCGGCTAGACCAAGACCAAGCGCGATCATGGTCCCAGGTTCCGGAGCGACGATCAACGCAGGTTGAAACAGTTCGTATCCCGTACGCGTGCCACCGGTCGCCGCAAAGGTATCAGTCTGTGGAGTCAAGATACCGGACGTGAAGGAATAGTGATTGATCCGATAGTTTGTCAGGACCGCACTATCTTGTCCCACAACCTTAAATCCATCGTGGCTCGCCATTGTCGCAGGGATAAAGTTTGCGGTTCCAAAATTTGTCAAGGTAGAGGTAAATATTCCCGCACCAAAGCTTCCGTCCGCGTTGATGTCAACCCGTAAGGTATTGAATCCACCCCCAGAAGTCTGATAAACAAACATTCCTGCGCCACTGGCATAGCTCGTGTTGCGAAATGCGGCCATTTTTCCAAGGCGATTTGATCCGGCCGTGGGCAAAGATGTGGTGATCGCGGTGGAAACGGCATTAGTTGTCAGGTTAATATTCTGCAAGACAATATTTCCCGTCCCGTTGACGCCAGCGGCGTAATACCGACCACCAAAAACCGTGCCAGTCCTCCATGTTACGCCAGACCCAAGAGAAGTCGTGGTGATAGTACCGCCGGTCGTAAGATTGTATCTTACGAGCGTTCCAAATGCGGTGAGAGCGTACAGGGTGTTACCCGAGATGTCTGTCGATAAAGGCTGGAGGGGCCCGCTGAGTAATTGTAAAGCGTTACCCGTACTGTATTCATGAACAAAGTACGCGCTACCAGTACTTATACTTCCATACGAAAGCCCGGCGGTAGAGGCTGCGATATTCGTGATGGAAGTAGTTCCCGACCGGTAGCTTCCCAGGCTGATGTTGTTCACCGGATCATAGCGATAGTTCCGACCATCGGCACCAGGCAAAAGCATCAACTCGAAACTAGCCAAGACAGGCACAACAGCAATAAGAAGGGCGGCGCACAAAACAAACTTGCTTCTCATAGACCCTATTATAGATAAATTTTGCCGATTTTGGATCAGAAAATACTGGGATTTATATTTTTTTAATGCCTCCGCCTTTCCAAGGTGGAGGCTATTGCGCTGATCCTATATCCTTGGGACTAGTAGACGTTGGTCAGAATACTTGCTCAGTTCCCGGACCGTGAACGATTGGAGCCTCCACCTTGGAAAGGCGGAGGCATAAAAATTCTGTGGGTCAAAGAGGGGGACTTTTTTTCGGTTCCCCTCCTCTTAGCGTGTTGGAAGTTTGTTCTTTGCGTCTGTGTTCGCTAAGGGGAGGGGCTAGGGGTGGGGATCATTCGCGGATTTGTCATTACGCGGACGTAGACGAGGGCAAGGCGCAAATCCCCAACCTAAATCCCTCCCCTTGCCAACGAAATTCCGAGATAAGGACACACGACGCATGGCAAGAGGAGGGGCTTACTTTCGGATTCCCCTCTCTTTCGCCTGGGTTGTTTTTGCGTCGCGCTCGACCTTCGATTAGCGCTTCTTTTCGTAGTTCGGCTTTAGGTACTCAACCTCCCCTGACCCCTCCATCTTGGAGGGGAAAGGGTTCTTCTTGCGTTATCGCGCAAAAAGGATCCAAAAACGCTCTCGCCCTGCCATACCTTTTCTCTCCGGCGAGTGGGGTCTTTTTGATGTTAAAAAGAAGGTAGCGGGACCGCCCCCTAAATCCCCCTCCTTGCCCACGGCAGTCTTTCGTTCGGACAAGTTGAGTGGGTCAAAGAGGGGGACTTTTTTTCGGCTGCTCTAGCCCCCACTCGAGGGCGAGTTGACGGCATGAAAAGTATTTTTACCTGCTTTTCACCACAACCCTTGTTTTTTGGCATCAATTGTTTTATATTAGGGACGTGATGGCTTTGCCGTCTTCAATTAAAAGGGAGTTTTAACATGAAAAAATTAATTTTGGGTGCGATGGCACTCACAGCCGTTTCCGCTGCAAACGCGGTCATCCTCTATTCCAGCACCACGCAAACAGGTTCACGAGTTAATGCAAACAATGCAGGATTCTTTAGTGCTGCCGACCTAGGTAGCCAAACGCGAATCAACTTTGACGATGTCAACATTTCCACTGCTACGATGGCCGGAAATAACAGCCTGAAGCTCAACAGCGTCACCGTCGGAATTCGACGCGGCCAAGGCGCCCTTCAGAATGATGTCCGAGTTTATGCCGCAGCGATGAATGCAGACGGAACCGTCGCCGGTCCGGTTGTTCTTCTCGGCAACCAAGTCCTGGCGCAAAGAACTGCTGCCGGATTTGTCACCGAACTGGTTACGATCTCTGGACTCACACAAACCATCGCGATGCAATCGGGATTCATCAGTGGCGGCGGTTTCAGTTCGCTTATGATCGGAGTTCAATTGTCTGCAGATACAACTGCTGGCTCCTCGGGATGGAGGGTCACTTCTAATGGTCCAAACGCAGGCGGCTTTGCCAATGTGTACGAAACGGCTACTTTGACCAACAATCCTTACAGCTTTGGTGCACCACCCGCACCTCCAGCAACTTTCTACCTGGAAGTGGACGCAACTCCAGTTCCTGAGCCAGGCACCATGGTCGCTGTCGCAGCCGGTCTTGGAATGCTCGCTCGAAAGCGCAAGAAAGCCTAACGAGATTTGATTCTCTTACAGGAAAGCGGTTGGTTGCCTAGGCAATCAGCCGCTTTTTTTGTGCCCGAGCTTTCATCGGGCGATGGGAGGGGACCTTTCTTTGGGCTTCCCTCGCGTTTCCCGTCCATCTTGGAGGGGAGGGGGTTCTTTGCTGGACAGCAATTTTCAAAGAAACCCTGCTCCGGCGTTGAGGCTGGAGCAGGGTTTGGGATCGGCGATTTGGTGCTGGACTAGACCTTACTTGTCTTCTTTGAACTCGGCGTCGATGACGTCTCCGTCGTTCGCTCCGACTCCTGCTCCGACCTTTTCGCCTTCTGGCTCGCCGGCGGCTTCGCCTTCTGGGGCGGCAGCGGTGTTCTTGTAGAGCTCTTCGGCGATTCTGTGGCTTTCGGCTTCGAGTTCATTGAACGCCATTTGGATATCGTCCAGAACGTCGCTTGCCACGGCTTGGCGAAGGGCTCGCACCTTGTCTTCGACATTGCTTCGATCGGCCTCGCTGAATGTGCTGGCGTTCTCTCGCATTTGTCGCTCGATGTTGTTGCAGAGGGCTTCGGACTTGTTTTTGAGTTCAACAAGCTCTTGGGCTAGGCGGTCGCTTTCCGCATTTGCCTCGGCTTCTGCCATCATGCGGTCGATTTCTTCCCGGCTGAGACTGCCCGATCCGGTGATGGTGATCTTTTGCTCGTTTCCGGTTCCCTTATCCTTCGCGCTGACCTGAACGATGCCGTTCGCGTCAATATCAAAGGTGACTTCGATCTGGGGAACTCGCGCCGGGGCGGCTGGAATTCCGGCCAGATGGAATCGGCCAAGAGATTTGTTGTCCTTTGCCAGCGGGCGCTCGCCTTGCAGAATGTGGATTTCCACTTCCGGTTGATTGTCCACGGCGGTGGTATAAACGCGGCTCTTCTTGGTTGGAATCGTGGTGTTGCGCTCGATGATCTTGTCGGCAATTCCGCCCTGGGTTTCCACGCCGAGACTCAGCGGGGTGACGTCCAGAAGGAGGATGTCCTTGACTTCGCCGCCAAGAATTCCAGCCTGGATCGCTGCGCCGATGGCGACGGCTTCGTCAGGATTGACGCTTCGGTTCGGGGACTTGCCAATCATGGATTGCACAAGCTCGGCGACCATCGGAATCCGGGTGGATCCACCGACGAGCACGATTTCGTCAATGTCGCTGTTGCTTGCCTTTGCATCTTCCATCGCGATTTGCACTGGCTTCTTGACGCGCTCGATCAGGTCTGCACAAAGCTCTTCGAACTTGGCACGGGTGAGATTGACATCAAGGTGCTTCGGTTGATTGTCCACCGCCGTGATGTACGGAAGGTTGATATTTGTACTGACCTGGCTGCTGAGCTCGATCTTCGCCTTTTCGGCGGCCTCTCGGAGGCGTTGCAGAGCGTCGGATTGCTTGGTGAGGTCGATTCCTTGATCCTTTTTGAACTCGCTGGAAAGGAACTCGACGATCTTTTGGTCGAAATCATCTCCACCTAAGTGGCTGTCGCCGGAAGTGGATCGAACTTCGAAAACGCCGTCGCCAACGTCCAAAATCGAGACGTCAAAAGTTCCGCCACCAAGGTCAAAAACCATGATGGTTTCGTTGGCTTTTTTGTCCAGGCCGTAAGCAAGCGATGCCGCAGTTGGCTCGTTGATGATCCGGAGGACCTTAAGACCAGCGATTTCTCCAGCGTCTTTGGTCGCCTTTCGCTGGGAGTCGTTGAAGTATGCCGGAACGGTGATGACGGCTTGATCCACGGTCGTACCGAGATAAGCCTCTGCATCGCCCTTGAGCTTTTGTAGGATCATCGCACTGATTTCTTCTGGCGTGAAATCCTTCCCTGCCGCTGGCACATGGACAGCAACGCCGCCCTTTGAATCCTGCTTTACCTTGTACGGAACGCGATCAATTTCCTTGGCGATTTCGCTGAACTTGTGGCCCATGAATCGCTTGATGGATTGAATCGTGTTCTCTGGATTCACCACCGATTGTCGCTTTGCGGTGACGCCGACGAGTCTTTCGCCATTGCTCTTGAAGCCGACAACGCTCGGAAGCGTCCGTGTTCCTTCTGCAGTCGCGATGACAATCGGCTCTCCGCCTTCCATTACTGCCACGACCGAATTGGTCGTTCCTAAGTCAATTCCTACTGTTCGTCCCATAGTACTGTTATATTTTACCTCTGTTGGTTATCAAAATCTAGGGCTTTTGTCGTGAGCATTGTCAAGCAACTTGAGCCTTATACACTCACATAACGTATTTTGTTCTGGATTGGTTTCATTTTTCCAAAGAATTTTTCCGGAAATGTGATTTGAGTTTGTGCCATAACAATTTGCACCATGCACTATGATTTGCGCGTTGTCAATGGAACCGTCGTTTCCAGCTCTCAGCAGACGCCGATGGATATTGGGGTGATTGGGGGGAAGATCGTTGCTCTCGGGGATTTGGGGCAGGATTCGAGCGAGGAGACTTTGGACGCTCGGGATTTATATGTGTTGCCAGGGATTTTAGATACTCAGGTGCACTTCCGCGAACCGGGGCTGGAGCACAAAGAAGATCTGGAGTCGGGTACTCGCGCCGCAATTATGGGTGGCGTCACCACGATTTTCGAGATGCCCAATACTAATCCATTGACAATAACCGCGGAAACATTGCAAGGTAAACTTGACCGCGCAAACGGCAGGGCTTGGTGTGATTATTCGTTCTTCGTCGGGGCGGCGACGGACAATATCGAAAATCTAGGGGCCCTAGAAATGCTACCCGGAACACCTGGAGTCAAGATTTTCATGGGGTCGAGTACCGGCACTTTGTTGGTCTCGGAAGATGAGGACCTTCGAAGGGTGTTGCTCAATGGCGTTCGGCGATGCCCTATTCACGCCGAAGACGAGCCTCGTTTAAGGGAACGAAAGGCATTGGTTGAAGGCGGAGCGCATGTGCGGGAACACTTCGTTTGGCGCGATACCGAGTCTGCAGTGAAGGCAACAAACCGAATCCTCGCCCTCAGCGCAGAAACAAGGCGACCCGTACATATTCTCCACATCAGCACTGCGGAAGAACTTCCGATCTTGGAAAAAGCAAAGCGGGCGGGACTGAACACCACTTGCGAAGTCACTCCGCAACACCTCACCCTCAACGAGGAAGCATACGAATCACTAGGAACCTATGCCCAAATGAACCCACCCATCCGCACCGAGAGAGATCGGCAGGCACTCTGGCGAGCGGTTCAGGCGGGGCTTTTTGATGTCTTTGGGAGCGACCATGCCCCCCACACCAAGGACGAAAAAGCAAAGCCATATCCGCAATCTCCAAGCGGGATGCCTGGAGTTCAGACTCTGGTTCCAGTGCTCCTGACGGCAGTAGAGCAAGGCATGATCAGTATTGAGCGCTTTGTGGCGATGGCTTGCGAAAATCCCGCTTTGATCTATGGCGTCAAGGGTAAAGGATTCATTCGCGAGGGCTATGACGCGGACTTGGTGGTGGTAGATCGCCGATCCACCTATTCTATCCAGGAAAAGTGGCTACAAAGCAAATGCGGCTGGAGCCCGTTCATGGGCTCAGAAGTCAACGGAATGCCGATTCATACGGTGCTTCGTGGACGGGTTGTTGTGCGCGATATGGAATTGCAAGGTTCTCCGGGTGGTGCAATGGTCGGGTTTGATTGGAAATAATCTAGCTCATAAGGTAGAGTAAAAACGCTCGGGTCATCAAGTTCGCAGATGAAAGCGTATGCGGAAACTCTGCACCAGTTAACTTGATTTTTGAGCACTCCTCTGTTAAAGGAACATCGTTGGAATTTGGGCAGCCTTCGGGCAAGCGGATTTTGGTCTTGCGAGTGAAAAACTCCCACTGATCTCCTCTGCCCACTTTCCGACATTTTTAGAATTTATGAATCTCTGGAAAACCGAATACATATGGGAGGGAAATGTTGGTGTGCACTTGCACAACGGCAAGGTCATTGGCGTACTTCAGCCTGGGAAATACACTTTCTGGGGGAATGGTCACCTGATTGTTCGATACGACCAAAAAGCACAATTCGATTTTTTTGGTGGGCAAGAATGCACCACGAAAGACAGCGGATCAGTCAAAATTAGCCTTTTCCTCACGTACCAAATCGTGGATCCAATTGCCCTCTATCGAACATCTTCACAGGCTTACGGTGCGACCTATGCCCTACAAATTGCGGCGAAAGTCGGAATGAGGGACTGGGTTCTCGCAAGAACGCTGGATGAAGTGATGGATCAACGCGAAGAATTGGGAGATGCCTTGTTGCCTCTCTTAGTTGACCATTCTGAAATTAGCGGGGTCAAAGTACTCGGTGTTAGTGTCATGGAGTTTAACCTCGTCGGATCAATGCGAACCGCATATGCAAATCTTCTTGCTACCGAAATCGAAGGCAAAACTGCGCTGGCGAAAGCGCGAAATGAAGCGGCAACGATGCGGAGTTTGCTGAATACCGCCCGCCTCCTGCGCGAGCATCCTGGATTGCTAGAGCTCAGAGTTTTGGCCAGTGGGCAGAAGCCAAGGGTAAGTTTTGTCGTGAACTCGCGGAGCGACGATTCAACGACAAATCTTGCGGTTGACGCTGAAGACGCCTAGCGGAAAGTAACCGTGCCCCACTGCTCGGGCTGATGCATGTCAATCACCCCTTGCGGTGACCAGACCCAGTTATCCTCCGGCGTGTTAGGAACCTTCGTGATCTTGCCATCCAAAGTGCTGATCTGCCACTGCACCCGACTGAAATTGATCTTCCAAGTGTCGCCAGGATTTGGCGGGCAAGGCATTCCGGCATTCTTTACGAAACAAGACCAAGGGAATGCGATCTCGACGCCCCAACCCCGATCCTCGGTAGATGGGTCGTTGATAGCGCCATCAACGTAAACCGCAACATTGGCATTCGTCTCCCAACTGTTATCGGCATCGCCCCCATCGCGATAAGGTTTGGCCAAATACAAGTCCCAAGTCGTGCCGAAAGCATTGACCTCAAACTCAAAGTAACGCAAAGCATCACCATCAGGGTCAATGAAGACTTCAAAGTCGTTGTCCTGAAAGATCACACTATCGTGTTCGGTGAGGGTCGCCCAAACACAAGGCTCTTCCAGCCAAGCCCCGATGTAAAAGTACTCATCGTCCCAAAGCATTTTCATGCGGGTTTGGTACTTGGGTCTCGGCTTTTGGTCCCCTTCGATGTCAACGAAATTCTCCGACCACTGTGCCAGATTCCAAGCCGGATCATCAAGGCGTCCGGTCAAGGCAACTTGAGATAAAGTTCGAGGACAATCGTAAGAGCGCATCTATTTTGCCGAATCGGTTAGAGGGGTCCAGTTCAGATAAGGACCATTAGGGGTGTAAATACCGTTAGTAAGTGCAATCGCGTCCACGGCAAGGCTCCCGTCAATGGGCGCCGCGATACTCAGCGTGATGTCCGTCGCGATTGCGGTTAGGTCGGCAACGCCAACTTTCACCCACCCAAATCCTTCGCCGTACCAGCTTTGAGGAACGCCTTCTCCCGTGAATTCCTGGTCTAGAATTCCGATGCGAAGAGATTGCATGGCTTCTCGTGAACCCCGCATAGCGATCCAAATGGCGTGAGACCCAGAAACTTTTGGCGTAACGCGGTAGTTCGCCTGGAAAGTCGTTCCTGGGGTCGCGAGCCGATTCACGATCGACAATGCCCCGCCATTGGAGGCACCAGTGACAGAAATAGGCTCGCTCCAATTGTGATCCTTGGAGAGTTCGGCTTCGATCCAAATGTGTGGTCCAATGGTCTTGCGAAGACGATCCAACCTTGATCGCATCCCCTGGTAGGAAACCCCTGGCGCGGTGTTGAAATTGGAAGCGGCGACGCGGAAACTCGCGACTTCATCAATAAATGGCACCGCCTGTTCAGGAATCGCTTTGAGGAGAGTTGAGAATTCAGCCAAAGCTTCGTCGGCGCAAATTTCGGGAACAGGAACTTCGGGGCCAGTTACAACGACGGGCTTCTCGCCGATCGTGATCTCGACGTGATTCTTCGAAACTTTGCCCTTGATCACTTCCCCTTCCATGGTTGCAAACTTTGCGTCCTTAGGGGTTTTCAATCGGAATTTGACTTTACGCTCAGAAATGCGGCTCCAAATGACCGTCTGATCTCCGCCTTCACCTTTGATCCGGAAAGCTCTGAATTGAGTCCCGAAGTCCAGCCTATTGCCTGGCATTGGCGAGGGAACCCACCAGGTGTCAGTACCGATACGCATGGCAAGTGCGGGATTCAAAGCCGCTTCCGGGAACGGCTGCACTCGAGTCTTTCGACCGGAAAGATCGGCGAGATTCACATCCCCCTTCCGCATTGCGATCCACCGCAAATCATCTGGCGATTGCGGGGTAAAGAACCATCCTCGTACGCCCAGACTTGCGCTGTCTTGCATGATCTCGGCATAGCTCAGGAAACGATCATCGTTGTTTGGGACCCTAATATCCGTGGCAAGGAAGAGCCCTTTCTTAGTCCAGCGGCTAAGAGTGCTGGCAGCGCGGCTTGTTTGCTCAATCAGGTCCGAGAGCGTGTCCCCGTTGAGTTTGATCGCGACCCCGCTGAGTTGCGCAGTATTGCCTTCATAGGGCCCGTTCCATCCCTTCCAAGTCTGCAGCACCGGCGCATTTGTTACGAGGCGAAGGCTTTCCGAGATATTGATCACACGGCGCCTGATCGCGGTCTGAAGCACGTTCTGAATATCCAGCCAGGCACTCGAAGTCCGAGAATCGCTCAGATAACTTCGGTTTTGGACGGGATCCCAGTAAAAAGGGATTCCGCGTTTCCCTGACCACAATGGCACGAGCCGGGCTATGGCGGCGATGTTCGGCAGATCGCTTGCTGGAATGGACCAAGCTTGTTCAATCCGGCGCTGGCTTCCATATTTTCCCCGAAGATAAGCTTCAAGCTCGTTTCTGAACCGCGCCGAGCTCGGAACGAATCGCACCCCAGCGTCAGGAAACTTCGCCAATGATCCAATCGGGTCAATGATCCCGCGCAGTCCCTTGAGCTCGCCCCCAAGTTTGAGTGACGCCATCAGTTGATCGCGGTGATCATCCAATCCCTCCCATGCATCCGGAATCCTGCCGTCTTGCATCAGCGGATAAACGAGGAGAACTTTCTCGTAGGTGTCCCTTGGCGTGATCAGCGTGTCGAATATCCCTCCTGCCTGAGCAGAAATCTTGAAAATCTCGGGCTCAGTGCGATCCGGCCCGGCGAGCACAACCAATGCCTCGGTGCAACCAGGAATCACGGTGTTCAGCCGATAAGGTCCGGTGACCCCTTCCACCCGAAAAGACTCTGGCTCAACGTTGTAGCCGGTTGCCTTCGGCGTCATGCTGTTGATTTCAAGGAAGTAATTCGCCCCCGATTGCTGAAGCGCGTCCAATGTCGGTGCCCAGGTTTGCCCTCCGACCGGCATTTCGATCAATAAATCTTTGATCCCGGCCTTAGTCGCTTCTTCAATTTGCCCAGCCCCGCCCGAAAGTCTTGCCCCAACCGGCGCATAAGGCAATCCGTCGCGTTGCATCATTCCGTTCGGAGAAATTCCCCATGTTGGTGATTGCGAAAGGAGCAGAGCGTAAAGTCCGAGTTGAAGCATAAAGTCCTGAAGAGGTTACCCCCGCAGGTTGACGGTTAACAGGAAAAGAAGGTTCAGTCGGGTACCCTATTCCCTGTGAATACGACGGTGTCTGTAGTCAACGACGCGCTGTGCGTCAACGTCCTGCGCGGGTTAGCGATCGATGCTGTAGAGCGGGCAAACTCCGGCCATCCAGGCATGCCTCTCGGAGCGGCGCCGATGGCATATGCGCTGTGGTCTAGGCACCTCAAGCACAATCCCAAAAACCCCAAGTGGTTCGACCGAGACCGTTTTATCTTGAGCGCTGGTCATGGCTCGATGCTTCTTTACGGCTTGCTCCACCTGACCGGGTACGACCTTTCGCTTGATGACCTCAAGAACTTCCGCCAATGGAACAGCCGGACGCCCGGGCACCCCGAAAATCACCTTACACCAGGGGTGGAAATGGCGACGGGCTCCCTTGGACAAGGAATTTCGACCGCGGTAGGAATGGCGATTGCCGAGACTTTCCTCAGTACCAAGTACGGCGCAGAAGTTGTGGATCACCACACGTTCGTGATCTGCTCCGATGGAGATTTGATGGAAGGCGTGGCGCAGGAAGCATGTGCGCTGGCGGGTCACCTTAAGCTTGGAAAGCTGATTTGCCTCTACGACGACAATCAAATCACCATCGACGGACGCACAAACCTCTCGTTCACAGAGGACACATATTCCAAGTTCGTCGCGCTAGGCTGGGATGTTTGCAAGATTGACGGAATGGACGTCGAGGCAGTTGATGCGGCTATTACTGCAGCCAAAAAAGTCACGGACAAGCCCAGCATGATCATGGCAAGGACCGTGATTGGTTTCGGATCACCCAACAAGGCAGATTCACAAAAATCCCACGGCGCCCCACTAGGCGCAGAAGAACTCGCGCTCACCAAGGCGGCTCTTGGCTTGCCAGCCGAGTCGTTCTGGGTTCCCGCCGAAGTCTACGATGCCTATGACGCAACGCAAAAGGGCAACCAAGCAGAAGCCGAGTGGCAGTCCAGATTCGATGCGTTTGTCACCGCAAACCCTGAGCTAGGCGCGGAATTCACGAATGCCCTCGGCGGAAATCCTATCTCTGACTGGACGCAAAATTTTGTCAACACCGATCAGCCCATCAGCACTCGCAACGCATCCGGAGCCGTCACGCAGGCGATTTGTGCGGCCTATCCGAACCTTCTGGGAGGCTGTGCCGACCTTACGCACAGCGTGATGACGGAGATAAAAGGCGGCGGAGTCTATGAGCCAGACTCCAGATCGGGGCGAAACATTAATTACGGAGTGCGCGAGCATGCGATGGCGGCGGCGGTCAACGGGATCACGCTCCACGGCGGATGCAAGGCATTTGGCGGGACATTCCTGATCTTCAGCGACTACTGCCGGCCGTCTATTCGCCTCGCGGCATTGATGGAATGCCCTAGCATCTTTGTTTTCAGCCACGATTCCATCGGCCTTGGGGAAGACGGACCGACCCACCAACCCGTCGAGCATTACATGGCGCTCCGCGCGATTCCGAATGTGAATTTTATGCGCCCCGCCGATGCCGGCGAGACGAGTGCATGCTGGCAGATTGCGTTGGAATCCACCGAGACCCCAAGCATTCTAGCCACCAGCCGCCAAAATCTCCCCATCCTCAGCCCGACCCAAGTCACCGATCACCCTGCCCTGCGCGGCGGATACATTTTGGTGGACGCCGAAGAGCCGGATCTGATCCTGGTGGCGACCGGTTCGGAGGTTGCGCTGGCCGTGGAATCCGCGAAGGCGCTCGGCGAGGAAGGAATCAAAGCCCGAGTCGTCTCGCTTCCAAGCTGGTTCATTTTTGATCAGCAAGACGAGGATTATCAAGACGCCGTGCTGGACCCAGAGGTCTTCACGGTTAGCATCGAAGCGGGCGTGACCCTCGGCTGGCAAAAATATAGCGACATCCAGATCGGTCTGGACCACTTCGGAGCCTCCGCGCCCGCCAATATCCTGTTCAAGGAGTTTGGTTTTAGCGTCGAGAACATTGTCGAGACGATCAAAGAGTTCGTCGAGGAATAAGCCGGGGCAGCACCTTAGTTCCCCTCCTCTTAGCGTGTTGAAAATTTGGTCTTTGCGGCTTTGGTCGCTAAGGGGAGGGGCTAGGGGTGGGGATTATTTGCGGCTTGGAAATTGCGCCTGCGTAGTGGAAAGCACGGAGCCGATCCCCACCCTAAATCCCTCCCCTTGCCAACGAAATTCTGCGACGAGGACACACTAAGCGTGGCAAGAGGAGGGACTTTTGCCTCGTAATTCTTTATGCGAACTGGTTGAGGAATCGCAGGTCGTTTTCGAGGAAGTTGCGGAGGTCGTCTACTCCCATTGCCATCATCGGAATGCGCTCAACGCCTAGGCCGAAGGCCCAGCCGGTGTACTTTTCGGTGTCGATGCCGTACTTTTTGAGGATATTGGGGTGGATCATTCCTGCCCCGCCTAGCTCCACCCATCGCCCGCCGAACAGCTTGGGGCTTGAGATTGCATAATCCACGCCCGGCTCCACAAATGGGAAGAAATCGGGGCGGAAACGGACCTTAACATCATCGCCAAACATTGCACTGGCGAAGGCATTGAGTGTCCCCTTCAACTGCGCCATGTTCACGCCCTCGTCGATCATGAAACAATCCACTTGGTGGAATGTGTGGGAGTGCGTGCGGTCCACGGCCTCGTTGCGATAGGTTCGACCGACCGTGAAAATGCGTAGCGGCGGCTGGCGGGTTTCGAAAATATGCCCTTGCAAAGCCGTGCATTGCGTTCGCAAGACCAAATTGTCGTTGACATAGAACGTATCCTGCTCGTCCATGGCTGGATGATCCTCTGGATAATTGAGCACGGAGAAGTTGTATTCGAACTTTTCGAGCTCGGGGGACTCGGCGTATTCGAACCCGAGACCGATGAAAACTTCCTTGATCCTATTGGTTGTCAGCTGGAGGATATGCTCTCGCCCGGCGGATGCCTTTCGCCCAGGAATGGTGATATCGATTCTCTCCGCCTCGAATTGGACGGCTCTTTCGGCGGCTTTTAGGGTTTTGTGCTGGGCTTGATAGGCTTCTTCGGCCCTTGCCTTTGCTTCGTTGACGGCTTTTCCGAATGCTGGGCGCTCTTCCTGCGGGATTTTTCCTAGCTGACCCATGAGGCCGGAGATCGTGCCCTTTTTGCCGAGGAATTTGCTCTCGGATTCCTTGAGCTCGGCGGTGGTTTTTGCTGCCTGGAACGCCTGGATGGCTTCCGATTCGATTTGGGAGATGATTTCTAGCGTTTCTGGCATGTCGGTTTATTCAGGTTGGCGTATATTGGGCGCGAATTTCAACCGGGGCGGGCGGTTCTGGGGGATTCCGGGAAGATTTGCCTGGATAAAAAGACCTGCTTTGGCAAAGTGGACCGGAAAATGGTTCAAAATGAAGGTGTGCCGATTCTTAATCTTGCTTCCTATACTGTCCTTGATCCTGGCCCAGAAACCACTGCGAGCCTGAATGGGAAGATTCGCGAGGTTTTGGCGGGGATTCCGGGAGCCGGTGAACCCACAATGTGGCGCCGCGTGACCGGCGAAGATGTTTTGGCGATCACGGAATTTGCGGATCAGGAAGCGATGTCGAATTTTGAGCGGCTTTTTGTGGTTTCGGATCTGTTTGAGGAGCTCCAGGCTTATTTGGAGGAATCTCCAGACGTTGACCGATTCTCCGTGATTCACCGGCAAGGCGCAATGCCCTCTGAAGTTCCGGTCGGGGGATACGCAAGTACGAATTGGTACATCGCGGATGTGGGTCATGAGTCCGCGGAATTGGAAGAAGCGCAATATATTATTGAATCGCTTTGGCAGATTTCGGGCTTTTTGGGGGCTTACGTGGGGAAAAGTCTCACGACTCCGGGGCGATTGGATTCGCTGGCATTTTGGGAAGATGGCGAAGCGGCTGAGAAGGCCATTCCGATCCGGGTGGATACCAATCTAAAGATGTATCGCCGGGTTTTGTGAGTTCCGGGGGTTCGGGTTGGGTTGGTCCTGTCCGGATTGCTTGGATTGGTCTTGGTTTATCACTGAATAGGATCTATGAGACCGAGTTAGACATTGAGTTGCAAACCACCCGATCGACCCGAACCATCCGAACTGCCCAAACACCTTCCCCCAAAGACGATTCCCCCGCTTTCCGAGTAGAATCGGTTAATTCCCATGGCTGAATATAATCTTCTTTTGGAGCATTCTGCTGATTCCAGCTACCGAACTCTTGACGGATATCTCAAACACGGCGGCTATGCGGCGCTGAAAAAGGCGCTCGGGATGGAGCGCCAGGCGATTGTGGACCAAGTGAAGGCGAGCGGTCTCCGTGGTCGCGGAGGGGCTGGCTTCCCTACTTGGATTAAATGGAACGGATTGCCTAAGGATAAAAAAGAAGGCACTAAGCACTACATCGTGTGCAACGCCGACGAAGGCGAACCTGGCACATTCAAAGACAAGCAGCTCATGGAAACCACTCCATTCCTTCTGATCGAAGGGATGACGCTCGCCGGTCTCGCGACTCAGGGCGATGCGGGCTACATTTACATTCGTGGAGAATTTATTGACGCCGCGCGGTCATTACGGAACGCAATTGACGAGGCTTATGCGGCAGGCTACCTTGGAAAAAACATCCAAGGCTCGGGCAGAGACTTTGATCTTTACATCCACTTGGGAGCGGGCTCTTACGAGTGCGGCGAAGAATCCGCGCTGATGTCGAGTCTGATGGGCGAACGAGGAATGCCACGCTTGAAGTTCCCACACGCTCCACTTCCAACAGTTTCTGGACTCTGGGACAGCCCGACGTTGATTAATAACGTGGAAACCTACACCTGCGCTCCATTCATCATTGATCGGGGCGGAGAATGGTACGCCACGCTCGGAGCCGCTACAAAGAATTCTCGCGGAACAAAGATCTTTTCCGTGAGCGGGCACGTGAATAAGCCAGGCAACTATGAAATCGAATTTGGCACGACCTTGATGGAACTGCTCGAAATGAGCGGCGGAATGAAGGGTGGGAAGCTTAAGGCGTGTGTGCCGGGCGGTTCTTCCGTTCCAATCATCACGGCCGAATCCTGCGAAAAGGCGATCATCGGCTACGAAGAAATGGGCGACGTGAAGACAATGGTCGGATCGGGCGGTTGCATGTTCCTTAACGAACATACCTGCATTGTCCAGTTTATTTGGCGCACGGCTCAGTTCTATGCGATGGAATCTTGCGGAAAATGCACCCCTTGCCGAGAAGGAACCAAGTGGATGTTGCAGATCCTGGAGCGGATTATCGAAGGCAACGGCCAAGAAGGAGATATGGACCTCCTGATGGAAATCACGACTCAGATTGATGGACGTAGTTTCTGCGGTCTTGGAGATGCGGCAGCCTGGCCCGTCGCTGCGGCGTTGCGCGTATTCCCTGAGGAATTCGAGTACTACATCAAGCACGGAAAGTCCATCGTCGAGCGCGGAATTCAGATGGTTCCAGCGTAAATAATCCACCTATTTTAGAATCGCAGGTTTGTACCAGTATTACGGACAATCGAAACATAATCCCCGAGTGAAGCAATCTGCTCATTCGGGTTTATTTTTCAACTCGGGTGATGGAATGCCCCCAAGATTTTACTTGAAGCAAAGTTTTTTTCAAAAAATTCGAACTTTGCCCTCTTTTTCGCACCAAATTTTGCAACCTCTGTTAAAATGGCGTTATGGAATTTTCTAATATTCGTTCCAAAAATCTAGGTAAGAGAGGATTTACCCTCATTGAGCTACTGGTGGTCATCGCGATTATCGCGATTTTGGCTGCTATCTTGTTCCCCGTCTTCGCGCAAGCCCGCGAAGCCGCCCGAAAAACCGTCGCGATCAACAGTCACAAGCAATGGGGGCTCGGTCTCAATATGTACGGTGGAGATCATGATGACCTATTCCCGACTGGATGTGGCATTGATAACACCGGAACCGTCTACTATGCTTCGGCAATCATGACGCCCTGGGACTGGCGCACTCCTGCATACCCAGAGGATCAATACACTTGGATCAACGCGGGTCAGGCATACATCAAGAACTACGAGACCGCAACAATTAATGGTCAAATTCCTTGGAACGCTTCTTGGAATGCTCCTCAGAATGGAAAAACCGGAAAGAACGTTTCCTTCAGCTTCAACGGACTATTGACCAACTATCCAATCTCGTCGGTCGCGGAGCCTTCAAAGCTAACGCTTTTCTGGCCTGGAAACATGAAGGAAGAGGTGCGTGGTGCGGCATTTACAAATCCGGTCCTAAACTGCCAAAACGTCAATACCAACGGACCCTGCAACTTCAACAACGCTCTTGCACGAGGGTACGGATCAACAAGCTTTTACACTTACAACTGGCTTGCTGGTAGCGGGGTAGCCGAAACAAGTTGGGTCGTTGGCGGAGGGATGCCTTTCGCTGCAACTGACGGATCGGTAAAGTTCGTAAAGCTCAATCCGTCGGGACGTGCAACACCAGGTACAGCCGTCGAGCGAGATTATCGCCACCCGACCCGAACGTTCGGTGGCCCAGGAAGCGGTGTAGCAAGAGAAAAGCCAGGCATGATGAAAACGTTCCACACTTGCACAAGTGGTCAAGGTGCCGCGTTGCTTAGCTTCTTCCGACCAGACACCACGTTCTCTTACGACTTTGGTGTGGGAGTGCCTTGCAGAATCCAATGAAAAGGCTCCTTTCCATCTTCGTAATCTCGACAATTGGTTGCATCGTAATGAGCGGTTGCCAAGGTGCATCCGAACCAGAGGGTCCACCCCCTGGACCTCCGACCTCTCCTGAGGTGATTCCAGAAACTCCTGCAGGTGATGCAGGATCCCCTGCCCGAGAGGGCTCAAAGGGTGGCGGCGGAGAACGCACCAGCCGCTAATCATAGAAAGTCCGCTCTACCATGGAGCGGACTTTTTTTATGCCGCTTTTTTGTCTTCAGGGCTTTGGTCAAAGCCCTGCAGACACTTTAACTCAAAGGCTCCTGCTTCCAGTGGTTTCGAGAAGAGGTAACCCTGACCATAGGAACACCAAAGCTGTTCGAGTTGATCCGCTTGCTCTTCGTACTCAATACCCTCGGCGACGATGGCAATCCCCAAAGTCTGAGCCAAGGTCACGACGGCCTGGACGATGGCGAGACCGGATTCTTTGGCGAGCATTTGATCCAGGAATGACTTATCAAGCTTTAGAATATCGATCGGAAGATCATGCAAGCAGGAGAGCGCCGAATGTCCGGTTCCAAAGTCATCCAAGCTTATTTTGATTCCTTGCTCTCGCAATCGGTTTAACGCAGTCCGAGCCTGTTCAACGTTGTGCATCACGCCAGTCTCGGTGATTTCCAGGTGAAGTGCCTCGGCGGGCATTCCATGACGATCCATCGTCTCAAGAACTCCCTCAACAAATCCCGGCTCATACAGCTGTTTTCGCGCAATATTGACACTTACGCTGTTCGGCATGGACGCGAAATCTGGCTGGGACATCCACTCCACAAACTGTCTGCATGCTTCATCCAGGACCCACTTGCCGACTTCAACGACTAAGTCGGATTCTTCTGCGATCGGCATGAATCGGATTGGACCAAGGAATCCCCTTGTTGGGTGATTCCATCGGACAAGGGCCTCACAGCTAGCAGGCTTTCGATCGTGCAGGTTAAGAATTGGCTGATAATGCAGCATGAGCTCTCCAGCATGAATCGCCTGCCGAAGCTCGATTTCGATACGCATCGATTCCTGGATCTTCTCATGCATTTCGAAATTGAAGAAGACGAATTGACCTTTTCCCTTTGACTTCGCCTGATACATGGCGGTGTCAGCATCACGTAGGACGTCGGAATGGGTCTCGTACTCGGTCAGATTAGTGACTATGCCCATGCTTGCGTTGATCGTGATGGAGTGCCCGAGGATGGTATACGGTTCACTGATTGACTTAAGAATTCGGTCGGCAGCAACCGCTACATCCTCCGACTTTGAAAGACCTCGGAGAAGAATCACAAATTCGTCGCCCCCAATCCTGCCCGCGATGTCAAGCTCTTCACTCCTTGGGAGAGAATCACTTGCCCGGACAGACCCAAGGAGTCGCTCCGCGATCGCCTTAAGGAGTACATCCCCGGTTTCGTGACCCAGAGAGTCATTCACAACTTTGAATCGATCAGCATCGAGAAAAATCACCGCACACGAGTTTTTTTCTTCTCGGTGACACTCAAGGATCGCTTCGTCAATTGATTTCTGAATGCTAGCTCGATTTGGTAAACCAGTCAGAGAATCCGTCATCGCTAGATCTTTGAGTTCCTCCGTCAGCAATCTCCGTTCTGTCACATCTTGGAAAGACCCTCTCACCTTTACGGCGACACCACCCTCAAAAACGGCTTCTCCAATACTACGGACCCACCGCAACTTACCCTTTGCCGTTTGAATGGGTAGTTCAACATCCCATATTTTCCCTTCGGACATGGCGGCACAAACGAGTTCCCGGATGGAATTTTTCGCGTCGCCCACATAGAATTCAATCGCTTGGTCTAAGGTCGGGCAGTAATCCATTGGAACCTCATGAATCCTCTTGACTTCGCGCGACCATTGCACGGTGCTGGTACAAAGGTCAAGCTCCCAAGCGCCGACTTTTGCCAAGTCAGCCATATGTTCCAAGATCATTTCGTTCTTTCGGAACTCCTCTCGCGCCCGCACAATCTCTGTGATATCCTGGCAAGATCCGATGATTCCGACGACCTCGCCGTTTTCAATGATCGGGTTCCCAATAGTCCGGGTGTAAACCTTTTCACCCTTTGCGTTGATCAACGGAACTTCGATATCGTAAGGTTGCCGGTCTTCAATCGCCTTTTCCCAAGCAGCCTCAATCCGTTCGCGCGATGCTATAGGATAGAAGGACCACGCCTCTTCCGGTGTAGGACTACTCCCCTCCGGTAAACCATGGATTCTACAGACTTCTTTGGACCACTCCGACCTCTCTGCGCCAATCCTGTACGACCAACAGCCAACCTTTGCAGCTCTTGCCATTTGCTCAAGCAAAAACTCGTTTCGCGCAAGCTCCTCCTTTGCTCTTACCAAATCGGTAATGTCGGATTCAATGCTAATGAATCCGGCAAGTTGCCCCGAATCATCCAGCAAAGGGTCAATGGAGAGGTCAAGCCAGTACTCCCTCCCGCATTTTGAAACGTTAAGAATCTTTGCATGCACCGATTCGCCATTTTCCAAAGCTTTGCGAATCTTCAAGACCGTTTCGGGGTTCGTCTTTTCAGATTGAAGGATTGCGCCGGGGACCTTACCTATAATTTCTTCTAGCTGGTACCCGCTTAAGTCACAAAACGCTCGATTGGCCCAGACAACCTTACGATCAACATCTGATACCACTACCGCGTTGGAGGTTTTCTCAATAACCGTAGCGAGCCTAGCCAAATCCCGATTCAGGACAACCATTCCCCCTTGCTGCCTAACCAGTGATCGGAGAGCAGGGACTAATAAAATCGCGATCACCGAGAAGATCGAAATGAGGCCGAGCAGAATGAACTGCCGCTGTGTCGCGTGGTTCCGACCATGAATTGTGCGATGCTCTTGATCCAGCTTCTTTTGGAGTTGGGCGGATTGGTTCAACAGTTCGTCGGAAAACTGAGCGAAAGATAAGGAAGCCTTGGCATCTGGATTTCGGTCCAAGGAAACTTCGGCTAGATCAAGGAGCCAAAAAACGTCTCCCGCCACACGCTGATACTCCGTGTCTATCGCCAGCCGAGAATCAATGGGTAGACCGGAAATGTGCTTTGTAACAAAAAGTAGGTTCTCTCGCACGGCCTTGATATCCGTACGGATCGAATTCTGTGTGAGCGCAATTTCTTGGGTATCAGCCTTACTTTCTGACATCGCGAGCAAGAGCAGGTTTTTTGAAATTCGCTGGATTTCGCTGTTTAAGCGACCGAATCGATAAGTCGTTTCTATGGCTCTGTTGATGGCCGTTCCCTCACTATTTTGCGACCAAATAGTTCCGGTTACCAAGCTCCCGGCGGCAGTGATTGCAAGGAGAGCCAAGACCGAAATGCGAACCACTTGGGCTCTTCCAAAAGGAATGACCATGGGTTGTTTTCTCGCATTCGGACCTTGTCCAATGAGTTCCTGCATTTTGTCGAGCCTTCATTTTAGCGTTAGCATAACCAAAAGAATATAATGATCTTATCGGCACGAATACCTCCATTTCTGAAGTAAATTTGGGAATCTTGTACTAAAAACCGCAACAACGATAAGCTCGCACGAGGAGTTATCGCGAACTCGACGGAGATTTATGGAAATCCACATCATCTGGCACGGCTCCCGGGCATATGACGAACTAGTGCAACTGAGGCATAAGTTGCTTCGAGAGCCGTTAGGGCTATCCTTTTCTGAGCAGGACTTAGAGGCTGAAGAGGAAGAGACCATCCTCGCCATTGACCGTGAACAGTCATGGATCGCTTGCCTTCACTTGAGACCAACAATGGGTGAGACAATCAAACTCCGTCAAATGTGCGTGCATCCTGAGTTCCAGGGACAAGGGCTTGGGGAATCACTGATCGAAGCCGCTGAGGAAGTCACCGGAGAGCTTGGTTTTTCTGAGATTGTCCTACACGCTCGGGAAACAGCGGTCGGGTTCTATGAGAAATGCGGATTCGCCGTTGATGGTGAGCCTTTTGAAGAAGTAGGACTCCCGCACCGATTGATGCGGAAGTCCTTGATTGAAGTCACTCGCCCGGTCAGCTATGAGACTTAGAAGTCAAAAAGCTCGCCGAGCAGGCTCTTCTTTTTCTTCTTCTTATAGTAGTCATCATCGTACTTGCGATAATCGTCGTTGTACTTCCGGTAGTCGTCGTCGTACTTTCGGTATTCCTCTGGTCGTTGCTGCACGGGTTGGCTTGGGATCGGCGGAGCATAACCTTGTGGAGCTTGCGGTGGCGCGGGGGGAGCCGGGGCCGGTGCGAACTCCTTTTCTGCACGCTCCAAGATCTTATCCAGCTCACCCCGGTCAAGCCAGACCCCTCGACAATCTGGGCAATAGTCGATTTCGACTCCCATTCTCTCTGCAATCACCAGCGACGATGCGCATCCTTGTGGACATTTCATTTGTTTATGTTTTCCTTATACTGACCCGCGAAGGGCTTCTAGTTTTGCCACACGATCTTGGATCGGTGGGTGGGTTGAAAAGAGCTTGGCTAGGAAACTGAGTCCCCCGCCGCCGCTAAGAGGGTTGACGATTGCCATATGGGCGGTGCTTTGGGACATGGAGTGACTAGGAACCATCTGTACGCCTCTCTCAAGCTTGAGAAGAGCATTCTGGAGTCCATCCACCCGTCCGGTAAGTTGCGCGGCCGTCTTATCAGCCTGAAACTCACGGACGCGACTCACCGCAAGCTGGATGATTGTCGCCGCCATCGGCCCGAATATCATCATCACGATGAGCATGAATGGATTGGGTGAATCCTCATCGCCACCACCGAACATCGCCGCGAACATCGCCATCTGCCCGATTGCCGAAATAGCCCCAGCCACGGTTGCAGCGACAGCACTCGTGAGCGTGTCCCGGTGCTTGATGTGTGCGATCTCGTGGGCAATGACGCCCTCAAGCTCGTCCTTGTTCAGAAGTTGCATCAGGCCCTCGTTGACGGCAACGACTCCGTGCTTTGGACTTCGCCCAGTAGCGAAGGCGTTCGGTGAAGGATCTGGGACTACGAACAATCTCGGCATTGGGATGTTTGCCCTTTCCGAGAGACGACGCGTGGTTTGATATAGCCAAGGAGCCTGCTCTTCAGTTACCGGTTGAGCCCGAGTCATTTTCAGGACGAGCTTGTCACTGAAAAACCAACTTCCCAGGTTCATCAAGCCGCTGAACACACCCATCAAGATCAGACCCGCCTGGCCTCCGATCATAAATCCGAAGCCCATCAGGAGGGCTGTGAGGCCCGCGAGCAGAATTCCGGTTTTGAATAGACTTAACATTTTTTTATTTTGTATTCGATCTTAATTTTGCCGGGACGATCCCCGGACATAGAAAAGACCCTCATCATCCCCATTGACTCTTGTCAATAGCTTTGATGAAGGTCTTGTGATTTTGGAATTCAGCGGAGCAGTCTCCCGCTCGTCTTGACGCCAAATTCCCCTAACCTGATGGTTAGGCACTACTCCCCTTCGGGTTCTTTCTACAGATTAGTAACGAATCCCGGGTGAGTTTCGTTCCAAGTTTCTCCGTTGAACAGGAAAAACTAGATCAGCCAAACCGACCGGAGATGTAATCATCGGTTTTTTGCTCTGACGGAGCCGTAAAGATCTTGGTTGTTGGCGCGTACTCGATCAGCTCTCCCATCATGAAGAAGGCGGTGAAGTCGCTAGAGCGCTGCGCCTGCTGCATATTGTGGGTAACGATCGCGATGGTGTAAGTCTTCTTAAGTTCGGAGATAAGCTCCTCGATCTTCATGGTGGCGATCGGGTCAAGCGCGGAGCAAGGTTCGTCCATGAGGATGATATCTGGATCAACCGCGAGCGTCCTGGCGATACAAAGCCGCTGTTGCTGACCTCCAGAGAGCGCATTCCCACTCGTGTTGAGTTTGTCTTTGACCTCATCCCAGAGGAATGAGTTAGTTAAACAACGTTCAACGATCTCGTCGAGAGCTGCTTTATTGCGGATTCCGTGGATCTTTGGACCGTAGGTGATGTTCTCGTAGATCGTCATCGGGAACGGATTTGGCTTTTGGAATACCATCCCGATTCGCTTCCGAAGAGCAACCGGATCAACGTCCGATTCATAAATATCCTGGTCTTCAAGCGAGATCCTACCGGTGATACGGCACGTATCGATCAAGTCGTTCATCCGGTTCAGGCAGCGGAGGAACGTTGATTTTCCGCATCCAGAAGGTCCGATAAACGCCGTGACCTTATTTTCTAGGATGTCGACGTTAACTTTCTTGAGGGCCTGGAATGAACCATAAAACAGATCCACGTCTTTCGCGGACATTTTCACTTTTGTCGTCATGTCATTAGTAATCTGCGGGTTCACTGCGGCCTGCATATCCGGAATTATGGACGAAGTACATTAACAATTTGTTAACCTCTGATGCCTCTTTGACGCAGGGCGTGGTCGATTAGGGTTAGCGCGACCATTGCTTCCACCATCGGCACTGCTCTTGGTACGACGCATGGGTCATGACGTCCGCGTCCGGAAAGGGTTGTATTCTCGTGATCCGTAGTCACCGTCTGCTGTTCCATCATGATCGTGGCGGTTGGCTTGAAAGCAGCTCGGAGGAAAATAGGCATCCCGTTGCTAATCCCCCCTTGGATTCCTCCTGAGTTGTTCTTTTGGGTCGAAACTTGCTTATTCTCGTCAGCCTGATAGGGATCGTTGTGCTCGCTTCCTCGCATCGTTACTCCGCCAAATCCGGAGCCTGATTCGAACCCTTTACAAGCCGGGAGGCTCATCACAGCCTTTGCCAGATCGGCTTCGAGCTTATCAAAGACCGGTTCGCCCCAACCGGCTGGAACTCCTCGCACGACGCAGGAGACAATTCCGCCGACCGAATCCCGTTCTTTCCGAATCTCTTCGATTCTGGAGATCATTGCGGCTGCTAGGTTCAAATCCGGACACCGGACAGGGTTGGCGTCTACGTCATAACGTGATACCTTGCTTATATCAGCGAAACACTCCAAGTCTTGAACCTGGCTCACCCAAGCTACGATCTCAATCCCGTAAGTAAGTTTGAGCCATTGTTCTGCTACAGAACCAGCGGCAACGCGACCGACGGTTTCTCGAGCACTTGAGCGCCCGCCTCCCTGCCATGCACGTAAACCGTACTTTTGATCATAGCCAAAGTCAGCGTGACTTGGGCGATACTTATCCTTCATCTCGCCGTAGTCTTTTGACCTAGCGTCCTCGTTCATCACCATCAGAGAGAGAGGCGTGCCGAGAATAATTCCTTCTTCATTTAGACCCGAAAGCACTGAAATCGTGTCAGATTCCTTGCGCTGAGTGACGAGATGGCTCTGGCCGGGACGGCGGCGATCCATTTGAAGTTGCAGAGCTTCTAAGTCTAACCGCCAGCCTGGCGGGCATCCATCTACAACCGCCCCAACGCCGCCCCCGTGGCTTTCGCCCCAAGTTGTGACTCTAAAATTTCGCCCAAAAGTTGAACTCATAAATTAAGGTGTTCAGGTGGGGCTCACTCAAAGTATAAGACCCACCCCCAAACCTACTCCGTGGTTTGCCAAGTGATCAGCGGCAATTCAGTGGCGACCCGAACATCTTCATGATCCGGTACCACGCGGCAGATGTATCCGCGATGCCCTGGGATTTGGCAGCTCAGGTAAAGCTCATAGGTGTGCTTGTCCCCACTTTTGCCACTATGGATCATGTCCTCGACGTTATATTCTGTCAGCGACCGATTGCTTCCAACGGTTCCCCAAATCACTTGTACGCGCACCTCATCCGGGTTCAAATCACCCAGATTAACAATCGCCTTGATCGTGAATTGTTCCCCAACCTTCTTTAGCGCGTGACTCGAATCCTCGACCCCAACGATCTTGACTGAATTCCAGTTATCGCGGATCCGCTTTCTCCAACCGAGCGCGTCTTTTGCTCGCACAAGGTTGTTTTCTTGGAGTTCCCAATACTTGGTACTTGCTGGCATATAGAAGCGCGTGGTGTACTCGCGGAGCATTCTTGCCGTGCTAAACGCTGGCGCGAGATCCCGCATCGAGTTTCGCATCATGCCAACCCAGGCTTGTGGAATGCCGTTCTCATCTCTTGAATAGAACTTTGGCGCAATTTCTTGCTCAAGGATTTGATACAGGGCACGGGAATCATTCCAGTCTTGGCGGAAGTGATCGTTATCCTCACGATCGTCGCCAATTGCCCAGCCAGTTCCGGGAGCGTATCCTTCCGCCCACCATCCGTCCAAGATCGAGCAGTTGAGTCCTCCGTTTGGTACAACTTTCATCCCAGAAGTTCCCGATGCTTCCATTGGGCGTCGAGGATTGTTCAACCAAACATCCACCCCTTGAATCATATTCCGCGCGATCTCGATGTCGTAATCCTCAAGGAACACCATTCGCGGGCTTCCTCCTTCGTGACGGATGAAATTGGTAATGTCCTGAATTAATTTTTTCCCACCGTCGTCTTTAGGGTGTGACTTCCCTGCGAAAACGAACTGGATTGGACGATCCGTGTGATAAAGCATCGCTTTCAGCCGTTCCTTATCGCTGAAGAGCAGAAAGGCGCGCTTATAAGTAGCAAAGCGCCGGGCAAATCCGATGGTCAAAATTCGCGGATCTAAGATAGAACCCGCTGCAGCGATTTGGTCCTTACTGGCGTTCTTTCGCTGGAGATTTCGCATCGTTCGCTTTCGGGCGAATCTGACAAAGTCAGCGCGGCTAGATTCTCGAAGCTCCCACAAATCTTCTGCTGGGATTTCGCTGACTTGTTGCCATAGCTCTCGAGAGGACGGATCATCCCGCCAAGTTGGTCCAAGATGCCGATCCAGGAGCTCAGCCGTCCGTTGACCAAGCCATGAACTCGTGTGCACTCCATTCGTCACCGCGTCAATGGGTACTTCTTGAACCGGAAATTCATCCCAGCGGTCCGCAAACATCTCACGGCTGACTTCAGCGTGGAGCTTACTTACGCCGTTAACATAGTTCGCGTTCTCCATGGCAAGGATCGCCATGTTAAAGGGTTCTTCCCGGACTTCTGGGTTCATGCGCCCGTACGTAAGGAAGTCCTCAAAGTCCAATCCGACTGACTCAATGTTCCGAGCCATGTACTGCTTCAGCAATTCGGGTCGGAAAACGTCAAATCCGGCTGGAACCGGCGTGTGCGTGGTAAAGACGTTCCCGGCAACGGAGACCTTTCGCGCGGTTCGCAGATCACAATTGTTCTGATCCATGAACTGGCGCAATCTTTCGATCGTAAGAAACGCCGCGTGGCCTTCGTTCATGTGGCAAACGCTTGGATGGATTCCCAGTAGCTTCAGCGCCTTCAATCCGCCGATCCCGAGCACCATTTCTTGGCGAATCCGCATGTGCTCGTCTCCTCCATAAAGTGTGTCCGTGATCCCCTGGTCTACCGACTGGTTACTCAGGATATTGGAATCGAGTAAGTAAAGTTCGACCCGGCCGACCTGGGCTTTCCAAATCTGTACCGAAACCACGCGATCGGGAAACTCAACCGTTACCTTGAGTGGCTGATCATCCGCACCTCGTAAAAGAGTGATCGGATATCCATAAAAATCGTAGGTTTCGTAGTTCTCTTGCTGCCAACCGTCCTCGGTCAGCTGCTGCCGGAAGTACCCGCGCGAGTAAAGCAATCCAACCCCGACTAATGGGATCCCAAGATCGCTTGCGGCCTTTAAGTGATCTCCCGCCAGAAGCCCAAGTCCCCCGGAATAGATTGGCAAACATTCGTTTAGGCCAAACTCCGCGCAGAAATAGGCAATCTTTGTTCGTTCTCGTTCACCAGCGAACTTTTTGTCGAACCAAGTTTCTGCCGCCATGTAGCGGTCGAGGTCTTCTAATGCCAGCTTTAGCTTGCCAAGGAATAAGTTATCGGATGCAAGACGACTCTGTCGCTCCGGAGTGAGTCGGCGCAGGAGCATGAGGGGGTTATGTTCTACTTGCTCCCACAGCTGAGGATCAACTTCCTGAAAAACCTGGCCTGCTTCTAGATTCCAGGTCCATCGAAAGTTCATCGCCAACTTGTGAAGGGATTCGAGATGTTCCGGTAGATCGGAGATCACCTCAAAAGACTGTGCATACTTCAGAGTTCGCATGGTGGACAGGGTTATTATTGCCCGATTGCAGGTACTTTTCGTAGGGTAGAGCGGGGTTTTGGGCGGATTATGTGGATTTTGTGCTTAAAACCGGTGGCGGATCTGAATTTTTGCGACGGTTCCGTCAAATTTTGTCGTAACAACTCAACCACCCCTGACCCCTCCATCTTGGAGGGGAAAGAGTTCTTTTTGCGCTATCGCGCAAAAAGGAACCAAAAACCGATCCGCAATAAACCGGGATTGTTCAAGGAGATTTTTCAGCTCAGTCCCCTTTCGCCGTTAGGAAGAAAGGGCTAGAGTAAGAAGGTCTCGCACCATTGCTCAAATCCCGAAAAATGCTCAGCGTTCCGGCAAAAAGAAATCCCGCCTCAATGAAGAACGGCGGGACTCTGTGGAGAGGGAGAAATTTTTCCTTAGACTTCGTAGCGCTTTGGACCGCCCGCACCGCCGGGTCCGGCACCGTCGCTGATTCGCTTGACGAACGTCACAAGCTCAATCGGGTTGAATGGCTTGGTCAGGTACATGTCCGCGCCGTAGTGATAGCCTTCAAAAACGTCCTTATCTTGCGCCTTCGCGGTCAACATGATCACGGGGAGGTTCTCAAATTCAGGATCTTTGCGGAGATTCTTGAGAACCTCAAATCCGTCCATGTACGGCATCATGACGTCCAGCACGACGAGGCTTGGCTTCTCGGCTTTGATCTTTTCAAGGCCTTCCTTACCGTCGTAGGCTGTTACAACCTGATAGCCATTCTTCTCCAGATTGATCTGGATAAGGCGCACAATATGCCGCTCGTCGTCACAAACTAAAATCTTCTGGGCCATTCGGGGTCACCACGTATCGAACACAAGAGATGCTACCCCATGCGGGATCAGAATTTTTGTGGTCTCTTCACATATTGTACGTCGTTTTTTCAAACCAGAAACGTTCGTTTAAGGTAAACCGTCGGAATCTGCACCATGGAAGAAACCAAAGCCCCCGAAATTGCCGAACAGAAAGTGGTTCCCTGGAAATTTACGCCCCTCCTTTACTTCATGCAGGCCATTCCGGTTGCTCTGATCCAAGAAGTTTCGACGATCATCTACAAATCCATGGGGGTCGAGAACTCTCAGATCACTTTTTGGACAAGTTTGATCGCGCTTCCATGGTCTTTGCAGTTCCTTTTGGGACCATTCGTTGACTTTAATGGATCCAAGCGAAAATGGATTGGGCTGGGACAATTGGCGGTGGCATTGGGCTTGGTTGGCTATGCCCTTGCCCTGCAGCTTCCGAACTTTTTACACATTTCCCTGGGGATTTTCTTTATCACCGGGATATTTTCGGCGATGTGCAATATCGCTACCGACGGTTTTTATATCCTGGCGCTCACTAAGGAAAAACAAGCCGCCTATATTGGGCTCAATTCGACGTTCTACCGGCTCGGGCGGCTGTTCTGCACAGGGATTTTGGTGACGATTGCGGGAAGAATGATGACGATTCCACCGCTAGAAGTCAGCGTTCCAGAAGGATATACGATCAAAGTGGCCCGCGAGGAGAAAATCCCCGACCAAGAAAAGCCAAAAGTGATCGAGAGCGAGGATTCCGCTTACAAATTCTTCGTGATTGACAACGCTCTGACGACTGAGTTCGCAGGCAAGCGCTGGAAGATTGAACCCAAAGTTGATTTACCAATTGGAACTCTGGGCGTTGCGATCGATGAGCGCGGTTTGGTGAAAGCCACCAAGTTCGGCGGACAAGTTGTTGAGGCAGGTTATATCCAGGCGTCCGGTCCGAATGTAACGATGCTGACCAAGCCAACATTTACGGTCTCGGGTGGTGGAACGAGCATGAATCCTGCGCTCGCTTGGGGCCTGATTGTGGGTCTCACGGTAGCAATTTATGGGCTTGGGCGATTCATCTTGACCTTTACCCTTCCCCGCCCGGTACTGGACGTGGATCGTGGGTTCAAATGGGAATCGATTCGGCAAAACTTGTTGCAGACTTTGGTGATTATCGGAGCCTTCTTGGCCGGGGTCATCGCGGCTGGGAACGTGCTGAAGTTTATCGGAACTGGGCTTGCCGCCACGATTGGAAATGCGGAGTCACCGAACAAGGTTTTGAAGGAAATCGCGACGTGGAGATTGGCACCTGAGGTCATGCAGGCAGAACTCATGTGGTTTATCGGTTGCGTTGTACTCTGTGTTGGGCTGGTTATTGCCGGAAAAGGTTTGCTCAAAGACACCGAGATGGAGACTTCTTTCAAAGCGTTTTTGGGGCAATCGGGGATCATGGCGATTTTGGCCTTTATGCTCTTTTACCGGTTTCCTGAAGCGATGGTCGGACGGATTTCCAACCTCTTCTATCTTGATCCAACAACAAAGGGTGGGCTGGGAATGAGCGCAGAACAAGTCGGGATCGTAAGCGGAACAATGGGCGTCATCGGAATTGTGCTTGGCGGCATTGCTGGGGGACTAACATTGAGCAGGCTAGGACTGCGTAAAGCCTTCTGGCCCCTTGCGCTGGCGATGCACGTGCCGAACTTCCTTTACCTATGGGCTTTCTATAATAAGCCAATCATTCCGCTGGGCGCCGGGTTCAACGAAGTGATTTTCTCACCCATTTCGATCATCGTCTTTGTCGACCAGTTCGGCTATGGGTACGGATTTGCGGCGTATATGGTGTACTTAATGTGGGTTGCGCAACGCGGACGATTCCAGACATCACACTATGCGATCGGCACAGGACTTGGCGCGCTCTTCATCGCGGCGGCGGGGATTCTTTCAGGGCAAATTCAGAAAAATTATGGCTTTGATGGAGTCTATTGGACAGTGGTCGCGCTCGCGATACCAGGGCTTCTGGTCCTCAAGGCAATTCCACTAGACGAACATGAAGGACGCAACATTAAGGTTGAAGAAATCGGCGATTGAGACACTTTGCGAACGCGCCGTTGAGGACAGGGTCTTCCCAGGTTGTGGATTCGCGGTGGGGAATGACGATCATTTTTGGACTGGTGGAGTTGGGCGGCTTTCATGGGCTGGAGGATCGGAACTCGCTTCTGCGGAGACAATTTACGATCTTGCAAGTTTAACGAAGGTTCTTGATACGACCGTCCGAGTTCATCAAGCCTGCGCTGCTGGGGTTCTCTCCATAGGAACATGTGTCGCGGAAATTCTGCCTGGGTTTGGTGGCGAGGGTCGGAATTCCGTGACGATTGAAGATTTATTGCGCCATCGCTCGGGCCTTCCTGCCCACGTGGAGTACTGGAAAATGGGAATTCCTCCACCTGGAGCTATGGCGAAAGTTTTGAGTGAACCCTTCGTGTACGCTCCCCGATCACAGTCAATTTATTCTTGCGTAGGGTTCATTGTTTTGATGGAGGCCTTGCGGGCTCTTAAGCTGGCGCCGGATGCGAGCAAGTACGTGCATCCGTGGGGACTTGGACTCTCTCTGGGTCCTGTACCCGCAGCCGCGCCGACTGAAGGCGTGAGGGGAATTGTTCACGACGAAAATTGCCGTTTCTTTGGCGGCTTCGCCGGGAATGCAGGACTGTTTGGGTCCGCTATCACCGTCGGAAAATTTGCGAAGCTTTTTCTCCAGCAACTCCCCGAATGGCGGGATTGGATCATACCGGACGACGGACTTTCTACCCGAGCACTAGGATGGGATACGAAGAGTGAGTCGGGTTCCAGCGCGGGATCGTTGTTTGGTCCAAATTCCTTTGGGCATACAGGCTTTACCGGAACCAGTCTCTGGTTTGATCCTGATCGAAAGATTTTTGCTACGCTCCTGAGCAACCGAGTGCATCCAAGTCGCACGAACACAAAACTCCTTGATTTCCGGCCGGTGTTTGCGGACGCGGCCAGTGAGTTTCTTGCTTCTAACGGATATTAAAATACTTCGCGCCAGGATGATGGACGACGATTGCGCTGGTGGATTGTTCGGGCACGAGCATGAATTCCTCGCTAAGCTCAATCCCGATCTTCTCAGGGTTCAGAAGATCAAAGAGTTGCTTTTGGTCATCCAAATTTGGACATGCTGGGTAGCCAAAGGAGTACCTGGCGCCTTGGTACTTCAGACCAAAAAGAGCCCTTAACTCTTCTGGGTCGTGGTGCCCAAACCCAAGTTCATTTCGCATCATCTTATGCCAATATTCTGCCAAAGCTTCTGCCAGCTCCACGCCCATCCCGTGGACAAAAAGGTAGTCCTGGAACTCACCCCGTTCAAACAAGCTGCGCTCGAACTCGCTGACTTCTGAACCTGCCGTAACGATTTGGAACCCAACCACGTCTGGCTTGCCCGCTTCAACCGGGAGGAAAAAATCTGACAAACACTGGCGACGCAAATCTCGCTGCCGTGGGAAATTGAATCGAGTGCGCTCTGTTTTGGCGTCTTCTTCAAAAACAATGAGGTCGTTGCCCTGGCTATTGCACCAAAAGTATCCCCAGGCAACTCGGGGAGAAAACACCCTCGCTAGTTCCCTTTTCAGCCTTTCGTAAATTGGCACAGCATCGCGCTCTAATTGCTCTTGGAATTCGGCATTATTGAGATCCGCTGGTTTCTTAAATTGCCATTGGCCACGCCACAAGGCGGTGGTGTTTATAAATTTGTAAAGCTCAAAGATGTCGAACTTATCCCGATACTTGACGCCATAGAACGGTAGCTCAGGAATGATATCCGCTGACTCAACATCGGACTTCGTTCCATCAAATGTGTAGAGTTCCGGAGCGCGGTCCGGAAGGCGGTGGCTTGTCACTCGCCTGGGCCTTTCTGGGATTTCTTCTTCGATTTCCCCTGATTGTGTTGAGAATCCTGGATCTCCAATCTTTTCCATCAAAGCAAGACCTTCGAAGGCGTCCTTTGCGTAGAAAACCTTTCCATGGTAAATATCGGATAAATCCTCTTCCACGTAGCCGCGAGTAAGAGCAGCACCGCCAAGGATCACCGGAATATGGCTCAGATCCCTTTGGTTCATTTCCTCCAGATTTTCTCGCATGATCACGGTGCTTTTCACCAAAAGACCGCTCATCCCAATCGCTTGGCAATTGTGTTCTCGGCACTTGTCTAAGATGTTGTTAATCGGCTGCTTAATGCCAATGTTTACGACCCGGTAACCGTTATTACTGAGGATGATATCCACCAGGTTTTTGCCAATATCGTGGACATCCCCAGCTACGGTTGCAAGTAGGATACTGCCCTTTTCGGATCCCTCTACCTTTTCCATTTTCGGTTCAAGATAGCGTACAGCAGCTTTCATGACTTCTGCACTCTGGAGAACAAATGGAAGTTGCATCTTTCCCGATCCAAAGAGCTCTCCAACGGTTTTCATTCCGTCAAGGAGGACATTGTTGATCAACTCAAGTGGCGTATTCGATACTAAACCTTCCTCAAGATGGCGCTCTAAGTTCTTTTTGATCCCATCAATGATGTGCTTTTTGAGCACATCTTCGGCAGACATTCCAGCGAAGGGGTCCAGAGATTCGTCCACCGCCCTCACATTTTCGAACCGCCGCATCAACTCGATGAGGGGATCGTAAGTGCACACCAATTCTTGGGGATCGTTATTCATTCAGGCTAGGTTCAATTATGACGCGTGGGGATATTTATTACAGGGAACAGGACAAACGCGATCACCCTCATCCAAGATAAAATACGGAAGATGAAGGTCACGCAAGTTTCCATTGGGCAGACACAGGCCAGCAAGGCGGCTGGTCGTCCAGTTCTGACCCCCGAACTTCTGGCCGCAACCGGAGCGAGATATAGCCGAAACAACGAAGGGCTAGACTCAATCCTTGCCAAAATTGATCCCGAGAACCCCGATAAGTCCGTAGATGGCATTTTCAGGATGATTGACTACGGTCACCAATCCATCGCCGACATGGCCCCGGTGGCGATGTTCTTGGACGGCATTTCACTTTGGACGGCATATCTGGTTTGGGCACAGTGCCCGACCGCAGGAGGTCAGGAATCTAGCACTAGGTACCTTAAAATGACGGCAGCTGATCTTGTTGCACCTGAAGTCCTCGGAATTCCTCTGGAACAACGTGGAGCTTGGCGGGACCACCTTCATCAAAGTTTAGAGGCATACGAAACGCTGATTGCGGCTTGGTCGAGACTTGGCGAAAGCGATCCTAGCATCACCAGGATCCCAAAGTCTTTGAGCGAAGACCCCAGTGAAAAGGCGCAAAAACAATTCGCGCGTATGCTCCGAAACTTTGCCTTCGACAGAGCGCGATACTTCCTTCCGGTGGCTCTAAAAACGAACATGATGATGATCATGTCAGCACGGGGCTGGGTCCAACTTTGCCAGTACTTGCTTTCTCATCCGCTTCCCGAGTGCAATCAACTGGGCGAGATGATTGCCCAAGAACTCAATCTCTCAGCCCCGAGGCTTCTGCGGCATGCTGTTAGCCAGAAAACCACAGAAGCAGGTTTGCTGGATGAGCAAAATCATACGAAAAATCTGCTTTCTAAACTACCGGTGACCGAGGGCATTGCGAGTGACCAAGCCCACCTTGAGGTCTATCTTCCCTCTTTCACCACCGAAGAGGACCTTACGCAAGACTTGCAACATCATGCCCATCGCTATGCCTATTTTGGCGAGACGATCAAGCGGACAAGCGTCAGGTTCGGTTGGGATTCGGTCGCATTTGCAGAAATTCGTGACCTGAATCGCCATCGGACTGGAACAAAGTTCTGCCCACCGATACCAATTGGCTTCTACTCAGCCGAAGACGAAGCTCCGCCGAACTCCGAACTTCAGACACTCATTGCAAATCTTGCGAATCTTGGAAATGCCTCGAACCAAGAAGCCCGGGTTGCGCTTGGAAAAGATGACTCCAGCTACGTTTATTGGATGCTTTTGGGCGCGCAACTCCCATTCGAGCACCTCACTACCGCGGACAAATACCTCTACGAAGCCGAGTTACGAACCGGTCTCGGTGCCCATTACCGCTACGCCAAGCACCTACGAGAAAGCCTCGTACTTTGGTACAAGGCTTTCCCGAAGACCAAGGGGCTCGTGCAAGAAGGACTCGCCGAGCCGGAATAGATCCGCTGCCAATATCCTCGCATTTGTACGAGATTAGTGCTCGAAGTAAGGGGTTACTTCTTACTCAATCGGTATATTTACTTATTCCGACTTGAACAGGAAATTGCCTCTATGAAAGCCCGACTCATTTCCACAACACTGCTCTTTGCCACCATGATGGTGAATGTAGCTTCAGCCCAGACGATGTATTCTTTCCCAACCGGAAAGGGTGGGAACTTTATCCAACCAGGATTCGCGGCCGTTGAAGGCAATAAGTTCCGCGTTGGGGCTTTAGACATTTTGGTTACCCAGTTAGGGTACGAGTTCCAACGGCAGAATCAGCAGTCTAATCCCACCGGAATTTTTGACGCGACCACAGGCAATTTGCTAACTTCCGCGTCAATTTCAGGAGCCGACCAGCTTCAGGGCGGTTACTACTGGAAAGCTATCACTCCGCTAAGATTAACATCGGGACGCGAGTACTACATTGGATCCCTTCACGGAAGCGGTCCTGGAAATGAGTACTTCCATAATACAAATCAGGCAACAACATCCTCCCTCATCGTTGATTTGGGAACATGGTATAAGGTCAGCTCCACTTTAGCGGGAGGAACCTGGGAAGGAAGCCCTCCCAGGCATTACGTCGGAAACTTCCGCGCACAAGCGGTACCTGAGCCCCTGACATTCACCTCACTTGGTATTGCGCTACTCCTCCTTCGTTCGAAAAAGAGGTAACGCTAGGGCAGAGAGGGTTTTCGTCAACCAATCGCCGCCGTTACTCTTCCGGGTGAAGAAGGCCATAAACGCCCTCTTTTACGCGATAGAGGACTTCGACTTTTTGGTTTGACTCATTCTTAAAGACAAAGAACGGGTACCCGAGCAACTCCATCTCAAGCGCAGCTTCGTCTGCAGACATCGGCTTGACCAAAAAGTGCCGATGCTCTTTGATTACGATGTGTTCGTCAGCTTCGGGTTCCGGCGATTCCTCAACAAATCCGGCTGGAACATCATTTCCATGCTGCCGGTACTGATCCACCATCCGCTTCTTGATCCTACGAAGCCGGTTTTCTAGTTTCTCTCCGACCAGATCAATCGCGGCGCGAATGGAAGTATCTAGCTCTTCTCCACGGATGGTTAGTCCGTCGGCGAAGATCGTCACTTCGACCTTGTGATTCTGCTTTCCAGCGCGGGTGAATTCCCGGTGGACAAGCTCGACCTTGGATGCCTTGTTAAAATAGCGATCCAATCGCCCTAATTTGAGGGAGGCATAACCTCTATCATCTTCGCTCAAGTTGCCTTCGGCATTTCGAATCAGGACTTCCATCATATTGTTTTGTTACTCCTTACGGGACTTGTTTCACGGTTGCGCTCGCCAATGCGGCGATGCCCTCGGACCGACCAATTGCCCCTAATTTTTCGTTGGTCGTAGCTTTGACGTTAATTCTACTGGGTTCGATCTGCAGAGATTCTGCAATCGCGGCGATCATTTCGTGACGTCTTGGCATCACTTTTGGAATTTCTGCCAAGAGCGTTGCGTCAATGTTTACGATTCCCCATCCAGCGGTTCTTAATCTATTCCCTGTTTCGGCCAAAAACCTAAGCGAACTTAAATTTTTCCAGGTGGGATCGCTAGGTGGATAATGAACGCCAATGTCTCCCATCGCCGCAGCGCCAAGCAAGGCATCCACAATCGCGTGGAGAAGAACGTCGGCATCGCTATGACCTTCAAGCCCGGGAGCGCCTTCAAATTTGATTCCACCGAGGAAGAGCGGTCGCTCGGGATCTTGCGAGAAGGAGTGAATGTCGTATCCGGTTCCGGTTCTTGTTTCCAGCATTCCAGATGTCCACTGGACGATCAGATCAAAATCTTCTGCGGTCGTCAACTTAATGTTTCGACGTTCGCCCTCAATTACCTCTGCAAAAATTCCCAAATTTTCCAGCAGACTGGTGTCATCGGTGCCTTCAAAAGCGGTGTGATAGGCTCTCAAGAGGTCTTCTTTGAATCCACCTTGCGGAGTTTGGACCGCTATCAGTTGGTCGCGGTCAAGAGTTTTCAGCCGGTGCTGAGAATTTCTGACCGTGACTTCTTTGATTGTGTCAGCGATCGTCAGGCCAGGTACAGCAGCCCTGGAACGCTTCGTAGCTTCGATGGCTATGGTGATAAGGTTCTTGCTCACCAGGGGCCTTGCTGCGTCGTGAACTAGGACAATCTCGATGTCGCTACTCAGTGCCCTGACGCCATTGTGAGCGCTTTCCTTCCTGGTTTCTCCCCCTTTAACAGTGGAGGAATTCGGCTTTGTAGGGAGTTCGATCATATCCTCTGCCCCGTGGACGACCACGATTTCATGGACTTCAGGATGTTCGGCAAATCGCTCGTAGGACCATTGCCAAACCTCCTTACCTCCCAGAATCTTCCGAATTTTGTTCTCCCCAAACCGGGTTGAGCTTCCGGCGGCAAGGATCACTGCACCTACTTTTTGCATCGTGGGTCTATTGTGAAGGATTTTGAGGGTCTATGGGGATTGATGGGATCAGAAAGACCTGTGAGTTCTATCGCTTGCACAAACCGGGATAATAGAACCTACACATGCACACCCCAAGCCTTGAGCGATTCCTTCAGCAAGCCACCGATCAGCGCCAGCCGGTTTGGGTAGAGATTCTTGCCGATTTGGACACCCCGCTGAGTGCGTACTGGAAGCTTGCCCACGATCAGGAGTTCAGTTTCCTACTGGAAAGCGTCACCGGGGGCGAGCAGGTTGGGCGGTATAGCTTCATAGGGATCAATCCGCTGGATATATTCCGGAGTAAGAACGGCGCCCGCAGGTGGGAAAAAGGCGTTTTCACCGACACCAGCTGCAAAGACCCGCTGGATAATCTCAACAAAGCGTTAAAAACCCTGGACATCGCTACACCGGAAGGATTCCCAAGATTTTTTGGAGGCGCGGTGGGGATGATTGGCTATGACTATGTGCGCTTTTTGGAGAATCTGCCCGATTCCCTTCCCGATCCGCTGAACGTGGATGACGTCGCGATGATGATCTGTGAAACCGTGGTTGTCTTCGATCATGCCCGAAATAGCGTTAAAGTCATCGCCCTTGCTGAGCCAACACAAGCAGGATACGAAAAAGCGCAAAGCGAGATCAACGTCATCATCAAAAAGCTAAAGTCCCCCCTCCCCGAACTTCCGAACAAAACCGTACCAACCGAACAAATCGAACCAACCTCCAACCTCACCCAACCCGAATTCGAGACGATGGTAAGAAAGGTCCAGGAATACATCGCAGCGGGTGATGGAATTCAGATGGTCCTCAGCCAAAGGTTCACTAGGGCCAGCGAGGTCCACCCGATCTCTGCGTACCGCGCGATTCGGCAGTTGAATCCCTCGCCGTTCTTGTTCCTGCTTAGGTTTGGGGACTTTGATCTTGTAGGAGCCTCACCTGAGCTTTTGGTAGGGCTAGAACATCGCAAAGCCACCGTGCGACCGATCGCCGGAACCCGTCCACGTGGCAAGACAGAATTGGAAGATAAGCAACTAGCCGAAGACCTGTTGGCGAGCGAAAAGGAGCGCGCCGAGCACATTATGCTCGTCGATCTCGGACGCAACGACCTCGGCCGGGTCTGCGAAATTGGCACAGTCAAGCCAGAGAAGATCATGACGATCGAGCGTTATTCGCACGTGATGCACCTGGTGAGTGACGTTCATGGGACGTTGCGTGAAGATTTGAATTGCATGGATTTAGTGAGGGCGACATTCCCTGCCGGCACGCTTTCGGGTGCCCCTAAGGTTCGTGCAATGGAAATTATCGAGGAACTTGAAACCAGTCGCCGAGGTGCTTACGGCGGGGCGATTGGGTTCTTCTGCCCCAATGGCGACACCGAACTTGCGATCACGATTCGAAGTATTACGCTGAAAGACGGCATGGCTCATGTACAAGCCGGGGCGGGATTGGTCTACGATTCTGACCCAACCGATGAGTATCTAGAGACCCTAAACAAAGCCGGGGCGCCCTTGGCGGCACTCCGGCTTGCGGAACTAGGACTTGAATAGAGCAGAGATCAAGCTCGCTTTCTTCGGAGAACTCCCAATGCTCCCAGCCCAAGGACGATCATCGTTGCTGGTTCCGGAACAGGATTAGCGGCGACTGACGGTGCCGGAGCTACTCCTGGTCCAAAGTTCGCGTCAGTTGTGAAACTCCATCCGTCAACGCTTCCGTTTGTCAGGTTGCGCGCGCTCATGCCTACGTTTGCACTGACCCAGTTTGTGTTCGCCCCTGAAAACCCGGTGAAGTAACTCCAATATTTGTACGGCGAAGCCGTGAAGTTACTCGCACCCGTGAGAGTGAATGTTAACGGCACAGGAGTGTAGCTGAGTCGATCCAGAAATGCGCCAAAACTGAACGACTGAATATCGGCGGAAAGAGTCGGATCATGGGCGACGATGTCTCGGAGCATCTGCTCCCCGGTCGCACTGCCGTTAAATCGGTATCCCCAAACAAAAGATCGAGGACCTGCACCGCCCGTAAAGTCAACGACAAATGCAGCTTGATTGGATCCAGATCCAACCCAATATCGGATGGAGTCGAACTGAATCGCCTGAGAAATTGTCGCGGCGGACAAGATGAGGGCTGAGATGAGTGTTTTCATGATTTTCCTTTTTTCAATATAAACGAATTAGTGTTTTTGGATGGGAATGGCGGGGCTAGTCTGGCGACCTACGCGAGCGACAGCGTCAACCTCGCCGCCGGAGCCGGTGAACCGGATAAAGCGAATGGATTGAAATCCTGAAGGCGAGAGGTCAAAGGCAGTGCCTCCCGCCGATCCTTGATATGCTTCAGCGAGATTGGCGAAACTCCAGCCATCAATCATCGCGCGAGTGAGTTGCGAGGAGACGGGCTTGGTTGGATTAGATTGGCCATTCCACTCGGCGAATTTTGCGTTCCAAACATTGCCCAGAGTTGGCCAGAGGGTATCAGCACTCGTGGTAACCGTTAATGGATATTCGTACCACTGGAAACCATCGGGACTGACACTGACTCGAGTCGGCTCCATCCAGTCGCCATCGGTCACGAACACGCTACTCAGATCCGTTACCGCACTAAAGAGTTCGGTCGCACCGAGACCCGAATTGCCAAAAACGATGAAGTCGTATCCGTACCAGTTTGAGGCGAGGTTTCGGATTGGGGGATCGAATCTAACCGTAAGTTGACCTCCCGGACGGATGGTGACGACCAGCGGTTCATCGTTGAGTCCACGATTCCAAGCGGGATAACCGGGGGAAGTTCCCACGATGGTGCCATTGGGCTCTTTCACGAATTGCGCTGGCGCTCCCAGAGCCGCATTCGGATCGCCGTAAACACCAACCCCGAGGTTGCTGAACGAGACAACCGTGGTAGCAAAGTTGTTGGCTTTTGTAATGTTGGCCAACAACAGAAAAGCCGGGATAAGGAGTTTATTCAAAGTCATAGGCCTCGTCATTTGGACTCAGGGCACCTAGATTTCGGTTTGTTTCTTCCAGTCTATGTCTTAGAGACAAAGCTTGAACATGGCCGTCAAGATATGCAACGCTCGCTTTGGACTGATGCCGCGCATGAACTTTTCCTGCGATGAATAATGGATCGGATGGCGCCCGGAGGTAGTTTGCGCCAGCCACTGGTCGTCCAAATCCTGCGTCCGCAAAAGCTACGGTTTCGCTCGGAGTGGAAAATGCTCCTAGGCTTGCTGGCTGCTTCGCATCCCAGTAATCCCCGCCTAAGTAAGTTGCATTGTAGGCGTATCCCGTGTACTTTCTTCCCCACGTTCGACCCCGAAAGGTTGGACAGGCGGTGATTTGCTGAGACTTCAGATAAGGATGAAGTAAGCCTGGACCCTGGCCGTCTCTAAAGTCCCAAGCTATTTCTGGACCGGTTTCGGACTCAGGATAGTAACTGGGAGTGGCGGTCTCGTCGGAATCGCCGAGATAGAGGATCCAACCGAGAGTAATCTGGCGAAGATTGCTAACGCATACAGTGCGTTTGCTCGCTTCTCTGGCCTGGGAAAACACTGGAAACAGAATCGCGGCAAGGATCGCGATGATCGCAATGACGACCAGTAGCTCAATGAGGGTGAATCCCGATTTTCCTTTTCTCAACGCATTTGCTCCAGCTGATACAACTAACGAGCAATGATGGAAAAGAGCGAATTCTTGGCCTTACGAAATGGAGAAACCAAGAGAGCTATTCGCCAGACCCATGCTCGTGAGTTGTGCAATTTGTATGATTTCACCAGGCATTCGGACTCTGCCAATGCGAGATTGGCTTACCGTTGCGGCACAGCGCCGGATTTTCACCGGACTTCCCCTGGGGATGATCGCGCACGGCAACTTTGCCTGCTTGATCCCAGAAATCATGTTAACTTTACCACCAAATTCTTCCGGTTGGCACATTTTGCGATATATTATGGTTATGCGAAATCTTTTGGCGATTAGCCTTGTCTGCGTAGCTGGGGTTGCCTCTGCATCCACGGCAGACTTTATCGATTCGGCTCGAATTTCTTGGGGAGCTGGGTCTGTTTTACCCGCTCCTTATACAACCACCGATATCGCGGTGACGATCCGGGCGACAGTGCTAATTGGTCCGTTTCCAGTTGCGCAGTCATTCACCGAGACAACAACGATTCCTGAATCTGCGATCACAAAATCTTCCGGATCGCTTAATTTCCAGATCAGCCCGCAATCACTGACCCCGCTCGGACCGACTTCCCCGCTCTTAACTCTGACCGGAACTTCCGTGAACGCCTCGACTGCAAAGTGGACCTTTAGTCAGCTTTATTCGCAGACCGGCGGATGGGCGATCAACCAGACTGTAACAGGACCGACCGGACCTGTCCAAATAAACTTAACCATCAATAACATTACGATTTCAGGGAAACTTCAGACCCAATTTTCGAGCCTGCCCAATGACAGATTTATTGGGGTGCTTGGTCAAAATGTTCGTCGGACAGGGGTAGACCTCGGTGGGAACACGGAGAATCTCATTGACATCGTGCCAAGTTCCGTCTCCGGGACGATCGCTGGGCTTACCGCTACCGCTCTGAGGGTGGAACTTCGAAGCATAAAGCATGTGATGCACGTAGAGAGTCGGAGAAAGATCCAAGCGAATCTGTCCCTGCTCAACGATGTAAGTGGTATCACGAATCGCACCGCGAGCTACCGACTCTCGGCGACTCCTGGTGGCGCGGCTCTTCAGGAAGGCTCCGTGCCGATGACTGGGAACAGCTTCACCATTCCGGCTCAAGTCCCCGCTGGGAACTACTACTATTCCGTGAAGGTCGGGTCTTGGCTCTCAAAGGGATGGGCGATTTCAGTACCAGCATCGGGGACGGTTCCAGTGAGTGGAAGTCTGATCAATGGAGACGTTGACTTGGACAATGAAGTCGGGCCAGGAGACTTTGAGGCGGTCGTGTCGCAGTTCGGTGGCGCGGGCTCGGCGGACCTTGACGGCGACGGAGAAGTTGGACCGAGCGATTTTGAGATTGTTGTTGGAAACTTCGGTCTTCAGGGGGACTAATCCAGGATAACCTGGATGCACCCAAGGCACAAAAAAGAGTCTGACCAAAAAGGTAAGACTCTTTTTACTTTGCTGCGGATGAAGTAACTTACTTCGTCGCGCCCATGCGCTTGATCGGCATCCAGATGAACTCTGAGCGACCAACGATATTCTTGCGATCAACGAGTCCCCAGGCCCGGCCATCAAAGGATCCGTTGCGGTTGTCGCCGACCATCAGGTAGTAACCAGCCGGGATTTTCACGGGTGGAAGGGCAAGGAGTCTTGCATTTTCAGCGTCATCCACGGGGTCAACCATGTACTCTTGGCACGTGAATTCCGGATCGGAGTTGACGTATTGACCATCTCGGATTTGGAGGGGTAGGTACGTATCGCCATCCTTAACAAGTTTCCAGTCGTACTTTGCTTCCACCGGCAGAAGGGTCCCGTCTCGATCTGAGGCCCGGTTGGTCACGTAAGGTTCGTTAACCATCTGACCGTCTCGGTACAACTTTCCGCCCTTAATCTCGATCACTTGACCGGGTGTACCTATTAGCCGCTTGATGTAATCGGTGTCCCCGGTCCCAGGAATCTTGCCGCGCTCGGGTGGACGGAACACGACGATCTCTCCAGCCTTTGGCTCCGAGAATCGGTAGACCGCTTTATTCGCAACGATAAAGTCGTTCAGTTGGAGGGTATTCAACATCGAACCAGATGGGATGTAGAACGTCTGCAGAACGAACGGACGGATGACCAAGAAAACGATGACACCGGCATAAATCAATGCGTCCATCGCCTCGTTGAGGAACTTGATCCCGCCGTAGGAAGCGCCAAATCGCTGGTGCTGAGCTGTACCGACGAGCTTCGGAAAAACAAGCATCCGGATCAGAGTACAGACAGCGACGAAGATCGTGACTTGGCTGAGTGGAGTGCGAGCAAGGCTGTCCACAAATTGCAACGGCCCAGACGGTTGCGTCTGAGCCAGAAGTTGCGGGAAGAGATCGAAGTTCATTTGCGTCGTTCTTTGATCTTTGCAGCCTTACCAACGAGGTCGCGTAGATAGAACAATTTGGCTCGGCGAACCTTACCGTGTCGGATGACTTCAAATTTTTCGACGTTTGGCGAGTGGATTGGATAGCAACGCTCCACGCCACAACCATTGCTCATCTTGCGAACAACGATGGTTTCGGCGATCCCGCCGTTACGAATGGCGATGATCAAACCTTCAAAAATCTGGATCCGGAACTTATCTCCTTCACGGACCTTTTGGTGGACCTTAACGGTATCTCCAGGACGAAAATCCGGGAGGTCCTTTTTCAGACCACTCTCGGCAACACTATTCAAAATCGCTTGCTTGTTCATTTCGGTTCCAAATCCTTCTACGCCGCTACTTTACGCAACACTGGCGGAGGCAAAAGGCGCACTCTTCCGACGCGAAAATAAATTATAGCAGATCAATATCGCCCTTTTCTAGTGGCGCGAGGGCAAAAAGATCAGGACGCAATTCTCGGGTCATGCGGAGAGATCTTTGCCGCCTCCATTTTGCCATTTTGGCGTGATCCCCGCTTCTCAAAATCTCTGGCGGCGTGAGTCCATCCCAGTCCCATGGTCGGGTGTAATTTGGTCCTGTCAGGAGACCCTCCGAGTGGGAATCGGCCTCAAGAGAACCTTCATTGCCAAGGACACCGGGCAGAATGCGGACGATTGCATCGCACATCATGAGGCACGGGAGTTCTCCCCCTGTTAAAACGAAGTCCCCCAAACTAAAAATCTCAGCACCATATTTCTCCGCGACCCGCCCATCAATCCCTTCGTAATGGCCGCAAAGGAAGATGACTTGCTCATGCCCGCTCAAGTCCTTGGCGTCTGCTTGGGTGAACTTTTTCCCCCATGGTTCGGTCAGGATGATTTTCGGCTCTCGGCCTTCGATGAGGCAGTCGATTGCTTTACCGACCAGATCGGGCTTCATCACCATTCCAGGCCCGCCGCCGAAGGGCGAGTCGTCCACGGTTTTGTGAACATCAGTCGTGAAATCACGGGGATTTGAGGTTCGGAAAGAGACCTTATCTTGCGCAACGGCTCGCGCCATGATGCTGTGACTGAGGGCTTGCTCAATCATCTCCGGGAACAGAGTCACGAAATCAATTCGCATCTGCCTGTGATTCTAACCCAAATTCAGGTCAAGACTTACTTTGCTGGTGATCGCCTGATCTCGAAAAGAATCGCCTGGAACGTCTTGAACTTTTGAGGACCCAGAATTTTTGAGATAGCATGGCTCCTTTTCTTCAAAACCTGAGCGCGAGACTCGGATGAGAGCCCATTCTGAAGGTTTTGCAACTCATCTCGCACCAGTTGACCATATTTGTCGAGTTGTGCATCTGAGAGCTTGAGCTGAAGAATAGCAAGGTTTTCTTGCTCTAGGTACTTGAGAACTTCTGGAGCAATATTTGCCTTTGGACCTTGCTTTTGATCTTGATTCGCCCGATTTGATTGCGCCTTGAGTTTCGCTTTCAGCTCCTCGGTGGCATTGAGAAACTTTTTATAAAGATTAGGACCAAGAACTCGCCCGATTCCATTCATGCGTCGTACAAAAACTTGCTCTATCTGACCCATAATTTTCGTCGCTTCGTCTTTGTTTTTCGAGCGGTCGTACGCAGGACCAAGACGATCCATCGTCCGCAACATCTCCCCGTTTAGAAGTCCGACCCGGTTTATATGAGTGTCCGTCGCCCCCACGGTTCTTAGTGTCGTGTTGTCAATTTCGAAGGCCTGATGCAATCTCGCTCGAACTTCGACATAACTCTTTGGCGCTTGGCCTTCCTGGCCCTGACTCCCGGGGTCTTTCGCGGAAAGACTTGTCGTGAGAGCAGTCATCAGGACGATTTGGCAAGAAAGTTTTTGGATTGTCATGGCGGTTCTAGACTCTAGTTGTATTCTTGGGTCGATTCAGTCTGCGCATCCCCGGATAAACTGCCGGTTTGTATCATCGGCAAGTTGTCCTATGCTTGCCATCTTCAATACGGAAATGAATTCCCTCCTCACTAGGTAGAATTTCACTATGAGCGTTCCCGCAAATCTTAAGTACACCAAGTCGCACGAGTGGATCAATGTTGAGGGCGATATTGCCATCATTGGCATCACCGATCATGCCCAATCCGAGCTTGGCGACATCGTTCACCTCGATCTTCCTGAAGTTGGCCGTATCCTCGGCAAGGACGACATTTTTGGGTCCGTGGATAGCGTCAAGACCGTCAGCGATCTCTATGCCCCAGTTGCCGGCGAAGTGGTTGAGACAAATCCTACTCTCGGCGCGCAGCCAGAACTCCTCAACACCGATCCATACAGCGGCGGTTGGGTGATCAAGATCAAGATGAGCGACGCAAGCCAGCTTGAATCCCTTCTCAATGCCGAAGATTACGAGGCCGGGCTTCACTAAGAAATGCCATATATCCCGCACACCGAATCCGATGTCGCCGAGATGCTCAAGACCATCGGCGTCGCATCTATTGACGACCTCTTTGTTGAAATCCCAGACAATCTCAAGCTGAAAGGCGAGATGAATGTTGCTCCGGGGATGGATGAATACGCCCTTGGTCGGTTCTTCTCCGGTCTCGCGGCAAAGAATCTTAACGCCACGACCCTTGATTGGTTCCTTGGTGCCGGGCTTTATGACCGGTATATCCCGAGCACGGTTGGAGCGATCATTTCTCGCGGGGAGTTTCTGACGGCTTATACGCCTTATCAGCCGGAAATGAGCCAAGGTTATCTCCAGACGATCTATGAATTCCAATCCATGATTGCTGAAATCTATGGGATGGATCTTGCGAATGCGTCCATGTATGACGGCAGCACTGCGATGGCGGAAGCCGCTCTGCTCAGCACAAACCTCACCGGACGTAACACCGTCATTGTTTCCGACGCCGTTCACCCTAGCTACCGCGAAGTTCTTGAAACTTACTGCTGGGCGATTGGTGTCGAAATTCGCCTTGTTAAGAATCAAGGTGGCAAGACTCCGGATTGGGGCGATCTAAGCGATGCCGCTTGCATTGTTGTCCAAACTCCGAACTTCTTTGGCATGATCGAAGACCTTGCCGCCGTTCGCAATGCCTGCGATGCCAGCGGTGCGAAAATGGTGGTTGTTAGCGATCCCGTTTCGTGTGTTCTCACCAAAACTCCTGGAGATTTTGGTGCTGATATCGTCGTTGGCGAAGGTCAACCGATGGGCGTGGCCATGGGATTTGGCGGGCCATTGGTTGGGCTCTTTGCCTGCAAAGAAGAATATGTCCGCAAGATTCCGGGCAGAATCGTTGGCCGGACCCAGGATGCCAATGGAAACTGGGGTTATGTCATGACCCTTCGCACCAGAGAGCAGGATATTCGCCGAGAGAAAGCGACATCAAATATCTGCACGAATGAAGCGCTCATGGCTTTGGCAGCGACGGTTTACATGAGTGCGCTCGGGAAGAATGGCATGGAATCCATCGCCACAACTTCCGTGCAAAACACGCAGTATGCGATGAAGGTTCTGCAAGATGCGGGAGCAAAAATCGCATTCCAAGGCCATGTGTTTAATGAGTTCGTGATTGACCTTGGCACCGATGCAAAAGCTGTCCAAGCAAAGCTGATTGAGCAAGGCATCATGCCTGGTCTTCCTCTTGGTGATGCTTATCCGGAGCTTGCAAATCATCTGCTCGTCGCCGTGACTGAGGTTCGAAAAAAGGCCGAAATTGACAATTTCGGTGCAAAGCTGAAGACGATATTAGCCTAACCTAATAAGAAACTCCCCTTTGCACACCATACCGATCCGACATCGGGTGGTGTGCAAGCTTTTATGTTTAGACGTGAGGCTTTGGGGAAACCATGATTGTGATCAACCCAAAGAACACGAAAATTCCGGCCGTATTGAGCGCATTTTTGAGCTCGGCTGCGTTTGGCGCGTCGATCATTATTCCGTAGAACAAGGGTAAATCCAAACTTATATAATGCCCCGGCTTTATTTGGCAAAGCAACATGGTCACCACACCAATGAAGTAGCCAATTTTTAAGAGTACGAAGCCTATGACCTTAAACATGATTTCAACAATAGAAGTACTTGAACATTTTTCGATAATCGAATTTTCTCAATACCATTTTCCGGTTTCCTGCATAATAGGGTAAACGATTAGTCCTAGTATGGATATTACGCTCGCAGACAAATTGTTTCGAAGTGATTCGTCAATATCCGGAGGTGGAGGCGGTTGATAAACTTCACTTGGGATAAACATCATTACTAGATGTTCATATGGCAGGTATTCGCGTAGCGTCATTACAAAAAATATTAAGCACCCAATAAATAAAAGAGCGATCCCTATTGTCTTGCGAAAAGATACAGCGGTACCCATTGAATCGATCCCTATGCATTCAGGCCCGTCGGGGCGCCGCTGACCCATAGGTCATCGTATTCTTCGGAATCTTCGACTAGCTCCAGGGTTACCGGAGAGTCAAAGATGCGTTGCCAAAATTCTTCAAATTCGGAGTCATCGCGTAGAATGCGATCATAGCTTTCCGTGTAAAAAGGCGGAAATCTCTCGCCAGACTTCTTGATGATCAGCTTCCCTGCTTTTGTTTTTGCCTTTTCAACGATATCTGCTAATTCGTAGGGTTCTCCTGAAGGATCGGGCATGACTGTAAAGATGAGTTCGGTGACTTCCGGCAAAACACAAACGATTTGCATTTCTAATTTGCGACCTTCTGCCTTAAGAAGGGAACGCATTAAGACATTACGCTCTTGTTCGTCCAGTTCCCTTCGGTGACGAAAAGTGACGTAGTACTTCACGTCATCGGCGCGCCAGTGTGGGAGCCTTCCTCGCCAAATTTTAAAGTTTTGCCACTGCCCCACGGTTAGTTTAAGGCGGCATCTCCGCGCTCTCCGGTTCGAATTCTGACCGCGTCCAAAACTGCGGTAACGAATACTTTCCCATCGCCCATTTCTCCGGTTTTACACGTGGCAGAAATTGTTTCAATTGCAGAATCCAGTAATTCATCTGGGACAACAACGACTATTCGCATCTTCGGAATTAGGTTTAATGCATAGGTAGAACCGCGATAAAGATCAGTCCGGCCTTGTTGCCGACCATATCCGCGCACTTGATCACAAGAAATACCGTCGATTCCGACATCTTCGAGCGCATTTTTGACTTCTTCTAATTTGTTGACTCGGATATAGGCTTCGATGCGTTTCATGGGAGTTGTGTTAGATTATGGTTAAGGTTTCGAGGATTTGTCTCCAAAGAGTGAAAGTTATGCGTCTGAACAAGAACAGATTAAAGAAAATGCTACGGAAAAATCTTCCTTTGGTTGGATCTTCGCTTGCGATTGTACTCGCCGCGGTGTGCTTGTTTGCTGGTTTTGCTCCGGTATGGGGTGGGATTTTTTTGATGTTTGCGCTTGTCGGTTGTTCTTGGACTTTGGCGCAAATGAGGCTGAACGACGTTGAGCACAAGCGCACTTTGAAGGCTTTGGAACAAGAGCGGATTGATTTGGAAGAGCAGAGTCAGGCGATTGACGGCCTTGCCGAAGGGCTTGATGTTGCGCTTTTCCTTTGCACACCCGACGGTCAGATCATCTTTGCGAATCAGAAGGCTTCTGAGCTCTTCAGCTTCCCCAATCCTGTTGGACGAAGCATTTTGGCAGTCACGTTGACCCATGCCTTAGAGAAGATTATTCGTCAAGCTAGCGAATCGCATGAGCCTTACAACGCTGAGCTGAGTATTCGGGTGTCCGAGGATATGACCGTGATCGCTCGTGCCTGGCCGGAACCACCTCGCGGGGAAAGAATATTCCTTTCGCTGGTGGATATCAGCCATATTCGGCACTTGGAACGCGTTCGCCGGGATTTTGTTGCCAATGTCTCGCACGAATTGCGTACTCCGCTCACCACGATCCGCGCGATGAGCGAAATTCTGACCGAATTAGAAGCCAGCGACGACTCTCTTCGCGAAAAGTACTCCAAGCTGATTGTGCAAGAAGTTGATCACCTCGCCCTAATCGTGGCAGATTTGTTAACCTTAAGCGTAGCAGAATCCAGAGAGCTCATCAAGGGTGAATTTGATCTAGCCGATGTGGTTGAGAGCGTTACCTTTGGATTGCAGCAGAAAGCTAAAGCTAAAGGTTTGACACTTTTGCTCACCGCTCCTGAATCTCTTATTGTGGATGCTAATAGTTCGCAGATCACACAGGTTCTCACAAACCTTATTGATAATGGAATCAATTACACAATGACTGGAAGCATCGCCATCGAGGTTGGTGAGGAATCCGGATACGCCTTTGTTGAGGTGAAGGATACTGGTCTGGGTATTCCCGGAGAAGATCTACCTCGTATCTTCGAACGCTTTTATCGCGTTGACAAGAGCCGATCTCGCTCAAGCGGAGGCACGGGATTGGGATTGAGCATTGTGAAGCACATCGTCGAAGCCCACGGGGGCCGCGTTACTGTGACCAGCGCACTCAACATCGGTTCGACCTTTAGAATCGAACTTCCGATGCGCAATGCAAGTGAACTTAGTTCCGACGTGGAGAAGTCAACAACGCCGTAGCGTCTAGTGTTCGACTAGCATGTTGGCTCATGTTTCCAAGGCGATCCACGCTCGCGACAGCAACTGCCCGGACCGGATCATTTCCAGTCTTTCGAGGCCAAGTGACAGATGTGGTCGTCCCCGGATAGATTCTGTTTTGCCAAGTTGCACCGACCAGAACCGCTAGTCGAATCCAGCGAGGTTGCTCTCCACTTACCGAGAACGAAATCGTGTAATTGCTTCCCGAAGTAGCAAGTGACAAGCTTGGCCTCGCCGGAGGAGTCTGATCAGGGAGCCACGGGGATGTTGGAACAAGTGCCTGCTGCGCGTAAACTCCAGCCTGGAAGGTAGTCCTGACACTCTTAAGATTGTCCTGAAATGCGGACGTGTTATACCAAACATTGCCAACGCTTCCAGGAAGATTGCGCGAGATTCCAACTTGATTTTCGAGTTCACTGACTGCCCAATCCCCTTGAGCGGCATCAAGCCGATAGGCAGCATTCGAAATCCAAAGATGGCGATTTGCTATATTTTGTTGCGCCCACCAGTTGCTCAATAGGGTGTAACTTTGCCCAACAGAATTGATGGTCCAGTAGAGTTGAGGAGAAAGGAAATCAACCCAGCCTTGTTGTAGCCACTTCCTGGTATCGGCGTACAATTCGTTGTAGGCACTTTGGCCATTTGTGCCTGAAGGTTGCCCAGAAACCCATATACCATTTGGTCCAATTCCAAACATCATGTTTGGCTTCGCTGCCTTGATAGATTGGCTAATATCTTGAACAAAGTTATCAGTATTCTTCCGCCGCCAATTTGCCAAGGTTAGCCCGGCTCCATATTGAGCATAAGTCGCCGAATCAAAAGCCGTGGTTACCCCTGAAGGATAGAAGTAGTCGTCAAACACAATTCCGTCCACATCGTAACGATTTACGACATCCATGATTGCCGATTTCGCCCGAGCGGCGGCATCGGGTACACCCGGATCCATCCACCAAGTGGAGGCGGTTACTTTTCGGACGAGATCATAACGCGCCCGATACACGTGGTTTGGCGGTAGATATGTCGTGCTCGAAACCGAAGTGCCAGCGTCGTCCCAATTTCCTGCGGTTGGAGGTTCAAATGCAGGGGCTCGGGTTAAGGCTCGATAGGGATTAAACCAAGCCATGCACCACATTCCTCGGGCTTTACATGCGGTGATCCATTCTTGAAGAGGATCATAGGTTCCTGCTGGAGCTCGGCCCATCCGACCAGTAAGATAATTTGACCAAGGCTCAAGTGTGCTTGGATACATTGCATCGCACTGAGATCGAACTTGGAAAATCACCGTATTGATGTTCATCGCCTGGAGTTGGTCCAGAGTTGTGTTCATCAACGCTCTTTGGCTTGTTTGGATCGAAGTTGTATTTCCGCTTGATGCCGGCCAGTCAATATTGAAAACGGTTGTGAGCCAAACCGCTCGGGTTTCTCGCGCTGGTGCAGGAATCCCCAAGGACGGATGATTCACAAACCCTTGATTCACGGTTTGGGCATTTGCGATCATCGCAAATGCGGCCATTAGTCCAGTGGTAAGTCCTCGCTTCATCATTGGGTTTTCACTTCTTAAGCATAAACGGTGCCGAAGCATTGCCTACGCGGTCAATTGCATATATAACCATACGTTCAGAACCTGTAGTCATCTTAAGATCCATGCGGCCTTCGTACACTCCAGTGATCTTAAATTTACCCCTGTCTTCGGTCAAGATCACGTGCTGGTGAACGTCCGGTGCTCCACCTTCAAGTCTGAACACTCTTGGGTCGTCAGTTTTCTTTACATTTGGAGTTGCGGGGGCCTTACCATCAAGCCATGGCGTTGCCGGGACGATTGCTTTCTCCTTATACGGTCCTGCGATGAGTGCTTGATTGATGTTTTTGTAGTTGTTAGTGAAGGACTTCATGCTAAAGTGAACGCCTCCATCTAACCCTCGATCTTGGATCATATCAAGTTGGCGAGTGACCTGACTTGTCTCCCAGCCCTCGTTCAAGCGTCCGGTATAGAGGCCTGGCCAGAAGTGACGGTTCATGGTGTTTTGGCTCTTCCACCAGTCCAGTAAAACCGGGAATGATTGCGCTATTTGCTCGATCGGCCAATACAGCTGCGGTGTGAAATAGTCGCACCAGCCTTTTTGGTACCACTTCAGCGCGTCTGCAGATAAGTCTTCGTATTGATCAACTCCGGCTTTGATTCCGGCGGGGATTCCTGGGCGATAGATGCCAAACGGACTAATTCCAAACTTCACCCATGGCTTTTCCTTCTTGATGCCTTTGTAGACTTTCTCAACGAAGTCATCTACGTTCTTGCGTCGCCAATCGCTTTTACTCAGCTTGCCGCCCTTTGCTTTAAACGCGTTGTAGCTTCTGTCATCTGGGAACGGGGTGTCCTTGACCGGGTAGGGGTAGAAGTAATCATCAATGTGAATCCCGTCAATGTCATAGCGCTTCAGGACGTCCATGAAGACGTCATAACTCCGCTTTTGAACAATCGGATCACCTGGATCCATCCATTCGAAGTTGCCGTATTTGTACACGCTACTTGGGTTGGTCTTGCTGATGTGACTCTTCGTCATTGGCCCTTTCTGCGCTCCGTGGTTAGCACGGTATGGGTTGAACCAGACGTGAACCTCAATGTTTCGCTTTCGAGCTTCGTCAATTGTAAATTGAAGCGGATCGTATGGAGGATTGGGAGCTTTTCCCGATTCACCGGTCAGGTACCACGACCACGGCTCAATCTTGCTTTTGTACATCGCATCGCCGTGAGGGCGAATCTGGAAAATGATTGCATTCATGTTCAGCTTCTGAATCGTGTTAAGGATTCCAATCATTTCGGCTTGCTGAGTTGCTGTGGATAGGCCAGGTTTCGTGGGCCAGTCAATGTTATCAACGGTTGCCACCCACGCGGCCCGAAAGTCTCTCGGGATTTCTGGATTGGGTTGAGAAACTACTGAAAGCAACAGTGCTGAAAGCATATTCAGACATGATACGACGAATTCGCCCAAAGTGTGTGGAAAAGTTGCCAAAATTGAGAGAGAAATGGGAATCATCAAACTCGATCGCCTCAACATGACCGCTCAAAAAGTCACCCTCCCAATGGGTTTGGTTGTCGAAGAGATCACCCTCAAAACCGAAGCAGCGGGCTATGACTCGCGCAAGAATGCTCTGGAGATGAATAAGCCCGGTGTCGTTCGGGCGCGAGTGACCGCTGATGATCTGGCGAACTTTTTAGCCAGCGAATTCCCTGCCCCGCTTCGAGATCCAAAAGTTGAGCTGATTCCCGGCTTTGTCTTGGTCAGTGCGACTGCAAAGGTTCTTATTGAGATCACCGCAACGGCAAAGTGCCTGCTTGAAGTCCGAAATCGATCCGAACTTCACGTCGTCTTGGTGGAAGTGGACAAGGGCGGGCCGGTTCAAGGTTTGGTCGAAGGGCAGCTCGACCGGATCAACCCCGTGATCAAGGCGGAGGACTTCCCGATTCCGGTGAACCTGGACTCTGTTGAGGTTGGTCCTGATGGAATCGTTCTAACAGGAACTTTCTCTGGATCGGAATTTTCTTAATCAAAACGCACTTGCCCTAGATTTGGGTTGAAAGGTTCAGAGATTGCAAACATAATCTGACCGGGTACAATTCGTCATCGAACCCGGGCGAGTGGCGAAATTGGTAGACGCACTGGATTTAGGTTCCAGCGGTTAATAGCCGTGAGAGTTCAAGTCTCTCCTTGCCCACCAGCTTTCCCTTGAGGTTATTCCGCAGATGAGCACCAACAAGCCGCTTCAGATTGTGTGCATCCAGGCTGGTACAAAGTATAGCGACGAGTACCCAAACCGCCTACAATCCATGCTTGAGCGCTGGATGGAGCATCCTTTCGAACTCACTTGTTGCTGTGATCATGACCGTCCGTTGCATCCGAAAATCAAGAAAATGGACTGCCGAGGATGGGGACTCGAAGGGTCATTTGTAAAGCTTCGGTTGTTCGATCGAACCCTCTTCCCTGACGAGTTCATCTTTATTGATCAATCCATTGCGATTAAGAAATCAATGGCTCCGATGATCAATTTTTGCCTGGATTCCAAAAAGGAATTTGTCGCGATGCGAGACTGGCACTACGATTGCCTTGGCTCGGCGGTCATGCTCGTCCGACCCTGCGAAATGACCGAGGGTTTTTATACAAGCTATCGGGACGGCAAGCGGTATCCGACCAAGTCAACCGCGCTCGGCGACCAAGATCATATTGACGCCTATATCGAGGATCATGAGTTTCAAGACCGAGTGGATTACATCCCATTAGAGTGGATTGCAACCTACAAGGGCTTGCGTAAGCTCAACGAAACGAACCCGAAGCTCGCCAAAGAACAACTTGATATCGCGATCATCGTCAAATTCCATGGACCTCCGAAGAACGAACAGGTTCTCGATACCTGGCGGAATTTCTTCTTTATTCTAAAGCGAAAGCCCCATAAGGTCCTCAAGTGGTATCGGTACCTCTCTAAAGAACTTGCCGAGTGGTGGCGCTAGACCTGGTTATTCTTCCAAGCCGGATCCCGGAATTGCTGAACTTCAATGCGATACTCGTCCGGGTCAGTCGCGAAAAAGTGATAGATCTGAAATCGCTCGTTTAGCCTAGGTTTTCCGTCGGTGTTGATGTCCTTTCTCAAAAATTCCTCATAGACATCATCAACAAAGTCGGTAACCAAAGTTAAGATCACTCTGTTTGGATCAGCCATTGGTTCAATGTGACTACAAAACCCCCAATAGCACCCGGGTCTGACTTCAAAAATCGCGCAAACTCCCTGATCCAGAACTTCCCTGAGACCTAATTTTTGGACGTAGAAAACCCGGGTTGCATCAAGGTCTCGGACTGGTAAGAAGGTAATTCCTGAGTCAAAATTCATGGCTGAATCCTTAATTTTTGAAATGCTTTAATAATGTCCTCTCGTTCATAGCTTTGACCACAAATACGGTTGGATTCGGTGTTCCTGCTACACGAATTTCTCGCCCCACAGCTCGCACACTTTTCTCTGCTCTGCACACATATCGTGTTCGGAGAGAGTGGTCCCCATTGCTTTGGTTCAAGCGAAAGTTTCGAGAAAAACACAATACTTGGCGCATGAACCACGGCCGCCAAATGGGCGGGACCGGAGTCGCTCGTTAGGACCAAGGATACACTTTGCAACTCCCGGACAAAGTCGATCAAGTCTGGTTGTCCAATCCAAGTCGGCTTATACCGGGCAAACAATTCCTGGGCAATTTCGGCATATTCTGGCGAGCCGCTCATTGATAGCCTTAAGATCGGCTCGATTGCGTTGATTTCATTTAATGCATTGAGTAAAACACTCGGGTGGGCTGGCTCGTTTGTCTTTCCATTTCCTAAGTGAACGTGCACTGATCCGGGTTCCCTTTGCCTGACTTCGTGTCCAAAGATTAACTCGTATTCCACCGGAACGGTCATTTCAGGCAAGACTGGGCGAATCATCTCCGCCCAATATGCGAGTTCGTGCATTGTTCCTCTTAACTTTCGACGAATGATCTTCTTCGTGTAGAGCGGAGCTAAGATGCTACTTGACCGACCACTCGCGATCGGCTTCCGCCTCGTTCGCAAACATGCCAGAAATCGTTTCCGGTGAAGGCCCACTAACTTCCAAAACTTTGGAGGACGATGCTTGTAAACAATCTCTGCGGATGGATGATCAACATCCGCATCTAGCTCAAGAACGGTAACGACAGGATTAGATGCGTACAGAACCGCAAAGTGGTTTGGTGCCTTGATCAAGAACCGAACATCTGGAAATTGGCGATGCAAACTGAACAATAGCGAAGCCGTGATGACATTATCCCCAAGCGAAGTAATGCGATCCGCGATCAGGATTGTTCTCTGGTCAGCCACTCATCGAAGATTACCCGGTGCATCATTTCGGCGGACTCTGGAACGAACGCGCCATAATTGACTCATGCTCAAAGTCGAGTCGAAGGGGCCGGTGACGACAATCACACTTGATCGCCCGGAAGTACGGAATGCACTCAGCGATACGCTGATCGCCGAGCTGAATACGGCGTTTGCATCGCTCGATCCAGCAACGAGAGCTGTGGTCCTGACAGGCGCTGAACCCGCGTTCTGTGCAGGCGGTGATCTGGAATGGATGCGACGAGCGTCTGGCTACACTGAGGAGCAAAATTACCAAGATGCCCTGAAACTCGCAGAACTGTTTGAACGCATCGCTACTTGCAAACCCATTGTTATTGCAAAAGTAAATGGTCACGCTTTTGGTGGAGGGGCGGGAATTGTTGCCTGTTGCGATGTCGCAGTCTCCGCCGAGAAGGCTCTTTTCAGCTTCAGCGAAGTAAAGCTTGGTCTAATTGCGGCGACGATTAGCCGGTTCGTTGTTCCAAAAATTGGTCAAGGTCATGCGCGAGCACTCTTCAGTACTGGCGATGTTTTTAGTGCGGATCACGCTCTTAGAATCGGCTTGGTGCATGAGGTCGGTACCAAGGAAGACCTCGACGAAATGGTAACCAAAAAACTTAAGGCAATCCTTGCCGCTGGTCCCGAATCGGCGTACGCCAGCAAGATGCTTGCCCAAAATCCATTCCTTGACCCTAGCACTGGAGCAAGAGCCTTAGCCGAACGGCGCTCGACTCCAGAAGCTCAAGAGGGCATCGCCGCATTTCTCGAAAAGCGAAGGGCGAGCTTTGTGGTGGAACCATGATTAAAAAGATCCTCATCGCAAATCGCGGCGAAATTGCGGTGCGAGTCATCCGCACAGCTCGAGAAATGGGTATCGCAACCGTCGCAATTCATAGCGATGTTGACGCTCAAATGCCTCATGTTCTGCTTGCAGACGAAGCAATCGCGCTTGGCGGCAATTCGCCTACCGAGAGTTATCTCGACGTCACCAAAGTTCTCGCCGGGGCGAAGGAAAGCGGAGCCGACGCGATTCACCCTGGTTACGGATTTTTAAGCGAGCGCGCCGATTTTGCCGACCAGTGCGCCGCCGCAGGGATCATCTTTATCGGGCCAAGCGCGGAAGCGATGCGGGCTCTGGGCGGCAAAATTGAAGCCAAACAAATTGCGGTCAAAAGTGGGGTTCCCGTCACTCCTGGTTATTTCGAACCCGGGGCAACCGATGCTGACCTAAAAAAGGCCGCCGCGGAAATCGGTTACCCCGTGATGCTGAAAGCCAGCGCAGGTGGAGGCGGTCGGGGAATGCGGATCGTTGAGAAAGAGTCCGATTTTGACGATGCCTGCCGTCTAGCCAGCGAAGAAGCCCTCAGCGGATTCGGAGACGGCGCCATGATGGTCGAAAAGCTGGTCCTCAAACCCCGGCACCTAGAAGTCCAAGTGATCGCCGACAAATATGGCAATGTCGCACCGCTTTTTGAACGTGAATGTAGCATCCAGCGTCGTCACCAAAAGTTGATTGAAGAGGCTCCCAGTGCCTACTTTGGTTGGGATCATCCGATGTGGAAGCGCATGCGAGATTCGAGCGTGTCGCTCATCAAGAATGCGGGTTACTACGGTGCGGGAACGATTGAGTTTATGGTCGATCCAGTCACGGACGAGTTTTACTTCCTGGAAGTCAATGCTCGGTTGCAGGTGGAGCATCCTGTGACAGAGGCGATCACGGGCCTCGACTTGGTGCGGTTGCAGATCGAAGTAGCAAATGGCGCAAATCTCCAAGAACTCATTCCACAATGTTTGACCCCTGATCGAAAGACCTTGAATTGTCACTCGATTGAAGCTCGGATCGTGGCCGAAGATCCCGCGACAGGATTTATGCCGAGCATCGGAAAGCTCCTTGCCTGGCAAGAGCCAAAGATTCCTGGAGTGCGGATTGATACCGGATACGGGGCCAATTTAGAAGTCAGCCGATTCTATGACAGCCTGCTTGCGAAAGTGATCGCGACTGCCCCGACTCGAGAGCAAGCAATCGGTAAGCTGATCACCGCTCTGGAAGATCTGCACATTCTTGGGGTTGCGACGAACATCGGGTTCTTGATTGATGTTCTACATCACCCAGAATTTGCTAGCGGCGACATTGATACTGGATTCATCGGTCGGAACTTCTTTGAGTGGTCGGCACCTGAAGAATTCCCCAGCGAGCTCATAGGCTTGCTAGAGATCGCTCAGCCCGGGCAAATGGCTTCATCCGGCGCACCTGCAAAGGGGCGAGTTGCAACGCCAGCATGGGGAACCGGCGACGGATTCAGAAATTCCCCGCCTGCGTAGAAGAAAGAAATGACGCTCACGCCAACCGCACTCGAACAAGAAAAGCGCGACGCCGCGATAGCGGCAATCCTGGCCGCCACTGCGACGAACACGATGATCAAACTTCCTCCGTTTGATCCCGAGAAAAGCGTTCAGAGTCCAACTGTCGCCTCGGCTACGGTAGGAGTGGAACCGAATGTTTTCGGCAGCACATACGGAGAGTTTCGTTGGCAATTCGAGGGTGAGGAAGATCTTCTTCACCTGATCGTTACCCGTTCAAACTTTCAGACCTTGACCGTCGAGGAGGCTCAGGCGGTAGTCGCGTTCATTCTGCGAGGAATCCCCCAAGCCCTCATTTGGCTCAAGCCAGGCGAGTATAGTCAGCACTTTTACGTCGGCCACGACGAGGTTGAGCGGTACGTCGAAAGGTAAAGTTGGTGGGATTATTAGAGTGTAAATATTTTGGACCACCATTCATTGGATATCGCTAACACGATTGATTGAGAATATAAGTCACGTGTGTTGTGGCGCAGCTGACTTTGATTTTACTTAGCCTCAAGAATTTCTTGAATTACCTTCGTTGCAAACTCTCTCACCTCGGTTATCATTTCGGTTACTACTAAGGCTCGAAGCGGTGCGATGGCGCGCTTATCTTTAAGCTCACCAAGAGCCTTTACGGCTCCCATTCTGACCTTCCAGTTACTGTCGGTAAGCAATTTGATGAGGGGTTCGACAGCGTGCAAATCGTTAAGCTCGCCAAGGGACGAGGCGGCCCTGCTGCGCACTTCTTCGTTTTCGTCGCCGAGTGAGCGGATTAGCGGCTCGACGGCGCGAGGATCATTTAAGCCCCCAAGAACTGTGGCAGCAAGGCGGCGAACGCTATCGTCTTTGTCGGAGAGCAAGCGGATGAAGGGCTCCACCGAACGTACATCTCTCAAATCCCATAATAAAAAGGCCGCGCCATAACGGATGTCTGAATCTTCGTCCCTCAGTAATTTGATCAATGGCTCAACAGCGGGCTTTCCGATTGCGATAAGTCCACGCTCGGCTCTAGCCTTCCCCTCAGGGTGATCTCGGAAAACAGAGAACGCTGCCGCGATGAAGAATGGCACAGCTTTCGAACCTTCCTGTATCAACTTGCGAGCTGACTCGTCCCCAAACTCTTTAGAGCCAAGTTTCGCACTGAGATCTGCCAGGCGCGCATTCCCGGTCGGCCACCCAGTTGTACGTAATTGAGAGGTTTTCGAGGCACTGGTTGGTGCACGAGAGACTGTCAACCGCTGGACATCCACAGCGCTGGCTTTAATGTAGCCAATCTTGTCATCTTCCATCAGCACCCTAAGCCAATCTTTTTTGATCGGAGGCACGATGATCAGATACTCAAAAGCAGGAACACGATAGAACACCCTTGAATTCGTTGAAGGGCCTGAGTATATCGAAGTAGCGGTGACCGCTTGACCGAGTCGCCCGAGAACCTTGTCCTTACGCGACTGGGTCCTTGATCTCTCTGCAGCACTCTTTACTCGCCGTACGTCTGAAGCTGATACCGCAAAATTAAGGGACTGACCTTCCTCAATGGTGCTGGTAACCATCCCCACCACTTGACCACTAGGGTTAAGGACCGGGCTACCGGAACTTCCTTCGCTAACAGGAGCAGTTATTTGGAGCAAGCTTGCGCTTGGTGTCTTGCGAATACCACTGACGATCCCTTCAGAGATTGACTGACTAAGGAAACCGAGCGGATTCCCGATAACATAAATCTGCGTTCCCGGTTTCATCAATCCATCAGAGTGAAGCGTCAGACTTTTCGGGACCTTACCTTGAATTTTCAGAATGGCGATATCCGAACTCTTATCCATTGCCAAAATCCCAACAATCTTTACTCCATTAAGGTCAGTCTTTAGGTACGAAAGTCTTTCGCCAGCGACCACATGGTAACACGTGACCAATAGTTTTCCATCCGATATGATAAAACCTGTTCCAGAACCAGTCGGAGTTGAAATCGTGACTACAGCGCTTTTGGCTCTTTCAAAAACCTTTGCCGCAGTTTGAGCATTTACACAAGCGGTGATGATCAAGGCAAAGCAAACCGGAATCAACCTAAGGGCTTTTGGCTGTATCATTAACTCCCATTATAGACTAAGTTTTGAGACATTACCTTTGATTATTAAACCAATCATTCCCAGGGGTTATTAAGGAATCTGCACAATCTCTCGAACCATTGTCGGCACCCCCGTGGTAGAACAAGGCATGGCAACTGGGGCTTTTCATGGTGGGGCGTTTTTTGATGCGATTGGGTCGGACTTTTCGGACTTATCCAGACGCTCGCAAATCATCAATGCCGACGTACTTGACGCCTGGTACCCACCATCTCCCAAAGTCGTGGAAGCGATCCAGCCCCACTTGGAGTGGCTCATTCAGACGAGCCCCCCCACGGAGTCGGAAGGACTTACCGAGGCGATTGCTGCCGCGCGAAATCTCCAAGCCAAAAACATTCTGGTGGGGTCAGGATCTTCCTCCCTCATGTACATGGCGTTGCCCTCACTGGTCGAAAGCGGCGATGAGGTGCTGATCCTTGATCCGATGTACGGAGAGTACATTTATCTCCTGGAATCCGTGATTGGGGGGAATGTTCGTCGTCACAACTTGCATGAGTCGCGAGGGTTTCTTCCCAATGTGGATGCGTTGATCCAAGATGCGAGAGGAGCCAAGTTTGTTGCTATGGTGAATCCGAACAGCCCGACCGGACGGACTCTGACACGAACTGAAATTCTGCGTTTGCTTCAGAACATTGATCCAAGCACGACAGTCTGGATTGATGAAACCTATATTGACTTTCTACCCGGAGCCGAGTCCGTGGAACTCCTAACCCAGGACTTCCCAAACCTGGTCATAAGCAAGTCAATGTCCAAATACTACGGGCTGTCCGGACTGCGCCTTGGCTATTTGGTCGCGAGTGCTGGGCGGATCCACGAATGGTCCAAGGTTTCTCCTCCTTGGAGCGTAGGTCTGATCGCCCAGGTCGCGGGGGTTGCCGCTTTGGCCGACTCCACGTACTACCGTCGCGTCGCTCAGGAAACCGCCTTTTTGAGAAATGACTTTTCGTCACGACTTGGGGAACTTCCCGGACTAACGCCAGTTCCAAGTGACACGAACTTTTTGCTGCTCATACTCGATAAACCCGGGGCGCAAGAGATCGTAGACCGCTGTCGAGAATCTAGTATTTTTCTTAGAAACTGTGATTCCCTCTCGCCTCGATTCCAAGGCAGGGCTGTGCGTACGGCAGTAAAAACCCCTGAGCAAAATGAATTGATCATTCAGGCTTTGGCACGAATATTGTGATTCTGATCCGTGTGGTGGTTGGCGGCACCACTCACGGACGGAACCATGATCAACAACAAAGGGATTTTTTCGCTCGCAACAGCTAGTCTGCTCGCCTTGACATTGACAGGCGTCGCAAGTGCCCAAGCCACAAACTCCCTAAGCCGCCCTCGGCTCCTCGTTGATCGCACCATCAATCCGCAGGGCCGAAGTTCCGATCCCCTGGTTCAGCAACTCCAACAAGAAACCATCCGCCAAGCTGAACTTGATCTCCTAACCCAACCGGTAAAGTACGAGCTCGTCGCCGACAGTCTGCTCACCAGAAGCCGCAACGCCCTCGGCCGGATTCTTAACCTAGGATCTGCATATCGAATCACAAATGACGTCCGATACGCCAATCGGATGAAGGCCGAACTCGCTGCGATAGCGGCAATGCCAAATTGGTATCCGACCCACTTCCTCGGAACCGCAGAAATGACCACCGCCGCCGCGATTGGTTACGACTGGCTCTACAACGAACTCACGCCGACTGAAAGGATGGCTATCCGCACTGCGATAGTCACTAAGGGTTTGAATCCAGGATTCAATGAATACAAGCGAGGGGCCGAGTGGACTCAACGGATCACGAATTGGCCACAGGTATGCGGTTCTGGGTTAGGAATTGGCGCACTTGCAGTGATGGATACCGATCCTGTCATCGCTGGGAAGGTTCTCGCCTACGCGATTCCAGGGGTTCGACGCACTGTTGCCGACTACCTTCCAGCTGGAATCCCAAGTGAAGGTCCAGTTTACTGGCGCTATGGAATGAACTACCAAACAATGTTTAACCGAAGCTTGGTGAACATTTATGGCACCAGACAAACTGTTCTTCACAACGGCGTCTATGCAAAAACAGCGTGGTACCCAGCTTCAATCCTTGGACCAAGCGGTAAGAACTTCAACTTTGCGGATGCCAGCGAAACGTTCGTTCCAGCCCCAGCGACCTTAGAACTGGCTAGAGTTTATCGCCAACCTGCGGTAACCAATTGGACCCGAGATCGGATCGCTGAAATGATCGCCCGCGGCGATCTCTGGAGAGAAGAGCATCGGCTTTCCGCACTCTTTTTAGAATGGATGCCACGAGTCTCCTCCTCAAATACGGTCCCGCCGCTTGATCAAGAATGGAAGGGCGACCAGACAATGGTTACGATGCGGAGTAGCTGGAACGACTCGAACGCCCTGTATATCGGCATCAAAGCCGGTCAGAATGGTCTTGCCCACGGACAGCTTGACCTAGGTTCCTTCGTCTTGGATAGTCAGGGACAACGATTCTCCACCGACCTCGGAAAGGATAGCTATAGTTTGCCAGGGTACTTCAATGGTGGCGCGAATGGTCAACGATGGAACATCTACCGAAACACGACGCGTAGCCACAGCACGATCACTTTCAACAACGCAAACCAGATATGGAACGGATCCGCTACGACCGAACTCGTTGCCGCAAACACATTCGCTGCACAAACTCGAGTAAACCTAACCGGAGCTTATGCCGGTCAAGCGACGAGCGTCAATCGCACCTTTACGATGATCAACCGGAGCGCAGTCGAGATTCGTGATGAGGTGAAAGGTGCTAAGACGGGTTGGCAGTGGCAAATGGTCACGACCGCTTCCGTAGAGCTTGGTGGCAACAATGCTCAACTCACAATCAACAACAAGCGAGTTCGGTTAACCATCGTTGGCAACGCTCAAGCCTACTTCGAAGTTGGGTCAACGACTCCACCTACTGCGGCCGAAAACCAAAACGCGGGTACTCGAATCTTGATGATTCGGCAACCTGCCGGAGATCGTTCCCTTGCAGTCCGAATCGAACCAATTCAATAAGTAAACAGAAGCTGTTGATTGGGCTCCGCTCGTTGAACGAGCGGAGCTCTTTTAATCAAAGAAAAACAAAATTTAAATCAGGCGTTAATACGGTCTAACTCAAAATTGTTAAGAAACCGATGATTTCTTTACGATGTTTAGGGGAAGCGCTATCAAGGCATTTTTCACGGTTGCTCCAATTTTAGGGGTCGGAACCTTGGGTGCGTACAATCAGACAGCTCGCGATATGCCAGTCGCTCCGGAATATGGTCCGTTAACGCATGGAAGGATCAATGCTTACGCTCCGGCTGTTCAGTTATCATCATCCCTTGTTGCGAACAAGTCCACACCTGCGAGTCTTTCGGAGACAAACAGAATCGCGAGATTTTGGATCAAGCAGTATCAAGAGGGAAATCTCCGGGACCTGCCTCAGGTGGCTCCAGATGACACCGCAAGAACAGGCGTGAAGAGTGAGATTCTCACGGCAAGAAATGCAATTCAGTGGCATCTTTCTCGGAACGCAGCGAATGCTATCCAAGCCGGAGATAAGCCAGTAGCAACGGAATGCCTCGTCACTTTGATTGAGATTGCCGACGTCTGCAGACGAAGCGACATTGTGTTCATGCTGCAGTCGAACTCGGCGATCGCTTCTTCGCTTAATAGAATTCAAGAATACGGACTTCGCTTAAGTAGTCAACATATCCTCCGCATTAGTAACGTGATCCACGAGAATCAAGAAGTAGCGCAGACCCTTTCGCTGGTCAATAATTCTTGGGCAAGCTCCCTTCAATCGGGCTCAAAATCATTGAGTGCAACGAGCCGACAGCGGCTGAATCAATGGATTGTCAATCCGACTCCGGAAGAGCGAATGAAAATTTTGCGGACTTATGGTCCCAGCGTGATGGGGCAATCCATACTCAACTCACGCGCCTACAATTCGGCAGTCGGCGTCGAGCAAAGATGGAATGAGATCCGTCGAACCCATATGCCAGTGGTCGCGAGCAGTGTTGCCTATGGCTCCTAAACGCAGGATAAACTTTCTCATTTTAAGATGAGAAAACCAAAAAAGCCACCGGAAATCCGGTGGCTTTCTAATTTTTTGGAGCGGGCGAAGAGATTCGAACCCTCGACCCTCTCGTTGGCAACGAGATGCTCTACCACTGAGCTACGCCCGCATCGCGTTTGGTATTTATACCCCGCCACAAAGCAGAATGCAAGTGGGGACGCCATAATTAGAGCTGTGTCCGACCTAACTGGCCTTCATGAGCGTTTGCTCCCGATCCTTGAACATGCGGGGATGATTGCTTGCCAGGCCCGGGACGCGATGAGCCATTCTTTAAAGGCCGATGGCAGCATCGTGACGAACGCAGATACCGCGGTTGAGACTTACCTTCGGGAGGCTCTTGTAAATCTTCTTCCTGGAAGTACTGTTTGGGGAGAGGAGGAAGGCTTTGATGGCATTGGCAAAGCTGGGACATGGGCGGTTGATCCGGTCGATGGCACGAGCAACTTTCGGTACGGTTCTCCTCTCTGGGGGGTTAGTATTGGCCTCGTCCGCGATGAAGGGCTAGTGCTTGGAGGAATCTTCCTTCCTGACTTTAACGCGATCTACAGCGGTGGTCTGGGCTTGGGTGGTTTCAAAAACATGAAGCCGTTGCCCATGATTCGCCGCGGTCCTATCATGCCCGAGGAACTGGTGAGTTATACGGATCAAATTGCTGTGCGATACAACAGCCAAATCCCCGGCAAAATGCGATACCTTGGGGCATATGTTGCCGAGGCAGCAAGTTTTCTTGAGGGTCAGTTTCGCGGAGTCATTTCCGACAAACCCGCTCTTTATGACGCTGCCGCGGCCATGGCTATCGCAAGCGAACTTGACGCAGAAATCCGGTACGCAAACGGCGACCCATTCGATCCGATTGAGTACCTGGGTGGAGAGCGATTCAAAGCCCCAGTTCTAGTTTTCCCGAAGGAATCGGGGTTTTTCCTTGAGTAATCCCAGATTGAAAAGTTACTCTGAGTCCAACATCCTAAAGACCTGATCATTTGACGGATTATCGCTCGCGTCCATACTTCGATATTCCCACGAAACCTTGCCATCGGTTTCGATTTTGAATACACCTGGCATCTGCCAAGGGTCACCAATGGGTAGTCCCACAAAATGACCGCGCAATGTGGCTCCAAACCCACGGACGAAGACTTTGGGATTAAACATTTGCTTGCCAGATCCTCGACCAAGTCCAAACGCTTGATAAAGTTCTTGCTTTGTGTCGCAAATGAATGGATGCGGTGATCCCATTTTCAGGCGAAATTCCTCTGCCTGTTGAGGAGATGCCATTGAGACAAAGGCGACATTCAGATTCAAGTGCACACGAAGGTTTGCAACTTGCTCTTTGCAAAACGTGCACCCAAAGTGCCGAAGAAAAACCAGGACAAGGGGACTCTCCTTGTAAAGCGAAGCTAGAGGGACTATCTCTCCCGATGATAACTGAACTTGAACCTCTGGTGATTCCACAATTCTATTCTACGTCATGACTCAAGCAACATATCTTTGAGCCGCTCCATGCATTCTGGCTGCTTTAGCTTTCGAATCCCCTTCTGCTCAATCTGACGGACCCGTTCTCTGGTACAGCCTAGTTTTGCTGCTAGATCCTCGAGCGTGTATGTGGCTCCATCCACGAGTCCGAAGCGCAGAAGAATGACTTGACGCTCTTTTTCTGTAAGTGTATCAAGCGCATCTTCAACCCCTTTGCGAACCATATTACGGAGGGCGGCATCCATACTTGAGCCCTGGGAGAAGTCCTCTATAACTTCGAGAAGCTCCCCATCGAATCCTTCGCCAATGGGTGCATCAAGTGAGATCGGATCGCTGATCACCCGAATCAGAGCCTTGACGCGAGAAACTGACATCCCCGTATTCTCAGCAATCTCCTGAGCCGTGGGCTCCCTTCCCAGGGCCTGTTGCAACCTAGCTGTGCACCGCGCCAGCTTTGACAAGGACTCAGCCATGTGGACGGGGACACGGATGGTGCGTCCTTGATCAAACACAGCGCGTGAAACCGATTGCCGAATCCACCAGGTTGCATAAGTGCTGAATCTGAACCCTCGCGATGAATCAAACTTCTCCGCCGCCCGCATAAGGCCCATGTTTCCCTCTTGCACGAGATCCCCTAGTGGAAGGCCCCTACCTGCAAATCTCTTTGCGATGTTAACTACTAGCCTGAGATTAGCTTCGACAAGACGTCGCTTTGAATCCTCACACCCCGCCTTTATCCGGTCTGAAAGCTCAACTTCTTCCTCTCGAGTAAGCAGAGGAATACGCCCGATGCGACTGAGCCAGACGCTGAGCGCGTCCTCTCCTCCTTCGCCACCATCAGATGATGAACGGCTTCTCCCTGCAGATAGGTTTGTGTACCCAAATTGATCGACCGAAGTGCGATGACCACTTAACATGCGAATCTCCCAAAAAACAAATGACGATCACAATATACAAGTATTTTCGCTAAATTGGTAGCGAAATTAGCGATCTTGCCTATTCTTCATATCTTGAAGTGTTTTTTGAATCTGAGCGAGGTCGGGATCACCCAGTTTCATCCGGTCTAATTCTCTTTGTCGGGACTTTTGCCTCAACCTTTCGACGGTCTCTTTAACGATTTCAGTCTTTTGCTTGATTAAGGTCGTTAGCAGAATTGCGTCAATCGGAGCAGAGATTTCAGAAGATAAGCGCGAGAGCCAATCCTTAGGAAGTAAATCTTCAGAGTCCTCTAGGACTTTTGCAATTTCCATCTCAATTTTGACGCCTTCCTCGCTAAAGAAGAGCGATTCTCTCACCGCTGGCAAAGCGAAGTCGGCAAATTGTGGATCTGAAAGCGCTCTTAAAATTTCGATTTCAAAGCTATGGAGAAGAGGTTGCTCACCACGATGCTGGGTGACAATTTCCGATTCTGGTTGCTTACGTTCTTTTTCCTTTTCGATCCTCCGGTGTCGATCAATTAAACCGGAAATAGCGCGTTGGAAGTCCTCTGGTCGAAGCCGCGTCATGGACTTGAGCTCAATCTGAAGGAGCGCGTCTCTGACATCGGCTGGTAAATCTCCAAGCCAAGTGTCAGATCTTGAATCCGTTGGGCCTTCCGGAAAGGCGCGCTTTAACTCTGAAACGAGCTGCTTCGCAACCGGGGACATGAATGGGAGTTCAAAAATGAGGCCCCAAGCTTCCCGCGAGATTCCTTCGGTGATGAGCCCTCTAAAGATCGCACCCTCCCTTGGATCGAATCCTGTTTTGGAAATCGCGCGCCTTTCGACCGGACCCGGATCAGCATCAGTTTGCTTTCTTGATGCCTGTTTTCGACGCCGTTTAAGCACCTCCTTCCTGATAGCCGCTTGAGCCGCAATGGGGTCCCGAATCCCTGGATAGTATCCCGTTAGTTCTCCGGATAGTCTCTCAAGTTCCAGTTCATGCTCTGTTTTGGAAAGGATGTCGAATGCCTGTGGCCAAAACGCTTCTTCTGATGGGCTGATTGTAGATTTAAGCAAACCAAGCTTAAACTCCACCGGAGACAGCCCGCCTTCAACGGACTTCTTGACATGATCCGGGCCCAACTTTCTCAGGACGGTGTCCGGGTCCTCGCCCTCTGGCATGAGCGAGATCTTGACCCTCAACCCTACTTCACTCAGAATTTCCTCTGCCCGAGCAGCGGCCTTTTGCCCCGCTGAGTCAGCATCGTAAAGAATGATAACTTCCTTCGCCCATCTCTTGAGAAGCCTCGCATGCTCTTCGCTGAGACTCGTACCTAGGGAGGCAACGGCAGTTGTTACTCCGGCACGATGGCAGGCAATGACGTCCAGATATCCTTCGACAAGCACGGCCTTACCATCACCGCCCATCGCGTTTCTGGCCTTATTCATTCCGTAGAGAACTTCGCGCTTACTATAGAGCGGAGTGTCGCCAGAGTTAATGTACTTCGGCTTTCCGTCGCCAATGATTCGCCCCCCAAAAGCAACTAAGTTACTTCGCTCATCATAAATCGGAAATGTGAGGCGGCTTCGGAACCGGTCATAGAATCCTCCACGCTCGGAGTCCTTGACGAGAAAGAGATCTTGGCATTCCTCAAGGTTAAAGCCCTTCTTTTTCAGAAAGACAGTGAGGCTCTCTCCGTGATCGGGACCAAATCCGAGCCCCCAAGTCTCAATCGTCTTAGCATCGAGACCGCGTTCTTTGCAGTAGTCTTTTGCAAGGGGCGAAGAAAGCAGTTGTTCTTGGAAAAACTTCTGCGCGACTTTCATAATCGCGATGCGATGCTCTTTTTGCGCGGCGTTGGGGCTGGCTTCCTGTTTGACGCTTAGAGTAATCCCCGCCTCTTCTGCGAGCATGCGCAGGGCTTCGCGGAATTCGACCCTCTCTGTCTCCATCACAAAGTTGATGGCATCTCCGTTTGCTCCGCAGGCGAAGCATCGGTATCTCCCAGTTACAGGACTTACATTTAGGGAGGCAGATTTGTCGTTGTGAAACGGGCAAAGACCGAGAAAGTTCTTCCCGGCCTTCTTTAACTGAACGCGTCTACCAACGATATCAACGATGCTAACGCGATCTTTTACACGGCTGGCATCATCCGACACGGTAGTGACTTGTGATTATTCCTTACCAGCAGCGATCACGATTCCAGACACGCGTTGCTTACCCTTTGGATCAAGCTTGGTAAGTCTGAAAGCGACTCGATCCTTTACGAGAAATCGGACAACAAGATTGGTTCCGCTGATCTCGTAAGCGTCCGGAGCGCCATACTTATTGATCAGATCTCCGAAGAACGCACCATAGGTGACTCCTCGCCTAGTTCGTACCTTGGAATCTTTGATTCCGACAGCTTCAATTTGGATCACTCTGTTCGCTTTATCAAAAACAAAGGAGTACTTACCCGTGGATCGCTTGTAGACCCAGCGCGTAAAGATTGTTCTCTTGCTTTCGTCGGTTCCACCAGCGGATCCAGCGCCACCGCCGCCAGAATCTCGGGAACCGCCACCTTCTCGACCGCCGGCCTCTGGAGATCCAGCTCCTCCACTATCATTCGGTCGCAGTTGTCGGATTTCCCAATCTCCTTCGCCAACGTTAAATGGATCACCGATCAGAGTTTCTCGGGAAGTCTTAAGATCATCAGCGGATCTTGTTCCTCGTGATCCATCGGATCCACCGGAGCCACCGCTAGCTCCTCCGCCGCCATTTCCGCCACCACCAGTTGCACCGGTGCCAGCTGTTCCGATCGCCTGAATCTCATCAGGTGAACCATAAAGACGGATGACCTTAGAACCTGGATCGAAGAGCTTGACCCCAACAAGTCCAGTTTCGGCGTTGGAGTTCTTTGCTGTTGGACGCGCTTGTTGAGCAACGGAGCCGATCACGCCAGCTACGACTAGCGAGGAAAGGGTTACAATACGAAAGGTGGTTTTGATCAAATGCATTCACTCCAAATGCCCGGCTGAAATGACGGGCCTGATTCGGTTATTAAGACGTTCAAAATCCCCCCGATGGTTACAGTCTTTTCCTAAAATCGCACCATTCAAGCGTGCCGATGCGTAACAATAAGGGTAACACTTCGGCCTTTGAGAAATCGGTGCCGAAGGAGGCAGAAAAATATGGCAGCAGAATTAGCAATTAAATCCTCCGAGTTCGATACTAAGGTTCTTGGCGCAGATCATCCGGTCCTCGTGGACTTCTGGGCGGAATGGTGCGGACCATGCAAGATGATTGGTCCATCCATCGAAGCTCTCGCAACAGAATTCGAGGGTAAGGCAGGCGTCTTCAAGTGCGATGTTGATGAGGAAGGCGAGATCGCCTCACGATACGGCATTACGAGCATCCCAGCTCTCATTGTCTTCAAGGGTGGAAAGATCGTGGACCAAATGGTCGGCGCTCAGCCAAAAGAAGTCATTGCTGGCATGATCACCCGCAACCTTTAATCGTTGTAAATCAATAATGAAAAGCCTTCAGGAAATCAATCCTGAAGGCTTTTTTGTTATCCTTACGGCCTCGGTCTACCTCCGCCTCCAGGACCACCCGGTCCTCCGCCTCCCGGACCTCTTCCCATCCGGTTCGCCATTTCTTCCTCATACTGTTTGACCAACGCCAGGAACGTCGCCGGAAGTTGATCGAAACCAACGAAGCCAGTCTGCGTGGCAGCGAGTGGTACTGAGACCGTTCGGCGCATTCCATACTGAGGAGCGAGCAAAAAGTCGAATGTGAAAACCGATTGATCGAGGACCTTGAAGGCTTTCATTTCAGGCATCGTAAATTCCCCAACGCCCGTCCCCATCATCCGGATTGGGCCTTCCGGATTCGCCATCATCTTGGTTAAAGCAATCTGCCTTGCGCCCATTTGTTGGCTTGAGCCGTCGGTCATTTGGACAAGAGCCATTGGTTCTGTCAGCTGTTCAATTCCGATCGAGGCTTCGTTCGGAATTCCGTTGGACAGAACATTCGTTCGCTCCGTCGCAACGTCCTGAATCGGGCCACCGCCCATCATCATCATGAATCCGCCGCGCATTCTCCCTTGGTTCGGGGCGGAACTTCGCGGACCATCTGGACTCCAGTAGACCAAATGATTCAAAGCCGTTCGAGCCGGGCTGGATAGCGTGCCAACCAGAACTCTGTCGTTGTTGAGGAGTGTAAATCTCTGGTTCGGCGCCAAAGCTCCAAAGACCCTCAAGACGTCTCTTGCCCGATCATCGCCATTAAGGACCTGGATCACAGCTTCCGGTGCCAGAATTTGCCCAAAAATTGTATCAAACGCCCGTGGGCTTGCGGCAGGAGAAGTCACTGCGTAGTTGCCTTGCTCGACAAGCGTTGCCATTCCTTTCGAATTCAGGTTCCGCAGCAAGATTCCGAGCGCACCGCGATCAATGCGTTGGGTCCGTGCCGCAACTCCCTGCTCAGGCAAAAAGGTCATCCAGCTTCCCGATAGACTTCCCTTCAAAGCTCCCGTCGTGAGGATGTGATTCACGAACTGAGCCGAGTCCTTAACCGTCGTGCCGTAGACATTAGTGCGATTTGTGACCAAGCTATCCGGCAACCAGCCCACAATATCAAGGTCGTGTAGCTTGGAGACTTCTTGTAGCGCAGGACCAATGAACAAGTTCAGCGGCTCAAACTTCTCCGGTTGACGAATAGCGTCTTTAATCGTGGGAGTCAAAAGGTTGGCGTCGAAACCTGGACGAGGACGTCCCCCAAACACCGCTCCACTGATGTTAAACTCAACCGAAAGCGTAAGACCATCGCTCGAACCGGAGACAGTTTTGAGGAGTGAAATCAATGGAGCAAAGGGAGAAAAGTCCATTTCCTTCCCCTTGGGGAAGTCGATCTTATTTTTCGTCAAATCCGAAGCCTGAAGCTGAATCGTATGCGATCCTGAGGCGAGAGAGTTACCATTTGCATCGGCGACGGTCATGGAGCACGTGAAAGTATCTCCAGTCGCTGACCGACTAATGACAACCATGACCTGAGCAACCGGTCCGGTTGGCGGTTCGTTTGGGAATGCCGGAACATTTGTGCCGGGAGGGGCGAAGGTTCGCATTGCCGCTCCTTGAAGCACGGAGCTTTCCTTCACAAGTTGAGCTGCGATCGGCAAAATATTCCCTGGAATCGCGCCCTGGACGCGTGTTGGTTTGGTCGAAAATACCGCCCTTGCCCCGACGGGAATCTTTGCGATCTCGCTGGCAGGGATTTTGTTCAAAACCTGAATCATTGCCCGGCCGCCTGGCAAAGCTCTCATAAGCTTATTCATGTCGAAATCGCCAACTCCGCCCATTCTTCCTTGACGCACCTGACCAAAGAGTTCATTTGCCTGGGCTTCGTCGAATTCCGGAGTTGCTTCGACCTCCTTCAGACTCTTTGCGATCGAATCTTTGATCAATGTTTCCGATCCAGAGTATAACTTTTCCCACTCATCGCGTTCGGTTGCGCCAAGACGTATTAGTGTCCAAGTTTCTCCGTCTTTCTTCCACTCGGCATTGAGGACTTGTGCAATCTTTTCTTGAATCTCTGCAAGGGTCACCGAGGAAGCCGAGAGGAAAATCACATCATCCTTAACGGTTCCAGAAGCATTGAGGGAAACCGAGTAAATCGCTTCAAGCATCTTGATCGCTTGTGGTACGGTAACGGCTCCGAGCCGGACGTCTTTTGCGCTTTCATCGAGGGCAAAGGCAGATTGCACACAACACAGCGCAGAAACCAGCGTAAAGCTCAGGTGTTTCGAAAAATTCATGATGATATTCATAACGAGACCAACTCTAAAAAGAGTTCCGAAATCGGAACATACGAGAGTTAAGACGTTCACTCGAGGACATCGTTTGCAAAGATCCCAGGAAACTTCTGGATTCCTGCACAAAACCCAAGATCAAAGCCGCCCTTTGATTTCGGTACCATAGAGCCATGAGTTTTCGCGTCGAAACCGACTCCATGGGCAAAATTAACGTCGAATCCAACAAGTATTGGGGAGCCCAAACCCAACGATCCATCCAAAATTTCCCGATCGGCCGGAATCGATTCATCTGGGGACGCCCGATTATCGAAGCTCTTGGAACTCTCAAGAAGTCTTGCGCCCTGGCCAACGCTCATCTTGGCCAGATTCCCAGCGACATCGCGAAACTGATCGTAGAAGCCGCCGATGAAGTCATCGAAGGCCGTCTGGACGACCATTTCCCTCTCGTCGTTTGGCAAACTGGGTCCGGAACACAGAGCAACATGAACTCAAACGAGGTCATTAGCAACCGTGCGATCGAAATTGCGGGCGGAGTCATGGGATCAAAGGCGCCGGTTCACCCCAATGACCACGTGAATCGCGGACAAAGTTCCAATGACACCTTCCCTACCGCAATGCACATTGCAGTTGTGGTGGAACTCCACCGAACTCTCTTCCCTTGTGTCAAAAAATTACGCGATACGCTCCACGCAAAATCAGAAGAGTATCAAGATTTGGTGAAAGTCGGGCGCACACACTTGCAAGATGCCACACCGATTACTTTAGGGCAAGAAATTGGGGGTTGGGTTGCCCAGATTGATTACTGTTTGTCCGAAGTTCAGCACTCAATGAACGGACTTTTTGAACTTGCAATCGGCGGAACTGCGGTTGGAACCGGACTTAACTCGCATCCTGACTTTGGAGATCTTGCTGCGGCGAAGATTTCTAACGAAACTGGCTATCCTTTTGTATCTGCTCACAACAAATTCGCATCTCTTTCCGCTCATGATGCAATGGTTCAGACATCTGCAGCATTGCGCACGCTTGCTGGAGCGTTAATGAAGATGGCAAATGATGTACGTTGGCTTGCTTCTGGTCCGCGTAACGGCATTGGAGAGATCAACATTCCAGAAAATGAGCCAGGTTCGAGCATTATGCCAGGAAAGGTGAATCCTACTCAATGCGAAGCCATGACGATGGTGTGTGTTCAAGTCTTTGGGAACGATGCCGCCGTTGCATTTGCCGGAAGTCAGGGCAATTTCCAGTTGAATGTCTATAAGCCTGTGATGGTGCATAACGTTTTGGAATCCATTCAGCTTATTGGAGAAGCGTGTGTCAGCTTTAATGATCAGTGTGCGGTTGGATTGGAACCGAATTTCGCAAAGATCACCGCGAATCTTGATACAAACCTGATGCAAGTCACCGCATTGAACCGCCACATCGGATATGACAAGGCCGCCGAGATTGCAAAGAAAGCGCACAAGGAAGGATTAAATCTTCGCCAAGCCGCCACGAAGTTAGGCTATGTCACAGACGCAGAATTTGACGCATGGGTGATCCCAATCGATATGACGCACCCGAGTGCATAGTTCGCTTTGCCCTTAAGTTCACAATCATTCTGTAAAAATGTCATCCCGAACCGAAGGGAGGGATCTGACCGTACCTGGTGATTGAAGGTAATTCCTTCACACAAGTTGAAAGGCTTACAAGGTTCGCGCGATATTACATACAACAAGCGACTACAGTCAGATTCCTCGCTCCGCTTCGGAATGACAATGAGAAGATTCAAAAAAATGCCCCAAGCACGAGGCTTGGGGCGAGTTTTATTGCATTACAATGCAGTATGGCTTGTGACTTTCTACCCGGATAAAAAACGAGATTAAGCGACCTTCAGCTTCGAAAGGCTGGTTGAAGCCCAAAGAGCGATCGATTGCGAATTTGGCGAGGTTTGACCATTTCGCTTTGCATTCACTCGGAACCAAACAGTGGTTCCTTGTGGCCAGCTAAAGTTGATTTTCGCCTTCGTAGTCATATCAAAAGTGGTCCAAGGGCCATTTGCCGAGGAAGCAGATTCGATATTAAAGATCGTCGAAGAATTGTTACCATTTCGGTCCCAAGCGAGTGAATTTTCGCCGGTAGATCCAATGAGAAGTCGGAGATTCAAAGGTTGCGTTGGCGGGGTGCGGACGCGACCGTTTACGTGATTTGGTACATTCAAAAGATCAAGAATATTGTCTGGAATCGCAAGGTTAGCTTTCCACTCTTGAGCGTATTGCGCGATAATGATCTTCGCCGCTTTTTTAGAAATATTCTTTGCGGATGTAGATGCTTTGAGTGCTGCCTTTGCCGCGATTTGTGCTTCAAAGTCATTTTTAAAAGCGTTAAACGCAGCGTTCATTGCGTTCAGTTCATCAACATCAACTCCTAGAATCGTGTCGTTCTTTTCGACTTGATCTATGAAATTGGTCATGCCAGCTGCAAGTAAGCCGTCATTATTTTCTTCGGTGATGTATTTTGCCATCAGATTTTTCCTTATTGTCTAGCGATCTTGCCTTAATCTTAAGGCGTCTGTAGGGAATCTTTGGCATTCTTTTCGAAATCCTCAGGGTTATTTTCGAAAAGTGTGAAATTGAGTTCGAAATGTCGCAGTTTCTTTTCGAAATGCACGGCGTACGTTTCGAAATGTATGCCGGTCTTTTCGAAAATTACCGGAGTATTTTCGAAAAGTGGCTCGAAGCTATCGAAGTGAATCCAAACAATTTCGAAAGAACTCCGACTGATTTCGAAAAGCCTCGAGCAGATTACGGTGAGTTCCATCGAAATTTCGAAGAGAACCTGCAAGAATTCGAAATCTCCCCTGCAATTGCCATAAACATGGGTTGAAAATTCGATGTGTGGCAGGTACTTTCCGGTGACTTCCACCGCATTTTTGCGAGTTAACGAAGTAAATTTCGGCGCACGATTCGAAGTGCGCCTAAAATCCCGGGTCTCAAACCTTCCATTTGGCAAAAATTCTGTTAAAATGAGCGCATGAAGTATGTTGCTTTAAGCCTCGCTGTCTCTTTCGCCGCCATCGGCCATGCCTCGTTTGAAATGATGCTGATCGCCGACAACACCAATGGCGTGATTCACCGCTATGATCCGGTGAACCGGGTTTATTTGGGTTCGTTTGGCCAGGGGAGCTTGTTGCCGGTGACTTCGATGGCGCTGGATCAGACCAACGGCAGGGTCTTTGTCAAGCAAAACACCTTTTTGACCGCCTTTAACTATGCGACCGGCGAAGCGCTCTTTAGCACAAGTACCAATGCTGGTGCAATCGCTTATCGAGAGGATTTTGGGGACTTGATTACGTCAACCTCAGTTGGTTTGCTGCGTCAAGGGGTATCCATGTCTGGGTTTGGCATCCAAAGCGTATATTCGGGAGCACCGGCTAGCACTCAAATCACTTCTGATGGAGCAAGTGTTTTTATCGCCAATCCAGCGAACGGGACTTTTGTGAGGTACTCCGGTTCTTCGACGGCTACAACGATCGCTACCACGGGTTCCAATGCCGGTATGACTGGCGATACGATTGCTGGCATGATGACAAGCCAATCTGGGGCCTTCCACTTTGCACTTTCCGCCACAGATCGTCGGTATTATGTCACCACATTGTCAAATAGCGTCGTATCTGGATCAACTTCTACCCTAACCACAACCACGGCGATCACTCGCGGTCATGGTTCATACGGATACTATTTGGGTGCAACCGCAACCGGATTTGGTGTCCAAAAGTTCTATGATGACGGTGCGAGCTTCCAAAACTTTACCCAAGTCGCTTTGCCTTCGCAGATCGGCGCGATTAATAGTGCGGTGACTGTTGTTGCTCCTGAGCCAGGTTCGATGATTGCGCTTGGTATTGGTGTTGCGGCTTTGTTGCGAAAGCGAAAGGCTGGGAAGGCTTAATTTTTTGATCGGTAATTTAATATGAAAGTTGTATTTCTCGCCGCATGTTCGGCGCTTTGCTTGTCGTCCGCCTTTGCATCGTTTGATATGATGCTGATGCCCAGCTTTACGAATCGCATCAATCGCTATGACCCGGCGAACGGAGTTTCTCTAGGTGGATTTAATGCCAACTCTGCGCGCTTGATCACCATTGATCAAGCCCAGGGTCGTGCCTTTGTGTATGATTCGGCAAATTCACGAATCCGGGGCTACAATTATAACTCGGGCGAATCCTTCGGCCTATCCGCAAGCATTGGTGGTGCTACGTCTTTGGATTACCATGCCGGATCAAATCGAGTATTCGCGCTCAACTCTGGCGGACTGTTTTTCACTACTCCTGGCTCGGGTGCGCTCAATTCGTTCGTCACTTTAGGTTCTGGGACAACTTGGCACACTACTGTGGTTTCGGGGAACGTGATCACGGCTTTTGGGAATTCTGGTACTGGAAATATTGTCTATGAATCGTATAATTGTACGACTGGGGCTAGCGTTGGTAGCGGGAGTACAACCGGGATCGTTTTGGCTAGCACTGCGATTGGTAAACCGACATTTTTCGCAAGTCCAAATGCACCTAATGGCTTCTATGCTTTTACTTATGTCAATTTGACCGGCGGCGTTACGGTTGGTCGTTCGAGTGTGAATGCCCTCGGTGCAGCCGGTCTCGTAACCGGATTTTCCCTTTCGGGCTTTGCTTCTGGAACAGTGATGCCCTCCGCGGTTCCTGCACACGGTGGGTTTTTCTTGGTCGGACAAAGCGCGACAACAGCAACCGACACCCTTGTTCGGAAAATGGATAACGCTTCCACGTTCACCGCCGAATACACAAATACGATCTCAGGAACAACCTTTACGGCTGGACCCTATCAAGCCGCGAATGTTGTTGCTCCTGAGCCGGGTTCGATGATTGCTCTTGGACTGGGACTCGCGGCTTTGGTGCGGAAACGCAGAAATCGAGTCTGATTTACCGGGGTTCCTGCGGGATTGTTTGCGCGGATTGCTGAATTTCACGCGATCTTAGGCTCGACGGCGGTAAGATTAGAGGCGAAATGAAGCTTCCTGTCTCCATGCTCCTTGATTATGTCTCAACCTCCATGAGTGCCCAAGAAATTGGCGACTTGCTCACCATGGCGGGATTCGAGCTTGAGGGATTGGAGCAAGTGGACGGCGCGGATGTGCTGGATATTAAGGTCGTCGCGAACCGTGGGGACGGACTTTCGGCTCTTGGTTTGGCACGCGAGATTATTGCCAAAGACGCTTCTGCCAAACCTACTCAGCTCTATCTTGACGCTCACGCTGGTTTTTCTCGCACCGAAGGTGAACCTGCTTGGAAGCACTCGATTGCGATCAATACTCCCAACTGCAATCGCTATGCCTTGCGACGATTTGGTGCGGTTGAGAATGGATCTTCGCCATCCTGGCTCGCGGATCGTTTGACCCAAGCCGGAATGCGCTCGATTTCCTTGCTCGTGGATTTGACCAACTATGTGATGCTCGAACTCGGGCAACCTTTGCACGCATTTGATGAAGCCAAACTTGACGGCTCGATCCAAGTTCGCCAAGCCACCGAAGGCGAAGAATTTACCACTCTCAACGAAGTCGAACACAAGCTCACCGCGAAGAATATGGTCATCGCCGATGCATCAAAGGCCATCGCAGTTGCTGGAGTTATGGGCGGATTGCATAGCGAGGTGGACGAAAACACGAAGGACATGCTCCTTGAATCCGCGCACTTCGATGGAGTCTCAGTTCGCAAAACCCGCAAGGCTTTGAACCTCAATACAGATGCAAGCTATCGCTTCGAACGCTCGGTTGATCCGATGGGAGTTGTGCGTGCCTTGAACCGATTTGCCGATCTTTACGAGCAGATCACAGGAAAGGCTTGCGATGCTGGGGTTTATGACCTCTTCCCGAACAAACCTGAGCCAAAACCAGTTCTCTTCCGCCCCGATCGCGCGCGAATGATCTTTGCGATGGACTTTTCGGACGCCGAATGCGTGGATTATCTGCAAAAATTGGGTTGCACCGTGACCGGAAACGATCCGTACATGGTGACGCCTCCGACTTGGCGCGCGGACTTGGAGATCGAAGAAGACTTGATCGAGGAAGTCGGCCGGATTCACGGCTACGAGAACATTCCCGAATCCAAACCAAAAGGAACCACGCCAGGGGGCGGAACTTTTGGGCTATACAGCATCATTGACACCGCGAAGAAGACAATGCTCCGCTGCGGATTGGACCAAATGATCAGCCATTCGTTGCGTGATCAGCATGCTTTGGACTTTCGTCCAAATAGCCGCGTGACGGTCCGAAATCCTCATTCGCCCGAGATGGCTTATCTGCGCGATTCCTTGCTACCCGGCCTTGCCGATGCCGCATTAAAGAACGGTGGGAAGAACGTTGCGCTGTTTGAGATCGGGAAAGTTTTCGTCAAGGGTGAAGTCCAGATTGATGAGTCTCCTGAACTTGCAATCCTTGTGACCGGTGAAATGCTTGCTCAACATTACGCCCAATCCGGGAACGTGAATTTTGACTTTTGGGCCCTCAAAGGAATCATGGAAGAGCTCGGGCACTTGGTGAAAGACGACATTACGTTCGAGCTTCCCCGACTACCGGACGCTCGTTTCCACCCAACAAGGCAATCTGGAGTTCTTGTTGATCAGGGTCGGCTGTGGGTTGGAACGATCGGGCAAATTCATCCTGATGTTGCGGAAGAAATCGGGCTTCCAGAAGAAACTTACATGGCGGAGATCGACCTGAAGGTGTTCTTCTTGAACCCGGATGCGGAGATCAAGATGAAGTCACTCTCCCGCAATCCCGCCGCTCGCCGTGATATCGCGTTTGTGATCAGCAAGGAAGTGCGATTCCGAGAAATCGAAGCGGCACTAAAGGGCGCTTGTGGGGATTTGCTTGAGGAGCATCGGTTGTTTGATATTTACGAAGGCACCGGAATACCAGAAGGCTCCCATTCCTTGGCAATCTCGTTGCAGCTGAGGAAGATCGGGCAGAACTTCACAGATGAAGAAGCCAATCAAGTGCGGGACAACGCTGTCAACGCAATCGTCTCCCTTGGTGGATCTGTTCGGTAATCAGCTTTCCAGATTCCGCTACTCGATTCGCAGGGCTTCGACAGGATGCTTCTTCGCCGCATTCAGTGCGGGGAGTATTCCAAATAGGATGCCAATGCCAAGCGCGATAGACATTGAGAATGCCGCGAGACTCGGACTGATTTCGGGCTTGATCACGGTAAATGTTGCCAGCAAGTAGCCGACGACGACACTCAGCGTGATCCCAACAACCCCACCAAACAGACTGAGCAGAATCGCCTCGGCAAGGAATTGCTGAAACACATCTTTCCTGCATGCTCCAACGGTCTTACGTACACCGATCTCCTTAGTGCGCTCGCTGACGCTCATCAGCATCACGGTCATGATTCCTACTCCCCCAACGAAGAGAGCAATCCCGGTGAGTCCAGTGACTAAGTAGGTCAAGATCTGCATCAGTTTGTAAATGAGGCCGAGCAACTGCTCTTGGGTAAGGACTGAATACTGTTGTTCATCCAGCTTGCTCCCCAGAAGCTTCTCCATCTGAGCAACGAGAGATTTGGGTTCAGCTTCGGGTTTGGACTGAACCATGATCCGGTCAATTTGGGCATTCGGGTTGCGCTTTTTGAACCCATCCCAGGGGACGTAAACCACATTCTGAAAACTCGCCATGCTGAAGAGCGAGTCTTCGCTTGATTGATCTTTGGTGACGCCGATGATCGTGTAGCTCTGGCCATTGATCTTTACATCCTTTCCAAGCGCAGAGATTTTCTCACCGAACAACTCGTCCGCGGCAATACTACCGATCACGCATACATACTCGGCGTCATTGGTCGAATCATAGAGTCTGCCTTCACGGAGTTCAACTTGGTGCATGCCGAACCATGCGGGTTCGGCGGCGATGTTTACGGGGTAGCTGTCTTTTTCACCATAGCTCACTCCGCCCCCGGTAAAAGTTAGGACAGCGGCCCGTTCGACGCCATCCAGTTTCTCGATATCTCTGGCGAACTCCTTTTTGAGATAACTCTGTCCACCCATGTTTGGGTTCATTTGCATCGCGCTGGGGTCAATCCTTGCAGGAAAAACGATGAGTACGTTTACACCTAAGTCCTTGATTTGCTTGGTGATGTCCGTCTGGACTCCCCTTCCGACTCCAATGAGCAATGTGATCGCGACAACCGCGACCATGATTCCGGTACTCGTGAGCAGAGAACGCTGCCAGCGTTCCGTAAGGGCTGCGGCCGCAGCTCCAAAATTTAACCAAAATCTTTGCACCGCCCTTTTCAACGAGTCCAGACCTAAGATCGTCCCATGAATTCGAACTTGGGCCGGTCATGCAACCGACCTGCCCGCTGCATAAGCTTGGACTTCCCCTCAGATACTAAAAACGTCCTTACGAGATCCGTTGATCAGGTTAGTCAGCCGGAACGGAAATCCACCGAAACGCTCACACCGCGCTTGGTACCCTAGCCGATCTACTGGAATTTCCAGAGTCGCGAACTCCAGACCTTGATGCACATCCAAAGCATGGAATGAAACCTTTCGGAGCAGAGCTGATAATCAAATTTTTTTGGGGAACAATAACGCTAGCGTTGGTGATGATTGCATCTCCGTACGTTGCTCTAGATGAGCAATTTCATTACAGCTTTGACCCCGACGTTCAGGCTGCCATTTCAGACCCAGATTCAATGGTTTTGTGCATCCTGGATCAAGCACCCAACCAAGGTAACAAATTAGAGCGTGTTGCACTCAACTCGGTCATCGTTTCGCGTAAAACGGTGAACCCAGATGCACTCCTCCAGTGGAAGGTGATGACACAAAAGCTGACAAACCGTGATGATATAAGCCTTCCAAACCCTAAAAAAGGAACGCCAGTTTTTGCGGTGAGATTTAAGAAGGGCGAAACGTCAATTGACGCCATCTTCTGCCCAGATGCTCGCAACGTGTATTTTACGAAAGGAACCTCCGTCAGACCATTCTTTGCCCGAGATTTCCGAACAATGCAAGATACATTCGATAGACTGTATGCAGCAACAAAAGAGAAAATCGTTGTTGAAACTTCTGTTCCCTAAGACCACACATCCACACCAATATCAGGGTGCAGATACCTTTTGAGAAGAGTCGCAAGCGACGCCGCCTCCTCACTTGTGAGCTTACAAGCGAACTCCGTCTTAATCACCTTATGGTAGATGGGCCATGCCGTTTCCCGAGCAACTCGACCCGCCGGAGTAAGTACGGCAAACATTGATCGACGGTCAGCCGGATTGACATCTCTGGCCACGAAGCCCTGCTTTTCCAAGCGGTCGATCAATCGAGTGACCCCACTCGGACTCAGAATCACCTTCTCCGCAAGTTCGCTCATCGTAAGGCGACCCTTAGCTGACTCCTCTAACGTGAGCAAAACATCATAAAGATCCAATGGAAGCCCACCATTTGCCCTAACGAGCATTTCCATCCTGCGGATGAGAGCAGCGTGTGACCTTAAGAAAAACGCCCAAGCCCGTTTATGATTGACGCTAAGTTCGGCGTTTTCACCCATGAGAACTGTAATGTACCAAAATATTAACGAATTACGCTTCGAGTGGTAACTGCACCTTTAGATCGCAAAACCTGAATTCTCTTTTGCATGACTGAGGACGAAGCAACTTTGGATTCGGCCAACGCCCGGAATTCGACTTAATTTTTCCCGAATGAGCTTTTCATAAGCAGGCATATCTGTCACGACGACCTTAAGTAGGAAGTCGAATTCACCACTTACGTGGTAGCACTCCTGAATTTCAGTTATGGCTTGCACAGCCTCCACAAACTGGTCAATAGGAGTTTCCTGATGGAGACTGAGGCTGATTTGAGCCATTACCGTTAGGGAAAATCCTAGTTTCTCCGCGCTGAGCGCAGCGACGTACTTACTGATGTATCCCTGCTCTTCTAAGCGCCGGACACGCTGGAGCACACTTGGTGGCGAGAGTTTGACGTGCCGTGCAAGATCAGCGTTGGTCATCCGCCCGTCGCGTTGGAGCTCTCTCAAAATTTCTAGATCAACTTCGTCCAAATGTGTTTTGCTCATCTTTCTACTTCGATGAAGGATATCCTACACCGGGGTACCTTTGCTTTATAACGTTCAAGGCATTAAAGGATGTTAAATCTGCCTTTGACTTTCCATTCTTCGGCTCGGTCAGAGTAGCCCTCCGTTAGGGTACACACTTCAGTATGACAAGCCCAGTCTTAGCCCCCCGATGGGACATGACCCCTTTCTTTCCTTCGCTCAACTCACCTGAGTTCAAATCAGCCTTTGCCGAGCTCAAGGAAAAAACGAACCAACTCACCCAGACATTCGATTCCTTCGAGATCTTCCCCGGTCAAATCGCGCCAAACCCGTTCCAAAAGTTCGTTGAGGCGTCCAATGCCTGGAATCAGTTTGATGAGTATTCCACACTTATTTCGAGTTACATCTACGCATTTGTCACAACAGATGCAAAAAACGGAGTGGCGCAAGGATACCTGTCCCAGTTCATGCCGATCAGCGCAGAAGCAACCAAGGTTTGGAACCGATTCACAGGCTGGGTTGGGTCACAGGATCCCGAAAAATTGTCGGAGGCGAATGGCCTTAGTCCGGATTACGCCTATTTTGTTAAGCGGTGTCAAACTATTGCCCAGCACCAAATGTCTGGACCGGAAGAAGATCTCGCCGCCGAGCTCGCCCAGACCGGATATAGGTCATGGTCACGGCTTCATGGAGACGTTACTTCGGGAATCGAAGTCAAAATCCCCGAGAGCGAAGAAGTCCTCCCCATGGCGGTCGTACGGAACCTCGCTTACGATTCTGATGCCAAGAGACGAGAGACGGCATACTTCGCCGAAATCGCCCGCTGGAAAGAAATGGAAACGCCCTTGGCCGCAGCGATGAACGCGATTAAAGGCGAAGTCAACCTTTTAACAAGACGCCGGGGATGGGAGTCCCCTCTTCATCAGGCAGTTTTTGAAACCAACATGGATGTCGCAACGCTTGATGCGATGATGGGAGCCGCCAAGAACGCCTTCCCCGTTTTCCGGCGCTACATGCAACTTAAGGCGACAAAACTAGGCTACGACGGAGGACTTCACTGGCATGATGTTTTCGCTCCAATAGGCAACACGGGCGACTGGGCTTACAATCTCGGGGCAGATTTCGTCAGCAAAGAATTCCATGGATTCTCGAAGAAAATGGGCGATCTCGCCGATCAAAGCTTCGCCGAAAACTGGGTGGATGCCGAGGCTCGACCTGGAAAACGTGATGGCGCATTCTGCATGGGGACCCGCCCAGGCGAAAGCCGGATCCTCATGTCCTGGAAAGAATCCTACGGAGCCGTTTCGACCCTAGCCCACGAGCTAGGGCACGCTTATCACAACCTTTGTCTCCAGGATCGCGCCCCGATCCAGCGCGAAACGCCTATGACTCTTGCGGAAACCGCGAGCATCTTCTGCGAGGCAATCATCGGCAAGGCCGCTTTACGGCAGGCAACCCCCGAAACAAAGTTCGGCATCCTCGAACAAAGCCTACAACGCGCCTGCCAAACCGTCGTTGACATCAGCAGTAGATTCCTCTTTGAACAGAAGGTTTTCGACGCAAGAAACCAGCGAAGTATGAGTGCAGAAGAGCTTTGTGAAACCATGCTTTGGGCACAAGAAGAAACCTACGGTAACGGATTATCTGATCGACGCCATCCGTACATGTGGGCAGTCAAGCCACACTATTACGGATCAAGTTATTACAACTTCCCTTACATGTTTGGGCACCTATTCTCTTTGGGACTTTTTGCGCAGTATGAAAAGGATCCGAGCAACTTTGTTGCGAGATACGATGATTTGCTGAGTTCCACCGGACTCGCAGATGCAGCAACCCTCGCGGCAAGGTTTGGCGTTGACATTTCCACCAGTGCGTTCTGGGATGGCTCTCTCAGCGTCATTGCTAGCGAAGTTGAACTTCTGGAATCCCTATAAAGCAACAACAACCCATCAATGCTCCCCCAAATCAACCGCTATAGACAGTTCAAATCGCTGTTCAGCATTTATATCCAAGACGGATTGGCATATAAAGCGAGCGGCGTGATTTGGGTTTTGACCGATGTTGCAACCGCCGCGACAATGCCCCTAGTCCTCGCCGCGGCGGCGGGGGGAGGCGAGATCGCTGGATTCTCCAGAGGAGAATTCGCGGTCTACTATCTCACCATGATCATGATCTCCAGCTTCATCCAATGCCACTTTATGTGGGAAGTTGCTTATGAAGTAAAGGAAGGCATTTTCAGCACGCAGATCATTCGTCCCGTCGGATATTTAATGTTCATGACCGTGCGCAATCTTGCGTGGAGATGTATCAGATCTTTACTCTTTGCGCCATTTTTAGTGTTACTTTTCCTGGCCTACCAACCGTTTATGGACGGTAGCACGGTCAGCGTCACTCCAATCGGGATTCTTGCGATCATTCTTGGGCATATTTTGTCGTTTATGTTCGTGATGGCGTTTGCGATGCTTGCACTTTTCCTTCAGGAAGTCAATTCCATCTTCGAGATCTATTATTTCCCGATGTTATTCCTTAGCGGGCAGATCTTCCCGATCGCCATTTTCCCGGAATGGGTTCGAAACATCACGTACTACTTCCCTTTCTATTACACAATCGCGCTCCCAACAGAGATCATTGTTGGCAGATTAAGCGAAAGTGCCGCCATGCCGTTCATCTACGGTCAAGTCGGGTGGATTATTGGGTCCTATTTGGCGTTCCGAGTGATGTATCACTACGGAACCCGGTTCTACAGCGGCGTGGGAATGTAGGTTCGGATACACTCTGTCCATGAATCAAGTTCTGGGCAGAACAAATGCCGTATTTCCGAAGGTTTGGCTGAATCTGCTGATGCAAAATGACGCAAAAGAAGGCTGGCCTTTCGAACTGGTGAGTGCCGCCCTCGATGCAAACACAGTCATCGACATCTCGTCGCAACCGCTCCTGTGGGGAGGGCAAATGCGCGGGACTGATGCGAAGATTATGGCAGTCAGCGGGAAAGAAATCTCCAACGCAACCAGCTCCGATCACGCCGGAGACCTGTTGCAGGCGCGGCTGTTGCAGACACTTTCGAGCTTGGGGAGAGAGTCGCTGGATTTTTATTTCCTGGATTATCGCCGGGCGTGGGAGGAGCATCAGATTAATGGCGCGCTGGAGACCTTGGAGTACGCAAAGCAAGAAGGAGCGATCAAATTCTTTGGCTTATTTGCAGGAGGATCGAGCCTGGCGGCGTTGGGGATGTGGCAATTTCATGATGCCTTCGACGTAATCTTGTGCCCCAATAATCCGCTGCAAAGGGACGGCTACAAGACCCTCGCCCCCCTCGCGCAGGAGAGAAGAGTCGGTATCGTGGGCTGCTCTAGCCTGAATTGGGGGGGCGAAAAGCCGATCCCGGATTACGCAGATCAGCTCGGGTTGAGCCCAAATGAGCTTGCGCAGGTCGCAATTCGCGTAGCGAGTGAGCATCATCCCGTCCTGGTGGGAGTGCGCTCGCCCGAAGAAATCACCACAGCCATGCAATCGGGATCGGTCCAGCCTGGGGATGAAGAAGTTCTAGATCGCGTCCGCCGAACCATCGCAGTGTAGTCAGTAGCTCCCGCTATTGTGAGTCATAAGACCCGGAAAAGGAAAAAGGACGACCCGAGAACGTTGGCTGAGCCGTCCTAAGTACTATTAAGATGATGCCAAAGTTTCGCGCCCTCATGCCGCTTGTTGCTGCTCTCGTTTCCCTTTCCGCCCTTGCCCACGCACAAAGCGATCCCGCCAAGCCTGTTGCCAGCGTGAATGGCGAAGCCATTTCTGGCATGGATTACTTCCGAAGAATGGAGTTTCTTCCCGGCGTCGGCCGCATGATTGGGGATAGATATGTCCAATCTTATCCAGGCTACATTGCACTTCAGCAATTGATCAACGAACGACTGATGCTTCAGGTCGCAAAGGAGCGCGGCGTCTCCCCTTCCGATGCCGAAGTCAAGGCAGAAGTCGATGTTCGGCTCAAAAAGACTCCGAAAATGCTAGAAACCCTAATAAAAGTTGGACTTTCCAGAGCAGATTTGGAACTTCAGATCCGGGTGGAGATCGCCGAATTCAAAATCGTTACCCAAGGCGTTACGATCACCAACCAAGAGGTGGACGAATTCTACAAAAAGAACCCGAGCCTTTACACCGTGCCGAAGCTTTACAAGCTCAGCCTGATCTCCGTTTCAGAAGACAAAAAGGAAGCGGTGGACGAAGCTCTGAAAACCAAGCCTTTCGCCGACGTTGCCCGCTCCCTGAGCCAAGATCCTTCCGCTTTGGATGGCGGTTCGATCGGAAATGTCCCCGCGAACGTGTTTGCCCCGGCAGTCCAAAGCGCTTTGGACGCAACAAAGATCGGTTCAAGCACGGATTGGATCGCCGGTTCTAGCGGATGGTTCAAGTTCCAAGTGAATGACATCAAGCCAGAAGAGCGCATGGTCCTTGACGATTCGTTACGCACCCAAATTCGGCGGCAAATGATGATCGACCGAGGAAGAGCCCGCAACAACATCGAAAAACTCATGGGCGACGCGCGGAAGAAGGCCAATATTGTGGTCAATCAGTCCGGTTTGGACGAGATGATTAAGGAATGGCAGAAGGGCGGGATCATTGACTAAGGCCTTGTTCTTTCCTTTCTAAGAACTTATGTGAGTATGGGTTTCTCCTTGCGAGAATCCCATACTCTTTTGCCCTTTCTATCCGGTACGGAGTCAGACCTTTACGGTTTTCCACTTGCCTTGCTTCCACATGTACATCGCGAGGAATCCGTGGAGGGCTTGCGATGCGCTCATGGCGACCCATGCACCTTGGCTTCCCATGCTTTTCGTCATAAAGAACGCCATCGGCACCCGGATGAGCCAAAGCGCAATAATGGTGAGCCATAGCGTTCGCTTGGCATCCCCCGCGCCCTGCATTGCGCCAACAATCACCATAGCGTAACCAAACAAAATCTCGGTGACGATGAGAATCCGGATGTAATTGGCGGCTTCTAAAGCCATAAGGGGTTTATCGCCACCAGTAAGATTCCCCGCGATGACGTTGGCATAAATGAAGATCGGGATACTGAGACAGAGGATGATGATTCCCGCGTAGTGCGACGCCAGCCAACCAATCTTTTCTGCCCGCTTTGGATCCCCTGCCCCTAAAGATTGACCCACCAATGCCCCGGCTGCCACCGATAGTCCGAAAGCGGGCATGAACATGATGCTCTCGATGGTGATCCCAATCCGGAGGGCACCAAGGGCGTCAGAAGCGGTCGGCGTATCTTTTAAAAAGAGTGTAAAAAGTGTGAAAGATCCTACTCTCATCACAGATTGGAGCGCACTCGGCACCGCGATGTTTAGGATTCTCTTGACCCACGCCTTGATGGGTAGAGAAATGCTGACTTTCCCAAGTTTTGTTTTTGTGCAGAAGCCTGAATAGATGAGCGCGGATACCCATCCGCTGATGACTAGAGCCCATCCTGCCCCCGCCATTCCTAATCCCAGACCAGGGATGGATATTCCGAACAATTGATGCCCCGGAAAGATGAAGAAGAAATTCAGAACCATGTGGAGCAGGATCTGGATTCCGCTGATGAACATTGGGGAGACGGTGTCGCCGATTCCCCGCATGGATCCGCTGAGTGTGGTGATGATCGCAGTTCCGGGAATGCTGAGCGCGTAGATACTGAGGAACTGAGTAAATAGCCCGCGGGCAACTGGATCATTGGCGGGGATCAAGATTTGCCCGGCAACTTGCGCGATTCCGAAGCAGACAAGACCAAATACAAGCCCACACATGAGCGTTAGGCTGTAACATTGCCGGTTTGCCTCTCTGTATTCCTCCGGTCGGTTTGCGCCGTATGCCCTGCTGACCAAAGCGCCTGCCGCCACGCTCACGGCCATCGCAAGCGAGAACATCAGGAACATGATATTCATCGCTGCGCCGTGGGCAGTCAGCGCGGATTTTGGAAGATGTCCGATAAAGAAGGTGTCAAGCAGACCATTGAGCACTTGCAAGCCGTTGAGAGCAACCGCGGGAGCGGCGAGCTTGATGAGGGTCTTTGAGATGGGCTCGGTTTCGCCTGGAATAGCGCCTTTTTGCGAAATTTTTACCACGAAAACTCCTTGCACAAACAATTAAAATCCATATCCTTTCTTCTACCCCTTCGGTCGGGCAATCATTCGCCAAGATTTTGCGAACATTTGCTTTGGCTCTGGGTCAATTCGGCTGGTTTTGTCGGGTCTTTTGGCCCGCAGTTTAATTTCGAATCATTGGTTTTTTTCACTTTTTCCTAAGATTACTTCGCAGGAGCAACGCGAAAGCCCAAGTTAATCGTAAACTAGGCTATGCGACGCTTCTTGTGCGTATCTTCTCTTTGCGTTTTGGCACTTTCACAGGTCCTTGCTCTCGATCCTGAGCAAAAGGTGACCTATGAGGTTCGAGCTTCTCGCATCCCGGTGATTTTGGGCGCACTTTCGACGACGCTTGAAACAAAATTGACCGTTGATCCGATCCTTGAGCGAGAAGTTCTTGCCATCAAAGTTAAGGATGTCACCGCGAAGTCGCTGATGGACAAGATCGCAGAAACGCTTGGGGCAGAATGGATCCCGAGTACGACCGGATTTAAGCTCGATCGCTCCAAAGATCTCCAAACCTCCCTCGCTAAAGCGGATAGCAATACCCTTTTGAGCATCATTAAGGCCGAAATTCAGAAGACAAAGGAAAATCCGAATGCCCGCCGTGACATGTTTGACCTTTTCGGCGGAGAAGCGCCCGGACCAGAAGTCCCCCAAGTCGATCCAAATCAAACTCCAGAACAAAAGGAGATGGCTGAAATCACGAAGGAGCACGGAGAAATCCTGAAGCGCGTCCGCTTGGCTGCATTGGACGAAATCAATGCCGAGGCGATTTCCAATCTAATCATTAGCGGACGCATCGTGTGGGCAACTAAGCCCAACTCAAAGCAAAAGACCTTGTCGAATACCTTCGTCAACATCGCTCGTGAAGCTAGTACCCAAATTGCAAAACTCCGCACCCGCGCCGAGCAAATTGAACGCAAACTCGAAGAAGAAGCTGCAAAGAAAGCACCTGGAGAAAGCAAACCCGAGCCTCCTCCCGGGCAATTCGTTGGAGAACCAACCGACCGCGCTGGAGACGATTTCCCCTACATCTCCTACATGTTGCAGCCTTTGGATCAGATTTTGATCATCGCGGAGCGGCAAACTCCTTACAGCTTTGTCGTTACCGTCAAGTCAGAATTCGATACGCTGGATTATCTAGGCATCGAACTCGAAGGTAATCGGTACGAGGCGATCATGGAGCAAGTGGCGGAAGTTCGCGGCGGAGAGGCTCCCAAAAAGAAGCCTTATACTCCCTCCATCACGCTAAAGAACCCCAAGAAGGAAGTTTCCCAAACCGAAGCATCGAAGGTTGCCCAATCAATAGCCTCGGAGTTTGGTGACGGAGCCGGTGCTCCTGACGCTGATAAAATCAGTAACGCACTAAACAAGATCAGAGGCTTCTATAACAAGCCCGATGAAGTTGATCCGCTGAGCAATGCCGCAACCCAGTCTCTGTTTGAGATCGCGAACGATCAGAACGCGAATTTGGTCGCGTATATCCCGGACAGTGCCTTCATGTTGGAGAATACTTTTGGCGGCGCGCCTGCGAATTCTCTTGAAAAAGCACTCCGCTCGCTAGACAATATTGGCTCAGTAACCCTCTCCAGTCAAGATGGATGGGTTACCGGTAAGATGCGCTTCCCAAGTATTTCCCCTATGGCCCGGCTTGATCGCGTGGTTGCCCGGAAGGTGGGCGACGAGGAAGCGAAGAACGGCTCTCTGAGCTTGGCGACACGCATCGCCTTTGCTCAGTCTTACCCCGACTACAGCCAAGACCTAATGAACGCGCTAGGATATCTCATTTTTCCGAGCATGATGGCCGGGGACGGTGGATTTATGGGCAGATCGGTCTTTACTGGGCTCCGTTTTTATGGGTCCCTCACGCCTCCTCAGAAGGATGTCTTGCATTCCGGGACGCCCTTGCCCTACCGGACTCTTCAGGCAAACCAGCAGCTTTTGTTCTTGACCTGTTTGACTGGATTTGAGGATCTTGAGCGTACGAAAGTCAACCGTGGAGGCATGTTTGACTTCCTGGAATCCATGTCGGAAGATGAGAATTCGATGGGAGCAGGAGAAGAGTACAACGAGGACACCGCTCCGAGGCAATCCCCGTTCCGCGACCGATCTGATGCAGAACCTTTCCTGATGACGGAGGGATTCGCATTTGGATCTTTCGATGAGGAGAAGGTCATCTCACCCGCTGGACCAAAGAACACTTTCTTCCCAGTGACCGAAATGAACGCCAAAACGTTTGCTGCCCTCAAAGCCATGATGACTTCAAAGACTTTTAAAGAGATGGAAGCATTCATGCCGAAGTTCGATAAAGGCTTCTACTTCGGTACGAAGACCAACCTCAATATGAGCTTTGCAGTGAAGGGATACGGTGCCCGCCAGTCGGTTTCCGATTCCCAAATGGGTAAAACTGCGCTCCAAGAAAACCAACTCCCCGCCGATTTCTTAGCCGAAGTGAAAGCTGCCTATGAGAAAATGCTCAAGGGAGTGGAGAGGATGGATAGTTACGGCGAGGAAAAACCGACTCCGTAACGGATCATTTCCGTTTTGGGCTCAAAACTTTTAGCCTATCTCTTTGGGCTGAAGATTTTTCAGTCGTCCGTTTGATCCAAGATTCCGTCTCTCACGTAGATTGGAACTTCGCAACGCAACGCGAGGGCGATTGCATCACTCGGACGGGAATCTACCTCCAACAGGGTCTTGCCATGCTGAATAAGGATCTTGGCATAGTAAGTTTTGTTCCAAATATCGTCTATCACGATCTTCGTAATATGTCCACCCAGCTTCTCTAAGATTGATTTAAGAAGATCGTGGGTGAGCGGACGATCGGTTTGGCTCCCTTCGAGGGGAATGCTGATCGAAACGGCCTCTGGCGCACCAATCACGATGGGTAACTTCCTTTCGCCATCGGTCAGCAAGACGAACCGACTTACGTTTGATCCAGTTTCGGCGAAGAAAACACCCTCAACGGAAACTTCCACAGGCTCACCAAGATCGAATGGTTCCTGAATGAGGTCCTCATCTGCATCAAAAGGGAAAAATGATGGCGGTAAATCGCCCTCTTCCCGCGATTCTTCTTCGTTCTCTTCAGCCATGCCTTTAATGTACCACCGGTTGTGTCACTGGCTTTAGATATTCCATGTATGGGAGGCAGGAAGTCTCCTCGGGGCTAGCGAAGTAGTGGATTGCGCCCGCTAATGCGAGTGCGGTGTCAATGCTCGTGACGCAGGCAATCCCGGTTTCAATGCAGGCCCTGCGAATCCGTTTCGCTTCATCCGTGCTAGAACCTGGGCTGGGGGTATTAATCATCAGGCTGACCTCGCCGTTCTGGATGAGATCTAAGAAATTCCTCCCACCGTCTTGAATCTTGCCCACCGTGGAACATTCAATCCCGGCACCATGCAGGATCTCTGCGGTACCGGCAGTAGCCACGATCTCAATGCCATTTTTTATGAGATTGTTTGCGATCTCCACCACATGTTTCTTGTCCATTTGGTTTACGGTAATCGCGACTTTGCCCTTTTTCTTGAAGGTCACGCCGCTTCCGACCATTGCTTTATAAATTGCCTTACCGTAATCTCGGTCTACTCCCAAGACCTCCCCGGTGGATTTCATTTCCGGGCCAAGTGACGGCTCTACTTTACTAAGCTTTTGGAAACTGAAGACCGGAGCTTTGACCGCAAAGTGGGCGGCTTGGCTAACTTTTCCTGATAGATACAAATCTTGATCTGCAATGAGTCCCCTTGTTGTTGGACCGAATGATTCTTGTTCTGCTTGAGTCTCTGCGCTCAACATTTCGCCTTGAGAGCACCATAGCCCGGAGCCGTATCCCAAATGATCTAAAGGTTGGCCCATCATGCAGCGGGTTGCAAGCTGAACAATTGGAACCCCCGACAGCTTACTGAGGTACGGCACCGTTCGTGACGCCCGGGGATTGACCTCAATGACGTGCACCTGCTCGTTCTCGTCCATGACGAATTGGATGTTCATCACGCCACGGATTTTGAGCTTTCGGGCGATCTGCGATGCAATCTCAACGACCCTCCACTCCACTTCTCGGGAAAGGCTGACCGGTGGATAGACCGCCATCGAATCGCCGGAGTGGACCCCAGCCCGTTCGATATGCTCCATGATTCCGGGAACCAGGCAATCTGTACCATCGGAGATCACGTCTACTTCGATTTCCTTTCCGGATACGTAGCGATCCACCAAGACGGGCTGACCAGGATTGGCTTCCTCGGCGTACGTGTAAAACTCTCCAAGTTGGTCCTCGCTGTAAACGATCTCCATCGCCCGGCCACCGAGTACGAAACTTGGTCGGACCAAGATTGGATATCCAACTTCTCTTGCAACGGAAGTCGCTTCTTCCAAGGATCGCACAGCACGACCAGCCGGCTTTGAGATTCCGAGCTCGGTCAGCATGGATTCGAAAAGATGGCGGTCTTCGGCTTCGGCAATTGCTTGTGCGGATGTCCCGAGGACGTTTACTCCGGCATCGTGTAAACGCTGGGCAAGGTTAATTGCAGTCTGACCACCGAACTGCACAACTACGCCAACAGGCCTCTCATGCTCAATGATCGGCATCACGTCTTCGAACGTCACGGGTTCAAAGTAAAGACCATCGCCAGTGTCAAAATCCGTACTCACCGTCTCTGGATTATTGTTGACGATGATGGCGCGGTAACCCATTTCCTGGAGCGCCCAGACGCAGTGGACACAAGAGTAATCAAACTCGATTCCTTGGCCGATGCGGATCGGGCCCGAACCTAGAACCAGGACGGTTTCTCGTGTGTCTTCCGAATCCTTTCGGTCAGCATCGTTGGAAACCCCAGTTGTTGAATAATAGTAAGGCGTTTTTGATTCAAATTCTCCGGCGCAAGTGTCAACCATTCTGAAGATGCGTTCCGGAGTTGGACCTGGATTCCGCTCGTTTTCGAGAAGTATCTCCATTTTGTTGAGGAACCAAGGATCAACATTGCTCAATTTGTTCACGCGAGCAACGCCCCATTCCCGACGGAGCCCTTCGGCGATTGCCCAAAGCCGTTCGTCGGTAGGGATTCGAATCGCCTCGGCTAGTTGGTCATCCGGCATTCGAGTCGCTTCCGGATTGTTGCGATCTCCGGCGAACTTCACGTGCCAAAGATCCTTCTGGGCTACTTCAAGACCTCGAATCGCCTTCATGAATGCAGCTTCGAAGCTACGATCAATCGCCATGACTTCCCCGGTCGCCTTCATCTGAGTGAAGAGCGTCCGGTCGCCAGACTGAAACTTATCGAACGGCCATCGCGGGATCTTGACGATACAGTAGTCAAGTGCCGGCTCAAAGCATGCTTTAGTCTTCCCGGTGACTTGGTTGTCAATCTCGTCAAGTGTCCTTCCGACCGCAATTTTTGCCGCGACGCGCGCGATGGGATATCCGGTCGCTTTACTCGCGAGTGCCGAAGATCTTGACACGCGTGGGTTGACTTCAATCACGTAGTAGTCGAATGACTCGGGAGACATTGCGAGCTGAACATTGCAACCGCCTTCGATTCCTAGAGCTCGGATAATCTTGAGGGACGCTGTTCGGAGCATGTGATACTCAATATCACTCAAGGTTTGGCTCGGCGCGACGACGATAGAGTCTCCAGTGTGGACACCCATCGGGTCAAAATTTTCCATGTTGCAAATCGTGATGCAATTGCCTTTGCTATCCCGCATGACCTCATATTCGACCTCTTTCCATCCGAGGAGCGAACGTTCAACCATGATTTGCGACCGCATGCTTAGCTTAAGACCGGTCGAACCGATCTGCATCAATTCTTCTGGAGTCGAAGCAATGCCACCGCCGGTTCCTCCCAACGTGTAAGCAGGGCGGATAATGCATGGATAAGGAACCTTATCAAGCACGTCCCTCAGCTGGCTTTCGTTTTCCACGATCCAGCTTTCAGGAACTGGTTCGTTGATTTCTCGCATCAGGGCGCGGAATTCTTCCCGGTCCTCGGCCTTTTGGATTGCCGATAGCGGGGTTCCCAGGAGGCGAACATTGTACTTTTCTAGGATTCCCTCTTGTGCAAGGGCGCTGGCGAGGTTGAGTCCGGTTTGACCACCCAAAGTTGGGAGAAGACCCTCCGGTCTCTCTTGAGCAATGACACGTTCACAAAAGTCTACGGTCAAAGGCTCGATATAAACCTTGTCGGCCGTCTCCCGATCCGTCATGATCGTGGCGGGGTTTGAGTTAACCAATACGACTGAATGGCCTTCTTCACGAAGCGCCCGACAAGCCTGCGTCCCAGCGTAGTCGAACTCCGCAGCCTGGCCAATCACGATCGGCCCCGAACCTATGACCATGATTTTCATCGTCCCCCAGATTGTGACAGAGGAAGAAAAAAAAAGGTGGATCAGACCGAAAGTTGGAGGAACGGAAAAAAATTCCCAGCCTAGAACTAGGCTGGGAATTTTGACTAACTGAAGAGATCTGACTTATGGGTAGAGAGGAGCGTCTCCGCCAATACCGAAATTAGCAACGACAATTTCAAAGTCGCCAGGACCGATTTCTCCGTCTTCGTCAAGGTCAGCACCAAGGTCCCAAGTCGCATCAGTCGGAGTAGCGCCGAACGCTGTGACAACAGCTTCGAAGTCCCCAGGTCCAACTTCATTATCTTCATCAACGTCACCGTTAACAAGCCCGGAAATTGGAGTACCAGTCAGGTCAATGGTTCCATTGGTGAAGTCTTGGATTCCGATGTTCTTCCCAAGGTGGTGAGAAGGCTTAATCCAGACTGAGTATCGCTGTTCGAACGGCCCAGACAAGCTGAAGGAGCCGTCAAGAACCGTGTATGGGAATTGGAATGTGACATTATTGTTCGCACCCAAAATTGCGGCAGTATTTCCGAAGTCACCGGCAAGAGTTCCAACGATACCAGCACCACCGCCTGTGAAGTTTTGGAGTTGATCAAGGGCATCAACCGATACCATTTGCACGTCCGTTGTCATCGAGGCGTTGGAGTTAACAGTTGGCAAGTCCAAAGCGAGCTTGAGGAACGTTTGGTCTTGGTTTACGGCGTAGGAGATCGCTGGCATTACTTTACCATCTGCAGCAGGCATTACCGTCAAAATATTCCTCACCTCAAGGTTTTCACTTGTAGAGAATCCCCCACTGTTATTCATGTCAATCCACGCTCGACCTGTTGCGCCACCCGGGTTAGTCCAAGCACCTGGAGTAGGTGAATCTGAGGCAGCGTAGAATGGTAGCCGTGCAATTGAAAGACCTGCGGTTGGCGTTGGATCAGGAACGTTGAGGCCAGTGACAGTATCTCGCCAAGCAAGCTGTACAACCATTCCGTCACCGGATTCCGCTGGAGCACCTAAGAAAATACCGGAAGTCGCCGGGAAACTCAATGCGGTTGAGAAGAAACCGTTTACATTGAAACCTGTGAATGTGAAAGCACTGCCACCCACTACACGACCAAAAATACGACCCGTCGTCGCGTCATTGGACTGTCGAACGGTGAAAACTGTCACACGAGGTCGCACGTTTGGAGCAGCGGTAAGAGGCGTGTTTCCGGCAACTGCGCCACCATCAGGGAAGTGTCCAAGCAAAATCCCATACTGAGCCATTGGCATACCCTCAGTACCAGGCTCTAATCCAGTTCCAAATGCGAGAACCTGAGTTTTGATCCACGGACCACCAGCCACATTACGCATACGGAAGTAACCGCTTGTTGATGTAGCATTGTACTTAGTCGCCCCACCAACTGTCGGTGCAGGACCAAGATTCCAGCCTCCACCGTTCCATGCGGAAGCAAATGGAGCTCGGTTTGTCGGCTGCATTTGCTCTTGCGTAAAGAACCTAGCTGGACCTACGGTGTTACCTTGTGCATCAAGCTTTTCAACCCAAACCCCTTCTTGGTTATTGTTTTGCAAAAAGTTCTCGAATGCAAACGCACTCGAAGTGATTGTTAGCGCCCCTACTAGGGCTAATAGATTCAGAGTTTTCATGTTTGTATTTCTCGCATCGGCACGGATGACGCGCGTACTTGCATTATATAAAAAAATCGCCGAAATGCAAGGACTTTTTGAGTTTTTTTGCTCTCGGTCAAAACAAACCAGTCTTCTTCCTAGTATCTCAGAAGACCGCCGGTCGATAACTGAAAAAGTTCCTGAAGGCTCTCAAGTAGAAACCGCTTCTCACGGTATCAAATTTTCACCAGAGATTCCGAAGTTGCGTACGACTACTTCAAAGTCGCCAGGACCAATTTCTCCGTCTCTATCCAAGTCTGCCAAGGAGTTCCAGGCAAAGTTTCCATAAACTGAACCGAATCCGCTCACAACCGCTTCAAAATCACCAGGGCCAATCTCGTTATCAGCGTCTACATCGCCTAAAACCAAAGACGCAGTGGGAATTTGAAAATCACTAGACAGATCAAATGGACCTACGACATCAATAAGATAGCCCGGCGACGTAACTTCCGCCGAAGCGTAAGATGCTGGCCCATTTTGCCCTTCAAGGGTTGGGCGACTCACTGAATATCCTCCGTCCGCTGCGGGGGAGGCGTTAACACTCAGCACAGAATCATCAGCGGTAATCTCCGGATTTCCAGCCGAATTGGTTGCAACGAAAGTCAAACCGAGCATTGGTGGAACCTCATCAGCACTGACCACCTCACCCATAACCCGGGGAGCCGCAGTATTCACGAAGAGCCCCATCGCTGGCTGCGGATAACCTAGGTTTGATTCCGTGAAGTCGTAATTGTAAAGCTCCGTAAAGGGCACAGATTGACTTGCCGTGCTTACTGTATTGTCGTGAATCCCGTTCGAAACGGCCTGCATTATTGCCCCTCCGTCATCATCCCACTGCAATATCCCAGACCGGGAAGGATTTAACCCCGGGTAGTTGGGATCAAATGCATTCGCCATCGTGTCCAAGGTTGGTTGCATGGCGAATGTAGGCGGACAAAGGCTGAAGTTGCTTCCGTTGAGTGTTCCGATCACCATGACAACGGATGCGGGGTTTGCCGTGGTGGCCGTTGATGGGAGCGGAATCGAAAATCCGGTGCCAGTGAGGTTCGCATCATAAGTTCTCCAGCCATGTTGCTGAATCCCATAATCAATGACAACCCCGTAAAAGCCAGAGCCGATCAGTGGTCCCAATGCGCCGGTCCATGAAACTCCAGCTGGGTTTGAACCAAAGCCAGTTGTGCAAAAAACCGCAATCGCGAGCCGACCACTTCCAGATCGTTCGTAGGTACCTCCCGGATTCCAGACAATGTCCGTGGTAAACCGTGTTGCGCTCAATCCGTTGGTGCCGGGAGCCAGCCCGGTGATATCGTTACAGATGTATGGATTCCGAAAAACGTTTGACCACCGCCAAAATCCAGGGCTTTGGCCGTAGATTCCGGAATACGATTGGTTCGTGACGGTGTCGAAGCCCATCGTGTCGAAAGCCATCTGCCAAGACGCCCGAGCTGGAGATCCAACAGATGGCAGATCTCGCCATTCGCTCTTGAGATTGAAATTAGCATCAATGACGGCAACACGGCCGCTTGTCACCCTTTCCGGTGTCCGCAACTCTTGAAACCTCTCCCCAGCTTTTACGACCTGCCCCCAGCAAGCCTGTGAACTTGCGAAGGCAAAAATTGTTGCTATTGTGAGAGATCTCATCAGAAAGTCCAACTAAAGACTATCTTACTTGATTAAAGGTCGTCGCCGAGACCAAAATTCGCAACAACAATCTCGAAATCGCTTGGTCCCACTTCACCATCCCGATCCACGTCGCCAAACTCTGGACCAAGGTCGGTGCCAAAGTTCGAAACAACGGCCTCAAAATCCCCCGGTCCAACTTCTCCGTCTCCATCTACGTCGCCATTGATGAGAGAGAGTGTGCCCGCGTTGGTGTTCAAGTTCGCAGTAGTGGAGATCGTTGCCGAGACCTTTCGTAGCCAAGTTGACTCCTTCACTGCAACTTTGTAGGAACCTCCGCTCGTCGGATTTGGATCATTGAGGATGAATCCGTTCGTCGCGCTGAGCGCGACCTCTTGGGTGCTCAGAACCGCGTTTGTCGAGGAATTTCGAATCTGGATTGAAACGACCTTCGGTCCACTCGCAGGAACCGCGAGGTTCGTAAAGTTCAGGGTCCCGGAGATCGTCTTTGCGTTTTGATCTTGGAAAAGCCCGATGGCTGGCTGCAAGTAACCTTTACTCTGGGTCGCTTGTTGCGTCGGAGTGCTGTTTGGGTTGTACGGACTGCTTGGATTATTATTCGTAAAATCCTCTGCCAAGAGCTCGCTCAGCGGGAATGAAGGCGAAGTGTTGAGGAATGTCTCGTACGCATAGTTCGGAGTGCTTGTAAAGGCTTCGCTCGTGTTATCTTCCCACGCCCACCACGTAGAACGGCTCGGGTTCGTGCCCGGGAATGTCGGTTCTGCCGGTTGGAACATGTTGGAGAATAGCGGGCTAATTTGTACGAGTGGGCTGAACTGCTGGAATTCGCCAGTAACCGTATCGTATGTTCCAAACTCCACGTGAATCGTTCCCCCGTTCTTACCAAGTGCCAATGCTCCGTTGGTTGCAGAAAGGTCTAGGTCAATTTCCTTGTTCGGTCGTGATTGACCCGAAACGATCACCGGCAAGTTCGCCCTGGTGAACATTACTCCGGTGATTGGCTCGGTACTGACCGGTCCGTCGCCAGAGTTGTCAAATGTGTTTGCCGTGTAAACCTTGGCCGCCCAGTTAAGGGTGCCATCCGGAACTGTCAGACCATTGGGATTCCAGAAAAATCCGACCCGGATGCGCTTTGCAAACCCTCTTTCGGTACCAGAGTTGTACTGAGTGACGTCGTTTGCCCACATGTAGCAACGATAGTCACCATCAAGCCGCCATGCGGCCGGAACAAATCCCGGTCCGTTGTAATACTGCCCGCTATAAGTTGCCTGAGTCACCGGGTTGGTGTTCATGGAATCGAATGCCACTTTCCAACTCGCCGCGCGAAGACTCGACTGAACTTCCCGAATCGGACCACGGACATTACCGTTTGCGTCCAAGGGAGCCCACCCGGTCGCCATCTGGCGATCGATCTCTGATTCTGAAACTGGAATCAGGTTTCGGGAGGGGTTCGCGAATGCCGTGGTTGAGACAGCAATGGCGAGCGACAGAACGAATCCTTTTCGGGAGAGCATGATCAAATTTTTCCTTTACGCGGCTTCCAGAGGCAAACCACAAACCAAAATCGCAAGAACGCGCGATTTGTTTACTCCGAGAGTTTACACCGCTTCTGCCTCTTTTGAGCCTCTCAACTTTCCCAGGGTTCGTTAAATTTCATACCAAAGGACAACTTTTTTGCAACTGAGCCCAAAAAGCACGCAATTCTACTGGGTCCTGTGGAGTTTGATTCTTTGAGAGCACGTACCAGTTTTCAGCGTGGGAAACTCTTTCGCCCGGTAGCAAGTCTGCGAGCGGGCCTAGTGTTTCGACCTCAAGCATATCGTTGCGGGTATAGGCCTCAAAGTTGCAACCAAAGTCTGGGTATTCCTCGCCATGCTCGGCATGAAACCGTTTGACGAACCAAACCTCATCCAATAGATATGCCGCGATCCCATCAGGAACGAATGCTCCAAATTTCTGGGGTGCGACTTCGGAGGTCTGTTGTAGAGCAATCATGTTGCGACCCCACGTAAAACGAGGGTCAGCCATGCTCGTGTATGGCCAAAGGACGACCGGGATACTTGGAAGTTTGACCTCAGTGTGCGAAACATATTCCGGGGTTGGGATATAGCAAGTGCCGCCGGCGCGCATGACTGTGATCGCCCATGGAGCGATGCGATGATTCGAATGACCCGTGTTCGTGACCGTATGTGTCACCCGAATCCCGTGATCAACCTGCTCCAGCGTAATCGCCCTGAGCAGGCCAATCGCAGATCTGGAAGTCGTAAATGTCACTGCACCATTGAGTTCCTCAACAAGAACAGGTTCATTGTCTGGTTCATAGGTCCGGGCGACGATTTCTGGGGACGTCCAGAGGCGGTGTCCCCCGTATCCAGCGTAATCGGTCGCAACTTTTCCGTGCATCTGCTCTTTTGTATAAAAGAGGTTCTCTTCGCCGTCCGGAACGAGCCCCAAAATGCGAGGGCCGAAATCAAGGCTGACATACAAGAGGTTCGAGGCAAATCTCAATTCTGCACATCGCCAACCCCAAAACTCAACCTCGGTTATCATGCCCATGATGGGTCTTGACGAAATAGACCGCCATCGGGTTTCACCCCTCGTGGCGGTCCTGTTGATTTGCCTTAATAATTTAGCGACCCAGACCGTTCCAAAGACGATCTCGTTCTTCGTCCGTTGTGCCTGGTTGTCGAAGCGCGTTGATCGCAGTAGCTTTAACGTGCCCGTCAAGCCATCCCACGATGACGGTCTTGCTGTCGAATCGACCCCAAAGTTGACCTTGGGTTCTTGCGTTAGGAAATGCACCAACGATCCAATTCTTCGGAGGTTCGATTGAGTGGTAGCCAATCGCTCCGGTGATTGTTGTTGTTGCTCCTCCAGGTGCGCCGACTGGGACGCTAACGTCCTTCATCGTGGATTCGGCAAACATAACCGTCTCGGCGGTTGCGCCGAAGACGCTTTGAGAGAGCCCGCTGTCGTAGGTCCTTCCAGGCGTTGTGCTCGGAAGTTGCTCATTCAGATACCGGAAGTTCATTCCGTAACTGGGTGACAATCCTCTGACATACGGAGCAAACGCATTGTTCTTCGCGAATCGGGCTCCATTGGTGGTCTGCTGAATGTAAGAGTCATCGGCTCGATCATTCGGGCAGTAAAAAATGTCCGTGTTTTTGGTGTAGGTTTCCAAAAGGTTTGACCAGAACTTCGTGCCGTTATCGGGTGGCGTTGGAGCTCCGTAGGTATACCTCCGTGGAAACACCGTGTCGTCGTTATCGGAAATATATAGCGTCGCACCCAGCGAAATCTGCTTCAGGTTGCTAATACTCGCAGTTTTTTTGGCAGCGTTTCTGGCTTGGGCAAAAACAGGAAAGAGAATTGCCGCCAAAATTGCGATGATCGCGATGACCACCAACAGTTCGATGAGTGTGAAAGCTTTTCGCATAACAATTAGAATAGGCAAGCCGCATGGCATATATCATGATGTTTTTGATGATTGATGACCGGGCTACTTATTCTTGAGCGGTTTTCGTTAAATCCATCAAATCATCCATAGAGCCGTCAGAGCCCTTCCTTTACTCATCGCGGCTCCAATCATTCGGGCTCGGCGGGTACCCTATGCGGAGTTATGAAGCTTCATGAGTATCAGTCCAAAGAACTCTTGCAACGCTACGGCGTTCCTGTCCCTGCCGGCGATGTGACCGACAACGCGAACGAAGTCGGTGCAATTGCAGAAAAGTTTGGTGGCAAAGTCGTCGTCAAGGCCCAAGTCTTGATGGGCGGGCGAGGAAAAGCCGGTGGGGTCAAGCTTTTTGACAATGCCGCTGATGCTGGCAAATTTGGCTTAGAATTGATGGGCAAGAAGCTGGTGAGCATTCAGAACCCAGCCGGAATGGTCGTGGAGAAGATTCTCGTTGCTGAACAAATTGACATCGCCGAAGAGTACTACCTGTCTGTTCTGATGGATCGTGCAACCGCAAAGCTCGTCGTGATGATCAGCAAAGAAGGTGGCATGGAGATCGAAGAAGTCGCTCACGATAATCCGGATGCCATCGTAAAAGTTCAAGTTGATCCCGCTTACGGCGTTTGGGATTACGAACTTCGCGCCGCAGTCGCGCAAGCGAATATTCCAGTAGCTGCCCAATCGCAAATGGTTCAAATGATCAAGAAATTGGTCAAGGCTTACATCGAGGCCGATGCCGACATGATCGAGATCAATCCGGTCGCTTTGACGCCCGAAGGCAAACTTATCGCAGCAGATGCAAAGGTCAGCATTGATGAAAATGCGCTTTTCCGACACAAGGACTATGCCGATACTCAGGACGACTCTGCCGAAGATCCAATCGAAGCAGAAGCTTCCCGACGTGGCATCGCCTATGTACGCCTAGGCGGTGACATCGGCATTATCGGCAACGGTGCTGGTCTTGTGATGTGCTCCATGGATGAAGTGAAGGCTGCTGGAGGATCTCCTGCTGACTTCCTAGACGTAGGGGGTGGGGCGCAAGCCGAAAAGGTGAAATCTTGTGTTGAGTTGATCCTCATGGATACGAACGTCAAGGGATTACTGATCAACATTTTTGGTGGGATCACCCGATGTGATGAAGTTGCTAAGGGAATTCTTGCAGCATTCGACGAACTCGACATCAACATCCCGGTCGTCGCACGAATTGAAGGAACCGCCGCTGAAGAGGGACGGAAGTTACTGGAAGGAAGCAAGCTGATCACGGCGGCTTCAATGCAGGAAGCAGCCGAAAAGATCGTTGCAGCTTCCTACAAGTAAGCTGTGTACACATGAAAAAGTGCAGGATCAAAATTGATCCTGCACTTTTTTGTTTGGACTCTGGAGATTTCAGAGCTCGTCTTTGACCGTCGCCCGATAGTCCACGGCTAGTCTACGCTTTGTGTTGAGCAAACCTTTGAGCTCATCCAGGCGCTCGGCAGAATTCGGCAAGGTTAGCCCACCGAGAACTGCGATCAAACAGTTCATCCAGATATTCGTGATCCCGTTGTTCAAAACCATGTTGTTCAAAATGCACATGACCATGATCGTACAAAGGAATGCCAACTTCCTGCGCTCCATGGACGCATTTCTATCCCGCACAAGCATGATGCCCCCAAAAAAGCCGGTGAGAATCACTGGTAGAAATAGTGCTAGAGCTGGGTAGCCGCCCCACGACATGAGCATCAAAAATCCGTTGTCCAGGTACTGACCTTGAGTGTATTTATCGGGAACGATTCTTTTTACGTTCCACGCCAGTCCATTGTCTGGCCCGATACCCGTCCAAGGTCGCTCGTCAAGAATCCGATATGCCTGCTGCCAACCCGTTTCCTGACGGTAGCGAAGGGTTTCATCTTTTGAAAGGTCTGTTTGAAGAACATATCCCAACCGATCCGATGCGGCCGTCATCAGAAGCGTTAGAGCACATATGAAGCCCATTAGGTAGATCTTGCCCCGTGCTTTATCTCGTCGGACGAGCATGTACAGATAAACTCCAGTACACACTAAGAGGCTCAGATACATAACGCGGGACTGCGGGATCGCGGCGCAAAGCAAGAAGAAGGAACCGAGGGCAAATTCCCACGGCTTGAGCGTACGCTCGATCATTCGACTGGCAATGATTGCCCAACCGCACAGCGAGTGAAACGCGAGCCATTCGGGCCAAGCCCCAAGACCGACGGGACGTACAACGCTTGTGCTTATTCCCTCCATGTAGCCGCCCTGACCCCAACTGGTAATGTCAACAACTTCATTGTAGACACGAGCCAAGTACATGGCGGGAGGGATTTTCAAGAACTGCAGGAATCCAAGGAGAGCTGACGCGCCCATAGTGAAGAGCAAAATCTTCAGTACTTGCTGACGGAAACCATGCCAAATGTGAGATACGATCACTGCGTTCACATAGTAAAGGAACGCCATGATCAGGAAGTAATTTGAAGTCTCGAAGTCGTTAGTCCGACCAAGTTGGGTCGCCGCCAAAAAACTACAGATCGTCAACCACACTTGAACGAGGAGAAGAAACCGGACTGGCCAGATCAGCTTTACAGGCGCGCCTAGCCGCCACCAAGTGAACGACGTGACAAGCACGCAGTTGAACATTACGTAACGAAGGTTATTCGCGACGACGTCCCAGGATGGGAGATACAGCGGCAACAAGACCAGGAAGAAGGAGATATAGTTCCAGGCAAGAATCGCCTTGGCGCCTTGAAGGGTGCTGGTCTGCTTCCCCTCATCCATCGCAACTCGGGATGTGTGGGCAGAGGTTCGGTTACGGTCGTACTTTCCGTCAAACGGAATCCGCTCTTCCTCAAATTTTCCACCGAAGGGGGTCAGCAAGTTGCTCATTGTCGTCCTGAAAAAGCAGCCGAGGAAGTTTCCATCCTCGGCCGCTGTGGTTGCGCCTTACTTGGCTCGGGAGTAGTTGGCGGTTCCTGCGAATGGTTCGTCACCAACCGATGCATCGGTCAGGATTAAGCTGACTTGATCTGACCCGGCGCGGTGGAGAATCTCGTAACCGTTCGGAATCGCAGAGAAGTTCGTTGTGCTTGCGGAAACGACCATGCAAACTTCGTCAGTGTGCTCCGCCATCCGTGATGCGTCAGAGAACATGTCGCATGGTGGGACGTCGAACACGATAATGTCGGCTTGACCTCGAAGGAAAGCCATCACCGCTTGGACTTGGTCCACGCGGCGGTCGGCGATTGTCTTCGTTGCATCCGAACCTGTTGGCAAGAGCCAGAGGTTTTCGTGCTGAGTCGAGAAGAGCACCTCGGAAGTATCGGTTGGGAGCGTGTTTCTGTCCATAAGTTCGGACAGACCGCTTCGACCTTCTGCGCCGAATGCTCGTGTGACGAGCCCTCGGATTGGGTCAGCATCAACGATAATCACGCGCTTTCCAGCACCCGCCATTGCGAGTGCGAACTGGACGGAACTGCTGGATCGCCCTGCGACCATGCCGATACCGGTGAACATAATCATCCGTGGCATTTCGTGGTTCTTAGCCAAGAATGCGGAGACATAGTTCCGGAACGACTCGTTCGGTCTTGCCCCGGCTTGCGCAAAGGTTGATAGTCCCTTTTGCTGACCACGACCCATTGCTGGAATGGTGGCAACAACTGGGAGACCAGTGAGTTCTGCCAACTGGTGGGAGGTGTGAACTCGGAGCTTCATCGCTTCCATCATGAAGCTATAGATCAAGCCCAAGCAGACGCCGGCGATGAGACCGATGAAGAGGAACTTTGGCTTATCTGGAGCGACTGGCTGGAGATATGCACGACCTGGAACGAGGATCGGGGTAACCCGGATCCCTGTTTCTTGGCGGGATCGGAGTTCGTCAATCTGAGCCTTAACCCGCTTAAAGTTGAGGTCAGCAACGTCAAGTTCTCGCTTCAGTTGGCGGATCTGAGCTTCATCAGCCGGAACTGCCTTGAGACGGTCTTGAGACTGACGGTAATTCTCTTCCGCTTCCTGTAACTTCTGTTGGAGCGACTGTGACTTCGCACGAGCGACTTCAAGTTGCTGTTGGATGCCTTGGTAAACCGGGTTAAGCTGCTTGTTTGATTGAACGTTGATCAGGTCGTTCGAAGTACCTGCTTGCTTCTTCATTGCGTCCAAAGCTCGCTTGACTTCAACTACCTTCGGGTGATCTTCGTAGTACCTTGAGACCAATTCATTGTAGCGTCGCTCGGTTTCGCCGATCTGACTTGCCATGACGTTAGCTTGTGGAGCGAGACCGGAGATCGTGGTGGTCGGATTTTCCTTAGGAATATTGCTCAAACCAGCGGCAAGGGCGGTGACTTCGGCTTCAGCACCGGCGGCTTCACCGCGGGTCAAGCTAAGCGTTGCAAAGGATGCCGCTTCTTGGTTCGTTAAAAACTGTGCGGTAGCATCAATGCTTGCGATACCGCGTGAAGTCGTGAACGCCTTGTACTTATCTTCAGCAGTGGTCAGAGCTTTTTGTGTTGCGCTTTCTTGAGAAGCTAGGTAGCGAATTGCGTTTTGCAGACCTGCGCGACCGTTGGCCAAACGCTGTTCGTTATAAACGGCCATGACTTCGTCGGTGATCTTTTCTGCAAGAGCTCCAGATTGGGCTCGAACGCGGATCGTGGCAACGGAACCCTGGTCAATTTGGTTAACCCGCGTATCAGGTGTCAACACGTCGTACATCAAGTACAACTTCACCCATTCGTCTACCAGTGATCGCTGGTTTTCTCGGTTGGCAACATTCTGAAGTGCCTGAAGAAAAACAGATTGAGATCGGAGAAGTTGAAGTTCCGTTTGTGGGTCTCGGGCCTGACCAACTTCCAAAATTCGTTGGACGTCCGGCGCCAAAGTCGAGTTGACGGTGCTGACGGCGGACTCTCCGAGGAGCATTTCTCCAGTGGCCTCATAAATGGACGCACTTGTGAATGCGATAATTCCGCCGACCGTTAGGCCGAGAATTCCGAAAATCAACGCACGCTTGAAGTGAAACTTAAACATTGCTTTTTACCTAGTGTCTTGCTTTAACCAAAAGCCCGCTCGAATCGCCCGAATTGGCTCAATTCTCGAAACTCTATTTTACGCGACTTAACCCAATTATCGCCAGGGTTGAGCCTTGACGAGAGAGAAGACGGATGAAAATCCGCTTTTGGATGCGCTATTCAACAGTAACGCTCTTGGCGAGGTTCCTTGGCTGATCAATTTCGCATCCTTTTAACCGCGCCACATGATAAGCCAGTAACTGCATCGGTACGATCGTGAGCAGGGCGCCAATGGCTGTTGCCTTGGTCTTTGGTACCTTGATCGTCATCTCGGCAATCTTGGGCAAAAGCTGGTCTTCCTCGGACGTGATGGCGACGACTTGACCGCCTCTTGCTTGAATCTCCTTCATGTTGCTCGCGAGCTTTTCGCGCATATCAGATTCGGCGCCGCCCATGATTGCAAATACTCCGTCCTCAACAAGAGCAAGTGGACCATGCTTCATTTCTCCGGCAGGTGACTCCTGAGTCGCAACATAAGCGATTTCTTTCATCTTGAGCGCCCCTTCCAAAGCGACCAATGAATCTGCGCCCCTCCCGAGGAAGAACATCAACTTCGCGTCCTGCAGTCGCTCGGCGATCTCGATAATCTTGTCTTCCTCCGAGAATATCTTTGCGATCATCTCTGGAAGGTTCTGAAGTTCCCGAGTCATTTCCTCGACACGAACTCCAGGCATTTCCTTGATCTCGGCAACGTGGAGCGCAAGCAAAGTCAAGCCGATCACTTGAGCAACGTACGCCTTTGTTGACGCGACGCTGATTTCCGGGCCTGCCTGGGTGATGATGGTGCGATCGCATTCTCTAGCGATGCTCGAGCCGATCACATTAACAATTCCAAGGGTTCTAATTCTCTTTTCCTGGCAGAGCTTCAGCGCTGCCAAAGTGTCGGCGGTTTCTCCACTTTGGCTGATCAAGATCGCTAAAGAATTTGGGGATAAAACCGGGTCACCATAGCGAAATTCAGAGCTGTGAAACACGTCGGTGGGGAGCTTGAGGAGCTTTTCAAAAAGGTACTTCCCCATCAAACCCGCGTGGTAACTGGTTCCGCAAGCGACGATATTGATTCGGTCAACTTGGTTCCACACGCTCTCGCCAAACACATTTTCGAGCCGAGCGCGACCCGTTTCATCAATGCGACCAGCGAGGCATTGGCGCACAACGTTGGGTTGCTCGTGCACTTCTTTAAGCATGAAGTGCTCATAACCGCCTTTCTCCGCCGCTTCAACGTCCCAATCAATGATCGTCGCCTCATAGGATTGAGGATGACCATCAAGATCAGTCACGACCAAAGCATCCGGAGTTAGCACTGCGATACGGTCGTTGTCTAGAATCAAAACCTTTCGAGTGTAAGGAAGTAACGCGGGAATGTCGCTCGCGAGGAGATTCTCACCCTCCCCGATACCAATCACGAGCGGGCTTGCATTACGAGCGCAGACGATTTTTTCCGGTTCGGTTTTTGACATCACCACGATCGCGTAAGCACCTCGAAGCTTCCGAACGCCTCGGCGCAGGGCTTCTTCTAAAGAAACGCCCGCCGCATATTCTTGTCCAATCACGTGAGCAGCGACTTCGGTATCTGTATCGCTGTGAAAGGTATTGCCCTCTTTCGTCAACTCGGCTTTGAGTTCAAGATAATTTTCGATAATGCCGTTGTGAATGATCGAAATTTTTTCGAATTGGTCGAAGTGGGGGTGAGCATTCAGGTCGGTTGGGGCTCCGTGAGTAGCCCAGCGACTGTGTGCAATGGCGAGATGGACATCGGGTGTACCATCAGCCATCAGGTTCGTGAGTTGGTTGAGCTTTCCAGCCCGCTTGACAACCTCAATCCCATCTTTCCCAAGGTAAGCGACCCCGGCGCTGTCGTAACCCCGGTACTCCAGCCTCTTCAGCTGATCAAAAACGACATCTACAGCCTTTCGGGGCCCAACATAACCTGCAATTCCACACATTGTCCCTTCATAATGACAAAGTTCCTTCCGAAATTGCCATTCACGGCCTCAACCAAAAGGCATGGAACAGGAAGAAGGAGGTCGTGAACATCTTGAACCTAAATTCCCTCTGACAGATGTGCCGATCTTAATCACAAAGTTGTGATTTCAGCGTAGAATGAAGGGAAGAACCGCTGTTGACATCCATGCCTTGGACGAAAGTTGCGACGCATCAACCATGACGAAAAATAGTAAAGACCCGTTTAAGGCCCTGCAAGAAGATCTCGCAGAGGAATTTTTGTTGCCTCATGGAATCGGAGCCGCCCCGACCGATCCCAGCGAAGAAGACCTTCAAATCCCTCCCGTACTTAACGTTTTGCCACTGCGCGAATCCGTCATTTATCCGATGCTGATTGCTCCGCTCAGCGTCTCCCGTGCTCCTAGCCTCATTGCGATTGATGACGCTGTGAATGCAAACGACCGCATCATGGCGGTCCTAACACAACGACAACCGGACCAAGACGATCCCGAGCCGAGTGATCTGTACGATATTGGTTGCGCGGTAGTGATTCGGACAATGGTCAAGTCTGGGGAGGCAACTCGGCTGATCGTCCAAGGACTCAAAAGAATTCGAGTCAAATCTTTTGTGCCAAACGCTCCGTATCATCGCGTAGAGGTCGAAGTCCTGGAGGAATCGGTGGTTCCAGAAGGAAAAGAAGAAGAAGTTGAGGCGTTACGTCGCTCCATTTCAGCGGTATTTGATCAGGCGGTTAGACTGTCCCCATTCATGCCCGATGATTTACGGAGCCTAACCCAAGCTGTCAATAATCCGAGCATGATGACCGACTTGATCGCGGCTCACATGTCCATGCAGGCTGAGGAAAAGCAACGTATTCTCGAAATCCTCCCGTTACTTGATCGTCAGAGAGCCCTACTTGGCGTGCTTTCCCGTGAGGTTCGAGTGATGGAACTAAGTACAAAGGTCCACAACGAAGTGACTCAGGAGCTCACAAAATCTCAACGGGACTACTACCTGCGAGAACAGCTCAAAGCGATCCAACGCGAGCTGGGTGAATACGAGGAACGAGGCGAAGAGATTGATGAAATGCGCGCTCGGATCATAGCCACCCCACTCCCTGCCGAGGCAAAGAAAGAAGTGCAGCGTGAGTTTGACCGACTCCGCAAGATTCATCCAGGATCGCCCGAACATACTGTTGCCCGGACATACTTGGATCATGTCCTCTCACTCCCATGGGGCAAGTACTCCAAAGATTCCTTTAGCTTGTTCTTTGCCGAAGAAGTTCTGAATACCGAGCACTATGGACTTGAGAAGGTGAAGGAACGCATTATTGAGTTTCTTGCCGTAAGAAAAGTTAGGGGTGAGGGTCCGATTCGGCAACCCATTCTCTGTTTTGTAGGTCCCCCCGGGGTTGGTAAAACTTCGCTCGGCCGCTCGATTGCGACTGCAATGGGACGGAAGTATGTCCGGATTAGCTTAGGCGGAGTCCGTGATGAGGCGGAGATAAGAGGTCACCGCCGCACTTACATCGGGGCGATGCCCGGCCAGATCATTAATGGTCTAAAAAGAGCCGAATCCTCCAATCCGGTCTTTGTGCTCGACGAAATTGACAAGCTCGCGAGTGACTTCAGGGGAGACCCTGCTTCGGCCTTATTGGAAGTTTTGGACCCTGAACAAAACAACAAGTTCCGGGATCACTATCTGGACGTTCCTTACGATCTCAGCAATGTATTTTTCATTGCGACGGCCAATTCTCTCGATACAATTCCTAGGGCTCTGATGGACCGAATGGAGATCATAGAACTTGGTGGCTACACGGAAGAAGAAAAGTTTGAAATCGCAAAGAGGCACTTGATTCGAAAGCAGGTCTCCGAGCACGGGTTAACGAAGAGCAAAATCGCCTTTGATGATGCGGCTATCCGGAAGATCGTTCGCCACTACACACGTGAGGCTGGAGTTCGTAATCTGGAGCGAGAAATCGGCAAGGTGGTTCGGAAGGTCACACGGAAGTTTGCGGAGGATCGAAAGTCGAAATTCAACGTGACATCCTCGGCGGTTGAACAGTTAATCGGAGCTCCGAAGTACCTCCACGATGAGATTGGCGAGCGGATTTTAGGACCTGGCTCGGCGGTTGGTCTCGCTTGGACGGCTGTGGGTGGCGACGTCTTGTTCATTGAATCTGCCCTGATGCCTGGCAAAGGGCTCACCCTGACGGGCCAATTGGGCGATGTAATGAAGGAAAGTGTTACCGCTGCCCTTAGCTTCCTTAAGGCAAACGCTGGAACTTATAATATTGATCTGGAGAAGATCGAGAAGAGCGAAATTCACGTTCATGTCCCCGCCGGAGCAGTTCCAAAAGATGGCCCGAGTGCGGGAGTCACCATGCTCACCGCGCTGGCGTCCCTTTTGACTGGTACTCCGGTTCGCGAGCGGCTCGCAATGACGGGAGAAATTACCCTCACGGGGCAGGTTTTGCCAGTAGGCGGCATCAAAGACAAGGTTCTAGCCGCCCATCGAGCGGGAGTGACTCACTTGCTTTTGCCGGACCAAAATCGAAAAGACTTCAGCGAGGACGTGCCGCAAGATGTCCAGGCCGCACTCAACGTGACCTTTGTTCGCCAGGCGAGCGAAGTTTTGCACTTCGCTCTCGGGAAATAATCCAGAATTTTGTTCAAATTTCTGTTAGAAATTGGCTTTTTCGTGGAATAAACCTCTCATGTGGGAGACAATGGTGAGCAAACGCGCACGGTCGGGCGGTTGTGTTCGACGGGACTTTTATTTTTCTCTGAACCTTCTCGGGACGTGCGTCGCGGTGCTTTGCGCCTATGGTTGCGATTCAGTCACACTCAATCCATTCAAAGTATCGACACAAGAGGTCTCTGCCAAGACAATTGACCCAATCGATAACGCACAAAACAGTCTGGATTACTTCCTCGATCAATACAGAAAGAATCGAGGACAGAAGTTTTTGATCCGCGCAGGATTCTTGGGGCATGGCGGTAACCGAGTCCCTCTTTGGGTCGGAAAGATCTCTGTCAGAAATGGGAAGTTCACTGCTACGATCTTAGAATCTCCGCCAAAAGGATTCTTTTTGAAAAGAGGAGCGACCGTTGAATTCGGTCGCTCCCAGATCTTTGACTGGATCATCGTGCGAAATGGCGTGACCTACGGTGGCTTCACCGAAAAGCCAAAGTTTTAATCTTTCGCTTTCTTGAAGTTCAACGCAGAACCGTTGATACAGAAGCGCAAGCCACTCGGAGCAGGTCCGTCTGGAAACACGTGGCCAAGGTGGCCATCGCACTTTGAACAAAGGACTTCAACCCGAACCATTCCGTAACTTGAGTCCGTTCGCATCCAGATATTTTCTCGTTTTACCGGGATGTAAAACGATGGCCACCCAGACTTGCTGATGAACTTATTTGAGCTCACGAAAAGTGGTAACTCACATCCCGCGCAATGGTAATCGCCTTCTTCGGTCTGATTTTCCATCAGCCCGCAAAATGCGGGGTCTGTACCGTGCGAACGCAAGATTCGATACTGTTCTGCAGTGAGTCTCGCCTTCCATTCGGCATCAGTGAGCACGAGTTTGTCTTCGCGAACGGGGCTCTTTTCTTCTGGTTTTAAATTATCCCAAGTTAACATTTTTTCCTTCTTTTGATCCGGAGATTTGGACTTGACAGCGTGTTTTTGAGCCGCAGGCTGACCCGCGTTGGTCCCAGAATCACGGTTTCCAGCCAAAAATGCGCTGACCGCTAAAACTAAACAAACTATGATTTCCCATCTCATGATGATTCCTAATGACAAGAAACGTCATTTTGTTCCAACTTGTTCGCGGGCGGGTTCAAATTCCCTTTTTGAGCACAATCATCAGAATGTGCAAGCGCTCGGTAAATCCTGCTTTGTTTTTTGATTGCAAACCTCCACAATAGAGCGAATGAAGCCAATCCGAAGCGGGAAGAAATTGATGTTTCTGACGGCCGGGTTCATCTGTGTCGGTCTTGGTTACCTTGGGATGATCCTTCCTATCATGCCGTCGACCATCTTTTTCATTCTTGCCTTGGCATGTTTTTCTCGAAGTAGCGAGAAGCTGGAGGGGTGGCTCCTTCAACATCCCTGGTTCGGGCTGACTTTACGGAACTGGCGCGAGCACGGCACAATCTCGATCCGTGCAAAGAGGATAATCTGCGCGGTGATTGGGATAAGCATGATCTACACGACACTCGCAGTGAAGAGCCCAGTCGTTCTTATCGGGATTTATGCAACGGTTGGTTCAGTACTGGCCTATGTTTTAACTCGACCAAGCGAATCAGCGCTCGCTTCTATTCCTTAATCGGATCTTTTGTCACGCACCAAACGAACCCGTATGGATCTCTCAAAACGGGATCTCCTGCGTCCTCGGATAGCCGCTCATCCAAAAGACAGCCATTCTGTTCCATGAAAGTCACCGCTTTAGGGACATTATTCGCATAGAGTTCGAAGATGGGTTGTCGGACGCCCTCTTGCTCAACCATGTAAATTGGTCGGCTCCCAGTTTCAAGACCAGTATAGTCCTCGGCAGTTTTTCTAGACTTAAAACCGAAGACTCGCTCATAAAACAAAGCCGCCTCGCGATGATCGCGAACCCCAAACACAAGCGTGTCCCCCAGCCTCATCTTCAAAGCCATAGCTATAAAAGTATTCCATACCTGCGGATGTTTCAGCTTCGAAACAATTTTTTGCGATGGGATGATTTCGGTTTTACCGGTCGCCAGACTCTCGATATTGAACCGCTTCAGCAAGATGGACTTTTTCGACCTGGTCAGATGTGTTCAAGTCGGCTATCGTTCGGCTTACTTTTAGTAGGCGATCGAAGACCCTGGCAGATAAGCCTAATCGCGAAGAAACCAAGCGCATGAACTCACTCGCCTCCGTAGAAAGTTTCACCAAATCCCGTATTTCTGCGGGGGTCATTTTCGCATTGGTACGCCCGACTCCGAGTCGGTCCCTTTGGATCTTTCGCGCGGCTATGACACGGTCTCTGATCTGAGCGCTAGGTTCACCGGGACCCATTTCCATAAGCTCATCTGTTTTCAAGCGCGGGACCGTCATGTGCAGATCGATTCGATCTAGGAGCGGACCGCTCAGCCGGGAAAGGTAGCGCCCGCACATCGCAGGGTTCCCGACGCATTGCGCTTCGGGATAGCCCTTCAATCCGCATGGGCATGGATTCATTGCTCCGATCAACATGCAATCCGCCGGAAACGTCAGTGTTGCTTGCACCCGGCTTACCGTTACGACACCGTCTTCAAGAGGTTGCCGGAGAGATTCAAGTACGTCGCGATTAAACTCGGCGCACTCATCTAGGAACAGGACGCCATTGTGTGAAAGGCTGACCTCACCAGGCTTAGGTATTGCGCCACCACCGACCATGGCTGCGTAGCTTGAGGTATGGTGCGGCGACCGAAAAGGTCGCTCCCAGACTAGCCCTTCAACATTGCCTTTCTTCCCTGCCGCACTATATATTTTTGTAACTTGGATAGCCTCTTCAAGCTCTAGATTCGGAAGGATCGTAACGATCCTTCGGGCGAGCATGGTCTTGCCGCTCCCGGGCGGTCCGACCATCAGCATGTTGTGCCCTCCGGCCGCGACAACTTCAAGAGCTCGGATCGCATGCTTTTGACCTTTGACATCGGAGTAGTCAAAGGGATAGGTCACCTGTGCATTCTCTGGAGCAACTGCGGCAGGTTCGGGCTCTCCAACCCCTTGATTAAGGAGCAACATGAGTTCAGTGATGGACCGAATCCCATAAACCGCGACCCCCGGAACGACAGATGCCTCACTCGCATTTTCTTTCGGCAAAATGAGCTTTTTGAACCCAAGGGCTTGACACATGATTGCGACGTTGAGCGCGCCATCAACTTTTCGCAGTTGTCCATCTAGACCGAGTTCTCCGATGAGTACAGTGCTTTCGAGTTCATCGGCTGGGAGTTGGCCGTTTGCCATCAACACCGCCGCTGCAATCGGTAAATCCAAACTTGGACCTTCCTTTCGAATATCACCGGGAGCTAGGTTACAGATTATTTTTCGGTTTGGAAAGTCGAGCTCAGAATTCTTTATCGCGGTGCGAACACGCTCCCGGCTCTCACCTACCGCCTGATCTGGAAGGCCGACTAAGATGAATGCCGGAATCCCGAACTGGAGATCAACTTCAATTTCCACGGGCACTGCCTCGATTCCCGCTAATGTTGCACTATTGACGCGACCAATCATGGCGAAATTGCACTTTACCTGGCATTGGATTCGTCTTACGTTTCGTGATTTACCGAAGCACAGCTTTTTTGGCGCTTACCCTTCTCACGGCAGGATTGTATTCGGCCGAGCAACGGTCCGAGAATGTTGCGGAGATGACAGCTTCCAATATTGAATCGTTGCTTAAAGAGATGAATCTCCCTTTCACGGTCGGAAAGGATGAAGAAAAAAAGCCTTCTTTCCGCTACATTTCTTCGGGAAAGACTGTGATCATCACGCTTTATGGAGGGACGATTCCGAACAACGCGACGAGCCTGGGTCTAAGCACCAACTTTGAGATGCAAACTACCCTGGAAAAGGTCAACTCATGGAACCAGAATCAGCGGTTTTTGAAGGCGTACCAAGAAAACCCGGGAACGATTGTCCTGGAAGCAGATATTGATATGGGTGGCGACCCAAGCAAAAAGAACCTTGAGCGGCTGATCACTCGGATGAATCGAGCCCTTTTGGCACTTCCGAACGTGCTGGAGTAGATTCCTTTTTCTTTCTAGTGCTTGGCATGGGGTCACCAATCGCGGCCTGATAGAGCCTAATGCCGCGATTTGAGATCACAGAGCCGATAATACACATCATTAGGATGCCCGCGATGCGAGAGAGCAATACAACTGCAGACTGCCCAATTTTTCCAGGATCCAGTGGAGTCTTTTCCTGGATCTGCAGAGCCTCGCTGGGCGGAGTTGAAAAAAGGGCCAGAGCGAGTTGGAACGTAAATAGCAAAAGCGCAACCCCACCCAAGAAGGTCAAAACTCCGACAACCAACCCGATTCCTTCCCGACGATTTCGTTCTGACATGCTCAATCCAAGTGCTCTGGGCAAAAGGTACCTTTAATTTAATGCCGATACGCCCATTGGTTAGACTCCTGAGGCCGAAACAGTGGACCAAAAATTTTTTGGTCTTTACTGCGTTTATCTTTACCGCGGGTTGGTCTGATCCTCGGAACGGAGTTCTTGTATGCCTTGCGCTTCTCTCCTTGTGCCTGTTGAGTTCTGCCAGCTATTGCCTGAATGACTCCCTAGATACCGAATCGGATCGGCTTCATCCGAAGAAGAAGCTCCGACCGATTGCAAGTGGTGAGATTTCCCAAGGTTCTGGGTTGGCATTGGCTCTTGGTTGTCTTCTCGCGGGACTGGGAGTGTCGATGTTTTTGCCAGTCGGGGCAACCGTTGGCATCGCGGTATTCGGGATCCTTCAAGTGACTTATAATTTGTTCGCCAAGCGCGTGCCGATCCTGGATATTTTGTGGATTGCCATTGCGTTTGTCCAGCGAGCAGTTGTCGGTGCACTAGCGCTGAACGTCGGGGTTTCGGGCTGGCTTCTCTTTTGCACCGGAACGCTCGCTCTCTTTTTGGCGTCTAGCAAACGTCGTCAGGAGTTCATCGCCCTGGGGTCAGATTCTGGAACGCGGGCGACCCTGGCAGGTTATTCCCGAGCGGTGGTAGATGGTTTGGTTTGGATGTCGGCGGGACTGGCGATCATGAGTTACGGGATTTACGCGATCGAAAGCGAAACCGCTAAGGCCCATCCGGGGCTCATTTTGACCGTACCAATTGTCTTTTTTGGCGTTCTCCGGTATTTACTGATTGTATTCGGAACCACTGAAGGGGAGGAGCCAGAGACAGCATTGTTCTCTGATCCTCAAATGGTTTTTGTCCTTGTTGCTTTCGTCGCAACGGCCCTATGTGCAGTTGCAGATTTGATTCCTAATTTTGTTCTCCAGAGGCCATGAAAAAATCTAGACGCATTATCATCGTGGGTGGGACCTCCGGACTTGGCTTGGAGATGGCACGGCAACTCTTGGAAACTGGGAATCAGGTCGCGATTGTCGGTAGAAATATCTCGGCGGCAGAATTCTCCTTTGGCGATTCAGCACTGTTTTTTCCTCACGACGTAACGAACACCAATGAAGTCACTCATCTGCTTCAGGAGATCACACGCCAACTTGGCGGGCTTGATCTGTTCATCTACTCTGCTGGCGTAATGACCATTGTTGGTCAGGAAGAGTTTGACTTTGCGAAAGACAAACTTATTCTGGACGTGAATGTGATCGGGGCTGTCGCATGGCTTGATGAAGTTGCGGCAAGGATGCTAGGGTCAAAGCACGGATCCATCCTGGTGATTGGCAGTGTTGCAGGGGATCGTGGTAGACCTGCCCAACCCGTATACAACTCTAGCAAGAAATTCTTGCACACGTATTGCGAGGCTCTTCGGCATCGACTGAATCGCGTCGGGGTCAATGTTGCGGTCGCTAAACCCGGCCCGATGGTGACCCAGATGACCGCTCACCTTGATCAGTCCAAGATGATGCCAATATCCCTCGCGGCTTCAAAGTGCCTGAAACTAGCCGGACGTAACGGAGAGTTTTATCTCACTTTGGGACATCGGATTGCAATGGCGATCATCAAAGTCGTCCCAGGGTTCGTTCTGAGGCGCACCAAGCTATGAAGTTAAGTTCTAGCCAAGTTCGCAACCTGACCGGGTTTGGGATGCCACTGAATGGTGCCGATGCCTATGTGCTCTCGCCAAAAAACGTACAAGAAATATCTGAAATCCTAGCCCTTTCTAGATCAACCGGTCGGAAGATCGTATTGCGAGGAAGCGGAAAAAGCTATGGAGATGCCGCTTTGTATCCTGAGGCGATCGGGATTTCGTTCGAAAACATGGCATCCGTCGGGAAGGTGGAGGATGGAGTTCTCATCGCGGAAGCTGGTGCGACCCTTGACGCGATATGGCGAGCCAGTTTGCCACAGGGATATTGGCCTCCAGTCGTTACCGGGACTTCTTTTCCAACGATAAGTGGCGCAATTGCCATGAACGTCCACGGTAAAAACGCATTTTTATTTGGCACGCTTGGCGAGAATATTGAGTGGGTGGAGGTTCTGGATACATCCGGAACGCTACATCGGCTGCATCCCGATCAGCCCGACTTCTGGGGAGTGATTGGTGGTTTCGGGCTTGCTGGAATCATCGTAGGAGCAGGGATTCGAATGAAAGCCGTTTCATCTGGCTCGCTAGTGGTGAGTTGCAAGGTTGTTGACTCATGGGAAGAGCACTTTGCGGCATTTGACCAGGCCAGACAAAGCGATTACATGGTGAGTTGGGTCGACCTGTTCAAACACGGGCGAGGGATCTTTCATTCGGCCGTGCCTACGGTTGCAGGACTGGACAAAAATCCAGTTCATCAGATCAAAACCGGAAGATTATTCGGGATTCTTCCAAGGGATAAAGCATATATTCCGCTGAAATTCCTCAATAATCGCAGCGGCATGCGTGCCATAAACGCACTAAAATATCGAATGGCGAAGGCTTTCGAGGACGGCAAGATCTCACTCCAGTCGCACGCACAGTTTCACTTTCTGCTGGACTCCGTTCCCGGCTGGGAAAAATCCTACGACCCGTTTGGTCTACTTCAATTTCAATGCTTTATTCCTGAGGATCGGGCGTTGGGAACGTTCAAGTTGCTCGCCGAAGTCCAGAAGAGACATGGGACCATCAGCTTTTTAGGCGTAATGAAGAAACACAAGAAGTCCAAGACAATCCTCGACTACAGCGTGGACGGTTATTCCCTCGCGATGGATTTCAAGCGAGCTGCCGATCCTCGACCGTTGCAGCTTCTTTGCGATGAAATGACAAAAATTGTCATAGAAAACGATGGAAAATTATACTTAGCGAAAGATTCTGCAATGACCGCTGATATGTTATTGGCGATGCACGGAGAATGTAAATTGAACGAATTCAGGGCGATCAGGCAAAAGTTTGATCCTGAAAACTTGCTGGGTTCCTCACTCGGTCAGCGGTTGGATCTCAACTAGGTATCCTGATCGGATATGGAACTCAATGCTTCCGATGTCAAGGCTTTCAGGGACGCGGTATTCGGAGCGAAGCACGTCATTATCACGAGCCATCTCAACCCAGATGGGGATGCTCTCGGATCTGCGATGGCGGTCTACCATGCTCTTCACGACGCGGGGATTTCGTGCGAGGTCGTGAATAATAACTCAGCTCCGTACAACCTCAAGTTCTTGCCTGGGATTGAAGTGATGAAAGAGCAACCCTCCAAGAAGGGTGATGTCAGCATCGTTTTGGATCTGAACAATTTGGACCGAATTGGACGGCCATTTGAGGCAGTATCGGAGTGTCGAACCATGATTGTGATTGACCATCACGTTCCTCATGAGACTCCCGGCGACATTCGAATAGTGGACGAAAGCGCTCCCGCGACGGCTTTGATTCTTACCCGACTCTTCCAGCAGCTCCAACTCAGAATTAGTCCTGAAGTTGCGACGTGCCTTCTTACTGGGATCGTGACGGACACCGGGTCCTTTAGATTTAGAAACACAACTCCGGAGTCCCTGGAATGTGGAGCCTTTTTGCTGGAGCATGGCGCAGATATCGTGAAGATTTGCGAGGAAGTTTATATGAAACAGCCAATGGAGGCAGTGCGATTGACCGGAATTGCCCTTAGCCAGATGAGGCTTTCGATGGATGATCGCATCGCCTGGACTGTCCTCACAGAGGACGCATTCGCCGATACAGGGGCCACTGAAGTGCACACAGAGGGGCTTACGAACGAGCTTCTCGCAATCGATTCGGTTCAGATCGCGGCGGTGATTCGGCAGCCGATTGGTGGAGTGATTCGTGCAAGCATCCGAAGTCGCGAGCAGTACGACATTTCGGTCATCGCCCGACTCTTTGGTGGAGGCGGGCATCGGAACGCGAGCGGGTGCACGTTTACCGGAACCATTGAGTCCGCGGAGACGGACCTGGTCAAGGAGCTTGAACGTTGCTTGGAATCCTAGTGATTGACAAGCCGCTTGGGATAACTTCCCACGATGTTGTTGGTCGAGTTCGTCGAAAGTTCTCGACAAAACGAGTCGGACATGCTGGGACATTGGATCCATTAGCTACAGGGGTTCTCGTTGTCGCGGTAGGTCCTGCAACTCGTTTCCTGCAGTATTTACCGCTTGAGCCAAAAGAGTATGTCTTCAAGGTGAAGTTCGGAATTGAAACCACGACCCAGGATGCAGAGGGAGACATTGTTGCTGAGAAGGGCGTACCGGAAAATCTGTTAGCTGAAATCGAAAGATTTTTACCCGATTTCCGAGGTTCGATCCAACAAATTCCGCCGATGTACAGCGCGGTAAAGAAAGACGGTAAGCCTCTTTATGCCCTAGCAAGAAAGGGAGAAACCATCGAGCGTGATCCTCGTAACGTGTTTATCTATAAGTACGAGATCGTCCAATCTGACGGAGACGAAGTGACATTTTTATGCGAATGTTCTGGTGGGACTTACGTCCGAACTCTTGCCCATGATATGGGTCAAAATGTAGGCTGCGGGGCGCATGTTATTGAATTAAGAAGGACCAGAGTCGGTGGATTTACGATTGACTGCGCTACCCAACTTGAAGATGCAACTCCCCTGGATTTGATACAGCTCAAGGATGCTTTAACCGATAAGCAGATCATTGCCCTTAATTGGGAAACGGTTACTGATGCTTGGAACGGAAATGCAATAGGTGTGCGTCCGGTTCCGACCGATCCCTACGTTGCTTTGGCTGATCCAGCGGGAAATGTGATGGGGATGGCTCGGGTGACAGAGCATGGATTTCTCCAGCCTGAATGTGTGATCCCTCGCGAGGCCTTTGATGCTCCGGTTTGATCACGGAGTAGATCGTAAATTCTTAATCGGCCAGCTTTCTTGGTTCGTTGTGTGGGTGATTGTCACCGCGATCGGGGCTTATCTTACGCCGTCGAGCCAAGGGCATGGTACGCATCAGCAGCTAGGTTTGCCGCCTTGTCCAAGTGTGTTTATGTTCGGCAGACTTTGCCCCGGATGCGGAATGACCACAGCTTTCTCCGCAACAATTAAGGGAGATTTTGTCACCGCATGGAATGCTAACCCTTTTGGAACATTAGGCTACGTGCTTTTCACATTTTCTGCGATCCTTGCTCTTTACGGTTGGATAAAAGGAATCAAAATTGATACGAATACAAAGGCGTACAATATCGGCATTTCTATTCTGATCGGGTCGTTTATTCTTTTTGGTGCTTACAGGTTCTTCCTGATGCCTGTGTTCAGTATTCCCTAAGCAGGTTCGAATTCGCTAAACAAGGAAGGTATCCCACCCGTGTGCCAGAACAAAACTTTCCCCGTAACCTCTTTCTTCTCAACTAAGTCGAGTAACCCTGAAAAAGCTTTGCCGCTATAGATCGGATCGAGGAAAATCCCTTCGGTCTGGGCCAGCCAAGAGATTGCGGCATCTCCTTTTTCGCTGGGAACGCCGTACCCTGGTCCAACATAATCCAAGACAAGATCGAAGTCGCTTGGGCCTAGGATCGGAAACGGACCTTCATCCCTCAGCAGCTCATCCGTTGATAGCGAGCCAGAAAGGATAGCGAAGTCGTTCACAATTTCCGGTTCCGGGTCGCACGCTATTCCGATGACTTTTGTATTGGTTTTCTTGAAGAAACTTGTTAAACCAACTTGCGTGGAGCCACTACTACTAGCGTGAATAATCCATTCAAAATCCCCGGCAATTTCTTTTGCCGCCTGATAAAATGCGAAGGCTCCGAGCGCAGATGACCCACCAACAGGGACGCGATATACGCTTTTCCCTTCCCTTTCCAGGCTCTGGGCGATCTTTTCCATATTATCATAAAGTACTTCCCAGTCGGCATTGTCAAAAACGTGGGTTTTGCATCCAAGGATTGGTAGAATTCTTGCATTCACACTTCGGGTCAATGTGACTTTGAGTTCGCCAGCCTCCTCATCAAAGGGCATCGCCATCACGGCAGCGTGGCATTCCAATCCGGCTACTCGGCAGGCGGCGGCAAGTTGACGGACGAAGTTAGATTCCACCGCCCCGCAAGTCACAACAGTATCCGCACCGCAAGCCAAGGTATCCGCGATCAGATACTCCAGTTTCCTGCCCTTATTCCCTCCCAACGCGAATCCGGTCAGATCATCCCGCTTGATCCAAAGATCAATCCCAAGGTGAGCAGACGCACGGTCGAGACGATGACAAGGAGTAGGCGTCAAAATAAGAGGAAAGCGCAACGGTGCCATGCGCATAGAAACATACCAGGGGAAATTCAAATTCGCATGACTAAAGGAAAGAAAATTGGGCTTTTTATCGCTGCTGCCCTTGTCGGAACCCTCGCATATGCTGGGATTAGATTCGGAAAAGATGCCCGTGCGCTTTACAATTCCGGCATCATAGACCTCAGTAAGGAAGAGAAAAAGGCTTACGCAGGTTCCAGCGAGGATAATCTTAAAGCGATCCAGGTTGCGCTCATGCTCTACCATGATTCAGAAGGGGCATTTCCTCCTGCCGATCGTTGGATGGATGCGATCCTTAATCGCTTAGATTCAGGGGAATTAAAGAAGGGCGAGGCGGAAAAGAAACTCCGCAATCCTCTCCTTGGCGAATCCAGCTACGGCTATGCCTTGAACAAAGTCTTTGCCGAGCAATACAAAGAAGATGTCAAGGATTGGCAGAAGATTCCGTTAGTTTTTGATAGCGAAGCTACAACCAAGAATGCTTCTGGAGATCCCGAGAAAGATTCACCTAAAACACCCAGGCAAGGTGGAAATCTTGCGATTACCGTTGAAGGTAGCCTGATCAAAAACTAAAGTATCCGACACAAGATGAAGCCAAGGCCCGGACGGTTGCCTTGGTATAACTCGTGATAAAGGTTCTGATTTGGTTGCTTATCCCAGGTTTTTAAAAACCAGGGTTAGCACCCAAGTTACCCGCCCGCCCCGTGACTAAACTTTATATCAGTACAAATACTAGAATTCAAATTTTAGTACAAAACCGAGGTAGTTTTTCTTGGAAATAGTGATATTATCCTACTGACTCTCGCAATTACTTGTATTATGTGTTCATTAAATTGAGCAATATTCAAGCAAGATGCTAGTTTAAAGTAGGTTTTAAATGAAGAACGTTGTTCGATTATTCAGTATTTCTGCAGTGGTGAGCTGCTCCTTGATCGCGAATGCACAGGTGCTCTTGGATAGCAGCTTTGAAATTCAAGCTCAACTCCAAAACAATCCTTACTGGCAGCAACCTTCCGGGGCTAAATGGGGCGCCGGATGGAACAACTGGGGTTGGAGTTCATGGCAAGCGATTCAATCTGGTGGAGCGTGGACTGGTGGTGCTATTGCCCGGACAGAGGAGTTTGCAACCGGTTGGAAATGGGCTCACTCGGGCGACGTGCTAGGGATCATCAAGGATCGTCAGACCATGTCTCAAACTTTCACTGCCTCGGAGGACTCTACCGGAACTCTCAATTGGTTCGACGCAAATAGGTCGTCTTGGCGCGGAGATACCTGGTTTGGACGTCCAAATGATTACAGTGTCACGTTGACAGATTCATTTGGTAATGTCCAGTTGATTGGCAACTATACAAGTCAGGTCTTTTTGGGTCTTGAATCTAATAGCTGGGCCAATATCGGCGATGATCGCTTCTCTCTAGCTGGTAAGCAAGGTTGGTTCTCTCGAACAGGGAATACCGTTAACTTGGTAGGCGGCGTCTCCTACACGCTGAGTTTTAACAGTCTGAGCCCCTATATATACGACAACGCTGGGAATATCACTGGTGTCGATGATCGAACTACACTACTTGATGATATTCAGATGTCAGTAACTCCGGTACCAGAGCCAGCGACCATGACTGCTCTTGCATTTGGACTTGCTGCAATTGCACGACGACGCAAGAACGCTTAATCTTTCTGGATTAAGAATGGAGAAGCTACCCTTTCGAGGGTAGCTTCTTTTTGTGCCACGATCCCCAGGCCACCAGCCCGCAAGGAAGATGTGATTAAGGGCATAGTGCTGAACGATCAGAACAGCAAACCATCGGAGGGTTCTGGCTTACTTTTTCCCGTCAGCGCAGATGCAGGGGTTAGGGGTGGTAGAGTACCGACGCGAATTCTGTACGGGAAAGCCTCCACCGCAGAGCGGGCGGAGGCATGATGAAAACCAGCCGAAGAAATCCGCTTAAATTATAGGAATAAAAAAAGCCCCCAGTTGTTTCCAACCAGGGGCGTTCAAAAAAAGAACCAATCAGTCTTTGATTCGGATACGGAAAACATCTTTGATATCGTTCTTGTTGTTTCCAAAAGTTAACACAACGCGTTCGATTTCTGCGCCCGGTTCTCTCTTAAACTGGATCTTAACCTCCACAGATTCTGCAGGGTTTAATGCAGCGTAGACTTCACCACCCATTTCAGCGGCGGAAAGTGTGTGGTTAGTTTGCGTGCCACCAACAAAGACAGCAACAGCAGAATCCAGATTAAGCGTTTGCTGAACGGGCGAAGTGATCGTGCCATAAACCTCTGGCCATTCTTCCTCATATCCAGCAAGTGGTCGAACACCAAGGACTTTGAGCGTAGCAGTTTTGCCCTTTACCGATACTCCTACCGACCCGGTAGCACCATCGCGTTGAAAAACTCCGGCGATTGGCGTCAACTCATAACGATCTCCCTTTTTCGCGCTCTTGTAATCAAATGGCTTTAGAATTTCATCAACGGGCGCATAAAGAACGCCATTAATCATCCGCGCTTTGCTACTCACGGCTTTGTCGTTAAGAAAAACCTTGACTACTGGTGTCGTCTGCGCGAATCCTACCAAGGTCGCCAGGGCTACAGAGAATAATACTAAACCAAAAATTTTGGGCTTCGTACAAGCACAGTAATACCTTTTTATTGATCACCGCAAGAGTCAGTTGAAGGGTGATAGAGAGGCCAAATAGACATATCAAGTTTTCCGGTTCCCGCAAATCAGAACGAAGTCCCAATCCTTGACCCGGAGTCATTGCAATTGTCGCTGGCTGGTTTGGTCAAGGGGAGGGATCGCTGGCGTTTTTGTAAGCAGGTGATGATCCCCACCCCTAACCCCTCCCCTTTGCAATAACATTGGGAATCAGTCCGACTCCAACACGCAAAGAGGAGGGGGACCGGAAAAAAGTCCCCCCTCACCCGGCGGGAAGAGAAGGTTAGGGGGCGAAGGGGGCGGTTTTGTTTTGCTTTTGGATTGGTGCCCTGCTTTCTGGGAGGCTTGTCGTAAGTCCAAGACCTTCTTTCCCTAGCCCGCGTTTCCTAAAGGCGAAAGGGGACAGTTGGGATGAGATTACGGAGGCTCACCCGTTGTACACCCAAGCAAGGCTCCAGAAAAGAGCGGACGGATGCCTAAAATCTCAGTCCGTTTATGGTTCTGGAGGAACGAGTCCCTGGTAATTATTGTTGGAATGTATGTACAGGTGAGGAAAACAATGAAATTAAATTTATTTGCTTTTTGTGTTCTCGGCCTTATTGCCCAACCCGCTTTTGCCCAGAACTTTGAAATTAGAACCTATGCCGGCGTAACGAACTGGGGAGTGCATGATATTCAGGGGGATGGATTGATTGACTTTTGGCCAAGTACGACTAGCGCGAATATTATAGGTTCGACTGGGAGTCCCGAGTTACAGGCTTTCCATGAATTCCGTCCCGAGGGGGGAGTTTTGACGCGGTCCGTGATGAAGCTCAGAATGGGAGATTCTGCAACCTACGAGACCACCGCAAACCAGTGGGTCGAAGGGCACAGTTTCGGTCCGTTTAGTGCGCTTGTAGACGCCTATTCCCATCAGGACACATTCACTGAATCAAGTGGTCTCCAGCCCGAAAATGTGCTGTGGTCTAGTCGTACCTCTTGGGAAAGAAAAGTCTTTAGCGTAAGTCAAGGTCAATGGGTCAATGATTTACCACCTGTTGTAGTCGTGCGCAGTGGCAATGCAAGTAACTTTTTTGAATGGAACGGATTCATGGTAACCGCTCCCTATTACACTGGAGTGTATATGTGGACAGTGAAAACGAGGACTAGCGTTGCAGTCGTCCCAGAACCAGCTACCATGCTTGCTCTAGCAAGCGGCGTTGCTCTCTTAGTAAGACGTAAGCGCGGCTGATTACAAACAAAACATATAAAAAAGGATCGGTGGCGCATTTGCCACCGATCTTGCTATTCTATTGATGCATCCACCTCTCAAAAGTGGATTCAAGCCGCCCGCAAAGATGACAGGGTTAAGGGCAGATTGCTGGACTGTAAAACCAACAAACCATACACGCGTTTTTGGTTCCTTTTTGCGCGTTAGCGCAAAAAGAACCACTTCCCCTCCAAGATGGAGGGGTTAGGGGTGGTTGAGTATGGAGGCAAAATCTGTACCGGAAAGCCTCCACCGCAGAACGATCGGAGGCACAAAAAAGACCGGTGGATATTTCCACCGATCCGATTTATTCACACCTTACAGATTTTACGCCGCAAGAGTAAGCGTTGTGTCGAAGCCGTTGCTATAAACCACAGCTGGGTCGCATGGGCTGGAGGTTACTCCGGCTCTTACGCTCTTAATTCGGGCGGGTGGCCTGGGTGCTAACCCAGGTTTCAAAAGGTCTCTTGGTCTCAGCGTTAGCATGACTAAGGTTCGTCTTCTCGTTGGGTTGAGTGTCCATGGTTTTAAGAAACCTGGGTTAGCACCCAGGCCACCCAAAACTGGAATTCGTCTGCCACGCCTATCCTAAACCCAGCACCGCGTCTTAACCAAACCCTATCCCCGGCTGCACTTCCCCTGTCATAATGGAGGCTGAATCGATTTCAACGACGAAATGGAGACCTCTACAACGATGATATCTGCGACCGCAACCACTAAGCCGATGACCAAACTTGATTACCTGCGCCTGATGATGCTTTCCCGCGAGGGAGACCGACGGGAGGGGATTCTCCTGAGACAAAGCAAGGGCTGGTTTGCTGTCAGCGGAATGGGCCATGAAGCATTGGCCGCGATTGAGAGCTATTTGACCCCCGACGACTGGATTTTCCCTTATTACCGGTCTCGCGCTTTGATGCTGGCTAGAGGGATGAGCAATTACGAGCTTGCCCTGGCCTACTTTGCCAAGCGAGAAAGCACCAGCGGCGGAAGGCAGATGCCTGGGCACTATAGTAGCCGCAAGCATAACGTCTTTAGTGTGTGTACTCCAACGGGGGGATCGCTTCTTCCGGCTTGCGGAACCGCTTGGGCGATGAAGCTGCAAGGAAAAGATTCGATTTGTATCGGCAGTGTTGGCGATGCGGCCAGCCGTCAGGGCGAATTCTTTGAGGCTTGGGCTTTTGCCGTGCAAGAAAAGCTTCCGATGATCTTCATGATTGAAGATAACAAGTACGGGATTTCGACTCCGACCGACCACTTTATGGCTTTGAACATCGGCGGGATTGTGGCGATGGATTATGTGGTGAAGGTTGACGCTCGCCGATTGGACGAGGTTAAGGCTGCTACAGAAAAAGCCGTTGCCAAGGCTCGGGCTGGTGAAGGTCCTACCCTTCTTTGGTGTGATTTGGACCGATTGTCTTCGCACACTTCGAGTGATGACCACCGCGTTTATCGAGAACAAGCAGATATTGATGCGATGGCGGATCGTGATCCGATTAAGCTGCTGAAAGATGAGCTGATTTTGGCTGGTTCTCTTACTCAGGAACAGTTTGAGGCTATGCAAGCCGAGATCGAGATCGAAGTTCGCGACGATTATGATAAGGCCGAGCTTGCTCAGGATCCGATTGCTTCGGAAGTGATGGATCACAACTGGGGATCGGACGTTGCGGCGGTGATTCCTCCGATTGAAAAGGGTCCGCAAACCATGGTGGACGCGATTAATCGGGTGTTTTTGAAGGGATTAGAAAGCGATCCGAACATGATTATGTTTGGGGAGGATATTGAGGATCCTAAGGGCGGGGTGTTTAAGATCACCGCCGATTGCTCGAAGAATTTCCCGAAGCAGGTGTTTAATGCCCCGCTCGCCGAAGCCACGATCCTTGGGGTTGCGGTTGGAATGGCGGCTTATGGCATGAAGCCGGTGTTCGAAATTCAGTTTATTGACTTCATTTCTCCGGGCTGGAACCAGCTCGTGAGCAATATCTCGACCCTTCGCTGGAGATCCTTTGGCGATTGGAAATGCCCGATGGTGATTTATGCTCCTTATGGCGCGTATTTGCCTGGCGGATCGCTTTGGCACTCGATGTCGGCAGAAGCTTATCTTGCTCACACGCCTGGGATTAAGGTCGCGATTCCTTCGACTCCAGAAGACGCCGCTGGCCTAATGTGGACGGCGATGCATGGCGATGATCCTGCGATTGTGTTGATTCCAAAGCACATTTTCCGAAAGCGTGTGGATGTTCAGAACGTTGTTGCGGTGCCTTTTGGTAAGGCGCGAACGGTTCGCGAGGGTTCGGATGTGACGATTGTGACTTGGGGCAATACGATTGAGATTGCGGAGGAAGTCGCGGCTTCTCACTCGGCTTCGGTAGAGATCATTGACCTACGGACAGTCGTTCCTGCCGACTATGAAGCGATTGCAGCTTCGGTCGAGAAGACTGGGCGATTGATCGTGCTTCAGGAAGATACGAAGACTTGCGGAATGGCGCAATCCATCGTCGCTGGTTTTGTGAACAATCCTGACTGGTTTAATCTTCTACTAGCTTCACCGCAGGTTGTGAGTCGTGATGATGTTCACATCGGTTACAACCCGATTTATGAGTATGCTGCGTTGCCGGATGTTGCTCGTTTGAGTGCGGCTGTTGACGTCGTGATGGCGTAAGGGTGAGTGAGGCCTATAGAACTTTGTAGTCCTATAGGTCTTCCTTATTTATACTCACTTCCCCGGGTCATCCCGACACCTTCAATTAAGAGAAGCTCAGGTGGTCGATCGGGATTATGACTTTCTTCGCTTTCTCATCATTGCCCCAATTCCTATACCTAGTGCAATCAAGGTTCCAGGTTCTGGGGCGACGACCATCGCCATTCCCTTAATGTTTGCGGCAGTGGCAAAGCTCACAGTATGCGAACCAAGACCAGTGATAACTGGACCCATGGATACTGTCGAGATCTTATTTCCATCAAGAACATAAACTAATGTTCCGTGTCCACTCGCCATGTCGTATGCAGTGCCACTTGCCGCCCCTAAGTCGTATAAAAGAACTGGTCCACCTACGAAGTTCCCTGGATCGGTAAGATTGGAATAGATTCTAAGATCAGTTCCAATCTTTGCTAACCCTAAGAAAAAGTTGTCAACAAAGAGACCATGGAGCGGAGCATTTCCTACTGCAAAAGTATAGGCCGCTGTCGAAAAAGTCGGCGTCCCTCCAGTTGCACTTGTATGTCGAACCGCTGTGATGCCTGTTCCATTCAGTCCCCAGGAAGCGAAGAACGAGCTACCGGAAGGATGTCGTACAGATGCCGTAGCTAAGGACGTTGTGTAGCCACCTACAATAGTTCCGGCAGTGTTGTAAACACGTGCTGGTGTTGTAACCGATCCGTTCCCCTCCGCAAAATAGAGGTTTTGTGATCCAGGTTCAAAGCTTAAGGAATTGTTTAAAGGGGAAACAGTAAATGCATTAAGATAGTCGCCTGTATTGTAATTAAAAACACGAACCCCTCCGTTCTGTTGTAATACGAAGGCGCGGCTCGTTGCCTGATCTACGGCTACATCAACGATGTTCTCGTTCAAAAATCCTTGACCGAACGAACCCAGGACAACACGATTAATGGGATCGTAACGCACTACACGCTGGTTTCCGGCAGTGGTGTTGTCCCCAAGCAACATCATGTCAAAGGTGGCCTGGGCGGAAGAAAACAGACTTGCGCAGACGAAGAAAGCACTCAAACGAAATTGCATACGGTCATTATAAGCCAGATTCTTGGAATCTGAGGAAGAAAACTGTGTTACTTTTGTGAAGGGCGTAACACGAATGTTGGAGGCGCCTTGAGAATTCGGCCGATTTCTTGCCTACATTCAGTCCAGACACGTGTCCGATCGTGCGCAGATGTCAGGGTCCGTGACAAAAAACTCCCCGAGAATTGCTCTCGGGGAGGACGACAAGGACTAGCTTTTAACTTACCAAGTTTCGAGTGCCTTGCGGATTTCGTCTCTGACGATCTCAGGCATTACGTTTACATTAATGCTGAATCCAGGAATCACGTTTGTGGTTTGATCCAGGAATGAACCGAACACATATTCTCTGAAGACAACGCTTCCGCCGCGTACCTTGCGTGGGATTTCGATATGACCGAAGCAACTGACATACTGCGCGCCATTCCAGTTTCCGTCCTTCCAAATGATTCTCATTTGGTTAAAGAACTGTGTTCTCTCAGCTTGTGTTAAGCCTGCCTCCGTACCCTCTTGTGTGACAACATTTCGAATCGCGTTTCTCAGCGTTATATTTTGGGTTTGGTTAAACATATTTGCTCGGAGATATGTCTCGCCTGTAGCCGATAGAACCGAGCCATCGGTTGCCTTTTCATAGAGTTTGCCAAACTGAACTAACGCTCCCCTGTTTGCTGGATCATTTGCTGGTCCACCATTGCCGAACTTGTGATTGATCTCGAGCTGGTCGTTGAGTCCGAGCACGTTATTCTTGAAGTTACGAATGTTCTGTCGTCCTGTTGTGCCAACGTTGCCGCCGGCAGCATCTTGGAGTGCGTTCGTATCCGCATTCGATGAGTTCCACATCATGTTTTGCTGACTGATCTGGAGCGCACGATTGATGAACGGAGTTCCGATTGGGTGAGTATCTGCAACAGTATTATTGTAGATCCTGATGTTTGTGAAGGCATTGGCAGATCCATTATCAACTCGATCTGTCCAGAAGAGGTGCTCAAGAATCTTGATCGTGCTTGCTGGATAGAACGTGTAGTTTTCTAAAATGCCACCGAGAGTGGGGCCGTTGATCTGGCGAAGATAAAATCCTCTTGCACCATCCGAGTTTCCTCGAAGGATGTTTCCAATGCGGGTTTCAAGATCGTTACTGTTATTGATGAATACGGCATCAAATCGCACTGCATTGTTGACGACTCTTCGCTCAACGTCAATCATCCTTGCTCCAAATTGATTGATGCTGAAATCAAGCTGTTCCAAGGTGCGATTGGTTTGCAACCACCATGCAGCATTTCCGTCTTGCACAACACCGGTAAAGTTCCCGTTTGACTGTCGCTCGACATCTGTTAGCTGTAATCCGGTCTCATTTACAATGCTCGACATCTGGTCGAAAGTCCTGTTCGCAAACCATCCGGTTTGCTTATAGTTTTGACCAGTGTTTTTAATCATCACACCAAAGTAGTAGGTGGTTCCGTTCAGTACGAAGGTTTCGATGTCGGTAATTCGCCCGTTGAAGTTAGTGACGAAAGACTTGAACCCATTAAAGTTGTAGGCATCAATAATTTGGAAGTTTGCGGCGTCATCACCGGTGTTACTGATAAAGACACCTGTGTAACGGACTTGACCGTTGACCGTGTACCGCTCAATATCAATCGGGCGCATGTTGTTGTTTACCGCGTGTTGACGGATCTGGGCCAGAGTTCGATCGACCAGCCAAGTCCAGCCCTTTTCATAGTGACCGGTATTCTTGACAAAATTTGCTGAGAGTCGGAAAGGACTGGAGGACACGACCTCCAGACCAGTGATTCGAAATCCTTGGTCCAATATATCGTCGATTTGGGCGATGGACGCATTGTCCGAATAGAAGTGAGCGGTTGGGACTGAGCTTTCGCGATCAGCAAAAGCAAAGGCCGTCATTGACAGAGTCAAGGAGAGAAGGGCGAGTTTTTTGAGTGTGGTATTCATTTGATGTTCCTGGTAACGGTGAGTTCCGACACATCACGAGACGAGAAGGATTTTCCGTATGTTCCAAATTATACACAATTTTTTAATATAATAGGTCATTCGTCCCGGTATTATAAAAAAAGAAATGGATCCGAACGAGCAACCGCGAAATCTAATCCCCGAATTCATGAGCTTGGAGCAGGTCGAATGTCTTGCCTCCCCTCAAAGAGCGGAGGTCTACTGGTGCTTCGAAGCAGTCACGCCCAAGTCAATCGCCGAAATTGCCGCCGAAACTGGAAGCTCCGCTAGTGCGACGACCTACCACGTAAACTACCTTTGCAAGGTCAATCTCTTGAAGCCAGCGGGAGAGCGGAAAAAGAGGTCGAGAACTGAGATCTTGTATGTTCTAACCTCACCAACCGGGTTCCAAAGTCACGGATCATCGGCCCCGGAAGAATATCGCCAAAGGGTTTTGGAAGGCTTCGCCGCCATCATTAGAATGATGTTGCGAGAAAGAGAGGAGCTAAACAAGGTCTACAACGTTGCCCCGGAAATGGGCGCATTTTCCACCGTGAGGCGATTCATCTACAGAATTTCCCCAGAACGGGCGATCGCCTTCAAGGAATCCATTACGCAGCAATTTCGAGAATTGAACGCAGAACCGCCCGATCCAGACGGTGTCAAAGTCGCGTACTCCTTTTTTATGAACCCAGTCCTCTCTGAGTCAAAGAAGATTCTGGCTGAACACAAGAAGAAAGCTATAGATTCCGACCCATAGAACCTGATTGCTTAATACTTCTCTTCTAACACTGGGAATAGACCTTGAATGCTGAGATAGCGCTCGCCCGAGTCATAACAATAGGTAAGAACCGTGGCTCCTACCGGAAGATCTGGGAGTTTCCTAGCAACGGCAGCAAGGCTTGCGCCACTGCTGCCTCCAATCCAGATTCCTTCTTTTCGTGCCGCCTGGCGTGCATATTCAAATGCTTCTTCCTCGCCGACTTGGATCACTGCGTCGAGAATGCTCATATCCATGATGCCGGGAATGAAGCCAGCGCCGATGCCTTGGATCTTATGTGGGCTCGGTTCTCCACCGCTGAGGACGGGTGATTTCTCGGGTTCGACGGCATAGACCTTAAGATTCGGCATTGCTGGCTTCAGAACCTGCGCAACTCCGGAAATGTGCCCACCTGTGCCAACTCCAGTGATCAGTGCGTCAAGACCCTCGGGGAAATCTGCAAGGATCTCCTGCGCACTTGTCTTTCGGTGGATTTCGACGTTGGCGGGATTGTTGAATTGCATCGGCATCCAGGCTCCTGGATTCTCGGCGACAAGCTCTTCTGCCCGGGCGATCGCGCCTTTCATTCCGTTTTCCTTGGGCGTGAGCACGATGTCTGCGCCAAATGCGGCGAGAGCACGGCGGCGTTCCAAGGACATGGATTCGGGCATTGTGAGAATCAATGGATATCCCAAAACTGCGGCAGCCATCGCAAGCCCAATTCCCGCGTTTCCGCTGGTTGGTTCGATGATTAAGCCGCCTGGCTTGAGTTCGCCCGACTGTTCTGCGGCTTCGATCATGGCAATCCCAATTCGGTCTTTAATGCTACCGCCGGGGTTGGCGCGTTCGAGCTTCATCCAAACATCATGATCCGGAAAGAGCCTGCTCAAGCGGACGTGGGGAGTGTTTCCGATGGTTTCTAAAATGGATTGGGCTTTCATACGAGGTTCTCTGTGCGGTGTTTGACGCGAATTTCGGGCTTGTGAGTCACAACTGAGTCGGCAGGAACGCTTTCGGTCAGCCAAACATTCCCGCCAATGATACTTCGGTCACCAATGACGGTCTCCCCGCCTAGAATTGTCGCCCCTGCATAGAGAATGACGTCGTTTCCGATCGTCGGGTGACGCTTTTTCTGGGCAAGTGATTTATTGACCACACTTGCCCCCAAAGTCACGCCCTGATACATGATGACTCCCGTCCCGATCTCGGCCGTCTGCCCAATAACTATGCCAGTTCCGTGATCAATCACAAAGGGCGACGCGATCTTTGCGCCGGGATGGATGTCTATTCCGGTTTGGCGGTGAGCGTATTCGGTCATGAGTCGTGGAAGAAGCTCGATTCCTTGACTCAGAAGCTGATTTGCGATGCGATAGATTGCGGTTGAGTAAAACCCTGGGTACGCGAGCTTGATTTCCACAATGGATTCCGCCGCAGGATCGTGGTCCATGATCGCTTGGGCGTCTTCCTCGGCCATTGCTTTGATGTTTGGGAGAGCGTCTGTGAACTCCTTTGTGTGGTTTTCGATGCTTTGCCGGGGATGTTGCATGGCAGTAAGAATGCTTGCGAGGAGTTGCTCGACTTTTGCAAGATTTTCGGGGATATTCGCGCCTTTTGGTGCGTGTTGGGGATAAAGCAAGCCCATCACTGCGTCGGCGAGTTGCCAAGTTTTGTCCCTGAAGCAAGCGCAAGCCGTGCAATGATCGTGTTCATGCTGAAGCGCCTCCATTTGAGCGTTGCTGAGTTGGGAATTCATGGGTTCACTATGCTACGCCGATGTCCTGACTCATTGACCATTTAGCCTCTGCAGACCTGCCTCGTTTTGGTGGAGTTGCAACATGATTTGATTGATCAATTCGGCTGAGCCCAGCGCGGAGGTATCAATTTGCACTCGATCTCGCACCCAAAGTTGATAATCCCTCGACATTACTTCCAACCAAGTCGGGAGCACGTGCCCCAGTATTTCTGGCTCCCGAGTTTCGATCCTCCGACGATGTTCCGATTCGTCCGAGCAACTGACCTCAATATCAATATATCGTTTGCCAAGCTGGATCGCACATTGCCGATATGCCTCTCTGGTGAGTTCCCAAGGGTTGACTGAGTCGCAAACCACGGTGTTTCCAAGCGCAAGGTTTGACTTTGCGAGGGCATAGGCGACTTCGTATCCTTTGCCTTCAATGGGTTCAACTCCGGATAGAATGAGCGCCTGTTCGATTTCATCGATCCGCAGATAAAACGCGCTAAGTTCGACCGCAAGCGCCTTGGCGAGTGTGGATTTCCCAACTCCAGGCAGTCCGGAAAAGATGACAAGCATGATTGAGACTACCTCCTCCAGGGCACAATCAGGCAATTGTACTGTCATCCTGGCACGGGACTTGCGCTATCATAAGCGAACTATTTGAGTCTAGATTACGTCCTACACTAGGCTCAAACGAGGTCAAGCGTTTTCGAAGTTGAGACTCGGGCAAATGACCGAAGTAAATGAAATGAAAAAGGCGAATCAAGATTTTTGGAAGTTCAGACTCGCAAGCCTTTCTGGGCTTGCGTTGCTTTTTAGTGATGTCGCCCAGGCTCAGCTTCTGCCTTACACGCCTCAAGATGTCCGCCTTGAATTGATCCAAGCTCCAAGTGCCACACAGATTTTGCCTGGGCTGAAGACAAATGGTTTAAGCTATACCGGGATTGAAGAATCAGAGCCGGCTGGTAACGTCGTCCCGATCAAAGGCTCCTACCTGGGACCAACAATCCATGCTTATAAGGGCCAGCAGCTCACGGTAGCTTTTCAAAATAACATCGGGTATCCCTCAATCACGCACTGGCACGGGCTTGACGTTCCTGCCAACATGGACGGACACCCGGATGATGCGATCAATGATGGCGAAACCTTTAAGTACAGCTTTGAAATCTTAAACAGAGCTGGAACCTATTGGTACCACCCCCATCCTGATATGGAAACCGCAACGCAAGTCAATGCGGGGCTCGCCGGGTTCCTGATCGTCCACGATAAAGAAGAGCACGGTCTGAACCTTCCAAGCGGGAGATTTGACGTTCCGCTTTGTATTCAGGACGCAACGTTTGACTCAAGCAATCAGCGTGTTTATAATCCGATGATGATCCCAGGCTTCTTCGGAACCAGGGTCATGGTCAATGGTTTCCCAAATTACGTTCACTCGGTTTCAAAAAGTGCTTACCGGTTAAGACTGCTTAATGGTTCGGTATCACGAATCTACAAATTAGCGTTCAGCGACGGAACTCCAATGATCGCCATTGGCACGGACGGTGGGCTGCTCGATCGTCCACGCACCTATCCCTATATCATGCTTGCTCCCGGTGAGCGAGTTGAACTTTGGGCAGATTTTCGGAATAAGACGATTGGTAGTCAAATCACTCTTCGCAGTCTTTCATTCACGAGCAACGGTGGACAAGGCGCAGCTGTCAATATCATGAATTTTTCGGTTGACAAGACAGCGACCGAGCGCAAATCTTTACCAAGCAAACTGACAACCATCGTTCCCTATCATTTAGCAAATGCAGTTAATGCCGGGAATCCAAAAACTTACGCGATTGGTGCGGTTGGAGTTAATCCAAACATGCAGTACACCCTGAATGGTGGACTGTTCAACGCGGCATCCATTGCCGAAAACGAAGTCGCGACCGCTGGATCATTGGAGTTGATTCAAGTCACGAACACGTCCGGAATGCCGATCATTCCCCACCCGATCCACTTCCACGGCCGACAGTTTCAGATGCTGGATCGTACGGTGCTCCCGGCAAACCAAACGAATTGGAACAGCGTGAAGGATGGTTTCATCATGCATGGTTGGAAGGACACATTCCTGATCATGCCAGGTGAGACGGTTCGATTCTTGGTTCAGCACGGCAACCACTTCGGAAAGTTTCTCTATCACTGCCATAACCTAGAGCACGAGGATATGGGCATGATGCGGAACTTCCAGATCGTTCCTTAACTTCCCCTTTGATCATATCGTAGAGAAAAGCTTCCGTAATCTATCTCGGCCTAAGAGATTGCGTGAGTCGGTGTGAAAAGACTTATCGTCTTTTGGCGGAAATTACTTCCGTATTCATTCCGGCCCAATGGAGTTGACCACCGAACCTACCATGCTCCATCTTGATGCACTTATCAGCGATAGAAATGAGCCCCGCATCAAGCGCTTTCTGGCTTGCCTGTAAATCGGTCAGCTTCAGTTGTGTCCAAACAGCTTTGGCCTTGATCCGAATTGCCTCCTCTACGATCTTTTCCACTTCATGCGGCGGGCGGAAGACATCCACAACGTCAATCTGGAAAGGCACACTGGAAAGATTTGGGTAGCACTTTTCGCCCAAAATCTCCTCGGCTTTCGGATGGATTGGAACGATTGTGTACCCTTCGTCCTGAAGATAAGATGCGACCATATTACTGGCCTTAGTCTTCTCGGTCGAAAGACCAACGATGGCAATGATATTCGCACTCTTCAGCAATTCTTTAATCACTTTGGAGTTCTGAAACTTCGCTCTTTCTTCCGAATTAAGAGTTGTATTAAGTGTTATATCCCCGATAGTGCCTGCTCCAGATCCCAAAGTAAGTCTTCTGTGGTCTCCAACCCGACGCTCAACCGGATTGTTCCAGCAGTAATCTTACCCGCCGCGAGTTCTTCGTCCGAATTCTGCTGGTGGGTCGTACTTGCCGGATGGATAACTAGAGATTTGGCATCGCCGACATTTGCGAGGTGAGAGAAGAGCTGAAGGCCTTCGATAAACGCCTTCCCCGCCTCTCGCAAGTCTCCCACGCTTGTGTCCAGATCGAACGACATCACTGCTCCCGGTCCCTTTGGCAGATACTTTTTGGCGAGATCGAACTGGGGATGACTTTCTAAACCAGCATAATGCACCTGTGACACCTTTGGATGAGCTTCCAAGAATTTTGCCACGGCAAGTGCGTTCGCCACGTGACGATCCATTCGAAGACTTAGTGTTTCTACCCCGGTCAACAGGTTGAAAACATTGGTCGGGCTGATCGCAGCTCCCGTGTCACGCAAAGTTTCTGCGCGCAACTTAACCAGGAACCCGTAGTGACCAAAGGTATCGTAAAATCTTAGGCCGTGGTAACTCGCAGATTCTTCTGCAATGGTCGGAATGTTGGAAAAATCAAAGTTGCCAGAGTCTGTCACGATCCCGCCAATACTCGTTCCGTGACCGCCAATAAACTTGGTTGCACTGTGCAATACAATCGTCGCACCCCACTCGATGGGTCGGCAAAGATATGGCGTCGCGAAAGTGCTATCCACGACAAGTGGAATCTTGTTTGCATTTGCGATAGCACTAAGCTGCTCTAAATCAGCAATTGTGCCAACTGGATTGCCAATTGTTTCGACAAAAAGGCACCGTGTTTTCGGCGTAATCGCGGCTTCCCACGCTTCCAGGTTGGTTGGATCTACAAACGTCACATCAACGGCTAGCTTCTTAATGGTGTGTTTGAGGAGTGTGAGCGTCCCTCCGTAGAGGTGTGCCGATGCGACGATATGATCTCCCGGTGAGCAGAGGGTCATGAAGGTCGCGAATTCTGCCGCCATTCCACTTGCAAATGCAACCGCACCTGTTGCCCCTTCGAGTGAGGCAATCCGCTCTTCGAGTACCGCGGTCGTCGGATTATTGATCCGAGTGTAGATATTGCCATATTGCTTCAGTTCAAAAAGGTGAGCCGCTTCATCGGCGCTCTTGAACACATAGCTAGTTGTTTGATAGATCGGAGTTGCCCTCGCTCCGATGTGAGGATCGGGGATCTGGCCAGCGTGAAGCATCCGGGTTTCAAAGCCAAAGGTCTTGGATTCAGACATAATATTATCGTTTAAGGAAATTGGCGACTTCAGGTGATAGCGCAACGAGAGAACTAAACTCTTCATCACTCGGACGCTGAGGACGATCTCGTTCGATTTTCACCACACAATAGAATCCCAGTGGTTCATCTGGCCCAGCAATAAATTGGTGCCATGTCATGGGAGGTACATGGATAAAGTCCTTGAGCTCCAAGGGATGTACAGAATCGGAAACAAAAACTGCACCCGATCCCCTGGAGATAATCACTGCGTGTTCATGCTCGTGACGTTCCAAGGTTGAGTGACCACCCGGTTCAATTTCAAAGTATCGAAATTCGACACCCATTCCGACGCCCCCAGCAAATAAAGTTTGTCTGGATACCCCCTTAAACAAAGTGCCGTCTTCTTTATAAGGTTTAACGTCAACGCCCTCCCATCTAAAGTCTCCTGAACTCTTCGTGATCATGTTGGTTTCTACGTTGATTCCTTGCCCCGGATTTGTAATGCTCGCCATAGCTGTGAACCTTGATGATACCGGAAGCAACCGTTTTCCGAAGAAAATTAGGCAACGCGCTCAACCGAATATTCCCCGCTCAGGTTCATAATGAAGCCATGAAGGTTTTAGTGGTCGGCGGCGGCGGAAGGGAGCATGCCCTGATTTGGAAAATGAAACAAGAGGCGGAGGTGTATGCGACCCCTGGAAATGCGGGCATCGCTCAGGAATGCGAAATTTTCGACGTTTCTTCAAAAAATATCTCTGGAATGATGGCTTTGTGCTCCCGATTGAAGCCTGATTTAGTTGTTGTTGGGCCAGAAGACCCACTGATCGCAGGATTGGCTGACCACCTGATCGGTGAGGGATTCCCCGTTTTTGGTCCGTGCCAGAATGCGGCGGCACTCGAAGACAGCAAGGCTTGGAGCAAGCAGCTGATGGTCGAAGCAGGAATTCCAACAGCAGAGCATCAAACCTTCCACGGTCCGGACTCGGCCAGCGACGCCCTAGAGTACGCAACGATCCGGTTCGCCTACGGTCGTCAAGTTGCCGTCAAGGCCAGCGGAGCGGCACTTGGGAAGGGCGTAGTAGTTTGCAACACGCTCGATGAAGCTGAAGACGCCATCGGGTCCATGCTCGTTGAGCAAGAATTAGGAGAGGCAGGCAACACCATTGTCATTGAGGATCGGCTGGTGGGGCGAGAATTCTCTCTCCTGACCGTCGTGAGCGAAGGTCAATTCTATAGTCTTCCTGTGGCGCAGGATTATAAGCGGGCTTTGGACAATGATCGCGGTCCGAACACGGGCGGCATGGGCACGATTTGCCCTGCGGATTGGGTTACTGACGAGATGATGGCCAAATCCGAGGCAATGGTCGTTGCGCCAATGGTGAAACTTTTACAGGATAAGGGAATCAGCTACCGTGGGGTCCTCTTTAGCGGTTTGATGGTGCAAGATGAAATTCCTTATTGCTTAGAATATAACGTAAGATTTGGTGATCCGGAGACGCAAAGCGTAATGCGACGTATTGATTCGGGACTCACTGAGCTCCTACATGCGGCGGCGATAAACCAACCCTTGCCGGAGCTCGTGGTGAACAATAAGAAGGTTTGTACAGTCATTCTGGCAAGCGGTGGATATCCTGGCAAGGTCAAAAAGGGAGTGCCGATTACGGTAGGAACCATGCCGGATGGCGTAATGGCTTTCCATGCGGGGACCGCTATGGAAAACGACCTATTGGTCACGAACGGAGGTCGCGTTCTTGGAATCTCGGCGATTGCTGATTCTTTGGATAATGCGAGGGAACTCGCGTATCAAGGTGTGCAAGCAGTTAACTTTGAAGGAATGCACTATCGCTCAGATATAGGAAGTTAGAAGCTGATGAGATCAAGAATGAGTTTATAGTCTCGCCATTGAGTTTATGACTCTCCTCTAAACTCATTCCCTAGTTCGTGGAATGCGCTAACGTTTTACCAGAGAAGAACAAGAGTTCAATCCTGAGCCAAATCGATTCGAATACTCTTAAACTTATTCTTCCCAGATTGCCCGAACACGATAAGGATCTTACTTGGCTTACCAACCTTGGTCATATCACCAGGCTCAGTTCCGAATAGAAGTTCGTTTGTATACCCATTTCCAGGCGCAACGGCAGTATATTGATCTTTAAAGCTAGAGTTGCTTATTTTTAAGACCTTTCCAGCATCATCGATAAGTTGGAACTGGCGAAGCCCGCTCGTACCAAAGTTCATTGCCTTACTCGTCAGGTTGCGCCATTCGAACTTGACCGCCATCCCGGTTCCCTTTCCGAACGGACTCTTCGCAGGAGTAACGCTGTGGACCTTTACGCGCCAACCTTCGTTTTGAACGAACTCGCCCAGAACACCCTCGACGGCGTCAAGTTGCATTTGCTCCTTTAGAGGCTTAAACTGAATCGACACTCGATCCTTAGTAATCGTGACTTCTGCTCCAGCGGCTTTGAGAGCTTTGGCGTCAATCCATGTGTTTTCACCCTCATGAAAATAGCCCGATTGGTACTTCTTTCCGTTGATATAAACTAAATTTTGCGCCTGACTCGCCAGCACAACGGAGACGGCAAGCACGCCGATGACAAGAATTGCATTTCTCTTTTGCATAGAATTCATCATACTTCAGACGAAAAGCCATTACTTAGGTATCGATCGCGAATGAAAACTTGCCCAAACAAGTAAAATGCTCCCCAACGGTATGCAGCTCTTTAAACCCACATGGAAAACCACTTGGATCAAAACGACGGAAGAACTGGAATCTTCGATCGAGTGGATGATGGCGGAGGAAAAGCTGGGCGTGGATACCGAGACCGCCGGCTGGCAGGTCGGAAATGAAACCCTTTGCCTGGTTCAGGTGGGAATGCCGACTCGAAGAGAAGTTTTGCTAATCGACCCGCTGACCATTCCTGATCTTGCCCCGATGCTTCCTGTCCTGGAAGAGAGTGGACCGCTGAAAATCGCGCACAATGGCTCCTTTGAAAAGAAGCAGTTCGAACGGTACAAGCTTCCCTATAAGAACACTGCCGACACCTTTTTCATGGCGAAAGAGCTTCGCGCGGATCTCCCCGGGCATTCCTTGCGTGCGTGCTGCCGTGAAATTCTGGGTTTTGACCTCAGCAAAGCCGAACAAACAAGTGACTGGTTTCAGCGCCCTCTGACCTTCTCCCAGACGGAATATGCCGTAAGCGATGCCGAAGTCGCGGTTTATCTTTATGATGCATTGAAGGATTTTGAAGACCTCCTCTACTTTGATCCGGAGTTAGAGATGGAAGAGCTGATGGGAATTCTTCGCGCCGCCCGCGATGAGCACTATGCCCTCACCCGGGCAGTGGCGAAAGAGCTTGCGCTTTGCCTTGCTAAGCAGGAACGACTTAAGAGTTGCATCAAAGAGCGACTGGAAGCCGGCGAACCAGCCTATGAAGGCGTCTTCGGTGAAGCGAAGATGAATCAGTCGAGGAAGTTCGAGATCAACCCCGCAAAGTTACGCGAGGTATTCCCTGAATTTGCGGAAGATCTTATTCGAGAAACTGTCGAGAAAAAGGCTCTTCTTGAAGCCCTAGAAGCACGCGGATTTTCGAAGAAGCGAATGGACGAAGTCAATGAAGTTGTTGGGTTCACGAACCGGCTATCCATTAAGCTTTCGGATTCGGAATGATCCGTAGAAAGCGTTGCGATTGGGCATCATTCTCGAACCATCAGTTAAAGGGCCAGATCAACACGAAACTGATATTCCCGGCCGCAAGCCAGCCTAACCCTTGATGGAATGCCGCTTCTTCCACAGTAACTATGAAACCCCGGTTTCCGCCCATTCCTCGACGTACGGCGTTGACGTATCCACCGCAACCAAATAATTCTCGACGGAACCCATATTCACCCGCAAACGTACTTGGGTACAGTAATGCTTGAGCGGCAATGTGCCGATCATGTCATGGAGGACATATTTAACATGGGAATTCCTTATGTAATCGAACAAACAGCTCGCGGTGAGCGCAGCTACGACATTTGGTCCAGGCTCTTAAAGGACCGGATCATTTTCTTGGGAACCGAGGTGGACGACTACGTCGCGAACCTGCTCGTCGCCCAAATGCTTTTCCTAGAAAAAGACGATCCCGATCGCGACATTGAGTTCTATATCAATTCGCCAGGCGGTTCGGTCAGTGCTGGACTCGCGATCTACGACACCATGCAATTGGTGAAGTGCGACGTCAATACATATTGCGTCGGCGGAGCAGCTTCGATGGGCGCGGTTCTTCTGAGCGGTGGCGCCAAGGGCAAGCGATACTGTCTTGCTAATTCTCGCGTAATGATTCACCAGGTCAGCGGCGGATTCCGAGGCACGGCGGCAGATATTGCCGTTCAAGTCCGCGAAATCGACCGATACATGGACACGCTCATGGGCATTTTGGGCAAGCATTGCGGCAAAGACCCGGATGTCGTGCGCAAAGATTGCGACCGAGATTACTTCATGTCCTCGCAAGAAGCCCTGGATTACGGAATTATTGATAAAGTTTTGGACTCCGTTGCACGATAATAAAGGATAGTTATGGCGAAGTCTCCTGAGCGGCGTGATCAATGTAGCCTTTGTGGCAAAACAAAGGACCAAGTAAGAAAGCTAATTGTGGGTCTCCACGGGGCTGTCTGCTCGGAATGCATTGACCTGTGCAACGACATCCTAAACAACGATCCTGAAAAGGCTCCAACTGCGGCGAGTCCTCGGCCAGCCCGAGCATCTGCCGCTGCGGCGTCTACCCTTCCGACCTTTGAAGCATCGAAGGTTCCGAAGCCAAAGGAAATCGTTGAGTTTATCGATCAATATGCCATCGGTCAGGAACACGCAAAGCGTGCCCTGAGCGTTGCGGTTTACAACCACTACAAGCGAGTTAGCTCGAACCAGACGGATGTTGAACTGCAAAAATCGAACATCTTGATGGTCGGTCCAACCGGAAGCGGTAAGACTTTGCTGGCTCAAACCCTCGCAAAAATTCTCAACGTTCCATTCGCCATGACCGACGCAACGGCTCTCACCGAAGCTGGTTATGTTGGTGAAGACGTGGAGAACATCCTTCTGAAGCTGTATCAAGCCGCAGATGCGATGGATCCGAAGCGAGCAAAAGAACTTTGCGAGCGCGGCATCATCTATGTTGACGAAATCGACAAGATCGCCCGAAAGAGCGACAACCCGTCCATCACTCGCGACGTGAGTGGTGAAGGTGTTCAGCAGGCTCTCTTGAAGATTCTAGAAGGCACGGTTGCCAACGTCCCGCCGCAAGGTGGCCGAAAGCATCCGCAGCAGGAATACATTCCGATTGATACTTCAAACATCCTCTTTATTTGCGGTGGAGCGTTTGAAGGCATCGAAGAATCGATTCTGCGTCGCCAAAAGACGACGACCATGGGTCTGGCTTCTAGCCCGATGTCGAAGAAAGAGCGCGATCCAAACGTTCTTCGCGGCCTCGTTCCAGAGGACTTGATGCACTTTGGTCTGATTCCAGAGTTCATCGGACGATTGCCGGTCATCACGACCTTGGATCGTCTGGACGAAGAAGCTTTGGTCCGAATTCTGAGCGAGCCTCGCAATGCGTTGATCAAGCAGTACACCAAGCTGTTCGAGTTTGACCAAGTTGAACTTGAGATCGAACCAGCGGCATTGTACGAGATTGCTGGTGAAGCGATCAAGCGAAAGACAGGTGCTCGTGCGTTGCGTGCGATCTTTGAGCAGATCATGCTTGAAGTGATGTACGAGGTTCCTTCTGCCGAAGGAATCAAGAAGGTGCTGATCCCAGCTGGAGTCATCACCGAAGGCAACAAACCCCAGCTCTTAGGCGAAGGCGAAATCAAGCGAGCTTCGTAAGTTATCTTTCGATCGGCATGAGAGGCGGCTGTCTGGGTTCAGACAGCCGCCTCTTTCCTGAGTGATCTACCCGTGATCCTTCATCTCGGCGAAGACCGAGAGATATTGATCTCCCTTCTTGATTTCCTTTTCCCTCGCCCGAGTTGCATCTGTAACTTCACAAATCTCGACCAGGGTAGCAAGGTCAGATGTGAGCACTTTACGATCCTCGTCGTTCAGGCGATAACTCACCATGCTCTTCCACTCTCCCCAATCTCCTCCACCAGCAGCGGGCAGACCTTCCTTGGACGTCAGCTTGATTCCTGCGGTTTTGAATGCTTCGGCTGGAGTCATCTTTTCGGGCATCAGAGCCATGATGTTCGCGACCTTAGGAGTCTGATTCGGCGAGCTGGTCAGCATGATCCAGACAACGCGGAAGCCCTTGATGTTTGAAAACCTCAGCCGGACGAAGTCAGTTGGCTCACTCCCGACCCCGGCTCCGCGCATCTTGAACATCTCACGCTTGAGTGGTGTTCCGAACCTTTTCGTAACGAACTCTTCAGGCTGCATCCAGAGCGAAGGCAGATCAAGCGGCTTCATTGCTGGAACAGGATCCAAAAGATGGGAAGCAAGAACGAGAGAAAGAACAAGGCTCATGAGGTGACCTTACCCATTTGAAGCGAAAAAATTCAGAGGAAAGATTCTCACAAATCCGCAAATCCTCCGGAATTCCTAACACAATGGTCCTAGCCTCAAAACATGGCAAAGTAATTCTCAGAAAAGAAACTTATCGTTTTTGCCGCTCTAAGCAAGAAGTACCAAGAGCAATGGAAAGAGTCTTTTTTTGAACATAATAATCGTGTTCGAGGCGCGGGATTCGGCTTGCCTGGCATGAGGTTCGCCGGATTTTGCGTCAGCGACGGAGACTGTTGCGGCATGTCCCCAACAAACTGCTCATCACCAGTCTTTTGCCCAATCAGGAGCAGTGATGTCTGCTTCGTATTGGTTAGGGTTTGCATCGTAGAGCAAGCCGTCTGGACCGTAGATGCAGCCTGCTTCCAATCGGACCTCGCGTCCGGCTTGATCTAAGCCAACGACTGCCTCGGCGGAAGACTCTAATTTATAAGCATGATCGCGCGAGAACGTTGAAAAGTCTTTCACTTTCGTCTCCGTGAAAACGCATGGATTCTTTGCGTTGACGGTGACCTCGCAACCGGTAGGACATACCAAAAAATCGTCGGGCGTAATGGCTAAAGGCGGGGTCCACATTCCGGTGCTGACGTAAAGTTCTAAAGGCTCAAGGTAGGGTGGTCTGCAGATAAAGCTCTTGCTCAGGAATTTTCCGCGTTCGTCAAACTTCCCCGCCGCGCGTTTGATCATGATCGCCATGTGGGTGCCGGAGGAGTTCAAAGTCGCCTCGCCCACCTTCGCCTGAATCCATTGCCCGGGGGTAAAGATGTCATTGGCGGTGTCCCAATGAATGAGTTGGGTCACACTAGCCGGCCCCCGACGCGCAATGATACAAACCGGAGCCGCGGTCGCGAAATAGGCTTTAAGACGAACTGAGGAAGAAGATTGCATGGGCGGGACTCCGTTATACTCCTTTCCTGAGGAGATTGCATCCGCGAAGAGTTTCCGCACGTAAGGAAAGCCATGACAGAATTGCATCGAGCAGCCACCATTGGGGACATTGATTTGGTCTTGCGTGAGCTTGCGGGAGGCTCCGATGACCTCATTCACAAGATGGATGACGAGACCTGGCAGACTCCTCTCCACTGCGCATGCGCCAGCGATATGCTTGTTTGCATCAAAGTGCTCATTGAGAAAGGCGCTGATATCGAGGCAGTTGATTTGGCGTACAAGAAGCCAATTCACCTTGCCAGGAGCGAGACTGCGCTTCGGATTTTGCTTGACGCTGGTGCAGATCCCAACGTCACCTCAGCCGCTGGAGCGTGGGCTGGGCAGATATTGGTGCCTTTGATTAACTCCTTAACCCTTCGTGGAGAGATCGGTCTTGCGAAAGTCTTAAGAGAGTACGGCGCTGATCCGATGGCAGAACCCGTTGATGGGGAGAGAGTGCTGAAGATTCTTGACTCTGAAAGTCCATTCGAGTTCTTGCCCGAAAGAGTCGCGCAAAGCGATAGCTTGATGGTTCATGTCCGAAGGATGTCCAAAGATCTGACCCGGTCGCCCGAAGAATGGGTGGCGTTATTCCCGGGTCAAGACCTTTCCGCAATCCTACACCCGCCTTTGCCTGATCAAAGTCTACAAACTTGGGCCGAACGCGCTCAGTCCATCCTGGAAGATCTGGAGAAGGTTGCGGAGTGTATCCGCCAATACGCTCCGCCGGATAGAACAACCAAACTGCTAGCAGTACTAGAAACTCGGCGATCCAAAGAAGAACATAAGATCTTGCTACGCAGGAGAAGAGAAGAATACGCGTTTTCCCGGGGTTGGAAATTTTAACCGCCTTATCGCCTAGCTCTGTTCCTAACTGCCCCTCACGCCGATGCTAGTGTCTGGTGCGGCAGTGATACTTCTATCGGCGCTGGGGCTTGCCATCGCGATTATCGTTGCGGGGCAAGGATTCGGTTCGATCCGCTGGCCGTACTGGATTCTGATGTTCGCCATTGTCGGGCCTACCGTCGTCGCATATGCAAAATGGGCCAAAGTCCCTGCTGGTCGGGTGTAGCATTCAGATTACAGGCACTCTGTTTCGCAGGTATTCTTCTTTGAAGTACGACTACACTAACGGAAGTTGAAATGCCTGATCTAATTGATGAAATTCGCCAAATCGCTGCCAAGATTGAAAAGTCCAAGGCAATCGTCCAAACAGAAGAAGCGACGAAAAATGCCTTCGTAATGCCCTTCATCTCAGCACTGGGGTATGACGTTTTCGATCCAACCGAAGTAACGCCTGAGTTCATCGCAGATGTCGGAGTCAAGAAAGGCGAAAAAATTGACTACGCGATCATGAAGGACGGTAAGCCGATTGTGCTTTTCGAATGCAAACATCATTCGGTAAACCTTGATTTGGACCACGCTAGCCAGCTCTTCAGATACTATGCATGCACCGACACTAGGGTCGCCATTTTGACTAATGGGGTCGAATATCGTCTGTTCACGGACCTTGATGAAAGGAACAAGATGGATTCAAAGCCATTTCTTATCTTTAAGATTACCGACTTCCCTGAGAGTCTCGTACCTGAGCTGAAAAAGCTTTCTAAATCTGCCTTTGATATCGAAGCAGTGCTTTCAAGTGCCGCCGAGCTCAAATACATGCGGGAGATTAAGCATTTGATCGCACAACAACTCCTGAATCCGAGCGAAGAATTTGTTAGTTTCTGCGTCAAAGGTATTGGCGCGGGTCGAATGACTCAAAGCGTGAAAGATCAGTTCACACAATTAACTCGTAAGGCACTGAACGGATTTGTTACTGATCAGCTCGGGGAAAAGCTAAAGGCCGCTTTGGGGAATAGCGCTCCAAACGTCTCCTACGAAACCAAAGTAACAAGCGACTTTGTAGAGGCCGAAAGTAAACAGGATTCAGACCCAACGATCGAAACAACGATGGAAGAACTGGAAGCGTTCTATATCGTCAAAGCGATTTTACATGGTGTCGTTGACCTTAAGCGAATTGTGCACCGTGATCAAAAGAGCTACTTTACGATCCTGCTTGATGATAATAATCGGAAGCCAATTATCCGGTTATGGTTCAACCGCCAAAAGCAGAAATACGTTAGTCTTTTTGACGAAGAGAGAAACGAGGAGAAAATTGCCATCTCTGGACCTGACGAAATTTATGCCTTTACAGACAAGATACGTGCCCGGGTTGTAAATTACGATTCCGAGAAGTAGAGGTCCGAGGTGATTAGTTCCTCCGCGGATCTCCTTTTTTTCATTCTCGCTGCGCTCTGCTTCGCGATTACGGTTCCCTGGCCCGCGCATCTTTCTCGTGAGGGACTTGAGTCATTGGCGATCCAACTTCCGCGCATGCGTGACATGGCGGAGCAAATGGGCGTGCCCTTTTCAAAGGAAGCGTTCTGGGGACAGATCCCGAATCCGCCAAGCGCGGTCACGTTAGACTTTATCGAGAGCCTAAAGGCGATAGAAGAAAGCCCGGAGGTCGAAGAATTGCGATCCATTTTGGACCAGCGCGGCTACAATAACGGGGGAGAGAGGGTACAAGAGCTTTTGCACTGCATTCGACCTGAATACGATCGCATCAGGGGTCTAATGAATAACCCTGATTGGCATCTCTTGATCGACGATTCGGACAGCTGCGTATCCATCCATCGCGAATACTACTTGCGCTCTCGCTGGTTCACCATTGTTCAAGGCTACTTTGCGCTTCAGCATGCCGAGCAAGGGGAAATGCTCAATGCCCTTGACTTACTTGAATTCAGCTATCAAATTACTACAAGAATGCTTTGCGGAAAAGCGACCTTCGACTTCCTTGTTGCTGGAGCAGTCGCGGGAAGTGCTCAATCCAACCTAAGAAGATTGATTCCCTTTCTCACAACAGTCGGCGAAATCCGCGAAGCCAGACGGATTTCCCAGATTAGATTGCTCGCCAACCCCTCCGAATACATTATCGGAAGTGCAATTGACGACATCGTGCGTACCGCGAGTCTCGAATATTACGACTTACAATTCACCGGTTGGGAAGACATGCCGGATTTTGCTCACGCCATGCCTGCCAAGACCGATAAAACGATGATGAAGTACTTGGATGAGGTCCGAAAGCTTCCAGTCGTGCTCGTTCGTGATGCTTATCATTGCCTCATTCTCAAGGCGAATCTTGTGCTCTTCCATCCTGATGTGCGGACAATGGAGTTTGGCGAAGCGGAAAGCACCTTGCGCCAAGCAATTCTCGCCCTGTTTGACAGCAAGGAATTGCCTCCGCGAGCCAGAGAGCGGTATGAGAGCGAGACCCTCTTCTCTCAGTTCAGTTTCGTCCCAGATTGGCAAACCATCCGGTGCTCCCTCCGCGTAGCTCTGGCGATGATGGAAGCAAGAGCAAAATCTGGGCAATATCCCATGACACTCAGCGAGCTGGATGACCTCGATTTAGAGACCCTTGAGGAAGTCCGACACGGCCGGGTGTTTCTTCAAGATGGAGGAATCCACGTAAGGACGATGCACACATTTGGTGGAGTGATCGGACCAAAAGGCATCCCCCCGATCGTGTTACCCTCATAAAGCAGAATTAACGAAGCGTTTTCGTCCCGGTTTGTTCACGGCACAGTAGCCACCTCAAGCTCTAATCCGAGCCTTGTCGCTAGAAGCAGGATATCCTTCTCCGCGATTTCAGGTGAGACAAATAGCTCAGCCAGAATCTGGTACTTCATTCCGCCAATCGAAAGCGGCGCCCTTTCGGAATCTTTCCAGGGTTGCCTAGCTTCTATGACCCTCTCGCCTCCCCAAGTCACCACTGGACGGATTCCGCCCAGGTCAACTTCAACCGGTTTATCAAGATAGGTGATAGGAAGGTTCTTGGATACAAAATGAAGGCCGACTTCCTTTAACTTTACTTCCGCAAAGGTCCTTTCGCCGTCCGTCAAAGCCAAAACTTCGTCTCTCCTTAGATAAAGTTTGGCCATGATCCACACAAAAAACGCAATTGCTCCAAAATAGCTAGGGAACGACATGAAAAAAATTACTATTGCTACGCAAGCCATGGTAACTTCAAGTACCGTAACACCCAGATTATTGGTTTTCACATAGAGGAAACTTCTCGAGAATGCCGATCGGGGTTCATGGAGTTCCGGCAAGGCGCCGCTTTCGCCATAGCTCGATTGCATCAGTTCCGACTTTCTCATCGCGCCGCTCCTCAATCCTGAATCGAATATAACTCTACCCTAGGTGTGATGCGTAAAATCCAAGAAAAACTGATCTTAACTTAGCGTTACGCAAGGATTTCTGCCCCTCTGATCAACGCTTTCCGCAGGATAATTAGCGTGTCTCCAAATCGTCTCGCGGAACTCGTTTCTTTCGAAATTCCAACTTTACGGGATGTAGACTTTGGTACTCAGATAACCAGAATCGAGACACCGGAAACCTTGGCACAGGATTTGCGTCTCACACCATGGCTCCCCGGTGTACCAGATTCTTACAAAAATTTAACCACACTGTCACAAATGCCGCCGAGAATACGTATTCCCATGTTAAACTAGGTCCAAGATGATGCAACGAAGCTCCTCTAACTTCTTTTTGATCGCCGCACTCAGTGCCGCAGTCGCGATCGCGAATGCGCAGAGCTTGGAGTCACCACGTCCCCAGACCAATATGACGTGGACTTATGATCAGATCACCACATCGAATTGGCACGGCGAACTCTCGGTAAAGCTCACCAAAATTCCAGCAGGGTCAACCGTCTACCTCCGGCGCGGAGCCCGACCAACTCTCACCCAGTTTGATCACGTTTTTACGAAGGTCAAAGAAGGCTCGACGATTCGCGTCACAAACAAGTCTGTTCCGGCTCTCCAAACATCAACCTATCACATTGGGGTTTACCACTCGCGCGTCACTCCGGCAAAGTTCACAAAGCAAGTGAGCATCGTTAAATCGGAATTTGACGGTAAAGGCGCGATTCCATTCACCGGTGGAACCACTTTCCGAATCTGGGCACCGAATGCATCTGGAGCCAATGTTGCTGGTCAATTCAATAACTGGAGCACAACGCAAGCTACGATGGTCAGCGAGCCAGGCGGTTGGTGGAGCCTAGACTTGCGCAACGCTCTCGCGGGTCAACAATATAAATTTGTTTTGAAGAATGGCACCAACACTCTTTGGCGTAATGATCCTTGGGCAAGAAGTTTGACAAACTCCGTTGGAAACTCGGTGATCGTCGATCACAAAGCCTTTGTTTGGACGAACAATAATTTCGCAACTCCATCGTGGAACGATGCGGTCATTTACCAAATGCACATCGGTACGTATAACGATACTCCCGGAGGAGTGCCTGGAACCTTTAGTAGTGCAATCCTGAAGCTCGATCACTTACAGGATCTGGGAGTGAACGTGATTAAACTGCTGCCCGTCCAAGAGTTTCCCGGTGACTACAGCTGGGGATATAACCCTTCCCACCAATTCGCGGTTGAATCCGCTTACGGTGGACCAGCGAATCTTAAGAGATTTGTTAACGAGGCAAACGCTCGCGGAATCGCGGTTCTTTTAGATGTTGTTCACAATCACTACGGTCCGAGTGACCTTGGGATTTGGCAATTTGACGGTTGGTCACAAAATGGTAGAGGTGGGATTTTCTTTTACAATGACGATCGGGCGATCACCCCTTGGGGCGATACAAGGCCAGATTTTGGTCGAGGAGAAGTCCGGCAGTTCATCCGCGATAACCAAATGGAATGGGCCAACGAATATAGGGTCAGCGGATTTAGATGGGATTCGACTCTGAACATTCGCCGCACAAACTCCGGAGATAATCCGGACGGCTGGAGCTTGTTGCAATACTTGAATAACGAACTAAAAGCCTCGCAACCTTGGAAGATCAATATCGCGGAAGACCTCCAGAATGATTCATGGATCACTCGACCAACGAGCCAGGGCGGCGCCGGATTTGATGCCCAATGGTCGAATTATGTCCACAACATTCGTAGCCAAATCACTGGTGGCGATGACAATGCGCGAAGCATGTCCAACGTGCGCGCCCAGCTCTTGGAAAACTTCAATGGAAATCCAATGCAGCGCGTGATTTACACCGAATCACACGATGAAAACGCAAATGGCAAGCAGCGTGTTACTAGCACGATTGATCCCGCAGATCCTGACTCCATCTGGGCACAGAAGAGATCTACCTTAGGGGCCGCGATCACCCTTACCGCACCTGGAATGCCGATGATTTTCCAAGGTCAGGAATTCTTAGAAGATGGTTGGTTCGCCGATACAGATCCAATTGATTGGACGAAAAACACGACTTACGCCGGAATCAAGGCACTTTATCGCGACCTCATTCGTTTGCGTCGGAATCTTAATGGGAGCTCCAACGGCATGCGGGGCAATAATATCAACGTTCACCATATGAATGAGTCTAATAAGGTCATCGCTTACCACCGCTGGATGAATGGTGGAACGAATGATGATGTCGTTGTCATCGCGAACTTCAGGAACACGACCTACAACAACTATAGAATCGGTTTACCACGGGCCGGTGGATGGAATGTGTTATTCAATAGCGACTGGAACGGCTATTCCTCGTTGTTTGGGAATATAAGCAACTTTAACTTGAACACCACTGCTCCAGCTCAAGACGGAATGGCGCAAAGCGGTACCGTGAATTTGGCGCCCTATTCGGTTGTGATTCTGGGTAAGAGTTAAGTTCTCGCGTGACCGATGGAGGCAAGTTGAGCATCGAGATCGGAGGTGACGGTCTCGATTGCTTCGATCATCCGATCACACGCAGCCAGCGGCCCTCCGGTGTAAGGCCAAGTCAAAACCCCACGATTGTGAGAACAGTCTTTTTGGATGCGCTGGAGTAGGTTCCAAAGCCTTGGATTGTGATCCACATTTGGTCTCCAGTGAACAACGAGACGACCGGCGGCACCATCCATTTTGTCAATCTTCAGCTTGTGCGCTCGCATTCTCAGGCGCATAATCCACAAGGCTCGCTTCGCTTCGTCTGGCATCTTTCCGTAGCGATCGGTGATCTCCTGCTCCACTTCCGCGAGTTTCTCTGGAGTGCGTCGACTCATCATTGCCTGATAGTAAAAAAGCCTTTGAGTCTGATCCGGGATGTAGCTTTCCGGAATAAACGCCTTTGTTGGGAGATCTAAAGGTGGTAAAGGCTCGAGTCCATCCAATGGATCCTTGTAAGAAGCCTTTCCAGTTTCGCCATCCGCATGATGCTTCAGGAATTTCACTTCTTCGGCAATCAACTGCATGAATAAATCATAACCAACCGTCGCCATTGTCCCGTGTTGCTTCGCACCTAGTAGGTCACCAGCACCCCTGATTTGCAAGTCTCGAAACGCTAGGCTGTATCCCGAGCCCAAAGCACTGAATTCCTGCAATGCTTGTAACCGACCAACCGCGTTCTCGCTCAGAACCTTGTTATTTTCGTGCAACAGGTAGGCATAAGCTTGGCGATCTGATCGCCCTACTCGTCCTCTTAATTGATAAAGCTGCGCAAGACCCATCCTATCGGCGTCCTCAACAACAAGAGTATTTGCATTCGGGATATCCAAACCTGATTCAACGATTGTCGTGGAGATAAGGATGTCCGCTTCGCCTCGAATGAACGCGAGCATGACGGGTTCGAGTTCTTTCTCGTGCATCTGGCCGTGACCAACGACGATCTTTGCGTTTGGAGCGAGTTTCTGAATCTCATCCGCGATGTGATAAATCCCCTGGACCCGGTTGTAAACGTAATAAACCTGCCCACCTCGGGCGAGTTCGCGCAAAACGGCTTCGCGGACGACTTCTTTACTATAAGGACGAACAAAAGTCCTCACCGGTAAACGTCCAGGAGGCGGATCAGTGATCAAAGACATCTGACGAATGTCCATCAAAGCCATGCTCAAAGTCCGGGGAATCGGAGTCGCGCTCAGAGTTAAAATGTCTACCGAAACTCTTAGCTTCTTCAACTGCTCTTTGTGCTTGACTCCGAATTTCTGCTCTTCGTCAATGATCACAAGACCCAGATCCTTGAATTTGATCTCGCTGTTCAACAATGCATGAGTTCCGAGAACAATATCAACAGAGCCATCTTCAAGTCCTGCGAGTGCTTCACGACGTTCGGACGTTGTTCTAAAGCGATTAATGAGCTCCAACTTAATCGGAAAAGCCCCTAGTCTTTCTTCAAAGTTCCGGAAATGCTGCTCAGAAAGAATGGTAGTCGGGCAAAGGATGGCAACTTGCTTACCGGCTTGGGCAACTTTGAATGCAGCCCGAATAGCGACTTCCGTTTTCCCGAAACCTACATCCCCACACACGAGGCGATCCATTGGAAAGTCTTGCTTCAAGTCAAGCTTTACGTCATTGATCGCCCGCATCTGGCTCGGCGTCTCCACGTAGGGGAACGTCGCTTCCATCTCCCCCTGCCACGGACTGTCCGGGCCAAAAGGGATGCGTTGTACCGTCTTCCTTTCCGCATAAAGGCTAGTGAGATCTCTTGCAAATTCTCTAGCTTCTTCGCGAGCTTTTTTGACTGTCTTTTGCCATTCCCCACCGGTTAAGCGATTCAGCTTTGGATTCGCATCTCCGGGGTTCAAATACTTCTGAATCCGATCAAGCTGATCAGCAGGGACGTACAGCTTGTCCGGAGTCGCGTATTCAATAAACAAAAACTCTTTCTCGACTCCAGCAACGGAGCGTTTCACCAAACCTCTAAAGATGCCAATCCCGAAGTTGATGTGAACAACAAAGTCACCTTCTTTAAGGTCTAAGACTGTTGTGATCGGGGCGCCTTCATTGAACTTTCTTTGCGGTAGTTTCAGCCTACCTACACCAAAAAGCTCCATGTCGGTGAGCAAACACACCTTATCTTGCGGGAAAAGTGCTCCACCAGCGATGTTTCCGGTGACCATATACAATCCAGGCGCGTCTGGAGTTGTATCTTGCTTGATTTCGTTAGCGAATAACTCAACCTGATCGAGCATTGCCTTTGCCCTAGTCGGCTGATCGGTGGCGAAGAAGACTCTATACTCAGCCTCGATCCAATTCTTTATGCTTTGCACCAAATAAGCCGCTTGAGAACGATAAGGAGATGTGCTTAATCCGTCAATCTCCACAATTTTCGGATGCCCCATCCACGAAGGAATCGCCCCAATCGCGGTAAGCGCGATCCAATTCGGACCATTTGCCATCTTTTGCGGTGAATAAAGGTAGTCATTCGCGGTGGCAGTGAGGATTTCCCCGCGTTGACTTCGTGCGGTCAGAGCCTCCGAAAGATCTTCCTCCGCCCTAGCCGCAATCGGTTCGAGTTCGAAAGGATCATCCAACATGACAATCCCATTCTCCCCGAGCAAATCAATCGCACACCCCGAATCCGGGTGCAATAATGGCCGGTAAAGCTCCAAGCGATCAAAGTACACGCGCTGAGAAAGCGCGGAAATGTCCGAATCCACCAGCAAGTTCAGCCGAGACGCGGTTTCTTCGTCCAATCCCGCGCATTCTTGCTCCAAAGTCCGCTGAATCATGCTCATAAAAGCCTGCAAATCCGTCTCAGCGGGGTAGATCACTTCGCGACTTGGCGCGAGCACCAGTTCTTCAATCTTGGAAATGGAGCGTTGAGAATTGGGATCAAAAATTCTCATACTTTCCACTAAATCATCAAAGAATTCAATGCGAATCGGCTGCTCCATGCCCATCGCAAACACGTCCAAAATCCCTCCGCGCCGGCTATATTGGCCCGGAACGCGCACGGGTTCGGCGGGATCATAGCCCAATCTTTTCAGGCTATCAATGATCGAATCCATGTCCACGGTGTCATTCACGCGGACCTCAAAGAATGCGCTTTCCAGCAAATCGCGCGGCAAAGTTCGCTCGAGCGCGGCCTGCGGAGTCGTGATCACAATCCCCGGCACGTCGCCGACCAGGAATCGCAATGCCCCAATTCTGTCACTCAAGGCGACACTTTCCGGCGAAGCATCTTCAAACAGCGCGCTTAATCCCGAAGGCAATTGCCGAATCCGCGAATCCGGGATCCCACAAAGCTGCAATTTCGCTTGCCAAATCAGGGCTTTTTCGTGAGACGAAACAATCAGCAGCAGAGGACGCGGATTGTTCTTAAAGAGCGACGCAACCAGCAAAGGACGCGCATCGGGCGCAACATTACTCCACTCCGCCGGCAACTCGGGGGAGGTCAAAATCTGGCTAAACCGCTCATTTTGGGTGAGCCACTTGGCCCACTCGCTCATTCGCATAATGCTGAATTGATTCTACCGGGGATGGGTGGGAATCGTTTTGATTGAAAAAGAAATGTCCTAGGCTCTTTCAAGAAAGTGCCCAGGACAGCAGTGAAGTCTTTAATGTAATCGTGAAAAGTAATGATTTAACCCGGCAATATCCGCAAAGCCGTTCAAAAAATTAAGCCAGTTTCTTCTTGCGTCGTAAGGCAATCAGACCAATCCCAAGGCCAATCATCGTTGCGGGTTCAGGTACAGGCTGAGTCCAGAGCAATCCTTCTTGTTGGTTTGTGGCGGTGTTGAATCCTTGACCAGAGATGTAATAGTTCACGCCATCAGACCAAATATCATTGGCTGCTGAGCTGGAGTAACCGGTTAGCGTCGCATGCAAATCAACCCAAGAGTTACTGGTACCCGTCCAAAGCCCAGCTTTAAATGTTGATCCAAAAGTGGCACCCCCAACCTGAATGCCATTGAAGACACCTCGTGCCTCTGAAGTGGTTGCCCCAGTAGGATTTAGGTTAACAAATGACTCCTTCGTTCCCCTCCAAAGAGCCGCTACGTCCCGAAAGCTTGAATTTCTGGCCGACCCAACCTGCTGATCCCCACTGATACCGCTTGCATTTGAGCCAATATATCCAACAGGATTAAGGTTAACGTAAGACTCAGCTGTGCTGGACCAAAGTACGGCTAAAGACCCTCCGGCATTTGTCGGTCGCAGGTTCCCAACTTGACGACCGTTTTCCATGTCGCTTAATGAAGCACTGTAAAACCCGTTTGGCACTAGGTTAACCGTCGTACCAGAGGTTAAATTCCACACACTCGCGCGCGATGGTACTCCTGGATAGTTAATATAGCCCGCATATTGATTTCCGTCAGCGGCTCTTATTTCCGATCCAGTTGCACCATCGGGGTGAACACTAGTCCATGAGTTAGTAGTAGTGGACCAATATCCCGCACGAAATTGTCCGGAGGTATTCACCGTGCCGTAAACTTTATCTTCAAACACCTGATACGTGACTGATGAAGCTGCCCCAGCTGGAAGAATGGAAACCCAGCTATTTGAAGTTCCCGACCAATATCCACCTTGAGTGACGCCATTTATGACCGCAGATCCGACTTGGATCGTCCCATTTCCGTGCCGAATGCGAGATGAAGTTGATCCTTCTACAAAGAATCTCTGGACGGTCCACGAGGCTTGGGAACCCGCACTCAATAAAGGAAGAACTGCAAATAGAGCTACTCGAAGATTGACTTTCATATAAATCCTAACCTAACACTGCACTGAGCAGTATCAAACACTTTTTTAGACGGGACGGTGGGATTTTGCGTTCGGGGGGAACGGTCTTTTGGGTGAATCTTAACATTCACTGGCTGGACCTAACCTCAGTGAGTACGGACGGAGATTTTGGGGTGAATTTTCAGGTCTTGTTCTGGGTACTCAACCACCCCGAACCCCTCCATCTTGGAGGGGTAAGAGTTCTTTTTGCGCTATCGCGCAAAAAGGAACCAAAAACGAAATGACCGGAGTGGAGAAGCGCATTACGCTCACAAGTCGCCCGCGAGTCCCCTTTCGCCTGCATGAATCTCACAATCCCGCAAACGGGGACAGGGTTAAGGAATAGGCTTGATGGTCCAATACAGACTTTTGAGCCTTTCTTCGGGCATCGCTTTCGTGCTTTTGTCGGCAAATGCGATGATCGCCCTATTTGTTGGAACGTAAGCCACTTGGTTCATTCCGCCGCTTGCCGAAGGACCGGGCAAGGTGCTGAGAAAGAAGAGCGGAACTTCTGACGGCAACTCTAATTCTGCCTCTGCCCTTCCCGAAAGATCTCTGTTTAAGGCAAACCGGGTCGTCACTCGGCCCTTAGCCGCGATTTTCGGAGTCACGGCCTTCCGGTCTTGGAGGTAACGGGCTATAGAGGTCTCCCAGTTATTTGCAAATGGGAACCTATCGTCGTTTGCTTCAGCGTACATGTATGTTGCGTTCGCCAAGCCTCTAGCGCTTTTGAAAGCCTCATTTCTCATCGCGAAATATCCTGCGTGGGCAAAGGCTGGGTATGGAAATGTAGCCCAAATCGGCGTTCCCAATGTGGAAATTCCGGCCAAACCGACGAGAATCCAGCGCCAAGTTCCTTTCGCTTTTCTGGGAGTTCTTGCGGATCTTCCTGAGGGTTGGATTGGCATTGCCATGGCAACTCATTTTAGACCGAAAGCTGGCCGAGATGGTCGTTTTTACTCGATAGGATTGGCAAAGAACCTAGCGTAATTCTTTGTCTTCGTCCAAGTTGGATTAAATCCGCCACCTCCAAGCCGAATGGAAAGATAAGAGCCTGTAGTTGCACCCAATTAGTCATCGTCATCTCAACCGGAGCGCAGCGGAGCGGAGAGATATGATCGGACTTATGTATGGGAACGAGTTCGGAAGATCGCTTACGCCAGTGCAAAGTGATCGGTTAACTCTTTCTCACACCCCTGTACAGTCATATTTCTCGGCTCCGCTCGAAATGACGATTGGAAATTCTGTGTTCTTATCCCAGGCCATATTGCCATTAGCGCATGGAGGCGATCCTCGCCTTGATTGCAAGTTGCTTTTTGGGTAGATTACGTGGTCTGTACAGCGATCCCTCGAAGCCTCCACACGAGGGCGGGATGGAGGCATGATAGATTCCCCCTCCCTTTAGCGTGTTGGACCAGTCGTTATCCGAATCTTCGTCGCTAAGGGGAGGGGTTAGGGGTGCGGAAACGCGATTGCTTTCAAATTTAGAAAGCATCCCCACCCTAAGTCCCTCCCCTTGCCCACGAAGCTCAGGAGAATGTCAAAACAAAGCTGGGCAAGAGGAGGGACTTGTTTGAACAAAAATAAAGCCCCCAGGCGTTTGCCTGGGGGCCGGGATTTTCAATGAGTCTCAACCAAGAGCGAGCTTACTTGTCGCCTTCTTTGCCTTCAAAAGATCGTCCGGTCGCTTCACTTGGAACGGTCGTGACTTCTTTTGATTCAACTGCGCCTTCAACAGGCTTGTCGGCGTCAGGAGCATCGGAGCTTCCACAACCGATTGCGAAAAATGCCGTTAGGCTAACGATGAGAAGAGTGATTTTGGTTTTCATGGTGTGCACGATGGGGCTTGGGAGGTTACTGTTCCGGCTAGGTAGGTGGCAGGATCAGCAGTTTCGAAGTCGAAATCTGGTCGGAAGAAGTATGGGTAGCAGGAGTTTTGGCTGTACCATCGTCCGCACGGGATCTTCTTTCGGCCATGGTTGGCGAATGGATTTCGGCGAGGGTCGGCTCGCTCGGCTGGATTCGGAGTAATTCCGTTTCCTGGCAGTCTCTTGTACTTGACGCTGGTGTCGGAATTGCCAAAGAGCATTCCTCCGGTGAAAACGTCCATGCCTGTGTTGCTGGTGTTGGTGGTGTAGCCACCGATGTTGTTGTTAGCACCAGAGCATCCGGTGGTATCGGGAGTATAGACGCAGGGAGCGCCGGTATTTCCGCATTGCATCCAAGGAGAAGCGTAGCCGTAGCCATAAAGCGATCGCTTTCCGTGGCCGTGCCACCAGGTTACGAGGCTGCTCGGTGCGGCAATGCTACTTTGTGAATAGCTTTGGAGCAATCCGTTGTAGGTAAACGTGATTGCGGGCAAACCTGCCGGCTGAGGAGTGGTTGGACCGAATGTTCCGGCGGTGCGAATCACTGATCCGACGCTGTCGGCGAGGATTTGCACGTTCTTCATGTACGGTTGGATCGAGTTCATGACGAACTGTTCGGCAACATCCTTCTTTGCTTGCGGTTCTGCCGCGCCCAATTGGCTTGCCGGAACTGGCATGAAGCGGTCCCAAGTCCATTCGACGGGAACACCCGCGCCAAGGTTAAGGGGAGTGCCCAAAGGCATGAGATCATCATTATCCGTGCAATAGCCGACGGTCGCTAAACCGATTTGCTTAAGACTATTGATGCTGGCCGTTTTCTTTGCGGCGGTTCTTGCTTGCGCGAAGACCGGGAACAGGATTGCGGCGAGGATGGCGATGATCGCGATGACGACCAAGAGTTCAATGAGCGTGAACGCTCCAAATCTACGGCGATTTGATAATTTCATTTTACGATGGCTCCGCGGATTCCTTTTCGCTTTTGCACAGGAATCAACACTACTTTAACACGGAATGGACGGATTTGAGAGTGTTTCTGCCTCAAAATGTTAAATTTCGGCAAGTAATTCGCGCAGATTGCCGATTGTCATGTCTGGTTCGGGGCCGTCGGCTGGTTTTTGCTCGGGTTCGGTCTGACTTGGCGGCACGTCGGACGGTCTTCTGATCCATGCGGTTTGCCATCCGGCGTTGATTGCGCCGACGATGTCGTGGCTGTAGCTGTTTCCGACCATGAGAATCTGCTGAGGGTCTGTGCCCCCGGTCAGTTCCATGGCGAGTTTGAAGACTTTGGACTCAGGTTTGCCGATTTCCATCTCGCCTTCGATGAGGATCGGATCAAAATCGTCTTGAAGTCCGAGGGTATTGACCTCTTGCCGCTGAATATCGGCGGGGCCGTTGGTGATGAGGCCGAGTTTGTATTTGGGTTTGAGGGCTTCGATGACCTCTCGGGCTTCCTCGAAGAGCTGAAGATTCTTATCGCGCAGGAATCCATAAGAATCGCCAAGATTTTCCGCCAAACTTGTATCAACAACGCCAAGTTCTTCGAGCGTGTACTGCATCTGGAGGTCTCGGGTGGGTTTTCCTACCTTGAGATATGTTTTGTAAAGATCGGTTTGCTTGAGGGTGGGGCCGAATTTTCGAAACGCAGTCGCCCATGCTGCAATCATTTCGTCGGGAGTCTTGTTATCCACCGGGAAATCTGTGAAAGTCTGCCGAAGAGCCGCCTTGCTCGCGTCCCAATAGCCGCAAAGGGTGTCGTCGAGGTCAAAAAATACGGCTTTGATGGGGGTTTTGATCGGCATACGGGTTATTTTGGGGCAAATTGTGTTGGATTTGCTGAGGCTTTATTGCGCTGGGATTCTGGTATCAACGTAGAACCGTGGGGATGATCGCGCAGAATTTAGAAAAGATTCGGGGGGATTTGGTGAAAAACGCCAAACTCGTTGGTCGTGATCCTTCTTCGGTCACCTTGGTTGCGGTGAGTAAAACCGTTCCGATTGAAGCGATTCGAGAAGCCTATGATTGTGGGCAAAGACACTTCGGAGAGAGCCGATTGCAGGAAGCACTCCCAAAGATTTCGGCATTGCCTGACGATATTGTGTGGCACTTCATCGGCACGCTCCAAGGGAATAAAGCAAAAAAGATCGCGGAGCACTTTTCTTGGATCCATTCTCTGGCAAATCTGGATCATTTGCGCGAAATTGGCAAGGCGAACGCTAAACCAAACCTCTTTATTGAAGTAAATATCGCAAAAGAAGAAAAAAAGTCGGGAATTTTGCCCGAGGCGCTTGACGAATTCAGTAAAAGTGTCTTACAATGGAACCACGTACAGTTACGAGGGTTAATGATGCTCGGCCCTCCGCTTGACGATGCGGAAGAACAACGCGGGAATTTTAAGGCTTGTCGGCTTTTAGCTGAAGAGATTTTAGAAAACCCAGTTCTGAGCATGGGAATGAGTGGAGATTACGAAGTCGCAGTCCAAGAAGGATCGCATTTTGTAAGGGTTGGCTCTGCAATCTTTGGGCAGCGCGTCTAAATCACAGCATTTAGATCCAGGAAGGACTAATAATATTATGGAAGAGATGGAACTCCAGGAGCGACCTGGATTTTTTAGTCGCATTAAGGGTTACTTCGTTCGCGAGGACGAATTCTACGAGGAAGAGGGACAAGAAACCACTACTCCTACGAACCCAACCACCACCTATCGTGTGCACACACGGTCGCAGTACGGCATTACCGTACGGCGAAATGTTGCTTCTTTCCAGGACGCCGTGATGGCTGCCGATGGTTTGAAGCGCGGTGAGCAACAGATCATGAACCTTTCGTCTTGTGACGAGACTTTGCGCGAGAAGATCAAGGACTTTATGTCTGGCGTCAACTATTCGCAAGAAGGAACTTGGGAAGAACTCGGTACAAACGTGTACCTGCTCGCTCCTGTTCATGCGAATGTCGAAGTTGCTCCGGCTTCACCACGAATGGCCGCCGCGCGCAACTGATATATACAGGTTTTAACCTCATAACGTAAACACTCCAGGGTCAATCAAGGGCTCACCGATGCGGATCGGTGGCCCTTTTCCTGTGAATATGTGTTGGTGGTTTTGGTTTTGTGCCAAACTTTCGATATGAGCGGCTTTACAACCCACACCGGAAGGATCGCGGTTTACAATTCGGATCATGTTGATACGGATCGCATTATTCCCGCGCGCTTTTTGAGCATGGTCACCCGAAGTGGGTACGGAGAACTGCTGTTTGCCGACGTGAAGGGGCACGACTTCCCTCTTGATCAACCCGAAGCCAAGGGGGCAGACATCCTGATCGTTGGAACCAACTTCGGTTGTGGCAGTAGTCGCGAGCATGCGGTTTGGGCGATTCAGCAAGCGGGTTATAAAGTCGTGATCGCAAAGATCACCGACGATAGTCCGGCTTACAGCGACATCTTCCGAGGAAATGCCGGGAATTGCGGACTTGCTTTAATTGATCTTTCTGCCGCGGATCACGACGCAATTGCTGCGCTAGGCTCCGGTGCAGAAGTAAGTATTGATCTTCCAAACCAAACCGTCACGAGTGCGGCAGGGATTGCGAAGTTTGAGATCGGAGAAGCGACAAAGATGCAACTCATCGCTGGGCTTGACTTGGTCGGCATGACAATGCAACACGAAGACAAGATTAGAGAATACGAATCTCAGCTCGAAACGTTTATCCCTACAGGAGTAACAGCTTGAAACAAAAACAGTTTGGATTAATGATCGCCGGAGGAATTCTTTCCGTGCTACTGATGGTGGGTGCATGTGGTTCAAATTCCACCGCAGCCCCCACAAACACCCCAACTCCGGTTGAATCTCCGAAACCTGTTGAACCCATCGCAACTCCGCCTCAAGAGGAAATCAAAACACCTCAAACAACCGCCAGCGAACCTCAAACTCAATCGCCAGCAACTGAAGAAAAGCCAGCCGACAATCCACGCCGGCTTTATCAACTTCACGAATTAGAAACCGTAAAGATCAAGATTGACGGCGAGCATGAATTTACTGCTTGGATTATGGATACAGATGCAAAACGAGCAGAAGGCATGATGTATCTGGTTGCGGAAGATTACAAGCCACATCAATGCATGCTGTTCGTGTTTCCAGATGCGACCGAGCGAGGTTTCTGGATGGCGAATTGCTACGCGGATCTGGACATCGCATATTTAAGCCCCGCAAAGAAGATTCTCACCGTCGCCACAATGAAGGCAATGGATCAGAACCTCACTCCCTCGAAGGGCAAGGCAATGTACGCCCTAGAATTCAAACCGGGACTCCTCAAGCGAAAAGGAATCAAAGCGGGCATGAAAGTCACCTTTGAGCGGGAAGTTAAGTCCAAAGACTGATAATTTCTGTCTGGCAAACAAAAATCCTCGGAGCGAAACGCTCCGAGGATTTTCTTTTTGCTCAACGATCAAAGTTCTTGAGCGACTTCAACACGAATGCCGATTGTTGAGATGACCTTTGCTACATCGTGGCACTCGCTCTCAGATCCATGGTGAACCACCGATTTTCCGAGGTGATCAATTTCCCAAGTTTCAATCTCGGCTTCTTCCATTGAGCACTCTGTGGCAACGAGCAAAATCATGATGACCTCGTCGTAAGTATTATGATCGTTGTTGAATACCGTGACGATCCAGTCCCGTGAAGGCATGGATTCGATCAATTCTCGAATCAGCGGTTGCTCAAGTGTGCTCATCATCGGGTTCATTAGTCTTTCCATTCGGCACACACCTCAACCTTCACTCCAGCCCGTCGAATCACGTCTGCCACGGCAAGACACTCTTCTTCCGATGCGAAGTGCACAGAGGCTCGCCCAATGTGGTGAGCTTCCCACGTCTCTAGCTCGGCTTCCTCTCGACTGCAATTGGTCGCAATCATAAGGGTAAAAATGACGACATCAAAGGGAGTGTGATCATCATTAAAGATCACAACCATCCAGCGGTTCGACTGAACCTCTGGCCCTTGGGATATAGGTAGTGAAATAACTTGACTCATGAAAAAATTGCGTCTTCCATGGATTGTACACAATCCAGTGATATGTTTCAATACTTTTTGAAAATTCGCTCTAAAACGAAGCTAAACATCGCTCCAGCTTGAGGACACGCCCAAAGTAGTGACGACCATTATGGCAAAAAGTGACCAACCATGAGGCTCTCACTTAGGTATTTACTGAGAAAATCTCACACGACCCTCTAGGTTTCAAAAACTCGTGCCGATAAAAACACTAGCATGAGTAGCGGACAAAATATCCCCACCCTCGCCTGGACGGGCGAACGAATGATCCCCGGTCTTTGCGATACCGCGACCGAACTGTTTCACTGGCAAAGGTACCTTTACTTCCGCCCATGGTATCAAGATGCCAAGGTCATGGACGCCGCCAGCGGAGAAGGCTACGGAATCGCATTCGCCGCAAACTATGCTGAGTCTTCCTACGGGATTGACCTCAGCGAAGAAGCGATCAACCACGCGAAAACCCGCTACCCAAAAACCAAATTTGACGTTCAGGACGTTTGCGAGGCCGATTACTCCCAAGCCGATCTCGTCGTAAGCTTCGAAACGATTGAGCACGTTCCTGATCCAGAGAAGCTTCTTCGTGCGTTTGCGTCCTGCACGGGCAAAATCGTCATTAGCACACCTAATCGCAAGACCCATTCGCCAGGAAACAAGCTCGAAGATAAGCCGCTTAATCCGTATCACACGATCGAATGGACACCAAATGAATTCGCAGAACTCGTGAGCAAGATTTACGAGGGCCGGCAAGTTAGATTTCTAAGTCAAGCCTCCCGATGGCCTGGACTCATCACAGAAGGTCTAGATGATGATGCTATGTACTGCATTGCTGTCATTGGTGATGGCGAGCTTCCGCAGTGGCCAAGCATTGGCTTGAGTATGCCAACGGTTAACAACATTCAGCACGGAATGGAAACCATTGTTCACCTCACACGGTTCTATCCTGGGAAGCTACAGTTTGCAGTCGTTGCAAATGGATCAAGCCTCGCAACGCTAAATGAGTGGAGAAAATTTGAGCTTACGATGCCAGAGATCGTCAAGATTATCTCCGTTGAAGAGAATCAAGGCTATGGTATCGGTTCCAATATCGGCTTTGAGTACTTGTCTGGATTAAATCTCGACATTATCGGCGTAACAAATGACGATGTTGCTGCCGTACCATCAACTGTCGTTGAGTTGGTCATGGCATACAAAGCTTTGGAGTCAAACGGCATCAAAATCGGCGCAGTCGCTCCCGTAACCACGAACATCAACGGCCGACAGAAGGTTGATATTGGAACGGTTTCCGACTCGGCAAGCTTGTACTTTAATGCCGAACAATATCACAGCCAAAAGCACAGCACCCTTACCGAGGTATTTCAGATTCGTGGAATGTTTATGCTCTTTGGAAGAGAGTGCCTTGCAGAAGTCGGTGGTTTTGATCCTCGATTCAACATCGGAAACTTCGAAGACGACGATCACAATCTACGATGCAAGCTTGCGGGTTACACGCTTTGGATCGCTGAGGGGTCTTACCTCTGGCATCATGGCTCCCAAACTTTCGGCGCACTTATGGATAACAAGTCCAACAAATACAACGATTGCATCGAAAGAAATAAGGAGATTTTCCAGTGGAAGTGGGATCTGGCGAATTTGGAAGAATGGCCGCAAATCACGGAAGCTCCGGCTGGAGTCCAAATCCGAGTCCCATTTGATGCGACCTGGGATAAGACGTTCCCAGTCAAGATTGACCAGTATGAGTTTGATTTGCTTTCTCAGGCCAGTGATATCGAATTCGCGCAGTGGATGTGGGATCGTATGAAAAATCGTCCTCGAACAATCCGAAAGGACCTGGTGAAACTGCTCATGGATTCCGCCCCACACCTTCAATCTGCGGTGATCGAAGAAAACCTTCAGACCGCAAAAGCAAGCTAAGGCTGATTTAGACGTACGTGAGACCGTCACCACTCACAGTGCTGACGGTCTGTATTTAAATTCTGGTCGTTCCCCGGAGATTGATGTCCATTTCAAACATGATCGACCTGGATTCCAAGTTCGGCGCCTGAATTCGCTCATTGAGCCAGGTCCAAGCCTGGGGAACGATTTGCGTAATCGGCGCAACCACCGTTGAAATCGGAATTCGGTGATCCTCGGCCTCCGGAAAATTACCAAATCCGATCACTTGGCAGTCATTTGGAACAGAAACACCCTTTTCCGTCAAAGCGCGCATCGCTCCAATTGCGAAGGTATCCGTAAAGCAGGAGAAGGCATCTGGCACTCCATGCGACTGGATGTAAGCTGAGATCGCGGCGGCGGCTGAACTCGCTGATTCCTCCGCTGTGCCAATGAAAACAGGCTCCAAACCGGCTTCGTCCATTGCTTCGAAATACCCACGACGGCGTTGCTCCTTCGGAAATCTTTCTAGGACCCAGCTCGGACTGACGTGAACGATCTTTCTGCAGTCGTTTGCAATAAATCTGCGGATAACACTGCGCGAACCCTCAATGACATTCCAGCTTACAGTGTCGGCAAAATCGAACGACTCATTTCCTAAAATCGAGAGCGGAATGCGCTCATTGCCCGGAGTCGTTCTCCAGGTGTTCATCGCCCGGCCCGCATCAATGGACATCACGCCATCCACCGGCCACTGGTAAGGCAATCGAGTTTCCTCACCATAGGCCTGGGCTGACTCGAGACCGACAACCATGAGGTCATAGTGGTCACCCTTAACGGCTTTGCTCAGTTCCGTCAACGTCCGCATGAAGAAGTAGTTGGGACGGTCAATTGGCATCCAGAGGGAAACCATGTTGGTTTTCCCTGTTTTCATTGCTTGCGCAAGGCGATTTGGTTGATAACCGAGCTTCTTCGCCGCTTCCTTGACGCGATCTCTTGTCGTTTCCGGTAACCGAACCTTGAGATTTCCCGACATCACATGCGAGGCAGTTTGAACGGAAACCCCAGATGCGAGCGCGACGTCGCTCAGAGTCACTCGCTTCGATGTCGGATTGGGGTCTTGAGACTCGGTGCGTTCTACCATAACATACTTTGTTTTGATTTTAGACGATAACTAGGTGGAAAAGAAAGCTGATCCGGCGAAGCTGCGACTGCACGATATCGCTATTGTTAGGGAATAATCTTAGGTTAGGTCATGCTAACCTAAATTATCTGAATCATCGACAAAGTTCGTTGAAACCTAGTTTATCGTGCTGGTCCCTACCCCGGGTCCTCTACCTTGAACCAAGACGAGCTCTTTGTGGACCAAATTGACCTCCCCAAAAGGATCGCTGAAACCACCCACTTCCGTCGGACCTGTCATTGACTTTGCTTGCGCGAGAATCAAGCAAAATAGATAGACAGTGACGATCACTCAGCTAGTTATCGCCACGGAGCAAAACTCTTCCCAAGCGTCCTCGGTCGGTGGACCGGATACAGCGCGGAGAATACTCGCCCCATCGCAAACGAGTCCGATTACTTTTGAGTCAACGACAAGCGATTGCAAGCGTTCAGGAAGCTCCTCAATCAAGATCGTACGGTTCCATGCCGACCGTGGAGTCAAATCCGGAATTTGGCTCCAAGTCTCTTCCGCCAGTCTCGTCCGGACATAGCCCAGGTAACCAAGAATTGTGGGTTCGGAGTCAAATAGTCGTCGCCAAACGCCAAGGGTTCGAATACCCTCTTCCGTAATTGCGAGCGCAATGCAAAATGCTCCCTCTGGTTGCCAAACATCCCCTGTCAATAGGAATCCGGTGGGACACGAGAAATCCGAAGCGTCCAGAAGAGTTGTTGCATACGAAGTACGCCACAACATCGCTACTTCTTCCCCACTTTGCGAAGTTGGTACGGCAGTACAGGCTCGGATTGTGACTGCATCCAAATTGTTCCGGGGCCAGTCACCACATGAAAAGTCGGCGACCATTGTCCACTCTTCGCATCAACGCGTGCCGGATAACGACTCAGTTTGATGCTCGCCCGCCCTGCAATTCCCACAAAATTAAATGCGCTGACATGCTGAATCTGATCGAAGTCAAGCTCAATCAAAATAAGTGACCCTCGGGTTGCTAACAAGAGATCACCGTCTCCCTCGAGCTCAACAAGCTGCTGATTTAAGCTGAATGATTGACTCGATTTCCGACCAATCGTCGAATCCCGTGCGACGAGAGCGCCTGATCGTACTCGGAAGTTTCCTGGCAACCGGTGCAATGTCAATTTCCCGGGAAATCCAGTTGTCAAAATTGCCTGTCCTTTACCGTACGCTGCTTTCATTATCGGCTCGGAGCCGGATTTTGCAATCAGTTTTTGCATCGGCTGCGGCATCCAATTCGGTGCCCCTTGATCCAAATCTAGAGTTGGGTCATGACTCAAAATGTGAGCCGGATTTACATATACAAACTCTTGTGGTTGAAGGGTCAGAAAACCAGTTTCAGTCTCTCCCGGAGTCAAGACGAAGTTCAATCTTCAGCTCCGTCCCCGTCTCCAAAGGGAAGCGCGGCCAAGTCTTCACCGTGTTCCACGACTGCTCCGCCAGCAATCTCTTCACGTTCACTACCCTCTCCTTCAGCTTCCCCAAGGTTAAGAAACTTCGCAGACTTTTTGTCCAATTCCTTCTTGCTTTTTGCGCCCAAAGCAGTGAGGTTCGCTGAGGTGTTCGCGATTTGCTTCTCGACGCGGCGCTTACTGTTGTCAAATGCTTCCGTAGCCGCTTGCAATGCCAAGCCAACCTTTGCAAAATCATCTAAGAATCGAGAAATTTCCGTATTTAGCTTTGCGCCTGCATCGGCGATATTCTGGGCGTTGATCGCGATTTTCTGCTCGTTCCAGCCGTACCGAATCACCTTGAGCAAACCAACCAAAGTTCCTGGTGTCGTGATCAGCACCTTCTTTGAAAGAGCCTCCTCCATAAGCGACGGCTCTTTCTCCAATGCCATCGCGAGGAACGATTCATTTGGAAGGAACATTACGACAAAATCTGGACTTCCAGCAACATTCTGCATGTAATCGGTTTTTGCCAAGTTCGAGACGTGGGTACGTACCCCACGACCGTGACCTATCAAAGCTGCTGTTCGCTCCTCGTCGGTGTTGGCCTCGACGAACTGGATAAAGTACTCCATTGGTGTCTTGGCATCCACGGCGATCTTCCTTCCGCCTGGCATACGGACGATCATGTCCGGCCGCGACATTTTGCCATCCTCATTCGTGGTGGAGTCCTGGAAAACCACATCGCAGTGCTCCTCCATCCCCGCAAGCTCAATACAATTTTTCAGCTGAACTTCACCCCAACGACCACGAACATTCGGCTTTTTCAGAGCATCTTTTAGTCCGCTTGCCTGCCGGGCTACTTCGGCGGCATGCTCAATCGACTGCTTCAGCTGCTCCTCGATCGTGCCAAACGCTTTTTCCCGCTTCAGCTCCATTTCCTTAGCCGCATCGCTGACTGCCTTAATGCCTTCATGGATCGGTTTCACCAGTTGCTGGATCTGTTCCTGACGCTTCGTCAGATCGGCATCAGCCTCTTGATGCTGTAAAGCCAGAACTTTCTTCGCAGAATTCAAAAATGCTTCGCTATTCTCCTTTAGAGCCACCGCCGATAGCTCAGCAAATTGCGCTTGAAACTCTTTCTTGAGTTGAACCATTTGCTCCCGCTCGGTTCCTAGCGCGATCTCCCGTTCCTGCAACGAAACCTCCAAAGCCCGCCTTTCCTCCCGAAAATTCGCGATTTCTTCGCGCATGTCATGGAGTGCGGAATCTCGTGAAATCACCTCATTTTCAAGCCGATCTACCTGGGTAACTCGCTCTTCGAGTCTAGCAATGAGTGCTTTAGCATCATTCCGCTCGTTTTCAAGCCCCTGCCGGACTTTGTCGTGATCAGCCCTAACCGAAGAAAGGGTTTTTTGCGAAAAAAGGAATACCAAGATTCCAGCAATCAACAACCCCAAAATGAGTCCAATTCCTATAGCTCCGTAGTCCATCGTTGCAGAGAGAATACACCGGAACGATGTACGTAGACAAGGGGTAACATATATTTTGCCGGGATAACCCGAAAGAACTATGCAGAACGATGTTTTAGCTCGCTGGAATCGCCTTGTACCGCCGGGTTCGAGAGTATTGATTGGGTACAGCGGAGGAGCAGATTCCACTTTTTTGTTACATCAAGCGGCCGAAGCTGGGTTAGACGTAGTTGCGGCTCATCTGCATCACGGAATGAGACCGGAAGCCGATCAGGAACTCAAACTTTGCGAAGCATTCTGCGAAGAAATTGGCGTTCCGTTTGTGAGTGGTCGAGCCGATGTGCCACGGATGTCGGGCGAACTCGGCATGAGTATGGAGGAGGCAGGACGAACCGCCCGTTACGGATTTTTCAACCAAGCCGCAAGCCAACTGCAATGCGCCTTCATAGCGACCGCCCACACCGCAGATGACCACGCAGAAACAATCCTCCTCAACTTGGCTCGTGGAACGAGCCTGAAGGGCCTGGCTGGAATTCCCGAAGAAAGAGATAATATTATTAGACCAATCTTGCACATATCACGAATCCAAACCCGTGATTATTGCAATGCTCATGGTCTATGGTTCCACGATGACCCCGCAAACGACGACGAAGCAAACTCACGGGTGAGAATTCGGAAGTCGGTTGTCCCTGTCCTCAAAGAGCTCAATCCAAGCCTACTCAATGGACTTACCCGAACCGCAGAATGGGCAGCCCAGGAGGACGATCTGCTCAATCTTGTCACCGTCCGTCAGCTCGAACAAATCGAAATTCCGCTCGACCCAGTCTTTGGATTCCTGTCCAAATCAGAGGAAGTGTTCCTGGAAACCGATGGATTTAGAGCCTTGCCAAAGGCAATGCAACGGAGAGGAATTCAACTTGTCGGTCAAGCATTGGGATCAGGTTCCGAGCCGTCATGGGCGGACTTGATCGCACAGCAAGTCAACGAACAGTCCTCGGGAAGCGTGACATACCCAGGAGCCAGGATCGTGTTGGAATGGGATACCGTGCGGATTCATGCGCGTTCTCTGGACGACGTCGGGAGTTTCAGGTATCCAGTCTCCATTCCAGGCGAGACTTTCGCCGACTCATTTGGTTGGATGATTACGGCGGAAAAAACCTCTGATCCCGAATTAGTCCGCGACCTTCATCAACTGTCTACGTGCATAGATGGGCAGACAGTAAAAGGTGAAGTCTATTTTCGTGCGGCAACCCAAGGCGAGATGTTCCATCGCATTGGGCTGGAAAAACCAAAAGCTATTTCTGACCTGTTTTCGGGAACCAAGATGACATTGACTGCCCGTAAACGAATTCCAGTCATTTGCGACTTCGTAGGTCCAATCTGGATTCCAGGAATTGGCCCAGCCGAACGAGTAAAATTAACATCATTAACAAAGCAAGGACTTTTTCTGCGCTTTGGACCGATCATTTGATTGTGCTTGTGGACCCAAATGAGACCGAACGTAAGCTCAGTCTCAAACGTAAGTACTATTGCTATCGAAATCCTAGGGAGAAAATTTGAATAAACCAGCCCGAGTTTTAGTTTTCACACTGATCACCGCTTTGATCGCCATCATTGCATTGAATGCAATTGGCGGAAGCTCTGGTCTTGTCGGGGGTGCAAAAGAGACGCGCTTGTCTAGCTCCGAATTTGTGAAAGCAGTACAAGAGAAGAAAATCGCCTCTGCCGAATGGCGCGACGCTGTCATCACTGGAGAAATGGTTGGCGGCACGAAGTTCTCCGCTGAGGTTGGTGCTACTCCAAGTTCCGATGCAGGCTCTGAAATTCGCCGCAAAATGGACGCTTCTGGGGTGAGTTATAAGACTCCTGAACCAGCCGTCAGCCCAGCATTCTGGGCATTCCTTAGCTTCCTTGGTGTTCCGATCTTAATGATCGCGTTCATCTATTTCTTCTTTATCAAGCCAGCCCAACAAGGTGGAAACCAAGCCATGAGTTTTGGCCGAAGCAAAGCCAAGCGCATGAGCGACCAAGGTCCGAAAATCACCTTTGATGACGTTGCCGGGATTGACGAAGCGAAGGCCGAACTTGTTGAAATTGTTGACTTCCTTCGCTCGACGAAGAAATATGTTGCGCTTGGCGCGAAAATTCCAAAAGGGATTCTCCTCACCGGCCCTCCCGGTGTAGGCAAGACCCATCTTGCCCGTGCGATTGCCGGGGAAGCAGGAGTGCCTTTCTACAGCATCAGCGGTTCTGATTTTGTGGAGATGTTCGTCGGTGTCGGTGCCGCACGTGTTCGCGATTTGTTCGAAACCGCAAAAGCTCACCGCCCAAGTCTCATCTTCGTTGACGAAATTGATGCCGTCGGTCGCCAACGCGGTGCCGGGATGGGTGGTGGTCACGATGAGCGGGAACAAACCCTGAACCAGCTTCTGGTGGAAATGGACGGATTCGAAGCAAATAGCGGGGTGATCATGATCGCCGCAACCAACCGACCAGACGTTCTTGACCCTGCATTGTTGCGCCCGGGCCGTTTTGACCGACAGATCGTTGTTGATGCCCCAGATGCCAAAGGTCGGGAGAAAATCCTCGAAATCCATGGCAAGGGTAAGCCGTTTGAAGCCGATGTGGACATGGCAACCGTCGCGAAGCGGACCCCTGGTTTCACCGGTGCCGATCTGGCCAACGCGCTAAACGAAGCCGCACTTCTTTCTGCACGTCGAGCAAAGAACAAGATTTCGATGGACGAGATCGAAGAAGCCCTTGACCGTGTGATGGTTGGACCGGCACGGAAGAGCCGGATCATGACTCAAAAAGATCGCGAACTCACTGCTTTCCACGAAGCCGGGCACGCGATCATCGGAGAATTCTTACCAAACTGCGATCCAATCCACAAGGTCACGATCCTTCCTCGCGGAATGGCGCTCGGGATCACCTGGTCCCTTCCAGAAGAAGACAAGTACTCGGTGAGTAAGAGCGAATTGCTCGACGACATCGCGATGTCCCTCGGTGGTCTCGTCGCGGAAGAAATCGTCTTTGGCGAACGTTGGACTGGCGCAGTGAGTGATCTCGATCGAGTTTCACGCATTGCACGAGCCATGGTTTGCCAATACGGTATGTCCGATGCCCTTGGAACTCTAGCACTCGGTCGACGCGCGAGCAATCCGTTCTTAGGTCGAAGCGTTCAGGAAGATCGCGATTATAGTGAAGACGTCGCCAAGATGATTGACGATGAGGTTCGAGCTATCGTGGAAGGTCAGCATAGCCGTGCGACCGAGTTGCTGAACCAGTACCGAAAGGAACTCGACGCAGTTGCTCAAGCACTCCTCGACCGAGAAACGCTGGAACGACCTGAATTCCTGCAAATCATCGGAAAAGAGCCAGATCCGATTAAGCCAGATCACGAGACCACCGCCGGAGGCACCCCTATGGAAGCCGAATCGAAGACGGAAGAATCCGGGACAATCCCCGGAATTCAGATCCCGCCACGGCTAGAGCCTGGAACGGCGTAAGGAGTTCGTGGTAAATTAGGGTGCTTGGTGAAATAGATCATCAAGCACCTCTTTCATTGAGGCTCAACTATGGGACCAGACGAGCTCTATAAACTTGGATTTGACGCGCGGTGCGAAGGGCGCTATGACGAAGCTCGTCAATACTTCTTGCAAGTCCTTGGTCAGGATCAGAAGAACGCGAATGCTGCCTGGCAACTTGGCCTAGTACTAGGGTTCGAAGGCGAGTTCGAAGAATCGATGAAGCTCCTCGGCTTAGTAGTCAAAGCCAATCCCGATCACATCAGTGCGCGCTACGACCTCGCGATGACCCAAATGATGATGGGCGAAATGGACGAAGCATGTGCGAATTTTAAAGAAGTTCTTCGGCAAAATCCTGCTCACGAAGATGCCAATCGGCAAGTCATCTACTGCCCAGACTAACCACGGGTCGCGATGAAGAGCCTCCTTCAGAAGCACGGGATTCCAGTCGCCATCGTTGCGATCCTCTGTTCCCTGCCGAGTCTTTATATTTTGTTCTCCGGTCGTCTGCCCGGGAATTGGGACGTCTTTAACGCGCTTCTCACCGGTCAAAGTCCACCCAATCGGCCGTATGACATCCTTCAGTCGGACGCGTGCCTTCAGTTTTACTTGTGGCGCGATTTAGTCTTTGAGTCTTGGCGTCACTTTGAAGTTCCGACCTGGAATCCGTACGTTCTCGGCGGGGCACCCTTGCTCGCCAATTCCCAATCTGGTGCTCTTTACCCTCCTCATATCCTTGTCGGAATTCTTGGCATCCCAACCGGGGTTGGGATCAACCTCCTCGGCGTTTTTCACCAGATGGTGTTTGGAATCGGGATGTACGCGGTTCTGATCCAACTTTGCCGAGACAGCGAAGAGAAACAGATTCTTGCTGGGACCGGAGCGATCACCGCAAGCCTCAGCATGTTCATGATCCAATGGCTCTCGATTCCGAGCGTCGGAACAACTCTGGCTTGGTTGCCTTGGATTTTGGTGGGGGTACTCCAGTTCTTTGAGGGATGTCGGCACTGGAGGGCTTGGTTTTTCGTTGGTCTTGGATCTTGTTTGATGATCCTTGGCGGGCACCTTCAGTTTGCGGCTTACGGGTTCATCGGTGCTTTTGTGTGGGGCGTCAGCTTTTGCGCGACGCACTCTGCATGGAAATTCTCCTGGAAACCATTACTAGCAGTTGTTGCTGGGATCATTCTTTCTTGGCCGCAACTTGGTAAGGTTCTGGAATTTAGTCAGGAAAGCCACCGCAGGGCTCCAGCAATTGCGGAGGGATGGAAGGCGTACGCTGGATCCACGGCCGAGGGGCCGGACTTTGCATATCTGTTTAACCCGATCGCTAGAGGTACCATGAGTGATCCGTTAACTGATACTGGTTTGCCAACCTTCATGCCCGCGCTCACAAAGCCATGGAAGAACACCGCCGACCTGGCGATCAACGTTTCGCCGATCTTGTTTGTTGCGATGCTGATTGGGTTTCGGAAAAGCTTGAAAACTTCCCTCCCAGGCATCGTGATCGCGCTGACTGGGCTTCTGCTCATCCTGCCCAGTCCCTTGCTCCAGGCGATGTATTTCTCATTCCCAGGCTGGTCTGCAACGGGTAGCCCCGGAAGGGCGGCTTGTTTGATGGTGCTTGGGGTAGTTCTTGCTGGAATTCCTGCCCTCGGGGTAATGAGAAAGTCCCAAAACGAGGAAGATAAGATCAGCCCTCCAGAATTTTCAAAGTCAGGCTTGGTAATCATTACTAGCCTCGCACTCACGATTGCCATTTGGTCAATCTTCTTCCCGAGCCCATTCCCAAACATCTCAGACTCTGAACCTCTGGGAATTGCGATCCAAATGGAGAGTGCCAATCAGTTCGGTGGAAATTTGGGAATCGGTTTCATCCTTGTTGCTGGTGTGATCGCGGCGGTCGTCAGCTCCGCCCGAGATCTGCGAAAGGCTTGCGGGATAACTCTCGGATTTGTCCTATTAGTTGCGATCACTCACTCACCTCCGTCTGGACCTGCTCCCAGCCTCACAACAAATGTCAGCGGGAACGAACGTTTTGCGTTCGTAAACACCCAGCCCAACTTCCTGCAAGCTCCAACCGACAAGAATCTCCCCAACCTCCCTGCCCTGAACCGAACAATGATCATCAATGGCTATGACTCGCTGGTAAGCCGGGACACCGTCGAAATGCTCCGAGAGATCAACGGCGAAGACCCTGCCGCACTTGTAAATGGCAATATGATGTTGATCAAGCAAATTGCCAATCTTGATGCCCTTAAAGAAGCCGGAGTCACGAAACTCGTTGCAAAAGACGGGCTGGTGCAGGACATAGGAGGACCCGGAATCGCTAGCCTCGATAGCTTACCAGTCACGAACTTTGAAATTATCCGGAGCAGAGTGACGATCAAAGACCCTGGAGCGGGAGAACTCACCGTTCGAATGCGAAACATCAAGGGTTGGAAGGCACTCGTGGACGGCAAAAATATGGACATACCAGCTGGCCGATGGATCAAGCTCACGCTCCCACCCGGAATAAAGACAGTCGAACTTCGGTACGTCCCTTAAGGAGCAGATTCGACCGGGGAAGCCGCAATCGGCGTCATGCCCTGATCCTTGGCAATCTTTCCTGACCCCAACAATCCAAAAATCACTAAGCCCAAAACGACGCGGTAAACGATAAAGACCAAGTTGCTCTTGGTCTGCAAGAACTTCATCAAAAACGCGATGCAGGCATAGCCGACCACAAAGGACGCAACATTCGCCGCAATCAATGGTACGATGATCTCCGAGAGCTGATCCTTGCTCTTATAGGCTGTATAAACTGCGGCCAAGAAGATACTCGGCACACTCAGCAGGAATGAAAATCGTGCCGCTGTCGCACGGTCTAGACCCAGGAACATCCCACCCGTAATCGTGCTTCCCGAACGGGAGCAGCCAGGTATCAACGCCATAGCCTGCCAGAGCCCTACCATTAGGCCATCTTTCGGGGTGACAGACTCTAAATTCCTGTTTTGCGAACCGCGCCATTCAGCGATCCCGAGAAGGATCGCCATGAAAATGAGCATCCCCGCCACGATCTCTAGGGAACGCAGGTTGGTCTCGATATTATCCTTAAAGATGAAGCCAAAAACGATGATTGGGATCGAGCCGATCGCAATCGCATTCCCCATTTTTGCTTCGTGGGTTTGCCGTAGTTCTGGCTTCGAAAGACTTGCCACCCATCCGCCGAAGAACTGCTTCAGATCCTTCCAAAAGTAGATTAAAACCGCGAGTAGAGTACCAAGCTGAATGTTTGCGGTAAAGGCTGCTCCAGGGTCCTCCCAGCCCAAAAGCGCGGGGGCAATTCTGATGTGAGCGGAGCTAGAAATAGGCAAGAATTCCGTTAATCCTTGAATAATTCCAAGGATAATCGCTTGGATCAGGTCCATAGCGGTTCCACCGGACTCTCAACCCCAAGCCGCTTCAGAAGCTGGTACCGAATGCGCTCGCTCGCTCGACCATCGCCATAAGGACTTCGGGCTTGAGCCATTGATCGATAGGCATCAACATTCTGCAATAGCGGCCGAGCCGTACCCAAAATCATCTCTGGGTTCGTCCCTACAAGCTTGGCGACCCCAGCCTCAACCCCTTCAGGACGCTCAGTGCTATCTCGAAGGACAAGTACCGGAATCCCAAAGCTAGGAGCCTCTTCCTGAACTCCACCAGAATCGCTCAAGATAAGAGAAGAGCGCTGCATCAACTTAACGAACGGTGCGTAATCGGGCGGCTCGATCAAACGAACACGGTCCTTTCCGTCGAGAACTTCTTTCAGAGTTGCTCGAACCAGTGGATTCTTGTGCATCGCGACAACAAGCAGGATGTCCGGAAATTCTTCGACAAGCTTAAGGCAGGTCTCGGCGATTCGTTGCTGAGGCTCGCCCCAGTTCTCACGTCGGTGGGTCGTGACCAACACAACTCGACCTGGATGATCAGCATATGGAGCGTCCTGAACTTTTTTTGCAACGTACTCAACGGCATCAATCCCGGTGTTTCCAGTGACAAATATTGTCTCCGGATCGGTGTGGGTCAAGAGTAAATTCTTAGCACTCCGCTCAGTCGGAGCGAAGTGTAGCGTACTCAGCTGAGCCACCGCACGGCGGTTGAACTCCTCAGGAAACGGCTCATGAATCGATGCGGTTCGGAGGCCAGCTTCAACGTGCGCAAATGGAATTCGGCGATAAAAAGCAGCAAGAGCAGCGACAAATGTGGTGGTCGTATCACCCTGTGCGACGACCCATGCAGGCTGAATTTCATCCAGAATCCGATCAATTCCCTCCAAGGCCCTTGTCGTGACCTGAGCCAATGATTGCCCAAGAGTCATGATATCCAAATCATGGTCTGCCTTCAGATCAAAGGCATCCAGAGCCTGAGTGAGCATTTCTCGATGCTGACCGGTGGAAATCAGGACGGTATCAACCTGATCACCGAACCGTCTAAGCTCCCGCACTACCGGGGCAGACTTAATTGCATCAGGCCGAGTGCCAACGATACAAGCGATCTTTGGCTTACCCACGATTCGCCACCGCAAAAATTAAAATGCTACTCGTCATCAAACCTCCTAAGTAAAGCACGATCACGGTCTTCTTTGCACCAAGACCTCGATTCAGAAGCTGATGATGGAGGTGCCTTTTATCCCCTACATAAATCGGCACGCCGGCTCGCAATCTTCGGATCGTGACTTGGATAGCATCAACCAGCGGCACGCTGAAGATCAAGAAAGGAACAAACCATGACCAACCTCCTGCAACTTTCGCAGGACCCACGATGCTCAAACATGCGAGCAAAAAACCTAGACCTTGCGATCCTCCTGTACCCATGAAAATCTTTGCCGGATTCCAATTCCAGCGTAAAAATCCGATACACGCGCCAGCGACTCCGGCTGAAAGAACCACTACATGAGGGCTTCCTCCAACCCCAAGAGCGGTGACAATGGCAATTGAAATCGCTGCAATCGCGGAGAGTCCACTCGCCAGACCATCTACCCCGTCAATTGTGTCCATCGTTTTGGTCACAACGAAGAGATAAACGAAGGTCAGGAAAACGGAAACAACAACAGGAAAATAAGCATATCCGGTCGGAGTGCCCAAGATTGGAGTCGTGTAGCGATCAATAAACACTCGTGGTTCATTTGGCGATCCGGCAAAAACAAATTGCACCCCGATCGCCGCGACCAACATGATTACAGCTTGTCGCCGGGCAGAAAAGGACTGCAGATCATCAATCGTCCCGATGTAGACAAGAACTAAAGTCGCGACCATGGTGCCGAGGATGGCAAGCGGAACCGCACCCACGGCTGGCAAAACTAGGCAGGAAGCCAAAATCCCAACAAAAATTCCAACCCCACCCCACCGTGGAATCGGTTCGACATGAACGCGTCGATCATCTCGCTTCGGATCGTCCACCGCGCCTTTTGCAATCGCAAATTTTCGGACCGAGGGCACTACGCCAATGGTGACGAGAGCCGCTATGAAGAACGCAATAAGCGGCCATCCCCAACTTGGGAGAGAAGATATTGATTCAGATTGCGCGACAGGAAAATTCAAGCAGGTGTTCCTTCATTCACATTTGCCGTGTAGCGAATCAGCTCAACTTCGGCATCTTTAAACAATTCAATAGAGAAATCATCGGGATAATCACCTTCGTAAATCACCTTTGAAATGCCTGCGTTGATGATCATTTTCGCACACATATTGCAGGGCTGGCAAGAAACATACATTGTCGCGCCTTCGCAGGCAACCCCGATCATTGCGGCTTGCAGGAGTGCATTTTGCTCAGCGTGGAGGCTACGGATACAATGCCCTGCGCGCATACAGCCTTTTGGGTAGTCGTTGAGGTGGCCGTCTTCGGGACAGTGCGAGAGCCCTCTCGGGGCGCCGTTGTATCCTGTTGCCAATATCCGACGATCTCGCACGATGACCGCACCAACCTGCCGACGTGGGCAAGTCGCCCGCGTCTTCACGAGATGCGCGATCTCGATAAAGTACGTATCCCAACTTGGCCTTTCCGACATGCTCAAATTATGGCGCGTGATCCTTTTGGTATGTTTTAGCGTTCCGACTTTTTAGGAGTAAAGTGGGACCTTTAACCTTATTCAAGGCGTCAGGGATGAGAAATTTTGGCTTCGCAAGGACTCCCTGCTGGGAGTCCTTACGAGAATGTGAGTTCGTAAACCCGAATGATCTTATCAAGGCCACCAGCGGCCAAGAACTGACCGTCTGAGCTGAACGCGACGGTGGAAAGCGGCTGAGCGGACGCTTCGATTTTTCCGTGGCCACGGCCTTGTAGCACGTTCCAAAGGTAAACCACTCCATCTCGGCTCGCGGAAGCCAAGAGTTGCCCTTGCGGATGGAAAGCCAAGGACTCAATCGGCTTTTCATGTCCGAAGAAGGTCTTGATCAGGTCATTATCGCCTAGTCGGAAGATACGAATCGAGCGATCAACGGCGGCAACCGCAATCATCCGGCTATCAGGGCTAAATGCAAGTGCGGTAACCGTTGACCGAACCGAATCAAAACTATGCAGGAGTTTTCCGGTAACGGCGCTCCAAATCTTCACGGTCGCATCAGCCGAACCGGAGGCGAGATACTTGCCATCTGGCGACCAAACAACGGCGGTCACACTTTGATCATGCTTATTTCCTACGAAAATGCAGTCCCCAGTGGCAGATTTACAAACTTGAACCAAAGAGTGAAGAGATCCTAGTGCGACCTTCGCACCGTCTGGCGCGATTCCGGTGCAGCAAATCCACTCAAGTGGGCTATTGCGCCAAGTAACGACTTCTCCGCTTTGGATTTGCCAAACAGAAATCAAACTTTCTGAGCACCCGGCAGCGACGATCTTATCGCCTCCGATCGGATGAACGATGTTTACTACTCCACCCTCAAGGCGGAGAGATCGGCGAACCTCAAACCCCTTGTTCCACCATAGAATCTGATTATCAAATGAGCTAGAGATCAGCTGATTCGTATCTGGTTCGAATGCCAGAGAGTAGATTGGAGTGCGGTGATCCTTCAGACGATACGCAAGCCGAACGCTCACAGAATCGCGGGATACAGGCTCATCCTCTACGACAGCATGCGTGCTGACGCCGGGGGCTCCAAAGAGTTGCGTATCATATTCCATGCGACGCGCTGGATCATTGAGCGTTTCAAACGCCATATTGATCTGCGCCATCCGTTCGTGCGCCCGAGGATCAGGATTGACATCGGGGTGATATGCTCGCGCCAACCGGCGATATGCATTGCGCAACTGGACAGATTTCGCCTTGGGATCGACACCGAGAATATCGTAAAGACTTGCCACGTTAACAAGAATCATTATGCCGCTCGCGATGGGCTAAAGTCTACGTTTTGAATTCAAAAAGTCAAAGGAATCGTAACTTTCCTGGGTATTTGCGAGCGCATCCTGGGCGTGAGTCCTTAACAATTCACTTTTCGCGAGATCGTTAGCGCAGGAAGTAGCACCCATGGAGCTACCCAAATGGGTTGGATGAGATGGGCAAAACCAAAATGGCCAGAACGGAGTCCGGATTACTTCTGACTTTCGGCAACCGATTGAAGGCGATTCCAATTGTCAATCAAATCCATCCATGCCTGCTTGGCGGCAGCGTCGCCTTTATTGGCAGCCTTTTTTGCCTCTGATTCAAGCCACTCACGATGCTTGGGCAAATCGTTCCAAGCCTTGGTCACAACGGGCAACGCGATCGCCCGAATGACTTGGCTGGAATCTGCGAGGGTCTTCTAAATCCAAACTTTGACTTCCGGATCAAGAATTCCTCCGTTGCTAATTTTTGTGAGCATGGCCTGGGCTTCCTGAGCCGTTGCAATTGCGCGTTGCTTTTCTCCAGTCGGATCAACCTTCTGCTTCGCCGCGTTGGTTGCATCGGCAACGACCGCATTGGTTTTTTGTTGAACGGCTTGCTCGGCAGATTCGCATCCAACCAAGACCAATCCCAAAAGAAGTAATAGCGCTGATTCTTGTTTCATAGCTCGACTGGTTTAACGAGATAGGTTAGTCCGGAGTTCCCGCGGTGGGTCTTTTCGCCTGGTTCAGCTTGACGGACATTTTCAATTTTCGCTTTGTGACCTCGTTCGTTTCCAACGACTTCACATCGGAATCGGCTAGCCCCTCCATCGTGTATGCATCCACCAAACCACGCTTGGTATCAAACTGAACTTCACCAGTGGCAGTCATTCTCGTCGTAACTTCGTTCGACGCATCTGCTTTTTCCGTCACGACCTGCATCGCAGAATCCTCCAGAACCGTGTAGCTCTGGTCAATGCGAATACTGATCTTGGCGACTTCTTTCTCAACGCTCGAGAGCGTGCACACGTACTTCATGAGACTTCCGCCAAAGGGCTTTTCAAAGGACCAGGTATTGCCAATCTCCAATGGCCCCTTTGGGAACACGACCGGGAGGTAGCTGATATCCGGAAATCGCTGGATGTCCAGGCCTGGGAGCTTGATCGGAAGGTCTTTCTTAGGTGCATCGGAAGACTGAATCGTGCCATCGGCGAGCAGCTCAATCGTGGTCTTCGGGAAAAAGTCCTGCACATTTTCCAGTCCAAGAGGGAGCTTTGATCCGTTAAACACGAATTCCGCCTTCGTGAGCTCACTGAATGCCTTTTGTTGTCCTTCCTTCGCCGGCTTCAAGCCTTCGAGCCGAAACCCAAGATTTACCACGGCCTTCCCTTCTTGACCACCTAGAATGGGAATCGTGCCATCAAATGCAACCGTTAGGTCGTAGTCTCGAACAATTCCGGGGTTGAGTTGATATCCGAGGACGAGGGCGAGGGCAACGGATTGCATAGACCTAAATTATGCCCGAGCTGGATTCTCATTTGATACGTTTTTGTGTGTGATTCTGCAGTTATGGTGGTGCCGTATTGAGACCCGTCATAATGCGAGGCATGATCGAACCAAGTGCGCTGCCCGTCGGCACGATGCTGGGAAGTCGGTACCGCGTCGAAAGCTTGCTTGGGCGTGGGGGCTTTGCGATCACCTATCTCGCTCGGGATCTGCGTTACGATCTGACCGTAGTCATCAAAGAACTCGCCCCTTCAGGCGCAATCCGCGATAAGTCGCTCCGTATCACCTTTCCCGGAGATCGTCCGTCAGCGATCAGGCTGATGGGCCAGTTTCGCGATGAGGTTACGACCCTACGAAAACTCCATATCAAGGGAGTCATTCGCCCCATGGAGGCATTTAGCGCGTTAGGCACAGCCTACTACGTGATGCCTCATTTTGCAGATTCTTCCACTGCAGAAGAAGTCGTCCTGAAATCTGGCCCATTGGGATGTGCGCCTGCTGAGGAGCTTTTCATTCAGTTGCTGAAGACGCTAAAGGAAGTTCATTCTCAAGGGGTCTTACATCGGGACATTAAGCCCAGCAACATCCTCATTTCCGCTGACGGGGATGTTTATCTGATTGACTTTGGCTCGGCTCGACAGTGGCTGATGGACGTGACTCAGCGACAGACCGTGGAATTCACTCCCGGTTTCGCGCCGATCGAACAACTCAGCGAAGAGGCAAAGCGTGGACCTGGGACCGACCTTTATGGACTCTGCGCAACGATGTTCTACCTTTTGACCGGGAGAGTTCCACCGGTGCCAGGCGAGGACGTCCCAGCTCTCGATGATTTACGCCCGGATATTCGACCAGCATTCGCTTTGGCCATTGCGTCGGGGCTTGCTCTCCGACTAGCGGACCGACCACGTGATGCCGACGAGATGCTGAAGATGCTTGAACCCGAGTTAACTACAGAACAAGAAGAGTTGAGCTTCGAAGATTTAGACGAACTTCTCCATCAGGCCAGAAAAGTCAAAATTGGAAAGCTGGAATGTCCGTCTTGCCTCGGGATCGTCTTCTCTCCTTCACCGGCTAAAGCGAACACTTGCATCGTATGCCGTACCGGCCGCCTAGAAAAACGCCACTTCGATTCAAGGACATGTCCTACTTGCAAGTTCGGAATCTTGCACAAAAAGCTGAATGAAAATCCCATGAGGTGGTGCCCAACTTGCAGGGTCGGCAAGCTGGAAAGACGAGCGAAGCTCCTCAGAAAAGGGACCCTCACTTGCCAAAAATGTGAAGCTACGTTTAAGGAAACTAAGATTGGGTTGGAAGACGCTGACGGCGTAAACCAGTCTTTGGCAGATTGGCGGACCTTATCCGGGCGGTCGACAGAAACGTGGGAATGCGACCAGTGCTTTACCCAGCTTGATTCTGCGGACGACGGGAGATGGATCCTTGTATATCCCGAATCCAATGAGTACACCGCTTTCTACCCTGATGAATGGGCACGAATCGCCGCTGGCGCTGATCCCGGCGCGGGCAACTTAAGGTGCGAGACTTGTCACGCAGAGTACTTCGCAGATCAGGGCAAAACCACGTTGATCCATTACACCAAGGACCCATTTGGAACTGGAGATACATTCATTGGGCAGGTCGTGACGGATGACCAAATGCGGTGGATTGCGGCAGGAAAAAGTAGTGGGCATCCCGGCTGGCTCTGCGAGGAATGCGACACAGAATTTGATCTTGATGGCGAGCACATCATTCTTGTTCACTCGCCAAATCCTCAAGTTAAATACTTGAGTGGTGAGTCCCACGACCGGACGACCTGGAGACGAATCGCCTTGAGGTTGCCAACAGTATCGGAAGAGCCCGAACTCGAGACCAAAATTGAGCTTAAACTTCGGGAAGCCTGGATTTGTGGAGAACTTGCAGAGGATGTATTCTGGAAGGGTTCGGTGACGATTTTGGAGGAATCAAAGCCCGTAGTCGCCGGGACCAGCGGCATTACACTCGGCAAACTCTTGCGCAAGTCACATCACCAATGGGCTGATTTTTCCAGCTTCTCCAACATTGACGACGAAAGTGTTCAGGTCAACTGGACGAATGGCGAATCAGGCACTTGGTACCTCGAACCGCACGAGATTACGATCAAGCTCCCTCGAAGCCAACGCACCCTTCCATTAACTGCCAAGGAATTCGCCGAGCGAGCAAATCGTCAGATCGGGCTCCTGTCAGATTGAGACGATCCTATTGCGAAAGGCGTTGTAATCGTTCGAGCCTCTCTGGCTCGGTTTTCGCCAACCAACCATCCAGAGACAACAAGGCAAATGCTTTCGCGAACTCCGGCTCCGATTCCGCGATCTGGCCAGTCGCAAAGAGATTCTCTGCGATCTCCTCATGGACATACCCGTCTCCTTCTTCCAGGTCCATCAAAATCTCTAGAGCTTCTGGATGGCGATCCATCGCTCGAAGAGTCCGCGCGACACTGTACCAAGCGATATGAAGCTGAGTCGGGTGACCTTGTGCCTGGCGGAATTCAACCGCCTCGCCAAAAATCTCCAGCGCTTTTTCATATTGCATCAGATCGAAGTAAGTCCATCCCAAATTGTTAAGGAGACTGCCCCGCCACGCCTGGGCACGAGGGTCAGGACTTAATCGGGCAACCTCTAACGCCTGCTCGTTGAGGGCAAGAGCTTCAGCGCCAGCCTCCAAGATGGCGTTCATATGAAGCGCATCCACTTTTTGATCATCCTCGCCGACCAGAATTGCCTGATCAAAAAACGGTCTCGCCTTCTCCCGTTCTCCAGCTGAGTTGTATGTCCTTCCTCGCTCCAGGCAATATGCCGCCAAAGCCCTATCCCGAAGATCTGGATCACCCTTTATTCCATCTAGAATCTGGTGAGCAGAGTCAAATTCCTGCCGAAGAGAATATGTTCGGGCGATTTGAGCTTTGACTTCAAGCAAAGCCTCTTGGATATCTTGCGATTCCAAACCAAATTCTTGTTGTCCCTCTGGAGTGGTTAAAAGAGAGAGCAATTGCTCAAACCGTTGCTGACTTAAGGCTGGGTTACCGTAGTCCCAGTATTGGCGTACGTCAAACATTTCCTCAGGGATACCCGATTCAATGGACTAGAGGCTTCGCGTACGCCAAAAAATGTCCATCTATACTTTTTGGTAAAAATTGCATCCTCCTGGGAACTTTACTGACCTCTCGGGGGTTGTATCAGTCATAAGGAAACCTATCAGGATGAACACAATTCTGCCCAACCCAACCCAAACTGACCAGTTTGTAGCGCAAATGGAACGGACCCATAAAAAAGTCTACAACCTTGCATACCGACTTTCCATGAACAAGCAAGACGCTGAAGACTTGACTCAGGAAGCATTTTTCCGAGCATATCGGAGCTTTGCGGACTATGAAGGTGATCGTCCATTTGAAAACTGGATTCTTCGCATTGTCACTCGCCTCTTTTTGGATCTCAAGCGAGCGCGCCGACGACGTGTCCAAACATCTTCGTATGATGCCCCGAAGCGTGCGCTGGGAAGCGACGATCAGCTCTTCATTGAACCGGCCGATCCAAATTCGAACACCGAATCAATGTTGTTTGAGGGAACCCTCAGCGAAGAAATGGAAGAAGCGATCGCTCAGCTGAAACCGGAACACCGAACGCTGGTCATTCTTGCTGACGTGGAGCAGATGCCATACGGAGAAATCGCCGAAATGCTTAATGTTCCCATCGGAACCGTCCGTTCGCGCCTGCACCGCTCTCACAAAAAGCTTCGAGCTCTGTTAGAGGCAAAGAAGCCGGAACGATTCATTTCTGCTTCTCACACACTCGCGCCAGGCTTTTAAATCCCTCCTCTCCAAGATGAAACCCCCATCGCTTTGAAGCGTGGGGGTTCTTTCTTTTCGTCAGGCCAGACAGTTTTTTACTTTGCGCGAGGATTTTTCTTCCTGATAATCTCCATCGCCTTTTGCAGCTGATTATCAGTCTTCGCATCGCCCAGAGACACGTCGGGCTTCAAACTCAGCTCGACTTCATACTCAGGCTTGATTCCACCGCTTAGGTACTGACCGTCCTCATCCACCTTGCGCGAAATATCGTCTCCACTCGGGAGAGCATAATGCGCAATCGTTACCTTCGCCGTCGTTCCACCTGCAATAGGAATCACGTTCTGAACGGATGCCTTGCCGTATGTGTGCTCACCTACCAAAGTGGCGAGCTTATAATCTCGCAAACAACCCGCGAAGATTTCTGCGGCCGATGCTGAGTTCTCGTTCACGAGGACAACGACTGGATATTTGAAGTCACGAAGCATTCCACCTGGAGTGCGAACAACTTCCTCGGCTTCACCTCGCCGGCGCATGGTGACCACCGTTGCGAACTCTTTGAAGCCGGCAATCATCATCTGAGCAGTTTCAAGCAAGCCTCCACCATTGTTTCTCATGTCGATGACAAGGCCTTCCATGCCTTGGCGCTCCAAGTCGTTGATCGAATCGAAAAATTCGGTGTGTGTCTTCTGGTCGAACCCAGTCACAAGAAGGTATCCAATGTTTGAACCCTCAATGACATTTCCGTCTGCACTTGGCGGGTTAATCTTTCCTCGTACGACGGCGTACTCGATCGTTTTATTTCCACCTCGTAGGACCTTCACTTTTACAGCGGAGCCGACTTTCCCCTTGATCTTTGAAACAATTTGATCTGTCGTTTGCCCACCGACACTTTCTCCGTTGACACCAATAATGATGTCACCAGACTTGATGCCAATTTTAAAAGCAGGACCTTCCTTAAAAACTTGGATGACTTTCACCCCAAGGGAGTCGGGGGCGAGCCGTGCTCCGACCCCACCAAAAGAGTCTTGCCCCATGGTGACTTTCGTGAACTCACGAGTGACGTACGGGTCGAAGAAGTTCGTGTGCGGATCACCGAGAGCGGAGAGCATGCCGTCCATTCCAGAGTACAGAACCTGTTCTTGGTTTACTTTCCTTGAGTAGTTTGTTGAGATCCGGTTGTATTCCCCGACGAAAAGTTCGGTTGGTTTTTTCTGTGCTGTCTTGGGAGCACTTGTTCCGGTCAAACCTTGAAATGCACCTGGATTGACCTTCCCAGTTGAGGTGAGGTCAGACCATGCAAATCCGACCGCGAATGCTGCGGAAACTCCGGCTGCCACCGCTAAAATTCTTACTCCAGCGTTCATTGATTCACCAACTCCTTGTTAACAACTTCTGCAGTGAGCGGCAAAGGGGCTTTACCGAGCTGGAACCAGCCGATCGGAAGCGTATATCCGCTGCCATCCTGAAGCTGAACGATCTCAACCCGCATGACCGGCTTCTTTCCTCGACCCTCAATGGTCACCAAATCAGAATGTTGAAGAGCGTCCGCAAACGCGAGCGAAAGGTTATCTTGCTCTGGACCAAGAATGACTTTGAGCGGTTTCTTCAATAGGCCCTCACCTTTGATTTGAAACGGCTTCGGTTTATCGCCGCGATCGGTAGCGATCGTCCCGTAGGCGCCGGTCGGAAGCAGAACTTCGAGGCACCTGATCATGGCATTTGCATCTCCAGCACCAGAGTTTCGAAGATCCAGCACCAAGTCACTTCCAAGGGCTTTTCTCAGCTCGTTCTCGACGCCAGGATAAAACCTGAGTTCGTGCCCTGATTCTGATTTGCTGAATCCTGGAACCGTCAGTTCAGCTCGCTTGATACTGCCCGACTTCACTTCACCAGCTATCCCACTGCGCCATGAGAGGTTTAAAACGTCACCCTTACCTGTGGTCAGCTTATCTCGGACTTTTGCCGGCGCGATGCTGGATTTGGATTTATCTCGAAGTTCTTTCCGGATCCGGACGTACTCCGCTTCGGACAGCTTTCCGGTGCGAATCTTATCGCTGAGTTTTTCGAAGTCCTTCATACTCCGGGAACTTAAAACCCACTTCTTTTCGACGCTCTCAACGATGTCGCCGACTTTTAGACCAGCCTTCTCAGCTGGTGATCCAGGCATCACGGCAGAAATCACCACATCAGGAATAAGCGCGTTCGCATCGTAGGCATCCTCCTCGATAGCGAGTTCCTCATCACTCTCTTCTTCGGTTGCTTTCCGGTAGGCGGCGATCATTTTTTCTCGCGCTTTCCTGTACTTTTCAAGTTCTACTTGATCGTATCGGAACGAGACTTCAACTCCAATCCCGGAATAGTTTCCTTTCCGCATATCCTGGAAGACTGTAAACTCGTCCTTATCCATGTAGTTTGCGTCTGGGTCACTGAGGCTCGTGACCATGCCCTTGATTCCACCGACGGCCAGCTTCTCCTCATCTGTGACGGGGTCAACGTAGTTCGCCTTCAGGACTTCCATAAGCCGGTAGAACATATCACCGGCACCGACGCTTCCGGCCGCAGGCTTATCTATGCTTGCCAATAAGGTGCTTGAATCCATCATTTGAGGGCCGAGTCCAGCTGATCTGAGTTCGATGTGTTCGCGCGCGTAACGACCACCCATCGCCGAACCAAGCACCGCGACTGCCGCGATCCATGGCCAAAAAGCAAACTTCTTTTGAGAATTCATGCGTACCTTGTTATACATCTTTTGAACCTAGGAAGGTTCCGCCGAGCATAGTTGACTGAAAAGATTGTCGGGGAGTTCGTCCCCGTTCCACCCTGGCAGACTCGCCAGCTTATTCACCGCGGAACTGCCGGAACAACGCGGTGACCTTTTTGACGTAATTTTGCGTTTCCTTAAATGGTGGAACCCCGCCGTACTTGCGAACATTGCCATCGCCGGCATTATATCCAGCCAAAGCTAAAATCAAGGTCTGCTCCGGATCACCGTCGGTCTTCTTGTGATACAAGTTCAGATGTCTCCGAATTAAGAAGCAAGTTCCATAGATATTTTCGATGGGATCAAACGCGCTCGAGATTCCGGTTTCCTTTACATTGACCGGCATCAATTGACCAAGGCCCATTGCCCCTGCCCGACTTACCAGATTGGGTCGGAAGTGGCTCTCGGTGTTGATAATCGCCATAATCAGCCGAGCATCCAGATCAAACTGGAGCGAATACCCAATGATCGCTCGACCGATTTGCTCGCTAAGCGTATCGCCCAGTTTCGGATTGACCTTACGAATATGGGCAACATAGTATGGAAGTGCTTCATTGATTGGAAGTCCATCAAGTGCAGCGGCGGACTTGGCGGAGACTGTGACCACAGGTTCTTTCGGCTCCGGTGTGGAGCCACCTGGGATATTTCCCTCCATCCTCGGTGGACGACCGCCGCTTCTTGAGGCGCTCGTCTTTCTTTTGACGACTTCTGATTTCACGGCTTTGGGTTGATTTTTTAACTCCCAATCAGCAAAAACATTTTCCGGTACGGCGTTGACAAATAGAGCTTCGTACGCGGACAGCTCGTCTGATCTATTCAATTTGACGATCATTCGCACCGAATTACCACCGTTCGTAAGCCATTCGGGAATTTTTTCTCCGGAAACCTGAAGCTTTGCGCCGCCCTTCAAAGCAAGCATTAGGGTGATCTCATCGCCCATCCGAATGGAACCCTTGACTTCTACCTGAAGCTCCACGGCCTTCGCACCCATGAACGAACCTAATGCTGATTGAGAGAGAGGGGCGGTGATTTTGCTCGCATTCCGCGAGGCAAGGTAACCCTTCAATTCCTGAGCGTGACCGATAGCGGCTGCCGTCAACAACAGTAGGAATGGGATGGACTTGCGAAACACTTGCATCAAGACTCCAAATTGTCCGCTCGACGATTCTCGACTTCAAGAAAGGTGGCGGTGAGATCGAGATTCGAACTCGAGAACCGGAAAACCAGTTACCCACTTAGCAGGCGGGCGCTTTAGACCACTCAGCCATCTCACCGTGATGGACGGGAGAATACCCAACATCCGTTCTGATTTGCACCAAAGGATCGGGTACCGTTTGAAAATGGGAAACGATGACCGCCCGAATCGTTGGTACCAGCTCTTTTTTGGGCTTGTCATCTTCTCGATCCTTGGTTCGCTGGCGGAGCGCCTTTTGGGTACCGATCCCGGCCTGATCAAGCCCATTGCCGGAGCAGCGACGCTTTGTTCAGGCGTAATGGCGTTACTAACCCAAATCGCCCGGGATGAATCTAGTTCCAATGCAATTAAGGCGTTCACTGGATTAGTCTTTATTGGGGCAGGATCCGAAATACTCGGAATCTATACTGGACTTCCTTTCGGCAAATATGCTTACACGGATGCTTGGGCACCCGTCGTGGTGTTACCAGGAGGGCACTTTTTTCCTGTGTTGCTTCCACTAGCTTGGGTGATGATGGTCGCGAGTGGATATGCGATTACGGCAAGAGTAATTTCCGGTTTCTGGGCGATTTTCCTCTGTGCTTTGCTTGCAACCCTCGCCGATCTACCGCTCGAATTCGCCGTGATCCATTCTCTCAAGTACTGGACATGGCTTGACACGTCGTGGCCAATCGGGGATGTCGGTTTTGGTGTGCCACTATTGAATTCTGTAGGCTGGTTTGTGACCTCGTTTCTGGGAGCGATGGTGCTTTCACGCTTCGCGCCTCCATCCGAAAGCTCCAGAAATGTAGCTGTGCGGGTCCTTGGCATCCTGACTCTATTGATGGTCGCCCTCAGCTTTATTGCCCAGTTGCCCGTGATAAAGCGATAATCGTCAGAAACGCACGGAGTCGAGAGACGGTAGAACAAGCTTGTACTTATGGATCAACCGATTGTCATCGTTGGAGCAGGACTTGGAGGACTCGCCACCGCATTGCGGCTAGCGCATCTTGGCGAAAAAGTTCTCGTGCTTGAGAAAACCGATCAGGTCGGTGGTCGAAATCGTCGGATGCAGGTTGGACAGAGTTCCTTCGATGGCGGACCGACACTGATGATGATGCTTGATCCCTTCAAGTCGCTATTCAAAGACGTCGGCGAGAAGCTTGAGGATCACTTGGACATTGAGCTCTGCGATCCTTCTTATCGGGTTTTTTATCGGGACGGAAACCGGCTTGATGGAACGCCGAACGTCGCGAAGATGCTCGACCAAATTGAAAAGCTTTCTGGCCCAAAGGATGCGGCGAAATACCCAGTACTCATCGGCGATTTAGCGGCATTGTATGAGGCCAGCATTCCAAACTTCGTCCGAAAGAACTTCACCAACCCATTGCAGTTTTTCGGTCCGAAGCAACTCAAAATGGTCGTTGAACACGCGATGATCGGCAACCTTGCGAAACGGGTTGAGAAGTATATGGACGACCCTCGCCTGAGGATGTTATTCAGTTTTCAGACGATGTATCTCGGGTTATCCCCCTATGATGCCCCTTGGGTCTATGCGACATTGACTTACATGGAATATGGTCAGGGCATTTGGTACCCCAAGGGCGGGATGCCAGCCATCTGTGAAGCTGTAAGTGCGCTAGCGATCAAGCGCGGGGCAGATGTTCGCCTCAATACGGAAGTGTGTAAGATCAAAGGAAAGAACGTATATTTATCCGACGGAACTGTCATCGCGGCTAAGGCGATCGTGAGCAATGCGGACCTTCCGTACTCAGAACGCGTCCTCGAAAAGCGACCCAAAATTAAGAAGCGACGATTTTCGTGCTCAGCGTACGTTTTGTACTTAGACTACGAGGGTGAGTTGCCAGAACTGCTCCATCACAATGTTTTCTTTGGGCAAGATTTCAAGAAAAACTTAGATGATATCTTCCACAACAAGGCCAGGCCCGAAGATCCAGCATTTTATGCCTGCATCAGCAAACGCTCCGAACCAACAAGGGCCGAAGCGGGCCACGAAAATTTGTACCTCCTGATTCCATGCGCTAACCTAGATCGCCCATTCAATGACGAGGAAGCAACGGCATTAAAGAAAATGGTCTTTGACCGCCTAGAGCATGAGGTTGGATTTGACCGGACTAAAGTCGTGGGAGAGGCGTCTTGGTCGCCAATTGAGTGGCAAAATGAACTTAACCTTGAAAAAGGTGCTGCGTTCGGGATCTCGCATGATTTCTGGCAAAGTGCGTATTTCCGACCTGGAAACAAAGCTAAATCACAGGATGGACTCTATTATGTTGGCGCGAGCACCACGCCTGGAAATGGATTACCGATGGTGCTCATTTCTGCCGAACTCGTGGTTGACCGGATGCAGATGGACCGCCTTGTTCCCCGTCGCAATGGGTAACATCGGCATCAGTCTCCAGTGAAGTCCCTTTCAAAAAATCTTGCGATCCGGTTCCTTTTTGCCATCCTGAGCCTCATTTTCATCTCGCTCGTGACCTTTTTGGCGGATGAGATTGCCCCTGGGGATCAAGCGACCGTCGCCGCCGGTGAAAAAGCAAGCGTCGAAACGGTCAATCGGTTACGAGAGCAAATGGGCCTCAATCGTCCATGGCCAGTGCGATATGGAGAGTATGTTTCCAATGCACTAAGAGGGGACTTCGGACGAAGCTCGACTGGAAGTAAAGAGCCGGTTGCAGACATTGTCAAGCGAACGCTGCCCCTCACCGGCATCCTTGCTTTCAGCGCGACTGTCGTAGCAGCCGTTTTCGGAATTGTGTTCGGGATCATTGCTGCCCTCAAAGAGAACCGTTGGCCCGATCGATCCTTAATGTTGATTTCCACCCTTGGGGTAACTATTCCCACCTTTGTTCTTGGACCATTATTTGTACAACTTTTCGCATTAAAAATGGACGTATTGCCAGCGTATTACAATGATACGCCAGAAGGCCTATTGCTTCCGGTCATTATTCTTGCGCTCCGACCGATGGCGCAAATCACCCGGCTGATGCGATCTACAATGCTCGATGTCATGGGCATGGATTACATTCGGCTAGCCGTAGCGAAGGGAGTTCCGCCATTTCGGCTCATCACGAAGCATGCCCTAAGAAATGCGATTTTGCCTGTGATCACCGCGATTGGCAATAACTTTGGGATCTTACTCACTGGGTCGTTTATCATTGAAACTTTCTTTGGTATTCCTGGTCTTGGCTCAACCGCGATTATCGCAATCCAGGCTGGAAACTCCACCGTGATCCAGATCACTACACTCATTGCTGGCGGAATGTTTGTCCTCATCAATCTTCTGGTTGATCTCCTCAATCCATTCATTGATCCTCGCATTCGGGAGGCAATGGCGTGAAGAAGAACTGGTTAGTCAATCTAGCGATCGGGTTCCTCGTGTTCATGGTGCTCTTTGCGCTTTTCGGCCCGATGATCAAACATGATCCGCTAAAACCTGTAGGCGACTTATCACTTGGACCATCGGCTCAGTTCTGGTTCGGGACCGATGAACAGGGTCGAGACGTATTCGCTAGGGTGGCATTCGGAGCGAGGATGTCCCTCATCGTTGGTCTCACGGTCTTAACGTTGAGCTTATTGATCGGAGTCTTTGTGGGCGTGTGCGGAGTATTTGCTCCCAAGTGGATCCGAGAACCGCTCATGCGATTCACGGACGGCATGTTTGCGTTTCCGGATATCTTGCTCGCTATTTTGATCATGGGGCTTTGGAAAGCTGGACTTATTCCAGTCATCGTTGCTCTGGCGATTACGGCTTGGCCCTCAATGGCGCGGCTGATCAAAACTCAAGTTACGACCCTTAAAGAACGTGAGTTTGTTACGGCATCAATCGCCCTGGGGATGCCGACTTGGCGAGTGATTCTACGCCACATTTTGCCCCACCTGATAAGCACGGTGATAGCGGTTAGCATGATTGAGTTGTCGGGAGCGATCCTCGCCGAAAGCGCTCTCAGTTTCCTTGGGATCGGCGTTCAACCACCTACGCCAAGTTGGGGAACAATGATCAAAGATTCGCGTGAACAGCTTGAGTCGAACCCGATGCTCATCCTGTGGCCATGCCTGGCACTCAGCTTGACCATCCTAAGCCTTAATATTATCGGAGATTATCTGCGAGATCGGTTTGATCCTAAGCGTGCATCCACCTAAGCACTCTTACTTCCCGCGTTTCGGGGACTTTCGTGGATCAACCTCTGCATCTTCGCCCTCTTCCGGAGGAAGCTCGGCAAAGATCATCTTGCCGCGTTCTGTCTGGTGAACCTGATTTACGATTACCGCAACCTCGGTACCTAAGGCACGCTTTCCGCCTTCGATGACAACCATCGTGCCGTCGTCGAGGTATCCAATACCCTGCCCAAACTGAGACCCCTCCTTCATCACCACAACTTCCAGCGGTTCTCCTGGAAGCACCATCGGGCGTAGTGAAACCGAAAGATCGTTCAGGTTCAGAACTCGGACATCCTGGAGGTCAGCAACTCGATTCAAGTTGTGATCATTAGTGATGAGATCGGCTCCAAGGGCTCGCGCAAGGCGCACCAAACGCCCGTCAACACCATCACTCGCCTCCGGTGCGAGCCTGTCCTGCGAACCAACTTCTAGCGGAAACTTCGCCTGAATCTGCTTCAAAACCTCTAGCCCTCGACGACCGCGTTGACGGCGAAGGGGGTCGGAGTGATCAGCGATGTACTGGAGTTCGTTCAGAACAAACTTTGGGAGATACAGTTGTCCGTCCACGAACCCGGTCCGAGCAACGTCGTAGATTCGCCCATCAATGATCACGCTGGTATCAAGTATCTTAAAATTGGACCTTTTTCCACGTCCAAAATTCTTCGACCAAGGCAAGACATCCTCCATAGATCGCATCGCATACACGGCAATCGCGCTCAAGAAGACCATCATTGCGATGCTCAGCAATGTCCCGGAGGTCACGCCTTGGGAGTTGAACATGAACATGAACGGCACGGTGATCACGACGCCGAACAGAACCCCGATAAAGATGTTCACCTTGTCGCCGCTGTGCATTTGGTCCCATGCTCCAACGCTTCGCTCGAGCAATCGTGCGATCGAAGAACCTACCCACGCCCCAACCCCAACGCCAGCCAGGATCACCGCAAGCTGGGCAAATTGATTACTGACCGCCTTCTCGCGATCAGGAAGACCATTGTAGAGGACGCTCAGCCATTGCTGACCAAAGGTAAACGAGATGTAACCAAAAACGGCCGCACCAAAGATCAAAAAACCAACTCGAAGAAATCTCAAAATGTCATCAACTCCGGTACTTTACGTTTAGTACTTCAACTTTCGCGCGAGTGAGCACGGTGAAGAGAAAAGCCTCCTCCACGTTGCCCTGACCAAGCTTGATCCTCAGCGCGTTCTGATCGGTGCGAGGTCGAGTCGAATCAATCAAAACCCATCGCTTGCCGTCCCAGCACTCGTTCCAAGCATGATAGTACATCGCTTGCTGGTCATAAATCAGACCGCTGATCACCTTTGTGGGAATTCCGCTAGCACGAAGAAGAGTCGCGGCGAGAATCGCGTTATCCCTGCATACTCCTTCTTTTGAATCCAGAACCTCATTTGCGTCGCGTAAAACTCCGATTCCTGCATTCACTCCAATTTTTTCACCGACCCAAACTGAAATCAGTCGCATGGCTTTTGCGGCATTAGTTTCTGTTCCAACGATTTGTTTCGCCAGATCCTTGAATCGCTTTTGATCACTGGGGATGTGCATGCTCGGCTTTAGATAGGTTTGGGCATTGACTCCGACTTCCCCTAAAGTCTTGCTGGATTTAGGGTCAGGAAAAGTGGGATTGACCTTGAGGATGATGCTCCCATCGGGATTTTTGGTCGCGGATTGGTAGGCATCGCTGGGGATTGTCGGGAGATTCTCGCCCGAAATTTTGTAGGTCACGACGAGCGCGTTTTGTGGCTGAGTCAGTCCTGGCGAAACCTTGATCGCAGCAGTTTCTCCGAGGTCAATTCGATTGGTTCCAAATCCAGCCAGTGCGACTTTCTTCTCTTCGGGAAGCATTTCCATCCCTAGCGCGCCGACGATCTTCACCACATCACCTTTCTCTGAAAAATAGATTTCGGAAGTGGACCGAGGATCGCGAACCTCAACCAAAGTCGTTTGGACCTCTTTACCGGCAATGCTCAATTTCGCCCCGCCGAGAACGGCGACTTCATTTTCCACAAGCGAGATTGTGGTTGGGTCCAAGACGTGAACTTTATAGGTTCCCTTTTGTAAGATCCCCTCGAGAACAAGCCCTGCGGTGGGATCGTCAACGACTTTGATCCCAGATGGGAGTGGAATCGTCTTCGAACTTTTTTGACCACCATTGTCGATTGCGACTTTGACTTCCTTTGCATCAAAGACCGCTGAAATGGTTTGCGTCCGCCCACTACTCGTAGTCACGAAATCCATCTTTCGAGGTCGACCATTCGCAGCGACATCGCTCCGGGATGTGATTTCCATCTCCAGGGCGGTACCCATCATCTCCGACTTTAGAACCGTTTTATTCAGCGACAGCCTTCCGGTCGTTCCTTTTGGCAGGGGCTCTTCCCAAACTCGCGAGTAGCCGATCTTCTGCCCTTCCAGGTAGATACCAAACCAGTTATCACTCGCCAGCACCGATTGGCAAATCAAAGTAATCCCAGAAAAACAAATCAGCAGTCGCTTCATCCTAAGAGATTAACTGTTTTTGGTACCGGAACGTTTCGCGAAATGAAAAATTGGATCATTCTCGCGGTAAAGTGCGTCAGGATTCAGATGCGCCACAATAAGTGCGCGTAGAATTGCAAAGTCCCGTTATGTCAAAGCTCGTCATTGTTGAATCCCCTGCGAAAGCAAAAACCATCGGCCGATTTTTAGGCTCTGGTTATGACGTGCAAGCCAGTTTTGGTCACGTTCGCGATCTTCCCGAAAGCGCGACGGACATCCCCGCCGAGTTCAAAAAACAAAAGTGGGCGAAGCTAGGAGTGAACATTGACGCTGACTTTGAGCCGCTCTATATCATCCCCGACGATAAAAAGCGTCACGTAGATAATCTCAAGAAAGCGAGCAAAGGGATCAGCGAGCTCTTACTCGCGACTGATGAAGACCGCGAAGGCGAATCCATCTCTTGGCACATTTTGCAGGTCCTTAAGCTCAACAAGAACGTCAAAGTGAGCCGAATCGTTTTTCACGAGGTCACGCAAGAAGCCATCGCAGAAGCGATCCGTAACCCACGGGCCTTGGACGAAGGTCTTGTTCGGGCTCAAGAAACACGCCGAATTTTGGACAGACTAGTTGGTTACTCGCTCTCACCGTTGCTGTGGAAAAAGGTTGCCCCGAAGCTGTCCGCTGGTCGCGTGCAGTCGGTGGCAGTTAGACTCACGGTTCAGCGCGAACGTGAGCGCATGAAGTTCAGGAGTGCAGAGTATTGGGACCTCGTCGCCAAACTTGCTCCGAACAAGGATGTGCCTTTCACCGCAAAGCTAGTTAAGGTTTCTGATCAACGCATTGCCTCTGGGAAATCGTTCAACGCCGAGACCGGACTTCTTGATGATAAATCGTTGCACGTCACGGCGGGGACTGCGGAAGAACTTCTGGCCGCCGCAAAGGTGAGCAAGCCTTGGCTCGTCAGCGCATTGGATACTAAGCCTGGGATGGAAACCCCACCCAAGCCGTTTATGACTTCGACGCTCCAACAGGAAGCGAACCGCAAGCTTCGGTTCACATCCCGCCGCACGATGCAAATCGCCCAGAACCTTTACGAAGGTATCGATCTAGGCGGCGAACGGGTTGGTTTGATCACCTATATGCGAACGGACTCCTTGAGCCTCGGTGAAAAAGCTGTCGCCCAAGCCAGAGAAGTCATTCGCGACCTGTATGGACCTGAGTACGTCCCGGCTAAGCCCGTGATCTATAAGACAAAGGCAAAGGGTGCCCAGGAAGCCCACGAGGCAATTCGCCCAACAGATTTAGCCCGGACGCCTCAATCCGTGAAAAACTACCTGAGCAAAGAGCAATTTGATCTGTACGAACTGATTTGGAAGCGCACGATTGCATGCCAAATGATGGCGGCTCAGCTCTTACGAACCACGGTCGAAGTGGAAACCATCGCCGAAGGTAAATCGCTGAAGTTCAACGCAAGTGGTCGGCAAATCACTTTCCCGGGATTCCTTCGAGCATATGTAGAAGGAAGCGACGATCCGGATTCTGAACTCGAAAGCAAGGAATCCGTTCTGCCGACGCTCAAGGTTGGGATGGAGCTCAACCTCATCCAGCTTGATGCCGCCGAGCACCACACCGCCCCGCCTGCGAGATATACCGAAGCATCGTTGGTCGGCAAGCTGGAATCGGAAGGGGTGGGACGACCGTCAACCTACGCAAGCATTTTGGGGACGATCCAAGATCGGGGCTATGTATTCAAGCGCGGGAACGAACTCATCCCAACCTTCACCGCATTTGCCGTAACCGAATTGCTCGAAAACAACTTCGAAGATCTTGTTGACCTGGAGTTCACCGCCAAGATGGAAAACCAGCTTGACGAGATCGCCGACGGTGAACGGGACTGGGTCAAGCACTTGCGCGGATTTTATGTCGGTGATGACTCAGATGGTCTTGCGAGTCAGATAGAAGCAAAGTCGGATTCAATCCCTTACCCTGCGCTTCTTCTAGGCGAGGATCCAGCCTCTGATGAACCGATTGTCGTGCGAGTCGGAAGGTACGGAACATTCGTCCAGCGCGGAGAGGGCGGAACTGGAAACACGGGAAATGTCCCCGAGGACATGCCCCCAGCTGACCTCACGCTCGATCGAGCGATTGAACTGATCGTACAAAAAGGAGCCGGACCAACTTCCTTGGGCGAAGATCCTGCGACTGGAAGAAAGGTTTTCCTCAAAGCGGGAAGGTTTGGTGCTTATCTGGAAGTTGAGCAAACGCCGGGCGAGATCGAGGTCGGAGATAAGCCGAAGCGAATCTCTCTTCCTCCGGGAATGAAGGCGAGCGATGTCACCGCCGACGATGTCCCCCTTCTCGTCCGATTCCCTCGCGAACTTGGCAATGATCCTAAGCTGGGCGAGCCAGTGGTCGTTCTCATCGGGCGCTACGGCCCGTTTGTAAAGTGTGGAGACGATATTCGCAATATCCCAGACTGGAGAATTGCCGCTGACGTCACCTTAGAAGAAGCCAGCGAAATCCTCGCCCAACCGAAAGTTTCCGGTCGCCCAGGACGCGGACCCACAACACCGGTTGAGCCGATCAAGAAGTTCGGAACTTTGGAAGGTGCCCAGGGTGAGGTCAAAGTCCTTTCCGGTCGCTACGGTCCTTACGTCACGGATGGCACCACAAATGCCACTATTCCCAAGGATATCTCCCCTGAAGAAATCACAGCCGACCAAGCGATGGATTTAATCAAAGCGCGTGTCGCGGCTGGACCGTCTAAAAAGAAACCAGTAAAGCGTGGGTTCGCTAAATCCGCGCCAAAGACGACCAGCAAAGTCATCAAAGCCAAGCCCAAGACCGCAAAAGCCAAGCCAAAGAAATGAACGCGATTCTTCTTACTGCATCCCTCTTTCTTCAAGCGCCTCCCGAAGCGCCGAAAAGCTTTTACGACTTCACGATGCCCGACATTGACGGCTACCAGCGGTCGATGAAAATCCACAAAGGAAAGGTCGTGATGGTGGTCAATACCGCAACCTTCTGTGCCTTGACTCCACAGTACGCAGGGCTGGAGAAGCTTTACCAAAAGTACAAGAAGGACGGATTTGTCATCGTCGCCTTCCCTGCCAATAATTTCCGGAATCAAGAACCCGGGACCAACGCTGAGATCAAGGAATTCTGCACGACTGAGTACAACGTCACTTTTCCACTGATGTCAAAAGTGAACGTGATGGGTGAAAAGATTGTCCCGCTTTACAAGTGGTTGGTCGCACAATCCGATCGACCTAGGGATGAGATCGAATGGAACTTCGCTAAGTTCATTCTTGATCGAAAGGGAAAGGTCATCAAAAGATTCAAACCCGAAGAAGAGCCTCACTCCCGTTGGATCACTAGCGCGATCGAAAAGGCTTTGAAGCAGAAAGCTTAGTCAATAAATTGTCAAGCTTGGATCAACATCGCGTGCATAGCGGTTGATTCCTCCGGCGAGGTTGAACGTATTTGAGAATCCTTTCGTTGCAAGGAACTCTATAACGCTCGCACTACGGGCTCCGCTTCGGCAATATACGACCATTTCTTTAGACGGATCAAGTTCGTGAGCTCTGGCCTGGATGTCGCCGACGGGGATATGGACATCACCAGGCAAGACGCTCATTTCGCGTTCGGAAGCTTCCCTAACATCCAAAAGGATCATGTCTGGGTTGGCGCGACGGAAGTCGGCTAAGTCTTCGGGCTGAATTTCTCGGACCATATCCTTTATTGTTGCCGTTTCTTGGGCGTTTTTGTTGGGGAGCTTTAAGATTCTTTGCTCGCCAGATTCTCCGTTGATCCAGCAGATTTTATTGACAAGATTCTCACCCCAGCCTGTGATGAGCTTGATTGCTTCTAGCGCCATGACTTGCCCGGTTAGCGCGGCGACGGCGCCTAGAGTGCCAGACTCGTCGCAAGTCTTTAGAGCGGAATTAGTAATACTTGCGTCACCCGCAAGCCCTAATTCACCGGGAAAAACGTCTTCGATGCGTCCACCATTCAACGAAGTCACGACCCCAAAAGCCCCCGAAAGACCACCAAAAACAACCGGTTGTCCCCGTAACCTCGCGACTTCAGAAACCAGAATTGAGTCCCTCCAACAGTCCATTGCATCAACCACGACAGTTGTTAGCCCTGATGAATATGCCGTCGCATCAGAGGCGTGACAGAGAACGCTTACTCCAAACTGTTGGAGACGACGACGCGCAGCAAACACCTTTCTCTCCCCAATGTCCTCTGGGGTGTAAAGAGGCTGACGGTAGAGATTGGATTCGTCTACAACGTCGGGATCAACCAGAACCAACCGCCCGACCCCAGAAGTCGCCAGAGTTAAGGCAACGGGGCAACCCAATCCTCCCAGGCCCGCGATGACGACCGTAGCTTCACTAAGCTTCTTTTGGGACTCGTGCGCAAAGCCCGCGACCTTCATTTGTCCATCAAATCGTTTTAAATCCATTTAGCTCTTTGAGATCCAGGCGTCTTCTACTTTGATCCCCGCGATCATGTTTGCCAAGCGACGGTGATCGGGTTCGCGGAGTTGAGGATCCTTCGCAATCATCTTTTGCGCGGCTTTTTGGGCTTCTTCTAGGATCGTAAAATCTCGTACCAAATCAGCGATCTTTAAGTCCAAATTCCCACTTTGCTTTGTCCCCATCAGGTCGCCCGGACCCCGAAGATTCAAATCTTCTTCCGCGATCACGAATCCGTCTTGTGTCATCACCATGACTTCCATCCGCTGTTGCGAATCGGGGTTATTCCCATCCGCGATCAAAATACAAAACGAGGCATGCTCGCCCCGTCCGACCCGACCGCGAATCTGGTGAAGCTGACTCAGCCCAAAACGGTTGGCATCCTCGACGACCATCACGCTGGCGTTCGGAACGTCCACCCCGACTTCGATCACGACCGTCGCGACCAAAATATCGAGTTCATGCTTCCGAAATTGCTCCATCACGGCTTCTTTTTCGGCAGGCTTAAGTTGCCCGTGAAGCAGGCCAACCCGATAATCTTTATAAACCCCCGAACTCAAACGCTCATGCAAATCCACTGCGGCAAGCGTTTGCATTTTCTCGCTTTCGGTGATCGCTGGGCAAACAAAGTAGGCTTGGCGACCTTGCTCAAGCATCCTTTTCACGCCCTCATAAATCGTCTCCCGATCCAGAGGCTTCTTCCAGTGGGTTTTGATGGGCTTTCTGCCGGGTGGCAATTCGTCAATAATGCTCACGTCCAAATCGCCGTACAACGTCATGGAAAGAGTCCGGGGAATCGGAGTCGCCGTCATCACGAGCATATCTGGGGCATTGGTAGCTTTCTGCCGAAGCGCGAGTCTTTGCAGCACGCCAAAGCGATGCTGCTCATCAATCACGGCAAGCCCGAGGCTTTTGAACTCAACATCCGCCTGAATCAAGGCATGAGTACCCACAATAATCTGTGCCTCGCCCGACTTTACGAGGTCATAGACCTTTCGCTTTTCCTTCGCGCCGAGTTTTCCGGCTAAGAAATTCACGTTAATCCCAAGCGGCGAGAACAATCTCTTCAATCCAATTGAATGCTGTTCGGCAAGGATTTCGGTCGGTGCCATCAGGGCGGCTTGATACCCACAGCGAACGGCGGCGAGAATCGCACATGCGGCGACGGCGGTCTTTCCGGAACCGACGTCCCCTTGCACCAAGCGGTTCATAGGCACGGCGGTTTCCATATCCTTCCAAATTTCGCCGATCACCCTACGCTGGGCTCCGGTGAGTTCAAACGGGAGCATTTTATGGACTTCATCCCACAAAGTTCCGCCTTCAGCGAGGGTACTAGACGATCCAAACAATCCTCCCCCATCGGTCCCGGCGAGTTCGGAGATGGCAAATTTGATCCCCGGCTCCTGCTGGGTCGAAGCCTTCCGCATTTGCAAGTGAAGCTGGATGAGCAGGAACTCATCAAAGATCAAACGGCGGCGTCCGGCTTCTAAAATCTCTAAGTCATCAGGACGGTGGATCGCTCGCAAGGCAGCGCGGATTCCGACCAAACGATTCTGCTTGCGAAACTCGGTGGGCAGATATTCATCCACCTCGTCCAAAAACTTCTCGATGGCGGCTTCGGTCGCCTTCCGCATAGAGCGTTGCTGAAGCCCTTCGGTCAGGGGATAAACCGGGACAATTTTCGTGAAGCCATCGGCATCTTCTTCGGGATCAATGATCTCAAATTCCGGCGCGGCGATCTCGTAGCCATAATGCCCTTCTTTGACCTGACCGTAAGCAATCACATCGCCTTTCGCCTCGCGTAATTTCTTCGCGATCCAGGGTTGGTTAAACCAGATCAAGCCGATCTGGGCGGTTCCGTCGTGCAAAATGCAACGGATTGGAGCAGCACGGCCACGCGAAGGTTTCACGTCAATGGCGGCTATTTTCCCACGGACGGTCACAAAGGTTCCGGGCTTGATCTCGCGAATCTTTGGAAGATTCCGACGATCTTCGTAGCGATGGGGCGCATGAAAAAGCAGATCGCCGACGGTATGAATCCCCAATTTTTGATACAATGGAGCTAGGCGCGGGCCAACGCCCTTCATAAATTGGATTTCCGTTTCCATTGCCGCGCTCACGCCCTTTATTATGAAGACTTTCCTCGCGACATTCCGCTCAAAATTTTCCACTCATGAATAACGAAGACAAAGACGCCATCGACGCGATCACCGACGAAGCCAACGCGAAAGTCGAGAAGATTGACGACGAGTTTCATGCGAAAGCCGAGGAGTTGCACGCGAGGGCCGCAAAGCTTAAGCGGACCATGGAAGTCAAGCAAGAAAGGCAGACCGAAGAGCGTCGGAGCGACGGGGAATCCGCCCGGGGCCTAGGGATTGGATTAACGGTCGCCTACGCCATTATCGGAACGCCCCTCCTTGGGTTCGGAATTGGGTACCTCATCGACGGAAATTCGACAGTCAAAACTTGGTCTGGAATCCTCGGGATGATTGGAGCTTTTGCTGGAGTCGGCTACTGCGTTTACATCCTCAATCGAACTCAACAGTGAGAGCGCAATTCCAAAAGCCGGGAGTTTACATTGCTATCGGGTCGATCCTCACCGTCGGTGCGTATCCTTGGGGACTTTCGGCATCCATCGGGATGCTCACGGGAATCTTGGCCACAACGCTCGCCTGGTTCGGGTGGTGGATTGCAATAAAACTGCTCACCTCTGATCCCAGCCGTCAAAGACTAACAGGTTGCGGGACGGTCGTTATTTTTGTGATGAAATTGCCGATCTGGATCGGATTGCTTTTTTACGCCAAAAGTCTTGGTGACGTTGCAGCACAGGCATTTATTTTTGGAACGCTGGTGGTATACTCACTCGCAGTTGCATGGGCTCAGACTCGGGAAGAGTGAGCCTATTTTTACGACCATGATGGATTTTTTGACTAGCGGAGTCCTACTCGCAGAAGCGGCACACGGTGAAGGTCACAAGGGTGGCGGTGCTCACGGTCCGAACCTGATCGGTCTGCTGATCTACATTGCATTTGTGGTTGCAATCATCCTCGGCCTGATGGCCTGGGCAAAGAAAGGTCTCAATTCTCGCGTCCTGAAGCACCCTATGGCTGGCGCGTTTGAACAACTTTATCTCTTTATTGAAAATCTTGCCGTGGGCATCATTGGTGGCTATGGCCGCAAGTACATCCCGATGCTCTTTGTGTTCTGGGTGGTCATCTTTGTTAGCTGCGTGGTTGCCCTCTTCTTCCCAACTTCTCCAACCGCAGACCTCGGATTCAATATGGGCATGGCGCTCATCGCAATCGGATATGTCCAGTGGGAAGGTATTCGACAAAACGGTTTCTTCGGACACTTTGGCCACTTTGCCGGTCCGAAAATGGGGCTTGCTCTCATTCCAATCAACGGCATGTTGTTCATTATTGAGCTGGTCTCGGAAGCAATGAAGAATGTTTCCCTTTCCCTGCGACTCTATGGAAACATCCACGGTGGACACGAAGCCGTTGTGGCGATGAACAAGCTTGGAGAAAGTTTTTACACGCCGCTCGGAGCATTTTTGCTGCCGATCAAGCTCCTGACCTGCGTCGTCCAAGCACTCATCTTCTGCTTGCTCCTGTGTGTGTACATTTCCTTGGTCACCCATGATCCAGAGCATGCCCACGGCGATGACCATGGCCACGGAGACCCTGTTCCAGCCCACTAAACAATTTGTAACCTCAACAAGAAAACTAACTAAAACTAGGAGAAATATAAGAAAAATGAACGCACCATTCGCACTCGGACTCGCCGCTCTCGGCGTAGCAATCGGCCTCGGCATGATCGGCCAAGGCGCCATGAACGGCATGTCACGACAACCAGAAGCTATCGGCAAAATGCAAACTGCAATGTTGATCGCTCTTGCGTTCGTCGAGCTCGTCTTCCTGCTCACCGTCTTCGTCGGTATGGGCCCTCTTACTGCAAAGTAAGAACCTGACCCGCTTGGCTGATTTGCAAGAACGTGAGTCAGCCAAGCCATCCTTCCTTAAAAACAACCGCTTTTTAATCAATGGCTAACGCAACAGAAAATAAACCATCTTCAGGCATGACCGTCGTTTCGATCGTCTTTGGGCTTATCCTCATGGTCGGCGGCATGTACGTGGCAAAGATGGACGATGTGATCAAGTTCCAGAAAGGCCTCGCAGAACAAGGAATTCCGTTGGAGCCAGGCAAGACGGTCGCTTCCATCGGTGTATTCTTGATCCTCTTCAAGGTGATTGAGTCCTTCTTTATCGTTCCTCTGCGCGACGCCATCAATGCCCGCAACGGTGAACTGGAATCCACGTTCAGCGAAGTCGAATCGCTCCGTTCTGAAATGAACACCATGAAGAGCGACTACGAAAAGCGCATCGTGGAAACAGAAGCCGATGCGCGAGACAAGATTCAATCCCAAATCAAGGAAGCGCAAGATCTTCGGTCCACTTTGGTCGCCGAAGCCAATGCAGCAAAGGATTCCATGATGGCAAAGGCGCAAGAAGAACTTGCCGCCGAAAAGGAAAAGATCATGAATTCCCTCCGCGTCGAGGTTGTCAATATGACCCTTGCCGCTACAGAAAAGCTCGTGGGTAAGTCCGTAGATTCGGACACAAACCGCAAGCTCGTCGCTGACTTCATCGAAAAAGCAGAGGTCCCTAGCCGATAATGGACATGCGCGTCGCTAGCCGATATGCCCAATCCCTTTTTGAGGTTGCTCAAAAAGAGAAGATGGTAACCAGCGTCAGCGATGACCTTAAAGGCATCGTTGGTGCGATGGAGCATGACGCGCGATTCGGTGGATTCCTGGAAGACCCAACAAACACCCGAGCCGATAAGCTCAAACTAGTCGAAGGTGTTTTTGGAGACAAGATCACCGCGCTGACTATGCAATTCCTCCGACTCCTACTAAACAAGCGTCGGGAAAACATCCTGACCGGAGTCGCAGAAAAGTTCGAAGAGCTACGACGAACAAATGATGGGACGCTTTACGCTTCTATCGTCAGCGCGGCAGAACTCTCCGCCGCAGAAAAGCAAGGAATCATTGCCAAGCTTGAAGCAAGCGGGAAAACCAAAGTCGAAGCGACTTTCTCTATCGACCCTTCTATCATCGCAGGTGTGCGAGTCCAAATCGGAGACTATGTCCTCGATGGAAGCCTTAAAGGCTCCATGGCACGCCTCAAAGACCGACTTCTCTACGACGTTTTAAAACAAATCTAGGCTGGAAAGCAAAAGTATCATGGCGATTCGACCCGAAGAAATCACATCCATTCTCACGCAAGAACTACAAAAGTTCGAGCGCACTGTAGAAGTAGACCACGTTGGAACCGTTCTCCAAGTTGGAGACGGAATTGCGCGCGTCTACGGACTCCCAGACTGCCAAATGGGAGAACTCCTTGAGTTCCCACACGGCGTCATGGGACTTGCCCTTAACCTTGAAGAAGATTCCATCGGTGCTGTTCTCATCGGCGATGAAACCAAGATCAAGGAAGGGGACAAGGTCCGCGAAACCGGAAAGATTATCCAAATCCCAGTGGGTAAGGGTCTTCTTGGTCGTGTCGTGAACGCGCTTGGCCAACCGCTTGACGGTCTCGGTCCGATCCCATCCGACGAATTCCGACTCATCGAAGTTCTCGCTCCTGGTGTTGTCGAACGACAGCCAGTGAAGGAACCGCTCCAAACCGGAATCAAAGCCGTTGACGCGATGATCCCAGTCGGCCGCGGACAGCGCGAGCTTGTTATTGGTGACCGCCAAACCGGAAAAACCTCCGTCTGCGTCGACGCCATCATCAACCAAAAGTCAACCCATGCTCCGGGCGGCTCGCCTGTGTACTGCATGTACGTCGCCATTGGACAAAAAATGGCCCAGGTTGCCCGTGTTGTTGAAACCCTTCGACAAAATGGCGCCCTTGAGTACACAGTGATCATCGTTGCGTCCGCTTCGGACTCAAACGCGATGCAATATCTCGCTCCGTTTGCCGGTGCGACCATCGGTGAGTACTTCCGAGACAATTCCATGCACGGTTTGGTCGTCTACGATGACCTTACAAAGCACGCCCAAGCTTACCGAGCGCTCTCCCTCTTGCTCCGACGTCCTCCAGGACGAGAAGCCTATCCTGGCGACGTTTTCTACCTCCACTCCCGTTTGCTGGAGCGAGCTTGTAAGCTCAGCGATGTCGAAGGCGCAGGTTCACTGACCGCTCTTCCGGTCATCGAAACCCAATCTGGAGACGTTTCTGCATATATCCCTACCAACGTGATTTCCATCACCGACGGTCAGATCTATCTTGAGCCAGACCTCTTCTTCGCCGGTGTTCGACCTGCGATTAACGTGGGTATTTCGGTTAGCCGTGTGGGTGGAAACGCTCAGATCAAGGCGATGAAGCAAGTTGCTGGTAAGTTGAAGCTCGAAATGGCGCAGTATCGCGACGTTGCTGCCTTTGCGCAGTTCGCCAGCGACCTTGACAAGGCAACCCAGCTCCAGCTGATGCGAGGCCAACGACTCACCGAGCTCCTCAAGCAAGGTTTGGCAACGCCGTACGACACGATCGACCAAGTTATCGTGATCTACGCCGGAACCAGCGGGGTCTTTGATGCCGTCAGCAATGAGCAAGTTCCAGGCCTCGAGAAGATGGTTCTCAAGCACGTTCACGAGAAGTTCCCGGACATCGTGGAAACCCTCAAAACCACCCAGGCAATGAGCGGCGACCTCGAAGCCAAGCTCAAAACCGCCTACGACGAAGCAACCGCAGCGTTCCTCGCGTCGGTTAAGTAATCCAATTTTCCCCGGATCCACAAAATCCGGGGAAAATCCCAAACTCTTTCAACCCAAAAAACGACCTGACAAATGGCAACTCTAAAGCAGATCCGGCAACGCATTAAGACGTCGAAAAACATTCGGCAGATCACAAAGGCGATGAAGCTTGTCGCGGCGGCGCGTCTCAAGAAGGCGCAAGACCGCGTGACCGAAGCACGCCCGTACAGTGAGAAAATGCGCGAGCTCATGCTGAGCCTTTCGTCGGGCGGAGATTTGCCGAGCCATCCCCTCCTAGAGCAGCGCTCCGGAGACAAGACCTGCCTCATTCTCATCACGGCAGATCGCGGCCTCGCAGGTTCCTACAACACCAACCTTCTCCGAAAAGCCAGCGATTGGTTCAAGGAAATGGGCCGACCAGTGGATCTTTATTGCGTCGGAAAGAAGGGCGTTCAATTCTTTGGCAAGCGAGGTATCAATATCGTTGGCGCGATGTCTGTTCCGACCGCCGGAGCCGGTGTCAATGACGCCATCGCCGTCACCAAGTACGCCCGAGAGCAATTCGAATCCGGAGAATACGACCGAATTCTGGTCTGCTACAGCAAATTCTATTCGCCAATCCGCCAGGTGCCACAGATCGTGCAAGTCTTGCCGATTGAGCCACCGGCAACGGACGAAAACTCAGCCGCCGGGAACGCAAAGAACTACGTCTTTGAGCCTGACGCAACTTCCCTGCTCGCCACGCTCCTGCCGAAGTACCTGATGAATCAGATCTTCCAATTCCTTCTGGAAAGCACCGCGTCCGAGCACGGCTCCCGAATGACCGCGATGACCAGCGCGACCGACAACGCCGGAAAGATGATCAACGAACTGACACTCAAGGCAAACCGAGAGCGCCAAGCATCCATCACCAAGGAAATTCTCGAAGTCGTCGGCGGCGCCGAAGCCCTCAAGAGCTAAGCTCAGATCCCCAGCCTCCGATCCCCCCGGATCGGAGGCTTTTTTGTACGTTCTTTTCTCAAATCCCGAAGAAAGTCCTCCTCTTTGACCCACTTGGACGGGAATATCCCGTCGATTCCAAGGTCAAGGAAGGGGGGTTAGGGGGCGGTCACGCGGCCTAATCTTTCGGGAATTGGATAGTGGTGGGCTCCCCATTACCTCGGTGAGGGGGAGTCTTTCATTTTCCAGAGATAGAGGCTCGCGTAGCTACGGAATGGCTTCCATCGGTCGGCCATGCCAAGCGCTTCTTTTGGCTTTGGGCGGGTGGTGAGGTTTTCTAGCTTCATCAGGCTGTCAATAATCACCAGGTCGCCGATGGGCCAGATGTCGGGCCTGGCGAGGTCGAACATCAGAAGCATGTGCACCGTCCACTCCCCGATGCCTTTCACCTGGATGAGCTCCTTCATGATCTCTTCATCGGGCATGTCGGTGAACCTATCGAAGTGGATATGCCCTTCAACTGTCTTGGTCGCTAGGTCCATCAGATAACCGGCCTTTTGGCGGCTTATTCCAAGTTCGCGAAGGGATTCTGTGGTGTGACCGATAAGCGCTTGGGGTGGAACGGGGTCGTCCGGATTAAGTCCGAAGCCCCCCTTTGCCTTGCGCTTGATTGCGTCTGCCGCCTTGGTGCTGAGCTGCTGCCCGTTGATAACGCTGAAGAGGGAGTCGAAGGTGATCGGGCTTTGGGTGAAGCCTAATGCACCATGCTGTTCGATCAGGGGAATGAACCGAGGCTCAACTTTTCGAAGGAAATCGGCGGCTTCGTGGCGTTGCGGCAATTATCCCTCGATGGCTTTGATCAGGTCTTGATCGGAGACGGTTTCCCAGTGGGCGCGGATCTTCGCGATTTCCTCCAGGTGGAGATTTCTTCGTGATCGGCGCTCGCGGGCAACAATGGCGTTGATTTTTTCTTCCCGGCTTTCGTAAATCAGCTTCGGAACCGGGTGGGGTTTGCCGTCCTTAATGGCGACCATCGTCACGCGGGCGGTGTTGCTCTGCCTTGTCGTGCCGGCTACGAGGTCGGTGGCGCTGACGTCAATCGTGATTTCCATCGAAGTCCGCCCCGCAAAAGTCACCGTCCCCACCATGCTGACCAAATTCCCCACCTCGATGGGCTCATGGAAGTCCACACGGTCAAAAGCGGCAGTGACACAGATCGTGCCAGCAAACTTTTGGGATGTCGCGCTAGCGGTAAGGTCAATCATTGCGAGAATCGAGCCGCCAAAGACCTTCCCGAGGACGTTAGCGTCGTTCGGGGTCATGATTTGCGCAAGCTTGGTGCGCGTTTCGGTAACGGTTTTGCCGACGCTCACGGCCTAAGCGGAAGCTCCGACAGCATGGGCGGCGCTCGCCACGATGTTGATGAACTCTGCTGTGATCATGCTGGCGCCACCGACCAACCCACCATCAATATTCGGCTTGCGGAACAGCTCGTTGGCGTTGGCGGCTTTCACGCTTCCCCCGTATAGAACGCGAACATTCTCGGCAAGATCAGGATCGCCATAGGCAGTGTTAAACCATTCACGGATGAGGCCACAAATCCGTTCGGCTTCATCAGCGGCGCAGGTTTTCCCGGTCCCAATCGCCCAAACAGGTTCATAAGCAACTACGCTGAAGAACAATTCTGCCGCATCAATACCCTCAAACGCCCCTTTGAGTTGAGCCGAGATGACTTCTTCGGTCTTGCCGGCTTCCCTCTCTTCCAAAGTTTCACCCACGCAGAGAATCGGCGTGATGGAATGGTACAAAAGTGCTTTGATTTTGAGGTTAACCGTCTCGTCGGTTTCGGCGAAGAACCCGATTGTACTCTCCGGGACTTCCAATACGCCAAATCGTCCCCGGGTTTCGCTATGCCCAACGATGCAGTGGGATACACCGACTTCCGTGAGTTGCTCCGGAGAAATTTGGGAGGTAAAAGCTCCCGATTCTTTCCAAAAAACGTCTTGCGCGCCGACGCGGATGTGGGTGTTTTTCACCTCATCGCGAATCTTTGCGAGCATGGTAAAGGCGGGGCAAATGACAACGTCCACATCTTTGCGAACCGCAACTTGAGCGAGGAATCCCTCCACAAGCGCGGTGCCCGAAGCGTGCGTCAGGTTCATTTTCCAATTTCCAGCGACCATTAAAGTGCGTGCCATAATGCCCCAGTTTAGCCCTTATGCGCGAACGACGGTTGGCTCGACGACAATTTCGACCTTGCCTCGGACTGCATTTGTGACGATGCAGTAAGCATCCGCCTTGTGCGCCATCTCTTCGGCGACCTTCATTTGGTCATCGGTCGCATCGGCGGTGAGGGTGATCGTCGGCTTGAGCGTGACCTTCTTATAGATGAAGATCGCGGCATTTGGCTGCTCGACTTCCCCAACAGCTTTGGTCTCGATGTTCACCACTGGGAGCTTGCGCGCGTCCGCGACGATGCTAAAGGTGATCGAATAGCAACCCGTGATCGCGGCAGTAAGCAGCTCTTCTGGGTTGGTGCCAGATGCGGTTCCGGTTCCGCCGAATTCTGGTGGAACGACGAGAACATTAGTCACGTCGGTGCGTTCAGCAACAACGTGACCAGACCCAGTTCGGCCGCCCGCGTAGTTCACAGTGATCGGATATTCATGAATTTGACTCATACACTATAGGATACCGACCGGTGGATTAAAGTATCTCGAAATTGCGTTGAGATTTGTCTGATCGCCTGGGATGCCGCATAACCGAGCAAGCGCACCACCGGATCCGTAGGGTTTAGGTTGGTCCTTGCGATAACTTGCCCCTGCAAGAAACAGCTCTATGGTGTGTTCCCGTTTCTAAGGCTTTTGAAAGAATGGAGACGTTTCTGATTGGGTTGGTCGTGAAAAAGCCCGGATGGGAGACATCCAGGCTTAATATCTTCATTCTTTTTCAGAACTTATGCAGCTAACGTATGAAGAGTTTTTACCGCGAACGAAAGTTCCGCAATTGCAGGCTTAAGTTCTGGATAATCTTCCTTTCTTGCTTCAAAAGACTCTGCTAAGGACTGATAATACCAAAGAAGTTCGCTCTTTTCGGCATTAAAGCGCTTCCAGTGACTTTCTCCAACGTTACGTGTATCTGCGATAAGGGCTCTTGTGTTGTGAACTTTATCGCTTAACGAGACAAGAAGCGCAGACTTTGACTTTGTTTCGATTCCCTTCAGGTAGTCAATCTTTCTTTGCTTCCATGGGGCTTTTTCAGCACCGATTTCGGCGAGAGAGTCACTGTTCTCGCGGACGATTCCGGCGACGATGGAGCCGAATCTAGAGTTGATTTGCTGAAGCATCGCCTCGCCTCCGGCATCCTCGGCCGCGTCGTGAAGAAGCGCGCCGATTGCTTCATCCTCGTTCGCCCCAAATTCATAAGCAAGCCCCGCAACTTGCAAAAGGTGCGACAGATAGGGGATGGTGGTTCCCTTTCTGAAATCCTCTGCGTGTGTATCGGCTGCAAATGCAACGGCTTCGATGAAGCGACTATTGTCTTTTCCTTTATTGATCATATGATTATTATACACTATTTACAGAAAGTGTGGTACACTTAACCTTTTGGTTAGTGCGTTCTCGGCCTTGAGTTCTTGCAATGAAATAGGCCGTCATTTTTATTTACATTTGTTCAGTTTTCAAACTACGGTTTATGGGATGATTTGCAAATCTCAGCCGAGCGTCGTATTGGATCGAGCTACTTTCAGGTTCGTCTTGTCAGCGTAGCGGTCGGAGTCGCCGATTTTGGTAGGAGTTGTACGGAAAGATCACCGGGCGTCATCGATGCGCTTAGCAAAGTTTCTCTTTGATCACGCGGAATGGAGTACGAGGATTGAGGATATCAGCGCGAATTGAACGACGATATCAACGCCGAGCGGGTACAATCGGAGATTCAAGCCAGCGGCATTTGCGGCGCGTTCGTGCCCAACGCTAGCTCTCCCGACGGTTCTTCCGTCTCAGAAAACAGATTGCTTATGTCCACAACCATGCAAGTGCAGCGCGAGGATTTGAATCCTTGCACGATTAAGTTGAGCGTTTCCTGCTCCCAGGACCAGGTGAAAGCCGGCTTTGATAAAGCTTATAAGGGCTTTGCCAAGCAATTGAAAGTCCCAGGTTTCCGCCCAGGTCACGCGCCAAAGAATATGGTCGCGCAGATGGTTGACCCGAACGAGCTTGGCAATGCCGCAGCCGAAGAAATCATCGGCAAGGCAATGAACGAAGCTCTTAAGCTTGAAAAGATTCAACCCCACGACCGACCTTCAGTCGAAGTTTCTTCCCTTGACGAAGTCGAAGGCAAGTGCGAGTTCATCGCAAAGGTTCCTCTTGAACCTAAGGTCGAGCTTGGCGAGTACAAGGGCGTCGAGGTCACCGTTCCAAAGATCGAAGTTTCTGATGCGGAAGTTGAAAAGCAACTCGACGAACTTCGCAAGCGCAACGGCAAGCGAGAAGCTGTCACCGATCGCGGAATTCACGAGGGCGATATGGTCGTTGTGAACATTAAGCCAGACGGAATCGAAGGCGAAGGCAAGAACTTTATGTCTGTGGCTGGAGAGAACTTCAAGGGGCTGGACGAAGCAATTCTTGGGATGTCCGTTGAGGACCTAAAGGTGGTCGAACTCAGCTTCCCGAAGAATTTTCAAGAGAAGGATTGGGCCGGCAAGAAGCACAAGGCGCAAATCACGATCCGATCGGTTTCCTCTGTTAAGACCCCCGATCTGGATGACGAATTTGCCAAGAACGCTGGCAAGGATATCAGCGCGGAATCACTGGAAGAACTGAAGGGCAAGCTCCGATCTCGATTGGAAGAAGCCAAGAAGTCCGTCAGCATGGAGTTCATCAACGAAGCGATCCAAGAAAAGATTCTCTCCGGTAGCACCGTTCACGTCCCTGACACCATGTGGGAAGCCGTTGCCAACCAACGCCTTCGAGAAGAATCCGAAAAGGCTCAACAGATGGGCAAGTCCTTTGAGGATGTCGCCAAGGAAGCTGGCGTTACGGTCGAAGAATTCATCGCGAAGTGGCAGTCGGAAGCAAAAACACAAGTCCAACGCGCCGTGATCGCCAACACAATCTTCAAGAAGGAAAATCTGAAACTAAGCAATCAAGATTTGAACGATACCTTGATGCAAATGGCAATGGAGTACGGCGTTCACCCGCAACAACTTCTCGAAGCATTCAAGAAGAATCGCGGCGGCTTTTACGAACTCGAAGTCCGCTCGGTCTACGCCAAGGTGATGAACTTCCTGAATGAAAACGCGAAAGTCGTCGAGGCCTAAGGGCTTCTCGATACACAAATAGATAGGCTCGGCTCCACATGGAGCCGAGCTTAATCGTTTCTCAAGCAAAGATCAGCGCCTCGTTTTTGATTTTGCGATGAGGATGTGGGTTTTGACGAGCTCGATCAACCGCTTGTCCTGCTTGTATAACCTCTTCGCGTGTTCCAGTGCTTCGGAGGATCTACCTTCTGCGATGAGGTACGGGCGTGCGCGGCGGCTTCGCTTGTAGTCGGCGGTCACCGGGATTCCCTCTGCCTCCAGAATCCGGTTGAGATAATCCGACATCCCGTCCCAAAATTCAAGCGGCTCTAGTTTTCGGGTGAGGGAGTGATTGGAGCCATGGAATCGGTAGGCACCCAAATCTCTGGCGAGAATATAGAAATTGCCGACAATCGGCCCGGCGTACAGCGGCATCATGTCTCCGTAAAACTTACTTAGAATAGGGAGCGGGAACACTTTATCCGCCATCGCGCGGCTCATTGCGCTACTACCACCGAAGTTTCCGCCGCCGTAGATTCCGAATCCGTCGGATACTATGAACTCGTGGACCTCTTTTGGGGACAAGGTTTGCTTGATTTCGCCCAGATCAATGGGCTTTGGGCCGGTTGGAGTGTCGTAAGTCATGCGGCCGCGTGGGACCACGGTCCGCTCGTGCTCATAGAGGCTAAGCAGAGGATGCCGGATGAGCCAAGGTTCGTTGCCAAGGCCGAGGGTTTTGATTCCTTCGCGAATGGTGCGCGCCTTGTGCGGGAACCAGAAATCATCGCCGTCAAAGATGCAAAGGGTGTCGCCCTGCGCGGCATTGATTCCGGCGTTAAATGCTCCTGCCTGGCCGAGATTGTCCTGAAAAACGAGCTTGACTTTTGGGTTGTTCTGGTACTGTGCCAGGATCTCGCGCGAGGCATCGGTTGAGCCATCGTCCACCACGATGACTTCCAGGTCAGGATCCTGGTTTGCCAGCACGCTCTCCACCGCATCGGCAATGAACTCAGCGCCGTTATAGTTACACGCGATGGCAGAAATCTTCATGGCCTACACTCTCAAATTGTTGGAATAATCCGCCGAATCCTCCCGACCATTTTACCGGTCAGAGCGAAATGAAAAGGAGCCGCATCTTGCGAGGCAACTCCGTGATATTCCTGAATAAGCTTCGCCTCAATACTTCACAAGCTTCTGCGCCATTTCGGCGATTTCTTCGACTTGTGGAAGCACAAAGGTTTCTAGCGGCTTGGCCCATGGCACTGGGGTGTCCATTCGGGTAAGGCGCAGGGCTGGGGCGTCTAGGTATTCGAAGGCGAGTTCGTTGATTCGCGCTACAATCTCCCCGGCGAATCCGCAGGTCTTTGGTGCTTCGTTGACGACCAAGAATCGGTTCGTCTTCGCAACGGAAGCAACCAACGCGTCCTCGTCAAGCGGGTTCAGAGAGCGCAGGTCAATGACTTCCGCGTTGATCCCTTGGGCTTCAAGAAGCTTGGCGGCGTCGAGGCAGTGATAGACGTTCTGACCATAAGTCGCGATTGTGATATCCGTCCCAGCGCGAGCGATTCTAGCCTTCCCTAGAGGGACGATGTAATCTTCGGTCGGCAATTCTTCGGCGATGTGCGGCTGTCGGTAGAGATTCTTCATCTCGTACACGATCACGGGGTTCGGATCGCGCAGGGCCGCTTTCATCAGACCTTTCGCATCGTAAGGAGTCGAAGGGCAGATGACCTTAATTCCAGGAGAGTTCAGGAACCAAGCCTCGTTCATTTGGCTGTGGTACAGCGCACCACCGCCATAAGCACCGGCAGGACCGCGCACCACAATCGGCATCGCGACTTCACCAGCGGTTCGGTAGTGATAGGTCGCCATGTTATTGACGATTTGGTCAAATCCGCAGGAAATGAAGTCAATAAACTGCATTTCAACCATACAGGTCTTGCCGTTGAGTGCCATCCCAATCGCGGAGCCGACGATTGCGGCTTCGGAGATTGGCATATCAATCACGCGCTCCTTCCCGTGAACAGCTTGGAGACCTTCGGTAACGCCAAATGCCCCGCCCAAAATCCCAATATCTTCACCCAAACAAATCATGTTCGGATTTGCGGCCATTTCTTCTGCGATTGCTTCCTTCAGGCCAGTGAGGAGGTTCTTCTTTAAATCAACTGTAGTTGCCATGTTCGTAAAATCTCCTTAATTGGTCTCCCGGTAAACCCACATTCCGCCTTCTTCGGCGGGTGGTGCTGGGCTCTTGACGGCGAATTCAACGCCTTGCTTAAGATATGCGACGACGTCGGCTGGGAAGTCATCATCGCGCGCATCGGAAGCATGCTTCCCTTCCGCCATGTGCTGATTCGCTTCTTCTTGCGTCATGTATCCCTTTTCGACAAGGATTTTCTTGCAAATCGCAATCGGATCTCGGGCACGACCAGCTTCGACTTCTGCTTCTGGGCGATATTTCGCCGCTCGGTCATCGTCGTGGTCGCCGTGGCCGTAAGATCGGAAGGTCTTGCACTCTACGATGCACGGACCATGACCAGCACGGCCGTATTCGACTGCCCACATGATCTTGTCGTAGACATCAAAAACGTCTTGACCGTCGGCGATGAGGCCGGGGATTCCGTAACCATCAGCGCGACGGGCAAAGTCTTCGAGGGAATATTCCATCTCGGGCGGAGTGCCGTATGCCCAGTGGTTGTTCTCAATCACCGTGATCACCGGGAGCTTGTGAACAGCGGCAAAATTGATCGCTTCGTGGAACACGCCTTGAGCGGTGGAGCCTTCGCCGTTATAAGTCAGACAAACGGTGTCTTTGCCGTCGAGCTTGTCGGCATACATGACTCCAGCGGCGACGGGGATTGTCCCGGCGAGCATGGACGTGGAGTGAATAATGTGGTGCTTTCGGGAACCGATGTGGCTCCAGTTGTCGCGGGCGCGTCCCGGAGAGCCGGATTTGCACCAGACTTGGCCGCAAAGCTCTTCGATCGACATCCCCATGCGCTCCGGATTGTCAGCGCCAGCGCGGAAATCTTTCAAGAAGAACGCGGGCATATCGCGGTGGATCGGGCTGATCCAGTCGGTGTTGCGCAGGCCGTAGAGCGAACCAACGATAATCGCTTCTTGGTTGTGGCTGCTATAAAGCGTTCCGGTGAGTCGGCCTCGGCGCTTTTCTTTGCTCAGGCGGATATCAAAATATCGCGCGAGAAAGAGCTGCTTTAGCATCTCTAAATGATCTTCTTTCGTAAGTAGGGCGCTAGCCCGAGGATGGGAACCCAAATCTGGGTTGGCCGGGACGCCGTTTGTTTTGGATGTGGATGTGCTCGCCAAAATTGTCTCCAACGTGAATTTTCAGGAGAAAGCGATACATTGCCTAATCCCTGAGAATGCAGGTTCATTTTACCTATATTCTTAAGATATTCTCGGCAGATTAAGGGGATATTAGGAGGAAAATTCTACATTTCTTTGGATGGGTATCGGTCGAGAAATTCTCATTCTGTCACCGAATATTTGGCAAGGAGAGTGCTTCAACTGTCCTTCGTAAAACGTTTCCGGGTGTTCCCTGGGGCATCCGGGGAACTCCCCTAAGGGCCTAGGGAGTTCCCTTAGGCGTTCGGGGAGTTCTCTTAAGCGTTCCGGGAGTTCCCCGAAGAGCCGAGGGAGTTCCCCGAAGCAGTTACTGTTCTAGTCGAGGAATGCTGGATCAACCATTTGGCTTTAGTTTAGCCTAGGAGAAATGGACCAGGACACAAAAAATTGGGTCGCCCTGAGAACAGGGCGACCCAATAGCTTTTCTAATTACCGGGCTTACTTACCGAGGGCTTTGTCCATTTCAGCGATGAAGCCATCTACTGGCATGAATCCGCCGATGTTGTGAACGACCTTACCGTCTGCGTTCACGAAGAAGATGGCTGGGTAGCCTTCGATTGGGAACTGTGCGGCAACCGCGGTGTCCTTTTCAGCGTTGATCTTGCAGAGGATGAACTCCGCACCCTTTGCCTTGAAAGCAGCGGTTGGGAAGACTTCGGCGTCGAGCTTCTTGCAGTAGAAGCACCAGTCGGTGTAGAAGTCGAGCATGATCAACTTACCGGTCTTTCGAGCGGCTTCCTTGGCTTCTTCGTAGTTTGTGAACCACTTGGCGCCCATGAACATGGCTTCGTCAACTTCTTCGTAGCTGCTTGGAACCTTTGCATCAAATGCGCCGGCTGGAACAGTCTTGCTGAATTCGGAAACGCTGACGATGCTGGTTTCTGTTCGCTCGCCGCTCTTTGCGTTGAGTTCCATTCGCTTTGCAATGCCGTCGGCATCAACATAGAAAGTCGCGCTTTGGCCGTCGCCAACGTTTGCGGAGACTGTCTTGTATGCAACTTCATTGAAGGACTTGGTTCCGCCTTCCTTAATAGCTGTGAACTTGTCGTAAGCCTTTTCGGAGAAGAACGGCATAAAGAGCATGAGCTCTGGAGTTGTTAGGGCTGCTCGTGCTGCTTCTGGAGTGAGTTCCTTTGTGTAGAAGATTTTTTGGCTCGGGATGATGACGGTCATGGTCTTTCCGTCGGAAATTGTGGTGGTCATCGGAGCTTCGATGCGGAACTTATTTCCCTTGGCGTAGTTGATGGAATATCCTTGACGACCGCCGCCAACGACAACGCTGACGAACTTAGCGGAAATTCCTTCAGCCTTGTTCAGATTTTCGACGTGGGTCTTGAGGAGTCCGGAAGACTGCATCGCGAATGCAGCCACGGCGAGAACGCCGATGGACAAGGTGGCAAGCGTGAACTTATTTTTCATGTTAGTATTTCCTGGGAAGGGCGAATGCTCTACCTCTATTATAGCTAGACTTCTTGCAAAGGCAAACGTTTTCATGAAAATTCCTCCGTTTCTTTACGTGATCTTCGGGCTTTTTGCGCTCTTTGTTGGGTGGAGTATTTCGGTAACGCCCTACCGAACGCCGGGATTGATGGCTTTTCAGCGTGATGCTCTTGGAAATCCAGCGCAGATTGTGGATATTGGGAATCCCGACGAGCGCCAACATGCAAACTATATTTCTTATCTTTTGCGCGAAAAATCTCTGCCTGTGATCGTGCCTGGTGATCCGAATTTGGGGGAGATGTACCAATCGCACCAGGCTCCTTTGTACTATTTAGTGGCCTGTATTTTAGGCGATCCGACGACTCCTGGCGGGGAAAAAACGCGCTATTTATCGTTGCTTTTTGGGTTGGGATCGGTTGTTGCGATTTACTTTTTTGGGCGAATTGCTTCGGGACGGGAGGATGTTGGATTGGCTTGCGCGGCGTTTTGCCTGTTGCCCGGATTTACGATGTTGCAGGGGGCGATTTCGAATGATCCTTTGCTGATTTTTCTTTGCTCGGCGGCGATGGCGGTGATGGCGCAGATCGTTTGCGTGGGGCGAACTTCTCGTTTGCTTTTGGCGGCCGGGGTTTTGGTTGGACTTGCGATCCTTACAAAGACTTCGGGATTGATGCTGATTCCGGTTCTATTTTTGGCACTCTTTTTGGCTCGCGGGCAAGAAGAAAAGGCTTCCCCACTGCTTGCGATTGTGCCTTCGCTGCTCTTGCCATTGCCGTTTTTTGTTCGAAACACCCAGCTTTACGGCGATCCTTTGGGGCAAAAAGTCTTCCGCGAGGCGTTCACCGGAAATCCGTATGCTTCGATGTTTATTGAAGGAATGGGGGCGCAGGCTTACTGGACGCAGATGGTGGGATGGTGGACGAGCCGGAGCTTTGTTGGCGCATTTGGATATATGGATATTTTTTATTCAGTGAATCTGTATCGGATCGCCTTTGCTCTGATATTCCTTTGTTTGGTTGGCTGGCTGATCGCGAATCGAAAGCAGGAGGAGGCACCTTCCCGTCCGGCAATTTACTGTGCAACGGCGCTAATTCTGTTTGCGGCTTTGCTTTTTGTCCAATTTAATTTGATTTATTTCCAAGGCCAAGCGCGGTATTTATTGCCAGCGGCGGTGGGGATTTTCTTCTTCTTGGGCGTTGGGATTCAGGGCTGGTTCGGAAAAGAAAAACCCTACGGCTGGATGGTTGCCGTAGGGATTTTGTCGGCTTTGCAGATTTATACTTTGACCAGCGTATTGCCGATGGAGTTTGAGCGGCGGAAACTAGCTCTGAACATTCGACCAATCAATGTTGTCTCGAATATTCTCCAAATTGATATCCCGCCCACAAGCATCACAAATCAGCTTGATTGACCTCATGCTGAAATAGTTCTTGGCGTTGCAATGCTCGCATTCAATCGGCAAAACCGGCATGATTTTTCCATCTTGGACGGGAACGAGGCGATTGCAATGCTGGCAAACGAAGTCTTTTTCAATTCCGCCAACCAGCGTGTTGATTCGCTTGCAGTAGGAGCAAGGAGCTGGGGTAGTTTCGATGTTGCTGAGTTGGATGAATTTATAGATCGCAAAGCCAAAGCAACCCACAGCGATCACCGCCGAAACCCAAACAAAAGGCGCGCTTCCGCCCGAATAAGCAAAGACAACCCCCGCTAAAATCGCAAAAATAAGACCAACAATCCCTCCGATCGTTGCCTGGGCAACGGATTCTTCCCTGATCTTGTTAACATTTCCCGCCATAGTGAGGTGACGGATTTCACGGGGAAATTGGTGCGATTCGGTGCGGGGGTTCGGAAGATCGGGAGTATGGAAGTCCGGGAAGATTACTTTGGGGCCGGAAGTGTGCCCGGTGCGACTTCGGTTTTATCGGTGTTTTCTTCCTCTGTGCGCTTTGGCAGATCGGGCACAACCACATCAGGATCCGTTCCACCGTCGTAAACCGGGGTTGGAGTCGCGTTGGGATCAACTGCTGGGATGATCAGAAAATCGTTTGGTCCTTGCTCAAAAACCGTGAAACCTATGCGCCCCCCCAGGTAATCCAGCATCTGCTTCGGGGTCAGAGCGATCTTGTCTAAGTTCACGCTCGGATTTGGCAAACCCGGCCCAAGTTCCAATTTTGCCCCGGATTGCGCCGTGATGGCGTTCAGAATTTCGTACAACCGGTAGTCGCCGCTATCAAAGGCAACATACTTTTCGTTCCGAGGCGCAGGGGTTGGGGCCGGGTTCGGGGTGCCCGGCGCAACAGGATCATTGACCGTAGGCGGCACGTATCCAGATCCCGATTCAGGTCCACCGATTTTTGTATCTGTAGCAACAGGAATCGGTACAGTATCCAGGCCTTTTGGTTCAACCAGAGGCGTCGTGGCAATCTTGGTCACTGCAAAAGCAGCAACCAGTACGCACGCCATCATCACCGCAAAGCTTCCGCTTTTCCAGAATGGCGCACTGTTCGTGGGTAAACCGGAAGGCATCGATGAGCGCATTTCGAATGATGGAATTTTCGTCTCTGCTGGCTTAGTGCCTTTCAGATTCCGAACCATATTCACGCGCCGGATCAGTTCGGCACGATGCTCCGGATGTCGTTTGATGAATGCTTCCACCGCGCCGGGATCCCCGTCATCGGCGATGAGCCACATCAATTCATCAATGGACGATCCAGTCATATTCCGCCCTCCCGCAGGTAATGCGCCTTGAATCTGTCCCTTGCACGGAAAAGCCGCGTTTTTGCCGCATTTTCCGTCACCCCAAGACTCTCTCCGATCTCGGAGAGGCTCAGCTCGTCCCAATAAAATAGCGTCAAAACGGCACGATCTTCGGGGCTTAAAATCCCCATCGCGTGTTCAATCGCCGGATCTGGAATGGAAGTTTGCTCAGGAGCAATTTGCTCGTGGGCCTCGGTGAGCGGGGCGTGGTTTGCATGGCGCTTACTCGCCCTTGAATATTGAATGCTCCGGTTCACCGCGATCCGGTAGAGCCAAGTTGAGAATTTGCTTCTACGGTCAAAGCCCTTCAGATTGCGATGCACAAGGGTAAAGATTTCTTGGGTCGCATCGTGGGCTTCTTCCTCGTTTAGCAAAACCCCTTTCGCGATCGCAAATGCCTTTTCGTAATACTTCACGTAAAGCTGGTCAAACGCGGTTTGGTCACCCAGCAAAAAGCTCTCAATGAACTTAGAATCTTCATCAAGGAAGCCATTTCGCGCTGGGTCAAAGGCGGAGGACATCACCAATCCTTTTGACGCTTACCAATGCCGATGGGTAACAATCCCATTACACCGTTGCCAGTTCGCCAGAGTCGGAAAGCACTCGCGATTTGACCGCTCCGACCGCCATTTCAAGGTTGTGATCGCCCTTTACGACCAGGCAAGCATTTTCTTTTGTCGGCAACACGTATCGTTGCTGGTTGGGGAGAACTTGCTTAACATAGCGGTGTAAAGACTCTTCGTGGGTTCGATTAAACTGGAAAGTATCCCGAAAAAGCCTTCTTTCGAGGCAAACTTCCCCGGGCGTGTCTACGAAAATTCGGAGATCCGCGAGCCCCAAAACCTCTTGCCAATACAAACTAAAAAGGCCTTCGACCACCACAAAGCGGTGTGGATTCACCCGCTTTGTGCCAACCCGAGCGTATCCAGCGGCATCGTAAATCGGCTTATCAATCGGCAATCCGGCTTTGAGCGCGGTCAGGTGATGGGCCAGGAGTTCGTGTTCCACAGCTTCTGGAGTGTCGAAATCAATCTGCTTTTTTTCTTCCAAAGCCAGAGAATCGAAGCTTCGGTAGTAATCATCAATGCTGACATGGAGGGCGCGGAGTTCCTCGCTGAGCCGCTGGCTTAAGGTTGTCTTGCCTGAGCAAGATATTCCGGCGACGAGGATGATGGTTGGTTGCTCCATTTTGGCCTCAGCTATTTAACCTGATCTGCCTCACCTCGTACTAGTGGAAAAGTTCCTTTCAGGGGATTTTATGGGGACAATGCTGTTCCTGGATCTGGTTTCCCCCGGCGTACATGTGACTTGTGAATATCCAGAGCTCGATGGGATCAGAGTTTTCCACCGGGCTGTTGTGGATAACTCGACTTTTTCAAGAATTTTTAAACGCCAGTGGGGAAATCTTGCGATTTTAAGTTCAATTTTCATACATGCCGTGGCTCAGGTTCAAATGAGCCTGGTGGAAAACCTTCGAAAAAATTAGGAAAAATTATCTTGTTTCCTCGAGAAATTTACCTGGATACAGCCTTTTCCATATCCGGCCAGATTTTCACCGTACCAATTTGTTCGGATTAGCAACATCGTGGTTTTGTCCGTAATAAGCCTTTATCTGCTCGGAGTAGTTGTCAAGAACTCCTCGGCTAAACCAAAAAACATGACCAGAATTTGTCTCGTTAACCAAGTCTAGGTTTTGCTTAATCACTTCCCAGGGCACGGGTGGTCCACCGGGATCAATCATAATCCCTGCCGCAAGCCGCTTTCCTGCTCCCGGATTAGCCGCAATTTGCTTTTTCCACTCTGTGCGAAAGGCACGATGCGAAGTCCGATAAACCTGAGGAACAAATTCATCCATCCATCCATTTTTTTGCCAAAGTGGCCAATTGCAAGCGTAGTTTTCTAGGCTCCAAGGGTAGATTGCGGGGCTAATCGAAATGATTAAATCCGGCTTAACTTTCCTCAATTCATCGTGGAGATTCTTGGCGAACTTTGTCACTTTATTTGCTCTCCAAGCCACCCATTCCGGATCCTTAGAATCATCCGGTGGCAGTGCCCCACCGTGTTCCTTGGCATAGATTTCCTTAGTATATGAGTCATATCCCATGGAAGTTGGCCATGCGATCCGGTCGTCAAGCTGAATTCCGTCCAAATCGTATTTTTGGACTGCTTCCTTAATCATATCGAGCAAGAATGTTTGGCATTCAGGACGCAAGGGATTCATCCAAATGAACTCGTTCTGGGTTGAAACCAGCTTCCCTTCTCGCGTGGTGGTCATCCATTGTGGATATTTGCTCATCAGGGTGTTTTTGCCACCGTCCATGCCAGCCATGAATCCATATTCAAACCATGCGATGTACTTCAAGCCATTTTTCCGAGCTTCTTTCAATGACTCACCAAGCAGGTCGCGCCCGTTTTTTAGACCGGGATGGCGATCCACACCAATGGTTTTCTGTAAAACCGCCGAGGGAAACTGGGTGTAACCATTCTTCCAAGTCTCAACATAGACGGTATTAAAGCCAATTTCTTTGAGCTTCGCCATGGTTTCGGCTGTCTTGGAAGGGGTAGAGATTGCGGTATTTGCTGTCGTTGTCAGCCATACTCCGCGGAGCGGAACTTCCGCAGGCTTTTGACTGAGGATAGTGCTACAGAAGAGAAGCGAAGAAAGCATTGGCGACAAATTACCACATGCGCAGGATCTCTAATGCCCTATTGAAACGATCTTGAAGTCTTGTCCAATCGCGATCTCTTCCATGGAGATTTAGGGTAGCTGATGTAAAGTCCATCGCAAGGCCGCCCATTAAGCTAAAAAGCGTAAAATCAACTTGAGCAATGAAATGAAAAACATCGACCGTGTAGATCGTTTTCGAATGACCAAGCTGGTCGTTATCTTTAACTGGCACTTCTTTTTGATCGCGGCTTTTGCGTGTTTACTGGGAGGTATCGCCATGCAATTCGTGCCCATCGAATGGCTCAGGGTTCTGATTGGAATTGGAATTGGCAGCGGGATCTACTTTATGATCGTGTCAGTCATTGCTTCCTACTTTGTGTACGACCACTCGGATATGTATCAACTCAAGTGGTGGCCGAATCGGGCCGTGCCTAGCCAAAGTAAGGATTGGGTTCTTGTCCATGCTGGATTTGACCCAGCGTCCCGTTTAATCGCCGATCGATTCCCCGAGAAAAACCTGACGATTCTCGACTTCTATGACCCAAAGACGACCACGGAAAAATCAATCCAAAATGCGAGAAAACTCTTTCCACCTCTTGACGGAGAGCAGCAGATTCAGGTGGACCGATGGCCGTTGTCCGACGGTAGCCAAGACATGATCTTTTTGATCAGCGCCGCCCACGAAATCAGGATCGATTCCGAACGCAAGGCTTTCTTTTTGGAGGCAAATCGGGTTTTGCGACCGGGCGGACGTGTGGTTGTGATTGAACAACTCCGAGATTTCCCAAACTTTATGGCTTTTGGCGGAGCAGTCTTCCACTTTCTTTCTCCTCGGACCTGGAGGAAAACCTTCCAAGATGGCAACTTCAAGGTGATCGACGAATTCCGGTTATCGCCCTGGATGAAAGCGTTTGTACTCGAGCCAACATGACAGAGGTAACCTGATTTATCAATGCTCACCCGATCTGATTTCTTACGTGCTATGGTTGGATCTGCGGCAGTCGCCGCGCTTCCTGCCGGTCTCAGGGCAGAGAAGATGCCACTGGATGCGGTCACAGTCGGTGATCTCAAATCCTTTGCAAAGATCGCGGGGCTGACCTTTTCGGAGACCGAATACGCCGAAATCCTCAAGTCCATCAAGGAACAACAAGATGGATATCAATCCCTTCGGAAGCAAAACCTCCAAAATAGTCAGGTGCCTGTTGAAGCATATCGCGTGAGCGGGTCAGACGGGTTTAAAAATCAAACCATAAAAGTCACGCCAGCGAGGGTCAAGTTAAAGAGGCCAAAGAGCGATGAGGACATTGCCTTTCTTACTGTTGTCGAACTCGGCCACCTTATCCAAACGAGGCAAATCACTAGCCTGGAGCTCACCAATGTCTATCTGAAAAGGTTAAAAGAATTCGGGCCAAAGTTAGTTTGCGTGGTGACACTTTGCGAGGAAACTGCTCTTGCCGAAGCAAAGCAAGCCGACCAAGAACTCCTCGCCGGAAAATCCAGAGGCCCGCTCCATGGAATTCCCTACGGAATAAAGGACTTATTCGCAAAGAAAGGATATCCGACCCAATGGGGAACAGCAGCTTACAAGGGTCAAGTGATTGAAGAAGATGCCGCTGTGGTCACCAAACTTCGCGAAGCGGGAGCAGTTTTGGTGGCAAAACTCAGCCTGGGAGCACTTGCCATGAACGATGTTTGGTTTGGAGGAAAGACGCTTAACCCATGGAATCCAAAAGAAGGAAGCAGTGGATCCAGCGCAGGAAGCGCGAGCGCAATGGCAGCAGGCTTGGTTGCTTTTACCATCGGCACCGAAACTTCCGGAAGCATCGTGAGCCCTTCCCAAAGATGCAGAGTCACGGGTTTTAGGCCGACTTTTGGTTCAGTGAGTCGCTATGGGGCGATGTGTTTGGCTTATTCTATGGACAAGGTTGGTCCAATTTGCCGGACTGCAGAAGATGCCGCTCTGGTTTTTGCGGCACTCCTCGGGCAAGATTCACGGGATCCTGGGTCCATTGCGAGGCCGTTTATTTACTCCAGTCCGAAGAATCTAAAGGGGATGCGCGTCGGAATTTTGGGTTCCCCACCTGCGGAAGCCCTTGATATTCTAAAAGCGGCTGGAGCTGAGCTATCGCCCTTCAAAGCTCCTGAGACCGTGGATGGATTGGATCTTATCATTGCGGTTGAGGCATCAGCGATGTTCGATAGTCTGACGCGTAGCGAAAGACTTGCCCTTGTCACCGAAAATGGCTGGCCCGCCTTTTTCCAAGCGGGGAGATTTATCCCAGCAGTCGAATATGTCCAAGCCCAGCGAGCACGCACAATCCTGATTGAGCGCTGGAAAAAAGCCTTTGCAGAATTCGATGTTGTGATTGGCAGCGGAATTGCCGCCTCATTGATTTACGACGGAAACCTGACCGGATATCCTCAACTCTTTGTGCCCCTCCGCCCAACGACAACGGGTTATTCCAGCGTTTCTCTCTTAGCAAAGCCTTGGGAGGAAGCAAAGCAAATCTCTGCCGCGCACGTCTTGCAGGCCAAGACCCAATTCCATCGCCTTAGACCTGATCTTTCAAAGTTCTGAGGGAGATATTTTGGAGGTGGTGCCTGCGCGGATCGCCTTGGCGGAAATAAGAAGTGGATCAAGCGGTGGCGAAATCACCCAAAAGTTTATGCTTTTCCTTCTGCGTAGGTGGAGACCTAAGCCCAAGATGAAGAAAGTCCCAGAGTAGCTGGAACAAATTCCTGAGCAGCCGGAACAAATTCCTGAGTAGCTGGAACAAATTCCTGAGCAGCCGGAACAAATTCCTGAGCAGCCGGAACAAATTCTTGAGCAGCTGGAACAAATTCTTGAGCAGCCGGAGCAAATTCTTGAGCAGCCGGAACAAATTCCTGAGCAGCGGAATTCACTCCGTCTAGATCCTTTTTAGCCCGAAGGTTTCTTATGCCAGGACTTTAAAGATCTGCTCCGTTGGAATTGATCACTTCCTTGTACCAATAGAAGGAATCCTTCGGTGTGCGCTTCAGGGTTTGGTAATCCACGTGCACCAGGCCGAATCGCTCTCGATACCCTTCTGCCCATTCAAAGTTGTCCATAAACGACCATTGGAAATACCCGTCAACCGGAACCCCATCGGCGGCGGCTTTTTTGAGCTCGCGCAGGTGTCGGTGAAGGTAATCAATCCGCTGAGGATCGTGGCACTTTCCGTCCAAAGACACCCAATCTTGGTTTGACAAACCGTTCTCCGTAACAATGATTGGCAAACCATATCTTTCATGGAAGAACTTTGGACCCCAGTACAGACAATCCGGCGTGACTGGCCACTTGATAAATGTCATCGGATGCCCCGCCGGAGTCGGAACCTTAACAGGCTCGCCATTCTCGCCAGCTTTGATGTAATCCCCTTGATAGGTGTTTTGGCCAAAGAAGTCAATCGGTTGCTTGATGATCGCCATCTCCGCATCGGTGAACTTCGGCATTTTCTTGCCAAAGAGTTTAAGGCCTTCCTCCGGATATTGTCCGAAGATCACTGGATCCATCCACCATGTGATGTTCCAGAGATTGTTTTCTGTGATTGAGAAAATTTTCTTCTTAGCGGCGGCGATGTCTTCAGGAGAATTTGTTGCCGGCATAGATGTCGCGCCGACGGGAGCCATTCCTACTTTACTTGGAACCTTTGAATGTGCGCGAATGACTTGCGTTGCCAATCCGTGTGCGATGAGAGAATGGTGACTTGCAAGAAGAATCTCGTCCCATCGAAGCTTATCGCCGGGGGCATGGCGGCCGTCATACATTCCAAGCAAAAGGAAACACTGCGGCTCATTCAGAGTCATCCAGTTCCGAACGCGGTCGCCTAACTTATCGACCACGACTCGTGTGTAGTCTGCGAAATACTTCGGCATATCCGGATTCATCCAGCCACCCTTATGATAGAGAGCCACTGGAAGATCCCAGTGGAAAAGCGTCACCCAAGGATCAATTCCCTTCTCCAGCAGACTGTCAATGAGCTTATCGTAAAATGCAAGACCTTTTTCGTTAACGGCTCCAGTTCCTTCGGGCATGATGCGTGGCCAAGCGATGCTGAGGCGATAGGCATTCACTCCAAGATCCGCCATGAGCGCGACGTCCTCTGGATACCGATTGTAATGGTCACAAGCAACGTCGCCATTGTGCCCTTCCAGCACCGCGCCGGGTTTTTCGCAGAGCATGTCCCAAACACTTTGCCCTCTTCCGTCTGTATGTGCCGCACCTTCAATTTGGTAGGAGGCGGTGGCGACTCCCCATATAAAATCATTCTTAAAACTCATGCGTACGATTTCCAGTGATGCTTTCTAGTTTGACATCTTAGCTTCAAAGTTGCAGGAATTCGGGGCAATTGGAGCGATTAATGGTGATATTTCGGGGTCGAGATGATCGGTCGGGAACCCTTAAGGTGACTTCATCCATAATCTGTTGATGATTCGCCTTTCTTCCCCTTCGCTTCTGGCAAAGCTGAAGCGTTTCGGTGGGGTGGTATTGGGGATATCTGCCCTTTCTTCCGCCCAAGCCGAACCTGCGAAGGCAGTGTTTCTGGATGGTCAGGCGCAGATTGTTCCTGAGTTTCAAGATTCCAAAGAATGGATCAGAGAAAATCTATGGGTTGAGACAGAATTTGACTCGGATCGCAACGGAAAAAAAGATCGTGTTCACGTCGGCGTAACTCGGCAGAAGCAAACTCAAACCGAAGGTCTCAAAGTCCCGGTGATCTACGAATCCTCGCCATACTTCGCAGGAAACACCGGATCAACTCCAATTGATTGGGATGTCAAGCACGAACTCGGGGCAACTCCACCCGCTAGAAAAGCGCCGCCTCAGATTAAGTTCGATCCCACCCGAACAATCATCTCGAATTCGCTGATCTCCACCTGGGTGCCGCGTGGATTTGCGGTGGTGCATTCAGAAGCTCCCGGAACCGGACGATCTCAAGGCAGTCCAACCGTGGGCGGAAAGTTCGAGAGACTCGCCCCAAAGGCAGTGATTGATTGGCTCAATGGCAGGGCAATAGGCTTCACGACTCCTGACGGAGCGACCGAAATCAAAGCGGATTGGTGCACTGGAAAAGTCGGGATGACGGGCACCTCTTATAACGGAACCCTTGCCATTGCCGCCGCAACAACCGGGGTCAAAGGCCTTGAAGCGATCATTCCCGTTGCCCCAAACACCTCTTACTATCACTATTATCGGTCCAATGGCCTTGTTCGCGGGCCGGGCGGATGGATTGGCGAGGATATTGATTCCCTGTTTGATTTCATCAATAGCGGCGATCCGGCGACTAGAGTGATCGGGAATAAGCTTTACCGCGATGGCGAAATCGCGGCTGGGATGGACCGAAAGACTGGGGATTACAACCGGTTTTGGGAAAGCCGCGATCTGCTTACTCATGCCAAAAACATCAAATGCGCGGTGCTGATGGCGCACGCCTTTAATGATTGGAATGTGATGCCCGAGCACAGTGTGCGGATCAGCCAAGCGATCAAGGGTCGCGTGCCGTTGGTGCAATATTTCCACCAAGGCGGGCATGGCGGCAATCCTCCGATGTTCCTCATGAACCGTTGGTTTACAGAGCATCTTTATAGGGTCGCAATGGATTTGGAAAATGACCCAAAGGCCTACATTGTTCGGGAAAGAGCCCCAGGAAGTCCGCGGACTCCAAGCCCAGAGCCGACGACTTATCCGGATTATCCAAATCCCCTCGCTTCTCCAGTGACACTTCATCTGACCGCGGGCGGAAATACGATCGGCAAATTGGGATTGGATAAGCCAAAAACCCAAGGTGTTGAGGTTTTCACGGATGATGTCGCAATTACCGCCCCCGCTTTGGCAGCGCTTTCGGAATCTCCAAACCGACTGATCTTTGCGGCTACAGAACTCATCAATCCCGTGCATCTATCCGGAACTGCTCAGGTCAAAATTCGCTTGGCAAGCAGTGCTCCCGCCGCGAATTTGTCGGTTTATTTGGTGCAGTTACCCTGGACTTCCGGGCCGATCGGAACTTCGAACCTGATTACTCGCGGATGGGCCGATCCTCAGAATGCTGGGGCGTTAAAATCTGGAGGAAGTTACAATTCTCTTGCGCCTGGCAAGCCTTTGGTTCCTGGCAAATTCGGTGACCTCACCTTTGACCTTCAACCGGATGACCAAATCATCCCCGCCGGCAAACAAATCGCGCTGATGATCCTGAGTAGCGACAAGGACTTCACGATTCAACCCAAATCAGGAACAAAGATTACGGTGGATTTGGATCACACCAAAATCACTTTGCCGATTGTTGGCGGTTCCAATGAGTTTCGAAGGGCGACACAGAAACCAGGATCCGGGTCAATTCGGAAGACCTTTACAGCTTGGAGCGAGCTTGCCACCTTTTGACCAGGAAATAGACTTTCCTCTCCAGGGCGGGAAGGGCTTGGATATACTGCGAGCACGATGATCGTAAGAGCCCGGTCCCCGCTGTTTATTTTCCACGTGCTCGGGTCAGTTTTGACCTTGCTTGGAATTGGGATCATTCTCGACATCCGAGAGGGGCGCGAATCATTCCTGACCGATCCTCGAATCCAAAGCCTGAGAGACATTTTGATCGTCAGCTGCACGGTAGGACTCGTGATTATGGCTGCGCTTGGGGCAATGGAATACGCCATCCACAAGGGTTGGGATCCTCAGTTTCTTAAGGTCAGGCTTTATGGAGCCCAAATCCTGAGAATTGAGCGCCCGCCTTTAAACTCCGACCTTTGGACCGTCGTGGTTATCCATCCAGATGGGGCTGAGCATTCCTATTTAGGGGAAGAGGATGAAATCAAGGGAATGAAGCCGGGGGATTATTATCGCCTTGATGTGTTTGGGCAGCATATTGTCGGGATACGCGTTCTGGAAAAAGCAAAGATCACCGACCCCAACGCTCAGAAGATCCGACCTTCCACAAGCGTGCCTTGGGCTGACGAGACAAAGAGGCACGGATGCGCCTGGATGTTAATGATTTTCTTGTTCCCGGTGAGTGGGTTCATGATTGGAAAAAATTTGCTCCCGCTGATCTTCCGAGAAGACATGATTTACATTAGCGGACGCCGTGGTCGAAGCGGGACTCTGGAGCTACTTCAGGGAGATACCGCGATTTGGGCAAATGTTCCCTTTGTCGCGGTTGGTTTGGCTTGCATCATTGCCGGAATCTACTATTGGGTTGCCGGATGGGATCAAGAAGAGCTTTCGTATCACCTCTCGGAAGCCGGAGACGAGTTCTCCCGCAAGAGTAGCTGGCCGGATCGCATTTGGAGACGATGGTAATCAGCAGTCATGCTATCGAGCCGGACAACGGTCCAGCATAGAGCCGGTGAATGATCCCATACTTTCCAAGCGGTTGAACCTACGAGAGGGTGCTCAGGATCGGAATTTAGGTACCCTGGCACGCAAATGATTCCAGTTTCTAATAAGATCGAGCGTTCGGCAGTGGTGAGGGCTTCTGCCAAAGAGGTTTGGGCAAAGGCTTTTGCAACTCCAGAAGCGATGGCGGGATGGTTCGCCATGAAGATCGAGGGGGAATTTAAGGTTGGGGAGAATTTCTCGCTCTGGTTTGTGGAAGACGACGAAGAAACCGAACACCGATGCGGATGCAGGCTCACCGCGTTTGATGCTGGTTCCTGTTTTGAGTTTCTTTGGCACCCTGGAGTGTCGGAGGATTTGGCTAAGTTCCCAGAGTCGGAGGCAACCTCGGTTCGGTTCACTCTGGAAGCATTGAGCGAGACTCAAACCAAGATTTTGATGGTCGAATCCGGTTTTAGCCGCGTTCCGAAGAAGCGAAAGCAATTCGCGTTCGAGGCGAATTCCACCGGGTGGAATGTTGAGTTTGGCAAGCTGAAGAATTTCTTCAACTAATCCCGAATTTTCAGCAGACTTTTGCCCCTGTAGGTTCAAAAGTCGCCTGAATCGTTCCAAATGGAACGACTACTTTCACAAAAGTTGCCGCATCCTTTGCACAAGTTGCGGTTACGTTTGTGAAAGTTGCCGTTACTTTCGCGAATTTTGTGACTTCTTTTGCGAAAGTTGTCGTTCCTTTCGCGAAAGAAATGATTTTCTTTGCAAAGGTTGTGGTCGAATTCGGGAAAGTTGCGGCACTATTCGCAAAGGAAGTCATTCTTTTTCGAACAGTTGCGACGACTTTCAGGAAGGTCTTAACAATCTTTTGATGGGTTGCCGGAATTTGATGTAAGATAACCACGGCGCATGAGTCAAAAAGGACAATCCTCCACAGAGTTTGAGAGCGGCGCGGAGCGTTTTCTGCGTTGGTTGGGTCCATTGCGCCCTTCTGTCCGAGCTCTCATGCGGCTCTCACTTGTTGTCCCAGTATTTAACGCCTTGACTTGTACTTGGTTCATCATCGTGTCTCTAACAGACCAGCACAATTGGCCGGTCTGGATCGCGCCTCTTCTGGCAGTGAACGGAATCTCTGGGCTCATTACAGCTTTGCCTCCAAGCTTCCGCAATTTTCGACCTCTCGTTAAGATTTGTGCTGCTCTTGCGTTTGTGGCGACGTTCATCTCACTGAAGCTGCTCTTGGAATTAGCAGATTTGAGCACTCCAGAGACGATCCTGTGGGTAACCGGGGGTCTCTTTATTCTTTCCTACCAATTCTTTCACCATGCCCGTCTTGAGAATCTCGCTCCTGACTCTCAATCATCGCCCTCTGCCGAAGTCAAAGAACCGTAGTCCAATCCGGATCGTAGCCATGGGCGGAGTTTGATGCTCCCTCCTCGAATGGCGGGATTTTTGCTCGAACAGAAGCTGTTTTTGCTCGAAAGGTAAGAGCATCCTCTCGAGATGTAAGAGCATCTGCTCGAGATTTTATTCCTTCAGTTCGAGATTTAACTCCTTCCTCTCGAGATTTTGTCGTTAAATCTCGAGATTTAAGAGCTTCAACTCGAACTTTTGCTCTTACATCTCGAGAAGAAACTCTTTCCTCTCGAATTTTTGCCGCGTTTTTTCGAGATTTAAGAGTTAAATCTCGAACAGATGCTCCAATATCTCGAGAAGATGCTCCGACATCTCGAGCGGAAACAATTTCCGCTCGAGGAGAAGTTTTTGATTTTCGTTCAGATAAAGCTTGTTCTTAACGGAAAGTTCTAAAGCGTTGCCCGGACAAGTTGAGGTGCCGACAATCCGATCCGCCGCGCCCGACAAAAAGAATGGACTACCTCGGTTTAAGAGGTAGTCCGATTGCAAGTACTTTTCAGGAGAAAGGGATTTAATTCTCCAGGGACCGGGGAGAGATGAAGAAACCCCGGCCTAGGAGAAATTTTGATTACTTGCGTCGTCGCTTGAGAGCAGCCGCAACACCAAGAGCAAGAACCGTCATGGTTGCTGGTTCTGGAACTGGAGTGAGGGAGACGTTGTCGTAGTACATTCCGGAAGCTTGGTTGTTGCTTGCCTTGTTGGAGAAGCCAAACTGAAGGATCTTGCCTGTCCAGCTGCTATCAACTGTAACGGAAAGCGTATTGCCTTCGGACCACACCGAAGTGGAAGCCGACGTTGTATTCAGGACTGGATTCGTGATCGTTGCATAACCATTTGATGGATCAAGGACCTTCATGAATGCTGAAGTTGTTGTCGCACCAGCTGGGCCACTTTGTGAAGATGCCTTGTAATCAAACTTGAAAACATAGGTCAGACCAATATCACCAGCTGAGAAGGTTCGCTCTTGGAATACAAAGGATTCGACGATATCGCCAGCAGTGTGAGCACCTTGGTTATTGTAGTCGCTGTACACGTTAATGTACTGGGAACCTTGGTTTGCTCCGCCTTCTCCGCCTGCAAGGCTCGAGAATCCGCCACCTGGGTTTGGAGCTGGGAATGCGAAATAACCATAAAGGTAGGCGCCGCCAGCGCTGAAAACGTTTGCTCCGACTAACCAGCCATCAGCGCTAAGTGCGTTTGAGGCCCCGGTGCTAAGTCCTTCGAAGTTTTGGGAGTATGGCGAGATTGCCATTGCCGATGCTGTAAATGATGCGCTGACAAAAAGGACAGCGAGCTTTGCGATGTTGTTCTTCATTGAATTTTTTCCTCTCAAATAACCTTGAGCAACGTGTGAAAAGTTTCTAGCGAAACGTTTCTCAGTCGTATACAAATTATACACGAAGTTCCAAGATTTCGACGATAAACTCGTACTTATACGGGGCAGATTTTATGCAATGAACCTTTTTGCCGTTTGATTAACCTTTTCATGCTAAGTAAAAAAAGTCCCCGGCTCCTGGAGAAGGGCCGGGGAAAGAACACTCAGTTTGTTAAGTCTTATTCGTCGCCTAATCCGAAGTTTCCAACAACGATTTCGAAGTCGCTTGGTCCCACTTCACCGTCATTGTCGCAGTCTGCATCACCGGAATTTCCGAATTGAGCAACAACGGCTTCGAAATCACCAGGACCAACTTCCGTATCTTGATCAATGTCGCCATTCTTCAAGGAAACGGCTGGACCTGCAATCGCAGTTCCGGTCCAAATGACGTTCACGGTCTTCGAAAGGAAGGTGCCACCCTTGAACTTGATGGAATACGATCCTGCAGGAGTTCCGGAAGGAACGCTGATCGTATACGCAGAGGATCCTGTATCTGAAACCGTCACTGTCCCGGAGAAGGAATTCGATCCGCTTGTGGCTGTGTAACCGATTGACTCAGTTCCACCGTTTCCAGCGGTATTTTGGAGGGAAAGTGTTCCAGTGATTGTTGCATTAGCAACTTCTGCAAAGGAGACATTGTCGTAATAAACCCCGGATGGCGCGAAGCTAGTCGCTCTGCTTACGAAACCAATTTGCAAGATATATCCAGCCCAGTTGCTACCTATCGTGACGCTCAGTTCGTTATCGTTACTCCAAACACTATTTGAAGCTAAAGTGGTATCGAGCGCAGGGTTTACGATTGTTACGTAACCATTATTAGGATCAAGGACCTTAATGAAAGCAGCTGTCGTGGTTGCTCCGCTTGGTCCATTTGGAAAGTCTGCAGCTCGGTAATCGAACTTGAACTTGTAGGTTTTACCATGGTCGGCAGCAACGATTGGTTGCTCGCGGAAGACATACCCTTCAACGATTTCACCTGCAGTCTGCGCTCCGGTGTTGTTATAGTCGCTGAAAACGTTGAGATACTGACTGCCCTGATTTGGACCACCCTGCCCACCTGCGATGGCGGAGAAAGCTCCAGTTCCGTTTGGAGCTGGAAAGGCGAAGTAGCCGTAGAGATATGATCCTCCCGGACTGAATACGTTCGCGCCAACCAACCAACCATCGGTTCCGAGGGCCGTCGGATTGGTTCCAACCAAGGTTTCAAAGTTTTGGCTGTATGGAGAGAGCGCCATTGCCGATCCTACGATAGCCGTGCCTGCAAATAATGCGGCGATTTTTGTCATGTTTTTCTTCATTGAAAGTTCCTCTGTTTTAAGATTTTGAAACGCTTTGCGAAACGTTTCTCAAATTATACACCATGTTATTCATTTTGCAAGATTCGTAACTAAACCTCGTATAAGTACTAGGAAAGAATAATCCGATTACCGACACCTTCTGGAACTACGGCATGCTGGATCACATCCTTTTGTCCCAGGAGACCATTGTTCAAAATGACTTCCTTGTACCAGTGAGCTGAATCCTTAAGAGTTCGCTTCAGGGTGGCAAAATCGACGTGCACCAGCCCAAATCGGTGACGATAACCCTCTGCCCACTCAAAGTTATCCATGAGCGACCAGTGGAAATATCCCTTAATCGCGAACCCCTCAGAATATGCCCGGTGCAAACTACGCAAATATCGCGCCAAAAAGTCAATCCGCTGAGGATCGTGAACGGCTCCATCTTCGCTGACCCAATCCAGCGAGCTGAGTCCGTTCTCTGCGATCATCACGGGTAATCCATAGCGTTCAGCGTGGAATCGCACTGACCAGTACATCCCTTCCGGTGCTAACGGCCAATCAAATCCTGTTCGCGGATGACCAGGACGGTTTGCGACTCCTTCTGGTTTGCCATCTTTTCCCCTCTGGATATATGGTGCTGAATAATAGTTTAGTCCGAGGAAATCAATCGGCTGGCTCATGAGGTTGAGTTCTTCTTTCGAAACGCTTGGAGCATCTTTCGTTAAGATCTCAATGCACTCGGTAGGCCACTCCCCTAGCACAACAGGGTCTAACCACAGCCTAGAGAACCAGTATTTTCGATCCGGATTTTGGATGCCGAATGTAAAATCCCTCGCGGCTTGAATGCTCTCGGGCGACTCATCCTTGGGAATCCCTATATGACTGATGGGGACGTATCCAATTCTCGGTGGAGTCTTGGCCTCTGTTCTCAGTACTTGTACCGCCCGGCCATGGGACATCAGCGCATGTTTACATGCTAGGAAAAACTCCGGCCAGTCTAGGTGAAGTCCAGGTGCATGTGTTCCATCAACATGCCCTAGACCAAGAAAGCAAGGAGGCTCATTGAGGGTAAACCAGTTCGAAATCCGATCTGAAAAGTGTTCTGCCAAGACCCTTGTGTATTCGCCAAACCAATCAACCGACTCTGGATTAAGCCATCCCCCTCGATCTTGTAATGCTTGAGGGTAATCCCAGTGGAAAAGGGTTGCGTAGGGTGTAATCCCGTACTCGAGCAACGTGTTGATGAGACGGTTGTAGAACGCAATGCCTTTAAGATTTAAGTCGCCGGTACCTTCGGGGATGATTCTGGACCAAGAGAAAGAGAATCGGTAAGACTTGATTCCCATCTCCGCCATCATTGCAATGTCGTCTCGGAACTTGTGATAGTGATCACAGGCGACATCGCCACTTTCTCCATTGAGGACTTTGCCGGGCTCCCTGCAAAAAGTATCCCAAACAGAATCCAGTCGCCCGTCTGCGTTCGCGGCACCTTCGATTTGATAGGCTGCGGTCGCCGCACCCCAGACAAAGTCATCTCCAAATACGATGTTCTGATTTCTCTTTTCTATATTCTTCATTTCAAACCTGTCATCGCCATTCCCTTGACAAAGTAACGCTGTCCCATCAGGAACATCACGATGAGCGGAATCGTGACCATGACGCTTCCGGCCATCAAAAGGTGCCATTGCTCGGCACGCAAAGAGTTATAAGTGGAGAGTCCGATCTCTAAGGTTTGCTTTTCTGGATCGTTCAGATAAACCAAAGGGCCCATGAAGTCCTTCCAGTTGTAAATGAAGCAGAAGATCCCCACCGTTGCAAGTGCTGATCCTGAAAGCGGCATGATGATCTTGGAATAGATCGTCCAGTGACCCGCGCCTTCGATCTGGGCGGCTTCTTCCAATTCTCTAGGAATGCCCATGAAGAACTGTCGGAGCAAGAAGATATTAAATGCCCCACCCCCGAAGAATGCGGGAACAACTAGAGGCAGGAATGTATTGATCCAGCCAAGCTCTTTGAAAAGAAAGTAGGTCGGGATCATTGTCACGATTGCTGGGAGCATCATTGTGCTGAGCAATAAGATGAATAGCCTATCCTTTCCAGGGAATCGCATCTTGGCAAATGCGTACGCGACTAGGCTTGAACTCAAAATCACCCCGATCGTCGCAAGACCAGCGACGATGACTGTGTTCCAGAATAGCCTGAAGAAGTTTACGTTCGGGTTTGTCAGGACTTCCGTGTAATTCGCGTAAGTTACGTTCTTGGGCCAACTCCAAGCTGCAGTCGTTGCGAGTTCCTCCGGAGTCTTCAAAGACATCGCCAGCGAGGTGTAAAAGGGTAACAAGAAGACTAGGCTTCCGGTCACGAGCAAGAAAACGATGAACGCCTTGCCAATCTTGAGTGTGATGCTTGCTCTCATTAATCTCCCTCGTAATACACGTACTTGTTTAGCTTCCACTGGATCCTAGTCATCACGAAAACAATCGCAAACAGGAACCAAGCCAGCGCAGAGGCATATCCCATCCTGAGGTTGCCAAACGAATTCTCGTACAGATGGAGCATGAAGAACCGGGTCGCATCGTTCGGACCTCCCCCTGTCATTACAAAGGCTTGGGTGAAGACTTGGAAGCTACCAATGAACCCAGTGATCAGTGCAAAGAAGAGTGACGGCGAAACCATGGGTAACGTCACAACCTTGAATTTATCCCAGAGACCTGCACCATCCAGGGTCGCAGCCTCATAGTAGAAGTCTGGAATCGCCTGCAATCCCGCGAGCAATATCACCATTCCGCCCCCGATCCCCCAAAGACTCATGATGATAAGAGAAGGTAATGCAAGGTTTTGATCACCTAGCCAGTTGGGGAGCTTTCCATCCACGATCAGCCAATTCGCTAACCCGAAATGATTTGCGCTGCCATCTTGGCCAAAAAGCATGATGTTGAGTAGCCCTCCCTCAGGCTGGAATACCTTTCTCCAGATTAGCGAAGAAGCAACCGCACTAGCCAAAGCAGGAAGGTAGAAGAACGTCCTGTAGATCGGCATTCCCTTCACCTTGACATTGAGCAACAGTGCTAGAAGTAATGATCCAGCGAGTCCGAGCGGAACCGAAACGACGGTGTAGATCGTGGTGACCTTCACGGTGTTCCAGAACCTGGCATCCCCCATGAACGCTTCTTGATAGTTCCCTGCCCCACGCCACTCAGCGGCTGTAATGATGTCCCATTTGGAAAAACTCATCAAGAGCGAGAAGATCATTGGACCGACGGAGAAAAGCAAAAGTCCGAGAATCCATGGCAAAAGGAACCAGACGCTCGCTCTGGCTTCGCCCCTCTCAACCTGCGAAAGCTTCTTTCCGCGCTCAGGAAGAAATACCCAAATCACTGCTCCTGCCAAAACGAGGAACCCGACCAAGCCACCAATTCTCCAGTCGAATCGAGGCAAGTTTTCTTCCTTTAAGATCACCTTCAGTCGGTCGGAGGCGATTTTGTTACCTTCGCTGAGGGCTGCTTTCGCTGTAGTGTTCCCCGTGTAGATCCCTTCGGTCTTCGAGAAAACTAATCCACTCACCTCGCTCCAGTATTCTGCGGTCGGCGGAAACACGGCATATGGAACCGCAGTGTCGGTGATGATTCTATTTGCAGGATAGCGTTGGGCAATGGGAGTATTCGGTCCGGGAATCCAATCCGGGCTCTGAGCGACCCGCTTAATCGCAGGTTGGGCAATCCCCGCTCGAGCCATTGCCCGCATTCCCTCTTCGCCCGCCATCCATTGGGTGAGTTTCCATGCTTCCTTCGGGTGCCGACTTCCCTTAAGAATCGCGTAACCGGATCCCCCTGACGGAGCAGCACGAATCACCTCACCAGTCTCCGCATCGATATGACCAGGTGCAAGTGTGATATCCCAATCAAAGAAGCTCTTGCTGCCTGGCTGCAGGGCTTCTCGAATATGGGGAACGTCCCAAATACCACATTGGTACATCGCGACCCGTTGAGAAATGAAGAGATCAACAGCGGTAGATTGCGCCACAGACGTTAGGTCGGTCTGACTGGGCATCCATCGCTTCTTGTTGGCAAGATCGGCAACGAACTCGAACGCTTTGACAATCTTTGGGTCTGTGAAATTCAGTGTGTCAAAGTGCTGCGGATCGTTCACGAACCTTGCCCCGGAAGAAAACGCGACGGTATCCGTAAAAGCACCTGTCCAAGAGGGGGCAAATCCCCAAATCTTCGGCCGGCCCTTCGCATCAAACTTTGTCAGCTTTTGCATGCAATAGGTAAAGCACTTCGAGCCAAGCTCTGGCCTAGGTTCATAGTCCCAAGTCCAAGTTCCGTCCGGTTCATTGAGTCCCGCTTCCTTGAAAAGCCGCTTGTTGTAGTAAATCAGACCAATCGGCGCAATGTCGCGTGGAAGGACGTACAAATCAGGACCAAGCCTGAGAGCGTCAACAAGTGGTGGGTAGTACTCGCTCAGATTAAAATCTGGAGTAGCTTCGATCAAAGGATTGAGTGATGTTAGCGCTCCGCGCTTCGCGAACATTTGCATGTTCTGCGGATCCAGCTGGGCGACGTCCGGAGCGGTGTTTCCCGCGACTTGGGAAAGAAGTCTCTGAAAGAAATAGCGGTAGTCCACACTTTCTAGCTTCACTTTGATGCCGGGGTGTGACTTTTCGAATTCTGACGTGACTTGACGAAGAACCTTGAGGCTTTCATCTCCATCCCAGACGACAAGGCGCAATTGTATGGTCGCCTGAGCACTCGCTGGGAGCAAAAGCGCAAAGGCGACAAACACCGTCAGCACCAATTGAGCCGAGAACTTCTTCATGAGAATCACCGAGTTAGAACGGGTCAATTATTGACCGCTTGGAGGAGCTACAGGCACCGGATCCGACTTTGCGTTCGGGTCCATCGTTCCGTATTGCTTAGCTTGCTCACGCATCATTTTCTCCATTTCCGGAGTAAGTTTGCCCTGAAGGTGTGCAGGAACTTCTTCTTTGATTGTGATTTTCGGTGCAGGTAAATCTCCGGGACCTTGACTGGCCCGATAGATGAAAAATCCACACACAAGAACTGCTACAACCACAGCACTAATCATTGCCCAACTTGGAATTTCTTTTTTCATAGCGTTACTCTGAAATTAGGTTGTGTGGGATCTCAGCCGAGATCCCACACAGGTCATCTCAATTATTCTTGAGGGAGTGGACAGTCATTCGCCGGACCATTACCGCTGAAGTCATCTGCATCAAGGCAAACGCCAGGCAGGTTGTTCACGACTGGAGTGTTGTACGCTCTTGCTCGACGATAACCAGGGAAGATGTATCCCTTTGGAAACGCCTTAACGTGTGTATCGGCGAAGCCAAAGATCGCGACGTTACCACCGGATTTGTAGTCAATTCCTGACCATAGCTGTGCCGCATTCACATCTGTGTATGCGAGGGTATTCAAGGAACCTGTAGCCCAAACCCATTGTTCCCAGAACGTGTACCAAATGTAGCTTCCGCCAGAAGCGAATTGAGCCTCATTTCGTTGTTCCGTCAGCATAATCGTATTCGACGGAGCAGGAACCGAACTTGTTGAATAGACGACAACATTCGTTTCTGTTGATCCGCCCCAGGTATTCACTCCACCGACGCCTCGGATGAGGTTGCTTGCCACTCGGAAGGATCGCTTAAGGTTTCCTAGGTTGGTTGGCTTTCGAGGGGAGCGATCCAGACCAGATTCAAGCACTTCAATATTCTTCTGGTACTTATAAATGGTTTTATCCCAGGTTGGGCAACCCCAGTCCTCAACGTTACAACTTCCGGTAGTCCAAGATGCGCCGTTACCGTTCATGGTGCCTCGCTTTGGATACATGTCGTCATAGTCAGTGCCATAGAGGACGAAAGCTGTTAGGACTTGCTTCTGGTTTGAAGAAGCAACGATCTTTTTTGCGGCTGTTCGCGCTTGGGCAAAAACTGGGAATAGAATTGCGGCGAGGATTGCAATAATTGCAATCACAACGAGGAGTTCGATGAGCGTAAACGCGGATTTTTTAGTATTCATAGTCTGCCCTCCATTGGACGAGATGTGGATTGTCTTATAATGAGATTGGTTTGGAAAACGGTTTGTTCGGAGGGATCACGGCCCTCAATCATCGCCAGTAAAGCGCGGACAGCGGCAGCGCTCATTTCGCTAATCGGCTGAGCGACGGTTGTTAAGCCAGGATAAACATTCGCGCTACCTGGTGTCATGTCGAAACCAGCAATGCTGATGTCGCCAGGAACATCTTTGCCTTGGCTGAGCGCCTCAACCATCGCACCGATGGCCATTTCGTCATTTGCGCAGAAAACTGCGGTCGGAGGATCCGGAAGCGCCATGAGTTGCGCCATCGCCTTGCGACCACCCTCAATCATGAACTGCCCCATACCAACCCAGTCTTCTCGGTAGACGAGTTGCTTCGAGCGCAAAAAGGTCTGATATGCCTGCAAACGAACGATGGCATCCTGCATGTCTAATCTCCCTGCGATGTGGGCGATCTTTCGGTGACCGAGATCATAAAGGTGCTGCAACACACTCATCACCCCCGACTCGTTGTCAACACAGAAGGTCAGGATGCCATCCAGAGGAACTCCGGAGATATTCACACATGGTGAGTGCATACTCGTCGCGAGCTCCACGGACTTTTCACTGAAATGAGGGGCAACAAAGATAACCCCGTCCACGCGTCCGTCTACCATGATTGAAGCGAGTTCGTCGCGCTCAGTTTCGGAATAGCGTGTGAAAAGAAGAATATCTTGATGCAAACGACCAGCTTCGTTGAGAATGCCGTTTAGAGCAAGTTGCATGTATGGGCCGAGAAAAACGTTTTCGGAGACTTCAGGAGGCACTACTCCGATCGTGTCGCTCTTTCCCGTCACCATTGACCTGGCAACGCGGTTCGGTCGGTAATTGAGCTTTTTCGCAACCGCTAAAACGCGATCCTTGACCTCGGGTGGAACCGAGCGAGGACCTCCATTTAGCGCGTAGCTAACCGTGCTGACCGAGATATTTAGCTCCTTTGCTATATCTTTTATGGTGACTGCCATTGCCTTACCGAAACGTTTCTCAGAACGTGTTTGTCTTTGCATTATACAGGAAAATTCGCGAATTTCAACATGCAATGAACTTTTTTCAGAAAAATTTTCCAGGCGGTCTTTGTGCAAGATTTCAGGAAATTCGAGATCGGAACCCGACAGTCTTGCAAAAATGACTGCTGCTCGGGGTACCGTACCCCAATGGATATGAGAAACGTTTCTCAAATGTCTGTTGGAATCTTGATGGTTCTCGGCATGACATTCGGCTGTTTGCGAAGCGGCACAGCCAACGCCTCCGTCATTTCTAGTGTGCAGAAACCCTCCCGTGTGGAAGTAGTCGGCAAACCCGGAAATTACCAACTCCTGCGCGATGGCAAGCCTTACTTTATCAAGGGCGTCGGTGGAAATGCGTCCAGAAAATTGCTCCTCGAGATTGGCGGTAACTCATTCCGCACATGGGGTGCAGATAACATCGGAAAAATTTTGGACGACGCTCACAAAGATGAACTGACTGTGACAGTGGGCATCTGGCTTCAGCACGCCAGCGAATTCGACTACAACAACAAGGTCGAAGTCAAGAAGCAATTTGAGATGTGCAAGAAGATCGTCGAAGAAAATAAGGATCATCCTGCCCTATTAATGTGGGCCTTTGGCAACGAGATGGAGGCCAATCCGGACAACATCGCGGTGTGGCACGCGGTCGAGGAAATCGCTGCCATGAGCAAAAAGATTGACCCGAATCACCCGACGATGACCGTTCTTGCAGAAATCGGCGGTGATAAGATTGCCAATCTCCACAAGATCTGCAAGAGCATAGACATTGTCGGAATCAACAGCTACGGCGGAGCACCTTCACTGAAGGAAAGGTACCCAAAGGCAGGCGGAACCAAGCCCTACATCGTCACTGAATTTGGTCCTCTCGGGCAGTGGGAAGTGCCGAAAACACGCTGGGACGCGCCGATTGAACCAACCAGCACCGAGAAAGCCGAATGGTACAAAACCTCTTACATTAAGGCGGTAAAAGAGAATCCAGGCACGTGCCTCGGGTCGTACGCATTCCTTTGGGGAAACAAACAAGAAGCGACCTCAACGTGGTTCGGGATGGTGTTGCACGATGGATCCCCTGTCGCCGCCGTGGATGTGATGGCAGAATTCTGGGGCAAACCGCGCAAAAATCTGGTTCCCAAGATTGAAAAGCTTGAGGTTAGCGGGATAGATAACCTCATCCCTGGCGAAGAAATCACGGCAACGCTCAAAGCCTCAGACCCTGAGGGCAAGCCTTTAAAGGTCAAGTGGATATTTGTTGGTGAGGGCAAAGAAAAGTTCACCGCTGGTCGAGATGAACCTGTACCAGAAAGCTTCCCCGGAGCACTTGTCAGTTCCACAAATACATCTGCTAAGTTTAAAATGCCCACAATCCTAGGCGGATATCGCGTTTTTGCCTACGTTTTTGACGATGCTGGCGGGGCGGCGACGGCAAATGTGCCGGTCTTTGTTAGCGGCACAAAGGAAACCGCGCAAGGAACAAAAACCAAAATCCCCTTGACGGTTTATGCAGATTCTGAAGCCGGAATGCCGTTCGCACCGACAGGTTGGATGGGTGATACCGCTAGCCTCAAAACCGAAATGGAGTGCAAAACCCAGCCGCGTAGCGGAAAGAATTGTATCAAGTTTGCATATTCAAATGCGGCCGCCTGGGTTGGAGTTGTGTTCCAACACCCTGCCAATGACTGGGGCGAGTTACCTGCTGGGCTTGACCTGAGCGGTGCCAAGAAGCTCAGTTTTTGGGCCCGGGGTGAGAAGGGTGGCGAAAAGGTCAAGATCGAGTTCGGAATCTTGAAAGGCAAGAAGTATTTCGACACCGATTCGGGAGTGTTGGAGGTGACTCTCACGGACACGTGGAAGCAGTTCAGCCTTGACCTCGCTGGCAAGGACCTCAAGCGGATCAAGAGCGGATTTGTATTCGTAATGGCCGGCAACGGCGCCCCGCAGACGGTGTACGTTGACGACGTGGTTTACGAGTAAGACTCCGGAATGCTTAGGAGTGATCAGCCGGAAATCCCTGGGTTTGCAAGGAATTTATAGCAAACCCAGGGACGAGAACTTATCGAAGACGCTTACTGGCCTTACTTCTTAATCATGAGGTCGTCAAACTTTCGCCCTTCGATGTCAAATGCGCTCATCGAAAATGTGTTTCCATTGATGCTCACAACGCAGTAGTGATGCCCGTGTCGGATTCGATTACTGAACTCTGGTCTAGTGGGGGCATGTGTTTCCAGCCCACCTCCACCGCCACCGCACACAACATAAACTGGCCCTTTTTCAGCTGCTCGTCCGGCAAGGATCGGCCAAGTCCGCTCGTACGAGTGAATATGCCCGTTCCAAACGACATCCACTTCATACTTTTCATAGAGAGAAACTAGCCCCCGTAAGCGCAAATCCCCTCGTGTGGATTGCCCTTCCCAAAGGTTGCCGTAGTCATCCGAGTCACTGCTAAAAGGCGGATGGTGGTGAGCCACGAACTTCCACTTCGCTTTGCTCGAAGCAAAAGCGGATTCAAGCCACTTATATTGTTCGCTTCCAACTTTCACGTCTCGATTCGAATCCACCACAAAGAAGTCAGCTGGGCCGTACGTAAACCTGTACCAATACTCCGGTGCTGGCACGTGCATGTAGTCATAGTAAAGCCGAGCGTCACCCTCGTGATTACCCAAAACAGGAATTAGCGGAACCCGGTCAAGCAATGGTCGCATTGAACCAAAAAAATGATCTGTCCAATGCTTTTTATTCGCTCCCGTCCCAACTAAATCTCCGACGATCATGAAAAAGTCAGGGCGCTCATCCCACATATGTTCAGCAATTCTCTTATTGATGTGCGGCTGATCTTGCGTATCACCAAGGATCGTAAATCGAATCGCTCGATCCGTATCCGGTGCGGTTTTGAAGGTCATCAATTCGCTTTCGAGCTTCTTTCCAGTGTTATCGACACTCTCCACTTTGTAAACATAGTGGGTATCTGGCTTGAGTCCAGTCAAATGGACTTTGTGGATTAATGACTGAGGATTAGTTTCGATAGATCCAGTAACCGGTTTCAGACTACTCTTGCTTGCGCCAACATGAACAACGGATGTTCCAGGGCGAGAAGTTTCCCAGAGAATCGAAATACCATTCGGTAATGGGAGCTGCTGATACGGCTTAACGATCCAGTTGAATTCTGGCGCGATTGGTACCACTGGAGCAGCATCCGCAAGTTCTTTTTTGTGCGAGAACAAGTGCTGAACACCGTCTGCAGTAGCGACCATATCGTACATTCCAACCTGAACCATGCGTCCGTTCAGAGGATAATTTTCGTCGTCGTCCTTGTAAACTCCGATGGTCCAGGGAGCTTTTTCGGGATAGAGGATGTCGCCCGATTGTTCACTTGATTCCGCGTCTAATTTTCCATTAACGTAGAGCCGCATCTTTGCGCCGTCGAAAGTGCCAACGACATGATATAACTTTCCGATTGTGAACGGGGTCTTGCCCTGGAGATAAGTCATCTTCCCATTGCCGTCGTCTGCGCCCATTGTGCTGAGGGCAAATGTAAATGAGTTATCGTTGTGCCCGAGCAACCAACCCTTTTCGAACGATCCGTTATCCTGGAGTACCCCGATGAAAGACCCATATGCCTGCCCCATGTTCACGCTCGCCCAAGTTTCAACGGTGAATTTCTGCTTTGGCATAAGGTTCATGTGGTCGCGGAAGTTGTCTGCGATAATGAACCCATCCTTTGTCCCATCAAGCTTTAGGCATTGCCCGAAAGGAGTTTTCGCGTCTGTTGGGTTCCCTAAAACCTTTGCTTCTGGTCCGATTCGGGCTTTCAATTTGCCATTCTGAAGGTATCTGGGTTGGAGATCATACGCGACCACCGGATCGGGACCATCGTGCATCGCCAACATTACGGCACAGGAGAGCATGAGGGATGAAAGCATCCAAGAACTTTAGCGTGGCGCAATTAAGCGAGCGTTAAGGTGACGGACGAGAATCTTAGACTCAAATGACTGAAACTTGGGTTCAAAGAAATTTATTGAGAAGTGGAGTAATGACATTCCTTGCCGCCAAGTAAGGATCAAGCTTTGGCGAAGGATTTTAGCCTAGCTGATTCCCTAGAAGCGGAAGGGGCTCGAAGCCCCTATCCCGCTTAGAAGAGAGGAAGTGTCTATGTAATCGGCGTGACGGTTCTTAAAATAGCAACTACCTCTGTCGCTGTCGCGTCTGCAAAAACGGCTTTCACCTTACACCGAGTGACCTTCTGAATTTCGTCGAGTACGAATCCGCGGCGAGGGTCCTCCATCGCCACGACGACAGTACTTCCGTCAAACTCAACTGGTAGCGCTTCCCACTTAATCCACATTTCCAGTGGGGCTAATTTGTGAGCACCAAGGTCGAACCTAAGTTCAAACTTTACGCTTGTCGAAGGTGCGGAATGCATCGCCTGCATTCGCACCGACTCAGCTTCGTCTTCGAACGATGAATACCCCTTTGCCCTTTCCCTAAGGTTATGGCTGGATTGCATACTGCGCTTTCGGTGCATCATCGCATCTTCTTCAACGTAGTGCTTCTCTAGGCTTTCGAGACGATCAATTGAGGCTCGGAGCCGTCCAACGACCGCGCGTACGGTAGGCTCGTCACTTGCGGGATGCCCAAGAATCTCCAGCACGATCGCACGGAGCAGATCCTTCATTTGAGATGCCGATTTTGGATCACGAACATTCAGCATTTCCCCCTCAGCCTCACTTGCCCGGAAGAGTAGCAGTTCTAGCTTTGCATCTTCGGAAAATCCGAATTCAGTCGGACATGGGATTGGATGAGTAACCCGCTTGTTCGTCGCCTTTTCCGTGTACCGGATTGAGAATTCAAGCCCCTTGAGTTGATCAACAAGGAAAACGCTCTTCTTTTCTTCCCCGGACCAGAAGTGACCCTGCTGAACCGTCACCCCATTACAGCGTAGTGTCAATCGTTCGATCACCACGGAACCAGCCGAATAGCGTTCTTGGCTAAAGGCTTCCGCAATCGCAACAGCAGTGTGAGCGAAATAGTGTGCGCCCCCACCTGTGCGGGCCATTCCCGCCATAACTCCTTCATCGTAGTCCGTCCCAACTCCGATCGTTGTCGTAGTGACACCGTGCTTTTCGTAGGAGATGCTTGCATGGAGCGAGAGCGATCTTGCATCGGTAAAACGGCCCACATTGGCTTGCCCGTCGGATAGAAGGATCACTCGACCACCGCGACCGACGATCTTTGCGCCGGTAACCCAACCACCGTAGAGGTCTGTGGATCCTCCGGACTCAATGCTTTCGACGCGCCTCGCAAGTGCCTCACTAGGCGCTTCAAGACCACAGAAAATGTTGACCTTGTCGTCATAGGTGATCACCGCAACCCGATCTTGGGGGTCTAACGTCCTGATGAATTGAGCGACAGATGCCTTTGTGATTTCAAGTTTCTCACCACCCATTGAGCCACTGCGGTCGATGACCAGAGCGATTTGAAGAGGGACCCGAGGAGAAGAATTGGAGACTTCCGAAGCGGTCACCGTTGCCAAGAGAAGACTAGCGTTATCGTCCTTGTGCGCTGTTAGGCTGACCTGAACTCCTGGAAATTGTGATGTTGTGTGGTTCATTGTGCTTTTATCCTGCCGACCCGACTATGGAAATCGGCCTTAAAAACATTATACACCACAAAACGACACTTGGTGCTAAAAAGTGTCGTTTAATTTTAGAATTTCATTTTGGAGGCTCTCGAGGGCGAGTTCGAGCTCCGCTTCCAGCGTCGCGCGGGTATCAATTTCGAGGACCGTATTTTCCGTAAGGTTAATCCTGCGGACAATTTTCTCTCGGTTTGCCCGTTCTCTGGTTTGCGAAGAGTGCATCGGCTTTGGCGATTGAGGATTTTGCTTGCGAACGTGGGTCTCGGTTTCTCCACCGTGCTTTCCTATTCGAATGAGCTCAGAAGCCTGTTCCAGTGACATTCCCTGGTCCAACCACTGCCGAATAAACACGACTCTGCGCAAGTGCTCAATCGTGTATCGAGCGTACTTTGGACCGCCACTTGGCGGCGGCAGCAGGCCGTTGGAAATATAAAATCGCACTGTCCTCGGCTGAATTTGAAGTGCCGGTCTGTCCCGGAGAATAGCGTTCGCAGCGGCAACTAGCTCCGGCAGAGAGAATGGAGCGAGCGGAAGATAGTCTTCAATTGTAGGCACTGTCAAATTATACTTGACATAGGCCTGACAGCTTGCTGGTCCGCACTCCTCGTTGTTCGAACGATTGGAGAGACTCATCCTAACTAATGTCTCCCAACTCTGACGTCCAAATCTCCTATAAATCCGACGGGATGTAGTTCACTTGACTCAGAAAAGCTTCAATGAGCGATGAAAATAGCACTCAAGGTCTTGGTGGAGGCAAGGGGACTCGAACCCCTAACCCCCTGCTTGCAAAGCAGGTGCTCTCCCATTGAGCTATGCCCCCAAATTGACTGAGATTACTGGTGGGTAGAGCAGGAGTCGAACCTGCGAAGGCTCTCGCCGACAGATTTACAGTCTGTTCCCATTGGCCACTCGGGCATCTACCCAGAACTCAGTCACACGATGATACCCGAACTTTCCAGACGCGTCTAGACCCCAAGGCACAAAGATAGATTCTTGGCTAAAAACTCAGAAACCTCATCCAGAAAAGTACTGGAATATGACCTATTTCTTCTTAGTCGAATGCCAATAGCTAGAATCACTGAGCGAAACTGGGCTGACCGGCCGATTGAGTTCTGATACCAAAACTGCGACCTTGACACCATCAGAAAAATTCGTAATTCCGGCAATGCGGTACTTGGCTTCCTTTACTTTGTAGCCATCACCCTGATCATACTTCTCGTACTTACAAGCCAAAATATCGCCTTCAATCTTCCAAGAACCAGACCCTGTTGCCCCTCGGAAAGTCGTTGCACCAACCGCTCCAGAGGCGGTGGATATTCTCCAGGTGAAGGTACCGTTCACGTTCAGATTGAGCTCACCACCATAGCTACTAAACGTCATAGAGGTCGCTCCCGTGTAAATGTTCACCCAGTTCTGAGTTCCCCCAGATCCGTATTCATAGTTCCCTGCGAGGGCTTCTTTGGTGGCTAAAGGTTGACCCTCCGATCCTGCACAGCGAAAAGTTGCGAGGAATTCTTCGGCAAACGACCAAGTCTTCGGGTAGGAGAAGCCTGCTGACATATCTTCCCCAGCTATAAAATCACCCTGGTCTTCGTAATTTTGGGCGATGACCACCGGTTGCCAATGAGACTTACAATCAACGAGCATCAGGGTAAAGAGGGTGTCCGTGCGTCGCCCTTTCTCCCGACCAGAACCTGAAATGAATTGTGCGATCAGTTTGTTTCCAACATATCGGCGATAGATCATACCGCCCGCCTTACCCGCCATCTCCTGCGGCATTGCGGTTTTCCATAAACTACTAAGTGCATCGCCAATGTTTCCCTTTGCGGGAATGGCGGGCAAGAGCCGAATGAAAGCGTTACTCAGCTCATTGCTAATGTTTCGCCTTTCGGTTAAGGTCTTCGCATACCAACCGGCATTCAGCGTAAATCCAGCCGGAGTCGAGAAAGCAAATCCAGGAGCATAACCCCCCGTCGTTGTCGCAACCGGAGCCGCAGATCCTTTAATCGTAAATTCCTTGCCCTTCACGGTAATCTGGTTCAAATCGGCACCAATTAATGCCTTGATCTGCGCCGCTGCCACCGTCTTTATCTTGCTCAAGTCACCTTTTTCTTCCTCTACCATCGCGGCAAGAATTAGAGTCGAGCAACAAGAACTGAGGGCAAATTCGTAAAATTCTTGCTTTTGTAGATCAGTGGCCTTCACGCCGGCGAGCTGCTTTCGAAATCTGGCAGCGAGGCGAGTCATCGAGTCATCATCGTCGGAATAGCCGTTCGTAATTCCGTACAGAGCCGAGAAACTAAACGCTAAGGCCGTGGCGGGGTCATTGCTTTGCTTCAATTCCTTCACCGCCTCCTCGTAACCCTCAATTACAGAGATAATTGCGTCGGCAAACGTCTTCCTCTGAGCCTCATTTTCACCAAAAGCACTTGCATACTTTGCGACCAAGATACGTTTTCCAGACGGCTTGAACGCCCATCCGTCAACTTTCTCAACAGACTCGGTGGTGAGCCCTTGCTCGCCGATTTTTTGGGAAGCCATTAACAGAGGATTGTTCTGTGGAACTTGCGCCCAACCCACGCAAGAGAGAGCAAAGAAGAGTGCCGGTATTACGCGAGTTACTTTCATTTTGATTCAGCCTTACTTATCGCGATCTTACCATCTGATTCCAAGAAATTCAAAGAAAAAAGTGGTAATCATCACAAAAGATTGCGGTCGTGTTAAACTGAAAATATCATGTCCGAAATGCCTCCTCCGCCCTCATTCGCACCCGGTCCCCACGGGATGAACGTTGGTCCTGATCCTGGACGAAGAAACAAGATTCCGGGGTGGGCTTGGTTTCTGATCGCCTTTGCTTTAATCGCGCCTTGTATGATTTTTGCGGCAATTCTATTCCCAGTTTTTAGCCAAGCAAGAATTGCCGCGCAAAGAACGCAAGCGATCACAAATGTCAAGCAGGTTGGAATCTCGCTTGTCATGTACACCGCCGATCATGACGACATGTATCCGGCGGCGAAAAATTGGGAAGATGCGACGCAAGAATACATCAAGAGTCCTGGAATCATGGATCAAAGTTTTGCTAGTGCCGGGGTACCGATTTCTCGCATTGCGCTGAATCGTGGGATCAGCCAAAAGGTGGCAATGGAAATTCCAGATCCATACAATAGCGTCGCCGTTTTCCTTTCCACAATTTCCACCCGAAACGCCGTCGGTGGGCAAAAGGATGTTGCGAACTTCCAAAAAAGAGGGATCATCGGCTTTGTGGATGGGTCCACAAGGGCGGCCCCTATCGAGGCCGTTGAGCAATATGACTGGAAAGTGGAGATTCCTAAAACGGATTAAATTCCTTTAGCACGTCTCTTTATTGAGAACAAAGTCATGAGTCAAGATTTCTCCCAACCTCCCATCCAAAACCAAGTCCGTGGTCGCGACAAAAAACCCTTTTTCACCCTGCCTGGGTGTCTGTTGGGAGTGGTTATGATTCTCATTCTCTGGGCAATCTTGTTTCCAGTTTATGGAGGCTCCCGGCCGAATTATAAAAGAACTCAGGCCATAAGTAACATGAAGCAAGTCGGAATTGGATTTATGCTTTACATCTCCGAAAATGACAACCATTTCCCAAACGCGATGACCTGGCATGACGCCATCAACCCGTATACAAAAAACAAGGAAGTTTTCTTGACGCCCTTAACGACAATCGATGGCCTCAAGACAACGGTGGCGATGAACTCTGGTCTCTCCAAAGTATCCGAATCCGAAATTGCAGAACCGTCGAAGACGGTTTTAACCTTTCTATCCACTCAAACCCGCCCATCTCCCCATGGTGGCAAGGAATCCTTGGCGGTTCTACAAAACGAGACTGTTATAATAGGCTACGCGGATACCTCCGTCAAGTACCTCAAAATTGATGCCATGGTGGATTTAGTCTGGCTCCCTGAACCGGAGAAAGGTGCAAAGTGAACTCAGAGTCCAGTGATCCTCAAGAACAGCTTCCAACGCCAGGTTTCTCTTAAAAGTTATTCAAACTTTCAGTGCGTAAGCGTTGCGCGCTCCTGCAACCAGTAGAGGAGAGTTAAAGGTCTTTTGGGGACTCAGGAGGCAAAAAATTTCCAAGGTTGCTAGGAGTACTCAACCTCCCCTGACCCCTCCATCTTGGAGGGGAAAGAGTTCTTTTTGCGCTATCGCGCAAAAAGGAACCAAAAACTGAACGCGCTCGGACGGAAGAACATCAAGTCCATAAATGTAACTCATTTTGCCTTCTCGGCAAGCAGATCGGCATGATTGAGTTGACTCCCTAATCGGAAAGCATTGCACACGCTCCGAAAGAGATGACAAACATTGCAACTTGCAATAGCAGCAAAGTCATCCTCGGCAAATAATGGGTGAAATCCTGTGGATTTCTTTTCGCTAGTTTCTTACCTTGCACCGTTGTATACATGATATGGGTGAGAAGAAAAACGAGGGACCAGCCGCTAATGGTTTCCTCTATTGTGCCAAAGAAGTTGCCGTGATTCCCCTCCGTAAAAAATGGGTTTTCACCCGACCGCAGGTAATACCCCACAGCAAAAAGCCAAATCACACTTGCCAAGCTAGTGCTAATCCCCAGCGAGAACCAGAAAAATTTCTTGATCCATCTAAGGTCTGGTTGTTCCAGTCTGGGATAGTTTGTTTCCATGATAGTTTTAGCCTCAGTAAAATAGATTAAACGAGATCATGAAATCAAGTTGAGCGGAACATAATTCAAAAACAACGTCCCTATTTGAAACATTAACAGAGCGAGCCGCGGTTTCCAAAACGCGAACTCCGAGTGGTTTGTTTTGATCGCGAGAAAGCTGCCCCGGATTGTCGCGTAGATGGTCTGCAGAACCAATAGCACTGTTGCTCCTACAATAATATACTCCTGCGGCGTCCGTTCCAAGTACCCGGGGATGAATTGCATGGTGCCTCTAGTTTCAATCCAAACCTGCGCGACGCATATCCATGGGATCGCTCCAAGGGTAAGCGAGATAACCAAGTGCTTCGTGATGAATTTTCTCAGCCACTCTCCAGGATTCTCTAAAGTGCCCTCACTCGTGGTCATTATTTAATAAATCTGGAGCATTTCATCGCTTAGCGACGAGGTGCTCGGCTTTGCGTTCCCGGTCGGCGATGATGTAGGTTCCGCTGAGGACTCTTCTTTTGAACTTATCCAGGTCGGTTTTGCCGTGGATGCGGACTCTGGGCAGGAGGTAGGGGTCGCTGGCGTGTTTGGGTTGGAGGGCGCCGCCGCCTTTTTTCCATGCCGACAGATATCCGGCCTGCTCCACCGCGATGACGACATCGGGATTAAACGCGCCTCCGGGATAGGCGAGAGACGTGATGGGGGATTTGAGGCCATTTTCCAAGATCCGCTTGGAATCCACCAGCTCCCTTTGAAGATTTTGCGCACCCAGGGTTGTGAGGTCGGGATGGCTCACGGTATGAGACTGGAAATCCATATCGGCGGCAAACATTTGTTTGGCTTCGTTCCAAGCCAGGCGATCGGGGCGACCAAAATTGTTGGTGACCATGAACACCGTCGCGCGCGCTCCGTGCTTTTTGAGGATTGGGAAGGCCTCGGTGAAATTATCGCGATAGCCATCGTCGAGCGTGATCGCCACCGCCTTTTCGGGGAGAGGTTTTCCTTCGCGGAGGGCTTGCTCGACTTCGCGGACAAGCAAAAAGGTGAATCCCTGCTCCTTTAGGAACCGGATTTGAAGCTCAAAATCCTCTGGCGAGACCGTTAGATCGCGGATAAGTGGGTTGCGCTCTTCCTTTGGGGTCAGCTCCGACACGCGGTGGTACATGAGCACGGGGACGGCGAACTCGTGGGTGAGCTTGGCGAGGGGGAAAGGGGATTTGGGCTTTTCGGGAATGAGCCCAGCATCGTTTTGGTGGACGATTGCTCGCGGCCCCCCGCATCCGGCCAGGACTAGCGCCAAGATTCCAAGAAAGAAATTCGCCCTCATGCCTAAGGATAACACGGGGAAAGGCAAAAGAGTTTCCGCGGGCTTGCTCCCAGTTTTGGCGACGTGTCATTCGCTAAAATGACTTTAAATTCATGGAGCACATAACTTGGGAAGATTTTGAGAAGGTTGAACTGCGGGTCGGGACGATCCTTGAGGCTATGCCTTTTCCTGAAGCCCGAAAGCCCGCCTACAAACTCCGGATTGATTTTGGGGAATACGGGATCAAGCAATCAAGTGCTCAGATCACGACGCATTATGCGCTGGAGGATTTAATTGGCAAACAGATCCTGGCGGTGCTGAATTTCCCGAAGAAACGCATTGCCGGATTTGAATCAGAGGTTCTCACCACCGGTGTTCCTGATGATCTTGGAGAAGTGGTACTTCTTTCTCCGGACCGCAAAGTACCAAACGGAGCGAGGTTATTTTAGTTCTTTACTGGACCACCTTACAGAAGCTCACGGGAAAAAAGAAAGGAGATGTACTCCCCATTTTTGATTTTTCACTTTAGGATATTGAGGATGTAGGGTTCACCATTTTGAGAGAAGGTAGATTGGTCGGTTCCATCAGCCCAAACGCAAAGCAGGAAAGTACACTCCAGACATGAAAATGCTTGGGCTCATCGGTGGTACGACTTATGTTTCGACCATTGAGTATTACAGGACCTTGAACCAGATGGCAAACGAAAAGCTCGGTGGAGTAGATGCGGCGCGCCTTTTGCTCTGGTCCCTGAATTTTGGTGATCTTCAGCGAAATAATTTGGTCGGAGATCAGGAGGCGAATTTCAAGTTGATCTTGGAAGCGGGTACTCGCTTGGAATCTGCGGGTGCCGCTGGAATTATGATCTGCGCGAATACGCTCCACATGTTTGCCGACCGGCTTGGGAATGAGTTGACCGTTCCGATCATTAACCTCATGTCCGCGACTGTCGAAGAAGCGAAGCGGCAAAATCTAAAGAGTCTTCTGCTTTTGGGGACGAAGTACACGATGAATGGAGCCTTTTACCATGAGCCTTTTGAAGCCGCTGGGATTCGGCTAGTGGTTCCGGAAATAGATGCCCAAGAACACATTCATCGCGCGATTTACGAGGAGATGTCCATCAATATCTTCTCTGACTCTTGTAATCGCTTTGTCACCGGTTTAATCGAGGAAAGCGCGAGAAACGGAGTTGAAGGGGTGATCATGGGCTGCACAGAAATTCCTGTCCTCCTCCAGGGTTACGAAAGCCCGATTCCGCTTCTTGATACTGCATTGGAGCACTGTAAAGCCGCAATCCGTTTTGCCACTCGTGACTAATGTTTTTTCAGATTGAACGGAAGGATTGTCTGGAGGCACTCACCTCTGAAGATTTGTGTTGAACACACTATCTGGAAGAACCGATATGAAATTTTTACGACAAATTCGGGTGGAGAAGCCTTGCCACGAAAGCTGGAATAAGATGAGCGGCGACGAGAAAACAAGGTTTTGCGACAAGTGTCAGCACAGCGTAAATGACCTTACCGCGATGACTCCAGAGGAAGCTGCGGCGAAGGTCGCGGAGACGCATGGGCGGATGTGCGTTCGGTTTTTACCCGATGAGACTGGCGCTCCCATCTATAAAGGAACTCCGGCCTGGCAAAAGCTGGTTGCGGCTGGGGTAATTTCGGTTGCCGGACTATCAGGATGCCAGGAGCCGCTACAGGGCGAGGCAATTGGGACTTCAACTAGCCCCACGCATTCCACTTCAGGAATCGCAGAACCAGAGCGAACTATAGGCAAGATCGCCGTTCCCGAAGCACCGTTGATGGGGGAAATCTCGCCGACATCAGAAGAGGATTCTCTAAGTCAAACTAACCGACTGCGACCGCTAACTCCGGAGGAGGAAGCAGTGTTAAAAGAAATTGACCGCAGAATGAACCCAACCCCATTTGAAATTCTTCAGGATCCAATGATCCTGAACAGAACGATCGGAAGGATTGAGTTTCCTCCTACCGGGCTGGAGAAGGTGCTCTCGGACCTAGAATTCCCAGACGAAAGTTAGTCCTGTCCGAATCCGGCGCCGTATTCGAGCATGATGTTCGAGGCTTTCGTGGGCCTCCAATTCTTGATTGTGTACGTCAGCTTGTTGTCTTTAAGGACTGGTTTCACAGGGCCAGTGCAACGCACGGCTTGCTTAGGGTTCTTGAAGGTCTTTTGGAAGTTCATTTTTTGAATCTGGGCGGGGGTTCCGAACCGCATTTCTGTAATCGGGTGCTTTGGATCGAAGTCGAAGATGACCGTGGTCGAACCGATATTGCCCTTCCAAGAAGCGCCGGTGGAGAGAATGTATCCTGCCGTCTTGACCACAACTTTGCCGTCATCGGTGATCTGAACTCCCTCATTTGCGAGATAAAGGTCGCGGACTTTCACAGTCGCCTTTGCCGGGAATTTGACGGTCTTGGTATGGAAAACTTCCCCTTCTATCTTCCCTTTCACGAGGGTTGTTTTGGCTGGCTTTCCGTCCACCCATGATAAGAAGGAATCGAAGACGCTTACCGGCTTCCAATCCTTCCAATCGACTCCATCCTGAACGCGTGGGTCCTTCTCGCCGAACCCTTGATCCGGGAATCCCATGCGAACTTCGCAAGCCTTGCCGTCGTTCACAAAGGTGAAATTGCAATCCGCCATCAACTGTCCCTCGCGGATCATGAAGGTAATGACCTCGCTCTTCATGCGCACGGTGGGATGGCTGCTGAGGAGTTGCGGCGAACCACCGAGGGTTAGACTTCCGTCATTCGCAAAGGCCGCACCGATGAGAGCAGAGAATAGGAAGAGCGCACAGGATCGCATGGTTCAAATATAGACGATCCCGACCCGGAAAAACCGGATCGGGATCGCTGTGTCAGATGATATGATTTACTTCTTTAATCCAGCGACAAAGTTTTCGATCGCTTCAAGTAAGCCTTTCTCGTCTTTCATCGTGCTGTTCGGGAAGGAGACGATTGCTCTCTCTCCGTATGCGAGCGCCAGTTCTTTCTTGCCAGCGCGTTGGAATGCAACGGCGGTGTAGTACAGGCAGATGACGTCTTTGTCTTCGGTCTCCTTGCAGATCATTTCCATGACCTTGAGGGAGATGGCTTGGAGCTTAGGATTGCGGCTGTTGTTAAGGCCGAACATGATGTACTCCATACGTGCGTCTTCGTTCTTTGCGGCCTTTTTGGCATCGGCTTCAAATCCGGCTGGATCTTCCATCGCGCGCCACTTCATCTTGACTCCGCTTGCCATTCCTGCGAGGCTTGGGTTCTCCTTTACGAGTTGATCAAGCTTTGCTTTGGCTTCGCCGGTTTTGCCGTCGTTGTACATCTTGTCGCAGGCTGCGATTTCCTTTTGAGCAGCAGCTGCTTTTGCCTCGGCTTCCTTCTCTGCCTTTGCCGCGGCCTTGGCCTTTTCGATGTCGTACTTTCCAGACTGAATTTCTTCGAGCGGCTTATCCATGCTCATCGGGTGACCGATCCACATGATCACGTTGTCTTTCACGATGAAGGCAGAGGGAATTCCGTTTTCACCGGCGGCTTGCATCCAAGTTACAGACATGCCCTCCTTGTTTCCACTCCAGCCGACGTTGTAATCCATCTTGTCGCCCATTTCCTTGATGAACGGTTCCATTTGGCCCTTGTCATCTTCCCAAATGCTGATTCCAAGGAACGTCACGTCCTTGTTTTTCTTCGCAAGCTCAGTCAGGTGGGGAATGGTCGCACGGCAAGGGCCGCACCATGTTGCCCAGAATTCGACGACGTAAGTCTTGCCCTTTTCAAAGGACTTAACTTCCTTGCCCTTCATCCATTTTTTGACATCAAGAGCAGGGGCTTTGTCGCCAATACCAAGCGAGGCGGCGAAGGAAAGAGAGGTCAGAGTGACCAGCGCAAGAGCACCAAAGAATCGTTTGCAGGATTGCATACCCATTAATATAGCAGGGGTTTGCGGATTTGTTTCGCACTTTCCAAAGAATCTAACTTAATCGCGGCAAAACAAAGAGAGCAATCCGGTAAACCGGATCGCCCTATTGCTTTGAGAGGAGAGTTAATGAAAGGAGGGGAAAATTATCGTGGGGCGAACATTCGGGTTGCGACTAGCTCGAGTTCGGAGGTCTGGTTCTTACCGATGAGAGTGAACGCATAGCCGTCCTTCGCCCAGCTGATGGTGTTCATACCATCCACTTCGCCAGGAACAAATTTCTTCTCTGGACACGCACCGTTGACGGTCTTGCAATCCGCAACGATAAATAAGAGGTAGCGACCATTACCATCTTGCAAGATGGATCGAGAGGCAGGCTTACCGTCAAAGGTTCCGACACGTTGCTCTAGAACTCGGACTCGGTTTAGCCAACGATCAAACTGAGAAGCCTTTGGTGTAGATGCTGTACCTGGAGCACTGAAGGCAGATGCAAGGAGCGGGACAGAATTTGGGTCGAATGGCTTTGACGAATTCATTCCTCGCTGAGCCGCACCGACAATCAGAATTCCGGCGATGAGCGAACCGCACATCGCCCATGAGTATCTGCTGACAAACGAATTCGTCCGGGAGGTCCGGTCAATCGCCGCGATCCGCTCGCGGCATTGGGACCAGCATTCGGCATCGGAAACACCAGCGATGTTGGATCGCAAGGTCGATTTAACGAGAAGGATAGATTGCAGTTCAGCATCTAAGCCAGGATGAGAAGCAAGCTGAGCCCGAAGGGCGTCTGCTTGTTCCGGGGTCAGTTCCCCATCGGCCAGTGCGTGTATATCCAAATATTCGCTCATTCTAAATCTTCCTTTTTTACATAACCACGCGCGAGGGCAAATTGTTCCAGCTCACGACGTAAAATTGCTCTTCCACGTGCAAGTCTTGACCGAACGGTCCCGACTGGCACATTTGTCGCTTCGGCGATCTCCTCATAAGTCATTCCTTCCACATCGCTGAGCAGGACTGTCATTCGGAAATCAGCAGGAACTTTCGAGAGGGCTTCCTCTACCTCGGCTCCTACTAAATTATCGAACAAGGCTCTGTCCGGAATAGTTCCCTCTGGTGCCATTGGTTCGGCAATATTTTCTTCCTCTAGGGAATCTACGGGGGAACCGCGTTTGCGCTGGCGATATTTGTTGATGTAAACGTTGGTGAGAATGCGAAGCATCCATGCCTTGAAGTTACGTCCATCGAATCGATCAAAGGCTTCGTACGCCCTGACAGTTGCCTCTTGGGTGAGGTCGGATGCTTCATCCCGATCACGGGTGAGTCGCAATGCAGTGCCGTAAAGGGCCGGGAAAATTTCCTCGCACATCCGTTCAAAGCGGTCGCGCTGTTGATTTTTTTTCCCGAACAGCATGGTCGCTAGATCATACCAGGCAATGACTTTGCCCGGAATTAGTTGCCTTCAGATTCGGGACTTTGGGTCTGGTCGGAGGAAATAGGTAGCTCTTCCGTCTTCTCAGATGGCTTAAGGTCAGCTTCCGCTTGACCGGGAATATACGTTCTGAATTCAATGCGGCGATTTTGGAAACGACCCATCTGCGTATCGTTGGAACTCAGCGGCAAGCTGGCACCTGCCCCAAATCTCACAAGTCGCTCTTCTGAAACGCCATTCGTGATCAAAAATCGCATGACCTCCATGGCACGCCTCTCGCTCAGCCTTTGATTACCCGCCTTGGAGCCAACGCTATCTGTATGACCGACGATTTCGATCTTCGCAGCCGGCGGAAGTTTCGCGAAGAGGGGCACTGCGAGTTTCAGGAGCTCTTGATTGAGCTCTGGAACGGCAACACTTCCGGAGGCAAAGTTAACCACCATCTTGTTGAGAGCGTTACAAAGGTCCGTCTCCGTGACCGATTCCTTTGCACCTAGCGCCTCGATCCGCGCACTCGCGAGTTGATTCGCTTCTTGTCCAATTTTCGCGGCATCCAGACGCTTGACACTGAACTCCGCACCGACGAGAGCTTGAATTCCTACTCTCAAACTCTCGAGCCTAGATTCAGAGAGATTCCCTCCAATGACGACTTCACTCCCACTGAAGGTGAGCTCGGCTCCTCTCGGAAGGTACTCTTTCACGATTTCAGCGATGTAAGGAGTCCAAGCAGAGTCGCCAACCCCGAGATCGACATCAATTGTGCCGTCGGCCTCGTTTCCTCCCAACGCGAGGAGAATAATTTCTCGGTTTCGATCTTCTTTGACGATGCCGGAGTATCGAATGAGCCCCCCACTTCGGGAAAGATTTAGCGTTGCGGGTTCGAGCAGCGATGCGGTCGTCGTTGCAACCGATCGAGTTCCTTTGGCTGAGTTGCCTTGAGCAACCACTGGCTTAGGTTTTGTACCGTTGTCCGCAGGTCCGGAGTTGCGACTTCTATAGAGCGCATAACCTGCGATCAGAGCAACGATACCGATGAGGTACACAGGGGCGACCAAGATGGGTGCCAATGGTTTCCGAATTGGCTTAGGGCGTTCTGGTCCTTGTGCCCGCTTTTGAACAACGGCGCGGGCAGGGGCAATGGGAACTCTAGGCTTGGGCTTTGATCCCTCATTCGGCTTCGATGCTGGCTCTGCGAACTTGGTCGGCGGACGATTTCGGCGATCTTCGGCGATGGATTCTGACAATCGTTTATTCGCAGCCGCCGGGATTGTGATCCGCCCGCTTGCCCATGCTGGCAGACTCTCAGGAATCTCCCCGCTGGGGCTTAAAAGGTCAATGATTCTTGGGACAGCTACGGCAAGCGCATCCGCAGTCGTTTCGGCGTTCAATCCTGACTTGTTGGCGAGATAGTTTAGGGCATCTTCCCCGATGATTTCTGTGAGATCCTCGCCGGTAATCGGGCGATTTGAAGCGAGTCCGAGCCAAGATTCAACTTCAGCATTTTGCCCGTAGTCGCGGAAATCCTCAAGAAGTCCAGTGAGCCCATCTTGCCTTTGGTAGCTCAAGAAACCCAAAAACGATTCCACCAAGGGACCTGCGCTCGCGCCGAGCCCAAATTGGTGCGCGAGATCCTTAGTGAGCTTTTCGATTCCTTCTGTTCCCATTCCCACTCTAAATATAGACGATCTTCGTCCTAACGAGATTGTCAGGACGACGCAATTTTTCATTTTGAGTACGTTTGAATACGAATTCGAGAACTTTCCTGGCAAGAATGCGGGGAGATAAAAGCCTGGAGGCAAAACCAGTATCACCATTCTATACAAATGAGTAATAATAACTTGGAGTAGAAAAAGACACTAATGCCCGAGCCGATCAATCTACCAAGTACTTCCACCACGGGGCCTTTGAACTCGATTCAGCAGAGCCTTCTGGAAGGTGAGGTGATCGAGACTCTACGAACAATCTATGATCCTGAGTTGCCGGTAAATATTTACGATCTCGGTCTGATCTACGGCATCACAGTCAATGAGTTTGCCCATGTGGATGTTGACATGACTCTAACTTCCCCGGCTTGCCCAGTCGCAGAATCACTCCCGGGTGAGGTCGAAGAAGCCATTAGGCAAACTCCTGGCGTGTCTCAAGCAAAGATTAATTTGATTTGGGATCCGCCCTACAGCATGGACATGATGCCCGACCACGTCAAACTCGAATTAGGACTGTTCTGAAAAGATTTACACCTCTCATCCGTATCATCAATCGAACCCGACAAGAAAATCATGAAAGTCAGTGCTCAAGAAGAATTTGGTCTCCGATGCCTCCTCGCGATCGCAAGTCGCGGACCGGGAGGAACGATGACCATTCCAGAACTTAGTGAACACGAAGGTCTGAGCCAGCCCCACGTCGGCAAGCTCATGGCGATCCTGCGCAAGGAAGGGTACGTCAAGAGCACGCGTGGACAGATTGGGGGCTACAGCCTGAGTGCGCCACCTCGTGAAATCAAGATCAACATGGTTTTGGAAGTTCTTGGCGGTAAATTATTTGGTGATGGTTTCTGTGACCGCCATCGTGGCACTCAGCACGAGTGCAACCACCAAACAGGTTGCTCCCTACGGGCTCTCTGGACAAAGTTACAAGGTGCCGTTGACGACGTTTTGAACAACATAACTCTCCAGGACTTACTGGATGGCGATCAAAATGCCTCAATTCCTTTGGAACTAACCTCCAGTAGAAGGACAACGATCTCTAGCTCATGAGCGAATCTGCTTTCCCAGTGACCTTAGGTCCGGCAGTTGTTCAAGAATTTAAGAAGCTGATCGCGCGCAAAGGCGAGACAGGAACGTTTGTAAGACTCGGAGTGAAAGGCGGCGGGTGCTCCGGATTTGAATACGTGATCAAGCTTGAAACAAAGTCGCTGCCCATTGACTTCGCAGTTGAGATTGATGGAGTCCGATTCGTTTGTGATTCAAAATCCGCCGAGTTCTTGGTCGGATCCGAAGTGATTTTCACTGGGAATTTACTCGGCGGTGGAGCCTTTCAGTTCAAGAATCCGAATGCGGCTCGCTCCTGCGGATGCGGAACCAGCTTTACGCCGGTCAAGCATTAAGGGTCTTCCGTAAGGAAGTTTGCAACTTTTTTAGCGATCGCCAAGGTCATCGTCGGAACGGCAGCAAGTTCCTCCGGAGTCGCCCGGCGAATTGCGTCGATGCTGCCGAAGCTTCGCAAGAGCATTCGACGACGCCGTGGGCCCACGCCCGGAATCTCATCCAGTACCGATCCGTTCGCGCGCTTGTCGCGCAACTTTCTGTGGAACGAAATCGCAAATCGGTGAGCTTCATCTCTCAGCCTTCGCAACAGAAGTAGCCCTGGAGAATGGAGCGGTAGTTCGATGTCCTTAAAGTCGTATCCAGACTCCCTTCCTTCGTCATACTCATAACTTCCGTAGCGATCCAATCCTTGGTCACTAAGCTCTACATCTCGAACTTTGGTCGGATAGACGATCAACTCAAGCTTCTTTGCCAAACCCACCATTGGGACGGTGAGTCCAAGTTGATCGCGAGCTTTCAGCGCCGCCGCTAATTGCCCTCTTCCGCCATCAATCATGATCAGATCGGGGAGCTTACTGAACTTTGGATCATTGTCCAAATACGCTCTTAGCCTCCTTGTTATGACTTCGTGCATCATCGCAAAGTCATTTGGACTCTCCGGATGATAACGCACTTTAAATCTCCGATATTCGGCATTGGCGGCTTCGCCGTTCTCGACCACCACCATCGAACCGACCGGAGCAGTTCCTTGGATGTTAGAAATGTCATAACCTTCGATTCGAGTTGGCGGCTCAGGTAAATCCAGAGCGTCTTGCAAACTGGTAAGCGCATCTTCAACCCAAGCCTCTTTTTGTTCGATTTCCTTTCTGAATGACGACAGTGCGTGCTCGGCATTTTGGGCGGCAAGATCAACCAGTTTGAGTCCTTCGCCTCCTTGCGGGACGGCAATAGTGACTGCACTTCCCCGCTTTTGCCTGAGCCATGTCTGCACAATATCCCGCTCCGCAATCTCCACCGGAAGAAGGATCTCTTTCGGAACATCAATACTGTCCGAATAGTACTGTTTCACAAACTCCTGAACCGCCTCGCCAGGGCTAGTCTCGCTCGACCCATCCAAGATAAATTGCCGTTGACCAATCAACTTACCATGGCGTATGTAAAGAATTTGGACAGCCGCACCTCGGTCATCCTTGACTACGGCGACCACGTCACGATCTTCCTGATCTTGACTCATCACCTTTTGGCGTTCTTGCACTTTGTGGACGGCGATGATCTGATCTCGAATCCTGGCGGCGTTTTCGAAATCGAGGGCCTCTGCTGCCTCATTCATTTCTGCCTGAAGTTCGACAAGTAAATCATCCTCCTTACCTTGCAAGAATCGTTCAACCTTTCCCAGGATGACCCGATAGTCCTCAATCTTCGCAAGCCCAGCGCAGGGGGCGAGGCACTGATTCATGTGGTAGTACAAGCAGGGGCGTTGATCCCGGTTTCCTGTCCAGCTCTTTCCGCAGGGGATGAGAGGGAAATTTTTGTGTAGGAGCTTTAAAGTATCTCGAACTGCGTAGGAATTCGTGTAGGGACCGAAATACTTTGCCCCGTCTTTTCGCAAACGTCTGGTAAAGAGCACCCGGGGAAAGGCTTCTTTTGTAATGACGATGTAAGGGTAGCTTTTATCGTCTCGCAGACGGACGTTGTACGGCGGGCGGTGCTCTTTGATGAGGTTACATTCGAGGACCAAAGCTTCCAGCTCGGTCGTAACAGAAATCCATTCAATGTCCCGGATCTTGCCGACCATCCGCTCGATCCGACTCCCGTGTTTGGTGCTCGCTTGGAAATAACTCCGGACACGGTTCCGAAGATTGATGGCTTTTCCAACATAGAGAATCGCCGCACTTTCGTCGCGATAAATATAGCAACCTGGCTCAGCCGGTAGATCACCAAGCTTTTTCTGAAGGAGGTCTGTGATCGGTCTTCGCCGTGGTTCTCGGGGCATAGATCGTCTCTAAACCCAGCCGCTAATCTGCCTGAAGGTGCGCTCGTTCACAGGACGACGTACCATCGCAAATAGGAAATTTGGCCAGCCCACCATGCTATCCAGCTCATATTCGGGAGGCTGAGAGATTACGATCAGTGGTACGGTTTTGGCAGAATCGTGCGCCATCTTGGCCAAAGCGAACTTTTCGTAGCCGTCAATCTTGTTTGGCTTCTCCAGCGTGGCCAGCATGTCAACGACCAACGCGTCTGCATCGGAGCATGATTCCAGCGCCTGGATCCAATCTTCGAACACACTCAGCTGGTAGTGCGTTCCGTACGCTTTCTGAGCGGCGGTTACGATATCTTTCTCCTTCGTTACCAGTACAAATTTCATCGGGTCACCCTTTACTTACGAATACAGACTACAATATGTGATCGTCCGACGCACTTTTCAGAAAGAACGTGGAACTATTGACAATAGAATCAACGTCTGCTAATATGATGGTAGTCATTGCATCATCAAGCAATGATGAAAGGGTCTTCAAATGAATCAACAGATAGAAGCAAAGAGTACCGGAATCGAGCGCGAGCCGTTTGTGGTACGAGAGTTCGAATCCATGATGGACGCAACTCGGCGACGGGCTTACTCCATGGCTCTTCAGTTGACCCGAAATCCGATCGAAGCCGAAGACCTCGTTCAAGAAACATTTTTGAAGGCTTGGAAGGGCTACGACAGCTACATGCCCGGACGACCGTTTCTGAACTGGGTTCTCCGCATCATGCAGCGTGCGTACCTAGACTCTCGTCGACGCGACAACCCGATCCGCAAGGCAGAGTCCCTAAACTCCATGATGTCTCCGAACGACGGTGAGATCCAAGAGATCCCGGTTGCAGATGAGCGTGCAAATCCACAGCTAGACCTTGAGCGATCAGACTTCTCTGATGAGGTTCATGCCGCTCTAAACGAGCTTCCAGAGGTCTACCGCACGGCTATCCTGATGTGCGACCTTGAGCAATATTCCTATCACGAGATTGCACAATCGCAAAAGACGACGATCGGAACGGTGAGATCACGAATTCACCGCGGTCGCCGGTTGCTTCGCGAGATCATAGTCAAGCGTGGATCGATCCAACTCGACGATTGATAAGTTCTTTTTTTACCCTTTGTTCATCAATCACTCCAAACATCCCTAAGCCCATCCGCTTGTTATGCCAATAACAATGATGGGCATGGATATTTCGCAATCTACAGCAGTTGAGGCGACGCTAAAAGCGATGGACGTTACCGGTTCTCGCGAAGTACTGCAAAACCGACTCCAGGTTGCATTACTCAAAAAGTCCCTCGAAGTTCAACAGGAACAAGCCGCCGAAATCACTCGGATGGTCGAAGGCAAGGGTCGAGTCATTGATCTGCGAGTCTAAATCCTTCGTAGACGTTTCGATTTTTGCACTCTGACGGGTACAATAAACTTGTGAGTAAGTCGGCCGAAAAGCCTTTGTCTACCCCTGCGGCGTGGAAGAATACCTATTTCTGGATCGCGGGCATCCTCGTTTTGGTTGCCCTGGTGGGTCTACTTACAGGGCAAGACTCCATTCGAGACCCTGGTCAGCGTGATGAAAACGGTCTCGTCCTCATCTACCTTGTTGCCGCAGTTGTTATGGCGGTGAATGGATTAATGAGCCACCGACATACCGTTCAGCTTTGGGAAGAAGCTCAAGATTCGAAATAAAGGAAAAATTATGGTCAAATGCGTTTGCGATAAGGCGATTGATAAGGTGCCAGATTGGCTCTCCAGCGTGCAGGTGGATTTTGTTTGCACAAACTGCCCTCGGCGGCAAGTTAAAACCATTTCCCAGCTTCATGCTGAGCAAATGGCCAATGCCGGAATCAACGAGGCTGAAATCAAGTCTGTTGACATGTTTGAGGAAGAAGAAGATAAAGAAGAAGACTAACCGTCTACTGAAAAAGATTTAAGCCCTGCTGATTGAGCAGGGCATTTTTTTTAGGCAGCGAGAGAGCGATCTCTTCGCAATCCAATGGTGATGTTTCTTGGCGTTTGATGAAGCCCCAAGTCCTGCATGCAGCAGTTCTGGTAGTCACGCGCGGAAAAGACACTATCGTCTATGGCGGTGACATACGCATGGAGAGCCTCGTCCTGCCACCAAACAGAAACATCCACGACCCCGACAAGGTTCATCAGATATGATTCTGTTAGCTTTGGATCAATTCCTTTTGGCATAGACATTATCTTGACCATACGAATATAGTCGGAAGGTCTATTCCTTTTCTACAGGGTTTTTAGCCAAGCAAAATGTCTGGAATTATCGATATCAGCGGCAATTTCAGGGTGTTCGCAGATGATTGCTTTCACCGGAGCACCTAGTGCTTTCCCTACTACTTTTTCTATTCCCCAAATTGGAGACCACTTTGGGAAAAAACGGGCTCGCAAAACCACCAGAAATGTGCTAAATCCCAAAAGGGATGCCAGTTTGATGGGACTCTTACGAGCATCGTAAACGGACTGAATTTTTGGAAGAATTTTTAGCATTAAATCACGATTTAATAGGAATAAATTCCCACCTGTAAAAACGCCCTCCTGAAGTCCCAAACTCGTGCGAGCCATCCCCGGAAACTTTAAGTCAACAGCATCCACATTGACGATGGAATAATTGATGACGTTGTTTTCATCAGATTTTTCGATGAATTCTTTCACGGCGTTCTGAGTTAGAAATGGCAAGTCCGCACTTAGCATCAGCAAATTTCTCTCGCCTTCGCCGGCACGAACGCCCTTGCTAAACGACTCTAAGAATGTTTTTCCGCCTTCAATCCACTGTACATCGGAACGATGTTCTCCACCAACGACGATCACTTCCCCGAATGGTTGCACCGCTTCAATCGCAATCTGCAAAAATGATCTTCCGTGCCAAATGAATTCACTGCGAAAATTCGCATTTAACTCCTCTTTTAAATCTCCCGTGAGTTCACCTCCGGCGAGAATGATGCACTTCATTTCCAGGTCACCGCGCCAATATCATCAATCGTTTCAAATGGCAATATCTCAGCCTCGAATTCCTTGTCAATTTTTTCCGATGCTGATTCACGGATGACGTTATCGGAAAAAATTCCGAACACAGCTGATCCTGACCCACTAAGTAAAGAGCTTTCCGCGCCATGAACTCTTAACCGCTCGGCAATCTCTCCGCAAACACATGGCGCAACGCGTTCGAAATCGTTATAAAGCGAATTTTGATTCCAGAAATCATCAGAATCCCTTGGAAACTCCTTAAACTCTCTGGGCGCGGCGTCCAGTGTCCGATAAGCTTCCCGAGTCGAAATACCTTCTTCGGGCTTCACAATTAGCCCATATCTGTGGGGAGCGCCCCCTATCGGGGTCACAATCTCACCGAATCCTTCTCCACGCGCGGTGCCACCACGCAAAAAGAAGGCAACATCTACACCAATGGCCTTTGCAACATCAAGCGCAAAGTCGTCCAACTTTTGGTTGTGCCAAGCATAAACCCCTCGAATGACGGCTGCAGCATTGCTACTCCCGCCCCCTAATCCGGCTTCGATCGGAATCTGCTTTTCTAATTTGATCCTAAACGCCTCGGCGGAAAATTTTTCGCTTAATAATCGCAAAGCCTTTGTAACCGTATTCTCACTTTCCAGAGTCGCACCAATACACTCGAATGATTCAACATCCGCAACCTCCATCTCTAAAATATCGTGCAGACTAATCGTCTGCAAAATCGTGCGCACGGGATGATATCCACTTTCCAGAGGCTCACCAACAGCAAGAAATGGATTAATTTTCGCGTAAGATTTTATGCGAATTTTCATGTATTTTTTTGCTCAATGACAATATCGTCAGGAAGCGCTGGGGGAATCTTGATCGTACTCGCCTCATAACGCTCTATAATTTCGGAAACTCTCTCCGTATTCGTCGCCTCTGCAAGCTCGATTTCCGACGCTAACCGTTCTAAAGAGAGGCTATCGAGCGCCAAATCAACCGCATCGAGTTGCTGCTTAACATCTCCAATTGATTCCAAGAAGTATTTGTGCTCCATTTCTGGGTTACTTCCAGAAAGGCGATATCCCAAGAGCCTGACTCGTAACGTATCGAGGGTCGTCACAAAGACGGTCGCCTGTGCCTCACATCGCTCAATTCCGGCCATCAGTCCCGCGATCCGGTTCCGATATTCTGCAACGTGCTTGTCGGCGATTCGATAGAGTTCCTGAACTTGCTTGTCCGACGACGGGGCTTGGTGTACCTGGGACCCGTATGCCGGGGATGAGACCGAGCCTTCAGACTTCCGGAGCTCGCTTTGCAACAAGTCTGCTCGGAGTAGTGCTTCGAACACCGTTTTTGCGGTATGGTTCACGCGAGCTTGCAAGGCAGTAAGGTCCTCGCTGTACTGACCCTTCATCGAGTTACAAGCTTGATCAAGCCGGGCGAGTCGGTCTTCAACAGTTTGCCAAAGGCTCTCAAGTCGGGAGTGAAGGAAAATATTCTTTTGAAAATGGGTGACGCAAAAAAAGCCAACGATGAACAGCCCCGTGATGAGCACCGTCGAGTAGGCCCAAAGTCTTGTGTTGGAGCTCGCTGTGACAGTTAGCCAGGCAAGATAAGCTAAAGGCGCACTCGCGATAAACAGACCAACGGACTTTTCCTTGACCTTGTTCAACCGATGGTTTCTTACAAACCTAACCATGCTTTAACCTAACCAGCTCCCATTTCAGCGCGGTGGATTCAATTTTACGCCAAGCGCCTGCTCAATGACGTATGCCGCTTGAAGGACCCTTTCATCCGCCTTGACCGCACCCATCAACTGCATTCCAACTGGTAGACCTTCACTTAAACCACTCGGAAGCGAAATTGCTGGGAATCCGCCCATATTCGCGGGGATTGTGCAGTAATCCACTAGCTTTAATGCAAGCGGGTCATCTAAAAGTTCCCCACATTTAAAGGCGACAATTGGCGACGTTGGTCCCAGAATCAAATCCACATCTTGGAAGAGTTTCTCAAAATTTTCCGCCATTTTTCCACGAATTTGTTGAGCCTTGTGATAAAAGGCATCGTAGTAACCCGCACTTAGTACGTAGGTTCCGATCATGATTCGAGATTTGACTTCGTGTCCGAACAAGGCACCGCGTGTCGCCGAAATCTCACCAACGTGTCCACCACCTTCAACTCTTGGACCAAAGCGAACACCGTCAAACCGAGCAAGGTTAGAAGACGCTTCCGCAGGAGCGATGATGTAGTACGTGGTAACGCCGAGCTCAATTTCTGGAACAGAGACCTCAACAAATTCAACACCCTCGCGCTTTAAGGTTTCAACGGCCTCATAGATTGAAGCCAAAACACCCGGCTGAGACGCATCCGAAAAGAGCTCTTTTGGCAAAGCGATTTTCAATCCTTTCAGCGACCCGGACTTCAGAGAAGCTGAAGAATATGCTGGCTCCGGGATAGAAGTTGAATCCATCGGATCATGACCACTAATCGCCTCATAAACAAGCGCGCAATCTTCAACCGTCTGCCCCATCGGACCGATCTGGTCAAGGCTGGAACCGAACGCAACCAAGCCATAGCGCGAGACACGTCCATAAGTCGGCTTGAACCCAACGATTCCGCAAAGTGCAGCAGGCTGGCGAATTGATCCTCCGGTATCGGATCCCAAGCTGACGGGGACCATCTTGGCTGCGACAGCCGCAGCTGAACCACCCGATGATCCACCCGGTGATCGGTCGGTATCCCACGGATTCTTGGTGACATGGTAAGCACTACGCTCAGTGCTCGCTCCCATCGCGAATTCGTCCAGATTCGCTTTGCCGAGCATGACCATCCCGGCGTCCTGGTAGCGTTGAACGACCGTAGCATCAAAAGGAGGCACGTAGGTCTCCAAAATTTTGCTTGCACACGTCGTCTTGACACCCATTGTGCTGATGTTGTCTTTAACCGCAATTGGAATTCCAGTCAGCGGGCCGACCGTCCCGGAATCAATCTTTGCCTGTGCCGATTCGGCCTGGGTTTTCCAATCAATCTGATCCGATCCGGTGAGATATGCACCAATTTCAGGTTCCAGAGATTGCGCTCGATCAACAAATGCGGCAGCGACCTCAACTGCAGAGACTTCTTTCGAGGCCAGCATCCGCCCAAGTTCAGCGGCAGTCTTTTCGTAAAGTGCCATCAATCTTCGATCACCGTTGGCACGAGGAATAGTCCAGCACGGCTCGATGGCGCGTTACTCAAAGCCTTTTCACGGGTAAGTCCAGAAACCGGCATATCGTGGGCCATCACATTGAGCAGGGTCACCGCGTGGGGCTTCGCTGCTTGCCCGGTCACGTCCACCTCATTGAGGTCCTGAAAATGACCAAGAAGCGCATTCAGCTCCCCCTGAAAGGCCATAAGTTCTGCTTCATCAAGGTCGAGTCGGGCTAACCGGGCGACGTGATGAACCTCTTCCAACGAGATTCCCATAGATTCAAATTATAGCTGGAACTTTGGCACATAAGTTGAAAGGATTCGAGAATAGTGACGAAGAATGGTAATGTAATGATCGTGTCTGACAAACCAGAAAAGGGGAAGAGACGCTCCTCACCCGAGGAAGTGAAGCTGAACACAATCCCGCTCCTTCCGGTTCGGGACAACGTTCACTTTCCCCAAATCGTCAGTACGCTCCTCATCGGTCGCGAGCTTAGCCTAAGGGCTTTGCAAGCCGCGATTCGCAATAACCGCCTTGTGCTGGTCGTCGGTCAACGTGACGTCGCTGTGGAAGAACCAAAGGCTGACGACATCTTTCGCGTCGGCACATTGAGCGAAGTCGTTCAGGTGATGCCAATGCCCGATGGCACCATGCGCGTGGTGCTTCGTGGATTGGCACGGGCAAAGGTCAATTCGCTGAAGTTTAAGTCAGGATCCTTCACCGCCGAATACGAAGAGCTTGACGAGATTGAAGTTTCCGGCGTGAAAAGTCTGGCGTTACGACGGGAAGCAGTCGAAGAGGCACATGAAATCGCGGCAATGGGAAAGCAGATTCCGATTGAGGTCCTGGAAATCCTTGGCTCAATTGAGGATGCCGGACACCTTGCGGATCTGTTGGCGGATCACCTGGCCTTCCGTCCCGCAATGAAGCAGGAACTTCTTGAGGAATTATCCTGCGAGAAGCGGCTTGAAAAACTGATCCAGCTCCTGACTGGCGAAAAGCAGGTGTTGGAGCTACAGAATGATCTTCGCGTTCGGGTCGAAGAGGAGCTTGGAAATACACAGCGCGAGTATTTTCTCCGCGAACAACTGCGGGTCATCCAAAATGAGCTCAACGAGACACGCTCTGAATTTAATCCCGAAAATGAGGAAATTGCGGCAAAAATTCAGGCAAGTGGGATGCCTCCTGAAACAACGGAGAAGGCGTTTCAAGAACTTCGGAGGCTAGAAAAGTACCCTAGTCACTCGCCGGAGACTATGGTCGTTCGCAATTATCTGGACTGGTTAACTGCCCTGCCCTGGAGTGTCACCAGCGAAGATCGCCTCGATGTAAAAATCGCTTCCCGAATTCTGGATGAGCAGCACTTCGAGCTTCGTAGGGTGAAAGACAGAATTCTCGATTTCTTGGCAGTTCGTCAGGTTTCTAAATCATTAAGAGGACCCATCCTTTGCTTTGTAGGACCACCTGGCGTGGGAAAGACCTCGCTCGGTCGTTCGATAGCCGAATCATTAGGTCGAAAATTTGTGAGAGTTTCCGTTGGCGGAATTCGGGATGAAGCTGAGATTCGAGGACATCGCCGCACTTATGTTGGCTCCATACCCGGTCGGATTATCCAGGGGGTCAAGCAGTGCGGCACAAAGAACCCGGTGTTCATGCTTGATGAAATTGATAAGATGGTCATGGATTTTCGGGGTGATCCCACCAGTGCACTACTGGAGGCTCTGGATCCGGAGCAAAATGAGGCGTTCAGCGACCACTATATCGAGGCTCCTTTTGACCTGAGCGGAGTTTTCTTCATTATGACCGCGAACATGATCGAAAATATCCCCGGTCCATTGCGCGACCGGATGGAGATTATCCACTTCCCAAGCTACACGGAAAGCGAAAAGCAGCAAATTACAACGCAATTTTTGATTCCTAAAAAGATCGCTGAGCATGGACTCTCTGCCGATCAGCTCCACATCCCAGCGGAAAGTGTCCTGCAAATCATTCAGGAGTACACGCGAGAAGCAGGAGTTCGCAATATCGAACGCGAAATCGCGACCCTTTGTAGAAAAACCGCCCGAAAAATCGCAGAAAATAATGCGCAGAAAATTACGATTAATTCCGAGTTAATTCGAGAATTTCTGGGCCGTCCCCGTTACCGACACGGATCGCAAAGTGCGGAAGACGAAGTTGGCGCCGCGACAGGCTTGGTATGGACGGAAGTTGGTGGAGATCTGATCACGATTGAGTGTTCGCTCATGTCTCCATTTGGTAACGAACCTCAGGTGCAGCTCACGGGTTCGCTTGGGGCAGTGATGAAGGAGTCGGCCGTCGCCGCCGTCACTTACGTTCGATCAAACCAGGAGATTCTGAATCCGGGGAAAGAGTTCAAGTTTGACGTCCATGTCCACGTACCTGAGGGGGCAGTTCCCAAGGATGGTCCAAGCGCGGGGGTGACTCTCGTTACCGCTTTGGTCAGTGCCTTTACCGGAAAACCCGTCCGACGAGAGATCGCGATGACGGGTGAAATCACTCTGCGAGGCAAAGTGCTTCCGGTCGGTGGAATCCGAGAAAAAGTCCTCGCCGCCCACCGAGCCGGGATCTACGAAGTCATCCTTCCAGAGGAGTGCCTGAACGACCTAGAAGACATCCCCGAAGCGGCAAGATCGCAGATGACCTTCCACGGGGTGAAGCACATTTCGGAAGTACTGGACCTCGCGTTTCGACGGTAAGAAAAAACTATTCAGTCCGATCGGTCTAATCGGCCAAAGAAGTCCCGCATGGCTTTGTGACCGATCAGCTCTCCGTACTCTCGTACTTCTCCTTCAACGCTGCGACGACCCCTGGATCACCCAACGTCGTTGTATCCCCAAGCGCACGACCCTCGGCAATATCCCGAAGCAACCGGCGCATGATCTTTCCGGACCGCGTCTTCGGCAATTCCGCCGTCAGGATGATGTCATCCGGACGCGCAACCACCCCAATCTTCTTCGCGACGTGGGCCTTCAAATCACCGATCAGGCTGTCGGTGACGATGTAGCTCGACTTCACAATCACAAAAGCACAAATCGCTTGACCCTTGATATCGTGCGTCTTTCCAATCACAGCAGCCTCAGCAACGCCCGGGTGATCCACCAAGGCACTCTCGACTTCCATCGTCGAAATGTTGTGTCCAGCGACGAGCATGATGTCATCCACCCGCCCCATCAAGAAGAGGTAGCCATCCTCGTCCAGCTTCACGCCGTCGCCAGGGAAATACTTCCCTGCAAATCGCTCCCAATATGTCTTGGCATACCGCTCTGGATCGCCCCAAATCCCGCGCAACATTCCGGGCCAAGGATGCGACAAAGCCAAAATCCCCCCAATCGCACCATCGGGCTTCTCGATCGAACCAGAAAGAGAAGTCAGTACCTTGCCATCCTCATTCAGAATCTCGGCAAAAATCCCCGGAAGGGGCCTGCAAGCCGAACCTGGCTTGGTCGTCGTGATCCCGGGCAAAGGAGAAATCATGATGTTTCCGGTTTCGGTTTGCCACCAAGTGTCCACGATCGGGCACTTTCGCCAGCCGATCCACTTGTGATACCAAATCCAAGCTTCCGGATTGATCGGCTCTCCGACCGAGCCAAGCAAGCGGAGCGAAGACAAATCGCAATTCTCAGGATAGTGAGTTCCCCACTTCATGAAGCTCCGAATCGCGGTCGGAGCGGTATAGAAAATCGTGACCTTGTGCTTTTCGATGATCTTCCAAAATCGGTCAAGATCTGGCGTATCCGGGGCGCCTTCGTACACCAAGACCGTCGTCGCATTCGACATCGGTCCATAAACCACGTAGCTGTGACCCGTGATCCACCCACAATCCGCCGAGCACCAATAGATATCAAACGGCTTAAGGTCAAAGACCCAACGGCTAGTCGCATTCACCCCGGTGAGATAGCCCCCCGTGGTGTGCATGATCCCTTTGGGTTTTCCAGTGGAGCCACTTGTGTAAAGAATGAAGAGCAAATCTTCACTATCCATTTCCTCGCACGGGCAAACTTCAGACTGGAGACCAACCAACTTCTCCCATTCAAAGTCACGCCCCTCAACCCACTCGCCTCGATTGAACTCAGCTGTGTTCCCGATTCGTTCAAGCACGAGCACCTTTTCGACTGTCGGAGATCCGAGTTTGATCGCCTCGTCAACCGCCTTTTTTAGCTCAACGACCTTGCCGCGTCGCCAGCCGCCATCGGCCGTGATGATCAATTTGCAACCGGCGTCATTGCATCGTTCGGCAATGGATTCGGCCGAGAAACCTCCAAACACTACACTATGCGCTGCACCAATTCGGGCGCAGGCAAGCATGGCAAAACAGAGCTCGGCGATCATTGGGAGGTAAATGCAAACTCGGTCGCCCTTTTGAACTCCGAGTTCCTTCAAGGCATTGGCGATTCGGCTGACTTCAGCCTGCACCTGGGAGTAGGTGTATTCCAAAACTTCGCCAGGTTCCGTCTCACAAATGATTGCAACCTTGTCATCCAGTCCAGCCTCCACATGGCGATCCACGCAGTTGTAGCAGGCGTTCAGCTTTCCGCCGACAAACCACTTCGCAAATGGCAATTTCCAATCCAAGGCCTGGTCCCACTTCTTAAACCAAGTCAGCTCGTTCGCTTGCTCCTCCCAAAAGGCAACCGGGTCTGAAGCAGCGCGGGCATAGATACTCAAATCTTTGACATTCGCCTGAGCTTTAAACGCCGGCGCTGGGGCATAGAGTCGATTTTCTTCGAGAAGGGTATTGATAGTGTTTGGATTCGGCTGATTTGGCAACGCTGACCTCTTTTTTCGTGCAATATAGAACGTATAGGGATTTTATCCCCGAAAGACGGAACGAAAATGATTCTGAGAGTTCAAAGTGAACATTTCTTGCAAGAAATTGAGGCAAGACTAGGCACAAAAGAGATTTACGTCCAGGCTTTTGGTCGTCATGCCATTTGCACAGCGGCAACTCCACCATCAGAGCTCATCCTTTGGGCTGAGTTCAAGGAAAGCGTGGCTCCTTTGATGACCCGACTTTCGAGCGAAGGATACAACGTCAAACGTGGCACTTGGAGCGACACGATGGACGAGCCCGATGCCGACGAGCGCGTTCCATTTGTGCTCGCAGTTGCATATAAGAGCGAGGGAGCGATGCCTGGTCTCTGGATAGACGGGGATTATCTTGAGCGTAGTCCTTCAGAAGTCTTGAAGCGGATGTACGATGAATTCTCAGAACAGGGCGAAATTAAAGAAACCAGCTTCGAAGAGTTCGTCCGCGTCATTCATCCTAACGTGATCATCCTGCCGCCGCACGAGCTGGATGGATTCGCTCGGAAAAATGATCAGATGCTTTAGTATCAGAACGCTTGGAACACGAGAATCTTGGGCAAAAAAAGTGAGCAGTCTCCACCGGAGACTGCTCACTCGTCTTTTTGATTGCAGGATTAGCCGCAACTTCCGCAACCGCCAGAACTGCATCCGCCGCCGCCACCTTCCGTTTTGAAGGATGAGCCGCAGCCGCAAGAGCTGGTCGCGTTCGGATTCTCGATCTTGAATCCTCCACCAAGAGTATCCTCGACGAAATCCACGCTGGCGCCTTCCATATACTGAAGGCTCAAACCATCGCAAATGACTTCTATTCCCTCGGAAGCAAAGATTTGATCGTCAGGTTGAGGAGCGTCTTCCTCGATCCCAAGACCGTATTGAAGCCCTGAACAGCCTCCACCGGCGACCCAGACGCGGAGTCGGGCCCCTTGCTTTCCTTCTGCCATCAGAAGATCCTTAAGTTCGCATGCAGCGCGAGAAGTGAGTGTGATTGACATAAATTCTCCTACTCTATTATACGGCATATCGTCCCAGGATTCTTTACTAAAGAGTACGGAAACTTCAAAATTTCTCCCGTCATCGCGAAATTTTGAGCGTTAAGATGCGCCGTTCCCAATTCACGCGGTATCTTAATGTCATGCCGTACGTCGTCACCGAAGCCTGCATTGGAGTCAAGGATAAATCCTGCATGACCGTCTGCCCTGTAGATTGCATCTATGAAGGCGACGAGATGGTCTATATTCACCCAGACGAGTGCATTGACTGCGGGCTGTGCGAACCAGAGTGTCCGGTCAGCGCGATCTTTGTAGACACCGATATCCCAAACAATTGGAAAGATTACATTGAGAAGAACCACGTCGAAGCAGAGAAACTAAAGAAGTGACGGGCAATGGTCAGGCAGCAATGTCTTGGACCATTTCGCACCAAGACTGCCAAATTCTAGAATTGATTCGCTCCAAGGGTAAAAGGTTGCAACCCACCCGAAGGCAACCGATTGCGTCGTTATGCTCATGGCAATATTTAACGACCCCCATCATCTGGGCGACCTGCGTCCGATGCTTGATGAAGATGGAAATTTTTGAGCCCGTTTCGATCTCGTAAGACAGAACGATGCCAATTCCGTTTAGGCAGATGTCCTCAACCGTACCCGTTATCTTTTCCCCGGATTCCCTGACGATGGAACATGTGACGTTTTTGGTAAGGAACTGAGCTTGCTCACTTTGAAGCAGGGTCTTCATATCATCATTGAGGCGAAGTCTTATCGACTAATCTTCGATCCCGATTAGAGTCCCCATGACCATTATTTTGTGACTAGGTCCGTGGATCTCGACCGTAAACTAGTTATTTGCGCCAAACTTTTCTCTAGCACCGCTGACTTGCAGCTGGCAATACTTTTCATCTATGAACATTGCTTTGGCATCAAAAAGCTTTAGATCTCGCATTCGCAGGAGTCGCGCCCAAGTTCTTGCTGCTTGCTCTAACACCGAGGATTGGCGCATGAACGACTTTTCGGCAACCTCACAGCAAGATTTCAGTGGATTTCTCAAACCTAGTAACCAAAAAGAAGGGTAACTTTGAGACTATCGTGAATTATCAGAGAGAAGGAACTCCAGAAGAGCGAACTGTCTGGGATGTTCAGGAACAGTTTATCCTTGAATGGGGCCGAATGAGTTCATCATGGGGCATCAACCGGACGATGGCGCAGATTCACGCGCTCCTTTTCATCACCGGGAATCCATACACTGTGGACGAAATCATGGATCGCCTTCACATCTCGCGCGGAAACGCAAGTATGAATCTTCGCGATCTGATGGAGTGGGGAATCATCCGCAGGACTCGAAGCCCTGGCGATCGAAAAGATATCTACATTACCGAGAGTGAACCGTGGCAAATGGTCGCTCGCGTGATTCGAGAACGCAAACGTCGGGAACTTGACCCAACCTCACAGGTTATCGCCGAGTGTCTTGAGCGCATTCCAGCCGAATTTGATACCGAAGACGCGAAGACCCTTAAAAGGAGACTCACCGGGCTGAGCGGCATTTTTGGGATGATTGATGCGCTTTACGATCAAGTACTTAAGAACGATGAAACCTTCCACCAGACACTCAAACTGTTTGGTCAGGTTGATGACTAGCCGCTATGCCGCTGAATCGCCGCCGCTACTACCCGACTTCGCAAGGCGCAATCGTGACCATCGCTTTGGTCGGTTGCGCAGCGGCGGCTCTACGGCAACAAATTCCACCACCATCTCCTGACAATGTGCTCGAACGGTCTCAACAACCCTATTTGAAATCGAGTGTCCTGCAGCAAATTCCGTGGAAACCACTCTCCCCGATTACGATGAGCGAAGCACGTAGATCAGGAAAACCAATCATGCTAGTGATCGGTGAGCCGGCCAGCAGAACCGGCAGGCTCTTGGACAAGTCAGTTTTTCGTGACCCCGAGGTCGCCGAGTACTTGACAAGAAACTACTTTTCGATAAGGGTCGATGCGTCAGTTGAGCCGTATGCCGCAAGCATGTATGATCCCATTATTCGATCTAGTTTTGGTTGGGACCCGACCTGCCAAATTTGGTTCCTAGATTCCGAGGGCAAAAAATTTGGAAGCAGAGTCTTTGAAGGATCCCAAATCGGTATCCCCGCAAACAAATTTTTAGAGGCACTCAAGTATATGAGGTCAAGGTTCTCGGCGAAGCCCGACTCCATGACCACGTTTGAGGTTCCTGGAGCGAGCCAAGCAAGCCAGGCAAGTGAATTACTCTTCCCATCGGAAGCGGAAATCCCCGATGAGATCAGATACATTTCTTGGCTTGAAGATAACCTGGACCCGGAGTCCGGAGGTTGGCCACTTGGAAAATTGTTTCGCCTCAACCCCCCAGCGTTTGAGTTCCTGCTACTTACACGCGAACACGACCTCCTTGAGCGCGCAATCGAACCGATCCTGGAGAGCACGATACTCGATTGGACTGGCGGCGGGTTCTTCTACCAGGCAAGGCAAAGTGGCTGGCGGCAGGTGGATTACGACAAGTACGCGATGATCAACTGCGACATGGCCGCCGTGCTTGCAAAAATGAATGCAAGCTTCCCAGCATCCAAAAATCGAACCATCTACAGGAAGATAGCCGAAGACACCTTCGATTCCCTTACAACAAGTTTCGTGCGAGACGGACTGATTGTGCCTTGGCGGGTTGGTGACGAACGTGGTTTCAATCGCAGCGCAAGATCGAGTTACTCTCTTCGTTGGCTCTCCGATCAGGGCTTGAGTCAAGAGATCACGACTGATCTCAACTCACTTTTGGGTCTTGATGTGGGGCGAAACCAGGCAATGATTCCCCGCATTCCAGACCTAGACGTCTACGAAAAGCGAAAATCAGAAACAGATGCATTAATCAATCTATTGCGAACAAAACGTCCTGAAACTTTCGAGGGCTACTCCGAACAACTCAATTGCGATTCTGCATCTTTTGCGTTGGCTAGACTTCTGGAAACTTCAGTTTTCCTTGATGATTCGGAGAGGCTCGGCATTGCAACAGATATGTTTGCACGTCTCCGAAAGTTTCGAGTCGGCGTCAACGACGTGATTCGCGACCTTGACGAAGGTACATCCACTCCAGCATATTTGGGAGACTATCTTGGGTTTTCTGATGCAGCCCTTCAAATGTATAAAGCAACGGGTGACTGGACGTACTTTAATGAAGCTGAGACTGTGTTTGATCGAGCCCTAGAAATCTTTGCAGGTCCTAGTCCGGGAGTTCTCGTAACGTCCCCGAACGATCCGAGCCTCGAGTTGCCGCCAGATTGTAAAGTTCCCGAGATCATTGACAGACTATCATCGTCCCTTGCGGGCACCTCTATTCGTCTGGCACTTGAGTTTGAAGCGGGCAACCGGGTCATCGAAAAGACTAAATCAGCCGGCGAATACCGCCAATTTGCGTTTGAATCTCTGAGGAATGTTGGACGAATCGCAAATGAGCTTCAGCGCAGATTTAGTGGGATATTCCAGGGCTCTTATATCTACAACCGGGACACCATCGTCTCGGTCACAGGCGAAAATTCGGTTTCGACCGCGCAAGAGATTGCGAGAACGTATCCAGGGCTACGCGTGTTTCCGATTGAGAGAGTGGTTAAAATGGAGCCAAGCCCTTCAGCTGTCCCCTCAGCAAGTGCAAAAAAAATAACTGCCTCCCAAGAATCTGATTCCGCTCAACCAGTGACCATCTACCTGAAAGATCGCAAGATCGGGCCGCTAACCTTGGAGCAAGCCCTAGCGGTAATCACCGAGAATCGCCTATAATCTGATTCTGGCGAGGTCTGGAGAGGTCGCATAGTTGGTCTAGTGCGCCGCACTCGAAATGCGGTGTATCGCAAGATACCGAGGGTTCGAATCCCTCCCTCTCCGCCATTTTCTAACCTGAAAGAGGCTATTGAGTCTGAATCAGGGTTTGAATTCTGACTCCTCCGACTCCATGTCGGTACTTTGTCAGAGGTTACTCCTCAAACAACTACCGACACCAATGTTTTACCCTCATTGAAGGCAATTTATCTAGCGAGTGTAGCTCTCTCGAAAAGACCAAGTAAACTCCCCTCGAGGATCGTACTAAAATCTGATGATGCTTAATCGTCCAACTATCGTATTTTCAAACCCTATGCGCGGGCCATCGACCCGACGCCTACTGCTCGGGGTTGTTCCAATTATCGGACTTACTCTTGGGGCAGGTAAAGCAGTCGCGCTCGAACTACCCTTGGACATCTCAACCAGCTCAGACAGCAAGAGAATAAGTGTCCCCAGTTTAGATTCAGGTCTAAATGTTTATGACTTGGCTTTCGGAAAACTGATCCGAAAATTAGTAGGTGATTTGGATGTTCTGTTCACTCCGCACTTCTCTCCTGCAGGAAGACGAATTGTCGCAGGTTCTAGTGACCACGCAAGTGTTTGGAACATAGAAACTGGAAAGACGATCTTCGCTCCCCCGGAGGAAATTTTTGTGCTGGCGGCGAAGTTCAGCCCGAATGGAAATTTCCTAGGTACAGTTGGCCCCTTCACGCAATCGGTCTTCTCTGCCGCAACAAGCAAGCTTCTCTCTCAGTCGAGTTGCCAAGAAGACGAGATTCAATCAATCGAATGGAGCCCAAATTCGCAGTTCCTCCTCACTTCGAGCTGGGACACCACATGTAAGATCTTGAATGCGAAAACCGGTTCCCTTATCCGCACGATGGAGAGTCAGAAGGACCGGGTTTACACTGCTTCGTGGTCTAAGGACGGTACGAAGGTCTTATCCGGAGGAAAGGATTCCTTAGGTCTGTGACTGGTCTTACCGATAGCGATGCTGGCATTTCCTCTGTGCGTAGGTGGTCTGCCTATGGCAAGCTGCTTTCTGGATCTTCTGAACCGATTGGCTATTTCTGGACTGGTAATACAGGATCCCGTGTGTACCAGTCTCTAGGACTGAATGACAACAGAGCTCGGCACTACGGAAGGAACATCAAGCAGTGGATCACTAGAGACCCACTCTGGCCATCTGAACTTCCCTACGCGTACGTGGGTGGGAACCCGGTAACGTTTATTGATCCTTTAGGAGCATACAAAAAGGAGGAAGGTCCTTGCAAATCAACGATTATTACTCCCGAAAAAGGCGACAGGGTAGGCGTTGTTGTTGGGAAGCCAAAACCAGGATCAAATTTGGGGACAATGATTGGTGGTGGAGATGCTATCAGTCAATTTCGAAAACCAGGTGAGGATTGTATCGCAATTAATGGAGGATTTTTCGGAACAAGTCCATACGATGATGGGAAACCGTCTCAGCCCATAGAAGATGTCCAGGATTGGTGCGGAAGGAAGTATAAGGGTGCGGATGCAAATGTGAAAGGAGTTCCAGATTTAATTGTGCAGACCCCAGGGGGGTACATTTATGGTCGCCCTACGAACAAACCTGGTGGAGCCAATCCAGGTAAGGTTCCAAGAACTGGAGCGTGTACCGACTCAAAGGGGAACTTGCTTTTCTTAATGGTAGTACCGAATGTTGACTTTAAAGGTCTAGGAGAATGCATGTCAAAAAAGTGCAAATCACCAAATAAGATTGTTATGCTAGATGGCGGGGGATCGACTCAAATCTACGAAACTGATAAAAATGGAAAACCAGTTAGAATTTACGGTGGACCAAGGAACATCCACAATTGGATTGTGATCTGCGAATGATTTTATCCACTATCCTTCTTACTTGCATTTTCGACTCACCCGCTTCTATGTTTGAGAGTGAGTTCAAGCCCGTCGCAGTTTACAGAGTTGCAAATCATTTTTTTGGTGTACAAAGATTAACTGAGTTTAGTCAACTTATTTCCGTAGATATACAGAATGGGATGAGGTTAGACTTAGAACCAAGTAAGCTAGTAGTAACGTCTCTGAAAAACTTGAGCCATATCAAGGATATTCATTGTATTGATGCGAACGCAGACGGAAATTCAATTTTTATTTTACAAGATGATGGAATAAAGTCCCTACCTCCAACCCTGAGGGAGCAAAAGCTGACTAAGTTGCCAACCAATCACTACGTATGGTTTTCTATAGACAAAATGGGGAGATATGCTTTAGGTGCAGAAACCATGAAAAGGCATAAATATTTCCAAAAGCTGGTCTTGTTTGACGTGATCTCAAAAAAAACTACAGCGCTCCCGTGGGAATATGATCTAGGTGGTTATGAGGTTCCAAAAGTAATTGCGAATGGAAAGAAAGTTTTTGTGTATGATAGTTTTCATGTCAAGCGTTGGGTGGACGGAAATCTGAAGCGTATCTCGCCCCCACTTCACAGTGTCGTTGATATTGCGACCTCACGAGATGAAATTCAAATAATGCTCCAAAAATTTGGGACAACGGATCGCGTTCTACTAGATATAAAGACGGAGAGATTGACAAAAACTGAAAATGACTTAAGTGGGTTTGTTCAAAATGATCCATCTTTTGGGTTTAAATGGGTGGATGGCCAATGCCAGGTTTTTAAACTATGATATTTCCTTCATCTGCTTTCAATTGTTATGTCGATTGTGGATGGGTTTCCGGGGCGAACGGTCACAAATCTGAGGAGGGATCGGACGGCAAGCGAGGCTCGCTTTCACTCTGAGATAAGCGGTTAGCAAAAGCCCAGATGACCGCGTGATCGTAATTTCGAATATTGCCAGTAAATCTTTGAGTTTTGATCGTTTCTTGTGTTACCATGAGTGTGGCGTAAATTTGATTCAGCATTGAGGTATTGATGACAACTTATAGTTATGACCGTGAGAATCGTTTGATTTCTCAGAATGTGGATGGCAACGTCACGAGTTTTGCTTACGATGGCTTTGGCCGTAAGAGGCGAGAGAGCCGCGGTGTCAATCCAGACGTGATCTTAAACTGGGATGGAGACCAGATGATCGTTGAATCCAGTGACCTGGATCCGGAAGCTCCGTCGAAAGCCTACTATGTTGCGGAT